>Ga0308167_1000090_pt1 | contig 221730 bp, 205 predicted proteins | sample PhyCR1_2_FD_202138 | JGI IMG/M metagenome (GOLD analysis project Ga0308167, IMG submission 202138) | Phyllosphere microbial communities from UC Gill Tract Community Farm, Albany, California, United States - DLSLRC.R1 | ecosystem: Host-associated > Plants > Phyllosphere > Unclassified | place...
TATTATTATCATAGCGATGTTGATTGACCGGGCGACCCGAGGCAAGTAATGAAGCAAGATCCGCGAGCCATTGGTGCTCAGATTCGTATGCGTTTGCCCCAGCTGACGCCGTTAGAACGCCGTGTTGCTGAAGCGATTATCGCCAGAACTGATATTACCGAGCAGTCGTCATTAAAAGAGATTGCCGGTGAGAATAATGTCTCTGAGGCGATGATCGTTAAGATCACTAAAAAGCTTAACTTCACCGGCTTCCGGCATTTCAGAAGCAGTCTGATTTATTACAATCAGTCTGAGGTGGCGGGACTGCATGCGGAAATTGAGCCGGATGACTCGTCGGAACAATTGCTGGCAAAAGTATTCAGAACCTCTATTCAGGCAATCGAAGAAACGCTGTCGATTCTGGATGTCTCTGAATTTAATCGCGCGGCAGACATTATCTTTAAAGCGCGTCATATCGATCTGTATGCGGTGGGAGGATCGGCGGCGGTTGCGCGCGATCTCTCACACAAGATGCTGAAGATAGGCATTAAGTCGACCGCCTATGATGACGCCCACATTATGCTGATGTCCGCCGCGGTGTTATCTGATGACGATGTGGTTATCGCCATCAGTCATTCGGGTGCCACGCGTGCCGTGAACGATCCGGTGAAACTGGCGGGACGGAATGGCGCGAAGGTGATCGCCATTACCAATTATGCCGAATCACCGATTGCCCGCAGCGCGCACGTGGTCCTCAATTCAACGTCTCAGGGATCGCATCTGTTAGGTGAAAACGCCGCGTCACGCATTGCCCAGCTGAATATTCTGGATGCGCTGTTTGTCGCTATCGCGAAAAAAGATTTAAAGCGGGCGGAGAAAAACCTGATGAAAACCCAGCATGCGGTTCAGGATCTGCGGGAATTCTAGCTATGAGCAAAATTGCAGTCACCGGCAGTCTTCATTACGACATTATGCTGGACGCGCCACATCGTCCGGAGAAAGGCGAAACGGTGATGGGCAGCGCCTGTCACTATAAGTTTGGCGGCAAGGGCGGGAATCAGGCGGTAGCGGCAGCCCGCGCTGGCGCAGCGGTGCGCTTTGCCGGAGCGGTAGGCAGCGATCCGCAGGGCCGCTTTCTGCTTGAGCAGCTGCTTCAGGCGGGCGTGGATTGCGCCGCGGTTACCACCCTCGATCATCTGCCGTCGGGCATGAGCGTGGCGATTACCGATGCCGAAGGCGACTATGGCGCGGTGGTGGTCTCTAACGCCAATCAGCACATTGCCCTGTCGGCGTTTGACCAGCCGGACTTCTGGCAGGATGTGACGATGCTGGTGCTGCAAAATGAAGTGCCGGAATCGGTCAATCTGCGGGCGGCGCAGGCGGCCCGATCGCGTGGCATTGCGGTGTGCGTCAATGCTGCGCCGGCCAGAACGCTGTCGGCGGAGTTTGAACGCTGTATCGATCTGCTGGTGGTGAATGCGATTGAAGCGCGCGATATGTGTCAGATCGGCGTGCAGGATCTGGCTTCTGCGCGGGCCGCAGCCGAGGCGCTGGGCAGACGTTTTGCGCGGGTGGTGGTCACCGCTGGTGAACATGGCGTGGCGTATAGCGAGGCGGGCCACAGCGCGAGTCTGGCGGCGCAGAAAGTGACGCTGGTCAGCACGCATGGCGCGGGCGATTGCTTTGTCGGGGTGTTGTGTCAGCGCTTAAGCGACGGGGCAACGCTGTCGGCGGCGGTTCATGAGGCGAACCAGGCGGCGGCAGAGCACGTTTCGCGACTGCCGCACTGATTAGCCAGCGTGCAACGTCAGTGATGCTGCACGCTTTACCTTACGACGCGACTTTTACCACCGTTTTACCGAAGTTTTTGCCGTTCAGCATATCGATAAACGCCTGTGGCGCCTTCTCCAGTCCCTCAATCAGATGCTCGCGATAGTGGATTTTTTTGCTTTCCACCAGCGGACGCATCGCCTCAAGGAATTCCGGATAACGATCGCCATAATCCTGGAAGATGATAAAGCCCTGCATGCGGATCCGGCGTTTAAGAATGCCCGCCATGATCAGCGAAGTGCGGTCCGGGCCGGGCGGCAGCTCACGCTGGCTGTAGGCGGAGACCAGACCACAGACCGGCACGCGCGCCGCCGTATTCAGCAGCGGGAATACCGCATCGAACACTTTGCCACCCACGTTCTCAAAGTAGATATCAATGCCGTCCGGACAGGCATTTTTCAGCTGCTGTTCAAAATCGGCGCTGTGGTGATCGAGACAGGCGTCAAAGCCCAGCGTTTCCACGGCGTAACGGCACTTCTCTTCGCCACCGGCAACCCCAACTACCCGGCAGCCTTGCTGTTTGCCTAACTGGCCAACCGTCGCCCCGACCGGTCCGGTCGCCGCTGCGACGACCAGGGTTTCACCGGCTTTCGGCTGACCGATATCCATCAGGCCCATGTAGGCGGTGAAGCCTGGCATACCGAGAATGCCCAGCGCCCATGACGGGTGCGGCAGATCGTTGCCCAGCTTCGCAATCTCTTTGCCATCCGAGACTGCATATTCCTGCCAGCCGCTTTGTGCCAGCACCCAGTCACCGGTCTGGAAATCACTGTTTTTTGATTCGGCGACCTGACAAACGGTCCCGCCAACCATCGGCTGATCCAGCTCGGCCGGCGCGGCGTAGGATTTACCGTCATCCATGCGGCCACGCATGTAAGGGTCGAGCGACAGGTAAACGGTGCGCAGCAGCACTTCACCGTCTTTCAGCTGCGGGATTGGCTGCGTCACATAGCGGAAATTCTCTTTGGTCGGCTCGCCGTGGGGGCGAGAAGCCAGTAACCAGGCGTGATTCTGATTCGCGTGTTCAGTCATGCTGTCATCCTTTTATGGCTGGGCAATGCGCGTTGCATTGCCGGGTGAACGTCGACCAAGTGTAGATGACATCTGACGGGCTGCGTTTAGCGCTGTGGGCGGTAAGGGCGCTGGCTTCGGCAGCAGAATGCCCGCTGATGCTTGCCCGGCGCGGCGCGAACGGCGGCGGACCGATTGCATTAGCGACGGCAAAATGGTGTGATGAATCATCGTGACAGAGACAGCCGCTGGCAAAAAAGGGACGGCAGAATGGCGCTACATTCCTCAGCGTGGTTCAGTTTTAACGGCATTGAATGCTCGCAGGTCAGCGCCCGCGACGCGGTTTTTCCACGTCATCTGCATGATGAGTATGTGATCAGCGCCAACCTGACCGGCGTTGAACAGATCTGGCTGGCAGGCAAAACCGCCGAGGTGAAGGCCGGGCAGGTCACCGTATACAATCCGGCCACGCTGCAGGCCTCGCGCTTTGATCGCCACGGAGTGAGCTTCATCAGTGTGCATCTGCCACAGTCGCTGCTTCAGAGCCTTGCCCGCGCGCACAACCTCAACAGTCACCAGCAGGCTCCGGCGTTACGTGAAGGGGTGCTGGATGAACCGCGTCTGTTTAACGCCTTATGTGCCTTCGCCGGGGCGAGCCGGGAAGATGACCTGGCGGATCAGCAACAGCGGCTGCTGTCGCTGTGTGGTGAACTGCTGCAACCCGAACAGCCCGCTGATCCGGCGGAGCATCGGCTGGTGGCCGCGGTCAAAGCGCAACTGAATGCGGTGCTTGATAGCAAACCTTCGCTCGACCATCTGGCCCGCCAGGCGGGTGTGAGCAAGTATCACCTGGTACGCTGCTTTAGCCGCCATACCGGTCTGCCGCCGTTGCAATATCATATGCAGCTACGTCTGCACCGGGCCCGTCAGCTGCTGCGTAACCGGGTCCATCCGCTGGAGGCGGCGCTGGCGCTGGGCTTTTACGATCAGAGCCATTTCATCAATGCCTTCCGGAAAGTGATGGGCGTGACGCCGCACGACTACGCCCGGCACACCGCTTACGGCAGCATAAATTCCCGATAGCCAGAGACGATCACGTAGACAGCGAAATAGCTGAAGATGATGGCCGAGGCGATGGCGCAATATTTCAGTAAGCGCTGACCCAGTGCCCGGCCGCCCAGATGCCCGACCAGGCACAACGCGCAGGTCCAGAGTACGCCAGCGATGAAGAAGCCGCCGAGAAAAGCGGATGAGGTGGCCGCGCTCTGCTGACCGATGCGGGAAATCAGCGCACCGCCAACGGTGGCGAACCACAGAATTGCACTCGGCGAGGAGAGCGCCAGCAGCACGCCACGGGAAAATTCACGCTTCAGCGGACGCGGCGGCGCGGCTGTCTCCAGACTGACCGGCGCTGCGGGACGTGCGGCGGCAATCGCCATTTTGACCGCGAACCACAGCAGCATAGCGCTGCCGCCAATCCACAACACCCAGCGTACCGCACTGAACTGCAACAGCACCGCCATGCCGGAGAGCGCCAGCAGCGCGTACACCAGATCGCCGACGCAGGTCCCGATGCCCAGCCAGAAACCCTGGAAATAGCCGCGCTGCATCGCCAGGGTAATCATCGCGATGTTCGCGATACCGATATCGAGGCACAGCGACAGGCTCAGCAGAAAGCCATTAGAAAACGGCATCATGCGGCACCGCCCGGCAGGGTGAATAGGGTGAGGAGTAAGGCTGGCATCAGGCTTCCTGTTAGCAGTAAAAAGGAAACCCGATTTCATCACCGGCGGGCGAGAGGCATATTGGAAAAAATTGCGGAAAAAATTGCGGATTCACTCCGGCCGGGCCAGCCACGCTGCGCGCGACAGCGCATAAAGCTGGCTCGGTGCAGCATTGGCGACGTCCTGAATCTCACTGATATAGCGCAGTCCGGCTTTCTCCAGCACCTTAATCGACGCCTGATGGTGTTTTCTGACCCGCGCTTCAATGGTACTTAACGCCAGCGCCGTAAAGCCATAACCGACGGTGAAGCAGGCGAATTCCGTGGCGTATCCCTGGCCCCAGGCGGCGGTTTCAAAGCGGTATCCGAGATTATTCATCCGCCGTTCATCCTGCAGGTGCACGCTCAGGCCGCCAAAACCAATCGGCTTATCGGGATGCGCCTGACGGGCAATCGCCCAGCGGCCGAAGCCGTCATCCTGCCAGCCCTGTAGCCATGCCTGTAGTACGTCATGGGCCTGCTGGCGATCGCGCAACGGACCGGCCGGATTAAAGGTGTTGGTGGCCGGATCGCCATAGATTCGCCACAGGTCGGCTTCATCTTCTGGCCGGACCGGCCGTAGCAGTAAACGTTCAGTGTGCAGCATGTTATCAGCCTCGGCGGGATGCGGTTGCGCACCCGGCGTAACGGGGAGATCAGGATGCTGTGATAAATAACAGTAAACCCGAAGGAGAGAAAGCGATGAATATTCAACAACTGCGTATCGCGCGGCCGGTGGCCGATCTGAACCGAAGCAGCAGGATGTATTGTCACGGCCTGGCGCTCAGCCCGATTGGCGCGTTTGATCAGCATCAGGGATTCAGCGGCGTGATGCTGGGTCGGGTCGATTTAAACTGGCATCTGGAATTTACCCGCTGTGATGCGCATCCGCTGACGCCGCAGGTTTCCGACGACGACCTGCTGGTGCTCTATATTCCGGCCCGAGAACAGTGGCTGACCCACTGTCAGCGGATGGATCAGGCAGGATTCCAGCGGCGGCCGGCCTTTAATCCGTACTGGGATCGTCAGGGAGTAACCTTCCTGGATGCCGATGGCTATCGGGTGGTGTTGCAGCACGCCGCCTGGCAACCCTGACTACTCTGGCTGGCGCGTCTCGTGCAGGTGCCGCCACAGCAGCCGCTCACCCTGGAGCGTAAACAGCACGCTGGACCAGCGGACAATGGGTGTCTGGCCCGGCTGGTGGTGATGCTCACGGTATAACACCACCGCGCCCTGCGGCCATTCCGCCAGTAAGGTCAGCCGATCGAGCGTAATCTGCAAGCCTGGCCGGGCGCCGCGCTGGCTGCTGAACATCGCGCTCAGCGCGGCGTAATCAATGGCGGTGCCGCCGAGGGTAATCATAGAGAATTCAGCATCAAAACGGCTCAGCAACGCGTCGCCGCTGCCTTCACTCAGCCAGGCTTCAATCGCCTGATGCGCGTCGATGACTTCACGAAAATAACGGTTCATACAGACTCCTTGTGGGGGGATAAAAGCCGGACGATGGCACGGTTATCAAGGCCAAAGCTGGCCAGAATTGGCAACAGGCTGATCAGCGCGGCGCTGTAAAAGGTCAGCTGGTAAGCCAGAGATAACGCCAGATGGGCGGAGAGCAAATCAAGCAACAGGCTCAGCAGCGCCACGCCAAAGCAAAAGCTCAGCTGGCGGTTAACCGTCCACAGGGCGCTGGCGTGCGGCAGCGCGTCGTCGTCGGTCTCAAGAAATGCGCTGCTCTGAGCGGTGCTGCTGCACAGGCTGCCGCCAGCCCCCATCAGGGCAAAGGCCAGCATCAGTCCGGGCAGCGGAACCGGGGCGGTGACCTGCGCCAGTACGCCTATTCCCAGCGCCTGAAGCAGACAGCCGGTGACGATCAGCGGGCGCGGGCCGATGTGATTGAATCGTTTACCGGTCAGCACGATCGCCAGTCCCGACGCCAGTGACCACGGTAGCATCAGCATGCCGCACGCCACCGGCGTCAACCCGAGCTGCGCCTGCAGATAGAACATGGCGATCAGGCTGATACCGATAAACATGCCCGGAACGCACTGATAGACCGTCATGGCGAAGCGCATCAGCTGACCGGGATGCATCGGCAGCAGCGGATGGGCATGGCGACGGCTACTGCGGATAAACAGGGCAGCCAGCAGCCCGCCGGTCAGCAGCAGCGCCACTGCCTGCGGCCGTCGAGCCGGCTCGCTGATCCAGGTTAATCCCAGTAACAGTGCGGCCAGCGCGCCACAGCCGCTGAGCAGGCCAGTCACATGCAGCGGCGGCCGGATGGCGGGCAGTGGCTCGCGTTTGATCCAGCAGGCGGCCAGTAACAGCGTCAGCAGTGAGACGGGCAGGCTGACCATGAAGATGCCGCGCCAGCTAAGCGTTGTCACCAGCAAGCCGCCCAGCGAGGGTGATAACGCCGGCGCTAACAGGCCGACCAGCATCACCGCCGCTGACAGTCTGGCGCGTTGCTGTGGCGGATAGAGACGCCAGGTCAGCGCCTGGCCGACCGGGATAATCAGGCCGCCGCCGATGCCCTGAACGACCCGCCAGCCGATCAATGCCGCCAGGCTGGGTGCCAGTCCTGCGCCAGCGGTTGCTACGCTGAACAACAGTAAGGAGATCAGAAATACCCGTCGCGCGCCGATACGCTGGCTTAACCAGGCGCTAACAGGGATGACTAAGGTCAGGCCAAGAATATAGCCGTTGCTCACCCAGGCCAGCTCTGCCACCGAGGCATGCAGGCTGTGACCGATAGTCGGATAGGCGACGCTGCCGATAAACAGGGTGATCAGGTCGATAAAAAAGCCGAGCAGGAATACCGTGGCGACTTTACTGCGATAGGTCATAAGTGGGCTCTCCGGAACGATGAGCACACTTTAGGCGCGGCAGAATGTCAGATAAACCCCGGATTCAGCGATATACTGTCAACGCTTTTTTGACAATAAGGATGATGCCGATGCTCAATCTACAGCGGGTGGCGATGTTTGTGGCGGTGGTGGAGAGCGGCAGTTTTACCGCCGCCGCGGCCTCGCTTGGCCAGACTAAAGCGGCAGTAAGTTTCAGCCTGCGGCAGCTTGAAGCGGAACTGGGCGTGAGCCTGCTGCTGCGTACCACCCGGCGGCTGGCGTTGACCGCGGCAGGCGACACCTTTTACCGGCGCAGCGTAACGCTGTTGCAGGATGCGCAGGGAATGCTTGACGACGTGCAGCGCGATCACCGTGGATTAACCGGCGAGCTGCATATCACCAGTACGCCGGAATATGGGGTGCAGATGATTATTCCGGCGCTCACTGCCTTTCAGCGGCGACATCCCGATTTGCGTATCCGGCACGTCGCTTCGACCGCGACCGACGATCTGATTTCCGGCCGTTTTGATGTGGCTATCCGGTTGGGCCGGTTAGCGGATTCCACTCATCGGGCGGCGCTGCTGGATCGATTTGCGATACTGCCGGTGGCCTCACCTGAATGGCTGAACCACCATCCGGTTGACTCGCTGAGCGCGCTGGCGCAGGCCGACTGGATTGTGCATAACCGGCTTACCGACCCGCTGCGCTGGCAGCTTAGCGGTCCGGACGGTCAGCGGGTACCGTTTGAGATAACCCGGCCGGTCAGGTTTTCAGCGGACAGCGCGGCGGCACTGATGGCATTTGCGCTGCAGGGGAATGGGGTCGCGCTGCTGCCGGCGTGGCTGGTGAGTGAGGCGATTGAACGCGGCAGTCTGTGTCATCTGCTGCCGGATTACGCTTTTCCGATGCAGGGCATTTATGCCGTCTATCCGGATACCCGACACGTTGCGGAAAAGGTGCGCGGCTTTATCGACTTTTTACGTCAGCGGATCGCCTTAAGCGCTGGACAGGGCAGCTAAACGGGTAAAGTCTGTTAGCTGCTCACTCATCTCACATCACCCAGCCCGGAGAGAACCATGAACCTGCTCTGCCTTCATACTGCGGCCAGTAATATCGCCATTTTTGACGACGCTGCCGCCTCGCTGTCTACCACTACACCGCCGCTTAACCACCTGGTGATGCCCGACTGGCTGGCAGAGGCGGAGCGCAGTGGCGGCATGACGGCGGAATTACGCGCCCGGATCGCCCGGCTGATTGATGCCTTGCTGCCGCAGATGGATGCGATTGTGATTACCTGCTCAACCCTGGCACCGGTCGCCGATGATTTTGTCGCGGCCGGTCAGCATGGCTGGGTGCTGCGTAGCGATAAAATGCTGGCCGAAGCGCTGCAGCGTCATCAGGGACCCTCGGTTGCGCTTTGTGCTGCGGAATCGACGCTGGAAGCGACCCGATCATTGTTTTGCCGGGCAGGGAGCGAGGTTGAGGTCCGGCTGGTGGAGGGCGCCTGGGCAGCCTTTAAAGCCGGTGATAGTGCGGGTTATTTTGCCCTGATTGCAGAAGCGGCGCAGCAGGCTTATCAGCAGGGCGCAGGTCAGGTGGCACTGGCGCAAAGCTCGATGACGCCGGTGGCGCAGCAGTTTGCTGTCAGCCAGCGGCCGCTGACCGCGCCGCATCTGGCTTTACAGGCCTGTTACGCCCTCAGATAAGGGTGACGCCGTGGGCGGTCAGAGCCTGACGCAGCGGCTCGCCCGGCGGCGTATCGATCACCAGCGTACTGGCCAGCGAGAGATCGCCAATCGCAAAGGCTGAAGCGGAATTGAGTTTCTCGGCTGAGGCCATAACCACGGTTTCCGCCGCCCGACCGGCCAGCGCGCGTTTTACCGTAGCCTCTTCAAAATTACCGGTGGTAAAGCCTGCGGCCGGATGCACACCGGTAACCCCCATGAAAAACAGATCGGCATTGATGCGGTTGATCGATTCCAGCATCGCCGCGCCGACCGCCACTACTGAGTGTTTATAAAGCTGGCCGCCAATCAGGATCACCTCGACGCGCGGATGCTCGGCCAGCGCCAGCGCCACGCTCGGACTGTGAGTTACTGCGGTAAAATCCAGCGTCGCGGGCAGCAGTCGCACCAGTTCAGCGCTGGTGGTCCCGCCATCGATCAGAACGATTTGTCCGGGCTGAATCAGCGCAACGGCTTTCTGCGCAATCGCCCGTTTTGAGTCGGCTTGCACGTTTTTGCGTGTTTCAAATCCCGCCAGCGCAGCGGAAACCGGCAGGGCACCGCCATGGACCCGCTGCAACAGTCCTTCGGCCGCCATTTCACGCAAATCCCGTCGTACAGAGTCCTCTGAGACACCAAATCGCTGGCTGAGGTCGCGCGACTGCACCTGCTTTTCGCTGGCGAGCAGGGCGAGGATCGCCTGTTTACGTTGTCCTGATAACATCAGTTTTTCTGCCTGTTTTTTCTTGATGTTGCACGATTGTGCATGATAGCGTGACCGCTGTCCACTCATTGAGGAGATCACTATGCAGCAGAACCGTGACCGTGTGCGCATCATCAGCGAGCAGTTGCTGTCGGATAACTGGTACACCCTGAAGAAATACACCTTTTCGCTGTTACGGCGTGATGGGCAATGGCAGGAGCAGAGCCGGGAAGCCTATGACCGCGGCAACGGTGCGGTGGTCCTGCTGTATAACCGTGACAAAAAAAGCGTGGTGCTGACGCGCCAGTTCCGTTTTCCAATCTACCTTAACGGGCACGACGGCTTCCTGATTGAAGCGGCGGCGGGACTACTGGATAACGCCTCGCCGGAGGCGCGCATCGTCGCCGAAGCCGAAGAGGAGACCGGTTTTCGCGTCACGCGGGTCGAGAAGGTGTTTGAAGCCTTTATGAGTCCCGGATCGGTTACCGAAAAGCTCTACTTCTTTATCGCTGAATATGCCGATCAGCAGCGCAACGGTGAGGGCGGCGGTATCGCTGAGGAGGGGGAAGATATTGAGGTACTGGAGATGGATTTTGACCAGGCGCTGCAGGCGATTACGGACGGTGACATCATGGATGCGAAAACCATCATGCTGCTGCAACATCTGCGGCTGAAGGGCATTCTTTAGCAATCTGGCTGGCAGGCCGTCGTGAGGCGGCCTGCCAGTGTGCTTATTCGTCGCGGGTCAGGATGCCTTTGACGTCGTGCGGTTCTGATCGCAGATACTGCGGCGGAACCCGGACTTTACCGTCCAGCGCGGCCGCTGCGTGCCACGGCCAGCGCGGATCATAGAGAATACCGCGTGCCAGTGCCACCAGATCGGCTTCACCCTGCTGCAACAGATCTTCTGCCTGCTGTGGCTCGGTGATCAGACCAACCGCAATCACCGGAATGGATACCTGCTCACGAATATCGCGGGCAAACGGTACCTGGTAATTCGGGCCGACGCTGATTTTTTGCTTGTCAGACAAACCACCGCTGGAGACGTGAATATAGGCGCAGTTGCGCGCTTCCAGCTCGCGGGAGAAGGCGATCGACTGATTCACTTCCCAGCCACCCTCAACCCAATCCGTTGCCGAAATGCGCACGCCAACCGGTACTGACGCTGGCACCGCATCACGCACCGCCTGGAACACCTCCAGCGGGAAGCGCATCCGGTTTTCCAGCGAGCCACCGTACTCATCGCTGCGCTGGTTCGACAGCGGCGAGAGGAACTGGTGCAGCAGATAGCCGTGTGCGGCGTGCACCTCAATCAGCTCAATGCCAAGCTTTACTGCCCGGCGGGCGCTGTCGACAAACGCCTGTTTTACCCGCGCCAGCGCGTCGGCGTCCATCGCCAGCGGTTTAGCTTCATCTTCGCTGTAGCTCAGCGCCGAAGGTGCCACGGTTTGCCAGCCCTCTGCTGCATCAGGCGCAATCTGTTTGCCGCCTTCCCACGGCACTGCGCATGACGCTTTGCGTCCGGCGTGTCCCAGCTGAATGCCAATCGGAATCGACGAGTAGCGACGGACATCCTCCAGCACTGACTTCAGTGCTGCTTCATTGTCATCATTCCACAGCCCTAAATCACCGGGAGAGATACGGCCGATATCTTCGACGGCGGTGGCTTCAATAATCAGCAAACCGGCGCCGGAAAAAGCCAGCTGGCCAAGGTGGATTCGGTGCCAGGCGGAGGCATTGCCGGCTTCGGCTGAATACTGGCACATCGGCGCAATCACAATGCGGTTTTCCAGCGCAAGTTCGCCCAGTGAGACAGGTGAAAAAAGTTGGCTCATGTTATCTCCATGGTTTTATGACTAACGTGACAGGGAATAACTATAGCGGGGGATTAGGCGGATTGGGGGCGGCGCAACGTGACATTTTATGACAGCGGGCAGGGTTGCTGCGGATTGCCGCCGCGCTTAAGGGGCTTGCCAGGGAGTCAGACGCTGAGTGTATCTATCCGGTGTGGCGATGATTTTCCGCACCGGTTATCCGCAAAGAGAACGGCCTGACTGCACCGTTCTTGCTGATCCGTCGCGGGATGAAAGTCAGACCTGCGCCATGCCGCCATCAACAAACAGTTCGGTGCCGTTGATAAAGCTGGCTGCATCCGAGGCGAGAAACGCCACCGTTTTGGCAACCTCTTCGGGTTTGCCCAGCCGACCGAGCGGGATCTGAGCCGCCAGCGCATCAAACAGTCCTTGTTGCTGATCTTCACTCACCAACCCGCCAAGGCCAGGCGTGCGGACCGGGCCGGGGCTGACGACGTTGACGCGAATGCCACGCTCTTTCAGATCCAGTGCCCACGAACGGGCGAAGTTACGCACGGCGGCTTTGCTGGCGCTGTAAACGCTAAAGGCCGCGGTGCCCTGAATCGAGGTGGTGGAGCCGGTCAGAATAATAGATGCGCCATCGACCAGCAGTGGCAAAGCTTTCTGCACGGTAAACAGCACGCCACGCACGTTGGTGCCGAAGATGCGATCAACATGCTCTTCGGTGATTGCCCCCAATGGCATCATGTCACCGCCGCCGGCGTTGGCGAACAGAATATCAAGCCGTCCAGCCTGACTGGCGATGCGGGCGTAAACTGTATCAAGGTCATGCAATTGCGAAGCATCGGCGCGGATGCCGGTGGCGGCGCTGCCGATTTCCGCGACGGCGGCATCCAGTTCAGCCTGGCGTCTGCCGGTGATAAAGACCTGCGCGCCCTGTGATGCCAGTTCGATAGCCGTCGCCAGACCAATTCCGTTGGTGCCGCCGGTGATCAGTGCAATCTTTCCTGCCAGTGATGGGTTCATCTGTTGCTCTCCGGATAAGGTAGGTTATAAAGCCGAGGTGTCCCGGGCCGTTACGTTGCCCGACTGATGGCTACTGTAGAGCGGCAGGATTGGCAGATAAATCGGGTAAAATGAAAATAACTATCCACGGGGATGGATAATAAGGGGGAGAAAATGGATCAGTTACTGGCTATCAAAGCCTTCGCTCGGGTGGTGGAGAGCGGCAGTTTTACCCGTGCGGCTGACTTGCTGAATATGCCGAAAGCGACCCTCAGCAAGCTGGTCCAGCAGCTGGAAAACCATCTGTCGGTCAGGCTGCTCCAGCGCACCACCCGGCGGGTAACGGTGACCTCAGAAGGGCGGGAATATTATGAAAAATCGCTGCGTATCCTGCACGATCTCGACGATATCGATGCTTCGTTTAACGTGCTGCGCAGTAAACCGCGCGGGCATTTACGCATCGATATCGGCGGTTCCACCGCCCGGGAGGTACTGATCCCGCTGCTGCCTGATTTCTTTGCCCGTTATCCCGACATCACGCTGGATCTCGGGGTGGCCGATCGACCGATCGACCTGGTCAGCGATAACGTTGACTGTGTGATACGCGGCGGACCGCTGGTCGATTCTTCACTTATTGCCCGTAATATGGGGTACGCCACGCTGATTACCTGCGCCACGCCTGCCTATCTGAAAGCCTTTGGCGTGCCGGCGTATCCGGATGAATTGCGCAATGGTCACCGGCTGGTCAGCTATCTGTCACCGCAGAGCGGCAGGCCGTTTCCACTGCGTTTTGAACGCAACGGCGAGAAAATCGAGATCAAGAGTGCGCATCGGATTGGCGTAAATGAAAGTAATGCGCATCTGGCGGCGGGACTGGCCGGGCTGGGGATTATCCAGACCTTCAGCTACAGCCTTGGGGCACTTCTGCAACAGGGGGAACTGGTGGAAATACTGCGCGACTGGCGGCCAGCGGGCTATCCGTTTCATCTGGTCTATCCGCAGAATCGTCACGTCACGCATCGGTTGCGGGTGTTTATCGACTGGCTGGCGGAGTGTTTTCCGGCGCGGGTGGCGGGAGAGGGTTAATCCGGCACGGTCAGCGTGCCGGATGCGTTCAACAGGCTTAGTTACCGCGATAGGTTGAGTAACCGAACGGGCTCAGCAACAGCGGAATGTGGTAATGCTCGCCACTGGCCTCCATGTTGAACTCAACCGGGATTTCCGGGAAGAAGGTTTTCTGGTTGTTCTTTTTATAGAAGTCACCGGTTTTGAACACTACGCGGTAGCTGCCCGCGCTGGCGGTTTTATCCTGCGGGAACAGGGCGCTGATACGGCCATTATTGTCGGTCACGCCTGAAGCCAGCTTCACCCAGTTGTCCTGCTGTTTCTGATCCAGTTCAACTTCAATACCGGCGGTCGGCTGGCCGGTTTGCAGGTTGAGGACGTGGACGCTTAACGGATTTTTTGCCGCAGCCGGTTGTGCAGCAACAGCAGAAGCAGAAACGCCAGTGGCCAGAAGTACAGTTGCGATCAAAGCATGTGAGGTTTTCATCAATGTTTCCTTTATTGACGGGGTTTATTTGCAGCAATAGTAGAGCGGTTGGCGACAGAGCGACAATTTGCGGCGGAAAATGTGAAATTTCCGAGGCGCAGCCGTCAGAAGCCATGAGCCAGAACTCCACTTAGTTACATCATACAGTTACTCTTTCAACTTACAGTCATCAGGCAGTGTGCGGATTGTAATAGCTGAACAGTCAGAAAAGCAGGGTCTTTACCTAAGTTTTGATTTTTTTAAACTTCTCAGAAAGGGTGCTTAGTGGCAGATAATTGATGCAGATAGCCGCAAGGTTGGCTGTTAAAGGCGAAGAATGCATGACAGGGTGAATGCATCATTTAAATAGCTCACTATTTGATAGTTTACAATTCAGTTCTGGCGTGTCATTGTCTTGCCAACCAGATAGCGCACTACTTAATAGCAAATTAATGGAGATCCTGTGATGAAAATGAAACTGACCGCCAGTGCATTATTGTTAGCCAGCCAGATGAGTACCGCGTTTGCTGCACCGACTGAAAACAGCCCACAACCGACCGCCGGCGTTGCCGCTTTTCTGACAGCGCTGAACAGCGGCGGTGGCAAACCGATTGAGCAGCTGTCGGTTAAAGACGCCCGAGCGGTGTTGACTGGCGCGCAGAAGGGCGCAGAACTGCCGCCGGCACAGGTTTCACAAAAGACCATTACTGTACTGGGCCAGCCACTGACGCTGACCATCGTTAAGCCTGAGCACGCCAGCGGTACATTGCCGGTGTTCATGTTCTTTCACGGCGGCGGCTGGGTGCTGGGTGATTTTCCGACCCATGAGCGGCTGGTACGTGACATAGTGAATGCTTCCGGCGCGGCTGCGGTATTTGTCAATTATCAGCCGTCGCCAGAAGCGCATTTCCCGGTGGCGATTACTCAGGCTTATGAAGCCACTAAATGGGTTGCCGAACACGGCGCTGAAATTGGCGTTGACGGTAAACGTCTGGCGCTGGTTGGCAACAGCGTTGGCGGTAACATGGTGGCTGCGGTTGCTTTGCAGGCGAAACAGTTTAAAACCCCAGCCATTCGTTATGACGTGATGCTGTGGCCGGTTACCGATGCGCGGTTTGATACCGCGTCCTATGATCGGTTTGCTGACGGACATTTCCTGACGAAGAACATGATGAAGTGGTTCTGGGATAACTACACCACATCAGAAAAAGATCGTAATAACATCCTGGCGTCGCCGTTGCGGGCAACGACCGCACAGCTGAAAGGGTTGCCACCGACGCTGATTCAGACCGCAGAACTGGACGTGTTACGTGATGAAGGTGAAGCGTTTGGTCGTAAGCTGGATGCAGCGGGCGTACCGGTTACCGTGACGCGTTATAACGGCATGATTCATGATTACGGTTTGCTGAACGCATTAAGCCAGGAACCAACGGTCAGAACGGCGATCAGCCAGGCCGGTGAAGAGCTGCGGTCACATCTGAAATAAGCAGGCCGGGCGGTATCATGATGCCGCCCGAATTGTGTTTCACCAATACGGCATTTTCACCGCATGAGTGCTTCAGCAACCGTTAACATCGCAATACTAACCTTATACCGGTGGACTTCAGGCCAGCGCAAGTTGTTGAGATAATGTTTCCCGGAGCTTTCTGCGAGCAAATGAAGCCGAGAGGAAAGGGTGGTTACTTATTGATTTACAATGATAAAATCTCAATCAGATTAATTGATTTTCATTTTTGAAATTACATCGGCAGTTTGTCAGTGTAGTCATCTTCTCTGTTTAAGCATCATGGGCTGGCCGAGGCTAAATCAGCCGGCAGACGAGTTTTGTCGTTCGAAACACTGGAATGGTCAGACGAAAGGGTATAAATTTGTAGTATTGTTTACTGAAAGGTAATGTGGTTTCTTAAAATGACTCCGTCTGAAATCAAAGAAGCACAACACAAGCGTTATGATGAAAAAGCGGCAGCCATTGTCCGGGGTGAAGACGGATATAAACCTGCCGAGAAATCGCGCTACAGTAAATCCTGTAAACTTTCATCTAAGCATATCGTCAGCTTTTCCTGATGCTGTCTGATATGGCAAAGCAAAATGAACCATCTTCCAGCAGATGGTTTTTTTATGTCACCTGATCCTGTCATCCCGCCTTTTGAATAAGCCTATATTCTCAATAAGAAATTGATTGATAAGGCTAATAATTTATCTGATCCCGTAATAACCGTGGGCGGACAAGCCATTCAGTACTGGGTTGCTTATTACCGGGAGCTTTACAGAGATGCTCTGCCAGATGCCCGTCTTGTTACCTCCGTAGATGTCGATTACGCCGCCCGACGCCATGATGTCGCTGCAATAGCTGCAGCTCTCGGTGTGGATCCGAATATGAATGGACAAGGACAGCCACCATCACTGGCACGATTTGCCCTGGTTGACCTTAAAACACAACAGATTAAAAACGTTGATGGCCGATTCTTTGCAGACCCGGATAGTCCTGAACGTCCAAACACGGTGGATGTTATCGATTTTCCATCAGGATTCAGCTACAAAGACTTTTCTGGCGATAGACTGCAGTTAAACACTGAGAGGTTTATGATTGAGCAAGATAGCGCCACATCTGCAGAATCACACGAACTTATCAGGGTCATCAATCCGATCGCTTGTATCCGTGCAAGGTTAAGCAATCTTAGCGATTTGAAACGTAATCCGGCAATAGAAGTCGCTCGTATCAAAGCGATGATGCTTCCTGTTGTCTACTTTTTACTGGAGAAATTTGATGCAGTCACCGATCCCGCTGATGAAGCGGAAAGGTGTCCAGTCAGGTTTCGTGAGATGAAAGCCTACCTCGACGAGTTCTTCCGGATATCCATGCAGGAAACAAATATACGTGTTCAGGTCGAGCACAACATAAGCCTGCATCTAATTCTGGAGCAGCTTGCTGCGGTATTTGAAGCTGAGCCAGAAAGTTACTACGTTCCGCAAGCTTTCTGGACTAAAGAGTTGCCGATCAAAGTCGCCGCTCTGAAAAATAATGTAGCCAGGATTGGTCGGGATAAGCAGTGCCGTGCTGAACAACAACGACAAAAAGTGATGCGTGGCAATAAGAAGTGAAACGCGTAACGGGGAGCGTTGAAATGGCTTACTGTCGACGCACAGACGCGGACCTCATAGACGAGGGATAAAATCGGGAAGGCAGAGGAAAGGGGATAATATGATCGCTGTGGCTGAGTCAGATATTGCCGTGTTAATACCTTATTTAACATAATATACATTATGCGCCTTTAGATAACCGCCTGATTATGATGGCCGGACATCGCTTGATTCTGCCGTTTACTCTCGTTCGCCCCATGATCCTGACTGGCTCAATACCTTCTTTACTATCTGACCAACCTATAGATCATTCCCCGGATTCTCTTTCTGCGTTCGCTGGCATAAACCGCTTTCCTCTGTGTCAGGAACGCCGGAACTCCAGCAATCATTCTGCAATCCTCTTTGCGACAACTTTCCCGTGCGACATCGTTCTCGCTCAACATGCTTTGCGGCAACCGTACTTCTGCAACGGCACGTTCGGTTGGCCACACCAGAAGCAGCGGCAAACAATCTCCTGCACCATTGTTATTAAACGGCTCGACGTCGTTACTGATTGTCGCGCTGCCAGATAAACCGCACTGTACCGGGCTTTGTCGTTGCTGTCTTCCTGCCAGCTATTGCCTACTAAACCGGCCTTTGCTACTGCTACTGCAAACACGCTAAGTCACTGGCATTGCCCGATGAGGATTGTCTGCTTCCTTTACCGGCCAATCGGGATAAAACGGCTGAAACAACCCGCGATTTTGACAACGCTACGTGAATTCTGCACCTGCCGCGTGACTACTGGGCCGCAGAATTTATCACAGCGCGTCATTTTATCGCTGGCTGAATTACCGTCCGATGATAAAAGCCGAAATCCGCCCGGCTGACATGACAATGGCTTTCAGGCAGGTTAAAGTTGCCGGCTTCGGCTGTGATCCTGATGAGGAAAAATGAAACGCTTATTTGTTTATGGCACGCTTTGCCCTGGCCGTGAGAATGCCCACATCCTGGAACAGATTGGCGGTGAATGGCTGCCCGGTTCGGTGACCGGCATTTTCTACCCGCGTGGCTGGGGTGCGGCGGCTGATTTCCCCGGCATCATTCTGGATGACCAGGCTTCACCGGTGCCGGGTTATCTGTTTATCTCCGATCGGCTCGACGAGCACTGGCCGATGCTGGATGAATTTGAAGATGGCTACGATCGGGTTGAAGTGACGGTTAACACCGGCAACAATCAGCAGTTAACCGCCTGGATTTACCAGCTGCAGCCGCCATTATCAGCCTGACGGCGCAGCCATCCCCGGCCAGTTTGCCCTGCGCACGCCCTGCTCTTTTAGCGTTTTTATCACCGGTATTGATGCCGATCCTGTGGATGATGCCGATCGTGTATCGGGCCAGCGTGCAGCGCGGTAATGCCAGCCGCTTTGATTAATCGGTTACCCCGAAGCCCCCTTTATATCGACCTCTCATGCTGATTCGCAAAAACAAACAGGCACAATGTTTGATGACTTATTAACGGAACAACTAATGTATGATGTAACTAATAGCCGTTATCGATCCGACTTTTTTCTGCTTTAACAACAGCCAGATGACCGGTTTGACGAGTTCGTCATCTGACTGCCGATGTTCACTTCGCGACGGGTGGCGTACCGTGCGTGTGGAAGGTTTCAATCGTCTTCAGGCCCCACGCCTGGCCTTTTTTGCGCTCCGCTTCGGTCCAGATAATTGGCTGCCAGTCTGGTGCCAGAATCAGCCGCGCGCCTGAGTTAGCCAGCTCAACTCGATTGCCGGCCGGCTCCCAGACATAGAGGAAAAAAGTGCCCTGAATCGCGTGTTTATGCGGGCCGGTTTCGATATGTACCCCGTTTTCCAGAAAAATATCGGCGGCGCGCAGGATATCTTCCCGGGTGTCGGTGGCATAGGTGATGTGATGCAAACGGCCCCTGCCGCCTCCCTGCTCTTCAGTGCAGGCCAGATCGTAGGTTTTGTTATTGATGGTGAACCAGCAGCCGCCAATCCGGCCATTATCCAGCGCGATCATCTCGGTGACCCGTGAACCGAGGCAGACTTCCATGAAGCGTTTGAACTCTCTGACATCCTCCGCCAGCAGATTAAGGTGATCGAGACGACGGGGAGACGCGCCACGTCCGTGATAGCGTTGAGCCATATTTTTTAACGAAGGCCGCTCATTGGCTTCAGCCTGATAGCGAACGGTATCGTAGTAAATCTCAAACACATGTCCAAAGGGATCGGCAAAACGGAATGCGCGCCCGTGGCCCTGATCGTCCTCTCTCCAGCCAATCACCTCATATCCACTTGCCTCAATGGCCGCGACGCGCCGCATCAATGCCGCCTGCGAACTGGCCCGGTAAGCGATATGTCCGACGCCGGTGGTGGTATGACGCGTCAGTTTTAAGGTGTGAAATTCATAATCGTCCCAGGCACGTAACCACGCGTGATCATGGTCCCTGGCCGAGACCGTCAGACCATAAACGTCGACGAAAAAGGCGAGACTCTCCTCGAATTTGTCGGTATAAATCTCAACATGTGCAAGATGTGCAATATCATGACAGGGCTCAGAATGCGCTGTGGTCATGAAGACCTCCTTATTGGTGTAGGCGTACTAATTTTTTTATTTAAGGGTCAGACGTTACCGATCTTTCTGGCTGAAAATCAGGGAGTTTTAGCCGCTAAGCGATGAGTTTCCTTGTTTCTGTGATGACGTTACCAGCCGGTTGCGGCCAGCAAATCTCAGCCGGTGAGCCGGAAAACGTTATCTCAATCGTTGCAGTGCCTCCTGCCAGATAAAGGGACTGAGATCGCGGTAAGCAATCCCCAGCGCCGCCATCCGGGCCGGTAAATCGGCCTGTACCTGCTGAGTCGCCTGGCTCATGACGCCCGCCACAGCCACATCATGCAAGGTTTTGACCACTTCAGCCATCTCCTCTGCCCGCCGGACGCCATGCTCGGCCACCCGACTGATCAGATAATGCGGCAAGTGGTGGTTCCAACCCAGCGCAGGAAAACTGGCGTGCAGCGAGGCGAGTACCGCCTCTTCCACACCGTATTGCTGCGCCGCGCTGAGGCATTCAGTGGTCAGCGCTTCCAGTCCTTTAATCATTACGCTGCGACACATTTTAATGGCTGAGACATCGCCAATACGATCGCTGGCCGCCGTGGCGTTAATGCCCAGATGATTCAACCGGGCCGCGACGTTGTCTGCTGCCGGTCCGCCGATTAACAGCGGTGTGCCCAGCCGTTTGGGCGGCACCGGTGCCATGACCGCCACATCCAGATACGTCCCCGCGCCGCCAGCGATTGCTTGCGAGGCGGCACGTTTTGTCTCGGGTGAAACCGAATTAAAGTCCAGCAGTTGCTGGCCGTTCGCCAGCAGCGGAGCAACCTCGCGCGCAACGCAGAGTGCGTTTGATGCGGTAACCAGCGATATCACCCAGTCTGCGCCATCCAGTGCTTCAGCAACGGAATCCGCCGGCTGCACGCCAGACTGCTGAGCCACATCCCGCAGGCCAGAAGCCTGCTGCCCGCAGAATTTTTTATCCCAGACCCGCACCTGCGCCACACTCGCCAGATCGTGAGCATAAATTTGTCCCGCCTCGCCAAATCCGATAATGGCTATCTGCATAACTGTCTTATCCCTCCTGCCGTGACCAGACTGAACCCGGAATGGCCACGCGCCCGTCAAACAGCAGGCGCGCAGTGCGGATCAATCCACTGTTAATCACATGTCCCGCCGCATCACGCGTCAGCATCACGCTAAACTCGCCGCTGGGATGTTCGACAATCAGACGTTGTTCAGCAGCCGCGCTGATTTTTGCCAGCCCTTGAGCCACCGAACCGGCAACCAGACAGGCCGTGGCGACACTGACCGCGCCTAACACGCCAATCGCGGCGTGACAGCGGTGAGGAATAAAGGTCCGGGTGGTGATCGAACCGTTGTCGACCGGTGCGGAGATCAGCGTCATTTTCGGCACGCTGCGCTGCGCTACGTCGCCCAGATGCATCAACCGTCCCGCCTGTAAGCGAATCGACTCCAGCCGTGCTTTCAGCGCCTCATCTTTATTCAGCTGATCCGGCGTTTCGCGTCCGCTGCGCTGCAAATCGGCGGCACGGATTACCACAACCGGCATACCATTATCGATGCAGGTCACCTCAATGCCGTCAATGCTGTCGCGCGCATTACCGGTCGGCAGCAGTGCGCCGCAGCTTGATCCGGCGATGTCCTGGAAATTCAGGATTTGTTGCGCGGCGTAACCCGGCACGCCGTCAATGCGGGTATCGCCCTGATACTCAACGCAGCCCTCCGGCGTAGCGATGGCCGCTTCAGCAAGCTGGCCGGTATTGACCATATAAATGCGCACTGTTGTCAGCGCACCGGTTACCGTTACCAGCCCTTTTTCAATCGCAAACGGCCCGACTGCGGCAAGAATATTTCCGCAGTTCTGTCCGTAATCAACCACGGCTTGTTCCACGCTAACCTGAGCGAACAGGTAGTCTACGTCGGCATCCGGACGCGATGAAGGAGAGATAATCGCCACTTTACTGGTCAGTGAATCGGCACCACCGATACCGTCAATCTGTCGGGCATCAGGCGAACCCATCGCCGCCAGCAGGACGCGATCGCGCGTGGCGCTGTCCGCCGGCAGATCCGTGGCCAGAAAGCAGGCGGCTTTTGACGTTCCGCCGCGCATCAGCATGCAGGGGATCAGGGTCTGTTTCATACGCCGCTCTGCTGCAGTTGATCAAGTGAGTCAACGTAGCGCAGCCCCTTTTCAGCCAGTTGCGAACGCATCTGATAAATATCGAGGCCATACTCACCGGCAGCCAGCCGCTGACGTTTGCTCTGTTCCAGTGCTTCACGTTTCTGTGCAGCGACCGCGACCGATTCGGCCTGCCGACGCGGCACAATCACCACGCCATCATCATCCGCGACCACGATGTCTCCCGGATGGATCAGCTGCCCGGCACAGATGACCGGCACGTTAACTGAACCCAGCGTCTCTTTCACCGTGCCCTGCGCGTAAACCGCCCGTGACCAGACCGGAAACTGCATATCTCTCAGCGTCTGGCTGTCACGAATCCCGATATCCCCCACCAGCGCCACCACGCCGTGCGCCTGTAAAGAGGTCGCCAGCAAATCGCCAAAATAACCATCGTGACAGGCTGAAGTCGGGGCCACCAGCAGGATGTCACCGGGCTGGCACTGCTCAACCGCCACATGAAACATCCAGTTATCGCCGGGCGAAACCAGCACGGTCACCGCGCTGCCGGCTACCGCGCAGTTCTGCTGGATGGGACGAATACCAGCGTCGAGCAGACCACTGCGTCCCTGAGCTTCATGGGTAGTCGCCACGCCGTAACGGGCAAAACCGGCCACCAGCGCGGCATCAGCACGCGCAATGTTGCGCACAACGATACCTTTTTTATTCACCAGACTCATGACAGATCCTCCGTCACCCGTGGCAACAGGCTCTGATAACCCTCAGCGTGGCTGATCACTTTCGATGAGCCGATCCCGACGTTACGTTTGGCCTGAACGCCCCGCTGCAAAGCCACCCGCGTATAGTATTCCCACAGGTGTTCCTGACCCGCCATGCACTGAATAGCCGCATATTTCTTGTCCCAGACCGCGCTGATATCAAGCAGCACGTCAGGTTTCCAGTTGCACTGCTCAGGCTGATGCGGCTCAAAGCTATAGACCGGCGGCGCGCCGATAATGGTTTCACCAGGACGATAGCCTTCGGCCTGCGCAATGATCCGCGCTTCCTGCGTCAGATGCGCAGCCAGCGGATGATCGTAGTTATAGGGATCGTTAACCGAATGCGTCAGGACGAAGTGCGGCTGCACCTGACGGAATATGTCCGCCAGCCGGAATAGCGTCTCTTTATCAGCGCGCAGCGGATAATCACCCAGATCCATAAAGCTAATAGTCGCCCCGAGAATGCGGGCAGCCGCCTCGGCCTCTTCCTGACGACTCTGCTTTACCTTCGCCTCGGTCATGTTGCCGCTGCGCCACAGCTTCGCCGATTCGCCCCGTTCGCCATAAGAGAGGCATACCACATGCACCTCATAACCCCGCGATGTATGCAGCGCAATGGCACCCCCCGCACGCCAGACAAAATCAGCTGAATGGGCGCTGACAACTAACGCACTCTTTTTACTCATCTTTTCCATTATCTCATCCTGCCTTTGCCGTTTTTTTCATCCTGGCATGCAGCACTGCGGCTGGATAATGTCTTTCATTGCATGCGTTATGACTTTTATTTATGTTGTGATTCAGGGCTCATCGCTGGCGTAAGAAAAATGGAAAACGGCAGACAGGAATTTGACATTAAAATCATGCAAATACGCGCTTTTTGTATGATTGCGGACTGCGGCACGATTTCCGAAGCGTCGATAAATTTATTTCGTACCCAGTCGGCGATCACCCGTTCGCTGCGTGATCTGGAACACAGTTTACAGACGCCGCTGTTTGAACGGCATGCCAGCGGGATGCTGCTGACCGAGATGGGCAAATGTGCCCTGCCGCGCGCCCGGCGAGCCATTACCGAACTGCACGCGATCCCGCCGATCCTCAGCAAAATGCGGCGGCGGGATAACGGCCGTGAAGAGGCGGAACCGATCTGGTTATTTAACCTGCGACGACTGCAAATTTTTTTAGCGCTGGACCGGCTTCATCACACTCAAAGCGTGGCGACGTTGCTGGGTATCAGCCAGCCAGCGGTGAGCGCGGCGTTGAAGGTGCTGGAAAAAGGGGCCGGGCTGCCGCTGTTTCAGCGCACGCCAAAAGGGATGATGCCAACGTCAGCGGGACAGGAGATCGCCCCGTTTATCAGCCGTGCCCTCAATGAGATACGGCATATCCCGGAAGACCTCGCCGCACAGCGCGGCATTCTGACCGGGACGGTGCATGTCGGTGCGCTCCCGCTGTGCCGCAGTAGCCTGTTACCGCTGGCGATCACCCGTCTGGTGGCGCGCTATCCCGGAATAAAAGTGGTGACCAACGAGAGCGCCTTTAATGCGCTGATTAAAGAACTGCGCGCCGGCGATATTGATTTTATTCTCGGTGCGCTGCGTCAGCATCACAGCGCGTCCGATATCCAGAACCAGCTGCTGTTCGATGAAGAACTGATTCTGCTGACGCGTCCGCAGCACCCACTGAGCGGGCGTGCCGTCAGACCGGAAGATCTGCAGCAGGTGCAATGGATCCTGCCGCGTGAGAACTCTCCTGCCCGTCATCTGCTGGACCGCGCGTTTCAGGCCGCAGCGCTGACTGCGCCTCAGCCGGTGGTAGAAAGTGGCGATCTGGCGATAGTGCGCGGACTGCTGCTGAATTCGGATATGGTGGCGGTGGTCTCTTCGCATCAGCTTGAATATGAGTTGCAGGCCGGAATCCTGACGCCGCTGGCGCTGAACCTGCCCGATACCCGCCGTGAGATAGGACTGACCTTTCGTCTGGGGGCGCTGCATTCGCCTGCTACTCAGGCGCTGTTGCGCTGCATTGATGAGACGCTGACCCGGACAGCCTAAATGAAACTCATAGCGATAGGGATGTCACCCGTCACCCGCGCAGGCCCGGCCTGCCTTACCACAGCCGTTTGGTCGCGCAATAACAATGCCAGACGCATCACACTATAAAGCTAACTCATATCGCTAAAAGCCTTTTTTGACAGACACCGTCAGGTGCCCCGCTTACCGTGTTATCGGATTGTTACCTTTCTCTCACCACAACGACGGCTGCCGCTGGTAGCAAAGCAGAGAGCGTACCCGATGACAGCGAATAACCTGATTAATGTAAAACAGTGGATTGATGCACGCCCGGTCTCTTCTTTCCAATGGCGCGTACTGGTGCTGTGTCTGATCATCATTATGTTTGATGGTTACGATGCAGCCGTAATGGGCTTTATCGCGCCGGCGCTGATCGAACACTGGGGCATCAGCCGCTCAGCGATGGGCCCGATCCTCGGCGCGGCCATGGCGGGCGTGGCGCTCGGCGCGCTGATCGCCGGTCCGATGTCCGATCGGATTGGCCGCAAGCGGGTCATTCTGGTGTCAGTACTGATCTTCTCAGCCTTCAGCCTCGCCTGTGCTTTCGCCGCTTCGCCGACACAAATGGCATTATTACGCTTTATCGCCGGTCTGGGGCTGGGCGCGGTAATGCCAAACTGCGTGACGCTGCTGTCTGAATACATGCCCGAGCGCCGCAAAGGCATCATGATTACCCTGATGTTCAGCGGATTTAATATCGGCTCGGGACTGGGTGGATTCATTGCCGCCGGGCTGCTGGCACGCTTTAACTGGCCTGCGGTCCTGGTGTTTGGTGGCGCGCTTCCCCTGCTGCTGCTGCCGGTGATTGCCTGGCTGTTACCGGAATCGGTGCTTAACCTGGTGGTGCGTAAAGCGCCACGCGCAATCATCGCCTCGCTGCTGAATAAAATGGGCGGTGATTTTAGCCCGGATACGGCGTTTATCCTGAGTTCGCCTGGCGTAAAGCGCAACAGCACCATTGCAGAGCTGTTTCGCCACGGCTTCGCCCGCGGTACCGTAATCCTCTGGCTGACCTATTTCATGGGGCTGTTCGTTATTTATCTGCTGAACGGCTGGCTGCCTACCATTATGCGTTCAGGCGGCATTTCTCTTGAGCAGGCGGCGATTGTCGCCGGACTGTTCCAGCTGGGCGGACCGGTCGGCGGCATCATCGTTGGCGGCTTAATGGATAAGCTGCACGCCAGATGGGTGATTGGCGTGGTCTATTTAATCGGCTGTGCCTGTTTGATCACCCAGGGTTTGCTTGGGCTGAGCGGCGTGTGGTTGGGTGTGATTATTTTTATCACCGGCATGTGCATCAACGGTGCGCAGAACGGACTTCAGGTCTATTCGCCGGCCTACTATCCGACCGAGATCCGCGCAACCGGCGTCAGCTGGATGCATGGCATCGGCCGGATGGGCGCCATTCTGAGTTCGTCTTTAGGTGGCGTGCTGATGGGCGTGTTCCCGGCACAGTCGGCTATTTTCTACATTCTTGCCCTGCCGGCGCTGCTGGCGGCGGTCAGTATTATTTTACACCGCAATGTCGAACTTACCCTGAAGGTTAAAGGAGCGGAACTCGGCGATATTCCTGCCTTATCGCAAAATCTGAACAACCGATAGCGGCGTAAGCAGGCTGAGATCGGTTTTTCTCCCCCTGAAATAGCGCGGCAACCTTTATAGCACACTCAGCCCGGCCAGCGCTGTTGCGGGAACAGCGAGACGCGAATGTTAAACAGGTGAACCAGCGGAGCTACCGCCGCACTCTCCTGCAGCGCAATCTTCTCCAGCCGGAGCAGCAGCTGATCCAGCTCCTCCAGCAGATCCTGATGCGGCAGCAGCTGAAGCGACTTCATTTTACGCTTCAGATAGAGACCCAGTTCGTGGAACATCTGGCCGCTGTCGATGCGGTGCGCCTCCAGCACCTCCCGATAGCGGGCATAAAAGTCATAGCAGTTAGCGCCGAGCCAGGTTTCACTGATCAGATAGCCACCGACCACGATATCCGGCACCGGATCGAGCCGTTTACGCGGCAGAATAATGTTCACCCGGTCCAGCATGCGCGCAATAAACTGCTGGCGTGATAACAGCGTGGCGGAATTGCGTTCGACCTTTTTAATAAAGCTCAGCAGGTCGCGCAGCCCCCGCAGCACCGCCCTGCGGGCAATCCACGAGGGACGCTTATTGCGGATCAGCGCCGTCAGCACCACCGCAAACATGATCCCCACCAGCGACGAGATTGCGGCGTTCAGGGTGACGATCAGATCGGGCACATAGTGGTGACTCAGCCCGATAAAGCCTGGAATCTGGATCGCCACGCTCAGACCTATCAGATTGGTGGTCGGATTGGCAATCACCAGGCTCAGCAGCATCAGCCCCGGCAGCAGGCAGATCATTAACGCCTGCAGGGTGTTGGCCTGCGGGATCAGAAACGCGATATAAAACAGGCTGACCACCAGCGCAATCATCACCCCTTTAACGAACAGCTTCATCGGCGTAACCGGCGAATCCACCCCGGCAAAAAACGAACTGATAATCGCCGCCATCAGCGGTGCATTGGCCCCATCGGCCCAGCCGCTGCCAATCCAGAACAGACTGGAAAGAAAGGTCGCCAGAAAGGCTGTCAGCACCGACAGGCTCAGCAGTCCGTTATCAATGTGGCGATGCTCGCGGATGTTCCTGATCGCCGCCCCGTCGCCATGACTGTAGAGATCGCCGGCTCGGGCGCTGACGTTCTGATACGCATCGGCGATACGGACAAAGTTAGCCAGCCGCTCCAGTAAGCCAATCAGCAGCAGGCTCTCTTCAGTAGCCAGCTTTCCCGCCTGCCAGTCCGCTTCCAGCGTCGCCTGACCCGCAGCGATGGCGTTACGCAATCCTTCGATATCGTTAACCCGATCATGATTGAGCCACAGCAGAAATTGCTGGAACACCGAGGTGACACACAGCGGAAAGCGTATATTCAGTTCTGCCAGCACCCCAAGCCGCGATTCAATCGCCGTCAGCGTCGGCAGCAGGTAGGTCAGATGCTGATACTGCACGCTGACCAGACGGATCACATTGCGCGCCGCTTCCCCTTCATAAACACAGTGCGTCAGCAGCGTTTCGACATTCAGCGGATAGCCCGCCATCTGGATCAGAATATCTTCCCGCTCGAGGGACTTGTTGTTCGCCATGCCGCTGACCAGCTCATTACACAATTTACGCGCATTCTGAAACCAGCGGTCGACGCTCTGCCCGAGCAGATGGTGCATCGATACCGGAAAAACCAGCCGGTGTACCAGCGTGCTGCACAAAATGCCAAGGGTGATCTCCTCGATACGCGAAATCACCGTATTGGTAATCGCCGACGGCGTGTTCACCTCCGGAAAACCCATGATCGCCGCGCTATAGCCTGCCAGCATGAAGACGTAGCTTTTGGGCGTGCGGTCATGCAGCGACAGATAGAGGCAAAACGTCACCCACAGCGAGACGCACAGGCTGAACAGCAGTGGCGACTGCACCGTTTCCGGATAGATCAGCAGGATAAACACCCCTCCCAGCACGGTTCCGATCAGACGGAACAGCGATTTCGAGACGGTTGAAGCGGCATAAAGTTGGGAAGTGACAAAAACGGTGGTCAGCGCCCAGGCAGGTTTTTCAAAGTTAAGGATCAGAGCAACTGATAACGCGATAAACGCGGCCAGGGAGGTTTTGCAGGCAAACAAAACCGCGTTTTTGGTAAACCATTTCATCGAATGAGAGGACCGAAATACTTCTGTGGCGCGTATCCTGACAGAAGCGTCAGCGTTTTACTCTCAGTTAAATTATACAAATTATTACCGGCCATCCCTGACCGGTTCAGGCTGCGGCTGACCGGGCCGGCAGCGTCAGATTTGGCTCAGCGACGGGTCAGCGCCAGACGGATCCCCAGGCCGATAAAGGTGGCGCCGACCAGCCGATCCAGCACTTTCTGTAACCTCTTATTGTTCGCCACCGCGCCTGCGGCCCCACCCGCCAGCAGCGCAAACATCACGTCGGTCATCAGGCCGATCAGCGCATAGGTCATCCCCAGCAGCAGGAAGGCGCTGGCGTGATACTGACTGCCGATCACCACAAACTGCGGGAAGAAGGCGATAAAAAACAGCAGCACTTTGGGATTGGTGATTGAGGTGATGAAACCGCGCAGCAGCAGTAAGCGGGTGCCGGTCAGTGCGCGCGGCGGCGGCGCGGTCTCCGCTGCTGCGGATGCGATAAAGGTTGACCCGATCATTCTGGCTCCAAGGTAGATCAGGTATGCCGCCCCGAGATACTTAATCAGCGTGAACAGCAGCGGCGAGGCGGCAATCAGCGCAGTCAGCCCGAGCGCACTGGCAACGGCATGGGTACAACTGCCCAGCGCAACCCCGGCGGCTGACAGGATACCGGCACGTCGTCCCCTGGCAACGCTTTGTCCCACCACATAGGCCAGATCGGGACCCGGCGTAATACAGAGCAGCACAACGGAAGCAACAAACAGCGGGAAATGCACGATATCGGACATCACGGCTCCTGACCTTTATTCGGGGTTAATGAGTGATTAACCTAACAGCCGACCGCGTTTTTTTAAACCCCGTCGCTCAGCGGTTGCCGCACCAGTGCCCGCTGTTGATCCAGTAAAAACGGACGCAGATAGCCTACGGTGTTCGACAGCAGGATCACCTCATCGGCCAGTTTCAGCCGCAGGACGTCGCTCAGCCAGGCTTTGCGCTCGGTCATCCGCTGCCAGACCGCCGGGAATTCAGCCGCCAGTTGGGCACGCAACGCCGCATCCGCCAGACCGACGGTGTCCTCAATACTGCATCCGCCGTAGCCGGCTACCGAAGGAATAATGTCGATCTGCAACAGCATGCCGCTTTTCAGGGGGATGGCTGAATCGGGCCAGATCGGCGAACTTAGCCACTCTTCGTCAGCCACCAGATGCCCCGGATTAAGGTGCCAGCCATACTGCGCTTTGGGTAATGCCGCTTCGATTAACGCATACAGTTCGCCACCGGTGATGCCGATGCGTAACTGCTCCAGCCAGCTGACCACCGCGTGATAATACGGGATCGCCAGCCGGGGCAGCCAGTCTGAAACATGACAGGGTAACTCAGACGCCTGACTGACTACATAAGCAGCGCGGCTGCTTAACCCGCCTTTATAGCCAACGGTTAATGACAGCTTATCGCCGACCTTAATCGTTTTGTCGCTGGGATAAAGCTGTGCCTTAGCAAAGCGATCGCCGGTGGCGGCAATGGTCATCACGCTATTTGGCTGGCCGTCGGCATTAAGACGTGCGCCAATGTGCTTCTCGCTTACGCCTGCCGTCACGCTGTTCAGCGCCGCCAGCATGGCGGTTGAGGCACGATTCGCTCCCGCCTCGTAAAATGCCACCTCATCGGCGCTGTTAATGCAGCGAGCTCCCTCATCGGGTGAGATAAACAGCCCGGTGGCATTCACCAGCTGCGAGACGCCACCTGCCGCGTCGGCCGCCGCCGCGCAGATAAACTGCGGCAGATCAAACAGGGTCTGCTGTGCGCGGCTGAACAACTTCCAGCCCACCAGCCCGGTGCGCGTCCCCGCGACGATCCCCGCCTGGCTCAGCAGCCGGGACAGCGATGTCTCACCACTCATCGGCTGATTAGGCAGCGAAAAGAGTGCCGCGTGCAGACATCTGCCGGGATTACGGGCAAAGGGCACCAGCTTGAGGTTTTCGTTGCCCATGATGTAGGCCAGTTCGCCCTGCTGATTAACCACCAGCAGCGCCTCTTCGAAGCGCGGAATAAAGCCCGCCAGATACTCAAAGTTACTGCCGTGCTCTTTATCCGCATAGATGATCAGCTGCGCAATCTGATGCTGTTTCATGCGCTGAACAATCGCCGCCAGCCGGTGATGCAGGGTTTCATCCGCCATCACGTGACTGGCCACGCCGGGAAAAGTGGGTGGCGACGGGATCGATTCCAGTGCGTAGCGAGCGCGATTCATAACAGACTCCGGTTAAACAGGAAAACAGCAGTCTGGCCGTTGCCGGGCCAGTCTGTTGCTGCCTGCCTCAATCTTTCTGCCGTAACCGCTCCAGCATAATCAGTGAATGACTGAAAATGGCATCGGCAATGTGCTGCGGAAATCCAGCGGGCAACGCATCACGCACCGCGATAACCGCTGGTGGAAAAGCGCGGATAAAGAAGTCGAAGATCTGTTGCAGGCTACCGCTATCAAAATTGACGCTTTTTGCAGTGGCGAAGAAATGACGCGGGAATATCTTATCGATTTCGGTTTTTTTGCCTTTACTGGCCCGCAGCCCCATCGCCAGCTTCAGCGCCCGCTTATTCAGGCCGGTGCCGCCCAGTACCGGATAGGCGGAAATCACATCGTAGAAGGGGGTCAGCCGGTAGCTGCCGCCGCGCTCAATAAACAGCGAGAAGTTCTTGGCGTGGCCGTCAGTCGCCCCAATCAGCCACTGAAACACCTGGAACATCATGAAGTGATAACGATCCTCTATCGCGTTACTCGATCCCATCAGCAACTGCATAATCTCCGCAATGCCCGGCCCGCCGTCAGACTCATATTTCGTCGATGACGGCAGCCCCAGCGCCTGACAGAAATCCTCCTGTGGCAGACGAATAAGCCGGCTTCTGTCGCGTGACCAGCGCCGGTCGAAGCGCTCGACGGCCAGCGCACGCATCGCGCCGGCGCGGATAAGGGTTGCTTCAGGCACCTTCATTCCCAGCGCTCTGGCCAGCGCCAGACAGAGATACTCATTTTCAACGCTTTCCCGCATGTCCAGCGTCGCCGTCGGCTGCTTAATTTCCCCGATCGGCAGTTTGATAATGTGTGATGTTGGCGTGGCTCCCGCAGGAATGCTCCAGCCCTGCTCAGTGTGCAGCAGCGCCGTTTTCTCCTGCGCGCCCGCCACCGAAATACGAAAGTCGGTCTCTTCACGCAGCATCCCGAGCGGAATGTCGGACTGATAGGCTGACAGCACGCTTTCCAGACGCGCCTCGTCCAGCAGCTCATAGCGCACCTGTAACGGCGGCAGCGGCATCTCAGGCGGCAACAGCATGGTCGCACCGACGCTGTCACGTCCCACTTCCTGCAACAGATCAAACGGCTGACGGGATTTTATCTGGTAGCGCGCCACAATCCGGTCACGAATCAACGGGCTATCCGGCAACAGATTATCGAAAAAGTTAATTACCGCGTGGGAGGTGATGGCCGGAACCTGCAACGGCATCGAGAGTGACAGCGGCCTGGCGAGCGGATTGCTCAGCCACGCTTTGTCGTACTGAAATTCGTGCGCACCGTTGCGCTGACGGGTCAGCACGCCGACCCGCTCGCCGTTCATCCACGCAATCAGCTTCTGCATTACCAGTCATCCTCGTCATTGATCGGTGGCGGTGCGGCGGCCGTTTTCTCCTGCACCTCAAGACTCAGCTCCAGCGACTGTAACAGCTTAAACAGCGTCGCCAGCGAGGTGTTGTCCGGCGCATTTTCAAAATGCGAAATGGTCGCCTGTTTCAGGCCAACCTTTTTGGCCAGCTCGCTCTGGGTCCAGCCATTACGCTGACGGATAAGTTTCAGCCGGTTAGCCAGCTGCAGCGGACTGTATATCATGGTCTCTGTTCCTCCGAGGTCGGCAGACGATCAGCATAGCGCATTCCGATTATCCCCGAAAGAGGATAATCGATGCATTATACCCTGCCGGGAATAAATAACTATTTATACCTTGCAAGGGATAAATGATCTATTATCCCTTTACGCGGATATTCAACCTTGTGGCGTCGCATAACAGGAGAAAAATCATGAGATTAAGCGCGGGTTTTACCGTGACGGAGCAGCCAGAGGACAAAGACCGGGAGGCGTTATTTGCCGGGCTCGGCAGTTACAACCGGCAGTTTATCGGCAGTGAAAACCGGGGACCGCTGGCGGTATTTGATCATGACGCAGACGGTAAGTTGCGGGGTGGCGTAATGGCCTCGCGTAAGGGGAACTGGCTCTGTATCGATTATCTGTGGGTGGACGGTACGCTGCGCGGCACCGGTCTGGGCAGTGCCTTACTGCTGGCAGCAGAACAGCAGGCGATAGCTTACGGCTGTCAGCAGGCGCTGGTGGATACCTTCAGTTTTCAGGCGCTGCCGTTTTATCTGAAACAGGGTTATCAACAGCAGATGTCCCTGCCCGACTTTCCGCAAACCGGTATGCAGCGTTACTACCTGACCAAAACGCTGAAGGGCTAAAGGTCACGACGCTGAGGTGGCTGTACGGACCTGCGTGTCGTGACAGGGTCACAGACCGGCGATGCGACGCAAATCTGCTTCGGCACCAGGAGCCACCGCCAGCACCTGCGCCCCTTTGGTGATGCGATCGCCGTCGGTGTTAAACGGATGTACCCAACCGCCCGCCTCCTTCACCAGACAGTAACCGGCCAGACAATCCCAGGCGTGCATATAAGGTTCGTAGTAACCGACGACCCGGCCGGCCGCCACCCACGCCAGCATCAGTGCGCCTGAGCCGATGCGGATAAAGTTACCGCCGGCTGCCAGCAAGGCCGCCACAATCTCGCCAACCTGCTGCGGACTGACGTAGCTGTTGGCACCAAAGCCGGTCACGTGATTCTGCAGGGTGCGCGCCGGATCGACCTGCAAGCGTCGGCCATTAAGGGTAGCGCCCTCACCCAGCGCTGCCACATAGCACTCCTCAAAGGTTGGCGCAAAAATTACCCCGATGACCGGCACGTCGTCGCGCAGTACGGCAACCGATACGCACCAGTTTGGCATGCCGTTGAGAAACGGACTGGTGCCATCAATCGGATCGACCACCCAGGTGTAGGCGCTCCGGCCCGGCTGCAGGCCGCTCTCCTCACCGAGAAAGCCATCATCAGGGAACGCTTCACGGATGCGGTCGGCGATCGTCTGTTCTACTTCGCGATCGGCAATCGACACCACATCCTGCAGATCATATTTGGTTTCCACCACCAGCGTGTCGCGGCGGGAAAAGTAAGATAAGGCCGTGGCACCGCCAGCGCGGGCGACAGCTTCAGCCAGCGCCAGACGCGACATCATTTCATCGTGCAGTTCCATTGAGACTCCTTGCGGTTAAGCAGTTTAGCGGGCAATCAGGGCCAGACCCTGCGGCTTGAAGTTAACGCCGACCCGGGCGGCCAGCGGCAGACGCTGTTCCATGTGGGGATCGATGATGAACAGCGCTCCCAGTTCGGTAGTCACTTCATATTCGATATGGTCACCCAGCCAGGTGCTGTGAATAATCTCACCCTGCAGGGCACCCTGACCGTCGCCAGACAGGGTGATAAACTGCGGCCGCACCGCCAGCTGTCCGCTGCCGGTTTTCGCTCCATCGCCACGCACCCGGAAGCGCTGGTTACCGACGCGGATCAGCGCCTCACCGCCTTCGGCCTGCTCAACGTCGCACGGCAGAATATTGGCTTCGCCCATAAAGTCGGCGATAAACACCGAATTGGGCGAATGGTAAAGCGTTTCCGGCGCGCCCTGCTGCGCAATATCCCCCTCTTTCATGACAATAATTTTATCGGAGACCGCCAGCGCCTCTTCCTGGTCGTGCGTCACATAGACTGCGGTAAAACCCAGCCGTTGTTGCAGATCGCGAATATCCGTCCGCACCCGTCGCCGTAAACGTTCGTCCAGATTCGACAACGGCTCATCCAGCAGCAACACCTGCGGTTCCAGCACCAGCGCGCGGGCGACCGCAATACGCTGCTGCTGTCCACCGGAAAGTTCAGACGGCAGCCGCTCGCCCTGGCTTTCCAGCCCGACCAGCCTCAACCCTTCCCGCGCCCGATCCAGCGCCTCCCGTTTGTTCATCCCCGACGACAGCAGCCCATACAGGATATTGTCGAGAGCATTCATATGGGGAAACAGCGCGTATGACTGAAACACCATCGCCACGTCGCGCTCATTGGCCGGCAGATGAGTGACATCTTTACCGCCGATCAGAATGCGGCCAGCAGTAGGATGCTCCAGCCCGGCCAGCAGGCGCAGCGTGGTGGTTTTGCCGCAGCCGGAGGGACCGAGCAGCGTCACCAGCGTGCCAGGCTCGACGGTTAACGACAGATCCGGCAGCGCCGTAAAACCGGCAAAGTGTTTAGCAACATGTTCAAACACGACCGATCCCGCGTTGATGGGGGTCATACGGCTCTCTCCTGAGTCAGAGTGGCGACAGCAGCGGCCGCGGCCGCTGGTTGAGTAACACGGCGCAGGCGGCGTTCACCCACCAGCAGCTGGAACAGACCGATAATGGCTAACATCACCACGATCAGTACCGACGAGTAGGCAATCGCTACGCCATACTCACCGTTCTCCACCAGCCCGACGATGTAAGACGTCGCCATGTTGTATTGCGCGCTGACCAGAAAAATCACCGCACTGATTGAGGTAATAGCGCGCACAAAGGCGTAGACCAGCGCGGCGCTGATCGCCGGTTTGAGCAGCGGCAGCACCACTTTACGTAAGGTGCGGAAACTGTTGGCACCGAGGGTCAGTGAGGCTTCATCCAGACTCTTATCAAGCTGGCTCATCGCCGCAATACCGCCACGCACTCCGACCGGCATATTGCGGAACACAAAGCAGGCGATCAGGATCATCGCGGTGCCGGTGATCTCCAGCGGCGGCAGGTTATACGCCATCACGTAGCTCACGCCGATCACGGTGCCCGGAATGGCGAAACTCAGCATCAGCATGAACTCAAAGGTCTGCCGTCCGGCAAATTTCTGCCGCACAATCAGCCAGGCGGTCAGCAGGCCAACCACCGCAGTCAGCGGCGCGGCAATCAGGGCGATCTCCAGCGTGGTCCAGAAAGAGTTCCAGGCGACGCCGCTCCACACCAGCTGTCCCTGATTCAGGCTGACGCTAAAGGCGCGGATATAGTGGGCGAGCGTCAGCGCGTTATTCAGCCCCCACGACTGCACAAAGCCGCCAATCATGATCATGCCGTAGATCACCAGGGTAAACAGTCCCCACGGGATCACCAGACCATAAACGCTGTAGCGCACCGGACGCGGCAGCTGCACGTGACGACCGCCGTCGCCTTTGCCGGTTACCGTGGCGAAGCTTTTGCCCGACAGCCAGACCCGCTGCAGCAGAAACGCCGCCAGCGTGAAGCCAAGCAGGATCATCGCCAGCACCGCCGCACGGCTTGGATCGTTCTGCGCGCCGACCACCGAGAAGAAGATTTCGGTCGACAGCACGCCGTGACTGCCGCCCAGCACCATCGGGTTGCCGAAGTCCGCCATGCTTTCGATAAAGCTGATCAGAAAGGCGTTAGCCAGTCCGGGTGCCATCAGCGGCAGGGAGATACGCGAGAAAGTACGCCAGCGGCTGGCGCGCAGGGTCTGAGACGCCTCTTCCAGCGACGGGCTGACGCCTTCAACCACCCCAATCAGCACCAGAAACGCAATCGGTGTAAAAGAGAGCACCTGGGCGATCCAGATGCCGGTCAGGCCATACAGCCAGCGGCCCGGCTCGACGCCAAACAGCGTCGCCAGCGAGGTGGTGATCACGCCAGAACGACCAAACAGCAGAATCAGCGCCAGCCCGATAACAAACGGCGGCGTAATGATTGGCAGGATAGTCAGCATCCGCAGCGCTTTTTTGCACGGCAGCGAGGTGCGGGTCGCCGCCAGCGCAAACGCCAGTCCCAGCAGCGTCGAGCCGCTGGCGGTCATCAGCGCCAGTCCCAGCGTGCGCCACGCCGTCCCGCAGGTGCCGCCGGTCACACAGGCGACGCTCCAGATAGCCGGGTCCTGCAGATTGGCGATCAGGCCATCCGGCTTAAAGCTGCCATCGATGTCCTGCACCGAGGCGACAAACAGGCTCAGTACCGGATAGAGCACAAAGGTGGTCACCAGCGCTACCAGCAGTACGATCGCCGACACCACAAACGCATCGCCTTTCAGCACGCCGCGTTCGGCCAGCGCAAAGGAAAAAATCAGCAGGAAAACCGTCAGCAGCAGTAACGCGCCCGCGCCCATCGCCGGCTGGCCCAGCGCGAGCGGGCCGGCCAGGTTCTCCAGCCACCGCCAGTTCCAGCCGCTAAACCCGATGGCATGCCCTTCCAGCACCAGGAACAGAATGCCGCAGACGCTGAGCAGCAGCAGCAGGCCGCTACGGATACGCCCCGGTGGCAGCAAGAGGCAGGCGGCAGAAGCGAGCCACAGCGCTACGGCGACAGTCAGCCAGCCATGCTGCATCAGTTGCCACAGTGCTGGCGCGCTATTCTCATCCTGCCATACGCTGATCAGCCAGTGGCCAGAGAAGAACCCCTGCTCCAGGCTGTACCAGGGCAACACCATCAGGGCCAGCGCGCCGGCAACTAACGCGCCGGTTAAGCGGCGATTGTGCGCATTCATGAATCACCTCGATCTGCTGCGGACACCAGGCTTGCGCCACCGCGTTTCAGCATGGACCCGGCATCACTGCGCCGGACGGAAATCAGTTTTATTGTGCGCTGGCGCCGATCTCTTTATCCCAGCGTCCGAGCAGCGCTTTGCGTTTCGCCGCGTCACCGTAGGTTTTGAAGTCGTAATCGATCAGCTTGATATTCTCAAAGCGTGGCGCGTATTCGGAGATCTCCGCCTTGCGGTTCGACGGCAGCTGGAACGATTTCGCCTCTTTCATGTGCGACTGCGCGTCGGCACTCAGCGCCCAGTCGTACCAGCTTTTGGCATTCGCCAGGTTACGCGCCCCTTTAATGATCGACATGGAACCAATCTCATAGCCGGTGCCTTCACAGGGGGCGACCGGTTTGATCGGGAAGCCATCGACCTCCATCGCAACCGCATCGTGCATAAAGACGATGCCGAGGGTGGTTTCGCCGCGGGCAGCGGCTTTCACCGGCGCTGAACCCGACTTGGTGTATTGCGAAACGTTGGCGTTGAGTTTTTTCAGGTAATCAAAAGCCTGGTCTTCACCCATGATCTGCACCAGCGTCGCCAGGGTGTTATAGGCGGTGCCGGAGGAGTTCGGATTGGCAATCTGGATTTCACCTTTAAAGCCCGGATCGAGCAGATCGGCCCAGCAGGCCGGCACCTTCAGCTTTTTCTCCGCCAGCAGTCGGGTGTTGTAACCCCAGCCCAGCGCACCGGCATAAACGCCCACGGTACGGTAACCGGAGATCTCCGCCACTTTTTGCGACCACGGCTGCTGCTGGTCGAGCAGCGGCGATTTATATACCTGAGTTAAGCCCTCTTCGGCGGCCTGCATATGCGGATCACCGGTGCCGGCCCACCAGATATCGGTCCGCGGATTGCGCGCCTCGCTGCGGATACGTGCATAGGCCTCCCCGGCTGACAGCCGCACCATGCTGAGATTGATGTCGGGATGAGACGTGCTGAACTGGCGGGTCATCTGTTCACAGACCACCACATCCGCAGAGCAGATCATGTTGAGATTACCGGCCGCAGCCGCCGCAAACGGTAAGGCCGGACAACTGACGATAACCGCAGCGAGCAGAGATGAGTAACGCATGGTGTTCTCCTTGAAGGCGGGGATTGCGCCTGATCGCGCTTTTTTGCACTGCTGTGCAAAGTAGTAAGGCGACCCTCAGGACGTGTCAATCAGCATGTTAAGCAATTGTAAGGTGCTGTCACAAATTTGGTACATTTTATCGCCAATACCTTTTGCACAGCCTTGCAACTTCAGGCAGACTCAAAGCGGATAACGGCAGCAGCGGAGAAAACCATGCATCAACTTAAGGCAGTCGTCAGTGCGCAGGATGTCGCTGACCGGGCGGGCGTCTCCCGCTCTGCGGTGTCGCGCACCTTTACGCCGGGTGCCAGCGTGTCGGATGCCACGCGGGCGCGGGTGATGAAAGCCGCCGAAGAGCTGGGCTATCACGTTAATCATCTGGCGCGCGGGCTGGTACGCAACCGCAGCGGCATTGTCTGCCTGATCGCCTCTGAAGTGGATACGCCTTACCGCGCCAGCCTGGTTCGCTGGATGACACAGTATCTGCAGGAAGCGGGAAAAGTAGCGATGCTGATTAATACCGACCGCTCAGATGAACGGGTCTCTGCCGCCTTACAGCAGGCGATTAACTTCCGCGCCGATGCGTCAATCATCCTCTCCGGTATGCCTGACAGCGCGATAACCCGGCTCTGTTACAAACACGGCCAGCATCTGGTGCTGATTAACCGTGATGAGTCCCTGCCCGGCTCCCTCAGCATTAATCTCGACTCGCGTCCGGCAGCCGAGATGGCGGTCAATGCCTTTGTCCGTGCCGGCTGTCAGCGCATCGCGTTTGTTAATTCACTGGCCGGCACCCCGAGCCTGCTGAAACGCGAGCGGGATTTTCTGGCGGCGGCGGAGAGAGCCGGAGTCAGCGTTCAGGTTGAGCACTTTGGCTCGACCTCCTATGAAAGCGGTCAGATCCTGGCGCAGCGGCTGCTGACCCGCAAAATCCGGCCTGACGCGGTGTTCTGCGCCACCGATTTACTGGCGTGTGGCTTTATGGATGAGGCACGCCACCGCTTTGCGCTGCGCATTCCGGAGGATCTGTGCATCGTCGGCCACGACAATATTCCGCAATCGGGCTGGTCCTCCTACAACCTCACCACTTTTGCCCAGCCGGTGGAACAGTTTGCCCGTGACGCGATACGCTGGCTGACCGAAACCGAGGCGCAGCAGGATGAATTACAGCCCGCCGCCGAACAGCAAAGCGATCGGCGGATATATCAGGCTGATGTGGTCTGGCGGGGATCAGTACGCGGCGGGTAAACCCGCCCGATTTAATTTTATCGCCGCTGCGTTTGTGCCACTAAAATAGTCCTTTCCCTGCTTTACGCTTCGCTTTAAATAAGCCGACTGATTGCCGCAAATTATCACCCTGCGGCGGCGCAGCATCCCGATTTTCTGTCTATCCTTGATCAGCATTATTAATTTGTCCGGCGCTTCACTGCTCAATGAATAAGCAGTCAGATGTGACAAATATCACATTTGTGCCAGGCTTAATCACTCAGATAATGACGTTCAAGGAGCTTACAATGACGACACCAACGAACAAGACGCTCGATCTCGATCAATTTCCTAAGCCTCCTTTTGAGGAACAACCGCAACAGGCACCTGGCTTAGCCAGCAAAATGATCCCGGTTCCCGATCACGGTGAAACCAGCTACCGCGGTACCGGCCGGCTGACCGGACGTAAAGCGCTGATTACCGGCGGCGATTCCGGTATTGGCCGTGCGGTGGCCATCGCTTATGCCCGCGAAGGTGCGGATGTAGTGATCAACTATCTGCCAGAAGAACAGCCCGACGCCGATGAAGTGATTAAATTAATCGAAGCGGAAGGCCGTAAAGTCTTCGCTATTCCGGGTGATATTCGTTCTGAAGAATTTTGTCAGCAGCTGGTGAAACAGGCGGTGGATAAATTAGGCGGCCTGGATATCCTGGTTAATAACGCCGGACGCCAGCAGTTTAATGAGTCCATCCGTACCCTGAGTACCGAAGATTTTGACGCGACGTTTAAAACCAACGTTTATGCCATGTTCTGGATCACCAAAGCGGCGCTGGAATATCTGCCACGCGGCGCGTCGATTATTAATACCTCGTCGGTGCAGGCCTTTAAACCCAGCGATATTCTGCTGGATTATGCCCAGACCAAAGCGGCGATTGTTGCCTTTACCAAGTCACTGGCGAAACAGCTGGGCGGCGAAGGAATCCGGGTTAACGCGGTCGCGCCTGGCCCATACTGGACCGTGCTGCAATCCAGCGGCGGCCAGCCACAGGAAAAAGTGAAGCAGTTTGGTGCCGATTCACCGATGGGCCGCCCTGGCCAGCCGGTCGAAATCGCTCCGCTCTACGTCACGCTGGCCTCGACGGAGAGCAGTTACTCCTCCGGTCAGGTCTGGTGCTCCGATGGCGGCACCGGCACCCTGTAATCACCTTCCCCGGTGGCCGCATAATGCGGCCACTTTTTTGTCCTGCCTGCGCCCGATTTGTCAGTCGTCACAGTGAAACAAGGAAGAAAACCATGGAAAACCAGATCTTCCATCAGCCTGCCCGAGACAATGGCTTTGCGGGTCTGGGTGATTATGCCGCCATTGGCGAGGGGCGTTCAGTGGCGCTGATTGCGCCGGATGGCGCGATCGACTGGTGGTGCGCCCCGAACCTGGATGCTAAACCGCTGTTTGACCGCCTGCTGGATGCCGGTATCGGCGGCTTCTTTCAAATCGTGCCGCGCGATCCCTATCGGGTGACGCGGCGCTATCGCGATAACAGCAACGTGCTGGAAACCCGTTTTGACACCGACAGCGGCAGCGTGCTGCTGACCGAATCGATCAACAGTACGCTGGCGGGAAGATTGCCGTGGGGCGAACTGGCGCGCCGGATTGAAGGAGTCAGCGGCGACGTGGAGTTGCAGATTATCCTGCGATTCGGCACCGCCGCTGAAACCCGTTCGCCGTGGATTGCCGACACCGAAAAAGGCAAGGTGTTCCACATCGCCGACGTGATGGCGATGTTCCGTACCAGCGACGATATCCACATCACGCTGCTGGATGATGAGCAGGTCTGCGCCACGCTGCGGACTTCAGCCGGTTCGCGCTCACTCTGCGCACTGCTGATCACCGAGAACGAGCCGCTGGCTGTCCCTGAGCTGTCCGCCATCGATCAGCGAATCGAAACCAGCCACACCGGCTGGACCAGCTGGGTGGAGAGCCTGAGCTATGACGGCAGCTATCCGGCGCTGGTAAAGCGCTCTGCCCTGTCACTGAAGTTTCTCTGGTACTCACCGACCGGTGCGCTGGCGGCCGCAGCCACCACCTCGCTGCCGGAAGGGATCGGCGGCGAGAAGAATTATGATTATCGCTACGCCTGGGTGCGGGACGCCTGCCTGATCATTAAAGCCTTCGTCTATCTCGGGGCACTGGAAGATTGTAAAGCGGCCTTTTCGTGGTTGTCGCAGACCATCCTGCGGCACGGCGTCAGGCTGCGCGCCTGCTATGCGCTGAATGGCGATGAAGTGCCGGAAGAACGTTTTCCGCCGTTAAGCGGCTATCAGGATTCCCAGCCGGTGCGGGTCGGCAATAATGCCCGTGATCAGATACAGCTCAGCATGTATGGCGATATGCTGGCCACCGCGCAGCTGTTTATCGAGGCCGGCCACGTGCTGGATATCACCACCTCGCGCATGCTGGGTGAGCTGGCTAACTGCTGTGCCGATCACTGGCGGCAAAAGGATTGCGGTATCTGGGAGTTGCCGGACCTGCAGCACTATACCCATTCTAAAATGGCCTGCTGGGTGGCACTGGACCGGGCGGTCGCGCTGGCCGAAAACCAGCACATCGAACCTACCTGGCTCGGCCGCTGGCAACGGGAACGTGACCGCATTCGTGACTGGATTGAGACGCACTGCTGGTCCGAACAGAAACAGGCTTATCTGTTTTATGTCGGCAGTGAGGACCGTCTCGACGCCTCGCTGGCGCTGGTCCACAGCTACGGCAACGCGGTCAATCCACAGCGGATGCTGTCAACCTATCGCGCTATTCATCAGGCGCTGGGCAACGGCAGCGCCATGCTCTATCGCTACAGTGGCGTCGAGGTTGAAGAGAGTACCTTCCTCGCCTGCGCGTTCTGGCTGGCGGAAGCCTGGGCGGAAATGGGCGACGTCGACCAGGCGGAACAGACGATGCAGCAGATCCTCGCGACGCTCGATCAGCACGGCAACGTGGATATTTTTAACGAAATGTTTGATGTCCGCAGTCAGAGCTGGCGCGGGAATATGCCGCAGGGCCTCAGTCATCTGGCACTGATTTGTGCGGCACAGGCTATTTCAGAATCGAAGGCTGCCGGCTGACCTGGGCCGCTGTCGGGCCAGCAGCTATTGCAGCCTGAAGCGTGGATCAAAGAAAAAAGGCTCGACCACCACGTTGCTGATAATCGCAGCGGCGGCCGGATGCGCGGGATTAAATAGCGCGTTCCACTCTCCGGTCAGGGTACTCGGAACCTTGAGGATCAGGCCATGATCGGTGCTGGCGAGCCAGCCATCCCCAATCTCCCGGGTCGATGGCGGTGCGGGATCGGTCTGCCAGTCGGCGGGGAGCGCCGCCAGCGACAGCTCGGTGATCAGCGTTTCAGGTACGCTGATCGACAGCATCGAATAGTCGTGCGCCAGATCCTGAATGCTGAGATGCACCAGCGCCTCCAGCACGCACAGCGCCCGGCTTGATCCGAGATAGACACAGCCGATACCGACTGAATTCCAGCGGCCGCCGTAGGTGCGGGCACCAAAACCGTCAAAGGCGGTCATCGCATATTCGCTTTTCACCAGCCGGAAAAAGCGCACCGCCGCCATCAGGTGATCACGCCATGTTCAAGCTGACCAATCAGGTTGAGCACCGCTTCCGCCCCGGCAACGGTGGTGGTCATCTCTGCCGGTTTCCTGCCACCCAGCGCCTTGGCTGGGGTCTCCAGCCACTGCACCAGCCGCGCCGGATCGTCACGCAGCAGCGTGCTGGCAGCGGACAGGACGCGGATCAGCATGTAAATCCGTCCGCTCTGATCGGGCGAAAAGGTCTGCTGAGGATCTTTGACTTTGCGGTTGTAGGTACTGCGATCGATGCCTGCCAGGCGGCAGAGCCAGATTTCATCGAAGGCGGATAACGACGCGGTGCGTTTCAGCACCCCGCTGCTGAAGCCGACGGCAATCCGCTGATGCGCATCCGGCAGGGTTTCCGGCAGGTTCAGCGCATGCAACAGCGAGCTGTTGCGGCGACTGCTGGCGGGCGTATAAATGGCAATTGACATAGCACGGCCCTCTGTTCATTTGATTTTTATTTTAGCGCAAATGAACATGGTGCGCCAGCTTTACCCCTGGCGATTGCGCGCTGGCGTCAGCCCGGTGAGGCGATCAAAGAGCAACAGCCCGACTTTGCGCCGCTCAACGGCTGCGAGGTGACCCGCCCTTTCCGCTGGCCCTGAGATGGCAAGGCCAGCGGGCGGTGGCGTCCCGGATTACTGCAACGCTTCCAGGATTTTCCAGGCGGTTTTTATCCGTAGCGGATTGGGGTAGTTCTTGTTCGCAAGCATCACAATGCCGGTGTTCTGCTCGGGAATAAACGCAACGTAGGCACCAAAGCCGTTGGTGGCACCGGTTTTATGCACCCAACTGGCGCGTTGCGATGGCACGGCGGGATTCAGTAGCGTCGCCGGCTGAGGTTTAAGCGCGACGCTGCTTTCGCTGTCAGCGATTATCGCGGCGGCACTGGCCGGCCAGTCGTAAATCTCCCAGCCCAGCCCCTGATAGAAATCACGCACTTTGAAATAGCGTGACTGGGCGGTACGAATCGCATTGCGCAGCACGGTATTGCCTGACGATAAGCGGTTAGGATCGGCATTGGCCTGCATAAAGGTCAGCATATCGCGGGCGGTAGACTTTACCCCATACGCTTCCGCATCCAGCATGCCGGGCGACACCCGCACCGGCTGCCCGTTTTTATAACCCCAGGCGTAGTCCAGCATCATTGAGGGCGGCACGGTGATGTAAGTGCGCGTCAGACGCAGCGGCTGAAACACGTTTTTCTCCATCGCCTGCTGGTAATCGCCCTTCACCATCAGCGCGCCAAACAGACCGATACTGGCATTGGAGTACTGACGCAGCGTGCCCGGCGCAGCCTGCGGTTGCCACTGCTGATAATAGTTGAGCAGCGAAGCCTGATCGGTCACCTCATCCGGCAACTGCAGCGGCAGGCCACCTGCGGTGTAGGTCGCCAGATGCAGCATCCGGATGTGATGCCACTGCGTGCCGGTCAGCTGCGGCCAGTACTTCTGCACCGGATCGTTGAGGGCGATGTCACCGTTACGGATCATCACCCCGGCCAGCACGCCGGTGAAGGTTTTACTGACCGAGCCGAGTTCAAACAGGGTGTTTTCGGTGACGCGGCGGCCGGACGCCAGATCAGCCACACCGGCGTTAATGAACTGGGCCCGGCCTTTATAGAGTATCGCCACCGACATACCGGGAATTTCCTGCTGCTCCATCAGCGGTTCGATAGCGGCTTTAACCAGAGAAGTGACCTGCTGTGAGCTAAGATCGGCGGCAACACAGCTGGCAGAAAGGGACCACAAAACAAGGTAAGACAAAGACTTTTTCATTGGCAATTAACGGTTTCTTCACTGAATCGATTTATTTGCACTGATCGGCGCAGGCTTGCACACAGATCTGCGCTTGTGAGCTGCACGCCCCGGTATCACGGGTATTACAATGGGATCGTTCGACATAACAGTTGGTCTGACAGGCGGAGACGTCGCATCGCGCGGCGGCAGGCGTCAGCTGAGGCAGCGGCGCACGCGCCGGAAACTGGGGTGCCGGTTGAGCGAAGGCGCTGCTGCCCAACAGTCCGGACAGCAGCAGGCTGATGAGTATTTTCATGATTGATCTCCAGATGAACGCTGTCCTAAGTATGACTACTCTGGCACGCGTCGTCTGAGAAATCTTATCAAATTGGCAGGACAGGTGGGTGTTGAGTGACGTTGATCACGCCGCGGCGATAAATATCATGCAGCCGGACAATATAGCGCTGCGGATCGTGCTGATCTTTAATGCGCAGGATCGCCGCCTCCCCCTTCTCCTGTAGCATTTCTGGCCGTTCGAAGATGGCGAGCAGCGTCTGCTTCAGCCCGTCCACCAGCGCCTGGCGCAGCTGCGCTTTCTGCTGTGGCGTAGTGATGCTGTATTCACGATCGCCATTCAACGTACCGCCAATCACCCAGCCAGCGCTGGCCGGATTAATTTCCGGTAAGGCGCGCACGTTGCTGGTAATCACCGGGCAGCCGCTGGCCTGCATTTCCAGTACTGAAAAGCCGTACGTCTCCTGCCAGGTCGGCAGTAAGCCGACATCGCTGCGGCGGAACAGCTGCAGCAGCGCCGCGTTTTCCAGCCGCGCCAGATGCGTGAAGCAGCGATAGCGGCCAATGCGGCTCTCAATTGACCGATAGAACGCCTCGTCATCCTGATGTTGCCGGTGTGCCACGTTGTGACGTTTGGTGAGATCGCCAATTAACTGCACCTCCAGCTGCGACTCATCCAGCTTTCGTTCTTCAATCAGCTCGCTCACTGCCAGCACCACTTCGGCGCCGCCTTTACGGTAGAACTCATTGCCGGCGAACACCAGGCGGAACACGCCCGGCTGACGTGGCGCTTTATGCGCTGTGAACAGGGTTTGTGGCGGATGCAATACCACCGTTTTACGTCTGATTTGCTGCGCAACGCCGCCCCCGGAGGGGAACAGTTTCATCTGAATATTCAGCGTCGCGTCTGAAATGGCAATCAGCCCCAGGCAGTTATCTTTCAGCAGATGGGGGATCAGCCGCTGCAGCTCGGGATTATCCTGCTTCGCCACGCCCGGCACCGGCAACACCCGGGGTAATTCAGTTTCAAACGAGGCAACCCATTTCTGACGGGTTATGGCGACTTCATTAAACAGATGCAGGATGTCTGGCCGCGATGCGGGTGAAAATGGCACGGGCAGAAAAACAAAAGCTTTATTTTTTTTGAGTAAGCGCGTCCGTAATGGGTTAATAAAGTAAAACAGATTGTACTTTTTGAGATTAATATATTCGTTTTCCGGATTAACCAAAATATTGCGCTGCTCCGGATAGTGGTTATTAGTGATTCCGATTTTCATGATCGTATTCCAGAGTCCTTGAGTCCCGGATAATCTATATCATGCGATCTGACAAGCTGCGCCTGCGTAATATCCTAAAAACCGTTTTCACCGCCCGCTGGCAGAAATATTTATCATTGCCCAGGGCGGTTTATTCCTGGTTTGCCCGGCCAGCTAAAAAATTAATGCAGATTATTTACATCCGTGTCTTTTCTTCCGGCGGTAACCCACTGATTCCCGATGAAAAATGATCTGACAACAACCGGCGCGCCAATAATTATGTGTAAGTTTAAATATTTGTTAAAAATAAACCATGCCAGCCTGTCAGCAATTAGTTGATAACAATTCAACTAATCAGTTTTATTTCACTGACCTGAAGGCTGACGTACTGAGAAGCGTGTAGATAATCTTAATCCGGGCGTTCAATAGCCAGGCCTGCTGGTGAAACTAATGATACAGCGGCGGATTTTTAGCGCCGGTAATGCACTGTTTTAGCGCGCCAGTCTGCAACATAACCGTGCGTCTACGCCGTCTCCCGTTCGCCCCGCCGCGCCTGTTAGCTTCATAACTAACTGATTCTACTGTAAACAGCAACGCATCACCCGCTGAACTGCGCACTGGTACAAAAGTTGCAACAACAGCATCAGGCAGACAGGAGATAAACATGAAAGCGATCGTTATTGGTGGCGGCATTGGCGGGATGAGCAGCGCCATTGCGCTGGAAAAAGCGGGTATTGAGGTTGAGGTGTTCGAAGCGGTGAAGGAGATGAAGCCGGTCGGAGCGGCGATTTCAATCTGGCCGAACGGCGTTAAATGCCTGAATGCCCTCGGCATGAAGGCAGCGCTGCGTGCACTGGGTGGCAACATGGCCTATATGGCTTATCACGATGCAGTGACCGGTGCCGCGCTAACCCGTTTCAGTATGGCGCCGCTGGTGCAGCAGGTCGGTGAGTTTCCCTATCCGGTGGCGCGCGCCGAACTGCAGGCGATGCTGATTGATACTTTTGGCCGCCAGCGGGTCAATTTCGGTAAGCGGGTCATTCAGGTTGAACAGAGTGATAACGGCGTGATTGCCACCTTTGCCGATAACAGCCAGGCGAGCGGTGACTTTCTGATTGCGGCTGACGGCACCCATTCGGTGATCCGTGAATATGTGCTGGAACAGGCGCTGGAGCGGCGTTATGCCGGTTACGTCAACTGGAACGGTCTGGTGGAGATTGATGAGAGCATCGCGCCCGCCGATCAGTGGACCACGTTCGTTGGTGACGGCAAGCGCGTATCGCTGATGCCGGTAAGCGACAACCGCTTCTACTTCTTCTTCGACGTGCCGCTGCCGAAAGGATTGCCGCAGGATCGCACCACGGTCAAAGCCGATCTGAGCGGCTATTTTGCTGGCTGGGCCGCACCGGTGCAGCAGCTGATTGCGGCGATCAATCCCGAGACCACCAATCGGGTTGAGATACACGATATTGAACCGTTCAGCCGCTTTGTTAAAGGACGCGTTGCGCTGCTCGGTGATGCGGCCCACAGCACCACACCGGATATCGGCCAGGGCGGCTGCGCGGCAATGGAAGACGCTATTGTGCTGGCTTCGACGCTGGCATCGCATTCGCTGGGTATTGAGGATGCCCTGCTGCGCTATCAGGCGCGCCGGGTTGAGCGGGTCAGGGATCTGGTGCTGAAAGCGCGTAAGCGTTGTGACGTCACCCACGCCAAAGATCCGGCGGTGACCGAGGAATGGTATCGTTCACTGAAAAGCGAAACCGGCGAGCGGGTGCTGGCCGGAATGTGTGAAACCATTGAAGGTGGCCCGCTGGGTTAGTCCGGCCGCCCCTCTTCATCCAGCGGGCGACATGGCCGCCCGCTGAGTGCATTACTCCGCCAGACCGCGATTCTTCAGCATCGGCTCCAGCTGCGGCGGACCGCCGCGCCAGCTTTCATACAGGGTTTTCAGATCGCTGCTGTTACCGCGCGACAGAATTTTCTGACGGAAAATATCGCCATTCTCCCGCGTCAGGCCGCCCTGTTCGACAAACCACTGGTAGCCATCATCGGCCAGCATCTGGGTCCAGATATAGGCGTAGTAACCGGCGGCATAGCCTCCGCCCCAGATGTGCTGGAAATAGCTGGAGCGATAGCGCGGCGGCACCGCCGCTAACGCCAGGTTGTCGCTCTGCAGGGCCTGCTGTTCAAAGCCGTCGACGCTTTGCGGAGCCTGATCGCCGGTCAGGCTGTGCCAGTGCAGATCCAGTAACGCCGCAGCCAGCAGCTCACTCATCTCATAGCCTTTGTTGAATTTACCGGCGCGGACAATCTTTTCATGCAGCGCGGCGGGCATCGGCTCTCCGCTCTGATAATGGCGGGCGAACTGGCGGAACACCTGCGGCTCACTGGCCCAGTGCTCGTTGATCTGCGACGGAAACTCCACAAAATCACGCGGAGTTTCGGTGCCTGACAGGCTCGGATAGCGCTGGCTGGCAAACAGGCCGTGCAGTGCGTGACCAAACTCGTGAAATACGGTGATGACCTCATCCCAGCTCAGCAAGGCAGGCTCACCGGCCGGCGGTTTGGTGAAGTTGCAGACGTTATAGATCACCGGCTTACTCTCAAGCAGCGTCGACTGGTTGACGAAGTTGCTCATCCACGCGCCACCGCCTTTGCTGTCACGCTTGAAGAAGTCGGTGTAGAACAGCGCCAGCGGCGTCTGGTCGGCATCAAAAATCTCATATACCTGCACGTCGGGATGGTAAACCGGTAGATCCTGGCGTGGCGTAAACTGAATGCCGTAGAGCTGAGTCGCCGCCCAGAACACCCCATTCTGCAGCACGCTGTTCAGTTCAAAGTAAGGTTTGATCTGACTCTCATCCAGATCGTACTGCGCATGGCGCACCTGTTCGGCATAGAAGTTCCAGTCCCAGGCGCGCAGGGTGAAATTGCCCTGCTGGCGATCGATGGTCTGCTGGATGGCCGCCGCTTCCCGTTCAGCCCGCGCCCGTGCAGCAGGCACGATATTGCGCATAAAAGCAAAAGCAGCATCCGGGGTTTTTGCCATCTGATCCTGCAGCTTCCAGTCGGCATAACTCGTAAAGCCCAGCAGCCGGGCCTGCTCCGCCCGCACCTGCGCCAGACGCAGCACCAGCTCGCGGGTGTCATTCTCATCGCCTTTTTCGGTGCGGGTCATGCCAGCATCGAACAGCGCTTCGCGGGTCTGGCGATCGCTCAGACTCTGCAGCGCCGGTTGCTGAGTGGTGTTTTGCAGCACCAGCAGCCAGGCATTTTCCAGTCCGCGCGCGCGGGCTTCTGCCTGAGCGACCGCTAAATCGGCCGCCGCGAGGCCCGCCAGTTTCTGAGCCTCATCCACCACCAGACCGCCCGCCTTGGTGGCCGCCAGCAGCCTATTGGTGAAGCGGGTGCTGAGGCGCGCCGCCTCCTGATTCAGAGCTTTGAGCTGGTGTTTCTGCGTTTCCGGCAGATTGGCACCCGCCAGCTGAAAGCGCTGCCAGATCACCTCGACCAGCCGTTTTGATTCAGCGTCGAGCTGGGCGCGCTGCAGATACACCGCATCCAGCCGCGAGAACAGCGGCCGGTTGAGCATAATATCGTCGTTGAGTGCGGTAAGCTGCGGGGCGATCTCTTCATCGACCTGCTGCAGATACGGGCTGGTGTGCGCCGACGTCATAGCGCTGAACACCAGATTCACCCGGTTCAGCAACTGCCCACTCTTCTCCAGCGCCTCATAGGTATTCAGAAAGGTTGGCGCATCGCTGCTGGTGGCAATCGCCTCGACTTCGCGGCGTTTCTCTTCAATGCCCGCCTGTAACGCGGGCAGGAAATCCTGCTCCTCGATCTGATCGAACGGCGGTGCCTGATAAGGCAAGGTGCTGACGCTAAAGAAAGGATTCTGACGGGCGTTCATGATTCGCTCCTGATGGGCATCGCAAAGTCTTATCCTGGCAGGTTGCCGGCGGTTGAACAACTCAGGTCAGATGCTGCTGATAAACGCTGATTATTTCACCGGCAATCGCCACCGCAATCTCTGCCGGCAGCTTGCCTTTTACATCCGGCAGGCCGATCGGACAACGCAGCCGCGCCAGCCGATCGGCCTGCGCCCCCTTGCCCGCCAGCCGGTAGCGGAAACGCTGGCTTTTGGTCTGCGAGCCAATCACGCCTGCATAGCGAAAATCTCCGCGCTTCAGCACCGCCTCGCACAGGTCGAAATCGAGCGGATGATGATGGGTCATTATGATGAAATAGCTGTCCGGTGCAGCCTGCGCCACACAGTCCAGCGGGTCCTCCGGTTGCAGAGTGACCACGCCGGGCGGGACCTGCGTAAACTGATCCGGGCGACTGTCGATCCAGCGAATGTGACAGGGTAACGTTGACAGCAGGTTAACCAGCGCCTGGCCAACGTGACCGGCACCGAATAGCAGAATTTCCGGCTGGTTCTGCAACAGCGGCTCAAACAGCAGCGTGGTTTTACCGCCGCAGCACTGTCCCAGCCGCGCGCCGAGACTGTAATCCTCGGTGTGCGGCGCGCTGGCCCCGCTCTGCAACATGGCGCGTGCCTGAGCAATGCACTGAAATTCCAGCTGGCCACCGCCGATGGTCAGATAGCTCTGCTGCGGTGTTACCACCATTTTACTGCCGCTGTCGCGTGGCACCGAACCGTGTTCACTGAGCACGGTAATTAATACGCAGCTCTGGCGCTTTTCACGCAGCTGGTGCAGCACGGTTATCCAGTCATGGTAGATCATCACAGGCTCCTGCCAGTTGCAGCACACCATTCAATACCCGCTCTGGCGTGGCGGGCGCATCCAGCTGCGGATGCCGGGCATAACCGCCAACGCTGGCCACCGCATCCTGCAGCGCGCACCAGGCGGCGATGCCCAGCATAAACGGCGGCTCCCCGACGGCTTTCGAGTGAAAGACCGTATCCTGCGGATTTTTACGGTTCTCCACCAGCGTCACCCGCAGATCGGCTGGAACGTCACTGATGGCCGGGATTTTGTAGCTGGCCGGGCCGTCGGTCAGCAATTGCCCTTTTTCGCTCCACACCAGTTCTTCACAGGTCAGCCAGCCAACGCCCTGGACAAATCCGCCCTCAACCTGGCCGATGTCGATTGCCGGATTCAGCGAGGCACCCACGTCGTGCAGAATGTCTGCGCGCAGCAGGCGATACTCACCGGTTAAGGTATCGATCACCACTTCACAGCAGGCCGCGCCGTAGGCGAAGTAGTAAAAAGGCTGGCCGCGCCCCGCCAGCCGGTCGTAATGAATGCCCGGCACGCGGTAGTAACCGTTGGCAGACAGCGGCACCTGGTTTAGCCACGCCAGCTGGGCCACGTCCGCGAAGGTGTAATGTTTTTCACCGGCGCGCACGATGCCGTTGCGAAAACTGACCTCGGAGGCATCGCACTGATGGAGCTGACACAGCATCTGCGTCATGCGATCGCGCAGGATCTCCGCTGCGTTCTGCGCCGCCTTGCCGTTCAGATCGGCCCCGCTGGAAGCCGCCGTCGGCGAGGTGTTCGGCACTTTGCCGGTATCAGTGGCGGTGATCTGAATCTTATCAACTTCAATCTGCAGCACTTCGGCAACGATCTGGATGATTTTGGTATTGAGTCCCTGGCCCATCTCGGTGCCGCCGTGGTTGAGTTGCACCGTGCCGTCGGTGTAAATCAGAATCAGTGCGCCCGCCTGGTTGAGAAAGCTGGAGGTAAACGAGATGCCGAATTTAACCGGCGTCAGCGCCAGACCGCGCTTCAGCAGCGGGCTGCGGGCATTAAACGCGCGGATCTCCGCCCGGCGGGCCTGATAATCGCTGCTCTGCTCCAGCTGTTCGGTGATCTCGTCCAGCAGATTGTCTTCAACCTGCTGATGATAATGGGTAATGTTGCGATCCTGCTTGCCGTAATAGTTGCGTTTACGCAGCGCCAGCGGATCAAGGCCGCGTTCACGCGCGATGTGGTCCATGATCTGCTCAATCGCCACCATGCCCTGCGGGCCGCCAAAGCCGCGATAAGCGGTATTTGAGGCAGTATTGGTGCGACAGCGGTAACCGGTAATGCGCGCATCGCCAAGGTAATAGGCGTTATCCGCATGGAACATCGCCCGATCGACGATAGACCCGCTGAGATCCAGTGAATAACCGCAGTTGCCTGCCAGATCGATCTTTACCCCGCACAGCAGCCCATCATCCTCAACGCCAACCTCGTAGCGGACAAAGAACGGATGCCGTTTGCCGGTAATGCGCATGTCGTCACGGCGTGAAAGCCGCATCTTCGCTGCCCGGCCGGTTTGACGGGCGACGATGGCGCACAGGCAGGCGACGCCCGCAGCCTGGGTCTCTTTGCCGCCAAATCCGCCGCCCATACGCCGCATATCAATGGTGACCTGATTCATGCTGATACCCATCACCTCGGCCACCAGTTTCTGTACTTCGGTGGGATTCTGGGTCGAGGAAAAGACCTGTAGCTGCTGATCTTCGCCGGGGATCACCAGCGCGGTCTGGGTTTCCAGATAAAAGTGCTCCTGTCCGCCAATGTGAAAGGAACCGGTGATGCGGTGTGGTGCCCGTGCCAGCGCAGCCTCGACGTCGCCGCGCTGATGAACATGCGGCTCCTGAACAAAACTGTTCTGCGCCAGTGCCTGTTCGACGTCGAGTAACGGCTCCAGCACCTCATATTCAATTACGGCAGCAGCAGCGCCGGCTCGCGCAGCATCCGGTGACCCGGCCGCCACCACAATCACAATCTGACCGAGGTACTCCACCTTGTCGTGCGCCAGCAGCGGATCGCCTGGCTCCAGCGGACCGACATCATTGATACCGGGCACATCCTGCCAGGTCAGCACGCTGACCACGCCGGGAATGGCATAACACGGCCCGACATCAATCCGGGTGATGCGTGCATGGGCGTGCTCACTCAGCCGCGGGCAGAGGTGCAGTAAACCGGGCAGTTCAGGCTTATCGTCGATAAAGCGCGCCTCACCGGAAACGTGCTTTTCCGCGCTTTCGTGTTTGTTGCTGCGGCCAACGCCGCTCTGTATCGCGGCAGCATGCTGCGCCTTGATTACCTGTTCATTTAATTCAGGACGGTTATGAGACATAGCGGGCCACCTCAACACAGGGTAATTCGCCGTTGTAGCGATGGTAATAACGCCGCAGCAGGTTACGCGCGACCTGCAAACGGTAGCTGGCGCTGGCGCGGAAGTCGGACAGCGGCTGGAAATCTTCCGCCAGCGCGGCGGCAGCACGTGACACCGTCACGGCGTTAAACGGTTGATCCAGCAGGGCCTGTTCGCAGTGTGTGGCCCTTTTCGGCGTTGCGGCCATCCCGCCAAACGCGATGCGTACTGCGCGGACATGGCCCTGCTCAATCTCAAGATTAAAGGCGGCGAATACCGCAGAAATGTCATCATCAAGCCGCTTAGAGACTTTCCACGCGACAAAATCTGGTGACACCGTCACTTTATCGATGCGGATAGCGCGGATAAACTCGCCCGGCTGTAAACAGGTCTGTCGATAGCCGGTGAAAAACCGATCGAGCGGCAGGCTGCGCTGCTGCTCGCCGTGCTGCAACAGCAGGCTGGCATTCAGCGCCAGCAGCATCGGTGACGCATCACCAATCGGCGAGGCATTGGCGATATTGCCGCCCAGCGTGCCCTGCAGGCGGATTTGAAGCGAGGCAAAACGGTGCAGCATCTCACTGACGCCCGGAATACGGTCGGCGAGGAAATCGGTAATCTGCTGTAGCGAGGCGGCGGCACCCAGCAGATAGTGATCGTCAAATTCACTGCATACCCTGAGCGCAGTAACCTGCTCCAGCGCGATCAGCAGCGGTATTCGCTTATGCTGCTGGGTGATCGTCAGGCTCAGATCGGTGCCACCGGCAATCAGCGTGCCTTCTGGATGGGCCAGATAGATCTGCGCCAGCTGGGCCGGAGTTTTGGGCAGATAACAGCGCCGCCCATCCCCGCTCAGCTGCTGCATCTGATTATTCGCCAGCGCTTCCAGCCGCTGCACCACGCTGGCAGCATGGTGATCGAACTGGTCGCTGACCGGCTGTGAACAGAGCTGCTGCGCGGCCGCCATGATCGGCCGGTAGCCGGTGCAGCGACACAGATTGCCCGCCAGCGCACTCTCCGCCTGATGGCGATTCCAGCCGCTGGCCGATTTTTGCAGGCTGAACAGCGACATCACAAAGCCCGGCGTACAAAAACCACATTGTGAACCGTGGCAGTCAACCATCGCCTGCTGCGCCGGATGCAGAGCACGGCCGTGACGCAGATCCTCAACGGTAATCAGCTGCTTACCCTGCAGCGTCGATACCAGCGTCAGACAGCTGTTGACCGTTTCATACTGCATTTCCCCATCGACCGCTTTACCCAGCGTGACGCTACAGGCGCCGCAGTCTCCCGAGGCGCAGCCCTCTTTGGTGCCGGTGCGGTGCTGATGGCCACGCAGATAGTTGAGCACCGTCAGATTAGGATCTAACGCCTCTTCGGTAATCAGTTGGTTATTTAACAGGAACTGGATCATGCGGCTTGCTCTCCCGCGTCGCGCTGCCATACCGGACGGCCGTTTACCCAGGTCTGGGCAATATTGCGGTCATCGCCCAGCGTCATTAAGACAAACAATTTTTCCCAGATATCTTTGCTGTTGCCGATGCGTAAGGTCTGTAAGGCCGAGACGGCCGGATCGAGCACCACAAAATCCGCCTCTTTGCCTGGATTAAAATTGCCGATGGCGTGATCGAGATCCAGCGCCCGCGCGCCGCCCAGCGTGGCGTGGTAAAAGGCTTCGGCGGCGCTCAGCTTATACTGCTGCAGCTGACCCACTTTGTAGGCTTCGCCCAGCGTTTGCAGCATGCTGAAGGTGGTACCGGCCCCGACATCGGTGCCAATGCCGACTTTGACGCCCTGCTGCCAGCTGCGTTTCAGGTTAAACAGTCCGCTGCCGAGAAACAGGTTTGAGGTCGGACAGAAGGCGATAGTCGAATCGGTGTCGTGCAGGCATTGCCATTCGCTGTCGTCGAGATGCACGCAGTGCGCAAACACGCTGCGACGCCCGGTCAGCTGATAGTGGTGGTAAACGTCAAGATAGCCGGCGCGCTCAGGAAACAGCTGTTTCACCCAGGCGACCTCCTGCGGATTTTCGCTCAGGTGAGTATGCAGCCAGGTATCGGGAAACTCCTGACGCAGCTGCTGCACCTTTGCCAGCAGCTGCGGTGACGAGGTTGGCGCGAAACGCGGCGTCAGCGCGTAGCTCAGCCGTCCGCGCTGGTGCCAGCGTTCAATCAGTGCGCGGGTCTGCTGGTAGCTCTGTTCCGGCGTTTCGATCAGGTTGTCTGGCGCATTACGATCCATCATCACTTTGCCGGCAATCAGTCGCATATTCAGCGCTTCCGCCGCGCTGAACAGCGCCTCGACCGACTGCGGATGCACGGTGCCAAACACCAGCGCGCTGGTGGTGCCGTTCGACAGCAGCTGATGCAGGAAGAAAGCTGACATACGCGCAGCGTGGTCCGGGCAGTGATATTGCGCCTCGACCGGGAAGGTATAGTGATTCAGCCATTCCAGCAGTTGCTCGCCGAACGCGCCGATCATTTCGGTCTGTGGATAGTGAATGTGGGTATCGATGAAGCCCGGTACGATCAGTTTTCCGCGCAGATCAACCACCGGCTGACCAGCCAGTTCGGCGCTGCACTCCTCCCACGGCGCTAAGCCGATCACCCGTCCGTCGCGAAGCCGTAGCACCCCATCTTCCAGATAGCGCGCCGCAGAGAGCAGCGCGTCGGGCTGGTCTGCCACCGATTTGAAGTCAAAAAAACTGGCGCGTATCGCCGTATCTGTCGCTGATGACATGGCTTTTCCTTTCTGAAAGCACTGCGGCCTTCTTTTAATTATGCAGATGATTGCCTTAATGCCACGTTGCAACTGCCGTGCCAGATCGGTAATGACTATTTTTCTATAATTATCAGCTAATTAAATTAAATTCCGGCTGTTGCGCAACTTTCTGCAGGCAGCGTTACTCCGCAACCGTTTGCCTGCCGTTAGCAATCGGTTGCTTGTGGCGCTGCTTTGAAATTGGATAATTTTTACCGGCTGAATCCGCAGCTACGCTGCCCCGTTAGCGTGCATCACGCCCCAAAACAGCGCAGCCGCCGGGGCGGTAAAATCCCCTTACAGCCCAATCGCTTTTTCGGCGGGCGCAAGCGGAAATGAAATGCTATGGTGAAGCCATCGATTGTGAAAATGGCATAAGGAACAGTGAGATGATTATTTTTGTCACCGGCGCGACCGCCGGTTTTGGTGAAAGCATCACCCGTCGCTTTATCGCAACCGGCCATAAAGTGATCGCCAGCGGACGCCGGGCCGAGCGCCTGAAAGCGCTGAAAGATGAGCTGGGCGATAACCTGTATACCGTGCAGCTTGATGTGCGTAACCGGGCAGCCATTGAAGAGGCGGTAAATCAGTTGCCGGCGGAGTGGCGCGAAATTGATGTGCTGGTCAATAACGCCGGTCTGGCGCTGGGGATTGAGCCAGCCCACCGCGCCAACGTTGAAGACTGGGAGAATATGATCGACACCAACACCAAGGGTCTGGTCTATATGACGCGCGCCCTGCTGCCGCAGATGGTGGAGCGTAACGTCGGGCACGTGATTAATATCGGGTCGATCGCCGGCAGCTGGCCCTATGCGGGCGGCAACGTCTATGGCGCGACCAAAGCCTTTGTCCGTCAGTTCAGCCTTAATCTGCGAACCGATCTGCACGGCACCGCGCTGCGCGTTACCGACATCGAACCAGGCCTGGTGGGCGGTACCGAGTTCTCCAACGTCCGTTTCAAAGGTGACGATGATAAAGCGGGTCAGGTGTATGAAGGCGCCACCGCACTAACCCCGGACGATGTGACTGAAGCGGTCTACTGGGTCGCCACGCTGCCTAAGCATGTCAATATCAACACGCTTGAGATGATGCCTGTCAGCCAGACAGTGGCCGGTCTGAAGGTGCACAAGCCGTAAGCCTCAGAGCCAGCCTTTCCGGCTGGCTCTAGCCCCGTCCCCAGCCCAGCACGATGATCAACATGCCGCTAAAGGCGACAATCGCCCCGCTCCAGTCCCAGGCGCTGAGCTTCACGCCGTCGACCACCCGCAACCACAGCAGTGCGGTCAGCACATAGACTCCGCCATAAGCGGCATACACCCGTCCGCTGGCGGCAGGATGCAGCGTCAGCAGCCAGACAAACAGCGCCAGGCTGGCAGCTGCCGGCAACAGTAGCCAGACGGAGCCGCCTTTTTTCAGCCACAGCCACGGCAAAAAGCAGCCGATAATTTCCGCCAGCGCGGTGATAAAAAACAGCAAGGCGGTTTTAATCAGCATCCTTTTCTCTCACAAACGTAAACAAACGACTCACCACTGGTGAGCAAAGAAACGGCGATGATATACTAAGCCTACCCGCGGCAACAGCCGTTACCATTGGCGATGTCTGCGTTAACTGAAGGAAAGCGCAATGAAAAAATTGATCCCGGTCCTGCTGGTCAGCCTGCTGTCAGCGGCAGCCTTTAATGCCAGTGCTACCACTAATCGCCTGATTATTGAAGATGGCAGCAGCGCCGCCAGTAACGAAGCAGCGCGTCAGGATAAAGAGCAGTGGAATGACACGCGGATGCTGCGTAATAAGGTGAACAGCCGCGTTGAGAAAGAGTTTGATAAGACCGACCGCGCGTTTGATACCCGCGACAAGTGTGAGCAGAGCCTGAACCTTAATGCTTACTGGGAGCCGAATACCCTGCGTTGTCTGGATCGCCGCTCCGGCCGGCCTGTTACGCCCTGATTTTCAGCTATAGTAATGACGGACGACTAACATAAGGAATACGTGATGAAGCTACAGAGGGTTTTGTTAACGGCGACGTTGTTCGCGCTGCCCGTGCTGGCACAGGCATCCTGTGAATCGGTCAAAACCGAGATCAGCCAGAAAATTATTCAGAACGGTGTGCCCGAATCGGGTTTTAGTCTCGACATCGTCGCTAACGATCAGGTTGATCAGGCCGGCGGTCAGGTGGTGGGACATTGTGAGAACGACACACAAAAGATTGTTTACAAGCGCACGGGGCGTGACGATGACACCAGCGTGCCAGACAGTGCCGGCAGTTCACAAGACGCGCCCGCACAGTAAATAACAGCAGGGCGACGTCCTGTCGCCCTGCTCGCTACTCCGCATGCTCCGGCCGTTGACGCGGCATCATCCATGCCACTCCCAGCGCAAACAGCGCAATCACCAGTGCCACCACAAATACCCAATGCAGTGAAGCAGCAATCGCCTGCACCATCTGCTGTAGCGTCTCCGGCGTCAGCTGACGGCGACTCTCATCGGCCATAATCTGCTGCACCGGGTCCTGCGCCTGCGGCAACCGCCAGTGTAAATTAAGGTTCAGTACGGCGCCCATGATGGCGGTGCCAATCGCTGAGCCGATCATCCGGCTGAACATGATCGAGGCGGTACAGATGCCGCGAATTTCGTAATCCGCCTGATTCTGCACCGAAACCAGAAACGTGGTGCTGGTCATTCCCATTCCGGTCCCGATGACAAAGGCGGTAAAACCAGCCTGATACAGCGAACTGTCGGGCCGCAACAGCAGCAATAAGGCACTGCCGCTAATCAGCAACAGCGCCCCTGACTGGGCGGTAAAGCGATAAGAGGTGCGCAGCATCAGCCTTCCGCTCAGGGTACTGGCCAGCGGCCAGCCAATCGACATCATTGCCAGGGCGCTGCCCGCCTGCAGCGGCGAGCCGCCACCAATGCTCTGAATCCAGGTCGGCAGGAAAGCGCTGATCCCCATCATGGCGGCCCCGATAATCAGGTTGCCGGCGTTACCGGCAATAATCAGTCGGCTGCGCCAGATAATCAGCGGAAACAGCGGCGCGTCGGCCCGCTGCTCATGACGTTTCAGCATCCAGCCGGCAAACAGCGAAAACAGCAGGAACGGGATTAGCCATAAGCCGAGCTGTTCTGCCTGCAGCAGCGCAACCAGCAATGCGCTGACGCACAGCATCAGCCAGCCACTGCCGGCCAGGTTCAGCGACTGTCGCTGCTGTTCCTGCTGATGAGCCGGCAACCAGCGCGCCAGCATCAGCATGCTGATCAGCCCTATTGGCAGATTGACCCAGAAAATTACCGACCAGCTAAAGTGCTGCACCAGCCAGGCACCGGTCAGCGGACCGACGATGGCCGCAACACCCCAGACGCTGGAGAGCCAGCCCTGCACGCTAGCGCGCTCGCGCGGTGAGTAAATGTCCGCCACGATAGTCGAGCTGAGCGGCATGATGGCACCGGCCCCCAATCCCTGAAAGGCGCGGAACAGGATCAGCCAGGTCATGCTGTGGGCGAAACCGCACAGCACTGAGCCAATAAGAAAAATCGCGGTGCCGATAAAAAACATCATCTTACGGCCGTACAGATCCGCCAGACGTCCATAGAGCGGCACGCTGACCGCCTGGGTCAGCAGATAGATGGAAAATACCCAGCCAAACTGCGAAAAACCGCCCAGTTCGGCAATGATGGTGGGCATAGCGGTGGCAACGATGGTGACTTCAATTGCCGCCATAAACATCGCCAGCATACAGGCAATTAAAATCCAGTGTCGGTGTCCGGTCTGGAGTTGTGCGCTTTCAGTCATAGGGTTCCTTTTTTAGCTGCAAGCGTAGCTGAAAATCCGCCAGTGCAGTTTCCCGTCAGTGCGCATCATTGGTCGCTTCTGTGACGTTGTCACCCAAAGTCGATGAAAATTTTTCATTGATGCATCAGCCCAATCACCACGCGGCTTTAACACTATTTTAACCAGTTTTTAATCCCCTGATTTAAGGCTAAAAAGCTAGCGCGCTTCGCTTCAGGCTGCTATAGCAATAAGGCTTCTTTCTCAGTATTCACTGAAAAAGCGTAGATAAACAGTCATTTTATCTACATTTTATCGCAGTTTCGGTATTGGGAGCCGTGGCCGTTTTTGCTGCTTCTGTCGGGCTGTTATTGGTTGTTATAACAATTGAGATCGTTATCAGGGAGACTCCCTTATGCAAAATGCTTCACTGGTCCGCCGTGCCGGTCTGGCACTGCTGGCGGTGGCTGCGGTGATCGGCGCGCTAATCTGGGGCCTCGGCTGGGACCAGCTGGTCGCCAGAAAGGTCGATCTGCTCTATCTCGGACAACAACATCTGTTTTTAGTCTTCTGGTCGATGCTGTTCGCCCTGCTGGTCGGTATTCCCAGCGGCATCATCCTCAGCCGCCCTTTTGCCCGTCGCTGGGCTGAATATGTGATGCAGATTTTTAACGTCGGCAATACCCTGCCACCGCTGGCGGTGCTGGCATTAGCGATGGTGATTATCGGCATCGGCGACCGTCCGGCGCTGATCGCGCTGTTTCTCGCTTCTCTGCTGCCTATCGTGCGTAACACCTTCTCCGGTCTGAGCGCAGTGCCCGCCTCGCTGATCGAAGCCGCCAACGGCATCGGCATGACCAAAATGCAGCGTCTGCGCCAGGTCGAAATCCCGAATGCACTGCCGGTTATCCTGACCGGCGTGCGCATCGCCACTGCCATCAATGTCGGCACCGCGCCGCTGGCGTTTCTGATTGGTGCCAGCAGCTTCGGCGAGCTGATCTTTCCCGGTATCTACCTCAATGACTTCCCGACGCTGATTCTCGGCGCGGTGGCAACGGCACTGGTGGCACTGGTGCTGGATATGCTGCTGGCCGCACTGGGCCGCTTTCTCAGTCCGCACGCTGCGGCATAACGATAAGGAACTTTGCGATGCTAACGCGCTGGATTAAACAGAGTGCACTTGCCGTGATGGCGACGCTGGCCCTGAGCCAGACTGCACAGGCTGCCGCCCCGCTGGTGATGGCAACCAAGAGCTTTACCGAGCAGCATATCCTGTCGGCAATGACGGTGATGTGGTTAGAGAAAAAGGGCTTTGAGGTGATCCCGAAGCGCAATATCGCCACCACCATCGGCCGTAATGCGCTGCTGAACAAGCAGATCGACATGACCTGGGAATATACCGGTACGTCGTTGATCATCTTTAACCATATCAGCCAGCCGATGTCTTCTGAGCAGGCGTATGAAACGGTGAAGAAACTTGATGCGAAGCTGGGGCTGGTATGGCTGAACCCGGCTCCGATGAACAATACCTACGCCTTTGCCATGACCCGGCAGCGGGCGGAAAAAGAGGGGATCACCACCCTGTCGCAGCTGGTGACGAAGCTGGAGCAGGTGCGTAAAAAGGACCCGGAACACAACTGGCGACTGGGGCTGGATCTGGAATTCTCCGGCCGCTCAGACGGCATGAAGCCGTTGCAGAAGACCTACAACATGGCGCTGGATCGACCGCAGATCCGTCAGATGGACCCCGGACTGGTCTATAACGCTATTCGTGATGGCTTCGTCGATGCCGGTCTGATCTATACCACCGACGGCCGGGTGAAAGGGTTCGACCTGAAAGTGCTGGAGGATGATAAGCACTTCTTCCCGAGCTATAACGTCACGCCGGTGGTGCGCAAAGATGTGCTGGAGAGCCATCCGGGACTGGAAGCGGCGCTGAATGAGCTTTCACCGCTGATTACCGATGAGTCGATCACCGAAATGAATAAGCGGGTCGATATCGATCACCAGTCACCGGAACAGGTGGCGCGTGATTTCCTTAAATCCAAAAACATGCTGTAAGGAGGCACTGTGGATACCCTTCACTACATCATGGATAACTGGAACAGCCTGCTGACGCTTAGCTGGCAGCACACCTGGCTGGTGCTGGTCGCGGTTGGGCTGGCGATTGTGATTGGCGTGCCGCTTGGCATTCTGATTGTCCGGGTCCGCTGGCTGGCGACGCCGATCCTCGGTATCGCCACCGTGGTGCTGACCATTCCGACCATCGCGCTGTTTGGCCTGATGATCCCGCTGTTTTCAATCATCGGTCAGGGCATTGGCGCCCTGCCGGCGATTACCGCGGTGTTTCTCTACTCGCTGCTGCCGATTGTGCGTAATACCCATACCGCGCTGGAGAACCTGCCCGACGGCCTGCGCGAAGCCGGTCGCGGCATCGGCATGACCTTCTGGCAGCGATTACGCTGGGTGGAAATTCCGATGGCCCTGCCGGTGATTTTCGGCGGTATCCGCACCGCGGTAGTGATGAACGTCGGCGTCATGGCGATTGCCGCGGTGATTGGTGCCGGTGGCCTGGGTCAGCTGTTGCTCGACGGCATCAGCGGCAGTGATATTCGTATGTTGATAGCCGGGGCGTTAATGATTTGCCTGCTGGCGATTGTTCTTGACTGGCTGCTGCACCGTTTGCAGCAGGCGCTGACTCCTAAGGGAATTCGATAATGATTACACTGGAAAACCTGACGAAAACCTTTACCCAGAAAAACGGCACCACCATGAAAGCGGTGGATAACGTTAGCCTGGAAGTGCCAGCCGGTGAGATGTGCGTGCTGCTGGGGCCATCGGGCTGCGGCAAAACCACGACCCTGAAGATGATTAACCGCCTGATCCCCGCCACCAGCGGCCGCATCCTAATCAATGGCGAAGATACCAGCACTCAGGACACCACCACGCTGCGCCGTAACATCGGCTATGTGATCCAGCAGATTGGCCTGTTTCCCAACATGACCATCGAAGAGAACATTACCGTGGTGCCGCGCATGCTGGGCTGGGACAAGAAACGCTGCCGGGAGCGCGCCACCGAGTTGATGAGCATGGTGGCGCTCGACCCGAGCAAGTTCCTGCATCGCTACCCGCGTGAAATGTCGGGTGGCCAGCAGCAGCGTATTGGGGTGATCCGCGCGCTGGCGGCTGATCCTCCGGTGCTGCTGATGGATGAGCCTTTTGGTGCGGTCGACCCGATCAACCGTGAAGTCATCCAGAACGAATTTCTTGATATGCAGCGTCAGCTGAAGAAAACCGTGATGCTGGTGAGTCATGACATCGATGAAGCACTGAAGCTCGGTGACCGAATCGCGGTGTTTGGTCAGGGTAAAATTGTGCAGTGCGCCAGCCCGGACGAGCTGCTGGCAACGCCAGCCAACGACTTTGTCGGATCGTTTGTCGGTCAGGACCGGACGCTGAAACGCCTGCTGCTGGTGCAGGCGGGTGACGTCACCGATCAGCAGCCCACCATCACCGTACAGCGATCAACCTCACTGGAAGAAGCCTTCGGCACCATGGATGACAATGATATGCGCTCAATTACCGTGGTGGATGAAGATGGCAAGCCGCTCGGCTTTGTGAAACGGCGTGAGGCGCGTAACGCCAGCGGCCGCTGTGAAGAGCGCCTGCACACCTTTAAGGTGACCGGCAAAGCGGAAGAGAACCTGCGCGTCGTGCTGTCAAAACTGTATGAGCACAACACCGTCTGGATGCCGATTGTCGATGAAGAGGGTCGCTACAGCGGTGAGATCTCACAGGATTACATCGCCGATTACCTCAGCTCAGGCCGCACCCGCCGCCGCCTGAACCCGTAATCGCTCTCACCGCTAAGTGAAAAAGGGCCGTAATGGCCCTTTTTTTATGCCTGCTCTTCGCTGCCGCTCAGCGCTTTGGCCGGTACGACAGAGACGGCGCGCGCTTCCTCAGGCAATACCATATTCAGCAGAATGGCCAGCAAACCGCCGGTAGTGACCGCATGACCAAACAGGGTGTTGATCAGCGGTGGTAACTGTTTCAGCACTTCCGGCACCGCTTCAACGCCCAGGCCGACGCCGAAAGAAACCGCGACGATCAGCATCTCACGGCGTCCTAAAGGCGTTTGCGTCATCACCCGGATGCCGGCGGCAACTACGCTGCCGAACATCACGATGGTGGCCCCGCCCAGCACCGGCGGCGGAATTTGCTGTAACAGAGAGCCGACCGCCGGGAACAGACCAAGCAGCACCAGCATCAACCCCAGCACCATTCCGACATAGCGGCTGGCCACGCCGGTCATCTGGATCACCCCATTGTTTTGCGCAAAGGTGGTGTTCGGGAATGCCGAGAAAATGGCTGCCAGCAGACAGCTGACGCCGTCAGCCATAATGCCGCCCTGCAGACGCTGCTGGAACGCGGTGCCGCCGATCGGATGTTGTGATATCAGGCAATTGGCGGTGAGATCGCCCACCGCTTCAATCACCGCGATCACCGACACCAGCGCAATCGGCAAGAAAATGGTCCAGTCAAAGGCAAAGCCGAACTTAAACAGCGCAGGCAGCACCAGCGCCGCGCTGTGGTCCGGCGCTTTCAGTTGCAGATGGCCGGTTAACGCTGCCGCGATGCAGCCCACTACAATTCCGGCCACGACCGCCACCAGTCTGGTCCAGCGGTTACGCGCCCGATTGAGCGCCACGATCACCAGCAGCGTCAGCGCGCCCAGCGCCAGATTGCCGGGAGCACCAAAATCACGGGCGTTGTGACCGCCAGCCCAGTCGGTGATGCTGACTTTGATCAGGCTGATACCAATCAGGGTAATGACCGTGCCGGTCACTACCGGGGTCAGCACTTTGCGTAACGGACCGACGCAGCGGCTAATCAGAATTGGGATCAGCGCTGCCACCAGATTGCAGCCGAACAGCATCGCCATGATCTCTTCTGGCGATCCGCCGCGCGCCTTCACCATCAGGCCGCCTGACAGCAGCACCCCCAGAAAGGCGAAGCTGGTTCCCTGCAGGCAGATCATCCCGGCTCCGACGCCGAAAAAGCGCCGGGCCTGTAAAAACGTGCCAAGGCCCGAGACCAACAGTGACATGCTGATCAGGTAGGGAATATAGGCCTGTAGCCCCAATACCGAACCGATAATCAGCGGCGGAGTGATGATGCCAACCACGCTGGCCAGCAGATGCTGCAGGGCGGCGAAAAACGCCGGGACGGGACCAATACGGGCATCCAGCCCATATAACAAACCTTGCTCGTGTGATTGCGACATGACGGTGCTCCGGCAACAGTGATTAGCCGGATTAATGCATTTTTTGCGCCATTACCTCAGCGTCATCTCGCCTCTCAGGCCAGGTGACTGAAAAATCGGGATAAAATTTCCTGATGTGGCCGGTGGCGAACCTGCAACTTTACGTTCACCACCGGGGAAGATGACTTGTTTTGTTTCATGATCAGGCGATCTTTGCACTCACATGATGCAGGCTGGGCCGATCCAGCAGTGAGATATCGATGTAGGCGGTCAGATCGCGTTGTTCGGCACGCGGCAGGTACGGCAGTTCACCCAGCAGCGGTGCCGGGATTTTTTCACGCAGCACTTCGATGATATCGCTGTATTGCGCCAGGCCCGGATTGATGCGGTTGGCAACCCATCCAACCAGCGGCAATCCATCCTGTCGGATAGCTTCAGCCGTGAGCAACGCATGGCTGATACAGCCAGACTGAATCCCCACCACCAGCACTACCGGTAACTGCTGCTCAATCACCCAGCCAGAGAGTGGACGCGCATCATTCATCAGGCTGCGCCAGCCGCCGGTGCCCTCCACTACCACCCGATCTGCCTGCTCCGTCAGGCTATTCAGCCCCTGCGTCAGTAATTCGTAGTGAATCACCTGACCGCTGTGGGTAGCGATCTCCTGTTCCTCAAACAGCAGTGGATTGATGGCCTGATACGGCAGCGCAACAGAAGAGGCACTTTGCAGCACCTGCGCATCTTTATTGCGCAGGCCGTCAGCGGTTTTTACTGCGCAGCGCGCCACGGGTTTGTATCCGACTGCGCTGAGGTTTGCTTTGATAAAACTTTGTAACAGCGCACGCGATACCACGGTTTTACCGACTGCGGTGTCGGTGCCGGTAACAAATAGTCTCTTCACTCTACTTCTCCTCTCAAACCGGTTACGGCTAATCGGCGATTAACCCTACTAATAATCCGCATTTTAAGGAATGGAAGATGAGAACAGATTGCGTTAGCGCAAGATTAGTCAGGCTTAACCTTGCAATAGCTTCACTAACAGGTAACCGCTATAGAGTGCATCTTTGATCAGCGCCGCGCCGCCCAGCGTTCCCGGCTCGCTAAACGCAGTGGGTGCCAGCTGAATACTGGCACTGTAAGCGGGCAGCGACTGTTGCAGAATGGTGTTGCTGACCGCCGGAAACAGCACGTCTGCCGCGGCATTGAGCGGTGAACCGATAAGAATATGTTGCGGATTAAAGATATTCACCATCATCGCCAGGATGCGGCCCACATGATGACCAACGCTGGCAATGGTGTCGCGCGCCAGTCGATCGCCGGACTGCGCCGCCGCACAGAGTGATGCCAGCGTCAGCGGCTGATTGTGCAGCAGGCTGTCAGGCTGGGTCGGCAGACGCTGAGCGGCCAGCGCCAGCAGACTGCCGATGCTGGCCACCGTCTCGAGGCAGCCGTGGTTGCCGCAATAGCACTGCTGGCCGTAGGGATCGATCTGGGTATGGCCGATTTCCACCAGCGCCCGGCCGCGTTTATGCAGCAGTTGCCCGCCGCTGATCACGCCAGCCCCGACCGTTTCATCAATCACAATCTGAATCACATCTTCTGCGCCGCGTGAGGCACCAAACAGCGATTCTGCCAGCGTCCAGGCGGAAATATCATGCTGAACAAATACCGGTACCCCGGTGCGGGCCGCCAGCGCATCGCCGAGCGGCATGTCGCGTACCTGATATCCGGGCAAACGGTGCACCACGCCAGAAGCGGCATTAATCAATCCTGGCAGGGTCACGGCGATGGCGGTCAGGCGTTCCAGCTGCTGCTGGTGACGAATAAAGAAGGCGTCAACCTGGTCGATTAGCGCGGTCAGCAGCGGCTGAGCCGATTCATCCGGCAGCGGCAGGCTATCCTCCACCAGTTCCCGGCTGCTAAGGTCGCGCAGGGTAAAGGTCATGGCGCCACGGTGCAGGCGAATTGCCAGGTAGTGCCAGGCGTCAGTGTCGAGGATCAGCCCAATCGCCGGACGGCCACGGCTGCCTGGTTCCTGAAACTCCGTCTCCTGCACCAGATGGGCATCCAGCATTTCACGCACGATTTTAGTGATGCTGGCTGGCGCGAGCTGGGCGCGTCGGGAAAGTTCGATACGCGAAATAGGACCGAATTGATCAATTAATCGATAAACGACGCCTGCATTGGTTTGCTTAATTTGGTCAATATGGCCAGGTTGACTGTCCAGATTCACAACCCTGCTCCCGGTTATTTTCGCGCTTCTAAATAAACATGCGTCATGGTGAGGCAGATCAGGCGGCAGCGTCAAATATTTGATTAGAAATGTGATTTATCGCACACATTGTCGTCGGGACCGGCCAGAGTTACGCCTTTTTTTGCTGCAGTAACGTCATCATATGGCGCATCTGCTCATTTATTTCGCGCTCTGCGGACCAGACTAACCACAGTTCAGAAATAGCATCACTTTCTGCCAGCGGCAGCCAGATGACATCAGCCAGCTGCGCCCGGCGAAATGAGGCGGGCAAAATTGACACGCCCAGCCCGGTCGCTACCAGACCGAGAATGGTCATCGCCTCACCTACTTCCTGGGTGATGTAGGGCTTAATCTGGTAGCGGTGAAGCAGCGCCAGGATGTCGCTGTAGAGTGCGGTCCCGACCTGCGGATCGAAAAACACAAACGGCTCAGCCGCCAGCGCACTGACCGAAATCCTGTCTGCCGTGGCCAGCGGATGCGCCCAGTGCACCACCGCATACAGCGGTTCACTCAACAGCAGCTGGTGGCGCAAATCTGCCGGCAGCGGCGTGTTGCGCATCACGCCGAGATCGAGCCGCCCGTCATGCAGCGGGGCCAGCTGCTGGCGGGTGTTGATCTCCTGCATCTGAATATGCACCTGCGGCCAGCGCTGGCGAAACTGGTACAGCGCATCGGACACCACCGCGGTAAACGGCGCTGAGGAGGTAAAGCCGATACGCAGCTCTCCCTCTTCGCCACGATGCAGCCGCGCCGCCCGGTCAGCCGCCTGTTCCACCTGCAACAGAATGGTGCGCGCATCCTGCAGTAACTGCTGACCGGCGGCCGTGAGCTGCACGCTGCGGTTGGTACGATTAAACAGCCGGGCACCGGTTTCAGTCTCAAGCTGAATAATCTGTTGACTGAGCGGCGGCTGAGAAATATTCAGCCGCAGCGCCGCCCGGCCAAAATGCAATTCTTCGGCGACCGCAATGAAATAGCGCAGATGGCGCAGCTCGATATTCATATCTTTAACGTCTTATTTGAGATTATTAATATATTAGACATCATAATCAGCCTTTTCTAAGCTGACGACAGGTTTTTTACCACTAAGGAAAGATTGTGGGTCGCACTACTCAGGCAGGAACCGTTGCGGATGACGCAGGATGCAGATCGCCAGAATCGCTGGCTGCATCGGGCTGGATTACCCGCGGAACGCCGCAGTTTATGCGCGTCACGCTGGCCCTGTTTTCAGCCGGTCTCGCCACCTTTGCCCTGCTCTACTGTGTCCAGCCAATATTGCCGGTGCTGTCGCAGCAGTTTGGCGTGTCGCCCGCGACCAGCAGCCTGTCGCTCTCCATCTCCACCGGACTGATGGCGCTGGGCCTGCTGGTGACCGGCCCGCTGTCTGATGCGGTCGGACGCAAGTCTGTAATGGTCACCGCGCTGATGCTGGCCGCCCTCTGTACCCTGATCTCCGCCACCATGACCAGCTGGCACGGCATTCTGATCATGCGCGCATTGATGGGCCTGGCGCTGAGCGGGGTCGCCGCAGTCGGCATGACCTATCTGAGTGAAGAGATGGACCCGCGCGTGGTGGCGTTCTCAATGGGGCTGTACATCAGCGGTAATTCCATCGGCGGCATGAGTGGCCGCCTGCTGAGCGGGGTGCTGACCGACTTTTTCTCATGGCGGGTGGCGATTGCGGTTATCGGCTGCTTTTCCCTGGCTTCAGCGGTGATGTTCTGGAAAATCCTGCCGGCGTCGCGCCATTTCCGCGCCACCTCTCTGCGCCCCCGTAACCTGCTGATTAATTTTCGTCTGCACTGGCGCGATGAAGGGCTGCCGTGGCTGTTTGCAGAAGGCTTTCTGCTGATGGGAGCCTTTGTCACGTTGTTTAACTACATCGGCTACCGTTTACTGGATGCGCCCTGGCATCTCAGCCAGGCAGTGGTGGGTCTGCTGTCGGTGGTCTACCTCACCGGCTCATGGAGTTCGCCGAAAGCGGGTGCGTTAACCAGCCGGCTGGGACGGGGGCCGGTGATGTTCGGCGCTACCGCGATTATGCTGGCTGGCCTGTTGTTCACTGCCTTTAATTCGCTGTGGCTGATTTTGCCCGGCATGATGCTGTTCACCGCCGGTTTTTTTGCCGCCCATGCAGTTGCCAGCAGCTGGATTGGCCCACGAGCCCGCCGTGCGCGCGGTCAGGCTTCTTCACTCTACCTGTTTAGCTATTACGTCGGGTCCAGCGTGGCCGGGACGCTGGGCGGGGTGTTCTGGCATAACTATGGCTGGATGGGTATCACGCTATTTATCAGCGCCCTGCTACTGCTGGCTCTGCTGGTGGCCTGGCGGTTGCAGTGTAAAAAGCTTTGATCCTCTGTTCTCTCTGAATTGCTGGCCCGGCCACTGCGCTGGGCGATTTTATCTGCGCTGTTGAGACAACTTTCAGGGCCAGCCGGAACATAATGTGCTTTTCCCGCTATAATCGGTCTGATTGTGACATTTGCTTACTTCTGTCGCTTAACACAGCAAAAAAGGACCGCCTGTGGCTCTCTACTATTACGTGAACAAACAATCAGGTTACAACCATAACCATGTGGTGCATGCTGCGGGTTGCCCCTTCCTGCCCGCGCCGGCTGACCGGCTGTTTCTCGGCAGTTTTTACCACGTCAATGCGGCTATCCTGCAGGCCAAAAAGTATTATTCTGGCGCGATGGGCTGTGAAACCTGCTGTCCATCCCCTCGCCATTCCGATGCTGATCCACAGCCTGGTGTGGCCCTGAAACATACCCTGACCTCACGTTAGCCTGACCGCGATTGAGCAAGGCTCGCGCTGCGCTAATTTGTTAAGATTTTCCGCCATTTTCCGTTATGTTAGAACTCCTGATTCTCTTTGACGGGTTTTACCATGCGGGAAAAGTTTGCGGGCTCTCAGATCGCCCTTCACTGGCTGACCTTTTTACTGGTGGCGACGGCCTACGCCACCATTGAACTGCGCGGTTTTGCTCAGCGCGGTTCATGGCAGGGTTATGCGATGATCATCACCCATTTCAGCGCGGGCGCGTCGGTGCTGGTGTTGATGATTGTTCGTCTGGTGCTGCGCACCCGGCATCGTTCTCCGCCGATTGTTCCTGCCGCCCGACGCTGGCAGACCGGGCTGGCACATCTGACTCACACCCTTATCTATGCGCTGTTTATTACCCTGCCGATACTCGGTCTGACATCACGCTATCTGAAAGGCCGTGAATGGTGGCTGTTTGGCATCAGCATGCCGGTGGCGGCGGAACCCAATTTTGATCTGGCGGATATGCTGATTGGCTGGCATGAGACGCTGGCTCCGCTTGGATACTGGTTAATCGGACTGCACGCGGCGGCGGCGCTGTTTCATCATTATCTGCTGAAAGACAACACCCTGATGCGCATGATGCCGGCACGGCGACGCGGTCAATAACCTCAGGCTATCGCCCTGCCACAGGGCGATAAAAAATATTCAGGATTAAAAACGGTTTATAAGGTTCCTCTTCCCGGTTTATTCACTACAATAGTCAGTAATTTGTGACGCAGGTCACTTTCGCTGGATGTTTCTGCCACATCCGAATTCGCTGTTCTGACTGATTTGACTCCTCATGCAATCAACGACTGTTTCACGTAAAACTGCCTGGCTTCGCGTGGTGTTGCTGGCTATTGCCGCTTTTGTTTTCAACACCACCGAATTTGTGCCGGTTGGCCTGCTATCGGATATCGCAGCTGATTTCTCGATGCAGACCGCTGATGTCGGCATTATGCTCACCATCTATGCCTGGGTGGTGGCGCTGCTCTCGCTGCCGCTGATGCTGCTGACCCGCAATATTGAGCGACGAATGCTGCTCGGCGTGCTGTTCCTGATTTTTATCATCAGCCATGTGCTGTCAACCGTGGCGTGGGACTTCCGTTCGCTGATCGTCTCGCGTATCGGTATCGCGCTGTCGCACGCGGTGTTCTGGTCGATCACCGCATCGCTGGCGATCCGCGTCGCCCCGGCGGGCAAGAAAACCCAGGCGCTGAGCATGCTGGCAACCGGTACGGCGCTTGCGATGGTGCTGGGCGTGCCGATTGGCCGCGTGGTGGGTCAGTATCTCGGCTGGCGTACCACCTTTGGTGCCATTGGCCTCTCGGCGCTGGTGCTGATGATTATGCTGGTGCGGATCCTGCCGCGTCTGCCGAGTGAACATACCGGTTCACTGAGCAGCGTGCCGATGCTGTTCCGTCGTCCGGCGTTAGTCAGTATGTATCTGTTGGTGACGCTGGTGGTGACCGCGCACTACACCGCTTATAGCTATATCGAACCCTTTATGCAGGCGGTGGCCCACTCGGGTGAGAACTTCACCACCCTATTGCTGCTGCTGTTCGGATCGGCCGGCATTATCGGCAGCGTACTGTTCAGTTCGCTGGGTAATAAATTCCCCTCTGGTCTGCTGATCGCCGCCATCGCGCTAATTACACTTTGCATGGGACTGCTGATTTTTGCTGCGGTCCGTCCTGCTGCAATCTCCACCCTGTGTGTGATCTGGGGAATGGCGATGATGATGATTGGCCTGGGCATGCAGGTACGGGTGCTATCACTGGCGCCTGATGCCACAGACGTTGCGATGTCGCTGATGTCGGGTATTTATAATATCGGCATTGGCGCAGGTGCGCTGTTGGGTAATCAGGTCAGTCTGCATCTGCAGATGGCGGATGTGGGCAATGTCGGTGGGATGATCGGTCTGGTCGCGCTGTTGTGGTGTGTCTATATCTTCCGCCGCTACCCGCAATTACGCAGTAACGGCTAGAAAAAAGGCTTCAGATAAGTGGTTATCTGAAGCCTGTTTCATCTTATTTATAAATGACTGCGGTTTACTTATAAATGACTGCGGTGCCATGCAGGTTGTTGTTGCCAGAGGTCGAAGTGATGCGGAAAGACTTTGCACCGACATCGCTGGCCCGTTCTGACAGTTGCTGTTCCAGCGAGGTCAGGTTGGTGCTACCTGTCGCGCTGATCACGCCAATTTTTTGCTGATCGAGCGGCGATTGAGTGACCTGCTGAGCCGCCACGCTGGCAAAAGAGAGGCTGCCGAGTAGCGCAGCCACTACCATCATACTGATACTTTTCATAACGAACCCCTTCTCAACAGTTAATTACTGATAAATCACGGCGGTGCCGTGCAATTTGTTCTGACCACTGGTTGAGGTGATACGGAATGATTTGGCACCCGCTTCATCCGCTTTGGCATTTAACTGCGCTTCAAGGGAATTGAGGTTGCTACCGCCCTGGACAGAAATGGTGCCAACCGGCTGCTGGTTGATTGGGTCGCTGCTGACCTGATCAGCGGCGAATGCGCCAAATGTCAGGGTAGAAAGTGCCAGTGCGGCCAGACTCAGTTTGATGCTTTTCATAGGTTGCTCTCTCAATATTCGGTAGTGGAAAAATGTGTGTCGTTATTTAATTAACGATCATTAACTAAATGATAGGCCCGATTGTGGTCAGCCGTCAATATTTATTTAATGAGCGTTATTTTATTCGCGAAGTGGCGTGATTATGGGCTTCAGCCCCCTTTTTCACTTAACCTTAGGGGCGATATCCGCGCGCCGTCGCACAAAATGGCAACCGCCTTCAGCGCAAAATGCGCCAGCCCTTGCACAATTTATTAATGATCGGTAATTTAATAGGGTGTTTCACAACCCGTGAGGATATATGAGCCAGGTTCAGGATTGCGATGTGAAGAAGTGCCGCGGTCGGCCAAAAGTTTTCGACCGTGAAGCTGCGCTCGATAAAGCGCTTACCCTGTTCTGGACCCACGGTTATGAGGGGACCTCGCTGGCCGATCTGGTAGCGGCAACCGGGGCGAAAGCGCCCACGCTCTACGCCGAGTTTGTCAATAAAGAGGGGTTGTTCCGGGCCGCGATGGAGCGCTACGTGGAGAAATTCAGTGCCTGGCGTGACGCGGCGCTCGGCAATGATGCGTTGCCGGTCGATCAGGCGATCGAGGGTTATTTCCGTGCAACCGCCGCCTGCTTTACCGATCGCGATTCGCCCGGCGGCTGTTTCTTTATCTGCACCTCCACCACCCTGTCAGCGGCTTCTGCCGAGATCGCCAGCATGTTGCAGCAGCAGCATCAGTCGCAGGAGAGTACGCTTAGTGACTTTCTGCTGACCCGCCAGCAGCGTGGTGAACTGAGCGAATCAGTGAATATCGCGGCGCTCGCGCGCTATCTGGGCTGTATGTTGCAGGGCATGTCGGTGCGGGCGCGTGAAGGGGTGCAGCGGGACGATCTCGACAGCATCATTGATACACTGATGGCGATGTGGCCGACGCTGACCGGACTCTGTCAGCATAAAGCGTAAATAAAATCAGGGCGGCGATTGCCGCCCTTGTTGCTTTTCAGGCCGTCCTCATTCGAGGAAGAAAACCGGCTTTAACGGCTGACTGACCGGACTGTTGTCCTGATTTGACGGCATCAGGTCTTTCATTGATGCCCACCAGCGCTGACACACTTCGGTGCGGGCAACCGCCTCCCAGCGCGCTTCCGACTCAATCTCAACGCTGGCAAACAGCAGATTACGCTCCGCATCCAGCCAGATAGCATAGTTGTGCGCCCCGTGTGCCTTCAGCGTTTCTGCCAGCTCCGGCCAGATCGGCGAGTGGCGTCGCTGATATTCGGCGTGGCAATCCGCATTCACCTGCATCACAAAGGCTCTACGAAGCATTGGCAGGCCCCACATCCAGCGCAGCCTGCCACGGATTGACCCCGAAGCGTTCACCCAGCGCCACCAGTTGTTCGGTAGTGATACTCTGGCGGATGCCACCCATCGACAGCACCTTGACGATCACTTCAGAGGATTTTTCGGCGGTATCGATCAGGCCAAAGGTTTCATCCAGGGTCGGCCCGCTGCCAAAGATGCCGTGGAACGGCCACATTACCAGGCTATGCGACTGCATCTGCTCCGCCGTGGCGGCCCCGATACCGTCAGTGCCGGGCACCATCCACGGCAGAATGCCGACGCCATCCGGGAATACCACCAGACATTCCGTGCTGCCTTCCCACAGCAAGCGGGTAAAGCGCGCCGAATCCAGTTCAACCACATAACTTAACGCCATAAAATGGGTGGCGTGGCAATGCATGATCACCCGATCAGCGCCGTTGCTGACCGCTTTACGCACGCCGTGCGACTGGAAGTGTGAGGCGAGTTCAGAGGTTGGCAGGCCGCCATTCGACAGCCCCCAGTGAATTTTGAATGAGAGTCCTTTGTCATCGACCTGCAGCAGTGCCAGGCAATCGGCGGGATCGAGTTGCACGTTGCGGAAGAACTTGCCCGATCCGGTCACCAGGAACCAGCAGTTTGCCAGCGCAGGCGCCGGCTGTGTCAGTTCAATGCAGCGCGGCTCCGGATAGAAATCGGCCGCAAAAGGTTTCACCTCCTCCTCCAGCAGACGCAGACTGACGTTCCCACCGTTACGCTCATCCCAGCCCTTCAGCCACATATCACTGGTGGCTTTGCCCATTCCCTTAACAAACCAGGAAGAAAGAATGCTTTGCATAGTGAAATCCTTAACGTTGGCTCAAGATGTGTTGTTCGTAGTGACGGACATCGCTCAGCCAGCTGGCATCGGCTGGCACGTCGTGGCGCAGGCACCACGCTTCCCAGATCGCCTGCCACGGCAGTGATTTCTGCTCTTCCAGCAGCGCCAGTCGGGCGGTGTAATCGCCTGCCGCTTCGACCTGGCGCAGGCGATCGGTCGGTTCCAGCAGGGCGCGCAGCAGCGCTTTTTTGGCGTTGCGGGTGCCGATGACCCAGGCTGCAATGCGGTTGATGGAGGCATCAAAGAAGTCGAGCCCGATGTGCACTTTGTCAAACAGCTGATGGCGAACAATCTCACTGGCGATCGCCTGGGTCTCATCATCGAGCAGCACCACGTGATCGCTGTCCCAGCGCACCGGCCGGCTGACGTGCAGCAACAGACGCGGCACGTAGAGCATGGCGGCGGAGATTTTATCGGAGATCACTTCAGTCGGATGGAAGTGGCCGGCATCCAGCGTCAGCGCGGTCTGACGGCTGGCCGCGTAACCGAGGAAAAACTCGTTGGAGCCCACGGTGTAGCTTTCAGCGCCGATACCAAACAGCTTGCTCTCCACCGCATCGATGTGATGTTGCGGATTCAGTTTTTCGGCGATGATTTCATCCAGCGCGCTCATCAGTCGCTGGCGCGGTGCCAGCCGATCGATGGTGATATCTTTCATGCCGTCGGGCACCCAGATATTCATCACCGACGGGGTGCCCAGCTGCTCACCAAACGAGGCGGAAACCCGGCGGCTGGCTTTACAGTGATCGATCCAGAACTGACGAATGGTTTTATCAGCATGTGACAGGGTGAAACCGTCGGCACTCAGCGGATGTGAAAAGCAGCTGGGATTGAAGTCGAGTCCCAGCTTATGCTCTTTGGCCCAGCTGACCCAGTTGGCAAAGTGTTCCGGCTCAATCTCATCACGCGCCACCGGTTTGTCACTTTCCAGATAAATGGCGTGCAGATTGAGACGTTTCGCGCCGGGGATCAGCGACATCGCTTTGTCGATATCGTTACGCAGTTCACCGGCATTACGGGCGCGTCCCGGATAGTTGCCGGTCGCCTGAATACCGCCGGTTAATGCGCCCTGCGGGTTTTCGAAGCCCCGCACATCATCCCCCTGCCAGCAGTGCATTGAGACCGGAATCGCATCCAGCTGACGGATGGCCTGTTCAACATCCACCCCAATGTCGGCGTAGCGTTGTTTAGCCAGTTCAAAAGCCTGTTCAATCTGCTTAGTCATAAGCGAGTTCCTTAGCGGGTTGGCTCAGCGCCGTGAAACGTGCCTGACTGGCACCAAAGGCGCTATTTGTTTGCGGTTCAAAGGTTGTGAGCGGAAAATTGTTGACCACGCAGCAGCGGAAATCGGCCACATCGGTCAGTTCGCCGAGCGCGATCAGCTGACATCCCACGTTGCCGAGGGTTGAGGCTTCAATCGGTCCGGCCAGCACCGGAATCTGACAGGCATCGGCGCACAGTTGATTGAGAAAGTGGTTCTGGCTGCCGCCGCCGACCACATGCAGTTGCCGGAAAGGTTTACCGCGCAGCTGCGCCAGTTCGGCGATCACTTCACGGTAGAGCAGCGCCAGGCTGTCAAAAATGCAGCGTGCCAGCGCGGCGGCGGATTGCGGCACCGGCATGCCCTGCTCTGCGCAGGCGTTCTGGATTTCATTGACCATGCTGTCCGGATTGATGAAGCGCGCATCGTTCGGGCTGATCAGCGACACGCAGGCCGGTTGCCGTTCGGTTTGGTCGATCAGCTGGCTGAGATCGTCGATATGTAGCTCATCACAGACGCGCTGCAGCAACCATAATCCCATGATGTTCTTCAGCACGCGGTAGCCTTCAGCGCCGCCTTCATTGGTAATGTTGGCCCGTAACGCCGCCTCCGACGCGTAAGGTTGCAGGCTTTCAAAGCCCATTAACGACCAGGTGCCGGAACTGAGATAGGCGGCATCTTCCTGCATCAGCGGCGTCGCCACCACCGCGCTGGCGGTGTCGTGGGTGGCGACGGCAATTACCGGAATCGCCGCGCCGTGGGCGTTATGCCAGTGGCCGACCGTGTTGCCGGGTGCCCGTGGCTGGCCGAACCAGGCCGCATCAACACCGGCCCAGCCCAGCAGCTCGCGATCCCATTCGCCGCTGTCGATATTCAGCATCTGCGTGGTAGTGGCGTTGGTATATTCCCAGTTGAGATTGCCGGTCAGGCGATAGTGCAGATAGTCCGGGATCATCAGTGCGTGTGCGACGCGGGCCTGCCAGTCGGGCTGCTGCTGATGCAGTGCGCGCATCTGATACAGCGTATTAAACGGCAGGAACTGAATGCCGGTGCGGGCATAGATCGCGCTGTGGCTCAGATCGCGCTGCGCCTGCTCCATCAGGCCGTGGGTACGGGCATCACGGTAGCTGACGGCTTCGCCGACCTGCTCGCCACAGGCATCCAGCAGCACCATATCCACGCCCCAGGTATCAATCCCGATGCTGTCCGGCACCACGCCTTCTGCATCCAGCTGCGCCAGACCGGCACGGATTTCCTGCTCCAGCAGCGCCACATCCCAGCAGTCATAGCCGGCACGGCGCTGACGGGTATTTGCGAAACGCCGGACCTGCCGCAGACTGAGGTGGCGCTGTGCGGCATCCCAGTGTGCGAGCATTACCCGTCCGCTGGATGCGCCGAGATCGATAGCAACAATATTTCGCGTGGTCATGGCAGCATTTTTTCCTGTGATTTGATGGTCACAGAGTAGAAATCCTGGCGGGCTGCCACCTTCCCGACAGTGCCAGCAGCCCCCCTCCGCTGGCAGACTTGCAAAGAACTTCGTGAGAGAGATCACAGAGACGGCAGCCGGGGCGATGTGACCCCTGCCGCAAATTTATTAACTGCTGAGGATTTCTTGAATAATCAGCAGGATTCCTGCTGAGATGAGCGGAAAATTCAAGGTAAGGTAGCCACGTCCTGTTTAGACTCCGTTACAGCTTTGTTAACAGTAGCGAGAGGCGACGATGACCATTTTGCACAGTGCGGATTTTTTCCCTGAAGGCGATTACGCGATAGCCATTGAGCCGCGCGTCCCGCAGCAGGCCTTCCCGGAGCATCATCATGATTTTCATGAAATTGTGCTGGTTGAGCACGGGTCGGGCATTCATGTATTTAACGGTCAGCCGCAAACACTGTGCGCCGGCTGCGTCTGTTTTGTCCGCGACCACGACCGTCATCTGTATGAGCAGACCGAGAATCTCTGCCTGACTAACGTGCTGTACCGCAGCCCCGGCGCTTTCCGTTTTCTTTCCGGACTACAGGCGCTGCTGCCCTGTGACAAGGATGGACAGTATGCATCGCACTGGCGCATCAATCATAAAGTGATGAGTCAGGCGCTGAGCGTGGCAAGCCAGATGCGCCAGGATGATGCCTGGTCGCTGGAGAAGCAGGCACGCCAGGAGCAGCTGTTTTTACAACTGCTGGTGCTGTTACGTGAAGCGTGTCGTGACGAGCAGAGCCAGGATCAGGAAGCGCGACTGCATCGCTTGCTTGACTGGCTGAACGATCATTACAGTGATGAGATCGTCTGGGATCAGCTGGCCGACCGTTTTTCCCTGTCGCTGCGCACGCTGCATCGGCAGATGAAGCAACAAACCGGCAGCACACCGCAGCGTTATCTGAATCGGTTGCGGTTGTTGCAGGCGCGGCATTTACTGCGTCACAGTGATATACGCATTACGGATATCGCCTTTCAGTGTGGATTTGGTGACAGCAACCACTTCTCCACCCTGTTCAGGCGCGAATTTGGTTGCGCGCCGCGAGCGGAGCGCCAGCAGATGGGGTAAAGGAGCACAGTATGGCGTTGATACTCAGCCGGGATGATTATTTTCCTGCCACCAGCTTACCGGTGGCGGTAGCCGAACGGATGCCCCAACCTTCTTTCCCGCCGCACCGACACGAATTCAGCGAAATCGTGATTGTCTGGCGCGGCAACGGCCTGCACGTCCTCAACGATCGCCCGTGGCTGATTACCTGTGGCGACGTTTTTTATATCCGCGACAGTGACTGCCACAGCTATGACAGCGTCAACGATCTGGTGCTGGATAATATCCTCTACTGCCGTGACCGCTTTAGCCTCGGGCTCGACTGGAATCAGCTGTTGCCGCCGCAAGGCGCTGATGCACCCGGCTGCTGGCGTCTGACCACGCGCGGCATGGCGCTGGCGCGCGGGGTGATTGGTCAGCTGGAGCGTGAAAGCCGCAAAAGCGATCCGCTGTCGGTGCAGCTATCAGAAGCACTGTTTTTGCAGCTGGCGCTGATCCTGCGCCGTCATGGCTATGCCGCCGATCGCCCGTGGGCGTTGCCGGAAGGTGAACAGTTAGATTTGCTGATGTCGGCATTACAGGGCGCGATTGCCCGTCCGTTTGATCTGGCCGAATTTTGCCAGCATAACCAGCTGAACGAGCGGGCGCTCAGGCAGCTATTTCGTCAGCAGACCGGCATGACGATCGGACATTATCTGCGTCAGCTCCAGCTCTGTCAGGCGAAGTATTTGCTGCGCACCCAGGATTGTCTGATTGGTGAAGTGGCCGCCCGCTGCGGCTTTGATGACAGTAACTATTTTTCGGTGGTGTTTACCCGCGATACCGGCCTGACCCCCAGCGCCTGGCGTCAGCGTTTTATCTCATCCGGGCAGACGCTGAAAAACACCGACACCGAATCGCAATAATGCGAGCCTGGGATGCAGGCTCGCATTGCGCAGTTTTCCGCTGATCCGATCAGGCGGCCATGCCGAGCCCAACGATGTTGGCTGCGATAATGATCACCACACAACCAATCGATAACACCCCGACCGGCCGACGTCCCACTGACTTCCACTCTTTCATCAGTAAGCCGACCAGCCCGCCGCACAGCACGTAAAGACTCATGTGCAGCATCCAGCTGACGTAATCATACTGCGCCGGAATACGCGCATGGCCCCAGGCGTAGAAGAAGAATTGCAGATACCACATGGTGCCGCCGAGCACGGCAAAGGCGACGTTCGCCAGCAGCAGCGGTTTCGCCACCGAGAGATCCTTGCGCACTGACAGCTCTGGCCGGGTTGCCAGCCGGTAGAAACAGAAGGCCAGGTTGACCAGCGCCCCGCCGCCCATAATCACCACGTAGCTCGGTAGCGCGACATACAGCGGATCGATACCCAGCTGCGCCGCCGCCTGGTGCATCGGTTTCGCCGCATCCATAGCGAATGACATCCCGGCAGAGAAAATACCGCACATCACCGCCAGCACCAGCCCTTTCTTCAGATTAAATTCCTGCGCGTTAATCCCCAGCGCCCGCTCTTTCAGCAGGCCAGCACGCGAGACGATCGCCACGCCAACCAGCGCCACCAGCACGCCCAGCAGAGTTAAGCGTCCACCGGCAGAGGCAAACAGCTCACCAAAGCGGCCCTGCAGCAGCGGCGTCATCAGGGTGCCGACCACCAGCGTGATGCCAATGGCGATGCCAATCCCCATCGACATGCCGAGATAGCGCATGGTCAGGCCGTAGTTGATGTTGCCCACGCCCCACATGGCGCCGAACAGAAACACCGGCAGCAGCTGCGCCAGACTAAAGCTGCTGTAATAAGCGCGGAAGTCGGGCAGCAAAATCGCACTCACCACCCACGGCAGGATCAGCCACGACATCAGGCCACCGACCGACCACATGGTTTCCCATGACCATCTTTTCACCTGTTTAAACGGCGCGTAGAAACACGCGGCACTGGCAGCTCCGACAAAATGCCAGAAGATGCCGGCAATAATGGCACTGTTCATTGTTTTTTCCTGGTTAGGTTGAGGCCTGACGGAAACCCAACGATTTCCGCTTAGCAGGCAGTCTACGGTTTGCAGGAATTCCTCAGCCTTTGAATGAATGCCGGATGCCGCCGCCTGTTGGCAAAATCTCCGCGTTATTCCCGTTAAGGATCACAAATTCATCTTTGTCAGAGTGCCGGATGGCTTTCCGCTTAAGTGGTTTATTATTCTATGTTTTTTGTGTTTTTGCTGTGTGGCGCAGCACATTATCGATCTGGCTGCCATGCGCACGATCATTTTGGCAAAACAACAAAGAAGCCTTTCCTTACGGCGGCCAGGGTCGTATAAACTGGGGAAAATTGATCGAATTCAGGGATTGGGATGACGACTAAGTGGTTAACACTGTTTCTTTCACGTTCAGTCAGTCAGGTGATGCTGGATGACCTGCGGGCGATTCTGCCGGCCGGGGCGATAAAGGTATTTGTGAATGGGCTGGAGGATGCGCAGTACGCGACCCTTGAATGTATTCAGGCGGAACAGCACTGCGCGTTGATCGCCTCAGCGATTGTGGTGTGGCGTCAGCTGGGTCACATTCACCACATCGTGTTCAACAAGGGTGAACTGCTGCGTGAGGTGAATGACGCGACCCAGTTCCAGCTCTTTACCCTGCTGAAAACCCACCGCGCAGTCTTGCACCTGTCGTGATAAGATCGCCCGCCTTACACTCCCCTCTGTTTGCAGCAGGAAAATCATGAGAATTGGAATCCTCTTTCCTATCGCCATCATCGTGGCGGGCGTCGGCTTTCTGGCGTGGTTTATTGGCAGCGGTCTGGCGATGCCAGGGTCCTGACATCTAACGTAACTGGCTATCTTTACTGCCACGACGGTTATATAAACTGCTGTTCTGCTGCTGTTTGTCGATTTTCTCCTGACAGGAAACGCAGTAGCGCACGCCTTTCAGCGCCTTACGGCGCGCCTCGGGAATCGGTTCGCCACAGAGTTCACATTCGGTGGCGCTTTCGCCGTGGCCGATTGATTGCCGGACACGTTCGATGCCGTCGTTAACGGTGCTGTCGATCTGCTCCTGCACGGCGCCTTCAGACGCCCATCCGTTTGCCATGATGTCCCCCTCTTTTTACCTCTTCGCTCTGTTAAATCTACAACAATTTGCCGTTTTTGCCGTAAAACGCGCCGATATCTGTGATTGGTTGCCAGCCGCCTTACGCTGCTGGCAATCAGCTAAAGGTCGCTCCGCCGGATCTGCCTCACTCTTTAATTACATTATTGCAACGCACCGATAGCGGAGAGACCTGCGAATGACAACACATCATCAACATTACATTAATGGCGAGTTTGTCGCCGATCACAACGATAAGTGGATTGAGGTGATTAATCCGGCCACCGAAGCGCTGCTGTCGCGTATTCCGCAGGGCAGCGCCGCAGATGCACAACGCGCGATCCTCGCCGCCGAAGCGGCGCAGCCGCAGTGGGAAGCGTTGCCTGCGGTTGCACGTGGCGTCTGGCTGCACAAAATCGCCACGGCGATCCGTGCGCGTGAACCGCAACTGACGGCCACCATTGTGGCTGAAGGTGGCAAAACCCAGGGGCTGGCGCAGACCGAAGTGCTGTTTACCGCGGATTACCTCGACTATATGGCTGAGTGGGCGCGACGCTATGAGGGTGAAATCATCAACAGCGATCGGCCAAACGAAAATATCTTCCTGTTTAAAAAGGCCATCGGCGTCACCACCGGCATTTTACCGTGGAACTTCCCGTTCTTCCTGATTGCACGCAAAGCGGCACCGGCACTGATTACCGGCAATACTATTGTGATCAAACCCAGCGAACTGACGCCAAATAACGCCGCGATATTCGCCGATATTTTACACACCCTGGGCCTGCCAGCCGGGGTGATCAATTTCGTTTATGGCTACGGTCCGGAAGTCGGACAGGAGCTGGCGGCGAATCCTAAGGTCGGCCTGGTCAGCCTGACCGGCAGCGTCGGTGCTGGCGTTGCCACCATGCAGGCTGCGGCCAAAAATGTGACCAAAGTGTCGCTGGAGCTGGGAGGGAAAGCCCCGGCGATTGTGATGGATGATGCTGATATCGACCTGGCGGTGCGGGCAATCGTCAGCTCAAGGATGATCAACAGCGGCCAGGTGTGTAACTGTGCGGAGCGCGTCTATGTGCAGGACGGCATTTACGATCGTTTTATCTCCGCGCTGACCGCCGCCTTCCGGCAGGTGAAACTGGGCGATCCGGCTCAGCACAGCGATATTGATATGGGACCGCTGATTAACGCCGCGGCCCTGCAGCGTGTCGAACAGAAAGTGGCCAATGCGGTTGCGGCTGGCGCAACGGTGGTACTGGGCGGCAAACGGGTCGGCGATCAGGGCTTCTTTTTTGAGCCGACGCTGATCACCGGGGTACGTCAGGAGATGGAGATCATGCAGGAGGAGATTTTTGGTCCGGTGTTGCCGGTGATGCGCTTCAAAACGCTGGACGAGGCGATTGCGCTGGCTAACGACTGCCAGTATGGCCTGACTTCTTCGCTCTATACCCGGGATATCAACACCACCATGAAGGCGCTGCGTCAGCTGAAGTTTGGCGAAACCTACGTTAACCGCGAAAACTTCGAGGCGATGCAGGGCTTTCATGCTGGCTGGCGTAAATCAGGCGTTGGCGGGGCCGACGGCAAACATGGGCTGGAAGAGTTCCTGCAGACCCACGTTGCCTATCTGCAGTTCAGCTAAGCCGGTAAAACGGGCCGCAGTGACGGCCCGTTTTGTTATCCCAGCCGCTTACTGCTGCGTAACAGCGCAATTCCACTCAGCACCGCGACGGCCATCAGGTAATAGCCCGGTGCCAGGCTGCTGCCAGTGACCTGGATCAGCAGGCTACAAATCAACGGTGCAAAGCCGCCGAATACCGTCACCGCCACGTTATAACTGATCGCCATGCCGCTGGCCCGGGTGGTGGCAGGAAACAGATCGGCCATCACCGACGGCACCGTCGAGAAGTAAACCGACTTCAGCAGCGCCATCCACGCCACCAGCAAAATCAGCGTGGTCGGTGTGGTGTGATCGACCATCGCTTTAAACGCCGGATAGATGGTGACCATCAGCAGTAACAGCGATCCCCACATCAGGGGCAATCGCCCTACACGCTCGGCCCACAATCCCATTATCGGGGTGACGACCGTCAGGATGATCCCGGCCACCAGGGTTGCGGTAAACGCCACCGAGCCCGATAAATGCAGCGTTTTGGTGGCATAGGTCGGGATGTAGTTCAGCATGTAGTTGATGGCGGTCGAAATGACCATCAGCCCAATCGCCAGGGTGATCAGCGCCTTCTGGCGGCCAAACAGAGTCTTCAGCGGCGCGGCATGTTTCTCCTGTGCGACGAAACTGGCGGGCTCGTGCACGTGGCGGCGAATATAGACCCCCAGCGGACCAATCAACAAGCCAAAGGCGAACGGGATGCGCCAGCCCCACGCCTGAATTTCACTTTCGCTGAGCCACTGCGTCAGGCCGAGGCCAAACGCCGACGCCATCAGCGTGCTGGCTCCCTGCGTGGCGAACTGCCAGCTGGCAATAAACGCCTTACGCTCCGGGAAATGCTCCACCAGAAAAGCGGTGGAACTGCCAAATTCGCCGCCGGCGGAGAAACCCTGAATCAGCCGCGCCAGGATGATCAGTAGCGGCGCGGCCAGTCCGATCGTGGCGTAACCCGGCATAAAGGTAATGATCGCCCCACCCAGCATCATCAGATTGATCGACAGCAGCAGCGCCTTTTTACGACCATGACGATCGGCGTAGTTTCCTAACACCAGCGCTCCCAGCGGACGGATGAGAAAGGCGATGCCGAAGCTGCCAAAGGTCAGCAGCAGTGAAACCGACGGATCGCTGACCGGAAAGAATGCGTGGGCGATGTAACTGGCGAAAAAGCCATAGACGGCGATATCAAACCACTCCAGCGCGTTACCGATACAGGTGGCAAACAGCGTTTTATGCAGGCTCGGCCTGAGCTGTGGACGGCTTTGCGCGATGCTGCTCATTGACCACTCTCCTGCCAGTTGCGGTGGCGGGCGAGCAGTTGCTGGCCCTCTTCACCCAGCTGCCAGAACAGCCGGGTCATGATCGCCAGTCCTTCGCGGGCAATCGAGGTCAGCATGTGTTCATTGACGCCGTGCTGGCCACAGGCCGGATAGGAGTGCGGCACCCACAGGGTTGGCAGACCAAGGATATCGGCAAACACCTCATTGGGCAGCGATCCGCCGAGGTTAGGCAGCAGCGCCGGTTTTTTGCCACTGCTGTGGGCCAGACTGTTGAGCGCCCACTCCACCAGCGGATCCTGCGGATTGAGCCGGGTGGCCGGCGAGCCACGCAGAAACTCTACGCTGACATTGTCGAAACCGTGCTGGCGCAGATGCTGTTCAACGTGCTGCACCAGGTTCTGCCAGTCGGTGCCGACCACAAAGCGCAGCTGACAGACTGCCGTGGCGCGACCGGGAATCGCATTCATCGGCTGCGCTGGGTTCCCGGTTTCAAACGCCAGGACTTCCAGCGTGTTCCAGCCATACAACCGTTCAGCCGCGGTTAAACCGGGTTCACCCCAGTTTTCAGCCAGCGCCGGATCGCCAGGCATGCCGCCGACGTCGATATCGCTGAGGATGTCGCGCACTGCCGGGGTCAGGGAGTCGGGTTTCAGCGCCGCCACCTGCAACACGCCCTGCGCATTTACCAGACATGCCAGCGCATTCGCCAGCTGGGTGCCGGGGTTGCTTAACAGCCCGCCCCAGTTACCTGAGTGGTAGGCGTTATCGCGCGCGGTAATGGTCAGGCGAAAGTTGGCCGCGCCGCGTGAACCGAGGAACAGCGTCGGCCGCACGGCGTTGAGCCGCGGGCCGTCTGAAGCGATAAACAGATCGGCCGCCAGCAGCGCCTGCTGCTGCTGACAAATCTGCGCCAGCCCCGGCGAGCTGATCTCTTCACCCATCTCAAACAGAATTTTGCAGTTAAAGCCCAGCCTGCCGCCCCGCGCCGCCATCACCTGTTCCAGCGCCGCCAGGTTGATACAGTGCTGGCCTTTGTTGTCTGCGCTGCCACGGCCATACCAGCGATCGCCTTCCACGGTCAGCTGCCACGGTGACAGCCCGGGACGCCAGTTCTCCTCATCGCCATACACCACATCGCCATGCCCGTAACAGAGCAGCGTCGGCTGCGTCGGGTCCTCGATACGCACCGCAATCAGAAACGGCGGACTGCCCGGCTGGGGATTATCGAAAGGATGCAGCGTAAAACCCAGCGCCTCAAGCTGCGGTCCAATCTCAGCCTGCAGATAGTGTTGCAGCCCGGCCTGACGCTGCGGATGCTGACTCTCCGTTACACAGGCGATGCGTCGGGCCAGCAGCTGCTGAAACGCCCCGCTGTCGAAATAGTTCATCGCCTGGTCTACCACCTGTTGCTCTGTCATGTTTGCCCTGTTTGTTTTTTTTAATCGTCAGTTATCTTTGACAAACTTCGGCCTTTGCCACAATTATCAATTTATCGAGTTAGCTTTGCTTTTAAAGCAACAAAGGTCTGCCCGATCCTGAGGCATGCCCCGTTTTAATGCGTCCCTGTGGCGGAGGAGTCTCCATGTTGAGCAGTGAAATCCGCTATTTTCTGGCGGTGGTGAATTGCGGATCGCTCAGCGCCGCCAGTGAACAGCTGTTTGTCGCGGTATCGGCCATCAGCCGTCAGATTCAGCGGCTGGAGGCGCAGGTGGGCGTGCCGCTGTTTGAGCGGCATGCGCGCGGAATGGTGCTGAATGAAGCTGGTGAAATTTTTGCGCATCATGTGCGCAAGAGTCAGCTGGATATGGAATATGCGCTGGCGGAGATTAAGGGATTGAAAGCGGTGCGCCGCACCCGGATCCGTATCGCCTGTACCGATGGCATGGCGTTCAGCCTGCTGCCGGGCCTGCTGTCCGATTTTCGGCAGGCGAATCCTGGCGTGCTGTTTGCCCTGAATGTGACCCACTCGCAGGGCGTGGCCGAAGCGGTGCGGGCTGGTGAATGCGACGTTGCGTTGCAGTTCAGCCTGCATCCGGAGCGCAGTGTTGAAGTGCTCGGCTCATGGCCCGCGCCGGTGCTGCTGGCGATGCATCAGAGTCACCCGCTGGCGTCACGCCAGGTTACGCTGGCCGATCTGCCACGCTGGCCGCTGGCACTGCCGGGCCAGCACACCACGGTGCGGCAACTGTTTGATCTCTCCTGTCAGATGAGCGGTTGCGTGGTCGAGCCGGTGCTGACCTGCGATTACTTCGCCACGCTGTATCATTTTTTGCTGCGCACGCCGCAGGCGGTGACGATTTGTAGCGCCTTTACCCTGCTGTTTGAACACCAGGCACAGAACCTGGTGCTGCGGTCGATGGGCGTCGATCAGCTCAGCCAGCGGACGCTGCAACTGCAGACGGTGTCGGGTCGTCAGCGCACCGCTGCGCTGACGCTGTTTGTGGAGTTTTTACAGCAGCGGTTAACTGAAATCGATCAGCAACTGCGTGGGATCGGCGGCTGAGGCCGTAACGCCCCCACTGGCGGGCGTTACGTTGCAGAGCCGGGCCGTAGCTTCTTACTGTTTGATATCGACCTGGTAGAAAATGTGTTTGCCAAACGGATCAACCTGATAGCCGCTGACCGATTTGCGCACCGGCTCAAAAATGGTCGAGTGGGCAATCATCACTGCCGGCATTTGATCGTGCATTATCTGCTGCGCCTGCAGATACATCGCGGTGCGCTTGCCCTGATCCGGTTCGGCGCGGGCGGCGGTGATTAACTTCTCAAACGGCTGATAGCACCATTTTGACGAGTTCGATCCGCCCTGCGCCGAGGTGCAGCTGTAGAGCGGGCCAAAGAAGTTGTCCGGGTCGCCGGTGGCGGTGGTCCAGCCCATTAATGCCGCCTGATGCTCACCGCTGCGGACCCGTTTCAGGTATTCGCCCCACTCATAGCTGACAATATTGGCTTTAATACCGACTTTCGCCCAGTCTGACTGGATCATTTCGGCCATGCGGCGGGCATTGGGATTGTAGGGCCGCTGCACCGGCATCGCCCACAGCGCAATCTCGGTACCCGGTTTGACCCCGGCCTGTTGCAGTAACGCTTTGGCTTTTTCCGGATCATAGTCGTAATCTTTCAGATCTTTGTCGGCGCTCCAGACGCCCGGCGGCAGAATGTTTTTTGCTACCGTGCCGGTACCTTTAAAAATCGCCTCGATGATCGCCGGTTTGTTGATCGCCATCGCCAGTGCCTGACGGACTTCCACCTTGTCGGTTGGCGCTTTGGTGGTATTAAACGCCAGGAAACCAGTATTCAGCCCGGCTTTCTGTTCCAGGGTGATATCCGGGTTGGCGCGCATTTTTTCCAGATCGGCCGGATTGGGGAACGGCATCACCTGGCATTCGTTCTTCTCCAGCTTGGCATAACGCACCGAGGCATCCGGAGTGATGCTGAACACCAGCCGATCCAGCTTTGCCTTGCCCTGCCAGTATTGTGGGAAGGCCTTGTAGAGAATGCGTGAGTCCTTCTGGTACTGCACCAGCTCAAACGGCCCGGTGCCGATAGGGTTCATGTCGACCTTCTCCGGCGTACCGGCTTTCAGCATGCTATCGGCATATTCAGCCGAATGAATCGAGGCAAAGTACCAGCCAAGATCGGCCAGAAACGGCGCTTCCGGGTGCGACAGCGTGAAGCGCACCGTATGGTCATCCACCCGTTCAATCTGTTTAATCAGTGTCGACAGCTCCAGGCTTTCGAAGTTGGAATAGGTGCCGCCCGAGACGTTGTGGTAGGGATTTTTCGGGTCCATCTGGCGCATAAAAGAGAAGATGACATCGTCTGCGTTGAAGTCGCGCGTCGGTTTAAACTGTTTGTTGCTCTGGAATTTGACGTTTTTACGCAGATGGAAGGTATAAACCGTGCCGTCGGGGCTGATCTCCCAGCTTTCCGCCAGGCTGGGGACCAGTTCAGTAGTACCGGCCTTAAAGTCCACCAGGCGGTTAAATACCGGCACCGCGCTGGCGTCTACGCTGGTGCCCGAGGTATAGAGTTGCGGGTTGAAATTCTCTGGCGATCCTTCTGAGCAGTAGACCAGCGTTTTGGCGTTCACGCTGGCCGCCAGCGTCATCCCAGCCGTAACAAGCGCTAAGGTGGCTATCTTCATTTTCATTATCATCCTCGCTTTGTATTGACTTCCGGTGATCAGAATACCTAAATGAATCATTCAGATGCTTCATTGATAGCACGATTCGGCACCATAGCGAACCCTGCCCGTGGCTGACTAATAAGGAATAGTGATGACCGACAAACTTGAGACGCAACTTACCGAGCGCTTTTTCCGTTACCTCGCCGTCAGCAGTCAGAGTGATGCGAAATCGACCACTCTGCCCAGTACCCCGAGCCAGCACGCGATGGCGGAACTGCTGGCGGCCGAGCTGCGTGCGCTGGGGCTGGAACAGGTGGTGATTGACCAGCATGCGACGGTAACGGCGGTGAAACCGGGTAATCGTCCCGCTGCGCCGCGTATCGGCTTTATCACCCATATCGATACCGTTGACGTCGGTCTGTCACCCGATATCAAACCGCAGATTCTGCGCTGGGAGGATCAGGATCTCTGCCTGAATGCCGACCAGGATATCTGGCTACGCCGCGATCAGCATCCGGAGATCGCTCCCTATATCGGTCAGCAGGTGATTTTCAGCGACGGTACCAGCGTACTGGGCGCTGATAACAAAGCGGCAGTGACGGTGGTAATGACGCTGATGGAGAACCTTAACGGCGACCACGGCGATATCGTGGTGGCGTTTGTGCCCGATGAAGAGATTGGCCTGCGCGGAGCCAAAGCGCTCGATCTGGAAACGCGATTTAATGTGGACTTCGCCTGGACCATCGACTGCTGCGAACTGGGCGAAGTGGTGTATGAGAACTTCAATGGTGCCGCCGCCGAAATCCGCTTTACCGGCGTACCGGCGCATCCGATGTCGGGTAAAGGGGTGCTGGTTAACCCGCTGCTGATGGCGCATGACTACATCAGCCAGTTTGATCGTCAGCAGACCCCGGAACAGACCGAGGGCCGTGAAGGCTATATCTGGTTCAATGAGATCCAGGCCAACGCCAGCCAGGCGGTCCTGAAAGCCTCTATCCGTGATTTTGATCTGGCCAGTTTTGCCGAGCGTAAGCAGCAACTACAGCAGCAGGCGCAGGCGATTGCTGCCCGCTACCCGACCGGCAAGGTTGAGATCACCATTACCGATATCTACAGCAATATCAGCAATGCGCTGGGCGAGGATCGTCGGGCGATCGACCTGATTTTCAAAGCGTTCCGCGCGCTGGATATCGAACCAAAGGTGATTCCGATGCGGGGCGGCACTGACGGTGCAGCGCTGTCGGCTAAGGGCTTACTGACGCCGAACTTTTTCACCGGTGCGCATAACTTCCATTCGCGCTTTGAGTTCTTACCGCTGCCGTCGTTTGTGAAATCCTATCAGGTGGCGGAAAAACTCTGCTACCTGGCAGCGGAATAACGATTAAATCGGGCGCAGCACGCGCCCGATTGTCAGTTATGGCTTCACGCTGACATCAATGCCCGGGAAATATTTCTCAGCCAGCTTCTTCACGGTGCCATCGGTCTGCACTTTGGCGATCGCCGTATCCAGCGACTGTTTGAGCTGCGTATCATCTTTACGCAGGCCAAAGCCGATACCCGACCCGAGAATCGCATCATCCTCGACCGGCTTACCGATAAAGCCGAAGCCTTTACCCTGTGGTTTGTCGAGGAAGCCCGACTGACCGGCGGCTGACATCACCAATGTACCGTCCAGACGCCCGGCGACCATGTCGTTATAGACCTGGTTCTGATCCTGATACGAGGTCACGGTAACGCCCTGCGACTCCCAGTGTTTTTTGGCGTAGGTTTCCTGAATCGATCCCTGCAATACCCCGATATTTTTGCCCTTCAGCGCGTCGGCCGTGGGTGCCAGCTTCTGGCCGGTTTTCGCCACCAGCATGGTCGGAATACGGTAGATCGGCTGGGTGAAGCCGATGCTTTTCGCCCGCGCTTCGGTGATATTCATCGCCGAGTTGATCGCATCAAACTTCTTCGCCTGCAGCGCCGGGATCAGCGCGTCGAAGCTGCTCTCCACCCAGTGGCAGTTAAACTTACCGGCCTGGCAGATCGCGTTACCCAGTTCGATATCAAAACCTTCCAGTTCCCCCTGAGCGTTGCGGCTTTCAAACGGCGGATACTGTGACTCCAGGCCATAACGTAAATCCTGCGCCAGCGCCGATACCGACGTCATCATGCCGTGTGCCAGAAACAGTGCGTTGCGTTTTTTCATCATTTACCCCGAAATTATTGTTTTTAACCGATCGCTGCCCTGCTTTACCGTGCGTCAGTCGGGCAACCTTGCGTCCGCCAGTCGCTTACTGCCGGAACGCCGACAGCGCAGCGGCGCCAGCCTCTAATGTTGCCTCGTCTTTGGCAAAGGAAAGACGGATCAGTTTGTTGTCGGTGCCATCCATATAAAACGCCGACAGCGGGATGGTCGCCACCCCGTGATCGACGATAAGACGTTTTACCATCTCGCTGTCCGGTTCGTCACTGAAATGTCCGTAGCTGGCCAGCATAAAGAACGAGCCGGCGCACGGCAGCAGCTTAAACGGTGAATCCTGCATCAGCGCAATCAGCCGATCGCGCTTTTGCTGGTAGAAAGATGACAGTGACAGATAGTGTTGCGGCGTCTGCAGATAATGGGCGAATCCCACCTGCATCGGCGTATCTGCGGCGTACATCATAAACTGATGCACTTTCACCAGCTCGGTCATCAGTTCCGCCGGTGCCAGGCAGTAACCCACCCGCCAGCCGGTGACGTGGAAGGTTTTGCCAAACGAAGAGACGATGACGCTGCGCGCCGCCAGCTCCGGATGGGTCGCCATGCCGCAGTGCGGACGGCCATCAAACAGAATATGTTCATACACCTCGTCGGATAACACCACGATGTCAGTGTTGCGGGTCAGGGCCGCCAGCTGATTGAGATCGTCCGGCGTCAGCACCTGGGCACTGGGGTTATGCGGCGTATTGATGATGATCATCCGGGTACGCGGCGTAATGGCGGCGCGCAACTGCTGCCAGTCGATGGCGAAAGCCGGCACCTGCAGCTTCAGGCCAATCGGCTTGCCGCCCTGTAATCGGACCACCGGTGCGTAGCTGTCGAATGCCGGTTCAAAGAAAATGACCTCATCCCCCGGATGCACCAGCGCGGAAATCGCCATATAAATGCCCTGACTGGCGCTGCCGGTGATCAGCACTTCACTGGCCGGATCGTATTTCTGGCCGTAGAGCGATTCGACCTTACTGGCTAAAACTTCCCGTAGTGCCGGCAAGCCGGTCATCGACGCGTACTGGTTATGGCCGTCGCGCATCGCCTGGCTGACACTTTCAACCAGCAACGGATCGCAGGGGAAATTCGGTGCGCCCTGCGACAGATTGATCGCCTGATACTGCGCCGAAAGCTGGCCAATAACGCTGAAAATGGTGGTGCCGACATCGGGCAACTTCGAGGTGACTGCGACAGGCGTTTTCAGGGACATGTTCTCTCCGTCAGTGACATAGCGTGCTGAATGCAATTAAGGGCTATTCAACGGGCTGTGACTTGAGTCGGCAAGCGAAATGTCGTCATAATAGCCATGATTAAAATGCATAGCTGAGGTGCTCTGTGTCACGTACAACCCTGCCGCTCAATGCGATTCACGCTTTTCTGGTGACGGCCCGTCACCTTAATCTGACCCATGCGGCCCGGGAACTGTGCATTACCCAGGGCGCAGTCAGCCGCAAAATTGCTGCGCTGGAGCACTGGCTCGGCCTGACGCTGTTTGATCGACACGCCCGTGGTTTGCGTCTGACACCGCAGGGCGCGGCGCTGCTGCCAGAACTGCGTCAGGGCTATGAACTGATGGCGCAGGCCAGCGAAAAAGCGCGTCGCACTCAGGCCAGTATCCGCCTGAAAGCGCCGACCTGTGCGATGCGCTGGCTGGTGCCGCGCCTGGTGACACTGGAGCAGCTGCGGCCAGAACTGCATGTGGCGCTCACTACCACGCTGGATCACGCCACACAGCTCGACAATTTTGATGCTGCCATCGTCTATGGCAAACCGCGTACTGACGCACTGACGCTGTTTGAAGAGTCGCTGACGCCGGTAATGGCTACCGGGCAGCCGATCCCCGCGTCGCCGCAAAAGCTGGCGGGCATGACTTTTCTGCATCCCACCGACGATATGCGCGACTGGCAATGCTGGCTGAAAGGGCAAGGCGTGGCGGTTACGATGCAACGCAACCAGCACTTTGCCACCATGGACCTGGCGATTAGCGCAGCGATTCAGGGTTTTGGCGTGGCGATTGCTGACAGCAATCTGGTGGAGAGTGATATTGCCAGCGGCAGGCTGATTAAACCGTTCGCTGGCGAGGTAAAAACCGGGGCGACCTACAGCTTACTGCAGCGATCGCCTGCCGATGCGCCACCGTTGCTGGCGGCGCTGGTGACGTGGCTGAGTCAGGATCAGAACGTTACCCAGTCACCGTTGTCGGCTGGCGTAGCCTGACCACCCGCCCGGCCTGGTGCTTTTGGCGCGTTCGGCTTGACAGGTGCAGCCGGCGAGATTGCTGTCCCCTTGCCCGAGAGGCGGAACTTCGCCACTGAGGCCTGTAACGCTTCGGTCTGCAACGCCAGCGCGTTGGCGGCGGCAGAGACTTCTTCGACCAGTGAGGCGTTTTGCTGGGTCACGCTATCCATTTCGGTCACCGCTGCGCCGACCTGGGAGATGCCTTTACTCTGCTCTTCCGATGCGGCAGCAATCTGCTTCATGATCGCGTCGACATCCTGCACCGATTTCAGAATATTATTCATAGTGCCGCCGGTGGTGCCCACCAGCTCCGCTCCTTTTCCGACCCGCTGAACGGAATCTTCAATCAGGGTGGCAATCTCTTTGGCGGCGTTGGCGCTGCGCTGGGCCAGATTACGCACTTCAGAGGCCACCACAGCAAAACCGCGTCCCTGTTCACCGGCGCGAGCGGCTTCAACCGCCGCGTTCAGCGCCAGGATGTTGGTCTGGAAGGCGATACCATTAATCACATTAGTGATCTCAGCAATTTTCTTCGAACTTCCGGAAATCCCGTTCATGGTGCTGACCACTTCACTCACCAGCTGGCCGCCCTGTTGCGCGGTGGTGGTGGCGGTTTCAGCCAGCAGGCTGGCCTGACGCGCATTGTCGGCGTTAAATTTCACCGTGGCGGTCAGCTGCTCCATACTGGCAGCGGTCTGCTCCAGCGCGGCCGCCTGCTCTTCAGTACGCGAAGAGAGATCGTTGTTACCGGCCGAAATCTCTGCGGCACCGCGCGAGATATTCTCGGTACCGCTGCGGATCGCGCTCACCGCTTCACGCAAACTCTCCTGCATCGCGCTCAGCAACGGTACCAGTTTACCGACGCAGTTGCGGCCAAAGTCCGCCACCGGCTGACTCAGATCGCCGGTAGCGATAGTGGCGAAATGGTTGCGGATGGTTTCCAGCGGCCGCACCAGCATCGCCACCAGGTAGCGATCGGTAAACAGCAGAATAAGCAGGCCGATAATTACCGTCACGGTGATAATCATCCTGGTCAGTGCGGTTAAGCGGTCAACTTCAACCCGGGTATGATCGAGGATCAGCGCGGCCCCCTGATTGAATTTTTCGGCGCTGGCACCAAATGCCCGACTGAGCTGCGGCGTCACATTATTGGCCTGCTGACGATAGGCGTCCGCTGAATCCTGTCGGGCCAGCCGTAGCTGCGGCGTCACACCTTCATCCAGCAATTTCTGCCAGCTCTGAATCACGCTGTCGACCATGTCCGGATTCATCGGACCCGGAGCCAGCTGTTTAAAAGCCGCCAGCTGCTGGGTCATGTTATCCAGCGCCTGCTGAACCGGCGCATAAGCGTCGTCAGTTAGCGTTTTGCCACCGGCTTTGCTGTCCATCACACGCGACAGCCGGGTAATAACCCGGAAATATTGGTCGTTGCCTTTACTCAGCACCGTCATTTGCTCTACCAGATGGCGGTCAACATCATTCCCTTCGCTCAGCGCGCCAAGAGAATGAATGCTGAATAGCCCGACTCCGCTCCAGAGTAAGCAGAACAGGCCCAGAATAGTGAGCATCACAGCGCGAATGGTGAAATTTTTGAGCATTCCCATACAAAAATCCTATACACGTTGACCCGTAAGTATCGGGCATAGGAGATCTATCGGCAGCGAATAGTGAAGATGTAACACTTTTGTTAGCTATAGTTTTACAGCGTCATTAGTGGGAGCTGGTGGGAATTAGTTGTATATTCAATGGAGTATGCGCGAATGGCTCCAGTAATTCCATTCGCGCAATTTGATGATTAGCGGACTAATTAAAGACGCACCATTTTACTCATCAGCAGGCGGAACAGGCGCATTCGGGCGCGCATAAAGTTCCGTTTCAGGACTAAACCACTCTGGCGATGATCACCGAGTGACATTGTCACATCGTCGCCTGGATGCCACGCGGGCCATACCACTTCGCCTTCCAGCTGCTGCTTGTATTCGCTGGCATCGCAGGCGAATCTGAACCAGTAGTCGCTGACGCGCGAGGCAAATGCCCGATCGGCGTCGCTGAAAGGCCGGTTTTCATTCGGATCCGGCATCTGGCTCAGGGTGTTAAGGACATATGGCACTTCATTGCCATGCCAGGTCCCGTCAGGATAGAGATCGCGCGCATTCTCAGAGACATAATCAAACCAGTAGCGCCAGCCCGGCATGCCAACATTATGCTGGGCGCGCATCACCAGCCACGGCACCACGCTGAACGCCATGTCGCGCGCCACCGCACGACCGAGGCGCTGATCGTCATGGATGTCATACATCCATTTTAGCATCCGATAGATCACCCGATTTTTGTCGCGCAACTGATGCAGCACCGCGGTGGCATCAACGCCAAAATAGTCCAGCACGCTGGCTTCATCACTGTTGCTGCCCGCCATTAGCGGCAGACGGTGCTGTCGGGCCGCGAGGAAGGTTTTCAGCATCGGTTCCGGCAGCACCGCATCGCCGGAAATCGGCACCGGTTGGATCGCCAGCGGGCCATCCAGCGACCAGAAGGCGTCGGCGGGTAAAGCACGCAACGCATCGGCACTGGCGTCGGGCGGCAGCCCCAGATGCTGTGCAACCGCCATGCCCTGCTGACGCGCTTTTTTCAGCGGCGTATCCGGTAAGCTGTAGGCGCTCTGCACAATCCCCTTGTGAAACAGCCCTTCGGCCAGTGGCGAACAGCAGAGCGACAGCACGCTGCGCGCGCCGGATGATTCGCCAAACAGCGTGACATTGCGGCGGTCTCCGCCAAAGGCCGGGATGTTGCGCTGTACCCACTGCAGGGCCGCAATTTGATCGAGCAGGCCAAAATTATTTATGGTGCTGGCAACAGGATATTGCGCATCTAAAGCCGGATGGGAGAAGAAACCGAGATGGCCGAGTCGGTAGTTGATGGTGACCACCACCGCGCCACGCGAGGCCAGCGGTTTACCGCTGTAGGGCGCCAGACCGCCCGCGCCGATGGTGTAGCCGCCGCCGTGTAACCAGACCATCACCGGCAGCGGTTTTGTCGGTTCGACATCCGGGGTCCAGACATTAAGGTAAAGGCAATCTTCACTAAATTCGCCGGGATCGCCACCGCCAACTGCCCGGCAATAATCGCGGTTTTGCCAGGCTGATGCTGAAAATTGTGTGGCATCACGCAGATCGTTCCACGGCGTGACCGGCTGCGGCGGACGCCAGCGTAGTGGCCCTTCCGGGGCGGCGGCATAAGGTATGCCTTTGAATACGAAAAGGTCATCATCCATGCATCCACGTAACTCACCCTCTGCAGTCATAATCCGCAGACCTGTTTCGTTTTTCATTCCTGTATCCCTGTTCTAACGACACTCCATTATTTGCAGGCCTTGAGACAATGTCTATGTCTGAGGCGGATTTGCAGATTATGCCGAAGGTTGTAGCAAAGGACTGAACAACTTCATCAAAAGGTTTGAATAGGCAACAGAAGGGTTTTTGATTATATTTGCTTACGCTTTCCAGCCTGCACCGGCACCTGCCGGCTCGGTTATCCGGCGGGAAGACAGCAAAAAAGAAGACTGCACACAGATAATTACAACAAATTATAACGGCGTAGCGCAGATCCTCTTCTGCTGTTCATCGACCGTATCGTTAATATTAATTTATTAGTTTCGCACCAGCATCAGGGAACACCTCTCCGATTACTGCGCGCCAGTCCGGCTCAGCTTATTAAGCCCGGCGCACCCGTAATTCTATCCCGTTTCGCACTAACACCCTTCAGCGGCGATAATATAATCGCCGCTGAAGGAGGCTGCTACCCTGGCGGGATAATTGTCCTGTTGCGACGGCATGGGCTATAAAGTCACCACGCCACAGCGTGCCAGCGAGCGTTGCTGACGCTCCGCATACAGTGCCATCTCGTCCACCACCGCACTGCCCAGCGCCGTTTCAAACGCTTCCCGGCTGGCCTGGCCTGCCGACCGGACCTGTGCGTGATCGCCAAGGTTTGACTGAAAGATGCCCGCGGCGCTGACCGGCAAAAAATCCTCATAGATAATCGGTTCTGCAATGATTCGTCCCTCAGCAATCAGGCTGTCGAGCGTCTCACCACGGGCTGGCGGGCTCGCCATCCCCTTTTCGCTGAGCCGGTAATGGAACCACGCCAGCTCCTGCTGACGCAGCGTCTGCTCATCGTCTGGAAAATCCCGGAACACATCGCTCAGATGCTGCTGATGCTGCTGGTTATCCTGACCGCTGCCCGCCTGATGCAGCAAACGGTCATACAGCGCCCGGCCCTTCGGCGTCAGCGCCGCACCGCGCTGCTCGATTTCACCAAAGCGCGCGGTGTGGGTGCCCTTATGACCATCCCGAAAGGTGATCGCTTCCTCCAGCGCCTTGAAACTGGTCTGGCGTAACAGAATTGGCACCTGACGACGCGGTGGTCCTTCAATCAGGGTTTTCGGTTCGATTCCGCGCGACGGCATCAGTTGCTGCACCCGATCGATATCCAGCGTGCGGGGAGTGAGATGGTTAATGTGACAGCCGGAGAAACAGACCACGTCAGCAATCAGCCGGTGCTGCTGATTCAATGCCTGATAGGTCTGGCTATCGACGCTGCTGTGGGCGTGCCAGCGGAAAGTTTCCAGTGCTTCGGTGACAAACTCCGCCGCCTGCGGGGCGGTGAATCCACCCTGCTGCTGATGTAGCTGCAGCAGTTGCCGACAGCGCGGCGTGAAGATATCGCGCGCCGCCAGAATCGCCGCCGCCCTTTCACGCAGCTCAGGCTCTTCTATCAGCTCCAGTCGTAACAGTGAGGTAAAGACGCGGAAAGGATTACGCCGCAGGGCAGCTTCGTCGACCGGCCGGAACGCGGTGGAATGCACCGGCACGCCGGCCTGGGAGAGATCGTAATAGCCGACCGGATACATCCCCATCACCGCAAACATCTGCCGCAGCGTGGCGAGTTCGCTGGCGCTGCCGACCCGGATGGCACCGTGACGTTCAATATTGAGCCGGCTGAGTTCATCTGCCGCTGCCAGACGATCTTTCAGTGCGGGTTCTGATTCCAGCGTGCGGTCGTTAACCGCCATCACCAACTGCATCAGCGTGCCGTATTGCGGCACTTCCTGCTGATACATGGCGGACATCGCCTGAGAGAAGCGGGTGCGGATTGCATCCGCAGTGAGAAAGTTGTCCATCTGTTCCACCTGACACCGTGAGCGTTGCTGCTAATGTAATGCAACGGATTGGCGCCAGCGGAAAAAATCACGAATTTGTGATCGGCTTAAAGCCGTAGCGGTTTTTTAGCAGCAGCATCAGGGTAGTGATCACCGCCGGAATGGCCAGCAGCAGAAAAATAAAGCTGAACGACCAGCCGAGTGAAAGCATTTCTGCTCCGACAAATGCGCTAAGAATTGCGCCGACGCGGCCGACGCCATGCATCCAGCTAGAGCCGGTGGCGCGGGCATGCGTCGGATAATAGCTGGCGGACAGCGCATTCATCCCGGTATTGGCACCGTTGAAACAGAAGCCGCTACAGAAGGCGATGCCGCTCATGATGCCCACTTCCGCCGGAGAGTACCCCAGCGCGACGATAAACAGCCCGCCACAAAAGTAGATCGCCGCCAGTGCCAGGTTGGCATTAAAGCGATCCATCAGCCAGCCGGCAAACAGCGAACCCAGCGTCCCGCCAGCCTGATACATCGCGGTGATAATCGCGGCTTCAGTAACCGACATCCCCAGCGTATTGACCAGCGACGGCAGCCAGCTGCCAATCAGGTAGACCAGAAACAGCCCCATGAAGTAGCCGCCCCACAGCATAGTGCTGCCAAACAGGTAGCTACGCGACAGCACGGTCGCTATCGCCCCGCGCGTGGCAACGCTGGCTTCAGGCGCATGAAACGCGCTATCCGGCTGCGTGACGCCCGGCATCATCCGGTCAACGATAGCGTGAATTCGTGCCGCAGGCGCGCCGCGGCTAATCAGGAAGCGCACCGATTCCGGCAACCCGCGGATCAAACACGGCAGGACCAGCAGCGGCAGGATCCCGCCGAGCAGCAGCACTGAGTGCCAGTTGTAACGCGGTAACAGCCACGAGGCAGCAAATCCCCCGCTGGCCGCGCCAAAGGTAAAGCCGCAAAATACCACGGTGATAATGAACGCCCGACGTCGTTCTGGCGCGTATTCAGCCACCAGCGTGCCGACGTTTGGCATCGCTGCGCCCAGCCCCAGCCCGGTGAGGAAGCGGAACAGCATCATCTGTTCGATGTTTTGCGACAGCGCGGTTGCCAGCGTCCAGAGGCCAAAAAAGAAGACGCTAAGAATAATCATCATCCGCCGGCCGTAGCGGTCGGCTAGCGGGCCGGCTACCATCGCGCCGAGCGCCAGGCCAATCAGTGCGGCACTGATCACCATCCCCAGCTGATGGTTGCTGACGCCCCACGCGGTTTTGAGGGTCGGCGCAATAAAGCCCATAATAGCGATGTCCATGCCATCAAGCGCCACCACAATAAAGCAGAGCGCGATTAACCGCTTTTGCCAGCGACTCAGCGCCTGCTGGTTAATGAGCTGGCGTACATCTACCGCCTCTACGCTGGTCAATGAAAACTCCTCTCGGGCACCCGCCATCGGACATCAGATTTAGTAAAAAAAACGGCGCCAATGATAGCCGATCGTTAACGTTAAGACGTCAGATTTTTATATGATATTGAGAATTATTCAACTTTTAATCGCTAACCCGTTGATCTGCGGTTGCCCTGCTGGCTGGCCTGCTGGCCGCATTCCCATATGACACGTTTCTTTTCAGCGGCTTACCTGGCGAGATGGTTGCACCGCGATATTTGTTAATATAATTTTGCAGCTAAGTTAACAAAATCCATTTTAAATGGTTGCCTGTTACCGGTGATCCTCATTAAGTTTAAGGGATGGAAAAAAATATCCTTTTCAATCAGCGCATTCGCTTGCGCCATTTACATACCTTTGTTGCGGTCGCGCAGCAAGGCACGCTGGGCCGGGCGGCCGAAACGCTTAGCCTGAGCCAGCCTGCCCTGTCAAAAACCCTTAATGAACTGGAAGAGCTGACCGGCGTCAGGCTGTTTGAGCGTGGCCGGCTCGGCGCGCAACTCACCACAATGGGTGAACAGTTCCTGACGCATGCGGTGCGGGTACTTGACGCGCTCAACCACGCCGGACAAAGCTTTAATGAGCAGCCTGCCGATCAGCCGGCCATTATCCGGCTGGGCGCGCTGACCACCGCCGCAATGGGCATGTTGCCGCAGATCCTGGACCGGTTTCATCAACTGCAACCCAATACCACCATTCAGGTGGCGACCTTACATAATAATGTGCTGCTGGCGGGATTACGGGCCGGTGAGTTCGATATTGGCGTTGGCCGGATGGCCGACAGTGAAATGATGACCGGGCTGACCTATGAACTGCTGTTTCTTGAATCGCTCAAGCTGGTGGTGCGTCCGGAACACCCGCTCTTAAGTGACAACGTCACCCTGTCGCGCGCCATGCAGTGGCCGGTGGTGATTTCGCCTGAAGGCACCGCACCGCGCCGTATAGCGCAGCAGATGCTCGACGAACAGGGTTGTTCGCTGCCGCCCCACTGTATTGAGACCTCTTCGACCTCGCTGGCGCGGCAACTGGCGTTGCGTTACGACTACATCTGGTTTGTGCCTTCCGGCGCAATTAAAGAAGACCTTAGCCACAATGCGGTCTGCGCTCTGCCGATTAACTCATCCGGTCCGGGCGAGCCGGTAGGGATTATTACCCGCACCGGTAGTCAGCTCAGCCTGAGCGCCGAAGTGCTGATGTCAACCATGCGCAAATTCCACAGCTAGCGGCTGCGTTTAGCATGCCGCTCACGGTTATCCAGCCGCGCTTTATCGGTTTTACGCAGGCCAACATACAGCGCCCCCGCGCCGCCATGTTGCGACTGGGCGGCGCAGAAGGTCTGTACATCGTCAAACTGGGTCAGCCAGCGCGCCAGATAGCTGCGCACAATATTGGCATGCGACTCATCGTCGCGGCCTTTGCCGTGAATGATCAGCAGATTGCGCAATCCCTGCTTGTGCGCCTGCACCATAAAATTGAACAGCGCCTGGCGGCAGGTTTCCACCGGCTGCCGCAGCAGATTCAGGCTGGCATCCAGCCGGTACTCCCCTTTGCGCAGTTTATCCAGCACGCCCTGCTGTATGCCATCAGCCTTGTATTCCAGCGGCGTGTTCAGCGGCACGATATCCAGATAGCCACGGGTCAGGAAATTCTCCTCTTCAGGATCGCGCGGTGGATGGCGCGGCGCTTTGGTTGAGGGCGATTTGAGCCATAAGGTGCTGGTAGTGTCTTTTAACGGAGTGACATCTCCCATGGCGTCTCGAAAAAGATCGTTATCATCAAGGTTCATGGTTTTCTCACACCTGATTAAAATTGATGGAGGGCAAAACAGGCTTAGGGTGAAAGCGTAGCAAAAGCTAACGGCACTGCGCTAACCCTGTTTTTGGTGATTTTTTGTATCAGACAATTCAGGTTTTAGATCAAAAAGCGGCAACTTTTCGTGACAGTAGCCATTTTGGCATTCTGAGAGGCCCGTCACAGCTATGTTTGGTGCCCGGTTTGACGTCCATACTTTTTGTGCGCCTAAAACTGCTCGGATGAGTTCCCTTCAGCACAAAAAATGTTAAAATTGACACCAGTCAATTATCGTCGAGCAAACCATTATGATCCCTGAAAAACGCAGCATTCGTCGTATTCAGTCGGGCGGTTGTGCCATTCACTGCCAGGATTGCAGCATCAGTCAGCTCTGCATCCCGTTTACGCTAAATGAACATGAGCTGGACCAGCTCGACAATATCATTGAGCGTAAAAAACCTATTCAGAAAGGGCAAACCCTTTTCAAAGCGGGTGACGAGCTTAAGTCACTTTATGCCATCCGTTCCGGTACCATTAAAAGCTATACCATCACCGAACAGGGCGATGAGCAGATTACCGGTTTCCATCTGGCCGGCGACCTGGTCGGCTTTGATGCGATCATGGGTGCCAGCCATCCAAGCTTTGCTCAGGCGCTGGAAACCGCAATGGTCTGTGAAATTCCGTTCGAAACGCTGGACGATCTGTCAGGCAAAATGCCGGCCCTGCGTCAGCAGATGATGCGTCTGATGAGTGGTGAGATCAAAGGCGATCAGGACATGATTTTACTGCTGTCGAAGAAAAATGCCGAAGAGCGTCTGGCCGCCTTTATCTGGAATCTGTCACGCCGCTTTGGTCAGCGTGGATTCTCTCAGCGCGAATTCCGTCTCACCATGACTCGTGGCGATATCGGTAATTATCTCGGCTTAACGGTCGAAACCATCAGCCGTCTGCTGGGCCGGTTCCAGAAATCGGGCATGCTGGCGGTGAAGGGTAAATATATTACTATTGAGAACCACGCCTTACTGGAAGAGTTAGCGGGTCAGAGCCATCAGGCTGCCTGATCGCCGGCCGGATTAATAATTGTTATTTTATTGATCCGGCAGCAACTTTTTCACTTCTTCCGCTGTGCAACATAGGCTATCTTTAATCCAGTCGCTTTGGTTTAAGGAGAGTTCCTCATGTCCCAGTACCAAAATATTCTGGTCGCGATCGATGCCCAGCAAGACGACCAGCCTGCGCTGCGGCGTGCGGTCTATCTCAATCAATTCATCGGCGGCAAAATCAAAGCTTTTCTGCCTATCTATGATTTCTCCTATGAGATGACCACCCTGCTGTCGCCTGATGAACGCGCCTCAATGCGTCAGGGCGTAATCAGCCAGCGCACCGAGTGGATTCGCGAACAGGCACACGCTTACCTGGATGCCGGTGTCGAGATCGAAATCAAGGTCATCTGGCACAACCGTCCCTATGAAGCCATCATTCAGGAAGTGTTAGCCCACCAGCATGATTTAGTGCTGAAAATGGCGCACCAGCACGATCGGCTGGAGTCGGTGATTTTTACCCCGACAGACTGGCATCTGCTGCGTAAATGCCCGTGCCCGGTGTGGATGGTGAAAGATCAGCCGTGGCCGGAAGGCGGTAAAGCGATTGTGGCGGTGAACCTCGCCAGTGAAGAGCCGCATCATGATGGCCTGAATCAGAAGCTGATCCGTGAAACGGTCAAGCTGGCCGAAACCGTGAATCATACTGAAGTCCATCTGGTTGGCGCCTACCCTATCACCCCAATCAATATTGCTATCGAGCTGCCCGATTTTGATCCGAGCGTCTACAACGACGCCATTCGCGGCCAGCATCTGGTGGCGATGAAAGCACTGCGACAGAAATTTTCCATTGGTGAAGAGTTCACCCATGTTGCTAAGGGTTTGCCTGAAGAGGTGATTCCTGACCTGGCGGTGCACCTCGGCGCGGGTGTGGTAGTGCTGGGAACGATCGGACGTACCGGTTTGTCGGCCGCGTTTCTCGGCAATACGGCAGAACAGGTGATTGATCATCTGCGTTGCGATCTGCTGGCAATTAAACCTGATGATTTTAAATCGCCGATCGATCTGGATGATGAAGAGGATGAGGAGGAGTAATCCTGCTCAGTAATAAGGGCGGCTAATCAGCCGCCCTTTTTTTTATAGCGCTTTCAGAATCGCTTCCACGCTGGCTTTGGCATCGCCAAACAGCATCTGGGTATTCTCCTTAAAGAACAGCGGGTTCTGCACTCCGGCATAGCCGGTATTCATTGAGCGTTTAAACACGATGACGTTGTGCGCTTTCCACACTTCCAGTACCGGCATTCCGGCAATCGGACTGCGCGGATCTTCCTGCGCCGCCGGGTTGACGGTATCGTTAGCGCCAATCACCAGCACCGTATCGGTTTCGCTGAAGTCATCATTGATTTCATCCATCTCCAGCACCACGTCATACGGCACTTTAGCTTCGGCCAGCAGTACGTTCATGTGGCCGGGCAAGCGACCGGCAACCGGATGAATGCCAAAACGTACTTTGATACCGAGTGCACGCAGCCTGGCGGTGATTTCCGCCACCGGGTATTGTGCCTGGGCCACCGCCATACCGTAGCCAGGGGTGATAATGACCGAAGAAGAGGCTTTCAGCATCTCTGCGGTCTCTTCCGCGCTGATTTCACGGTGTTCACCCGCGGCGGCGCTGTCATCACCGCTGCTGGTCTCACTGCCAAAACCGCCGGCAATCACGCTGATAAACGAACGGTTCATCGCCTTACACATAATGTAAGAGAGGATCGCACCGGAGGAGCCGACCAGCGCACCGGTGACAATCAGCAGGTCATTGCTCAGCATAAAGCCGGCTGCAGCAGCTGCCCAGCCGGAGTAAGAGTTGAGCATTGACACCACCACCGGCATATCTGCCCCGCCGATGGACGCCACCAGATGCCAGCCAAACGCCAGCGCAATCAAGGTCATCAACAGCAGTGCAAATACCTGCGCCGCGCTACTGCTGGTGTTAACGAACCACAGCAGCAGCAGGAACGAGACCACCAGCGCCAGCAGATTGAGCTTATGACGATGCGGCAACGCCAGCGGCCGCGAGGAGATCTTGCCGCACAGCTTGCCAAACGCCACCAGCGAACCGGTAAAGGTCACCGCGCCAATAAAGATACCGATAAACACTTCGCTCAGATGGATATTCTCCATCACCGCCGGCAGGCCAGGCGCATGATCGATATAGCTGTTGATGCCCACCAGCACCGCCGCCAGGCCGACAAAGCTGTGCAGAATTGCCACCAGCTCCGGCATTTCGGTCATTTCGACCTTCTTCGCCAGACGTACGCCAATTGCCCCGCCGATCACCATCGCCACCAGGATCCACACCACGTTGCCGCTGTCGGGTCCAAAAATGGTAGCCACCAGCGCGATCGCCATGCCGCTGATACCAAAAATATTGCCCTGCTTAGAGGTCTCATGTCGCGAGAGACCGGCGAGGCTACAAATAAACAGAATGGCAGCGACGATATAGGCTGCAGTTACTAATCCGCCAGACATGAATTACCCCTTACGAAACATTTTCAGCATGCGCTGGGTGACGGTAAAGCCACCAAAGATATTGATGCTGGCAATCAGCACGGCAATAAAGGAGATAAACGTCACCCAGCCACCGTGCCCCATCTGCAACACCGCGCCGATGACGATAATGCCGGAGATGGCATTGGTGACCGACATCAGCGGCGTATGCAGCGCATGGCTGACGTTCCACACCACGTAGTAGCCCACCACGCAGGAGAGCGCGAAGACGGTAAAGTGTGACAGGAAATCACTCGGCGCGACGTTGGCCAGGCAGGCAAACAGCACTATCGCCAGCGCGATCAGCAGATATTTACGCCAGGCAGCAACCGGTTTTTTCTCGACCGTCGATACCGCTTTTGCCGCAGCCGGTGCGGCCTGCGGAGCAGCGGAGACCTGAATCGGCGGTGCTGGCCAGGTCACTTCGCCTTCACGGATCACCGTAACGCCGCGCACCACCACATCGTCGAAATCAAGGGTGATTTCGCCGTTTTTCTCTTTGCATAACAGCTTCATCAGGTTGACCAGGTTGGTACCGTAGAGCTGCGATGACTGGGTCGGTAAGCGGCTGGGCAAATCGGTATAACCGATAATCTTCACGCCATTCGGGGTAACGGTAACCTGATCGGCGACCGTCAGAGCGCAGTTGCCGCCGTTTTGCGCCGCCAGATCGACGATGACGCTGCCCGGCTTCATGCTGGCAACCATCTCTTCGGTAATCAGCGTCGGAGCCGGTTTGCCGGGGATCAGCGCGGTGGTGACGATAATGTCCACTTCCTGCGCCTGGCTGGCGAACAGCGCCATTTCGGCTTTGATGAAGGCTTCAGACATCACTTTGGCGTAGCCATCGCCGCTGCCCGCTTCCTCTTCAAAATCGAGTTCGAGGAATTCGGCGCCCATACTCTGCACCTGCTCTTTCACTTCCGGCCGGGTATCAAATGCCCGGACAATCGCGCCGAGGCTGCCCGCCGCGCCGATCGCTGCCAGTCCGGCTACGCCGGCACCAATCACCATCACTTTGGCCGGCGGCACTTTACCGGCTGCGGTAATCTGACCGGTAAAGAAACGGCCAAACTGGTGGGCCGCTTCCACAATCGCGCGATAACCGGCAATGTTAGCCATCGAACTCAGGGCATCCAGCGACTGCGCCCGCGAGATACGCGGCACGGAATCCATCGCCATCACCGTCACCTGACGCGCCGCCAGTTTCTCCAGCAGCGCAGGATTCTGTGCCGGCCAGATGAAACTCACCAGGGTGCTGCCCGCCCGGGTCAGCGCAATCTCATCATCGAGCGGTGCATTCACTTTCAGCACGATATCGGACTGCCAGACCTGCTGGGTGTCACTGAGAGTGGCGCCTGCCGCAAGGTAGCTGTCGTCATCGAAACTGGCGCTGAGGCCCGCGTCATGTTCCAGCGTGACGCTAAACCCCAGCTTGATCAGTTGCCCAACGGTCTGCGGCGTGGCGGCCACACGTGACTCGCCCGGCAATCGTTCTTTGGGTATTCCAATTAACATAGTGTTTCCTTTCATCGGTTAAAGGATGATGGCAAGAAGTCTGCACGACAACAGCGCAACTGAAACAGAGTTTCAGCTGCTTATGAACGAAATGCACTTATTTCAAAGTGTTTATAACCTACTGAAAATGTGACGGGCGATCCAGTTCGGCCTGGCGGAGTAGAGACATTCACCCAATTATTCAGTGTTAAAGATAAAAACCCGTGTTATCCCACTACTAAAACCAGTCATCAGCAGATAATCTGCTATGCCTAATCGTGTCAGGGCGCAGATCCGGTTAATAAAAACCTTTATTTAACAATGCATTAACTGTTATAGCACTAAGGCTTACCGGCTTTAACGGTAACCCGCCCCAAAAAGGGGCTATAAACGCGGTTCATGACAATCAGATGAAGAATGTCCGGTTGAATAACGCGAGTTGACGCAAAAAATCGCTGCGACAGTCTGTTTATAACATGCAATAATCAGCGGCTAATCTGTTATACATCAAGAGTCCAGCACGTTTTCGTACTCATTTTTGCGTAAGGCGAAGGATTATTTTTATGAAGCTGAAGAACACTATTCTGGCGTCCACCTTGTTATCCCTGCTGGCAGCTAACGCATTCGCTGCGCAGGAGTTGACGCCAGAAAAAGCGGCCGCGTTGAAGCCATTCGAACGTATTAATATCACCGGCCGTTTCAACGCAATTGGCGATGCCGCCGATGCGGTGTCTAAGCGTGCTGATGAAATGGGCGCCGCTTCTTACTACATCCAGGGCATTAACGACACCAACGGCAACAGCGGCAACTGGCGCGTCACCGCGGACCTTTATAAAGCCGATGCGCCTGAAGCGACCTCTTCTACCAGCTACCGTCGCTTCAACGGCATCAACGAGTTACCTAAAGCTGAAGCCTATAAACTCGAACCTTTCGATACGGTATCAGTGAGCGGCTTCTTCGCCAGCCAGCCAGACGTTAACGATGCGATCTCTAAAGCGGCAAAAGAGAAAGGCGCAGCCTCCTTCTTTATTGTTCGCCAGATTGATGCCAACAACGGCGGCAATCAGTACGTGACGGCTTACGTCTATAAGGCTGACGCAAAAGAGCGTAAGGTGCAGACGCCAAACGCCATTCCGGCTGATTCAGAAGCGGGTAAAGCGGCCCTCGCCGCAGGCGGTGCAGCCGCAGCCAACGTTGAAATTCCGGGCGTGGCCTCTTCTGAGACCCCAAGTAAAAGCGTAGGCCGTTTCTATGAAACGCAAAGCTCAACCGGCAAACGTTATACGGTCAATCTGCCAAACGGCAAATCAGTGCAGGAAGTTAACGCGATAACTGCCGCACAGATGCAGCCGTTCGACACCGTGACCTTCACCGGACACTTCGGTACTCCGACCGAAATCTCTGAAGAAGTGGCTAAGCGTGCCGCGGATAAAGGGGCTAAGTACTACCACGTGACCCGTCAGTGGCAGAACCAGAGCGGTGGTAACCTGACCGTAACCGCAGACATCTTTAAGTAATCCTCTCAGGGCGGCGCCCGCCGCCCTGCTGTTTGCATAATTCCTGTGCTGTTTTGCATATTCACGCATTGCCATCCCCCGCCGCACTCCGTAAAATCTGGCGCCTGTTTCACCGGACATTCTCACCGTTATTTGCCTGATGGCTACCATATACCTGTGATGAAATCCGGTTTACCCAGCCATATATGCTAGCGGGAAGGTTGTTTTGGAGAAAAAATTAGGTCTCGGTGCCCTGACAGCGCTGGTGTTGAGCTCAATGCTCGGCGCAGGTGTCTTCAGCTTGCCGCAAAATATGGCCGCCGTGGCCGGACCGGCCGCATTGCTGATTGGCTGGCTGATTACCGGCGTAGGGATTATCTTTCTGTCGCTGGCAATGCTGCTGCTGACCCGTCTCAAACCCGATCTGGACGGCGGCATCTTTACCTACGCGCGCGCTGGCTTCGGCGAGCTGATGGGCTTCTGTTCCGCGTGGGGCTACTGGCTGTGCGCGGTGATCGCCAATGTCTCCTATCTGGTGATCGTCTTCTCCGCACTCAGTTTTTTCACTGACAGCCCGGGCCACGTCGTTTTTGGCGACGGCAACACCTGGCAGGCGATGCTTGGCGCATCGGTACTGCTGTGGCTGGTGCACTGGCTGGTGCTGCGAGGCGTGCAAACCGCCGCCAGCATTAACCTGATGGCGACGCTGGGCAAACTGGTGCCGCTTTTGCTGTTTGTGGTGCTGGCAGTGCTGGCGTTTAATTACGATCGGTTCCGCTTCGATTTCTCCGGCGTCACGCTGGGACAGCCGCTGTGGGAGCAGATTAAGCAGACCATGCTGATCACCCTGTGGGTGTTTATCGGGGTCGAAGGCGCAGTGGTGGTGTCAGCGCGTGCCCGGCAGAAAAAGGATGTCGGTCGCGCCACGCTGCTGGCGGTGCTGGCGGCGCTGCTGGTCTATCTGCTGGTGACGCTGCTGTCGCTGGGTGTGGTACCGCGTGCTGAACTGGCAGAGATGCGCAATCCGTCAATGGCCGGCTTAATGACCCGTCTGATGGGTCACTGGGGCGATGCGGTGATCGCCGTTGGCCTGATCATTTCGGTCTGTGGGGCCTATCTCAGCTGGACCATTATGGCGGCTGAAGTGCCGCTGATCGCCGCGCAGCTGGGTGCCTTCCCGCGCAGTATTGCCCGGCAGAACGTGCACAACGCGCCAGCCGCCTCACTGTGGCTGACCAACGGCAGCATTCAGCTCTGTCTGATCCTGATTGCGCTTACCGGAGCCAACTACAACAACCTGCTGACTATCGCCTCAGAGATGATTCTGGTGCCCTATCTGCTGGTCGGCCTCTATCTGATCAAAGTGGTTCGCGGACAGCGCAAACCGCTGGCGATGGCGGTAGGCATCGGTGCCAGCCTGTACGGTATCTGGCTGCTTTACGCGTCAGGTCCGTTACACCTGATGACCTCAGTGGTGCTGTACGCGCCGGGGCTGCTGCTGTTTATGTTTGCCCGACGCGGCGGCCGCGCGGATATAGCGCTGACCTCACTGGAGCGGATTGCGATGGGAATGCTGATTGCGGCGACGCTGCCTGCGGTATGGCAGCTGACGACTTAATGTGACTGCAGCGGGATGGAGACGCACAGCAGGTCATCCTGCTGTGTCAGATTCAGCGGCTTGCGGTATTCCTGATGAATGGCGTCCAGCTGCTCCGGCGAAAGCGGATAAGGCAGCTGGATATCAAAGCGACTGATCTGCTGCTGTTCAGCAAGCGTAATCAGACGGGCGATGTTAATTTCGTCGCTGACCTGGGTAGAAATGATTTGTAATGCTAATTCTTTAAGCGGGTCGCCACTGGCCTGTAAGCTGTGCGCAGATTTGCGTGTCACCATGCCAAAAATCGGCATCACACCATAAATTGCATCGACGAAGCTCCAGCGTTTTTTACAGGAAGCGGAAAGAAAAGCACTGTAATTGAAGCAGATGCGGTCACTGTATATGGCTGATGCCAGCTCTTTATCAGACACACTCACGCTCCTCATAGTAATCATTACGGTTCCGAACCTGGCGCAAAAAGGCCGTGGTTATGATGGCACATTTTGCCGGTTATATACCAGTGAGATAAGGATATTTCGTGCGATAGCGTAGAGCTCAGGACCAGGAAAAGATATGCTTTCGTTCATCCTTATTCTGCGCAGTGAACTATGAACAAAATCGTTTATGTGGAAGACGAACCGGAAGTGGGCGAGCTGATTGCCGCCTATCTGGGACGTCACGATATTGAAGTGATTGTCGAGACGCGCGGTGACCGTGCCGAAGCGGTAATTGCTGAACAACAGCCGGACCTGGTAATGCTGGATATCATGTTGCCGGGCAAAGATGGCATGACGATTTGCCGTGACCTGCGGGCCAACTGGCAGGGTCCGATTGTGTTGCTGACCTCACTCGACAGCGACATGAACCATATTCTGGCGCTGGAGATGGGCGCGCAGGATTACATCCTGAAAACCACGCCGCCGGCGGTGCTGCTGGCGCGTCTGCGCCTGCATCTGCGCCAGTCGCAGCAGGGACAGCCGGAAGATGCTGCGCCCGCAGCGGCGGCCAACCGGATGCTGCGTTTCGGCTCGCTGACCATCGATGCGCTCAACCGTCAGGTCACGCTGTTTGACGAGCAGATCGCCCTCTCCACCGCCGATTTCGATCTGCTGTGGGTGCTGGCCAGCCACGCCGGACAGATCCTTAACCGCGATGCGCTGCTCAAAACGCTGCGCGGCGTCAGCTATGACGGCCTCGACCGCAGCATTGACGTGGCGATTTCCCGCCTGCGCAAAAAACTGCACGACAGCGCCACCGAGCCGTTCCGTATCAAAACGATTCGTAACAAAGGCTATCTGTTTGCGCCACAGGCCTGGGACACCCGCGTGTTATGAGGAAGCTTTTTATACAGTTCTACCTGCTGCTGTTTGTCTGCTTTCTGGTGATGACGCTGCTGGTCGGTCTGGTCTACAAGTTCACCGCTGAACGGGCCGGTCGCCAGTCGATGAACGACCTGATGGCCAGTTCGCTCTATCTGATTCGCAGTGAACTGCGCGAAATCCCGCCGCGCGACTGGAATAAAACCATCAAGAGCCTCGATCTCGGGCTGTCGTTTGATCTGCACATTGAGCCAATGAGCAAGTATCAGCTCGATGACGGCAATATGCGCCGGTTACGCGCCGGTGAAATCGTGGCGCTCGACGATCAATACACCTTTTTGCAGCATATTCCGCGCAGTCATTATGTGCTGTCGGTCGGACCGATCCCCTACCTGTTCTACCTGCATCAGATGCGGCTGCTGGATATTGCGCTGCTGGTATTTATTGGCATGTCGCTGGCGCTGCCGGTGTTTATCTGGATGCGCCCGCACTGGAAAGAGATGCAGCGGCTGGAAAAAGCGGCGCAGCGCTTTGGCCGTGGCGAACTCGACGTGCGTACCCACTTTGACAGCACCTCCAGCCTGTTCCGGCTCGGCATCGCCTTTAACCAGATGGCAGAGAATATCAACACGCTGGTTGCCAGCAAGAAGCAGTTAATTGATGGCATCGCCCATGAGTTACGTACGCCGCTGGTTCGCCTGCGTTACCGGCTGGAGATGAGCGATAACCTGACCGATGGCGAACGGGTGGCGCTCAACCGCGATATTGGCCAACTGGAGAGCCTGATTGAAGAGCTGCTGACCTATGCCCGGCTCGATCGGCCGCGCGTTGACCTTAATCTGCGCTCGCTCGACCTGGCGAACTGGCTGCGTGAGCGGCTCGACGACTTTCGCGCCATCAACCCGCAGGTTCAGCTCGATCTTGACCTGCCGCAGCGGGAAAATACCGGCGTTTCGGATACCCGGCTGATGGAGCGGGTGCTGGATAATCTGGTGAATAACGCGCTGCGCTACGCGAATCAGCGGCTGCGTATCAGCCTGTGGTTTGATGGCCCAATCGGCTGCCTGCAGGTTGAAGATGACGGTCCGGGTATTCCGGCGGAAGAGCGGCAGCGGGTATTTGAACCGTTTGTCCGGCTCGATCCCAGCCGCGATCGGGCAACCGGCGGATGCGGACTGGGGCTGGCCATTGTCCACTCTATTGCCCAGGCGCTCAGCGGTCAGGTGACGATTGAGTCCAGCCCGCTCGGCGGGGCCAGCGTTCGCTTTTGCTGGCCGGTTGATCTACCCTTGCGGGAAATTCCGCTACGTTAACTATTACAAGGAGTCTTGCGTGACCTCAGCGTATCAACAACTTAGCGCGACTTTCCAGCGCTTGTCGCGTTTTAATCACGTCACCGCCATCGCCGGCTGCGATATGCAAACCACCATGCCGCCAGGCGGCAGCCGCGCACGCGGTGAGGCGCTGGCTGAGATGAGCGTATTGCAGCACCAGATTCTGACCGCACCGCAGATCGGCGAACTGCTGCAACAGGCAGAACAGCAGGACCTGAACGATGTCGAGCGCGCCAACCTCAATGAAATGAAGCGCGCTTATCAACAGGCCAGCCTGCTGCCTGACGCCTTCGTTGAGGCAAAATCGCTGGCCGGTTCGGTGTGTGAACATGCCTGGCGCAGCCAGCGTCCGGCCAATGACTGGCGGGGCTTTGCCACCAATCTGAAAGAGGTAGTGCGCCTGAGTCGTGAAGAAGCGCAACTGCGCGCTGAGGCAACCGGCAGCTCCCGCTACGATGCGTTGCTGGACCTGTATGAGCCAGGCATGACCCGCGCCCGACTGGATAAAACCTTTGGCGACCTGAAAAGCTGGCTGCCACAGCTGTTGCAGCAGGTGGTCGAAAAGCAGGCGCAGCAGCCGGTTGCGCTGCCGCAGGGACCCTTTGCCCTGCCCGCACAGCGCCAGCTTGGCCTCAGCATTATGGAAACGCTGGGTTTCGATTTTAACCACGGCCGGCTGGATGTCAGTGCGCATCCGTTCTGCGGCGGCGTGCCGGAAGATGTGCGGATCACCACGCGCTACAATGAGCAGGAGTTTCTCAGCGCCATGATGGGTGTGATCCACGAAACCGGCCATGCGCGCTATGAGCAAAATCTGCCGCAACAGTGGCGGGGACAGCCGGTGGCGCTGGCCCGTTCAACGGCGATTCACGAGTCGCAGAGCCTGTTTATGGAGATGCAGCTGGGACGCAGCCGCGAATTCCTGCAGCGTATTCTGCCGCAAATCATCGCCCGCTTTGGCGACCAGCCCGCGCTGCAGGCGGACAACTTTGTCCGGCTGGCGCAGCAGGTTAAACCGGGACTGATTCGGGTCGATGCAGATGAACTGAGCTACCCGGCGCATGTGATCCTGCGTTATGAGATTGAACAGGCGCTGATCGAAGGCGAGATTGAGGTAGACGATATTCCGGCGCTGTGGGATGAGAAGATGCAGCAGTCGCTGGGTCTCGATACGCGTGGCAACTACCGTGACGGCTGTATGCAGGATATTCACTGGACCGACGGTGCCTTCGGCTACTTCCCGACCTACACCCTCGGTGCCATGTACGCGGCTCAGCTGTTCCAGGCGGTGAAGAAGGCGATTCCGCAGCTCAGCGATCTGATCCAGCATGGCGAACTGCAACCGGTGTTTGACTGGCTGCAACAGAATATCTGGCAGCATGGCAGCCGTTTCTCTACCGACCAGTTGCTGATCAATGCCACCGGCGAATCGCTGAATCCGGCCTTTTTCCGTCAGCATCTTGAACAACGCTATCTGAATAACTAAACTGCGCGGCGGTCATCTGACCGCCCTTTTCCCGCGTTGTACAATCGGTTACACGCCGATACCAAACACCCACGGACACCCTGCAGCGATTTCCCTATAGTCTCTTCACCGGCCCCGCAGTGGGCTACACATGAAAAAAATGTCCGAGGAATTTGCAATGAAAAAATTATTTGCACTGGTTGTCGCCGCTGCTATGGGTATGTCTTCTGTTGCCTTCGCTGCTGATACCACAGCTGCTCCTGCCGCTGCGCCGGCTGCGACTTCAACTACCGCAGCAGCACCAGCGAAAACTGCACACAAAACTGAACACAAGAAACACAAAAAAGCAGTGAAGAAAGACGCAGCACAGAAAGCGCAAGCGGCTAAGAAAGTTCACCACAAGAAAGCAGTAAAACCGGCTGCGCAGAAAGCGCAGGCTGCTAAGAAAGTGCACCACAAGAAAGCAACCAAGCCAGCGGCACAGAAAGCCCAGGCAGCTAAAAAAGTTCACCACAAAAAAGCAACCAAGCCAGCGGCACAGAAAGCCCAGGCAGCTAAAAAAGTTCATCACAAAAAAGCAGTAAAACCCGCGCAGAAAGCGCAGGCCGCTAAAAAAGTTCACCACAAAAAAGTCGTTAAACCAGCGGCTAAGAACTAAGGTCGCCGTAGCGCGCCCGACCACGCGTTAATGATTAAAAACACCCGGTTATGCCGGGTGTTTCTTTACTGGAGTGGATGAAATGGTGCGTCGCTATCGCTTCGAAATTATTCTGCTGATTATGATCCTGTGTGGCATTGTGGCAGCCAGTTTTTTTATTTAACAGTTGTAGCGTACTGATTAACCAATAAAACTCCCTTTTTTAGCGCTCACAGACTATAGTTATCGCAGTTGCTTGATAACAATAACGTCACTTTTTCTCGCCATTGAGAGTTCTATGCGCCTGGCTATCTTGTTAATGGTTGGACTTTTCAGTTTTACCTCCTTTGCTCATGCCGATGATGATGACGACACGCCAACGCCTGACGAAATCAAAATGCTGTTTTTCGGCAAAGATCATCGCAAAGCCATCACCGATATTACCGCGGCCCCCTGGGATGCTATTGGACAGCTGGAAACCGAAAGCGGTAACCTCTGCACCGCCACGCTGATCTCACCGCATCTGGCCCTGACGGCCGGACACTGTTTACTCGCGCCACCGGGCAATTTCGATAAGCCGGTTGCGCTGCGCTTTATGGCGAGCGATAAAGGCTGGCGATATGAAATCCACGACATTGATGCCCGCGTCGAACCGTCGCTGGCCTCAAAGCTGAAAGCGGACGGTGAAGGCTGGATCGTGCCGAGCAACGCCGCGCCGTTTGACTACGGCATCGTGATTTTGCGCAATCCCCCTTCCGCCATTACGCCGATTCCACTGTTTGATGGCTCACGCAGTGAGTTAACTGCGGCGCTGAAGCAGACCGGTCGCAAAGTGACCCAGGCGGGTTATCCGGCCGATCATCTCGATACGCTTTATTCTCACAGTGACTGTTTGGTTACCGGCTGGGCGCAACGCGCCGTGCTGTCGCATCAGTGTGATACGCTGCCCGGCGACAGTGGTTCACCGCTGCTGCTGAACAGTGATAAAGGCTGGCAGTTGATTGCGGTGCAAAGCTCAGCGCCCGCCGCGAAAGATCGTTATCTGGCCGACAACCGTGCGATTGCCGTTACCTCGTTCAGAGACGAGCTGGAAGCGTTAGCGCAGTAATCGGCTATGTGCCGCAAAGAGAAGCCGGGGCGCGTCATCACTGACGCGCCCCGGTTTTTTATCAGCCTGCAATCTGCTCCATGGTCTGCAGAATGCGCTTATCAGAGATGGGATAAGGCGTGCCGAGCTGCTGGGCAAAGTAGCTAATCCGCAGCTCTTCAATCATCCAGCGGATCGCCTGCACTTCTTCATCATCCTGACGCTGCGGCGGCAATTTATTGCGCCACGCCTGATACGCCTGCTCCACCGCCTGCACTTTCAGCATCCGCGCCCGATCGCTGTGCGGATCGGCTGGCAGTTTTTCCAGCCGCCGTTCGATGCCATGCAGATAGCGCAGACTGTCGCCGAGCCGCTGCCAGCCGTTGCCGGTGACAAAACCGCGATAGACCAGGCCACTGAGCTGCGCTTTGATATCGGATAACGCCAGCGCCATCGTCATGTCGACCCGTCCTTTCAGGCGCTTATTGATGTTGAACACTGCCGTCAGGATCTGCTCGACCTGCTTAGCAATGGTCACCACGGTCTCGTTCAGTTCAGCGCGCACCTTGTCCCGCAGCGCCTCAAACCCGGCCTGATCCCAGGCCGGTCCGCCCGCTTCGGCAATCAGCTTATCAATACCACAGGCGATACAGTCATCGATCAACTCCAGCACTTTGCCATACGGGTTGAAGTAGAGCCCGAGTTTGGCTTTGTTCGGCAGTTTTTCGTGCAGGTACTTCACTGGCGACGGCACGTTGAGCAGCAGCAGACGGCGCTGTCCGCGCCACATCATCTTCTGCTGCTCCTGCTCGCTGTCGAACAGCCGGATAGCGACGCTCTCTTTCTCATCAACCAGTGCCGGCCAGGCTTTCACCTGATAGCTGCCGCGCTTCTGCTCGTAGCTGCGCGGCAGGTCGCCGAAGCTCCAGATATGCAAGCCACTCTGTTCCAGCCCGTCGTCCGCCACTTTTGACAGGGTTTCCTGCACTTTGCCTTTCAGCTGCGCCTTGAGGGCGGTCAGATCTTTGCCTTCCAGCAGTTTGCGGTTGTGTTCATCCACCACCCGGAAGGTCATTTTCAGATGATCGGGCACCTGATCCCACTGCCAGTTTTCCCGCTCCAGCGTGACGCCGGTCATGCGGCGAAACTCCCGTGACAGCGCATCCAGCAGCGGCATCTCCATTGCCGTGACCCGACCCAGAAACGCTTCGGCGTAGTTCGGTGCCGGCACCAGATTGCGCCGCAGCGGCTTAGGCAGCGACTTAATCAGCGCAATAATCAGTTCGCGCCGCACGCCCGGAATCTGCCACTCAAAGCCACTCTCTTCCACCTGGTTAAGCAGTGGCAGCGGGATATGCACCGTCACACCGTCGGCATCAGCACCCGGTTCAAACTGGTAGCTGAGCTTCAGCTTGAGGTTGCCCTGATGCCAGAAGTTGGGATAGTCGAGCTGGCTGACCTTGTCCGCACCCTCCTTGATCAGCATCTGCTTATCAAAGTTAAGCAATTCCGGGTTGTCGCGGCTGGCCTGTTTCCACCAGCTATCAAAGTGCTTCGCCGACACCACCTCTTTACCGATACGCTGATCGTAAAAGGCGAACAGGGTTTCGTCATCGACCAGAATGTCGCGACGACGCGATTTATGCTCCAGATCTTCGACTTCGCTGCGCAGCTTCTGATTGTTGCGGAAGAAGGCGTGACGCGTCTGCCAGTCGCCCTCTACCAGCGCATGACGGATAAACAGCTCACGGCTCAGGGTCGGATCAATGCGGCCATAATTGACTTTGCGCGCCGCCACTATCGGCAGGCCATACAGCGTCACTTTCTCGGTGGCCATCACAGCACCCTGCGATTTCTCCCAGTGCGGTTCGCTGTAGCTGCGCTTGATCAGGTGCTGGGCCAGCGGCTCAATCCACTCCGGCTCGATGCGCCCGGCGGTGCGGCCCCACAGCCGGCTGGTCTCCACCAGTTCCGCCACCATGGTCCATTTCGGCGGCTTCTTAAACAGCCCGGAGCCGGGGAAGATGGCGAAGCGGGTATTACGCGCGCCGGTGAACTCCTGCTTATCGGCATCTTTCTGGCCGATATGCGACAGCAGGCCGCTTAACAGTGCGCAGTGAACTTCGCGCATGCCTGCCGGCTCGCTATTGACCGGAATGCCCAGTTCGCGCACCACCTGCCGCAGCTGGGTGTAGATATCCTGCCATTCACGCACCCGCAAATAGTTGAGGAAATCGCTTTTGCACTGGCGGCGGAACAGGTTACCCGACAGCGCCTTTTGCTGCTCAGCCAGGTAATTCCACAGGTTAACGAAGGCGAGGAAGTCGGAATCTTTATCAGCAAATCGCCGATGTTTTTCGTCAGACGCCTGCTTTTTCTCGGCGGGACGCTCGCGTGGGTCCTGAATCGATAAGCCGGCGGTGATGATCATCACTTCACGTACACAGCCAAATTTCTGCGCTTCCAGCACCATCCGCGCCAGTCTTGGATCGACCGGCAACTGCGCCAGCTGACGGCCGGAACCGGTCAACTGGTAATGGCCGTCCTCTTCGTTCAGGGTCAGCGCGCCCAGCTCTTCCAGCAGGCGTACCCCATCCTGAATATTGCGCTTATCCGGCGCTTCAACAAACGGGAAGGCGGCGATATCGCCCAGTCCCAGCGCGGTCATCTGCAGAATAACCGACGCCAGATTGGTGCGCAGGATTTCAGGATCGGTAAACGCCGGGCGGCTGAGAAAGTCATCTTCGGAATAGAGCCGGATACAGATCCCTTCTGACACACGACCACAGCGCCCTTTACGCTGATTGGCCGACGCCTGTGAAATCGGCTCTATCGGCAGTCGCTGCACTTTGGTGCGGAAGCTGTAGCGGCTGATGCGCGCGGTTCCGGGATCGATAACATATTTGATGCCGGGCACCGTTAGCGAGGTTTCCGCCACGTTGGTGGCCAGCACAATCCGCCGGCCGCTGTGTGACTGGAATACCCGATTCTGCTCGGCATTCGACAGCCGGGCGTAGAGAGGCAGAATCTCGGTATGCGGCAAATCACGTTTAATCAGCGCGTCTGCGGTATCACGGATCTCACGTTCACCACTCATGAATATCAGGATATCGCCGCGGCTCTCATGGCTCAGTTCATCTACCGCATCAAAGATCGCCTGCAGCTGATCGCGATCGCCGTCATCCGCCTCTTCCACTACCGGCCGGTAGCGCACTTCCACCGGATAGGTGCGGCCAGAGACTTCAATCACCGGCGCATTATTGAAATGCCGCGAAAAACGCTGCGGATCGATGGTCGCTGAGGTGATGATCACTTTCAGATCGGGCCGACGCGGCAGCAGTTCACGCAGGTAACCCAGCAGGAAGTCGATGTTCAGGCTGCGCTCATGCGCTTCATCGATGATGATGGTGTCGTACTGCATCAGCAGACGGTCCTGCTGAATTTCCGCCAGCAAAATCCCGTCGGTCATCAATTTGATCTGGGTCAGATCGCTGACCTGATCGTTGAATCGCACTTTGTAACCGACGCAGCCGCCGAGCGAGGTATCCAGCTCGTCGGCGATGCGATTCGCCACGGTGCGCGCCGCCAGGCGACGCGGCTGGGTATGGCCAATCAGCCCGGTCACGCCACGCCCCAGCGCCAGACAGATCTTCGGCAGCTGGGTGGTTTTACCGGAGCCGGTTTCGCCAGCCACAATCACCACCTGATGATCGCGTATCGCCGCGGCAATATCCTGCTGCTTCTGGCTGACCGGCAGATTTTCCGGGAAGGTGATGGCCGGGGTGGCCGCGCGACGCTGGGCCACCTTCTGCTCGGCGGCGCTAAAATCCTGCTCCAGCTCGCTGGCGATGCCCTGTTGAGCCGCCGGATTTTTAACTTTCCTGGCACCCTGTAAGCGACGCTGCAGGCGCTGGCGGTCGCGCAGCATTAACCCGTCAAGCCGTGACCAGAGTGAAGCCAGTGGGGAGGTATGGGGAGATGACATAATAATGACGTACCTTACTCAGACGCTGTCGCTGCCGATAGCAGCGCGCTGCAAGCCGGGATAACCGGCTGATTCAATAAAATAATTGCGCGCATCATAGCACATTTCGACCTGTGCCGGAGGGCGGCGCACGTTACGCTTATTCAATAAATTCGAACATTGACCTCGAAATATTGCGCTTTCACCGCGCCATTGATAACCGTAGAGTGTAAACCATTGAGCGGAAAGCCTTCCGCGTTACAGACAGGAAATCACCATGAGCAAAGTTTTAGTTCTGAAATCAAGCATCCTCGCAGGCTACTCACAATCCAGCCAACTGGCTGACTTCTACGTTGAACAGGCAAAGTCTCAGGGCAAAGAAGTGACCGTACGCGATCTGGCAGCAAACCCGATTCCGGTACTGGATGGTGAGCTGGTTGGTGCGCTGCGTCCGTCTGATGCGCCACTGTCACCACGTCAGCAGGAGGCGCTGGCGCTGTCTGATGAGCTGATTGCAGAACTGCAGGCGCATGATGAAATCGTGATCGCTGCACCAATGTACAACTTCAACATCCCGACTCAGCTGAAGAACTACTTCGACCTGATCGCTCGTGCTGGCGTGACTTTCCGCTACACCGAAGCAGGCCCGGAAGGTCTGGTGAAAGGCAAACGTGCGGTGGTGATTTCCAGCCGTGGCGGCATTCACAAAGACACCGCGTCCGATCTGCTGACGCCATACGTGAAGCTGTTCCTGGGCTTCATCGGTATTACCGACGTTGAGTTCGTATTCGCTGAAGGTATCGCTTACGGTCCGGAAGTGGCTAACAAAGCGACCGCTGAAGCTAAAGATACTATCCAGCAGATCGTCACTGCATAATCTTTTGATGCCGTTGTACTTGCCGGGCCCTGTGCCCGGCTTTTTTTCGCCTGGCGTTACTCTTTCTTCAGCCACTGACCGTTGATGCCGCGAACATATTCGCCCGCCGCGGCGCGGCTGACCAGTTTCTGGCCGGCGATGCTGGCAACCTCGGCGGTGGTTAAATTGTTCTGCTCTGCCACCCGCTGATACTGCTGCTGTCGTCCCGCGTTAATGCGTTCTGTCAGCGCCAGGGTTTCGCTGTCCTGCGCCCGGGCGGCCAGATAGCCCGACAGGGTTTCGCCCACCCGTCCCGACTGGCGGGCCTCGTCCAGCGTCAGCGCCCAGGCAGGCTGGGCCATCACCAGGGCGAGCAACAGGGCTACGCTGATGCGTTTCATACTCGCTCTCCTCAGAACAGATCGCTCTGGTTTTTCAATAACGCTTCCACGTCTTTATCTACTTTGATGTGAATCTCATGCTCGATTTTCACGTTCATATTGATGGTGATCGGATCTTTGGGTGCCGTCACTTCAATGCGTGGCACACAGCCGATCAGCGGCAGCCCGGCTGCCAGAACCAGTAATGCCCTGAGGCTCATGGTGAGGTGTCCTTGTTCGATGGCAGAGTGGCATGTTGCTCCACCCAGGATTGCAAATTATCGCCAAAGCGCAGACTGCGCCACAGCTGAAACAAATTTTCCTGATGATGATAGTTGAGGTTGACGGTCTGCCGACGGTTGCTGAAGCGGCTGACGCCCTGCACCTGCGCTTCCATGGTGAGATCGCCGAGATTATTCAGGTTGATGGTGGCCCACGAGCGGGAAATCTCCATGTAGCGCAGCCAGTCCAGCGCCGCGCCGGTCGCCACGTTATTGCGGGTGATCGCATCCGCCATATCTTTATCGAGCCGGAAGGTCAGCGGACCACTGTTGGCGATCCACCCTTTCTCGATCAGCCAGCGCGGATTATTCAGCCACAGCGGCAGCTCGCCGTTTACCCGTCCGGACATGGCAAACTGTTTTGGTTTGATCGCCGTCACCAGCTCGCTCAGGCTGATATTGCGCAGTGATACCCGCGCCGGCAGATGCTGCGGCATCTGAAGCGCCGGTAAGCTGATCTGCCCGCCCAGCAGATCGAGACTGACATCCTGCAGGGTCAGCGGTGCCTGTTCGCTCCACGGCCAGGCTCCCTGCAGATCGGCACGAATGTTCTGCATCGCAAACTGATTTTTTACCTCGGCGATGCGCAGCGAAACCGGACCGTGCTGACCAAACTGCCACTGCTGATCTTTCAGCCGGAACGGCAGCGAGAAATCGACGCCGTTAATCTGGCTGTCCGGAGTCCAGAGACTGCCCGCTTTGACCGTCCAGTGCCCACCGGCCTGAAATCCCTGATCGCGCGCCGCAGAAAATGCCACCTGCGCCTGCAGTTCGCCGCTGCGGATCTGCATTTTCAGATCCGGACTGAGTAACGGCTGGAATACGGTTAACGATTGCTTTGGCCACCAGGCTTCGCCACGCAGCCGTTCACCATCCCAGCGACCGTGGACCCGCAGCGGCCCCACCTCACCGGCGTTGAGCGCACCACGCCAGATGAAATTCCCCGGGTCGCGGCCCGTGGCCTCAAAGTCGAGCGTCGCGTCCGCCAGCCTGCCGCCATAACTGAAACGGGTTGGCCCCGCCTGCAGCCTGAAGCCGCCGTTAAACGCCGGATGCGCCTCAGCGCGCTGCCAGTTGACCGGCGCGGTCAACGTCAGACGGGGCTTGTCAACCTGGACGCTGCCATAAGCGAGGTGATTGAAGCCGGTGGAGAGCGTATCGAGATGAATCAGCGTATCCCGCCAGCCGCCGGTGCCTTTAACATCCCAGCGCGCCTGCAGCGGCCGCATCTCGCCCCCGCCCCAGTAACGCCAGTTCCATTCGCCTTTATCCGGCCAGAAATCATTGGCCCGACCGTCCAGGTGCAGCCGGAAACGGCCAAAACTGGCGTCGTGCGCATTGAGGATCGCCTGCAGCCGCCCATCAATCCCCTGCGTGGAGAGCCGGACGCCCGCCAGCGGCCAGCGCGCCTCATCCACCTCCAGCGTCGAGAGCAGACGACCGCGCAGTCGCAGTAGCGATTTAGGTTGCAGCAAAAGTTGTGGATCGAGCAGTGAGCCGCTGAGCAGACCCGGAATCGAGCCGTAAAGCTGCAGGTCAGAGAGCTTGCTTTCGCCCGTCAGCTGAAACGGCAGGTGGCTGTCGGTCAGGCTCAGATGACCCGGACCGATACCCAGCACCACGTTGCCTTTGCCGCCGCGTCCCTGCGTCAACAGGTTAATCCGGCCGCTAATCTGGCTGGCGTCGAGGCCCGCCTGCCAGTTGTCCAGCGTCAGATTAATGAAACCTGACAGCGGCTGACCCGCCAGCGGCCAGAAATACTGACCCTGCTGGATGCGAATCTGATCGTGGCTCGCCTGCCACGGCAGTTGCAGCAGCGGCTGCGGGGTATCCGGCATCGCCACGCTCAGTACGCCCTGCTGCTGCTGCCAGTTAAGGGTCAGTTGCAGCGGATGCGGCAGCGCGGTCAGCGCCAGCTGTCCGGCCACTTCACCGTTGACCGGCAGCCCGCTGGCGAAAGTCGGAAGTTCGAGGTGGCCGCTCAGGGTGATCGGCTCAGGTAAAGCGGCATGATTAAGCGTCAGGCGACTGATGGCGAGCTGCTGGCCGGTCAGCGTCGCCGCCAGCTGCAGGTTCTCACCCTGATAACGGAGTTGCTGACGCTGTTTTTCCAGCGTCAGATCCAGCGCGCCGGCGTAGGTCTGCCACGGCGTGACGACCAGCTTCGCCAGATGAATGTCGGCCCCCGGCAGCATCGCCTGCCACTCGGCCAGCGTTTTGGGCGCTGGCGACGGGCCGTCACTGGCGGGTAATTTTTGCAGGCATTCGCTGTTCAGCGTCAGCTGTGCGGCATTGAGCTTCCAGCGTGAATCGTGCCAGCCGAGCGAGGCCGACTGGATCTCCGCCAGCAGGCAATCCTGGGCCAGATAGCGAATGCCGGGAAACCACAGGCCGCCATCCCGCCAGCGCGGCGATCCGGAGAGCGCAATGCGGGTCTCTGCCGGCAGCCAGATGCCGACTAACCGTGGCAGCCATTGAGTGATCGTCAGCAGTAAGCCCAGCAACAGCAGAATCAGCGCCAGAATGGCCGCCAGCCGTCGCCGGAAAATCCGTGGCATCACAGCCATAATCCTTTTCCTTACAGTATCCTGACAACGATGATGGCATGTAACGCCCCGAAGGTGAAGGTCTGGCCAGCGCGCAAATCAGCGGTTAGAGCAAAGTCAGTCAGAAAACGTTATCCTTGATCCACACCCGTATGCAGGAGCACAACGATGAAGATCGCGGTTTACAGCACCAAACATTACGATCAGAAGTACTTCGAACAGGTTAATCAGCAATTCGGTTTTGAGCTGGTTTTTTTTGACTTTTTGCTGACCGAGAGCACGGCGAAAAACGCCGTCGGTTGTGATGCTGTCTGTATCTTTGTCAACGATGATGGCAGCCGCCCGGTACTGGAGGAGCTGGCGTCGCTGGGCGTCAAGTACATCGCTCTGCGCTGTGCCGGTTTCAACAATGTCGATCTGGACGCGGCGGCGGAACTGGGTCTGCCGGTCGTCAGGGTACCGGCCTATTCGCCGGAAGCGGTGGCGGAACATACGGTCGGTCTGATGCTTACCCTGAACCGCCGCATTCATCGCGCCTATCAACGTACCCGTGACGCCAACTTCTCACTCGACGGCCTGACCGGATTTAATATGCACGGTAAAACCGCGGGCGTCATTGGCACCGGTAAAATTGGCATCGCGACAATGCGGATCCTCAAGGGATTAGGCATGCGCCTGCTGGCGTTTGATCCCTATCCCAGCGATGAGGCGCTGGCGTTGGGGGCCGAATATGTCGATCTGAAAACGCTGTTCGCAGAATCGCACGTGATTACGCTGCACTGCCCGCTGACGCCGGAAAACTATCATCTGCTTAACGCCGACGCGTTCAGCCAGATGCGTGATGGCGTGATGATCATCAACACCAGCCGCGGTAGTCTGATTGATTCACAGGCAGCGATTGATGCGCTGAAACAGCAGAAGATTGGGTCGCTTGGCATGGACGTGTATGAGAATGAACGCGATCTGTTCTTTGAAGATAAGTCGAATGATGTGATTCAGGACGATGTGTTCCGCCGGCTTTCTGCCTGCCACAACGTGCTGTTTACCGGTCATCAGGCGTTCTTAACCGCCGAAGCGCTGACCGCCATCTCTGAAACTACCCTGAATAATCTCAGCCAGCTCGATCGCGGCGAAAATTGCCCGAATCGTATCTCTGCCTGAACATGCGGGCCGGAACTCTCCGGCCTGTCACTTAACGGGCGCAGCGTCCGCCAATCAATGCCTGTTCATCACAGCGACGACCATTCACTAACTGACACATGCCGACCCGGGAACCGTCCAGCTGATGGGAAAAAGCCAGCGTGCCGCCTGCATTGGAACAGGTACTTTCAGCCAGCGAGGACATCATCACCCTGGGCTGGATATGGGCGGCTGTCGCCTGTTGCGGTGGCTCGTTGTCATCACTGTTGCTGCTACAGGCAGAGAGGATCAGCGCGGCACCGGCCAGCAAAAAGGTGGCTGCTTTCATCAGTCAGACTCCGGGGGTTGGGGTTAAAGGCTGAGCCAGCATATGTCAGGCAGCGCAAGGGGTCGAGGGGTGAAACAGCTTTTTACAAAATTCTCCAGCGACATTTGCAAGCAGAATTATCTTGTTTACCTGCTATCAGGGAATCGTCAGACTTTCCCGGCGTTTATTAAATCGGAGTAATGCCATGTTAATTGACATGTTAATTCGCATCGCGCTGGCGGGGGTGCTGGGCGGTCTGATCGGAATGGAACGTCAGATGCGGGCCAAAGAGGCGGGACTGCGCACCCATATTCTGGTGGGGATTGGCAGTGCGATGTTTATGCTGGTGTCGAAATATGGCTTTGCCGATATGCTGAGTAATGAGCACGTCGCGCTGGACCCGAGCCGCGTGGCGGCCCAGGTGGTCAGCGGCATGGGCTTCCTCGGCGCGGGCACTATCATGATCCAGAAACAGGTGGTGAAAGGATTAACTACCGCCGCGGGTCTGTGGGTCACCGCTGCGATTGGCCTGGTGATCGGCAGCGGGATGTACGAGATCGGCATTTACGGCACGGTACTGGCGCTGGTGGTGCTGGAAGTGTTTCGCCGTCTCAGCCATTTTCTGATTGGCAAACACCATACGCTGCTGGTATTTCTTAAACCCAAAAGCGTCCCGCTGGTGCTGCTGGTGATGCAGCGGGAAGGCATACGCTACGGCAACGTGACGGTGATCAATCGCGATGAAGAGAGTGGCCTGTGCGAACTCAGCGTTCAGGTGACGTTGTCACGCAAATCAAACGATGCGCATCTGTACGATAAGGTGATGGAAATCAAAGGTGTGCAGTCGCTGGAGATGATGTAATCAGCTTTACTGCGGGCACGCCGGTTTTTGCCCCTGCCCGCCGCCAATTGGCACTGGTATTTCAGCGCACATTAAGTACCATACGCAGCAAAAGTTATTTCTATCGTCAGCCATGACGCTGACGTCTCTGTTTACAGGCCAGGAATCACGTGACCAGTTCAAAAGAACAGTATAATTTCAACAAATTACAGAAACGCCTGCGTCGCCATGTCGGCGAAGCAATTGCTGATTTTAATATGATCGAAGAAGGCGACCGCATCATGGTCTGCCTGTCAGGCGGTAAAGACAGCTACACCATGCTGGAAATTCTGCGCAGCCTGCAAAAGAGTGCGCCGGTCAATTTCAGCCTGATTGCGGTTAACCTCGATCAGAAGCAGCCGGGTTTCCCGGAGCACATCCTGCCGGAATATCTGGCTTCGCAGGGTGTCGAATACCGGATAATCGAAGAAGATACCTACTCGATCGTCAAAGATAAGATCCCGGAAGGCAAAACCACCTGCTCGCTCTGCTCTCGTCTGCGCCGCGGTATTCTTTATCGTGCCGCCAGCGATCTGGGTTGCACCAAAATTGCGCTGGGCCACCATCGTGATGACATCCTGCAAACCCTGTTCCTGAACATGTTCTACGGCGGCAAGATGAAAGGCATGCCACCCAAGCTGATGAGCGATGATGGCAAACACATTGTGATTCGCCCGCTGGCCTACTGCCGCGAGAAAGATATCATCCGCTTCTCTGAAGCTCGTCAGTTCCCGATTATCCCGTGCAACCTGTGTGGCTCTCAGCCGAACCTGCAGCGTCAGATTGTGGCCGATATGCTGCGTGACTGGGACAAGCGTTATCCGGGCCGTATCGAAACCATGTTCAGCGCAATGCAGAATGTAGTTCCTTCGCACATGGCCGACATCAACCTGTTCGATTTTAAAGGGATTAAGCACGGCGATGCCGTAGTAGATGGCGGCGATCTGGCGTTTGACCGTGAGACCCTGCCACTGCAACCCGCAGGCTGGCGGGCGGAAGAAGAGGATGCGCCGGATGTCAGCGCGCGTCTGGACGTGGTGCAGATTAAATAAGCCACTCCGCCACGATTAAGGGCGTGCTGTTAACAGCACGCCCTTTTTTTATATGTTTCGGTGCGGTGGCGGATCCATTACCGGCGGAAACTCCGGGTCCGGTGGCGGATCGGGTTGCGGTTGTGGCTGGGGAATCGGGTCAGGAATCGGGGTCGGATCCGTGGGGATCGGCTCGCTGTTAAGAATCGCGTTCATGCCGTGCTCCTTTTCTTGCGAATGAAGTTTAAGCATAGGAAAGGAAACGCATCACAGCCAGGCGGCAAAAAAAAAGCCGGCACAGTGGCCGGCGTGTTTCGAATTAAATGTGCTATGCATTAATTCTAAATCAGGAAGTAAGACAATATGGAGCGCAACGCCCATCGCTTGACGTTGCATTCACCTGCGGGAGAGAGTTTGCGTCAGTCGCGCTTAAGGGTTATTGATATCGATCAGCTTTTTTTCGCTTAGCGCTGCCAGCGTTGGTTGAGTGGCGTTTTTCAGGCCGGTCAGCGCAATCCGCCGGTGATACCGCTACAGCCAGCGCCGCTTGCGCAGGTAGCCGGCCACGCTGAGCGCCAGCACCACCAGCAGCAGGCAGAAGATCGAAAAGCCGTAACGCCACTCCCCACCCGGGATGCCACCCAGATTGACGCCGAACAAACCGGTGAGAAAGGTGGCGGGCAGGAAAATCATCGCCATCAGCGACATAGTGTAGGTGCGGCGATTCATCGACTCCGCCATCTGCGAGGCGACTTCATCGGCCAGAATAGCGGTCCGCGCCACGCCAGCGTCGAGGTCATCCAGTCCGCGTCCGAGGCGATCGGCAATCTCCTGCATCCGCCGCCGTTCACTATCGTCCATCCACGCCAGCTTCTCGCTGGCCAGCCGGGCATACACGTCGCGCTGCGGTGCCATATAACGCCGCATCACAATCAGCTGCTTGCGCAGTAAGCCCAGTTCGCCGCGCGCCGGCATCCGCTGGTCCAGCAGCGCATCTTCCATTTCGATGATTTTGTCGTGCAGCTCTTCGATAAATTCGCTGGTGTGATCGGTCAGCGCATCGCAAACGTCCACCAGCCAGCTGCCACAGTCGATGGGCCCGTTACCGTTTTGCAGATCGGTCAGCACCTCATCCACCGCGAACACTTTGCGCCGCCGGGTCGAAACAATCAGTTTATCGTTGATAAACACCCGCATCGCCACCAGCTGGTCGGGACGCGCATCGCTGTTATGGTTGACGCTTCGCAGCACTATCATAAACCCGTCGCCCAGCCGGCTGACGCGCGGCCGCATGCTATCGCCGGCTAACGCGTCACGCACCGCATCGGGGATTTGCGGCGTCGATTGCAGCCATTCCGCGCTCTGACGATGGGTATAATTCAGATGCAGCCAGCAAGGCCGCTCGCAGTGGATCACTTCATCTTCTGCAATCGGGATCAGCCCGCCCTTTCCATCCAGCTGGCAGGAAATAATGGCGTCTGAAACCTGCAATGCTTTTCCGTCAATTACATCCACAACCTTGCCTCACTACTAAAATCAATACGATACAGTCTAGCGTGGCGGCGTTGAGTTGCAATCACCGGGCTGTGTAGAAAGATGTCAGTCTGCGGCCTGACTACAGGCCGCAAACGGCTAGTGCTTTTCAATCCACAGTTCGCGGCTGTAGGCCACATCTTCCGGGTTGGTGATCGGGTAGCCTTTGACCCAGGGTTTAATCAGGCGGCCGTTGGTGTACTGGTAGATCGGCGCGATCGGCGCCTGAGCAGCCAGAATCTGCTCGGCACGGTTGTAATCACTGTTGCGTGCCTGGTCGCTGGTCTCTTTGCTGGCCCTGGCGAGTACCGCGTCGTATTCCGCATTGCTGAAGCGCGCGATATTACTGCTGTTGCCCGAGGTCAGCAGATTGAGGAAGGTGGAGGGCTCATTGTAATCGCCAACCCATGAGGCGCGGATAACGTCGAAATTACCGCTGTTGCGGCTGTCGATGTAGGTTTTCCACTCCTGATTCTCCAGCGTGACATCAACGCCAAGGTTCTTTTTCCACATCGAGGCCACCGCAATCGCGATTTTCTGATGGCTTTCAGAGGTGTTGTACAGCAGCTTGAGGCGCAGCGGCTTGTCCGGTCCATAACCGGCTGAGGCCAGCAGGGCTTTGGCCTGGGCATTGAGACTGTTTTGATCGTGCTGCTGCTGGAATGACGGCAACGGCTTAAAGCCGGCGGTGACGTCCGGCGTAAAGTGCCACGCGGGCTTTTCGCCGGTTCCCAGCACCTTGTCGGCAATAACCTGGCGATCAATCGACCATGACAGCGCCTTACGCACCCGGACATCCGCGGTCGGGCCTTTTTGGGTATTAAACGCGTAATAATAGGTACCGAGCTGGTCCGGCGTATACACCTGCCCCGGCAGCGTTTTCTTCAGCAGTGCATACATGTTTTTAGGAAAGGATTCGGTAATGTCGATATCGTCTGAGCGGTAGCGTTTGGTGGCGCTCGACTCTTCGTTGATCGGTACGAAGGTCACTTTGGTCAGCACCGAATGGGCATCATCCCAGTAGTGCGGGTTACGCGTCAGCACAATTTTCTCATTCACCACCCGCTCGCTCAGCTGATAGGCGCCGTTACCTACCAGCTTGCCTGGCGCAGTCCAGCTGTCGCCCTGCCGGGCAATCACCTGCTGCGGAACCGGAAACAGCGCCACGTTGGCGACCAGCGCCGGGAACCACGGCACCGGACGGTCGAGCATGACTTTCAGCCGGTTGTTGTCCTGAGCCACCACGCCCAGCTTGTCGGGCGTCATTTCGCCTTTGGTGATCGCTGTCGCATTCTCAATACCGCTTAAGCCGGCAAACCAGGCAAAGGCCGAACTGTTTTTAGGATCGACCAGACGTTGCCAGCTGTAGACGAAATCCTGAGCGGTGACCGGCTCGCCGTTGGACCAGCGGGCGTTATTGCGCAGGGTAAAGATCCAGGTTTTGTTATCGCTGCTGCTCCAGCTTTGTGCCACGCCAGGAACGATTTTGCCGTGCGCATCCTGATTGGTCAGCCCTTCAAACAGATCGCGGATAACCTGAATTTCCGGCAGCCCCACCGCTTTGAGCGGATCGAGCGAGGCGGGCTCATCTTTGATATGACGGACAATCTGTTGCTGGTCAGCGAGTTGTGCGCCGGCGGGTAGCGTCGCCGCCATGGCGGGTGTGAGTACGCTGCTCAGGCTGAGCGCCGCCAGCGTCATGCGAAAGGTCTTAACCATCATCACTCCTTTACCCCAAAGAAGCGCTGCCCCGGTCCGATGCCGACGCAGCTTGTCTTGCGGCACTTTATCGCAAATTGCTGATTGATAAATAGCTATTTTCCGCGCGCCGCTTTTCCGCTACTTTTAGGAAAACCCTTTCAGAGGAAATCACCATGTCGTCATTACACCCACGACCGCTGCGCGGCAAACTGGACGTTCCGTACCAGCAATATGGCCGTTCAGTGCTGGGCGCGCCGCTGCTGTGGTTCCCGGCTCCGCTGGGCGATGCCGACAGCGGACTGATCCTGGCGGGCACCCACGGCGACGAAAATGCGGCGATCGCCACGCTCTCTGCTGCGCTTCGCACGCTGCCGGACGCGCTGCGCCGTCACCACGTGGTGCTGGCGGTCAACCCGGATGGCTGTCAACTGGGATTGCGCGCTAATGCTAACGGCGTCGATCTTAACCGCAATTTCCCGGCGGCGAACTGGCAATCAGGCGACACGGTCTATCGCTGGAACAGCGTGGCGGACGCGCGTGACGTCGCCTTATCCACCGGCAGCCATCCGGCATCTGAACCGGAAACTCAGGCGCTGTGTGCCCTGATTCATCAGCTCAAGCCGCGCTGGATTGTCTCCTGGCACGAGCCACTCGGCTGCATAGACGATCCGCATCAGGCGGAGATCGGCGGCTGGCTGGCGCAACAGACCGGCCTGCCGCGCGTCAGTAGCGTGGGTTATGACACGCCAGGCTCGTTTGGTAGCTGGTGCAAGGATCTCAGTCTGACGTGCGTCACGGCAGAAATGCCGGTGATTTCAGTGGATGAAGCCACAGAAACCTATCTGGAGATGATGGTTAATCTGCTGCGCTGGCAGCAATAATCAACTGACCGTTCTGCACTTTAATGGCTGGTTCTGCGTCGACCGCCAGCCAGGTCGGCCCGTCTAAGTCGGCAAAGCGGGTTTGCGGCACCAGCGGCAATGCGGCGCGAATGGCGCGTGAGGTACAGAGCATGCAGCCAAGCATCAGCGCAAAGCCTTGCTGCTGTGCCGCCGCCGCCAGCGCCAGCGCCTCGGTCAGTCCACCGGCTTTATCCAGTTTGATGTTGACCATCTCATAACGACCGCGCAGCGCGGCCAGGCTGTCACGGGTGTGGCAGCTTTCATCGGCGCAGATCGGCAACGGATGAATAAAGTTCTCCAGCGCCGCATCTTCTCCCGCTGGCAACGGCTGCTCCAGCATCGCCACCCCGATATCGGCCAGCAGCTGACAGCGCGCCGCCAGTCCCTCCGCATGCCACGATTCGTTAGCGTCGACGATTAACGTCGCCTGTGGCACTGCGGCGCGGATCGCCATCAGTCGTTCGGTAATAAAATTGTTATCCAGCTTAATTTTCAGCAGTGTCGCCCCGTGCTGCCACAGCGCCTGGGCGCTGCTGGCCATCGCTTCCGGCGTATCAATGCTGACGGTCTGGGCAGTGACCACACCCTCGGGTGCCGCCACGCCGCTGAGCTGCCACAGGCTGCTCTGTTGCTGGCGGGCCGCCAGATCCCATAACGCGCTATCGATAGCGTTGCGCGCCGCGCCGGCGGGCAGTGCCTGTTGCAGCGCTTCGCGCGTCATTCCCTGCTGTAAGGCAGGCAGCAGCGAGGCGATTTGTGCCAGTACCGAGGCTTCGGTTTCACCGTAGCGTGCATAAGGCGTCGCTTCACCGACCCCTTTCACGCCCGCTTCTTCAATTTCAACCACCACCACTTTTACTTCAGTGCGTGTTCCACGGGCAATGACAAACGGCGTATGTAGCGGCCAGGCTTCGGGATAACTTTTTACCGTTCTCATTTACTCTCCAGAATCTGCAACGCAATGGCAGGCTGCCTGCGCTAAACTCAATAATTGAACTCGTAAACCCTTAAATTTTATGTCATAAACAACGACTATAGCGCGTTTTTAGCCGTTTATAAGTCAGATCTCTTCACCATCAAAAAGGAATCAGTATGTCTCAGACTGTTCATTTTCAGGGTAACGCAGTACCGGTTGCGGGTCAGTTTCCTCAGGCTGGCGATAAAGCCAAAGCATTCACGCTGGTGGCAAAAAACCTGGTCAACGTTGCGCTCTCTGAGTATGCAGGAAAACGTAAAATTCTGAACATTTTCCCCAGCATTGATACCGGCGTCTGTGCCTCTTCAGTACGCAAGTTTAATCAGGCGGCGGGTGAACTGAATAACACGGTTGTGCTGTGCATCTCTGCTGATTTGCCGTTTGCCCAGTCGCGCTTTTGTGGCGCAGAGAACCTCAGCAACGTGGTAACGCTGTCGACCCTGCGCGGTTCAGAGTTTAAGTATGACTACGGTGTGGAAATTGCCGATGGTGCGCTGGAAGGCCTGACGGCACGCGCGGTCATTGTGCTGGATGAAGACGACAAGGTGATTTATAGCCAGCTGGTGGATGAAATTACCACTGAGCCGGACTATGACGCGGCGCTGGCAGCGCTGAAGTAAAAAAAAAAGCGGATAACCCGGTTATCCGCTTTTTTATCACCCTCGCAGCTCACCTACTCACTTTCAGTTCGCTTCTGCCCCAATCCATATTCACGCAGCTTATTGGCAATCGCGGTGTGCGATACGCCGAGCCGTTTAGCCAGCTTGCGGGTGCTGGGATAGGAGAGATAGAGCCGGGTCAGAATCGAACGCTCAAAACGGCTGGTAATCTGATCCAGCGTGCCTTCCAGCGCCTCATCCCCCAACGACACATCCAGCGCCTGCTCCGGTAACACGATATCCTGAGGACGCAGTTCATAGCCTTCGAGTTGGGTCAGCGCGCGGTAAAGCGCATTTTTCAACTGACGCACGTTACCTGGCCAGGCATAGCGGGTTAAAAAGGCATTGAGCTGCGGCGACAGGCGCGGACGAGGCATCCCCTGTTCGTCGGCGAAGCGGGCGACAAACATCTCGGTCAGCGGCAGGATATCCTGCGGACGGTCGCGCAGCGGTGGCAGATGCAGGGTCAGGACGTTCAGCCGGTAAAACAGATCCTCACGGAATTCGCCGCGCTGCACCAGCTCAATCAGGTTCTTCTGGGTGGCGCAGATGACGCGCACATTGACATGCACTTCATGCTCTTCGCCGACCCGGCGGAAAGTCCCATCATTGAGGAAACGCAGCAGCTTGGTCTGCATTCTTGGCGACATCTCGCCGATCTCATCCAGCAAGACTGAGCCGCCATTAGCCTGTTCAAAGAAGCCTTTCTTACCCTCCAGCGCATTCGGGTAAGCCCCGGCGGCATGACCAAACAGTTCGCTCTCGGCAACATCATCCGGCAGCGAAGCGCAGTTAAGCGCCAGGAACGGCTTTTTACCGCGTGCGCTGCGCAGATGACAGGCGCGCGCCAGCATATCTTTACCGGTGCCAGTGTCACCAATGATCAGCAACGGCGCATCGTGCATCGCCAGCTTGCGCGCCTGGTCCACAACCTGACGCATTTTTGGCGTCACCGCGACAATATGGTCAAACTCCGATTCGTCGGTTACCACCAGGTTCTGTAACTGCTGGCCCATGCGCGCGGTGGATTTCAGCATCACCATGGCACCAACCGGCTGATCGTTCTGGCCCTCTTCACCGGAAAGATAGATCGGTCGCGCTTCCATCAGGAAATCCCGTCCTTCAATCACCACATGCTGGGCCTGCGCTTCCACCCGCTCGCTTTCCAGCCAGCGCATGAAATTAAAACCGTTAATCAGGTTACCGGCACTGAAATTTCGCATCTTCTGTTCGTCGAGATTGAACAGGTTCTGCGCCGCCGGGTTCGCCAGTTCCACTTTACTTTTCAGATCGATGGAGAAGACCGGTTCCGGCATCGCCACCAGCAGCGCACTCAACGCACGATGCTCACGTTCCGAAGGCATGTACGCCACGGTGCGCACATCTGTTACGCCCGGTGTACGCCGGATTTCTGCCATCAGACTGCTGAAAGCATCAAATTCCAGCGCGGAGAAGTTGAGATAGATGCGGCCTAATGCCGCGATTTCGATACCGCGCAGATCGATATTGCGCGCAACCAACAGGTCGAGCAGTTCGCGCGTCAGACCGATTCGGTCCTGACAGAACACTTCCAGACGCATTGCGATGGCCTTAATCAGGTTCAGATGGGGCGATGATACGCTAAGAGATGCGCCAGCAGAAAGGGCTCTGTCAGGAAAAGTTGACAGCCACGCGGCGTTTGGCTGCCTTTTGTACTGTCTGCTTCTGATGGGGCTGGCGGGCTTGATTGTCAGTCTTTGTCAGTACGAAACTGTTGATCGGTGCGGACTTACTGTATATTTCACTCAACCCATTAATAATGATTATAAAATGCTTACTTTCTTTGCTAAATATCTGACCGTTGGCGTAGTGAATACTCTGATCCATTGGGTCACATTTTTTATCTGCATCAGTCAGGGTTTACTGCAATCCACTGCGAATGTTATTGCCTTTGGTCTGGCGGTAACCTTCTCATTCTTTGTTAATGCACGCTGGACCTTTAATCAGCAAGCCACACCCTTTCGCTATATTTTGTACGTGATATTTATGGGCGCGATGGCCTTTGGTGTTGGCTATCTGGCGGACCGGATCGGCCTTTACCCGATCGTTACGCTGATAACGTCTTCGGCCCTGAGCCTGGCCTGTGGCTTTATCTTTTCTCACTTCATCGTGTTTAAAGGAAATAAATGAAGATTTCTCTGGTGGTGCCGGTTTTCAATGAGGAAGAGGTGATTCCTCTTTTTTACGATGCCGTCAGGAAATATGCCGCATTTGCCGAGTGGCAGGTCGAGATCGTTTTTATTGACGATGGCAGTACGGACGCCAGCCGGGCGCTGATTGCCCAGCTTAGCCAGCGCGATCCGCTGGTGCGTACCCTCTCCTTTATTCGCAATTTTGGCAAAGAGGCGGCGCTGTTCGCTGGCCTGGAAGCTGCTACGGGGGATGCCATCATTCCGATTGACGTTGATTTGCAGGACCCGATTTCGCTGATCCCTCAAATGGTCAGCAAGTGGCAGGCGGGTGCTGATATCGTCTTAGCCAAGCGAATTGACAGAAGCGCCGATGGCCATCTGAAACGTAAAACCGCGCACTGGTTTTATAAGCTGCATAATTGCATCAGCCATCCGCAGATAGAAGAGAACGTGGGTGATTTCCGGCTGATGTCACGGGAAGTGGTGGAAAATATTAAGCTGCTGCCTGAAAAAAATTTATTCATGAAAGGTATTCTTAGCTGGGTTGGCGGGCAGACAGAGATTGTCGAATATATCCGTACAGAACGGATAGCGGGCAACAGTAAATTCAGCGGCTGGAAGCTCTGGAATCTGGCGCTGGAGGGACTGACCTCATTCTCGACCTTCCCGCTTCGTATCTGGTCGTACATTGGTTTTCTGGTCGCCTCATTAGCCTTTCTTTATGGCCTGTGGCTGATTGTCGACAAACTGCTGTTTGGCAATCCGGTGCCGGGCTATCCCTCGATCCTGGTTTCAGTGCTGTTTCTGGGCGGCGTTCAGCTTATCGGCATTGGCGTGCTCGGCGAATATATCGGTCGCATCTATATGGAGACCAAAAACCGGCCACGTTATATTTTACGAAACAGCGATAAGTTAACAAAAACCAGGACTGAAAGATGATGAATTATGCCACCGCGTGGCAACAGCAGCGTGCCAATAACAAAGGATGAAAGATGATGATCGGTAAACAGGGCCTGAGCCGTGGCAACGTGTTTGTGCTCTTTATAGTGGTGTTTCTTTTTGCATACTATCCGGCTTATTTAACCCATTATGCCTATACCGATGACTGGACCAACCTCTACTGGGCCAACTTCGATCAGCGGAGTATTTTAAACTGGGATACGTTATCAGGCCGGCCGGTGTACGGAATCATCCAGTATGCCGCCTCTTTTATTGTCGATAGCGTAGAAAAACTGGCGCTGCTACGTGCAGTGGCAATTATTCTGCTTATTTTTACCGGCTATTATCTTTATACCCTGACTCAGAAATACGCGCTGATGGAAAGCCAGGCGCAGCGCATAACCTTTTCACTGTTGCTCTGCCTGCTGCCTTCTTTCCAGGTTTATATCGCCTGGGCATCCTGCTTTCCCTATATCGCCGCGATTCTGCTGGCTGGCGCGAGTTATCGATGGTCCGTGAAGCCAGGCGTAGCTGGGCCACTATTGGCGATCTTTCTGCTGACCATCGCCTTCTGTATTTATCAGCCAGCTGCGATGAGCTTTACCTTTTTTGCCATGCTGGATTTGTGCCTCTCAGCACGCAGGATCGATAAAAAACGTGCCGTGATTTCGCTGGTGGTATTGGGCGCGGGCATGTTTGCCGCCTTGATTGCGTCGAAGGTGCTGCCAGTCCAGCTTTATGGCCATGCGCTGCCGCGTTCGGCATTTAGCTACGATCTGCTGAATAAGGTGAAATGGTTCTTTTCAGAGTACCTTAAAAACATCATCTGTCATTTTGATCTCGGGGCAAAAACCGTTTCGGTGATTCTCTCTTTAATCGTCATTGGCTTTGGGCTAAAGAAAATTAAAGCCGCTGGCAATGATAAGTTCTGCCTGATCTTTTTTTTATTGCTGATCGCCGCGCTGCCCAATCTGATTGTCAGTGAAAGCATGGCAGCCTATCGTACCCTGATTGCCGGCGCCCTGATTTCAACCAGCATTTTTATTGTCGGTCTGTTTGAGATCAGCCAAAAATTTAAATGGAAAAAATGCTTATATGCCGCGCTGGTGCTGGCAGCGGCTTCACTGGCAATCAGTCATCTCAACAACGGCTATTCGGTTCCGGCGCGCAAAGAGTTTGCGCTGCTTAATCAGGCCATCACCTCTCAGGTGCCAAAAGATTTCCATGGTGCGCTCTATTATCGTCTGACCGGAGAATATCTGCCGAAAGTGGCTACATTGCGGAAATATGATGATTTTGGCGGGCTGGGATTAAGCATGTCGTGGACCTTTGCCGGCATGGCACACTTTATCCGGCAACAAAACGGCATGGCATTTACGCTGCCGGCGAATCCGGTTATTACCGACGAAGCCGGTTGTCCGGGTGACTGTCTGGTTATCGATTCGCGCGCGGTGCTGCGTCAGCCTCATTAAGCGCAAAGAAAAGGCGGCTAGCCAGGCCGCCCTTGTTGATTGCGTCACAGCACTGGCTAGGCAGACTTATTGCCGCCCTTCTGCAACGCCTCTTTCATCTGTCCTAACAGCTCGCGACGGAAATCGCCCAGCCGCGGCTTATCCTGCTCCAGCCACGGCAGTGGGCGACACAGTTCCATCGCTTTGATGCCCAGCCGCGCGGTCAGCAAACCGGCGCCAATACCCTGCGCGGCGCGGGTAGAGAGTCGGGCGGCGATATCCTGCGACATCCAGTCCATCCCCACTTCGCGCACCAGTTCCGACGCACCGGCAAACGCCATGTTGAGCAGTACCAGCCGGAACAGGCGTATACGACTGAAGTAACCCAGTTCGATACCGTAAATTGCGGCGATGCGATTGACCAGCCGCAGGTTACGCCAGGCAATAAAAGCCATATCAACCAGCGCCAGCGGACTGACGGCGATCATCAACGTGGCTTCTGCCGCGTGACGGCTGATTTCACGTCGCGCCTGGCGATCCAGCACCGGCTGCACCAGCTGGGCATATAAACGTACTATTTCGCTGTCGTTATGAGTTTCATGAAGCGCGGCATGCCAGCGCTGTAACGCCGGATGCGCCTGATCCAGCTCGGCCTGCTGGGCCAGCTTTTCGCAAAATGCCCGGCCTTTACCTATGCCATGGCTGTGCAGCAGTTCGCGGCCGATGTCACGCTCTTCGGCACGCTGACGAAGCTGATAGAGGCGGCGCCATTCACCGGCCAGCGCGCCGACGCCAGCCAGCACGATCAGGCCGCCCGCCACGCCACTGCCGAGCGAAAACCAGTCGCGGGCCAGCCAGGCATCATGGGTCCACTGCACGCCCTGCGCGACGACGCTGATGCCGAACAGTGCCACGCCAGCCATCACCAGTTTGCGCCACAGGCTGCGCTTCGGTTTCAGCGCCGCTTCCACCGCGCGCTCACCTGCGCCCTCCTCCTCGACGACGGCTTCGTCATCCTGCACCGCCAGAAACGCCGCCTGCGCCTGGGCGTCAAAAGTCTGCGCGGGTCGTAACGGCACCTCTGTCGCCTCATCCAGCGGACGAGAAAAATCGATACGGGGCTTCAGCGGATCACTCATCGCAATTTATCTCCTAACAAAAATTCCAGCGCAGCATCCATGCGGATATGCGGCAACGGCCGATCAACGTCCAGCTGCTGTGGGCGGAATTGTTCAAACTGGAAACCCTGCTGCTGCCAGAAAGCATTGCCCGGCAGCCGCGGCGGCACTTCACCGGGATAGACGGTCAGCGGTTCGCCATCACTCAGCCGATTGCCGCGCAGCGCCGGGATCTTCTCACCCCGGTGATCCACCAGCCCGCTCTGCGTCGCCTGCACCGAGGCCAGGCCGATGCAGTCCATGCTGATCCCCTCAAATGCGGCGTTCTGCCAGGCATCCTGCACCAGCTGCTGCAACAGTGACACCATATTGCCGTGCTGATCGCTGGTGATATGGTCCGCTTTGGTGGCGGCAAACAGTAATTTATCGATAACCGGTGAAAACAGCCGGCGGAACAGCGTCCGCTGACCATAATGAAAGCTTTGCATCAGCTGCGTCAGCGCCAGCCGCATATCATTGAAGGCTTGTGGTCCGCTGTTGAGCGGCTGCAGGCAATCGACCAGTACAATCTGGCGATCGAAGCGCAGGAAATGATTTTTATAGAAGCCTTTCACCACGTGCTGGCAGTAGTAGTTAAACCGCTGCTGCAGCATGCTGAAGTTGCTGCCTTTGTCGGCCTGAGCGAGTTTGCTGAGCTGCAGATCGTCGGTAACCGGCCACGGGAAAAACTGCAGCGCCGGTGCGCCCGCCATGTCGCCAGGCAGGACAAACCGGCCCGGCTGGATGAAATGCAATCCTTCAGCCTTACAGCGGTGCAGATAATCGGTCCAGGCTGCGGCAATTTCCGCCAGCCGGTTTTCATCGGCGGGCGCGAGCGGGTCGAGTTGCTGACAGAGGGTGCGCCACGGCGTCGCCCACTCTGCGCGATCGCCCTGCAGCAGCCCGTTCATCTGCCGCGACCAGGCAAGGTAATCCTGCGCCAGCATCGGCAGATCGAGCAGCCATTCGCCGGGATAATCCACGATCTCCAGATAGAGCGTGGCGGTCTCTTTCAGATGTCGCAACAGCGATGCATTGGGGCGATAGCGCAGCGCCAGCCGCATCTCACTGACGCCGCGGGTCGGTGTCGGCCAGGCAGGTGGCGTGCTGTAGAGCTGTGCCAGCCCTTCATCGTAGGTAAAGCGCGCCGTTCCCATATCGCGCTGCGGTACCCGCTTTACCCCGAGCAGGCGCTCATCCCGCACCACGGAAAACAGCGGCAAACGTGCGCCGCTGTGGACCGTCAGAAGTTGATTAACCAGCGAGGTGATAAACGCAGTTTTTCCGCTGCGGCTTAGGCCGGTAACCGCTAAGCGCAGGTGCCGGTCAACGCCGCGGTTCATTAACGCGACAAATTCAGTTTGCAGTCTTTTCATCTTTCTCCCTGATGAAGCGCGACGCCGCGCGATTCATAACGCGTTTCAGCAACGGCTCCAGCGCCATCGCCAGTAAAAGACGCAACGGACGGCGTGCTACCGATTTTACCGCCCAGCCGGTGACGCCAGCAGGGCCGTAAGTGACAGCGTTAATAATGATGAATTTAGCCGCCGACTTCAACGCGGGTGCCGCGCGGTGGCGAAAAGCAGTGGATCGCGAGAAGGACATCGACACCTCCGAAGGGTCAGCGAAAGGGCCTGTTACAGGCCCGGTATGATAAGGATTAAAGCTGGCGGAAGCGGCTGCGCACGCTAAAGGTTTCAGACGTGACGTAGCGTTCCACATCGCGCACGCTGCGTTCATCACGCTGCAGTGCGCTTTCTAACTGGTCCAGCAGTTCGCTGGCGCTGGGCTGACGTGGGTTGTCAGCGGCATTGGCCGGTTTAACATCCAGTACAAATCCCAGCACGAAATAGGCGACCACGGTAAACATAAACAGGCCAAAAAACAGTGACAGCACCATGATGACGCGCAGTAGACGCACCGGAATATCGAGATACTCCGCCAGACCTGCACAGACGCCCATCAGTTTTCCTTCGTCAGGCTTACGCCATAACTTGCGGCCATTGATCATGGTTGCCTCCAGTTAGGGTGTTCTGCGTCCAGAATCGCCTCCAGCGCATCAATGCGTTCGCGCATCCGCTGCGCGTCCTGAGCAACACGCTGCAGGCGCTGGATTTCGCTTTGCGACAGTTCCGAACCGCCGTTGCGTTTGTTGCTGTAATGCAGCCATAGCCAGATCGGTGCCACAAATAACACGAAGATCGTTAGCGGTATGGCAAGAAAAAGTGCGCTCATTGACTCTCCTTAATCACTCATCGCAACGTCGATAATTATTCACTGCGGTTCATTTTGGCTTTCAGCGCATTCAGTTGCTGGCTGATTTCATCATCCGCTTTCAGATCGGTGAACTGCTGATCCAGCGTTTTAGGTTTGCCAAAACCGTGACTTTCCGCTTCCGCTTCCATGTGATCGATGCGACGTTCAAACGATTCAAAACGCGCCATCGCTTCATCAATTTTACCGCTGTCCAGCTGACGACGAACGTCACGTGAAGAGGAAGCCGCCTGATGACGCAGCGTTAACGCCTGCTGACGCGCCCGCGTTTCGCTCAGTTTTTTCTCCAGCTCGCTGATTTCGCCTTTCATGCGTTCCAGCGTCTCTTCTACCTGGCTCACTTCCTGTTTCAGGGCGGCGATCAGGTCAGTCAGTTTCTGTTTTTCGATCAGCGCTGAACGGGCTAAATCGTCTTTATCTTTACGCAGTGCCAGCTCGGCTTTTTCCTGCCATTCGGCCTGCTGAATCTCTGCCTGCTCAATCCGGCGTGTCAGCTGTTTCTTTTCAGCCAGCGCCCGTGCAGAGGTTGAGCGGACTTCAACTAAGGTGTCTTCCATTTCCTGAATCATCAAACGGACCAGTTTCTGCGGATCTTCCGCACGCTCCAGCAGCGAATTGATGTTGGCATTTACGATGTCGGCGAAACGAGAAAAAATACCCATAATGATGTTCCTCTTTAAATGTGTCATGGCGTGTTGCGCTGTATGGCTAATACAAGATGCGTGCCAATTTTATAATTATTTGATTATTATCAATTTTTAAATTTTACAGCCCTTTTGGCTTGTTCTAATATAGTCAAAATGATTAAGGGGTGGCGAAATTCATCATGGCTGGAAACAACGACAACCTTCTCGGTGAGTCCAATAATTTTCTTGAAGTGCTGGAGCAGGTGTCGAAGCTGGCTCCGCTGGAAAAGCCGGTATTAGTGATTGGCGAGCGCGGTACCGGTAAAGAGCTGATCGCCAGCCGCTTACACTATCTTTCTGACCGCTGGCAGGGGCCGTTTATCTCGCTGAACTGCGCCGCGCTGAATGAAAATCTGCTCGACTCTGAGCTGTTCGGCCATGAAGCCGGGGCCTTTACCGGCGCTCAGAAGCGACATCTGGGCCGCTTTGAACGGGCGGATGGCGGCACGCTGTTTCTTGATGAGCTGGCGACGGCACCGATGCTGGTTCAGGAAAAACTGCTGCGGGTAATCGAATATGGGCAGCTGGAGCGCGTCGGCGGTAATCACTCATTGCAGGTTAATGTGCGGCTGGTCTGCGCCACCAACGAAGACCTGCCTGCCCTGGCGGCCGCCGGAAAATTCCGCGCCGACCTGCTTGATCGTCTGGCGTTTGACGTCGTTCAGCTGCCGCCACTGCGCGAACGTCGCAGCGACATCCTGGTGATGGCTGAGCATTTTGCTATCCAGATGTGCCGTGAACTTGGCCTGCTGTTGTTCCCTGGCTTTACCGCGCAGGCGCAGCAGACGCTGTTGAGTTACCACTGGCCCGGCAACGTTCGTGAGCTAAAGAATGTGGTGGAACGGTCGGTTTATCGTCACAACAGCAGCGAGCAGCCGCTGGATAACGTGATTATTAATCCGTTCGCCCGCCGGCCTGAGCCGGTCGATACCCTGCCGGTGAGCCGTCCCGCGCCCGAGGGCGACCTGCCGGCGCTGCCGCTCGATCTGCGTCAGTGGCAAAATCAGCAGGAACGAGAGCTGGTGGAAACCAGCCTGCAACAGGCACGATACAATCAGCGCCGCGCCGCGGGGTTATTGGGCGTTACCTACCACCAGCTCCGCGCCATGATGAAAAAGCACGGTATTCAGGCGCGTGAAGATATCAGCTGATACCGTGCGGATCGACTTCGCCCTTCCCCTGCCGTCTCAGGCGCTTATCAGGCCAGCCGTCCGCTTCGCGTTGACCATTTCAGGCAAAAAAAAGCCCGCCATCAGGCGGGCAACAATACTGGAAGCAATGTGAGCAATGTCGTGCTCTTCTTCGGTAGAGCCACCGTCGAAGTGCAGGTGAATAATAATCATTCTTATTATCATCTGTAAAGCGCTAATTGAGAATATTTCTCATTACCACACTCTCTGTACGTTTTTTCTGCCGCAGGCTGAATGAATATCAGGCCGGGCAGCGTCGCAGATTTTGGGACAACGCCCGCTTTGCGATACACTCTGTCTAATGCCTCAAAATCGTTGAGTTCTATGTCAAAACTAATATGTTCGCTGTTGTTCAGCCTCAGCGTGTTGAGTTCGCCTGCGTGGTCGGCCCCCGCCGGTGATATTCGCCAGACCGGCTTTGTCTATTGCGTCAGCGGCACGCTGACCACCTTCAATCCTCAAATGGTCAGTAGCGGGTTAACCGTCGATACCCTGGCGGCACAACTGTACGATCGCCTGCTGGATGTCGATCCCTACACCTACCGTCTGAAGCCCGATCTGGCCGCCAGTTGGGAAGTGCGTGACAATGGCGCGACCTATCGTTTTCACCTGCGCAGCGGCGTGCAGTTCCAGCAGACTAATCAGTTCAAACCCACACGCGCTCTGAACGCAGATGATGTGGTGTTCAGCTTCGCCCGGATGTTCGATCGCCATCATCCGTGGCATAACGTCAACGGCGGAAACTATCCCTACTTCGATAGCCTGCAGTTTGCCGATTCAGTGCAGAGCGTGAAAAAGCTGGATAACAACACGGTTGAATTCCGGCTGAACAGCCCGGATGCCTCCTTCCTCTGGCATATGGCGACCCACTATGCGCCGGTGCTGTCTAAAGAGTATGCCGATCAGTTGACGGCTCAGGGCCGCCAGGAAGAGATGGATCGCCAGCCGGTGGGCACTGGCCCTTACCAGCTAAGTGAATATCGCACCGGCCAGTACATCCGCCTGGCACGTAATCCGCATTACTGGAAAGGCGTGCCGCGTCTGCAGCAGGCGGTGATCGATTTAGGCGCCGGCGGCACCGGCCGTTTGTCGAAACTGCTGACCGGCGAGTGCGACGTGCTGGCTTATCCGGCTGCCAGTCAGCTCAGTATCTTGCGCGATGATCCGCGCCTGCGAATGACGCTGCGACCCGGGATGAATATCGCCTATCTGGCGTTTAATACCCGCAAGCCGCCGCTTGATCGTCCTGAAGTCCGGCATGCACTGGCGCTGGCGATCAATAATGAGCGGCTGATGGAGTCGATCTACTACGGCACGGCCGAAACTGCGGCCTCGATATTACCGCGCGCCTCGTGGGCTTATGACAGTGACGCGCGGGTGACCGAATACGATCCTGAAAAGTCTCGCGCTGCGCTGGAAGCGCTGGGCCTGACCGACCTGCATCTGCGGCTGGTCGTGCCGTCGGCCTCGCAGTCGTGGAATCCCAGCCCGCTTAAAACCGCGGAATTATTGCAGGCCGATCTGGCCCAGGTGGGCGTCCGCCTGACCATTGTGCCGGTCGAAGGACGTTTTCAGGAGGCGCAGCTGATGTCGATGAATCACGACCTGACCCTGGCGGGCTGGGCGACCGACAGCAACGATCCGGACAGCTTCTTTCGTCCGCTGCTCAGCTGCGCGGCGATCCGTTCCCAGACCAACTATGCGCACTGGTGCTCGCCGGCCTTTGATGAAACATTGCAGAATGCTCTGCTGACACAGCAGCTGTCGGGGCGCATCGACAGTTACGACAAAGCGCAGCAGATTCTGGCTCAGGAGCTGCCGGTATTGCCGCTGGCGTCGTCGCTGCGTCTGCAGGCGTTTCGCCATGACATAAAAGGCCTGGTGCTGAGTCCGTTTGGCAACGCCTCGTTTGCCGGGGTTTATCGTGAAGAGGGTGAGGAAAAGTAAGTGATCATCTATATTTTGCGCCGCCTGCTGCTGCTGCTGATTACGCTGTTTTTGCTGTCGCTGGTCAGCTTCAGCCTCAGCTATTTCACCCCAAACGCGCCGCTGGAAGGTGCTGCCCTGTCTGACGCCTGGTGGTTCTGGTTTAAAGGGATGCTGCAGTTTGATTTTGGCGTCTCCAGCACCAACGGACAGGAAATTGGCCTGCAGCTGCGCGAAGTTTTTCCCGCCACCATGGAGCTGTGCATTCTGGCGTTTGTGTTTGCCCTGCTGGTGGGTATTCCGCTCGGCATCTGCGCCGGGGTGATGCGCAACAAATGGCAGGATAAGACCATCAGTGCGCTGGCGCTGCTCGGCTTTTCAGCGCCGATTTTCTGGCTGGCCCTGCTGCTCACGCTGTTTTTCTCGCTGACGCTCGGCTGGCTACCGGTGTCGGGGCGGCACGATCTGCTCTATCCGGTACAGAACGTATCAGGCTTTGCGCTGATTGACGCCTGGCTCAGCCGCTCACCGTGGCGGCACGAGATGATTATCAGCGCCCTGACTCACCTGATTTTGCCGGTGCTGGTACTGGCGATGGCACCCACCACCGAAGTGATCCGCCTGCTGCGCAACAGCACCAGCGAGGTGATGGAAAAAAATTATGTTAAAGCCGCCGCGACCCGCGGACTGTCACAGCTGACGGTGATCCGACGTCACGTGCTGCACAACGCCTTACCGCCGGTGATCCCGCGTCTTGGCCTGCAATTTTCAACCATGCTGACGCTGGCGATGATCACTGAAATGGTCTTCAACTGGCCCGGCCTTGGCCGCTGGTTGATCAATGCGATTCGCCAGCAGGATTATGCGGCGATCTCAGCCGGCGTGATGGTGATTGGCGGGCTGGTGATTCTGGTCAACGTCATCTCCGACGTGATTGGCGCAGCGATGAATCCGTTGAAACATAAGGAATGGTATGCCCTCCGATAATATCTACGCCGAGAAACGCCTGCCGAGCGCCTTTCGTCAGAGCTGGCACCATTTTTATGGCGATACCCCGGCGATGGTTGGTCTGTACGGCTTCGGCGCGTTGCTGCTGCTGTGCATTTTTGGCGGGCTGATGGCGCCTTACGGCATTGATCAGCAGTTCCTCGGCTATCAGCTACTGCCGCCGTCGTGGTCTCGCTATGGCGATGTTTCTTTCTTCCTCGGCACCGACGATTTGGGCCGCGATGTGCTGAGCCGCCTGTTGAGCGGTGCTGGCCCGACGGTCGGTTCGGCGATCCTGGTGACGCTGTTTGCCACATTCTGGGCGCTGGTACTGGGTATTCTGGCCGGCATGACCCACGGCGTGCGATCGGCGGTGATGAACCACGTGCTGGATACGCTGCTCTCGATTCCGTCACTGCTGCTGGCAATCATCGTGGTGGCGTTTCTTGGGCCACGGCTGGAACACGCGCTGCTGGCGGTCTGGCTGGCACTGATGCCGCGACTGGTGCGCGAAATTTACAGCGCGGTGCATGATGAGCTGGAAAAAGAGTATGTAGTCGCGGCGCGGCTGGACGGTGCCAGCAGCCGCAATATCCTGCGCTACGCCATCCTGCCCAACGTTCTGCCATTATTAATCAGTGAGATTACCCGCGCTCTGTCAATGGCGATTCTGGACATTGCCGCGCTGGGCTTTCTCGACCTGGGTGCACAGCTGCCCTCGCCGGAATGGGGTGCAATGCTGGGTGATTCGCTTGAACTGATCTATGTCGCGCCGTGGACGGTGATGCTGCCTGGCGTGGCGCTGATGGTCAGCGTATTAATTGTTAACCTGCTCGGTGACGGCCTCCGTCGCGCCGTCGAAGCGGGAGTGGAATAGATGCCGTTACTTGATATTCGTAATCTCACCATTGAATTTATGACTGCCGACGGGCCGGTCAAAGCGGTCGATCGCGTTAATCTGACCCTGAGCGAAGGTGAAGTCCGCGGCCTGGTGGGTGAGTCAGGTTCAGGCAAAAGCCTGGTGGCAAAAGCGATTTGCGGCGTGACCAAAGATAACTGGCGCGTGACCGCCGACCGGATGGTTTTTGATGATGTCGATCTGCTGCGCCTGTCACCACGCGAGCGCCGCCGCATTATCGGCCATAACGTCTCGATGATTTTTCAGGAGCCGCAGTCCTGTCTCGATCCGTCAGAAAGTATTGGCCGTCAGCTGATGCAGGCGATCCCACGCTGGACCTATAAAGGCCCGTGGCTGAAGCGCTTCTGGTTCTGGCGCAAAACCCGTGCCATTGAACTGCTGCATCGCGTCGGCATCAAAGATCACAAAGATATCATGCGCAGCTTTCCTTATGAGCTGACTGAAGGTGAATGCCAGAAAGTGATGATCGCCATCGCGCTGGCGAATCAGCCGCGCCTGCTGATTGCCGATGAGCCGACCAACGCCATGGAACCTACCACTCAGGCGCAGATTTTCCGTCTGCTGAGTCGTCTCAATCAGAATAACAACACCACGATTCTGCTGATCAGTCACGACCTGCGTACCATGAGCCAATGGGCCAATCGGATTAACGTGATGTACTGCGGACAGACGGTAGAGACCGCCCAGAGTGACGATCTGATGAGCACGCCGCATCACCCTTATACTCAGGCGCTGATCCGCGCCATGCCCGATTTTGGCCGCGCTCTGCCGCATAAAAGCCGGCTGAACACGCTGTCAGGCGCGATCCCGTCGCTGGAGAGTTTGCCGATCGGCTGCCGGCTGGGACCACGCTGCCCCTATGCGCAGCGCAAATGCGTCGAAACGCCACGGCTGGCGGGCGGCAAGTCGCACCTGTATGCCTGCCATTTCCCGCTGAACATGGAGAGCCAGTAAGATGGAAACCCTGCTGGAAGTGCGCAACCTGAGTAAAACCTTCCGCTATCGCACCGGACTGTTTCGTCGTCAGCACGTTGAAGCGGTGAAATCGGTCAGCTTTACCCTGCGCGAACGGCAAACGCTGGCGATTATTGGCGAAAACGGCTCCGGCAAGTCAACGCTGGCAAAAATGCTCAGCGGCATGGTCGCGCCGACCGAAGGTGAGATCCTGATTGACGATCATCCGCTTAGCTTTGGCGATTACGGCTATCGCAGTCAGCGCATCCGGATGATTTTTCAGGACCCTTCGACCTCGCTTAATCCGCGTCAGCGGGTCAGTCAGATCCTCGATTTTCCGCTGCGGCTCAATACCGATCTGACGGCAGAGGCGCGCGAAAAACGCATTATCGCCACGCTGCGTCAGGTCGGGCTGTTACGCGATCACGCTGGCTATTATCCGCATATGCTGGCCCCCGGTCAGAAACAGCGCCTCGGTCTGGCGCGTGCGCTGATCCTGCAACCGAAAGTGATTGTGGCAGATGAGGCGCTGGCCTCGCTCGACATGACCATGCGCTCCCAGCTGGTTAATCTGATGCTCGAGCTGCAGGAGAAACACGGCATCGCCTACATTTATGTTACCCAGCATCTTGGCATGATGAAGCACATCAGCGATCAGGTGCTGGTGATGCATCAGGGTGAAGTGGTGGAGCGTGGCGGCACCGCCGATGTGCTGGCCTCCCCGCTGCATGATCTGACCCGACGGCTGATCAGCAGCCACTTTGGTGAGGCGTTAACCGCCGAAGCCTGGCGGCGTGAGCACTGATTATTGCTGCATATCCCGGAAATTGCGGGCTGATTTACCTGATCTCTGACAGACGTGCTAGAATCCGCACGTCGATTAACGTCGGTCGCCTACTTTTTAAACAATGCGGCCGCCAACTACAATGACCATAAGGATTACAGCTATGGGTTTTCTTTCCGGTAAGCGCATTCTGATTACTGGCGTTGCCAGTAAACTTTCCATCGCCTACGGTATTGCACAGGCGATGCACAAACAGGGCGCAGAACTGGCTTTCACCTACCAGAACGACAAATTAAAAGGTCGTGTGGAAGAGTTTGCTAAAGATTTGGGTTCAGAGATCGTTCTGCCATGTGACGTGGCCGAAGATGAGAGCATCAAATCCCTGTTCACTGAACTGGCAAAAACCTGGCCGAAATTTGACGGTTTCGTTCACTCCATCGGTTTCGCCCCTGGCGACCAGCTGGATGGTGATTACGTGAATGCCGTAACCCGCGAAGGCTTCAAAATCGCGCATGACATCAGTGCCTACAGCTTCGTTGCGATGGCCAAAGAGTGCCGTGCGATGCTGAATCCACACTCTGCGCTGCTGACCCTCTCTTACCTGGGTGCTGAGCGCGCGATCCCGAACTATAACGTGATGGGTCTGGCGAAAGCATCGCTGGAAGCTAACGTGCGTTATATGGCCAATGCGATGGGTCCGGAAGGCGTCCGTGTGAACGCCGTTTCTGCCGGTCCAATCCGTACGCTGGCGGCATCAGGCATTAAAGACTTCCGTAAGATGCTGGCACACTGCGAAGCGGTTACCCCGATTCGTCGTACCGTGACCATTGAAGATGTCGGCAACTCAGCCGCCTTCCTTTGCTCCGATCTGGCGGGCGGCATCACCGGTGAAATCGTTCACGTTGATGGCGGCTTCAGCATCGCCGCAATGAATGAACTGGAACTGAAATAAGTTCTCAAGGGCGAGTCTGACTCGCCCTCTTCTTTGCTGCCTCTCGCCCCTTCCTGCCTGATTTTCCTGTCGTTATACCGTAACGCTATTAATTATCACCGATCATTCTTTTGCCCAGGCCTGGCCTTCGGCGACGATACGTCTGCCCTTCGGTTTATGCATTTTTTCAGATTCTGCCGCCTGCATGCCGAACCAGAATTTTGCAAAAGGATTGATCATGGAACAACGCCGCTATCCGGGCCATAACCACTGGTTTTACGAGAGCCAGACCAGTCCACGTACTTCGCAGGCCGCTCCGCTGGTCCCTGAAGCCGCCGATATCGATGACCGTTTTCTGCTGGGATGTGTCAGCGATCAGCTGACGCTGCCGTCACTGTTACGTGCTAATCAGCCCGCCTTGCTGGCGGCGCGCGATCTGGCGCAGCTGCTGTTCCCTGACCGCGTCGTGACGTCGCTGACCCACACGCTGACCCTTTACGATCGCCTGAGTACCGCCCTGACCGTCGCGCAAGTGGCAGGCGTTCAGCGCCTGTGTAATCACTATTCGGCGCGCCTCAATCCCCTGCCGGGGCCAGATTCGTCTCGGGAAAGTAATAACCGTCTGACTCAGATTACCCAGTATGCCCGTCAGCTGGCGATGCAGCCTGAGCTGATTACCGCCAGTGCGATTACCGCGCTTGATGCGGTGGGGCTGACCGAGCCGGACATCGTGACGCTCAATCAGCTGATCGGCTTTGTCAGCTATCAGGCGCGGGTAGTCGCCGGACTGCAGGCGCTGCAGGCCCAGCCGGTACGCTGGCTGCCCGGCACCACGCCGCCGCCGGATGCGGATGCGGCGGGCTTTGGCAAACCAACCGTCTGGCGTCCAGCGCTGAAACCGCTGGAGTTGCGCTACGCCAGTGCCGAACAGCTGGCAGCGGTGACCCGCAGTCAGGCGCTGGCCGGCATGCAGGATGCGGTGTGGTTGCTGGCGCATGATGCCCCGGTATTGTATGGCTGGGTAATGCTGCGTCAGCAGCTGTCTGCTGGTCAGCCGCTGGCCGAAGCGACCGCTGCGCGTATCCTCGGCAGTCGCTGGGTTTTCCAGCAACTGTCAGGCGTCGACGCGTTAATAGCGGGCGTGGATGAGGCGCAAGCGCCTGAGATTCAGCGGCAAATTATCGCCCTGGCTGCCCAGCTGACTCGTGCGCCGGAGCGGTTCAGCGCCGCGCATCTGCAACCGCTGGCGGAGGCTGGCTGGTCAGCCGATGCCCTGTTTGATCTGATTCAGTCGGTGGCGATCGGTAACTGGAACAGCCGTCTCTGTTATGCGCTGGGCGAGGCGCAGTAAGCGACTTAAACCGGTAACTGGCCGCGCGCTTCGTCGAAAAAATGCTGCGCCAGAGGGGTTGCGCGTCCCGGTTCGGCAATCACCAGCGCCGCTTCGCGCGCCATCGGCGGCAGCGTAATCGGCCGCTGCTGTAATCCCTGCAGGGAAGCAGGCAGCAAATGGCCGACCGGTGAGACCAGCAATCCCAGCCCAACCTGCGCGCACTGCATCAGCTGCATCACCGAGGCACTTTCGACAATCACCCGCGGTACCAGCGACGCTTCGCGAAACGCCATGTCGAGATAGCGGCGAAAGTAACGCGTCTGTTCGGCCAGACAGAGCGGCTGCTGCGCCAGTTCACTGAGCGTGAGCGGCTCACCAGAGATCAGATCGGGAAAATGATCGGGATGGAAGATCGCCTCAACCCCACGATCGGCCAGCATTGCCGTCTGAAAATGGAGTTCGCGCAGCGTAGCCATCTCAAAAAAGCCAATGCCTACATCCACGGTGTGGCTGTTAAGCGCTTCCAGCAGCTGGTCGGCGCTCAGCACCGCGATCCGGTAATCAAGCTGCGGATAACGCGCCTGCACCGCCTTTAGCAACAGCGGCAACGCCACGCTGCACTGTGGCACCACCCCGACTCGCAGGGTGCCATTGACCCCATGTTTCAGCGACTCCACTTCCAGCTTCAGTCCCTGGTAAACCGAGACGATTTCCCGCGCCCAGGCCAGTACCCGATCGCCTTCCGGCGTAAAACCGGCAAAGTTATTGCTGCGATTAATCAGCGACAGGCCCAGTTCACGCTCCAGATTTTTCAGGCGCATCGAAAGGGTCGGCTGGGTGACAAAACTGGCTTCGGCGGCCCGGCCAAAATGGCGTTCGCGTTCGAGATTACACAGGTAAATTAATTGTTTGATGTCGATGTTAATGACCCGTCAGCAGGTTGAAGTTGAATCAACGATGTTTTTTATGATTGCGGGCTTAAGCCCGTTTATGACGGTTAATTTTAGCGCCATCCGGCGTTTTATTGTTAACCGCAATGTGCATTCAGCATGGCATTTCTCATCAGCACTGGCGAGGAATCCGCCGGTTACACCGCGCCTTTCCGGGCCGCTGCCGGCCTGAATATCGCCTTCAGCGCCAGAGCCATTAATCCGAACCCGACCGGCAGTAAGAAACCATAGCCCAGCCACTTATACAGCCATATGCCTGCCACGCCGCCCGCGAGGAATGAGAGCAGCGTCAGGCCATGCAGCCGCAGACGATCCAGATACAGCGGCGCCTCTTTGGGTGAGACTTTGCGCCGTAACACCTCATACAGCATCGCCAGTTCGATACCGATATCGGTCGCCGTTCCGGAAACGTGCGTGGTGCGCACCCGGGCATTTGAGATCCGCGTTACCACTGCATTTTGCAAACCCATCAAAAAACTCAGGCTCATGATCAGCACTACGCCCGGCGAGAGTGGCGTGAAAAAGCATTCGGCCACGCCGAGAAAAACCAGCGCTAAGCCTTCGGCCAGAATGACAAACGCGTAGATAGTGCGAATATTGCGGCGGCGGCCTGAATTAATTACCAGCGTTGAGACCAGCGAACCGGTAATAAACAGGCAAACGACCGACAGAAAAAACAGCCCCGCGCTGAGGTTGGCTTTTGCCAGATGATCGGACAGTGATGAGACGTTGCCGGTCATGTTGGCGGAGAAAAAGCCGACAATCTCAAACGCGGCGGTATTCAGCGCGCCTGCGGCCGCGGCCAGGGTGCAGGCCAGTCGGCTATCGGCGCTGTGGCTGCGTGCATCCTCGGTGGTAATCAGCATGGAACCTACAAATCCGGGTCAATATTGCGGTTATAATCCGCTGATTTTTCATCGCAAACAAGTTACCGATTCAGACAAAACAGATTTGCCCTGCGCCGCGTCAGCTAACCGCCAGAATCTGTCGTTCGCTTGCCGCCGTCCGATTACCGCCGCCATACAACCGCTGCTAAAGTACCACCGCGATAGTATCGCCGCGCCAGTGCCGTCCTGCATCCAGCACGGCTCTGCCGGTTAGCTGGCTGACAGACGGAAGGTGGAAACCGACTGTGTCAGATAGCGCACCTGCTCTTCAAGCGAAGCCGAGGCAGCGGCAGACTCCTGCACCAGCGCGGCGTTCTGCTGCGTCACGCTGTCCATCTCAGTCACCGCCTGTTCGATCTGTCCGATGCCGCGACTCTGTTCGTCTGATGCGGTGGAGATGTGCTCCATCAGCTGATTAACCCGGCTGACCGAGGAGATGATGGCGCTCATGGCATCACCGGTGCGGCTGACCTGATCGGAACCGGCATGAATAATCGCCACCGATTCAGCGATCAGCGTTTCTATTTCTTTCGCCGCCACGGCGCTGCGCTGGGCCAGATTACGCACCTCGCCGGCCACCACCGCAAAACCGCGCCCCTGTTCACCGGCTCTGGCCGCTTCAACCGCCGCATTCAGCGCCAGAATGTTGGTCTGGAAAGCGATGCTGTCGATCACGGTAGTGATCTCTTCAATCTTCTTCGAGCTGGCATTAATCAGCTCCATCGATACCACCACTTCCTGCGACACTTTCTCACCGCTTTCGGCATTTTTGACCGCTTCACTGGTCAGGCGGCAGGCTTCAAACACGTTTTCGGTGTTCTGTTTTACCGTGGCACCCAGCTGCTCCATGCTGGCGGCAGTCTCAGTCAGCGCCGCTGCCTGTTGTTCGGTGCGCGAGGCCAGATCGATATTACCGGCGGCGATCTCCTGTGACGCGCCAGAGACCGAGCGGGTAGAGTCACGGACCTGCAGGATAATCGCGGTCAGGGCGCTACGCATCTGCTCCAGTGAGGCCATCAGCTGCTGGATCTCGCTGCGGGAGCCGGCTTTCACCGGCACCGTGCTATCAAGAACACCGGCCGCTATCAGCTTACAATGCGCCTGCGCATCGTTGAGCGGCGACAGCACATAGCGCTTCATGAACAGATAAATCGCCATGATGATGGCAAAGAACAGGACGCCAAAAATCGCCAGCAGGGTGATCCCGGAGGTGAAATGGCTTTGCGCATCGGTATTGAGCTTCTTCGCATAGGCTTCGTGCTGGGCAAGTACCCGATCAAGGATGATTTCATACTGGCGGTCCAGCCGCACCACGTTGGCGATCTGGTTTTTAAACCGCAGCTGATCGTGCGCTTCGGCGGCGTCAATCAATGGCTGAAGTCCCTGCTGGCGGTAAGCCAGATACGCCTGGCGATAAGCATCGGCCTCTGCGTCTTCACCCGGCAGGCGCGGCGCATTCATGTAGGCTTCAAAGGCAGCATCGGCTTTGCCGGCAACGATCCGTACGCTCTCTAAGGTGGCCGGATTATTCGCCTCGCTGCCCTCAATCGCTTTCATATATTCCATCAGACGCACGCGCAGCGTCCGGCTGTGGTTAATCGGATCGATGACCGACAGCACCACGCGGATCTCTTTATTGACCGCATTTAACGACTGATTGCTCTGAATCAGTAGCCAGGTACTAATGGCTACGCTGGTGAGAAACAGCGCCAGCAGAAAAGAAAAGATCATCAGGGAGGATTTTTTGAGTGACATAGCAACTTCCGGATAATGAACGAATGAAGAGTTATATCGGCCAGAAATTGCCCCCCATTAGGGCGCGGCTTTTTTTAGTTACAATAAGCCAGACGGTAATCGGATAATTACAAACATAAACAGCGCGTTACAGCCCGATCAGATCGGGCTATAAGCGGTTGATCGGCGTGGGTTCGCTACGCCACGCCGAGCGCCATCTTCACCTGATTGGCGATTTTCTCCACCTGCGGGCCATAAATCACCTGCACGTCGTTGTCGCTGACGCGGTTTACGCCGTTGGCACCGGTGCTCATCAGGGTTTGATCGACCACCTCTTTCATATCTTTTACCCGCACCCGCAGCCGGGTAAAGCAGCAATCGACATCCTCGATATTGGCCTGTCCGCCCAGCCCGCTGATGATCACCTGGGTGCGTTCGTCACCCGACACCTGCTGCGGTTTCTCATCATCCGTTTCCCGTCCCGGCGTTTCAACGTTCATCCGGGTGATCACCAGGCGGAAGGCGTAATAGTAGACAGGCGCATAAATCACTCCCAGCGCCAGCGTCCACCACCAGTGGGTTTTCGCACCGCCCAGCACGCCGAATACCACCAGATCGATGATGCCGCCCTGCACGTTGCCGATCATCAGATGCAGCATCGACATCAGCATAAACGACAGCCCGGTAAGAAACGCGTGCAGCAGATAAAGCACCGGCGAAACGAAGATAAAACAGAACTCCAGCGGTTCGGTGATCCCGGTAGTAAACGAGGTTAACGCCCCGGCCAGCACCAGCGCCTTCACCCGCTGCTTATGCTCAGGCCGCGCAGTGTGATAGATCGCCAGCGCGGCCGCCGGCAGACCAAACATCATCACCGGAATTTTGCCCTGCGCCAGAAACTGGGTGGCGGTGCGCAGCGTATCGTCCGGGATCAGCCCCGGATGGGTCAGTGAACTGTTGAAGATATTCAGCGCGCCAACGATGGTCTGTCCGTCAACAATCGCCATACCGCCAATCGGCGTAAAGCGCACGGTTTCATTGAGGATATGGTGCAGGCCGGTGGGGATCAGGATGCGTTCAAACGCCCCGAGCAGAAAAGCGCCGTACTGGCCGCTTTTGCCGATCATCTGGCCAATCCACGCAATGCCGTTGCCGATGGTCGGCCAGATCATTGCCAGCAGCACTCCAATCAGCGGCAGACAGACCACGGTGACGATTGGCACAAAGCGTCGCCCGCCGAAGAAACTGATCGCGGTCGGCAGCTGCTGGGTATAGAAGCGATTATGCAGCGCTACCGTCGCCAGCCCGGCAATCACCCCGCCCAGCACGCTCATGTTGTAGGTGAAGACGCCCAGCATCTCGATATATTCCGCTGAGGTCATCATGGCAGTGGTCTGGTCCAGGCCAGCCTGCTGTAACGCCTGCGGCGTGGTGGTGGCCGCCGTGATGCCTTTGGCCGCCAGCGTGGCGTTAATGCCGACGTTCATGGCGATATAGCCGATAACGGCGGCAAAGGCGGCGGTCGGCTTTTCCGCTTTAGCCAGTCCGATGGCGCTGGCAACCGCAAAGAACACCGGCAGGTTCGCGAACAACGCCCCCGCCACCTTACGAATAAAGCCGATAATTAACTGTGGCACCTGCATCTGTGCAAAGGCATCGCCGGTGACTGCCGGGTTTTGCATTGCTGCCGCCAGCCCGAGAAAGATCCCCGCCGCGGCGATCACCGAGATTGGCATCATTAACGCTTTGCCGAACGCATGAATCTGGCTGGTCAGCTGTTTCATCGAGTCGCGCCCTCTTCTGTTATGAACAGCAAGTATTAGCGCGTTGTGATAAGAACTCCCGTTATCGGCAGGTTACAAGCGGGTAAAATTTGACCAGCATCACAATTCTGGCCGATGCATGATAAACAGCAGCTATCGCACCATTAAGTCAATCAATTAGACAAGGTTTGATGATAATTGCACACTCCCCTTCACCATCAGGCCATAACCTGATAACAAACTATCTACAATACTTCCTACTATAAAAAAGCCTGCACTTAATATGAAATTTAAACGCCAAATCAAACCCTATCGCGCGGCTGCGGGCGGCTGGGGTTCACTGGAAGCCACCACGCGTTTCGTTCTTGACAGCAAAGCGGCCCTGAAAAATATGCGCAACCTGATGCGCATGAATAAAGCTCGCGGTTTTGACTGTCCGGGCTGCGCCTGGGGTGATGACAATAAAAGCACCTTCAGCTTCTGCGAAAACGGCGCCAAAGCGGTGACCTGGGAAGCGACCCGCCGGGTGGTCGACAGTGAATTCTTTGCCCGTCACAGCGTCACCACGCTCTATACCCAGAGCGACTATTTTCTTGAATATCAGGGTCGTCTGACCCATCCGCTGCGCTACAACGCCGAAACCGACCACTATGAGCCGATTAGCTGGGATGATGCGTTTGCGCTGATCGCCCGTCACATTAAGGCGATGGACAACCCGGACCAGATGGAGCTCTACACTTCCGGTCGCGCCAGTAATGAAGCGTCGTGGCTCTATCAGTTGTTTGGCCGCCTGATGGGCACCAACAACTTCCCTGACTGCTCTAATATGTGCCATGAAGCGAGCGGGACCGGCCTGAAGCGCAGTATCGGCGTGGGCAAAGGCACCATTCGTCTGGATGATTTTGACCATGCGGATGCCATTTTCGTCTTCGGTCAGAACCCCGGCACTAACCATCCGCGCATGCTGCACAGCCTGCGTCATGCCGCCGATCACGGCGCGAAAATTGTCACCTTTAATACCCTGCGTGAGCGCGGTCTGGAACGTTTTGCCGACCCGCAAAAACCGCTGGAAGTGGTGACCTCAATGGCAGGTACCATCAGCTCTTCTTACTACCAGCCTAACCTCGGTGGCGATATGGCCGCGGTGCGCGGCATGGTGAAATGCCTGCTGGAGACCCATCGCGCCCGGCTGGCCGCCGGTGAAAGCGGCCTGTTCGATCAGACCTTTATCAATGCCAAAACCAACGGCATCGAAGCCTATATTGAGGCGGTTGATAACACCGACTGGATGCAGATTGTGGCGCAGTCGGGGCTGACCCAGGCACAAATCCGCGAAGCGGCGGCGATTTATCAGAGTGCCGACCGGGTGATTTGCACCTGGGCGATGGGCATTACCCAGCATAAGCATTCGGTTGATACGGTGCGTGAAATCACTAACCTGCAGCTGCTGTTCGGCCAGCTGGGCAAAAAAGGCGCAGGCCTGTGTCCGGTTCGTGGTCACAGTAACGTGCAGGGCAACCGCACCATGGGGATTGATGAGAAGCCGTCTCAGGCGTTTCTTGATGCGCTGGGTAACCACTTCAACTTTGAACCGCCACGCGCGCATGGCCATAACACCGTTGAAGCGCTGAATGCGATGCTGCGTGATGAAGTAAAAGTGCTGATCGCGCTGGGAGGCAACCTGGCCGCCGCTGCGCCGGACTCGCCGCGTACTGAAGAAGCGCTGTCACGCTGTGGACTGACGGTTCACATCAGCACCAAACTGAACCGCAGCCATCTGGTGCCGGGTCACGAAGGGCTGATCCTGCCGACGCTGGGCCGTACCGAGCGCGACCGTCAGGCCACCGGCAACCAGTTCATCACGGTGGAAGATTCATTCAGTATGGTGCACGCCTCTGAAGGGATTGGTATTCCGCTGGCAGAGACTCAGCGTTCTGAAACTGCGATTGTGGCCGGTATCGCCCATGCGGTGCTGGGTGATGAGAAAGTGAAATGGCTGGAGCTGGCAGGCGATTACAACCTGATCCGCGAACACATCGCGGCCACCATTCCAGGCTTTGCTGACTTTAACGCTAAATGCGATATCCCGGGCGGCTTCTACCTCGGTAATGCGGCAGCGGAACTGCGCTTCAATACCGCCAGTGGCAAAGCCGAGTTCAGCGCCGCGGCTCTGCCGACCTCGCTGTTCCCGAATCTGGATCAGGAAGTGCCATTCACCCTGCAGACCCTGCGTTCACACGATCAGTACAACACCACCATTTACGGCCTTGATGATCGTTATCGTGGCGTGTTTGGTCAGCGTGAAGTGGTGTTTATCAACCCGGACGACATGGCGGATTTAGGCTTCACGGAAGGCCAGAATGTCGATATTGAAACCCTGTGGAATGATGGCATCACCCGCCGCGTCAGCGGATTCAAACTGGTGCCGTACAATATTCCGCGCGGTAATCTGGCGGCTTACTATCCGGAAACTAACCCGCTGGTGCCGCTGAACAGCTTTGGCGATGGCAGCGGTACGCCGACCTCGAAATCGGTGCCGGTTAAACTTGAACTGTCGTCGGCGCTGGCCGACCAACGCATCGCCTGATCGCGGTCAGGTCTCCACCCCTAAAAAGCCGGCCTGTCCGGCTTTTTGCCTTGCCGCGCGGCGTCGATTCGCGTAAAACTGTCAGCCGCAATCAGGCCACGAAACGTAAAAATTATGTTCCAGGATAACCCGCTGCTCGCGCAGCTGAAAGAGAAGCTCCACTCGCAAACGCCTCGCGCTGAAGGCGTTGTTAAAGGCACCGAAAAAGGCTTCGGCTTCCTGGAAGTCGATGCACAAAAAAGCTACTTCATCCCGCCGCCGCAGATGAAAAAAGTGATGCACGGTGACCGTATCGTCGCCGTGATCAACAGCGATAAAGATCGTGAAAGCGCTGAGCCAGAAACGCTGGTTGAGCCGTTCCTGAGCCGCTTTGTTGGCCGGGTACAGAAAAAAGACGATCGCCTCTCCATCGTGCCAGATCATCCACTGCTGAAGGACGCCATTCAGTGCCGTCCGGTGCGTGGACTGACGCATGAGTTTGAAAATGGCGATTGGGCAGTGGCGGAGATGCGCCGCCACCCGCTGAAAGGCGATCGCGGTTTTTATGCCGAACTGACCGATTTTATTGTCAAAGCTGACGATCACCTCGCGCCATGGTGGGTGACGCTGTCGCGTCATAACCTTGAGCGTGAAGCGCCTGATGTCAGCTTTGGCGAAATGCTGGATGAAAACCTGACGCGTGAAGATCTGACCGCGCTGGATTTCGTCACCATCGACAGCGCCAGCACCGAAGATATGGATGATGCGCTCTACGTTGAAGCGCTGGAAGATGGCGCGCTGCGCCTGACCGTGGCTATCGCCGATCCCACCGCCTACGTGGCGGAAGGCAGCCAGCTGGATAAACTGGCGGCGCAGCGTGCCTTCACCAACTATCTGCCGGGCTTTAATATTCCGATGCTGCCGCGTCAGCTTTCTGATGACGTCTGCTCGCTGCGTCCGCATGCGCGCCGTCCGGCGCTGGCCTGCCGCGTCACGGTCGCTGCGGATGGCAGCCTGGCTGATGATCCGCAGTTCTTTGCTGCCTGGATCGAGTCAAAAGCTAAACTGGCCTACGACGACGTTTCTGACTGGCTGGAAAACAGCGGTGAGTGGCAGCCGGAAAGCGAGGCGATTGCTGAGCAAATCCGCCTGCTGCACCGTCTCTGTCTGGCACGCAGTGAATGGCGTCAGACCCATGCACTGGTGTTCAAAGATCGTCCTGACTACCGCTTCCTGCTGGGTGAGAAAGGCGAAGTGCTGGAGATCGTGGCTGAACCTCGCCGTATCGCCAACCGTATCGTTGAAGAGTCGATGATTCTGGCTAACGTCTGCGCGGCTAAAGTGCTGCGTGACACGCTCGGGTTTGGTATCTATAACGTTCATGCCGGTTTCGATAGCACTAACGCCGAACAGGCAGCCGCCGTGCTGGCGAACCACGGTATCAGCGTGGATGCGCAGGCGATTACCACGCTGGAAGGTTTCCGCGTGCTGCGCCGCGAGCTGGATGCCCAGCCGACGCAGTTCCTCGACAGCCGCATCCGTCGCTTCCAGACCTTTGCTGAGATCAGCACCGAACCGGGCCCGCATTTTGGCCTCGGCCTTGAAGCCTACGCCACCTGGACCTCACCGATCCGTAAGTTTGGCGATATGATCAACCATCGTCTGCTGAAGGCGATCATTCGCGGCGAGCAGATCGCCCGTCCGGATGAGGCGCTGACCGTCACCATGAGTGAACGTCGTCGCCTTAACCGCATGGCCGAGCGCGATGTTGGTGACTGGCTCTATGCCCGCTATCTGGCACCGTTCGCGGCTACCGACCGTCGTTTCAGCGCCGAGATCATCGACGTGTCGCGCGGCGGCATGCGGGTACGCCTGCTGGAGTTCGGTGCGGTCGCGTTTATCCCGGCCCCGTTCATCCACGCGGTACGTGATGAACTGGTCTGCAGCCAGGAAAATGGCACCGTGCAGATCAAAGGCGAAGTGGTTTACCGCGTCACTGACGTTATCGACGTGACCATCGCGGAAGTCCGGATGGAAACCCGTAGCGTAGTAGCTCGCCCCGCCGTTTAAGTCTGAAATCTGACGGGATAACGCTGGTTATCCCGTCACTTCCCACCGCCTCTGCTTTGCAAAAATGTTAAATTTGTACCCCGCTTCACACTTCTTCCTCGATTAACTTTCACTTACATTCCATTACATTAAGTTTGACTCGTTGTTTTCGATCGCATCTCTCTCGATCCTCACAAGGAGTTAGTCATGAAAAACGTCAAAACCGGCGCGATCTGGTTAGTGGTGGCGTTAATCGGCGCGGGCGCTTTCGCTATGCTGGCACTCAGCCGCGGCGAACACGTCAACGCAGTCTGGCTGGTGATTGCGGCGGTTGCCTGCTACAGCATCGCCTATCGCTTTTACAGCCTGTTTATTGCCCGCAATATTTTTGAACTGGATGACCGCCGTCTGACGCCCGCCGAGCGGCTGAATGACGGTCTCGATTATGTGCCAACCAACAAGTGGGTGCTGTTTGGTCACCACTTCGCGGCCATTGCCGGTGCCGGTCCGCTGGTCGGGCCGATCCTGGCGGCACAAATGGGGTTCCTGCCCGGCACCATCTGGATTCTGGTCGGGGTGATGCTGGCGGGTGCGGTACAGGACTTCCTGATCCTGTTTATTTCTACCCGCCGCGATGGCCGCTCGCTGGGTGAAATGGCCCGTCAGGAACTGGGTGCCTTTGCCGGTGTGGTCACCATGCTTGGCGCGCTCGGCGTGATGATCATCATTCTTTCGGCGCTGGCGCTGGTGGTGGTCAAGGCGTTAGCCAACAGCCCCTGGGGCCTGTTTACCATCGCCGCCACCATTCCTATCGCGCTGTTTATGGGCGTTTATATGCGCTTTATCCGCCCCGGAAAAATCGCTGAAGTGTCGCTGATCGGTTTTGTGCTGATGATGGCGGCGATCATCTATGGCGGTGACGTGGCGCAGCATCCTTACTGGGGACCGTTTTTCACCCTGAAAGGCACTTCGCTCACCTGGGTACTGGTGATTTACGGCTTCATTGCCTCGGTCCTGCCGGTCTGGCTGCTGCTGGCCCCGCGTGATTACCTGTCTACCTTCCTTAAAATTGGCGTCATTGTCGGACTGGCGATTGGCATCGTGTTTGCCATGCCAGAGATGAAAATGCCGGCGGTGACCAAATTTATCGACGGCAGCGGCCCGGTCTTCTCCGGCGCAATGTTCCCGTTCCTGTTTATCACGATTGCCTGTGGTGCCATCTCCGGCTTCCATGCGCTGGTGTCGAGCGGCACCACGCCGAAACTGGTGGAGCGTGAAAGCCATATCCGCTTCATTGGTTACGGAGCGATGCTGATGGAGTCATTCGTGGCGATCATGGCGCTGATTTGCGCCTCGGTGCTGGACCCCGGCGTCTATTTCGCCATGAACTCACCGGCTGCGCTGATTGGCACCACCGTTGAGAGCGCCTCGCAGGTGATCAACGGCTGGGGCTTTGTGGTGACGCCAGAGATGCTGAGCGGCATTGCCCGCGACGTGGGGGAAGGCTCTATCCTCTCACGTGCCGGTGGTGCACCAACCTTTGCCGTCGGGATGGCACACATCATTTCCGACATTTTCAACAGTCGGGCGATGATGGCGTTCTGGTACCACTTCGCCATCCTGTTTGAAGCGCTGTTTATCCTGACTGCCGTCGATGCCGGTACCCGCGCCTGCCGTTTTATGGTGCAGGATCTGGTCGGCACCGTGGTGCCTTCACTGGCGAATAACCGCTCCTGGCTCGGCAACATGGCCGGTACCACAGTCGCGGTGGCGGGCTGGGGCTTCTTTGTCTATCAGGGCGTGGTCGATCCGCTGGGCGGCATTAACACCCTGTGGCCGCTGTTTGGTATCGGAAACCAGATGCTGGCCTCAATGGCGCTGATCCTCGGTACCGTGGTGTTGTTCAAAATGAAAAAACAACGCTACGCCTGGGTCACCATCCTGCCAACCATCTGGCTGTTCATTACCTCAATGACCGCCGGCTGGCAGAAAATCTTCCATGAAAAACCGTCAATCGGCTTTCTGGCTCAGGCCAGTAAGTTCCGAAAAGGGCTGGATGAAGGCGTATTGATTGCCCCGGCGAAAACCGTGGCCGATATGCAGACCATCGTCTTCAGCAATCAGATCAATGCGGCGCTGTGCGGCTTCTTTATGCTGGTGGCGGTGACGATGCTGATTGCCGCCTTCTTTGTTATCCGCAAGGCATTGCGCAGTAACCTGCCGACCACGCATGAATCGACGGTTGCGCTGCGTAATAAGGAGGTGCGTCATGTCTGATGCGATTCATCCGGTGCGTCGTCCGCAGGGCGAGTGGCAGATCCATCGCTGCCAGTTTGTTACGGCCCGCGAGGCGGCGCCCTTTCGCTGGCGGAGCCTGTGGCGAGGGCTGCAACAGTGCTTTCGCTTAATGGTCGGGGTGCAGGATTATCAAACATACCTGCAGCATATGCGACTGCATCACCCTGAACAGACGCCGATGAATGAGCGTGATTTCCACCGCTACTGTCTGGATGCCCGCTTCCCCAGCCAGGCCGGTAAGCTGGGGAAATGTCCCTGCTGATGATCGTAATAAGCCCCACGGAAGTGGGGCTTTTTTGTGCCATTCATATCTTGATAGCAAAATATATTTGGTTTGTACCTTGTGCTAACGTCGGATGATGAATACTGTTGCTAAAATAATGAGATAACGCCTGCAGAGCACTCCCCGGAGGAAGTTTCCATGACCGATGAACAAGGGCAAACGTTGTTGTACACCTTGTTTGGTACAACCAGCCCTCATTGGCGTCTGACCGCGGACAGCGATGCGCTGAATTTTGCCGAAGATGAGTCGTCACTAACCAATATAGCCCTGCCGCTAACCCCCGGCCAGGCTGCGATGATACGGGCCATGCCGGTCATCACCTCAAGTATTAATCTGACGCTGCCGTTGCAGGGTGTTGCGGTACCGTTGCATCTGGTCGGCCGCAAAGTTAACCAATCTTCGTGGGCCGGAACCGCCTCTGCCTGGGGCGATACCGCCGCGGTTGCCCGTGATTTGACATTAGGGCTTTCATTCGCCGAACAGGTGGTTTCGGAAGCCAATTCGGTGATCGTCATTCTCGACCAGCGTGGCAACATCCAGCGTTTTAACCGCCTGAGTGAAGAATATACCGGTCTGAACGAACATGAGGTGATTGGCCAGAATGTCTTTCAGCTGTTTATGACCAAACAGGAAGCTGCGGCCTCGCGACGTAACATTGCCGGCTTCTTCCGGGATGGTAACTCCTATGAGGTCGAGCGCTGGGTGAAAACCAGAAAAGGCCAGCGACTGTTCTTGTTTCGTAATAAGTTCGTTCACAGCGGCAGTGGCAAAAATGAAATTTTCCTCATCTGTTCAGGCACGGACATAACCGAGGAGCGTCGCGCCCAGGAACGCCTGCGGGTGCTGGCCAACACCGATACGGTGACCGGATTACCCAATCGTAACGCGATTCATCAGCAAATGAGTCAGGCGCTGGAGCAAGCTGGCGGCGATGAGACCGGCGTGGTCTATCTCGATCTCGATAATTTCAAGAAAGTGAATGACGCCTACGGTCATATGTTTGGCGATCAGCTGTTGCAGGCGGTGTCGCTGGCGATCCTGAGCTGCCTCGGCAAAGATCAGACGCTGGGTCGCCTGGGCGGCGATGAATTTGTGGTGCTGGCAGAACACACCAGCCAGGCGGCGCTGGAGGCGATGTCTTCCCGCATCCTCGAGCGACTGCGTCAGCCGTTCCGCATTGGGCTGATTGAAGTCTACAGCGGCTGCTCGATTGGTATCGCCCTCGCCCCGATGCATGGCGAGGATCGTGAGAGCCTGATCCGCAACGCCGACACCGCGATGTACCATGCTAAAGAGAACGGCCGCGGCAAGTTTTGTGTGTTTGCGGCTGAGATGAATCAGCGGGTGTTTGAGTATCTGTGGCTCGACACTAACCTGCGTAAAGCGCTGGAGCTGGATCACCTCATTGTCCACTACCAGCCGAAAATCGACAGTGACGGCAACGTGCGCAGCGCCGAAGCGCTGGTGCGCTGGATTTCACCGGAGCGCGGGATGGTCTCGCCGGGCGATTTTATTCCCTACGCCGAAGAGTCTGGGCTGATTGTGCCGCTGGGTCGCTGGGTGATGCTTAACGTGCTGAAGCAGATTATCGCCTGGCGTCAGGACGGCGTGTATCTGCGGGTGGCAGTCAACGTCTCTGCCCGCCAGCTGATCGATCAAAGTATCTACAGCGATTTGAAACAGGCGCTGACCGAGGCCGGTCTGACCGATTGCCCGATCGATATTGAACTGACCGAAAGTTGCCTGATCGAAAATGAGACCGAAGCGCTGAAGCTGATGAAGCAGTTTCAGGATTTGGGGGCTCAGGTGCATCTCGATGACTTTGGTACCGGCTACTCTTCGCTGTCACAACTGGCGCGGGTCCCGATTAACGCCATTAAGCTCGATCAAAGTTTTATCCGTAATATCAATAAGCAGCCGGTTTCACAATCGCTGGTGCGTGCCATCGTCGCCGTCGCCAAGGCGCTTGACCTGCAGGTGATTGCCGAGGGTATTGAAACCCAGGATGAAGAGAAATTTATCCTTAAAAGTGGTGTTGACGGGCGTCAGGGCTATCTCTACGCAAAACCAATGCCCGCGGAGCAATTTGGGCATTGGCTGGCTAAGCATCCTGCCCGCGTTTAACGCTGTTAATTACTAGCCCGCTTTACGCAGTGATGCGCTGTGGCGGTTTTGTAACTGTACCAGACGTTCCATATAAGCAATGTCTTTGGGTTCAATGGTAAAGGCGTAATCAACCCAATCTTCGGTAATGTCCATCAGCTCAGCGCGTGACAATTGCAGCACGCGCTGACGCGCTTTCAGCATTGCCCGCACGCCGTTGAGTTTCGGACGTAAGGTATCGATAAAGGTTCGGGTGGCGCGATAGCTGTCACCAGGCTGAAATACTTTATCCACCAGACCGCGTGTTTCGTACCATTCCGCGCTGTGCGACTCCCCTTCACAGATCAGCTCTTCGGCCAGCTTCATGCCGGCACGACGTGCCACCAGCGAATAACCGCCCATTCCCGGGAACAGGTTAAAGGCAATTTCCGGGAAGCCCATCCGCGCGTTGTTCTGCGCCAGAATAAAGTGATGCGCCAGCGCAGCTTCAAAGCCACCGCCCAGCGCACTGCCCTCAATCATCGCCAGCGTGACCGCGCCGGTGTCAAAGCCGCGTGCTGCTGAATGGATACAGTCAACACAGGCCCGGGCATAAGCCCGCAGTGCTTCGCGCCGGTTATTACGGATGCACTCAACAAAGAAGCGCAGATCGCCTCCGGCGTTAAACATCTGTGGAACCAGCGAGCCCGTCACCCAGAAATCGATTGGCAGGCCGGAACGCTGCGCGGCATAGCTCAGGTTCATGATCTCCTCAATCAGTTCGTGGTTGAAGCTGGGACGCGGCTGAGCGCGCAGCATCATCCACATGGTGCGTCGTCCTTCCTCGTAATAGGCGACTAACTGGGTGGTGTTACCGACTTCGGTAAATAATCTGCACGTTGCTTGGTTAATAACTGTCATTGTCTCATCCTCTGTTTATATTTGATGCGCTTAATACGCCACATCAGCGTAATGCAGAGTGAGTCCAGACCAAATGAGAGATTGATTTACAACACAAAATCCAGAGTGATCCCCGACAGAGCTGTCGGGGATTGATTAGGCGGGTTACTTAATGGCAGCGCGTTGATCGATGGCGACATGCATACGCTTAACGCGTTTTGAATAGAGTGCGGTAATGATTGGCACCAGTACCGAAGTGACGATCACCGAGGTCGCCACCAGTGCGGTTGCCGCCGGCGCAACCGCTTTAAACTGCGGCAGCATTTCCGCAATCAGCACCGGCGTCGCTACCGCTGCCCCGGCGGTACTGGACGCGGCCACGCCCGCCGTGCCGTCACCGCCGCCGATCAGTCGATCGGCGAGAATCAGCGGGATGCCGGTAATGATGATCACCGCCACGCCCAGCATAATGCCCAGCAGGCCGGTTTCGGCAATCACCGCCAGATTGATGGTATTACCCAGCGCAAACGCGAAGAACGGGATCAGGGTATGCACCGCTTTACCGAAGAATTCACGCAGTTCAGGATCAAGGTTCCCTAATGCAAATCCCACTACAAACGGCAGCACTGCTCCGACAAACACATGCGGCTCGAATGAAGCAATTCCTGCCGTCCCGAGAATCACCATGGTCATCAGCGGACCGGATTCAAGCGACATCAGCACAAAGGCGCCTGATTCCTCTTTCGAACCGTATTGCTGCATGATCGACGCGTAAAGTCCGCCGTTGGTCATATCCATCGCCGCCACCAGCGCCAGGGTGGATAAACCGGCAAACATACCGACTTCAACCCCGTTTTCCGGCATTACCCGTGACGCAATGGCCGCGACTACCCACGCCACAGCAATTTTGGTCAGCACCAGCGTGCCGGACTTGCGTAACACCGTGCCGGTGGCGCTCAGCTTGATCGACGCCCCCATACAGAAAAACCACACCGCCAGAATTGGTACGGTACCGGTCATTAAGCCGTTGGTGAAAGAGCCAAAGTATTTCCCGGCACCGGGAGAGAAGGTATGACAGAGCGCGCCGATAAACAGCGGAATTAACATCATGCCGCCAGGGATTTTGTCTATTGCACGTTTGATATGCATATTAATGTCACCTTTGCTATGCCAGTGGGAGCTGCGAAAAGTACCCGAAGGCGATGCAAGCAAAATAGTGACTGGGCGTAACGAAAACAGTGATCGCCACGATAAAATGAAACAGCGTTTTATTTTTATTGATCGATTGTTTTGATAAGTATGATCACGATCGCCATACCAGTTGTGGCGGGAACAAAAAAACGGGACGCTGCTGGCGTCCCGACGATTATTTCTGACCGTACCAGGCGTTGTCGCCATGCTTACGTAAGTAGTGCAGGTCCAGCAGGGTTTGCTGGATCGGTGGCAGATTTGCCGTCAGCTGCTGGCTGAACAGCCCCATGTAGGCCACCTCTTCCAGCACCACCGCACTGTGTACCGCCGCATGTGCATCTTTACCCCAGGCAAAGGGTCCGTGCGAATTGACCAGCACCGCCGGTATCGCTGAAGGTGACAGGCCCCGCTGGGCGAAGGTTTCAATAATCACTTCACCGGTATTCCACTCATACTGCTGCTGGATCTCTTCATCGCGCATCGCGCGGGTACAGGGGATCTCGCCGTAGAAGTCATCGGCATGGGTGGTACCCCAGGCGGGAATCGCTCGACCAGCCTGCGCCCAGATGGTCGCATGTCGCGAATGGGTATGGACAATACCGCCGACCTCCGGCCACGCCAGATAGAGAGCACGGTGAGTGGCGGTATCAGATGAGGGACGTTTATCGCCTTCCACCACCTTGCCACTGGCCAGTTCAACCACCACCATATCGTCGCGTGTCATCTCTTCATAACGCACGCCGGACGGTTTGATCACCAGTAAGCCCTGTTCGCGGTCTACCGCGCTGACATTTCCCCAGGTGAAGGTCACCAGGTTGTATTTAGGTAGATCCAGATTCGCGTCCAGAACCTGTTGTTTTAGCTGTTCCAGCATGCCTTTTCTCCTGCGGACAATTGTCCTTAAATTCTGCGGATTACGGCGCGAAAAGGTTATGGAGCAAATGGCTATAAACGCAGAGGGAAATGGCTGTGAATGCAAAAATGTGTCGTGATTTCAGAATTGTCTATCTTCGTAATTGGCGCAGAATGCATAGAATTCTCTCAGGCAACGCGTGGTCCTGATGGGCTGGCGTTGTCACTCACCCGCTACAGACAGTGTGTCGATGGTGAAGCCTGTTTCGATGCCGACAGGGAAGCGGCAATAATGGGCGCACAAGCGGGTTGAGGAAATATCGGAGCTATACTTAAGGTGTTGCCTCTGTGAGCACATTAAAGGAGAAGTTATGACAATTACAATGAAACGAATCACCGCTGCTGTACTGGCTACCACATTAGTTGTCGCGTTAAGCGGCTGTTCTAACTGGTCTAAACGTGACCGTAACACCGCGATTGGCGCGGGTGCGGGTGCGATTGGTGGTTCAGTACTGACCAACGGAAGCGCGCTCGGCACGGTCGGCGGCGCTGCTGTAGGTGGTATTATCGGTCATCAGGTCCATTAATGACCGTATTAAAATAATAATCGGCTACGCTAAGCATCTACCTGTCAATCGGGCTACTTCTGTAGCCCGATTTTTTTTATTCAGCCGCCCGCCAGTTTAACTTTCATTCCTTTGGCTTCCAGCAGCGTTTTCAGCAGGTCGCGTTTGTCGCCCTGAATCTCAATAACGCCCTCTTTCAGCGAGCCGCCACAGCCGCACTTCTTTTTCAGCTCAGCCGCCAGTTGCGTTAATCCGGCATCATCCATATCGATACCGCTGATCAGGCAGACGCCTTTGCCTTTACGGCCACTGGTCTGGCGCTGAATGCGGACAATCCCATCACCTTTTGGCCGTTCAGCCTTTTGCTCCGGCTGCGTGATGCGGCCGCTGTCGGTTGAATAAACCAGTGGATTATCATTTGCCATTACTTCTCCTCCAAGCTTTGCAGAATGGCCTGCAGTGCCGCTGCCGGATCGGCAGATTGGGTAATCGGACGGCCGATCACCATATAATCCACGCCCGCCTGTTTAGCTTGCAGGGGCGTCATAATACGACGCTGATCGCCGGCATCGCTGCCTGCCGGACGAATACCCGGCGTGACCAGGGCAAAATCCTGACCGATCACCTGTTTGAAGCGGACCGCCTCCTGCGCTGAACAGACCACACCATCAAGGCCGCATTCGCGCGTCAGTTTCGCCAGTCGCTCAGCCTGTTCGGCTGGCGAGAGCGTGATGCCCAGCCCTCTCAAATCCTCTTCATCCATGCTGGTCAATACCGTGACGGCAATCAGCAGCGGTGCCTCTTTACCATAGGGTAGCAGCGCTTCACGTGCGGCGTTCATCATGCGTGCCCCACCGCTGGCGTGGACATTGACCATCCATACGCCCAAATCGGCAGCGGCGGCCACAGCATGCGCGGTGGTGTTGGGAATGTCGTGGAATTTAAGATCGAGAAACACCTCAAATCCGCGCTGCTGCAACGTGGTGACCAGCGAGGGGCCAAACAGCGTGAACATCTCTTTGCCCACTTTCAGCCGGCAGCTGCGCGGATCGATCTGATCGACAAAGCGCAGCGCGCTGTTGATGTCGTGATAATCAAGCGCCACCAGAATCGGCGAAGCGGTCACGGTGTGGGGTGAAGGCATGTCATTTCCTCTGCAGTTGGCACCCGCGGGCGCGATAGACAAACGGCAAGCATTCTACCTGCGGCCTCGGGTCATCACAATCGCCATTCTCCGCCTGCCTGACGTTGCGCGCACCGTTGCCGCATTGGGGTTCAGTGAATATCCTTTAGTATGTTGTAACTATTAAACAGGCTGGCAGCGCACTGTAAGGCGCGGTAATTACTGGCCGTCAAGGCCCCGAATCGGTTTAACCGATGACCAGGTGCGGCACGATGGGCAATGCCAGTAGAGTGCATGGGCAGTAAAGCCACACTTCTGGCAGCGATAGCGCGGTTTAGTACGAATCTGTTCGCCGACCATGTCGCGCAGCACCATCAGGCTCTCTTTGGCGCGGCCATCTTCCGCTTCGTGCAGGTGAAAATCCATCAGGCGATGGAATACCCGCATGGTCGGGTGGCGCTGGAGTTGGCGGTTAATGTAGTTCTGCGCCGCTTCCGGCCCCTGCTGCTGTTCAAGAATATCTGACAGATAGAGTTCGGCTGCGGCACCGGTATTCTCTTCGACGCAGCGTTGCAGGAACTCTGCCCAGGCTTCAGGTTGATTGAGCCGCTGGAAGCAGGTTTCGAGCATCGACAGCGTCTCACTCACCAGCTCTTTGTCCTGATCCAGTACCCGCTGCAGGTGACCGACGGCTTTGGCGTAGTCGCCTTTCTCCATCAGAATACGGCCCATCATAATCGAGACGCGCGCGCTCTGACGATCGGCCGCCTCCCCTTTCTTCAGCAGGCTCATGGCGCGATCCAGGTCGTCGCTGCTCATCGCCTGAAGCGCCAGTTCGCAATAAAAATGAGCGATTTCGCCTTTCTGCTTATCTTTGCCCAGCTTGACCAGCCGCTCTGCCACTTCAATCGCCTGCTGCCAGTCGCTGGTCGCCTGATGGATCAGCAACAGCTGCTGCAGCGCGCCGATGCGGAAATCGGTTTCATCCGTCAGCTGCTTAAACATATCCTCTGCGCGGTCATACAGCCCGGCCGCCATGTAGTCGCGTCCCAGCTGCTGGATCGCCAGCAGTCGCTGTTCATAACTGAGGGAGGCACTTTCCATTAACGCCTGATGGATGCGGATGGCGCGATCGACTTCACCACGCGAGCGAAACAGGTTGCCCAGCGTCAGGTGCGCCTCGACGGTGCCGCTGTCCTCTTTCAGCATATCGAGAAACAGGTCGACCGCTTTATCCTGCTGATTGGAGAGCAGGAAGTTTACGCCAGCGACATATTCGCGTGACAGACGGTTAGCTTCCTGTTGCTTGTCCTGTTGCGCACTGCGGCGGCCCATATACCAGCCATACGCAGCCGCAACCGGCAGTAACAGAAACAGCAGCTCAAGCATCGATGTTTATTCCCGGCCAGCCGGTGAAGATGGCGTTGTCGCTACCACGGTGCTCTGCTCAAGCTGCGTCTGCATACGCTTAATTTTTCGATTGGCATTGGCCAGCGAAACGCGGGTGCGTAACCAGAACAGACCGCAGATCACCCAGCCGAGCACGAAACCTGCACCAAACAGGGTTGCCAGTAAGGTCGAAATGCTGAACTCACCCTGCGCCAGCAGGTAGTTGAAGGTAATAACCTGGTCGTTATGCGCGCCTAGCGTGACGGAGATGATGAAAATGACCAATACCACTAAAAAAATCAGCAAATATTTCACAGTGCATCCTGTTGTGAGGTTGTCAGGTAGAATTATGCCAAAACTCCAGCAAAAATGCTGCTCCCAGCAGCATCAGACGGCCCGCTTTTACGCCAGCCCGATCAATAATATGGGGACTTTATGGCGAATTACAATCAGGGTTCCCGCTGCGCCACCTCTTTTTGCTCCGCCGGCGGCAGGCTGAGTGGACCACAGACGCGCTGGGCCAGCCAGGTCGCGACGGTAACCAGCAGCCACGACAGCACGGTAGCCATCGCCAGATCGCGCGGCCAGTGCATGCCAAGCAGCAGACGACTGGCCATAACGCCCATCGCCCAGAGAAAAACAATCACTACCGTTTTGTAATGGCGACGCGGCCACAGCAACCCGATCGCCAGCAAGGCCCAGCTGGCGGCAAACATGGTATGACCCGAAGGAAAGGCGAAACCGGTTTCGAAGGCCCAGTGGCGCTTCAGCCAGCCGGGTATCCGGGTCTCATCCGCAATTAACGCGGTGACCATTTCGCCGCGCTGCTTGCGCTTCAGTTGATAAAACGCTTTGTCGTCAAGACCGTGGTGCTGTTCCAGCCAGATCACATACGGACGCGGCTCCTGCACCTGCTCTTTAATGAAAGATTTGGTGTACTGTCCGGCCAGGATGGTGGCGTTCATGATCAACAACAACAGGATGGCCGGTTTGAGGCGAAAACGCAGGCACCATAACACCCATGCGCTCAACAGCACGCTGGTCACAATTCCCCACGGATTGGTCACCGTTTCGGTCATCCAGAACAGGCCTTTCAACATCGCGTTGCTTTCACCCGGTTGCCATTGCCAGCCTGATAACCAGACACCGATCGGCATAATTAACAGCAGTAACATCCCGAAGGTGGTACGACGCGAAATTTTATACATCCTTTTCCCTTATATCGACGACAAACAGCGAAAACAGCATAACTTTAGCTTAAAAAAGAATAACATAACCGCTTTTGATTAGATAATTGTGCTTTATCACACCAATTGTTCTGACAGATTACCAGCGCGCCGCTGGGTTGTGGCACAATATTGCACGTTTGTCAGGCCACACTGGCCTGTGCGCTATCATGATGATAGTGCATCCTCTGAAGGTTCTGGAGAGTCACATGCAGCTTAAACGGGTGGCAGAAGCCAAACTGCCCACGCCATGGGGAGATTTCCTGATGGTCGGTTTCGAAGAATTGGCAACCGGACATGACCACGTTGCTCTGGTCTTTGGCGATATTAATGACAACGAGCCGGTGCTGGCGCGCGTTCATTCCGAATGCCTGACCGGCGATGCGCTATTCAGCCTGCGCTGCGACTGTGGCTTCCAGCTGGAAGCGGCGTTGAATGCCATCGCTGAAGAGGGTCGCGGCGCGTTGCTCTATCACCGCCAGGAAGGACGCAACATCGGCCTGCTGAATAAGATCCGCGCCTATGCGTTGCAGGATAAGGGCTACGACACGGTTGAAGCCAACCATCAACTCGGTTTTGCCGCCGATGAACGCGACTTCACGCTGTGCGCTGATATGTTTAAATTGCTCGGCGTAAATGAAGTGCGTCTGCTGACCAATAATCCACGTAAAGTGGAGATCCTCAGCGAGGCGGGGATTAACATTGTTGAGCGGGTGCCGCTGGTAGTGGGTCGCAATCCCAAGAACGCGCACTATCTGGACACTAAAGCGGAAAAGATGGGGCATATACTGCCGAAGTCTTAAATTAAAAAGCCGGGTTTCCCCGGCTTTTTTGTTAGTCCAGCATGTTACGGATCACGTAGTGCAGGATGCCGTCGTTACGGTAATAGGTCAGCTCGTTGCCGGTATCGATGCGGCAGCGGGTATCCAGCTCCTCTTTACTGCCATCAGCGCGGGTCAGCGTCACTTTCACCGTACAGCCTGGCGTCAGCGCGCTCAGGTTCTCTACGTCAATGCGCTCTTCCCCGGTCAGCCCCAGCGTTTTACGGCTTACGCCCTGCGGGAACTCCAGTGGCAGTATCCCCATGCCAATCAGATTCGAACGGTGAATACGTTCAAATGATTCGGCAATCACCACCCGCACGCCCTGCAGGCGTGGTCCCTTCGCCGCCCAGTCGCGACTCGATCCCGATCCATACTCTTTACCGGCGATGACCGCCAGCGGCACGCCTTCCGCCTGATACTTCATCGCCGCGTCGTAAATAGCCAGTTGCTCGCCGCTCGGATAGTGACGGGTATACCCGCCTTCTACGCCGGGTACCATCTCATTGCGAATACGGATATTGGCAAAGGTACCGCGCATCATCACTTCATGGTTACCGCGACGGGAACCGTAAGAGTTAAAGTCGTTGCGCTCTACCCCGTGCGCCAGCAGATAACGCCCCGCCGGACTTTCAGCCTTGATACTGCCGGCCGGGGAGATGTGGTCGGTGGTGACCGAGTCACCCAGCATCGCCAGCACCCGCGCGCCACGAATATCCTGCACCGGCTTAGGTTCTTTCTCCATGTCATCAAAGAACGGCGACAGCCGGATGTAGGTTGAGCCTTCGTCCCAGTCGTAGGTCGCGGCTTCACTCACCTTGATCTGCTGCCATTCTGGCGTGCCGTCAAACACCTCGGCGTACTCTTTGTGGAACATGTCGCTGGTGACCTGCTGCACCGCAGTGGAGATCTCTTCTGGCGATGGCCAGATATCCTTCAGATAGACCGGCTGGCCGCTACGATCGTGCCCAAGTGGATCGGTCTGCAGGTTGATCTTCATATTACCCGCCAGCGCATAAGCAACCACCAGCGGCGGCGATGCCAGCCAGTTGGTTTTGATCAGCGGATGGATACGGCCTTCAAAATTTCGGTTACCTGAAAGCACGGCGCCGACCGTCAGATCGCCCTGCTTAATCGCCGATTCAATCTCATCTTTCAGCGGCCCGGAGTTGCCGATACAGGTGGTGCAGCCGTAGCCGACCAGATTAAAGCCCAATTGGTCGAGGTAAGAGGTCAGCTGCGCCACGGCCAGATAATCAGACACCACCTTTGATCCCGGTGCCAGCGAAGCTTTCACCCAGGGCTGTCGTTTCAGGCCCCGCTCAACCGCTTTTTTCGCCAGTAACCCGGCGGCCATCAGTACGCTGGGGTTGGAGGTATTAGTACAAGAGGTAATGGCGCTGATCACCACTGCGCCATCGGTCAGCGTGTGGGTCAGTCCGGTATTGCTGTCGGTATAGTCGACCGCTTTATGGGGTTTCTGAGCGTGGTTGACCTCCAGTTCATTACTGGCGTCAAAGGCGGCGGGGACGTCACCGAGTGATACCCGGTCCTGCGGACGTTTAGGCCCGGCCAGGCTCGACTCCACATCGTTCATATCCAGCGCCAGAGTACTGGTAAAACGTGGCTCATCGCCCGGATTGCGCCACAGGCCTTGCGCTTTGGCGTAGGCCTCAACCAGCGCCACCTGTTCAGCTTCACGCCCGGTGAGCGTCATATAACTCAGAGTCACTTCATCAACCGGGAAGAAGCCACAGGTTGCGCCATATTCAGGCGCCATATTCGCAATGGTTGCCCGGTCAGCCAGCGGGAGATCGGCCAGTCCGTCGCCATAGAACTCCACGAATTTCCCTACCACGCCGTGCTTACGCAGCATCTGGGTAACCGTCAGCACCAGATCGGTGGCGGTGATGCCCGGGCGTAATTTGCCGGTGAGTTTAAAGCCCACGACATCCGGAATCAGCATTGATACCGGCTGGCCGAGCATCGCCGCTTCCGCTTCAATGCCGCCCACGCCCCACCCCAGCACGCCGAGCGCATTAATCATGGTGGTATGTGAATCGGTGCCGACCAGCGTGTCGGGCCAGGCATACTCTTCCCCGTTCAGGGTTTCGTGCCAGATCGCTTTGCCAAGATACTCCAGGTTGACCTGGTGGCAGATACCGGTGCCAGGCGGAACCACGCGGAATTTATCGAAGGCTTTCTGGCCCCAGCGCAAAAAGACGTAACGTTCGTGGTTACGTTCCATCTCCAGCCGGACGTTCTCTTCAAACGCGTCATCATCACCGAAATGGTCAACGGTGACCGAGTGGTCAATCACCAGATCAACCGGCGACAAGGGATTTACCTTCGCGACATCGCCGCCCAGCCGGTTGACGGCTTCACGCATTGCCGCCAGATCGACCACCGCCGGCACACCGGTAAAGTCCTGCATTAATACCCGCGCAGGACGGTAGGCGATTTCCCGATCGGCATGCGCATCTTTTTGCCAGTCAACCAGCGCCTGGATATCTTCCGCGGTCACGGAATCGCCATCCTGCCAGCGCAGCAGATTTTCCAGCAAAACTTTCAGGGATTTGGGTAAGCGATCAATGTTACCGAGGTGTTGAGCAGCGTGGGGAAGACTGAAGATGTGATAATTTTTCTTGTCGACCTGCAGTATTTCCTGACTCTGCTCGCGTAGGGTAGACGACATAGCTCCTCCTTTATAATCGTGGTCTTTAAACCTCAGAGAGTTAAAGGTTTATGTTAAAGATAGACCACAAATTCGTTAACGTTTTGATTACAACACAAATTGCTACAATCGGCCGAAACGAAAATGCCCCGTCCGGAGACGAGGCATCAGAAAGAGGTGATTTAATTCAAATCAGAGCGTGATCCACACCGCCGCAGACCAGAACGCAAAGCAAAAGGCATATGCGCTAAGCCAGGACATTTTTATGATATTCATTTTAGTTCACTCCTTCGCCTGAATTTGGCGTACAAAGGCCTGCGATCATCCACTAAGGATGAAACCCGTTTGTGTTACTGAGTGTGGAGTTGGGCTTTTAACGTGCCCGCCGGAGAAACCGGAAAGAAGAACAAAGAGCAGTAAGAATAATAAACGGTACAGCAAACAGCGTTATTTAGTTTTAGGGTCCAGGAACGACTCGATAAAGTGTCGCTGGTTATCACTCAAATCCCAGGAATCGGGGATAGACACTTTTTCGTCCTTTGCAAGCGGCTCTTTTCCTTTACAGGAAGCGGGCTTGTGCTGACGCGCAGTCAAAGAACGTTTATGGCTGAGTGTGTTTGCCCACATGGCTTTAGCCCCAGATACGCCAGATCATTAATGCAACAACTACCCAGAACAGCGCTGAGGCAGCGAATACGGTCAGCCAGGCTTTGCGGCGGGTGTTGCCAGTGCGCTCAACCTTGGTGCTTTTTGCCGGGAAGCCCGGTTGTACAGTCAGTCGTGTATTCATAGTTTTTGATAATCACTCTCAACAAAATGATTGATAACAACGATTAAGATTTAGGACGAATCCTAAACGCGTTAAGGCCAAAAATCCAGTTATTTTTATTGAGTAAAACGATTAACGCTATTAATCAATAAGGCCTAATCACGTAAGAAATCATTAACCGCGGAACAAACTTTTAATTAAACGATCACATTGTAAATTTGAGTTAATTTACGTTTAGGACCATTCAAAACTAAAGAGCGGATTAAAGAACCTGATATCAGCGGGCTTTTCATCAGGTCTTAACTGGAGTATGGGAATATTCCTGGCGTCCCGCAAAGCGGCAAGGTAAAAAATGTGTAGTAATTCGCATTTAAGAAAGACCAAACCGAAAACATGTGATCGATGTTTCATTTACAAAAAAATAATAAAAACTTTTGAGTCTCATCTGGCGCTAACATCTGGCAATAAAAAAGGCCGCCAGCGGCAGCCTTTAAAATCATTAATGAGTATCACACTCATTTAAACGGCAGTTTGATGTCCTTAAACATTGCCTCAATATCTTCGTTCGAACGCAATGCCACGGCGGTATCAACCACATCACGCGTCAGGTGCGGCGCAAAACGTTGGATAAAATCATACATATAGCTGCGCAGGAAGGTGCTGCGACGGAAGCCGATCTTGGTGGTACTGTTGGTGAAAATGTCCGCCGCTTCGATACGAATCAGGTCAGGATCTGAGACCGGATCGACCGCCATGCTGGCAATAACCCCGACGCCAAGACCTAATCTTACGTAAGTTTTGATAACGTCAGCGTCGGTGGCGGTGAAAACAATGCGTGGCGTTAAGCCGGCACGGTTAAATGCGGTATCAAGCTCTGACCGCCCGGTAAAGCCAAAGGTGTAGGTCACCAGCGGGTATTCAGCCAGCTCTTCTATCGTCACCTGCCCTTTTCCGGCCAGCGGATGGTCAGCCGTCACTACAATCGCCCGGTTCCAGTGGTAGCACGGCAACATGATCAAATCGTCGTACAGATGCAGTGCTTCGGTTGCAATCGCGAAGTCCGCATTGCCCTTAGATACCGCTTCGGCAATCTGCGTCGGCGATCCCTGATGCATATGCAGCGATACCCGCGGATAGCGCTCAATGAAGCCTTTAATTACGCCTGGCAGTGCATAGCGCGCCTGAGTATGGGTGGTTGCCACATACAGCGACCCTTTGTCCGGCCAGGTGTGTTCACCGGCGACGGATTTAATCGCATCTACTTTGGAAAGCACTTCACGCGCAATGCGGATAATCTCTTCACCGGCTGGCGTCACCTGAGTCAGGTGTTTACCGCTGCGGGCAAAAATCTGTACCCCCAGCTCATCTTCCAGCATCCGGACCTGTTTACTGATGCCAGGCTGCGAGGTGTAAAGTCCTTCCGCCGTCGAAGAGACATTAAGGTTGTGATTAACCACTTCGACGATATAGCGCAACTGCTGTAATTTCATATCTATTCCATCCCGGTAAGTTACAGAGTCGCATCCCCGGTTGACGTATTGTCGCCTTAACAGGGTGAAGAAAAGCCATGCATCAGGAAAGGTCGGAAATGCTATAACCACTATATCATTTTAAGTGTGATTGTAGAACGGATTGATATAAGGCTCAGAAAAAGGCCAGCGAGCGCTGGCCTGATAGGATTACTTCTTCGCTTCCTGCCATTTGCCATCAATGTAGAAGGCGGACCAGCCGGTCGCTTTGCCCTCTTTTTCAGAGGAGACGTACTGCTGTTTGGTTTTGCGGCTGAAACGGACCAGCGTCTTATTGCCTTCCGGATCGGTAGCCGGTGCCTCGGCCAGGTACTTCAGCTTCTCTGGCAGACGGTCACTGAAGCGCTGTAACTCTTCCACCAGCGGCGCACGGGTTTCGCGCGATTTCGGGAAGGTATTAGCCGCCAGGAAGACCCCGGCAGCGCCGTCGCGCAGCACGAAATAGGCATCCGACTTCTCGCACGCCAGTTCAGGCAGCGGGACCGGATCTTCTTTCGGCGGTGCCACTTCACCGTTACGCAGAATCTTACGGGTGTTTTTACACTCTTCGTTGGTACAGGCCATGTACTTGCCGAAGCGACCCATTTTCAGGTGCATCTCGGAACCACATTTCTCGCACTCAACCACCGGGCCGTCATAGCCTTTGATGCGGAACTCACCCTGTTCGATTTCGTAGCCGTCGCATTCCGGGTTGTTACCACAGACGTGCAGCTTACGTTCGTTATCGATCAGATAGCTGTCCATCGCGGTGCCACACTTCTGGCAACGACGACGGGCGCGCAGAGCGTTGGTTTCAGCATCATCCCCTTCCAGAATATTCAGAACTTCATTTTCCGGAATCAGGTTGATGGTCTGTTTGCAACGCTCTTTTGGCGGTAACGCATAGCCAGAACAACCGAGGAACACCCCGGTACTGGCGGTACGAATCCCCATTTTGCGGCCACAGGTCGGGCAGTCAATCGAGGTCAGCACCATCTGGTTAGGCTGCATGCCGCCCTCTTCAGGATCTTTCTCTGCCCGCTCAAGCTGCTGAGTAAAGTCACTGAAGAAGTTATCCAGCACCGCTTTCCACTGCGCCTGGTTGTTAGCCACCTGATCGAGGCTGTTTTCCATATGCGCGGTAAAATCGTAGTTCATCAGCTCACGGAAGTTCTCTTCCAGCCGATCGGTAACAATTTCACCCATTTTTTCCGCATAGAAACGGCGGTTCTCAACCCGCACATAACCGCGATCCTGAATGGTCGAGGTAATGGCAGCGTAGGTCGATGGACGGCCAATACCGCGTTTTTCCAGCTCACGCACCAGTGAAGCTTCGCTGAAGCGCGCCGGTGGCTTGGTGAAGTGCTGGCCGGGCAGCAGCTGTTGCAGATCCAGTACATCACCCACGCTGACCGCAGGTAAGGTACGATCTTCATCATTCTTACGCAGCGCCGGCATCACTTTAGTCCAGCCGTCGAAGCGCAGCGTACGGCCTTTCGCCTTGAGCTTAAATTCACCTGCGGTGGCGGTAATGGTGCTGGAGTCGTACTGCGCTGGCATCATCTGACAGGCGACAAACTGGCGCCAGATCAGCTGATAAAGTTTCTGCGCATCCGCTTCCATATCTTTTAACTGTTCCGCCACCACTTCCACATCAGAAGGACGAATCGCTTCGTGCGCTTCCTGCGAATTTTCTTTGCTGGCGTAAGTGTTGGCCGATTCAGGCAGGTATTTTTTACCGAATTGACTTTCGATATAGCCACGTGCCATGGCGACCGCATCCTGACTCAGGTTGGTCGAGTCGGTACGCATATAGGTAATGTGGCCGGCTTCGTACAAGCGCTGCGCCATCATCATGGTTTTCTTCACGCCAAAGCCGAGACGGGTACTGGCGGCCTGCTGCAACGTCGAGGTGATATAAGGCGCGCCCGGCTTGCTGCTGGTCGGCTTATCTTCGCGATCGACAATCTCGTAGCGCGCTTTTTCCAGCAGTGCAACGGCGGCATAGGTCTCGTCACGATTGACCGGCCGGAACGCCTTATCCCCTTTGTGGGTGACGTCCATCGACAGTTCGTCGCCTTTCGGCGTGGTCAGCGCGGCGTTAACTTCCCAGTATTCTTCCGGCACGAACGCTTTAATCTCGCGCTCACGCTCCACCACCAGCCGCACGGCAACCGACTGCACGCGTCCGGCGGAAAGGCCACGGGCGATTTTCTTCCACAGCAGCGGTGACACCATGTAGCCCACCACGCGGTCCATAAAGCGGCGCGCCTGCTGAGCATTAACCCGATCGATATTCAGTTCGCCCGGCTTTTCAAACGCCTGACGAATCGCATTTTTGGTGATTTCGTTAAACACCACCCGGCTGAAACGCTTATCGTCGCCACCGATCACTTCCCGCAGGTGCCAGGCAATGGCTTCCCCTTCGCGGTCAAGGTCGGTTGCGAGATAGATGTGGTCAGCGCTGGCGGCTAACGCCTTAAGTTCGGCAACCACTTTTTCTTTGCCAGGCAGAATTTGATAGTCCGCTTCCCAGCCGTGATAAGGGTCAACGCCCATCCGGCTGACAAGTGCTGCTTTCTCATCTTTTTTGACTTTTTTGACTTTTTTATCTGTCGAGGCGTCAGCACTTTTCTTGGCGGTTGAACCACTGGTCGGCAGATCCCGGATATGACCGACGCTGGATTTAACCACGTAGTCACTGCCGAGGTATTTATTGATTGTTTTGGCCTTTGCCGGGGACTCAACAATAACGAGTGCTTTACCCATATTTACCTTTACCTAATGAAAACATCCTGCTTAACGGGAGAGGATTGGATGCCCAAAAACCCATCGGGTTCAATATTGCTGCGCCTGTTTAACATTTCAAGGCGGAGGGGTCAATCTCAGATCAGACGACGTGGCGATATGCAACTGCATGATAAAAAGCGCTTTTTCCATCTGAAATAATCACACATCCCGGTGCAAAATCCCTGAAATCGGAATCGCCCACACTCTACCTGATAAAATCTGTTACGCAACTTAATTAGCACTCAGGTTAAATTTCCGCCAATTTTTCCGCCGTTACGCCGATTTGTCACACAATACGACACGCAAGTAATATAGAAAGGATTATGGTGCTGTCAAAAAAGGAGCAAACAATGAAGACATTAACTCAACCTATTTCACGCCAGGAATTGCTGGAAAAAGCCAATGCGTTAATCAAACAGCATGACGATTATTTTGCCGGTATGCAGGCGGATGAGGTGATTCAGCAAGGTGACGTGCTGGTGTTTCGCGGCCCGTTTTTCCTTGATGCAGATGAGTTGCCCACCGCCAGAACCACCACGGTGTTCAACGTGTTCAAACATCTTGCCGTGGTGTTGTCACCGCTTTACCACCTGGAATAAAAAAACCCGGCACAGGGCCGGGTCGGGTCATGTTGTGTCAGCGATTAAAGCAGCGGCTTTTCGCCGCGCTGCCAGAGCTTAAGCAGCAGGCGCTCGGCAACCGATCCGGCACTGTGTGTCATACGGTCAATCATCTTACGACGACGGGCGTAATGCACGCCCAGCACGTTGAACCGATCCATCTGACGGATAATCAGATCGTCGCTGGTGCCGACTTCATCAATCAGTCCGAGATCCAGCGCCTGGCGACCATACCAGTGTTCGCCAGTCGCCACTTTATCGATGTCGAGAGAAGGACGCATCTGATGAACGAACTGCTTAAACAGCAGATGGGTTTCATTCAGATCTTCCTGAAACTTTTCCCGTCCCTCATCGGTGTTTTCGCCAAACAGGGTGAGGGTACGCTTGTACTGGCCGGCAGTATGTAATTCCACGTCGATATCGTTGCGCTTCAGCAGGCGATTAAAGTTGGGGATCTGCGCCACCACCCCAATCGAGCCGATAATCGAAAACGGTGCCGCCACGATACGATCGGCCACGCACGCCATCATATAGCCGCCGCTGGCCGCCACTTTATCCACCGCAGCGGTGATCTGCAGACCGTGATCGCGCAGGCGCTGCAACTGCGATGCGGCCAGGCCGTAGCCATGTACCACGCCGCCAGGACTTTCAAGCCGTAACAGCACTTCATCGCCCGGCTGGGTTACGGCCAGCACCGCCGACACTTCTTCACGCAGCGAGGTGACTTCACTGGCATCCATGCTGCCTTTAAAGTCCAGCACGTAAAGCGTCGGTTTATTCACTTCGCTTTCGCCCTGCTTCGCGGCCCGCTTTTCCGCCTTCGCTTTGAGCTTCTCCGATTTTTTATGATTCTTCAGCCACACTTTTTGCGCCTGCGGTTTCATCTTCGCCAGCTGCAGGTCCTCTTTCATCTGTTGATAGTCATCACCCAGATGCGTCAGTCGCAGCTGACCGCTCTGACCTCGTTTGCGCAACGCGGCATTCATCACAATCAGCACAATTGCAGCAATCGCCACCACCAGCGTCACCACTTTTGCTAAAAACAGTCCATAACTCGAAAGAAGATCCATTGTGTCGCCTTAGTAAACAGAGAATTAGAGACAATGGGCTAGTTTAGCCGTTTTGCCCCCATGCGTCGCCTGAAATGCCAGCAGCTGGCACAGAATGCGCCGGTTGACGATTGCGCCGATTCGCAATTTCAGGCATAAAGCGGAATCATGCTGTTTTCGCTGGAGGATCCCACCGTGCATTATCAACCGAAAAGCGATCTGCTTAATCATCGCATCATCCTGGTCACCGGCGCGTCAGAGGGGATTGGGCGTGAAGCGGCGCTGACCTACGCCCGCTATGGCGCCGAAGTGATCCTGCTGGGACGGAATGCTGACAAGCTGCAACAGGTCGGACAGACCATTAATCAACTTAACAAACGCCCTGCCCACCCGCTGGTGTTTGACCTGGCCGAGGCCACGCCTGAACGCTGTCAACAGCTGGCACACCAACTGGCGCAGCAGTTTTCTCACCTGGATGGTGTGCTGCACAACGCCGGCATTCTCGGTGAGATTGTGCCGCTGGCGGAACTGGATCCGCAGATCTGGCAGCAGGTGATGAAAATCAATCTCGATGCCACTTTTTATCTGACGCAGGCGCTGTTACCGCTGCTGCTGAAGTCGGAATCGGGTTCGCTGGTGTTTACCACCTCGAGCGTCGGCCGCACGGGCCGTGCCGGCTGGGGAGCTTATGCGGTCTCCAAGTTTGCCACTGAAGGCATGATGCAGGTGCTGGCTGACGAGTACAAAAATCATGCGCTGCGGGTTAACTGCATCAACCCTGGCGGCACCCGCACTAAAATGCGTGCCAGCGCGTTTCCGCAGGAAGATGCGAATAAACTGAAAACCCCCGCTGATTTGATGCCGCTCTACCTCTATTTAATGGGCGACGACAGCCGACGTAAAACCGGTATCAGTTTCGATGCTCAGCCAGGCAGGAAACCGGGAGCGGCAGAATAATGGCCGACGATCGCCATCAACAACGCCAGCAACGGTTAAAAGAGCAGGTCGATGCGCGCATCGCCGCGGCCAACGAGGTACGCGGCATCCTGATGGTGTTTACCGGCAACGGCAAAGGCAAAACAACCGCCGCCTTTGGCACCGCCCTGCGCGCCTGTGGTCACGGTAAACGTGCGGGCGCTATTCAGTTTATTAAAGGCGACTGGCCGAACGGCGAGCGTAACCTGCTCGAACAACACGGCGTTGAGTTTCAGGTGATGGCCACCGGTTTCACCTGGGAGACGCAGAACCGGGAAACGGATACCGCGGCCTGTCTGGCGGTCTGGCAGCACGCCAGACGGATGCTGGCTGATGAGACGCTGGATTTGGTGGTGCTGGATGAGATCACTTACATGATCAGCATGGATTATCTGCCGCTGGAGGAGCTGGTTGACGCTCTGCGTCAGCGTCCGGCCCGGCAAAGCGTGATCGTCACCGGTCGTGGTTGTCACCGCAGCTTGCTGGAGATGGCTGATACTGTTACCGAGATGCGGCCGGTGAAGCATGCGTTTGATGCCGGCATTCAGGCACAGCAGGGAATTGACTGGTAGGCAAAAAAAAACGCAGCCCGGGGCTGCGTTTTTAGCGAGGGTAGCGTGATTAGCCGGAGTTGCGTTTGCTGCCCGGATTACGACGTGGGGTGCTGCTCACTTTACTGTGGCGCTTCACCGCACGACGGATCTGGTTCGCTTTGGTACGGCGGCGATCTTTCTCCACCACCAGCTTGGTCACCGTCTCGTCATCCATGCCGACCAGGTTGCGCAGGTAGTTAACCGCCGGCAGATCCAGTTCGGTCCAGCCACCGCGAGGCAGCCCTTTCGGCAGGGTAATATCACCGTAGCGCACGCGCATCAGACGACTCACCTGTACACCGACAGCTTCCCATAAACGACGCACTTCACGGTTACGGCCTTCGGTCAGGGTCACGTTGTACCACTGGTTGATCCCTTCACCGCCGCCGAAACGCAGGGTTTTAAAGGCGGCCGGGCCATCCTCCAGCTGCACGCCCTTGCTCAGTTGACGAATTTTGTCATCGTCAACCTGACCAAATACGCGCACTGCATATTCACGTTCTACTTCACGGCTCGGATGCATTAAACGGTTCGCCAGTTCACCGTCGGTGGTGAACAGCATCAGGCCGCAGGTATTTACATCCAGACGACCCACCGCAATCCAGCGCGATCCACGCAGGCGTGGCAGTCGGTCAAATACCGTCGGGCGTCCTTCCGGGTCGCTACGCGTACACAGCTCGCCTTCCGGTTTGTAATAGGCCAGCACCCGGCAGACTTCCGCCGCAGACTCAGCGATGGAGACCAGATGGCCATCAATACGGATTTTCAGGGATTTGCTGCTTTCGACGCGGTCGCCGAGGGTGGCAATTTTGCCATCGACGCTGACACGACCGGCGGCAATCATAGATTCGATTTCACGACGCGAGCCATGACCGGCACGCGCTAAGACTTTCTGTAACTTCTCGCTCATTGAGCTTCCTCTTTGTCGCCTTCCCAGGCGTCACGGTAGGGTGGGAAATCTTTTTAAATCAATAGGTTAACTTAAAAAGTTTGGCCCATTATACAGACATTTACCCCTGATGTAACGCGCTTTGTGGTTAACAGAGTCAATTTAAGGATAGCCGGTGTGGCTGACTTTTTCCGCCGTTAAGTCGGGCAAACTGGCGAGTGCATCGTGGGCGATATAATTAACAAAGATGCTGAATAAAACGCAATTTCCAAAAACTTTATAGTCAGCGGAATTTAAATTTTCTGAACTGTGCCCTCCGCCGAAGCAATCTGTCAGCCGGAAAAATATTCACGGTATCTTACACTTCCGCTGCTTTCATCCTGCCGTATTTCATCTACCTTTACGTTCCAGCCCAGAATAAAGTTCTGATGAGTTGATTTTATCCACCATAAGCCATGTGTTAAATAAAAATTTGTAGCGTAACCCCATCGCAGATTTGTTTATCACCTTATTTTTCAGGATATTTTCTTAATATTAGTTTTAATTAATTGTGCATAACAATGATGGGTGTAAACTCTGACGCTGAAGCACCAATAAACGCAGTGCCCGCAGTTAAAATGGGCGCGCGTAGAAAAATAAAACTTTAAAGATTCATTAACAAAAATAGTGTTTTTACATTAATCCAATAAACCGGCGCATCCGGAGTTGTTGCGTTAATACGGTTCAGTGATGAACCTTGATTGCATGTCAGAAGTCTTCACCAGGGATTTTCACGACATGCCTGAAAAAGAATACCAACATGAGAAACCGCTTTCTGTGCCCAGCGCTTGCCGCGCTGGCGTTGACCGGGTGTTCCGTGGGCCATACCGAGTACAGTCGTACCGCAATGCAGCACGTTGATATGAGCGTGACCGGCATTCCGACGATCCTCGGTCTCGGTACCCTCGGCACCAGTATCCCTCTGACGCCTGAATACAGTCTGACCGCCGCCCACGTCGCGAAAACCGCCGTGCAACGTGTGAAGTCTTATCATCCTTATTGCGATCTGGCGATTATCTACCATAAGAATGATGCCAAAACATTAGCCCATTTCCGCAGTAGCGATATTGGCGATCCGGTTAAAATGTACGGCTACAGTTTTATTTCCGCGCTGCCGGTTGAATCCTCTGGGGTTAATTTAGCCCGCACCACTATTCGTAATGGCTGGAATAAAAGTCCCTGCATGGCAATGGCATCTAATGCTGGCGTAGTGCAGGGAATGTCGGGCGGCGGAGTGTATAACAGCGATGAAACGCTGGGTGGCGTTATTGTTGGCTATTCTGACGCAATTAAAAATGGCCGTAATGGAAAAGTGATTCTGAAAGATGTTTCACTTTATATTCCCTACGGCCAGTTTAAGAACTGGTTGCAGGCAAATCTGGCGCAGACACCAACACGCGGTGCCTGATCCGCTCTGGTTACAGGAACGGGCGGGTATCGCCCACGCCTTCGCGCACAATTTCCGGCGAATCGGTGGTCAAATCGACCACCGTGGTCGGCTGTTGCCCCAGCGTCCCGCCGTCAATAATCAGATCAACCAGCTTACCAATGCTGTGCTGGATCTCTTCCGGATCGGACTCGGTGAAGTCGTTACCCGGCAGGATCAGCGAGGTCGACATCATCGGCTGATTCAGCGCCTCCAGCAGTGCCAGCGCCACCGGATTAGACGGCACGCGCAGCCCGATGGTTTTCCGCTTGTCATTCATCAGACGACGCGGAACCTCTTTGGTCGCCTTGAGAATAAAAGTGTAGTTACCCGGGGTGTTATTTTTCAGCAAACGAAAGGCTGAATTTCCTACCTGAGAATAGACGGATAGCTCAGAGAGATCCCGACACATCAGGGTGAAGTTATGGTGCCCATCCAGCTGACGAATGCGGCAGATACGCTCCATCGCGCCCTTCTCTTCCAGCCGGCAGCCCAGCGCATAGCCGGAATCGGTCGGATAGACGATCACGCTGCCTTTATTAAGGTAATCCACCGCCTGGTTAATCAGACGGGGTTGCGGGTTATCCGGGTGGATGTGAAACAATTGACTCATAGAAACCTCGTGTCACCTTTCCGTGCCTGAATCGCCGGGAGCCAGTTCCGGGAAGCGTTCCCATACCGGCTCAACCGCCGCGGGCAGCCACAGTTTGCGGCCCAGTTCAATCCACGGGCAGGGTTGATGAAAATCAGAACCTTGTGATGCGGCCAGCGCATTGTCTCTGGCGTATTGCGCCAGCTGCGTGCGCTCATTCGGCGCCTGCTGGCACTGTGCAACCTCCATGGCATCACCGCCGACTTCGCGGAAATGGGCCACCAGCCGCTTTAGCCACTTCGCTGATAAGCCGTAGCGTCCGGGATGCGCCAGCACCGCGCAACCGCCAGAATGATGAATCGCATCAATAGCTTGTTCAATTGTACACCATTGTGGCGGGACGTAGCCGGTTTTGCCACGCGCCAGATAATTTTTGAATACCTGCGCCATATTATCCGCCTTGCCCTGCTCCATCAGGAAGCGGGCAAAGTGGCCCCGGGTGATCACTCCGCCATCGGCCAGCCGCATCGCACCCGCCAGCGCACCCGGGATACGGGCTTTCTCCAGCCGCTCGGCGATCTGTTCCGCCCGCGCCTGCCGACAGGCATGCTGTCCGGCGAGAAAACTGACCAGGGTTGGATGGCGGATATCGATATTTAATCCCACGATATGAATTTCATGGTTTTCCCACAGGGTGGAAACCTCAACGCCCGCCAGCACTTTGATCGGCAAAGCCTGATCGATAGCCGTTTGCCGGGCTTCATCCACGCCAGCGACGCTATCGTGATCGGTAATCGCCAGTACGCCTACGCGCATTTCAACCGCACGCTGTACCAGCGCGGCCGGCGTCAGAAAGCCATCCGAGGCCCGCGTGTGGCTGTGTAAATCATAAACCGGGAAACGGGCGATATCGCTCAAGAGAACTCCTGCTGGAAACTAAACCGGCCAGCATGATAACGATTTTAGCCGCCGGTGAAAAAGTGTATTGACATTTCCGCCCTGAACCCGTTAACTAGTACACAAGTTCACACGTAACGGGTATTCAATCATGGCTGTTGTAATCACGCATTTTAACGGTTGGTGGCGCGATGTTCCCGAACACGGGCGACGTGGTCGTGCACATCTTGCGTAAACGCTGTGCAGATACCTGAGCCCGCCACCGAGCGGGCTTTTTTTTGAGCGAAATTCAGAGAAATCATCATGCCAAATGCGAAACCTACAGTGAAGTTGATTACCGGCAACGCACCTTATCGCGAAGATCCGGCCGCAGTGTTTCATCAGTTATGCGGCGCACGCCCGGCAACCCTGCTGCTTGAATCTGCCGATATCGACAGCAAAAAGAACCTCAAAAGCCTGCTGATTGTCGACAGCGCACTGCGTATCAGCGCGCTGGATAATCGGGTGACCATTCAGGCGCTGTCAGAAAATGGCCGCGCGCTGCTGCCGCTGCTGGACGCGGCTTTGCCCGGCTCCGTCGATAATCAGGTGCGTCCCGATGGCCGCGAGCTGACTTTCCCGCAGAGCAGCGGCCCGCAGGATGAAGATTCACGTCTGCAGGCGCTGTCGGTGTTTGACGCGCTGCGTCTGATTCCCCAGTTGGTCAATTCGCCAGCCGATGAGCGTGAAGCCGTGCTGTTAGGCGGCCTGTTTGCTTACGATCTGGTGGCGGGCTTCGAAACCCTGCCGCCGCTGGAGAATCAGCAGCGCTGCCCGGACTACTGTTTTTATCTGGCGGAAACGCTGCTGGTGATCGATCACCAGACCCGCAGCGCGCGGCTGCAGGCCAGCCTGTTCTGCACGTCGACCAATGAATTCCAGCGTCTGCAACGCCGGATTGAGCAACTGCATGGCCAGATGCTGCAGCCGGCTCCGGCGCTGCCGGTTCAGGCGGTTGAGCAGATGACGCTGACCACCAGCCAGAGCGATGAAGAATATTGCGAGGTGGTGCGCACCATGCAGCAGGCGATTCGCATCGGCGAAATCTTCCAGGTGGTGCCTTCACGGCGTTTTTCACTGCCATGCCCTTCGCCGCTGGCCGCCTACGACACGCTGAAAAACAGCAATCCCAGCCCGTATATGTTTTTTATGCAGGACCAGGATTTCGCGCTGTTTGGTGCCTCACCAGAAAGTTCGCTGAAGTATGACGCCAGCTCACGTCAGATTGAGATCTACCCGATTGCCGGCACCCGTCCACGCGGTCGTAAAGCGGACGGTTCGCTGGACCGCGATCTGGACAGCCGGATCGAACTGGAGATGCGCACTGATCATAAAGAGCTGGCGGAGCATCTGATGCTGGTCGATCTGGCGCGTAACGATCTGGCACGTATCTGCGTGCCGGGCAGCCGCTACGTCGCCGATCTGACCAAGGTTGATCGCTACTCGTTTGTGATGCATCTGGTGTCTCGCGTGGTCGGCACCCTGCGCGCCGATCTTGATGTGCTGCACGCCTATCGCGCCTGCATGAACATGGGCACCCTGAGCGGAGCACCGAAAGTACGCGCCATGCAGCTGATCGCCGGGGCCGAAGGTACCCGCCGCGGCAGCTACGGCGGTGCGGTCGGCTATTTCACCGCCAATGGCGATCTGGATACCTGCATCGTCATCCGCTCTGCTTATGTTGAAGACGGGGTAGCAACCGTTCAGGCGGGTGCCGGTGTGGTACTGGACTCGAATCCGCAGGCGGAAGCCGATGAGAGCCGCAATAAAGCCCGCGCCGTGCTGCGCGCCATTGCAACCGCCCATCACTGCAAGGAGATCTTCTGATGGCCGATATTCTGCTGCTCGATAACATCGACTCATTTACCTATAACCTGGTCGACCAACTGCGGACCTTTGGTCACAACGTGGTGATCTACCGCAACAACCTGCCGGCGGCGCTGTTAATTGAACACCTGCAGCAGATGGAGAATCCGGTGCTGATGCTGTCGCCAGGTCCGGGCGCGCCGAAAGAGGCTGGCTGCATGCCTGAACTGCTGCGGACGCTGCGCGGCCGTTTACCGATTATCGGGATCTGCCTCGGCCATCAGGCAATTGTTGAAGAATATGGCGGTCATGTCGGTCAGGCTGGCGAGATCCTGCACGGGAAAGCCTCCGCGGTGGTTCACGATGGCGAGGCGATGTTTGCCGGCCTGAGCAACCCGCTGCCGGTGGCACGCTATCACTCACTGGTCGGCAGTAATACGCCGGATGAACTCACCGTCAATGCCAGCTACAACGGCATGGTGATGGCGGTTCGCCACGAAACTGACCGGGTATGCGGATTCCAGTTCCATCCTGAATCCATCCTGACTACTCAGGGCGCGCGACTGCTTGAGCAGACGCTGGCCTGGGCGCTGGCGAAGTAACAGGGAGAATGACTATGCAACAGACACTGGAAAAACTTTACCAGGCGCAGACGCTGAATCAGGCTGAGAGTCATCAGCTGTTCAGCGCGATTATTACCGGTCAGCTGGAGCCGACCCAACTGGCGGCAGCCCTGATTGCGATGAAAGTCCGGGGCGAAACGCCGGAAGAGATCGCCGGTGCGGCAACCGCGCTGCTGGAAGATGCCAAACCCTTCCCGCGCCCCGACTACGCTTTTGCCGATATCGTCGGAACCGGCGGTGACGGCAGCAACAGCATTAATATTTCAACCGCCAGTGCGTTTGTCGCGGCGACCTGCGGCCTGAAAGTGGCGAAGCACGGCAACCGCAGCGTCTCCAGCAAGTCCGGTTCATCCGATCTGCTGGCGGCGTTTGGCATCAATCTGGATATGCCGGCTCAGCAAGCACGCCAGGCGCTGGACGATCTCAACGTCTGCTTCCTGTTTGCACCGCAGTATCACACCGGATTTCGCCACGCGATGCCGGTGCGCCAGCAGCTCAAAACGCGGACGCTGTTTAACGTCCTGGGCCCGCTGATTAACCCGGCACGTCCACCGCTGGCGGTGATTGGCGTTTACAGCCCGGAGCTGGTGATGCCGATTGCGCAGACCCTGAAAGTGCTGGGCTATCAGCGTGCAGCGGTGGTGCATGGCGGCGGGATGGATGAAGTGGCGCTGCACGACGTGACCCATGTGGCAGAGCTGCGTGACGGGGAAATCACCCGCTATCAGCTGTCGCCGGAAGACTTCGGTTTTGGCTTCCATCCTAAGGAAGCGCTGGCTGGCGGCACGCCGGAAGAAAATCGTGACATTCTCACGGCTTTACTCCAGGGTAATGGCCAGCAGGCCCATGAGGAAGCGGTCGCCGTCAATGTGGCGATGCTGCTTAAAGTATTCGGTCATGAAGATCTGCGTGAAAATGCACAGCGTGCGCTCAACGCTATCCGCAGTGGACAGGCTTACGAGCGCGTGGTCGCTCTGGCAGCAAGAGGATAACCATGCAAGGTACCGTGTTAGAAAAAATTGTGCAGGACAAAGCGATTTGGGTTGAAGCGCGTCAGCAGCAGCAGCCTCTTTCTACCTTTCAGAACAGCATTGAGCCTGCCAGCCGTCATTTTTATGATGCGCTCCAGGGTGCGCGAACCGCGTTTATCCTCGAGTGTAAAAAAGCGTCGCCCTCTAAAGGGATTATCCGCGCCGATTTTGATCCGGCCGCGATTGCCGGTGTTTACCGGCACTACGCTTCGGCAGTGTCGGTGCTGACCGATGAAAAATACTTTCAGGGCGACTTCGCTTTTCTGCCGATCGTCAGCGCCGCTATCACCCAGCCGGTGCTGTGCAAAGACTTTATCATCGACCCGTATCAGATCTATCTGGCGCGTTACTATCAGGCAGACGCCATTCTGCTGATGCTGTCGGTGCTGGATGATGAGCAGTATCGTCAGCTGGCCGCCGTCGCCCACAGCCTGAAAATGGGCATCCTGACCGAAGTCAGTAATGAGCAGGAGCTGGAGCGCGCCATTGCGCTGCAGGCCAAAGTGGTCGGGATTAATAACCGCGATCTGCGCGATCTGTCGATCGATCTTAACCGCACCCGCCAGTTGGCCCCGCGCCTGTCGCACGGCGTCACGGTAATCAGCGAATCGGGCATCAACAGCTACGCAGATATTCGTGAGCTCAGCCACTTTGCCAATGGCTTCCTGATCGGTTCCGCCCTGATGGAAGAACCCGACCTGACCGCGGCGGTGCGCCGGGTGACGCTGGGTGCCAATAAAGTCTGTGGCCTGACCCGCGCGGAAGACGCGCGTGCCGCCTATGAAGCCGGTGCCCTCTACGGCGGCCTGATTTTTGCTGAAGGTTCGCCGCGTCACATCGAAACTGAGGCCGCCCGTACGGTGATCAACGCCGCGCCATTGCGCTACGTTGGCGTGTTCCGCAATAACGCCATTAGTGACGTTGTCACCAAAGCCACCGCGCTTTCGCTGGCCGCCGTCCAGCTGCACGGCAATGAAGACCCGGATTTCGTCAGCGAACTGCGCGCGGCCCTGCCCGCCAGCATTGAGATCTGGAAAGCGCTGCGCGTTGAAGGTGCCTTACCGGCGCGCAACTGGCCGCACATTGATCGTTACGTGTTTGATAATGGCGACGGCGGAACCGGTCAGCGCTTTGACTGGTCACTGTTACAGGGCCAGACGCTGAACGACGTGTTGCTGGCCGGTGGCCTGAGCGCGGATAACTGTGTTGAAGCGGCGCAGCTGGGCTGTGCCGGTCTCGATTTCAACTCAGGGGTGGAAAGCGCGCCCGGTATCAAAGATGCCCGTAAAATCGCGGCGGTGTTCCAGACACTGCGCGCCTACTGATTTGCCTGGCCTGCTCTACGGCGGGCCCGAAAAAGGAAGCTAAAAATGACGTTACTCAACCCCTACTTTGGCGAATTTGGCGGAATGTATGTTCCGCAGATCCTGATGCCAGCGCTGCGCCAGCTGGAAGAGGCGTTTGTCGACGCACAGAAAGATCCTGAGTTTCAGGCGGAATTCATGGACCTGCTGAAGAACTATGCCGGCCGTCCTACCGCCCTGACGCTGTGTAAGAACCTGACGAAAGGCAGCAAAACCCGGCTCTACCTGAAGCGCGAAGATCTGCTGCACGGCGGCGCGCACAAAACGAACCAGGTGCTGGGCCAGGCGCTGCTTGCCAAACGTATGGGCAAGAATGAAATCATCGCAGAAACCGGTGCCGGCCAGCACGGTGTCGCCTCCGCGCTGGCCTGCGCGCTGCTGGGAATGAAGTGCCGCATCTATATGGGGGCTAAAGACGTTGAGCGTCAGTCTCCTAACGTATTCCGTATGCGTCTGATGGGTGCTGAAGTGATCCCGGTACACAGTGGTTCAGCCACGCTGAAGGATGCCTGTAATGAGGCGCTGCGCGACTGGTCAGGCAGCTATGAAACCGCTCACTATATGCTGGGTACCGCCGCTGGCCCGCATCCATTCCCGACCATCGTACGTGAGTTCCAGCGGATGATCGGTGAAGAGACCAAAAAGCAGATTCTGGAAAAAGAGGGTCGCCTGCCGGACGCCATTATCGCCTGCGTCGGCGGAGGATCTAACGCCATCGGCATGTTCGCGGACTTTATTGATGAAAGCAGCGTTAAACTGATTGGCGTTGAGCCAGCGGGACACGGCATTGAAACCGGTGAGCATGGCGCGCCGCTGAAGCATGGCCGCGTTGGTATCTACTTCGGTATGAAAGCCCCGATGATGCAGACCGAAGAGGGTCAGATTGAAGAGTCTTACTCGATCTCTGCTGGCCTCGATTTTCCGTCAGTCGGACCGCAGCATGCGCATCTGAACAGCATTGGCCGCGCCGAGTATGTTTCGATTACTGATAACGAAGCGCTGGCAGCCTTCAAACAACTGTGCCGCGCTGAAGGTATTATTCCGGCACTGGAATCATCACATGCACTGGCGTACGCCCTGAAGATGATTCAGGCCGAGCCGGACAAAGAGCAACTGGTGGTGGTTAACCTTTCTGGCCGGGGCGATAAAGATATTTTCACCGTTCACGACATTCTGACTGCGCAGGGAGAAATCTGATGGAACGTTACGATCAACTGTTTAAACGTCTCTCAGCCCGTAACGAAGGCGCTTTTGTCCCTTTTGTGACGCTGGGTGATCCATCGCCGGAACTTTCATTACAGGTGATTGACGCTCTGGTGGAAGGCGGCGCCGATGCGCTGGAGTTAGGCATCCCCTTCTCCGATCCGCTGGCCGACGGCCCGACCATTCAGAACGCGACGCTGCGCGCCTTTGCGGCGGGCACCAACATCAGCCAGTGCTTTGAGATGCTGGCGACCATCCGGCGTAAATACCCGGATTTGCCGATCGGTTTACTGATGTATGCCAATCTGGTGTTCACCAACGGCGTGGATGCGTTTTACGCGCGTTGCGCCGAAGCCGGCGTCGATTCAGTGCTGGTGGCAGATGTGCCAGTGGAAGAGTCAGCACCGTTCCGTCAGGCGGCGCTGCGTCACGGTATCGCGCCGATTTTCATCTGCCCGCCAAATGCCAGTGATACCCTGCTGCGGGAGATTGCCTCACACGGACGCGGTTATACCTACCTGCTCTCCCGTGCCGGCGTTACCGGCGCTGAAAACCGTGCCAGCCTGCCGCTGCAGCATCTGATTGAAAAGCTACGTGAATACAACGCAGCCCCGCCGCTGCAGGGATTCGGTATTTCTGAAGCGTCGCAGGTGAAGGAAGCAATCGCCGCCGGTGCCGCCGGCGCTATCTCTGGCTCCGCCATTGTGCGAATCATTGAAAAAAATCACGCCGAACCGGACGTGATGCTGCGCGAACTGAAAAACTTCGTCAGCAGCCTCAAAGCCGCCAGCCGTTAATTCTGTCAGCATGCCTTATCAGGTGATAAGGCATGATTTCTTTCCATTTTTTACATCCCGCCATTTGCCCTTTTTGCAAAATCTGCACCACAATGTCAGAGCGCCGTTACGGTAACGTCGCATCCAATTTGTGACAGGGAGAGAAAGCAATGAAATTATTTAAACTGCTGGCGGGTGCGTTGATGGCGGGTGTGGTTGCGCTGACACTGAGCGCCTGTGCGCCAACCGCGACTAAAGAAGGAACCGGTGGCTATATCGACGACACCGTGGTGACCACCAAAGTGAAAGGTGAACTGCTGAAAGATGACTCGCTGAAATCGACTGAAATCAACGTAGAAACCTTTAAAGGTAAAGTTCAGCTGAGTGGTTTTGTCTCATCACCACAGATGGCTAATCGCGCGGTGCAGGTTACGCGCAGCGTGCCAGGCGTGAAATCCGTTGTTAACAATATGCAGATCAAGTAATCGCTGCTGTGCTTAGCAAAAAGGCCGCTTAAACAGCGGCCTTTTTCTCATCAGAAGCGGTAACCCGCGCCGAAGAAGAAAACCCAGGGATCGATGCGCATATTGATGTTCTGCTGCTCGCCTGCTGCCTTGAACTTCACTTCAGTATCAATATCCATGTACCACACTGACGCATTCAGCATCCAGTCGCGGTTAATCTGGTAATCCAGACCGACCTGTCCCGCTACGCCCCAGGAATCTTTTACGCTCAGATCGCTGAGACCTGCATCACGGCCGGTCTGGTTGAAGTCAGCGTCGTAAAAGGTGGTGTAGTTGATACCGACCCCGATATACGGGCGCGCTTTGCTTTTGCTGTCAAAGAAATAGTATTGCGCCATCAGCGTTGGCGGCAGCTGACGTACCGTTGCCAGCGTGCCGGTTGGACCCAGCCCCACTTTGTGCCGGAACGGCGTGGCGGCCAGCAGTTCAACCCCGATATTATCCGTCGCCATATAGGTAAAGGTCAGGCCAAGCTGGGTATCGTTACTGGCGCTGAACTCGCCCATGCCGAGCACGTTGTCGGAACCTTCCGTCGGCCGTACCGTGGCGCTGCCTGCGCGCATAAAAAAATCGCCCGCCTCATGAGCCATCGCCAGTTGGGGTAAAGCCAGAGCCAGTAACATTGCGCATTTTGCCAGTTTCATCGTCACTCCTTTGCTAAAGGGAAAACACTCAGGTCATCAATTTTTTGTTAGCAAAGATTTAACGTGATTTACATAAAATTGCACTCCGGCCAGCTGAAATAATTTAATTAAAAAACAATGGGTTGATGTAGATCAATTTTGGCCGGTACTGGCGCTAAGAAATATCCCTTGCCGAAATATTTTGCCCGGCTTATTTTGCTGATCCAGATTGTTGATTTTGGTTCGATGCCTCAGGAGTGGCGGGTGATCAAATGAGCGAAACTTCAAATCCTTGTGTCAGCTGTGGCGCCTGCTGCGCCCATTTCCGTGTCTCTTTCTACTGGGCTGAAGCCGATGATGCTGGCGGTCCGGTGCCGACTGAATTAACCGAGCCGCTAAGCCTGCTGATGCGCAATATGCGCGGCACTAACGATCGCGCACCCCGCTGTGTTGCCCTGCAGGGCGAGATTGGCGGCTGTGTCTCGTGTGGAATTTATGAACAACGCCCGACGCCCTGTCGGGAGTTTGCGATGTCGGGTGAAGAAGGCATCGCCAATGAAGCCTGCGATCGCGCCCGCGCCCGTTACGGTCTTCCCGCCCTTTTTCACCCATCTTTACCTGTAATGACAGAAAGTTATGCCGCGGCGGGTGCCCGCGAGCTGCCAGAACATGTACAATCGCCGGGTTAATTAACCCGGTTCCTCCAAGGAGTGTACATGTCTATCACGGCAAGCTCGTTATACCGTGACACTGGAAATTTTGCCCGCCATCAGCTGGTTACTTTACTGTTGATGTCGCTGTTGACCGCTTTCATCACCGTAATGCTGGTACATGTGCTGACCCCAGGCGCCGATCAGATGGCGATCCTGCAGCAGGGCGACGACAGTGCCAGTTCATTATTTGAGATGGTGCAGAATATGTCACCTGAACAGCAGCAGGTGTTGCTGCGCGCCTCTGCGGCGGGCACCTTCGCGGCGCTGGTGGGCAATACGCTGTTGCTCGGCGGGATGTTGTGTCTGATACCGATGGTCTCTTCTGGCCAGCGGGTCAGTGCGCTGCGTGCCATTGGTACGGCAGCACCGTTACTGCCGAAGCTGTTACTGCTGACCTTCCTGATTACGCTGGTAGCGCAGCTCGGCTTTATGATTCTGGTGGTGCCCGGTATTCTGCTGACTATTCTGCTGTCACTGGCGCCGGTGATGCTGGCTAGCGAGAAGATCGGCGTGTTCGCTGCGATGCGCGCCAGCATGCGGATGGCCTGGAAGAACGTGAAACTGATCGCGCCAGCTATTATTCTCTGGCTGCTGGCGAAAGTAGTGGTAATGCTGTTTTTCTCCTCGCTAACCGTCCTGCCGATGAATGTCTCCTCGGTGATTTTTACCGCTGCAGGTAATCTGGTTTCGGCCATGTTAATTATCTATCTGTACCGGCTTTATATGCTGTTACGTTGATGGCTGATGCGCCTTCGGGCGCATCCGTCCCCACTTCAGCTCTGACTGGAATGACTATGAAGCAGTTACTCGACTTTCTCCCTTTGGTGGTGTTTTTCATCTTCTACAAGCTGTACGACATCTTTGTTGCCTCTGGCGCGTTGATTGTCGCAACCGGTCTGGCCTTAGTCGTCAGCTGGGTGCTCTACCGTAAACTGGAAAAGATGACGATTTTCACCTTTGTGCTGGTGGCGGTATTTGGCACGCTGACGCTGGTATTCCACAACGATGAGTTCATTAAGTGGAAAGTGACGGTGATTTACAGCCTGTTTGCCGTGGCGCTGCTCTACAGCCAGTGGTTTATGAAACAAACGCTGATCCAGAGCATGCTGGGCAAAGAGTTACAGCTGCCGGACCCGGTCTGGCGTCGGCTGAACACCGCATGGGCGATCTTTTTCCTGATCTGCGGCCTGGTAAATATCTATGTTGCCTTTTGGTTATCCCAGGCATTCTGGGTTAACTTTAAGGTGTTTGGTCTGACCGGTCTCACCTTACTGTTTACCCTGATCAGCGGGCTCTATATCTGGCGACAGATGCCGCAACAACAACAAAAATAATCACTCTGCCCGCTATGCCGGGCATTTTTTTAGCGATCACCTGCAGAAGAATGAAAGCAATGGGCGAAAAACATAAGTTGCCGCAAGGCGAAATGGTGTTACGTACGTTAGCCATGCCAGCAGACACCAACGCCAACGGCGATATTTTTGGCGGCTGGCTGATGTCTCAGATGGATATGGGCGGTGCGATCCTGGCCAAAGAAATTGCCGAAGGCCGGGTGGTTACGGTGCGGGTTGATGGCATGTCATTTATGAAACCGGTGGCGGTGGGCGATGTGGTCAGTTGTCATGCACGCTGCATCCGTACCGGCAACAGTTCGATGACCATCAATGTCGAAGTGTGGATCAAGAAGGTGTCGTCAGAGCCGATTGGGCAGACGTACTGTGCCACCGAAGCGGTATTTATCTACGTCGCGGTCGACAATGACGGTAATTCACGTCCGCTGCCTGCCGGACGGGCCAATCAGCAACCCAGCGATTAACCGGTCGCCTGGCGGTCAGGCAAGCTTGTTACCTGACCGCCAGCTTTCTATTCGATACTGGCTCCGCCACTGATCTTAAACACAATGTTCATGGTCAGGCCCTGCCCCGGACGCCCACTCTGGTAACGCCACTGCTTCATCGCCTGTTTAACTGAGCGTTCAAACATATTACGCGGCTCAGCGGAAAGTATCTGGATGTTATCCACCCGCCCTTCGCTGTCGACATCAAATTTGACTCTCACCCGGCCTTCTACACGTAGCGCCAGTGCACGCGGTGGATAGCCTGGCTTGCTGACGCTCAGTGCTTTCGGCCCATTAGAGACCGTCTGACTCGGTGCTGGCGTCGACTTCGGCGCGGCGGTCGGCTTGTTCTGAGTAGCGGGCGCCTCCTGCTTAAACGGATTAGCCTGCGGCTTGCTCTCCTGACGCGGTTTGACTTCGCGTTTAGGCTGCTCACGCTTATGTTCCGGCTTCGGTTTAGGTTTGGGCTTCGGTTCCGGCTTAGGAATCGGCACCGGCTCGGCCTTTGGGGGTTCCGGGGCCGGCTGAGGTTCTGGTACTGGTTCAGGTTCCGGCTGCGGTTCAGGCTGTGGGGCAGGCGGCTCAACCACTGCCGGCGCCGGCTCAGGCTGAATTTCAGGGGCGACCATGGTTACGCTGATAGGCTGCGACGCTTTAGGGACTTCGAGCACCTGATGGAATGAGGCATAAAGAATGCCGGCAATTACGGCACCATGTAAAGCAACAGACAATAACATGGAGACAGGCGTGCGTTTTGGTAATGGCATAGTCAGCGTGGTCATAACAGTCGCAGTCATTGAATGAAGAGCCGATTTTAAATGCAAATAGCAATCAGTTTCAATAACTCCCGCCATCCGGCCGAAAGAAAAGCGCTTTTTAGCCCTTTATGCTGAGCATTGCAGTGGTCAGAGGTTTCATTTGCACTCTGATCGGCAATCCCTTAACGTGTTGCGAAATTCTGAAGAGTTAATGGGAGCTCCCAAGTGCTTTACGTCATTTATGCAGAAGACAACGCAGATTCACTGGAAAAACGTAACGCGGTGCGCCCTGCTCATCTGGCTCGCCTGAAACTACTGCATGAAGAAGGACGCCTGATCATTGCGGGTCCGATGCCTGCTGTCGACAGCAACGATCCGGGCGTGGCGGGCTTCACCGGTTCTACCGTGATTGCCGAGTTCCCGTCATTAGAAGCAGCGCAGTCGTGGGCAGAAGATGATCCCTATATTGCCGCTGGCGTCTATAAACAGGTCGCCGTGAAACCGTTTAAACGCGTTTTCTGATCGCGCGGACCAGGTAAAGAAATGGCTTCGGTGCGGCGCACAGAAGCCATTTTTGTTTTTCGGATGAAGCAATAATGCAAATGATGATTCTGGCGCTGCTGGTGCCGATCGTGGCGCTGATTGGGACCGCGCTCTATTTATGGCGGGTCCACGGCTGGCGTAAGAAAAAACAGCTGATTGTGATGTGCGTTGTGCTGGCAGCGGCGCTGCAGTTGGTGAACGTAACCCTGCTGCTGACCGCGCAGGCGCGACTGGCCGGTTAAACCCTTTGCCGGCCGAATTCAAAATAAATAACTGCACCCTGCCCGGTTGGGTGTCCAGCTTTTGGGGCGCAGTTCAGTCCGGCAGTTTTTTTCGATTCGTGTCGCCCGCTTAGCTTAATCGAAGACGTTATTGATGATCGCCGTCACCACCGCAGTACTGAGCGCAATCAGCACCAGGTTATCCCCGACAATTTTCCATTGATAACCAGGATAATCCGGCAGGTTGTCCAGCATTGAAGGCGGCACCGATCGTTTGGCGATCCCGGGCGGCAAAGGTTTACCCCGCGCAAGATTTTTCGCAATACCCGGTGGCAGCGATGAATAACCGGTCAGCCCATACTGTCTGGCCAGATCGCGTGCGAACGCATAGCTGATCTCTGACTCGGCCCGGTGAGGATCGCCGCCCTTGTTCTTTTTGCTCTTAGACGAATGATCTTTGCCGTTTTTGCCTTCGCCTTTGCCACCATGATCGGCGGAATGTCCATGACCATTGCCGTTACCATTGCCGTTACCCGGATTGGCCAGTAACGCGGGCGAGGTGAACAGCAGACAGCAGGCTAAGGCGATAACGCCACGGTTTGATTTCTTCTTCATCGACTGACTCCCAAAGGTATTTCTTATCAATTTATCGCCGGATCTGAAAAACAGCAATCCGAGGTGCTGTTAAAAACTGCATGCACCGCTCCCCGATCCCCAGTGATTCTTACCGGTTTAGCGCAGCGTAAATTTTCACGCCTGCTGACAGGCGTCTGAACAATCCGCTGGCGTAGTGTGTCCCACCCAGCAACACTTAGCATCGCTAAACAATAACCGCAGCGACAAGTGTCAGGAAGAGTTAATTTTCAGCGGATTAATTAAGAAAGCTGGCATCACCACCGCATACTGGTCGGTAAAAATGTAGATTTTTTTGACCAATCAGCCAGCCTGTTCTTGACTGAAAGGACCGTTAAACACAACAGGAGAGGCCGTCATGACCGAATTGCTGCATATCATGTCTGTCAGCGCGATTGTTGCGGGCATCTATTTACTGGATTGATCATGAGCGGATTGACGTGGGGAAAAACAAAAGCCCTGCCGGTCTGGCAGGGCTTCGATCTTCCGTGAGAGATGAATGATTGGACAACGAAAAACGATCACGAAAGATGGCTAATTTCTACAAAAACGCTGACGCCTTGTCAATATGGTCCACCCGCTTGCGCGGTATCTGAAGCCTGGCTTGCTCGCCAGACATCAGAAGGTGGCGGGCTGCATTTTCCCTGGCAATTTGCGGCGATGCGGTAGCGCGCGGGCAACGCCAGCTATAGCGCACATGCACTCAGCGTCGAATTAATTACGATCCAGCAGTAAGCCAATCAGCGCATGGTAATGCTGTTCTTCTTCCGCACTGGTGACATCCTGCAAGCGGCTAATCAATCGGGTACAGATCGCCTTACGATTGAGACTGCGTCCGGAACGCATAATCTCGGTTACCACTGAACCCAGAATCGCCTGCTGCGACGGCAGAGCGGCACTGTTGAGATAGGCAGAAATATCAGCAATGGAGGCCGGAATTCGTACGTTGGTTTGCATGGTTAACCCTCATAGAGTTCGTTTAATTTTTACAACCGATGCAGTAAAGCTATACAACCCAGGGATGGTTGTACAGGTATTTACGCTGTTATTTACATTGAAACAGCAATCAAAGAAATAAATGGCCATCAAACAGTCACTTGCGTGATTGTAAAGTTGTACAGAATTAACCGTAATCGCTGCGAGAGGCTTCGCCAGCCCGCCATTAGCGCCTGACGGGACTCGCGTGAGACGTCGCCGACAGTGATAAAAGCGCGTGCTGAAAGATTTTTTTTTAGCCTGAACAGGAATTATTGCGCATCGCTGTCTACATTTATGACTTCTTTATTACACTCTGACACGCAGAATGGACGCTACAGCACAGTCGCAGGCTCAATATGCATAAAACTTATAATATTCAGGGCGCCTCAACTTTCTTCGATCAGCTGTTATACCGGGTGCAGGGAATTGCCGATCCGAAAACAGAAGTGCTGAGCGGCTACCCGGCAAACTGCTCTGCCTGGTTAACCATTTATTACCATCGCAAAACAGATAAGTGGTCTTTTGAATGGTATGACCGCGCCGGTTACCGACGTCCGATGGGTGTGGGCAGCCCAACAGATTGCCTGATGTGTGAAGTGAAGGATCGCGGCGCGTCGCAACAGGAGCATCTGCAGGCGCGCCACTTTCTGGCGGAGATGGGCTTTTTCGAAGCCTGAGCCGGCATCGGACTGGCGGGAAGGTGCCGGGGATTCTCCCCAGCCGGCTGCCCGGTTGCCCGGTTGCCCGCCTGAACCGTCAGCACCGGCGACGGCGATTACAACTGTTGCGTAATAAACAGAATGGAGCGACGCTGCTGCTGCGCCAGCTGATGGCGAATACTGTGGATACGCTTATAACGGCGTGACTGCCCTTCCAGCCAGCGTGAACGGCGGCGGTGCACCTGACGTAACATTCTCCAGCGCGCCACTTCATTTCTGCTTCGTCTCATCACTTCCTCTCTGACATCGAATTCACGCGCACGTATTATAAAGATCTTATCGCCAATGCCAAATCGGATCTGAACAGATGGCTCAGGTCAGGGGGTTTCGCTGACCCGCAACAGCACGTAAACTTGCCAGACGAAAGCGCGAACGGGATGTCCACTTAATGACCACTTTTTACACCCTGATCAGTTGGATGCTGCTGTTTGGCTACTGGCTGCTGATCGCCGGTGTCACCCTGCGAATACTGATGAAGCGCCGCGCCGTCACCTCGGCGATGGCCTGGCTACTGATTATCTATATTCTGCCGCTGGTGGGTATTATCGCCTACCTCTCCTTTGGCGAACTGCACCTGGGTAAACGGCGTGCCGAACGCGCCCGCACCATGTGGCCCTCGACGGCCCGCTGGCTGAACGATCTGAAGCAGTGCCGTGAAATCTTTGCCACCGAACACAGCGACGTTGCGCGCTCGCTGTTCGAGCTTTGTCATCACCGTCAGGGCATTGCTGGCGTCAAAGGCAACCAGCTGCAACTGCTCACCAGCTCGGATGATGTGATGCAGGCGCTGATCCGTGACATCCAGCTGGCGCGTCACAATATCGAGATGGTGTTCTATATCTGGCACCCTGGCGGTCTGGCAGATGAAGTGGCGGAGTCGCTGATGGCGGCGTCACGTCGCGGCGTACATTGCCGTTTGCTGCTCGACTCGGCTGGCAGCGTCACCTTTTTCCGCAGTCCGTGGGTGGGCATGATGCGCAATGCCGGCATCGATGTGGTGGAAGCGTTACAGGTCAGCCTGCTGCGCGTATTCCTGCGCCGGATGGATCTGCGTCAGCACCGCAAAATTGTGTTAATCGATAACTATATTGCCTACACCGGCAGCATGAATCTGGTAGATCCGCGCTTCTTCAAGCAGAACGCGGGCGTCGGGCAGTGGATCGATCTGATGGCGCGGATGGAAGGCCCGGTGGCCACCGCAATGGGGATTGTCTTCAGCTGCGACTGGGAGATTGAAACCGGTAAACGGATCCTGCCGCCACCGCCCGACCGCAATATCATGCCGTTTGAGCAGGAGAGCGGGCACACGGTGCAGGTTATCGCCTCAGGTCCTGGCTTCCCGGAGGATATGATCCATCAGGCGCTGCTGACGGCGGTCTATTCCGCTCGCGAACAGCTGATCATGACCACGCCCTACTTCGTGCCAAGCGACGATCTGCTGCATGCCATCTGCACCGCGGCGCAGCGCGGCGTGAATGTCAGCATTATTGTCCCTCGGCATAACGATTCCCTGCTGGTGGGCTGGGCCAGCCGGGCGTTCTTCAGTGAACTACTGGAGGCGGGCGTTAAAATTTATCAGTTTGAAGATGGTCTGCTGCATACCAAAAGCGTTCTGGTTGATGGACAGCTCAGCCTGGTCGGCACGGTAAATCTTGATATGCGCAGCCTGTGGCTCAACTTTGAGATTACACTGGTGGTAGACGATGCCGGATTTGGCAGCGATCTGTCCTGCGTGCAGGATGACTATATTGCCCGCTCACGCCTGCTGGACGGTAAGCGCTGGTCAAAACGTGCCTGGTGGCAACGCATCGTCGAACGACTGTTTTACTTCTTTAGCCCTTTACTGTAAAACGAGCCAAATTGTGTAAACGCCCGCAGGGCAGACAGGACAGACCATGGATTTAAATAATCGCCTTACTGAAGACGAAACGCTGGAACAGGCTTACGATATTTTTCTTGAGCTGGCAGGCGATAATCTCGATCCGGCAGACATCATCCTTTTTAATCTGCAGTTCGAAGAACGTGGCGGCGCTGAGCTGTTCGATCCTTCTGATGACTGGCAGGAACATGTTGATTTCGATCTGAATCCTGACTTTTTCGCGGAAGTGGTGATTGGACTGGGTGAAGCGGATGGTGAACCGATTACCGACGTCTTTGCACGCGTACTGCTGTGCCGTGAAAAAGACCACAAGCTGTGTCATATCCTGTGGCGTGAATAGCCGTCGCAGCGATAAAAAACGCCGGGCCACTGCCCGGCGTTTTGCATTATAACGGGTCGACCTTGAGGCAGGAGACCGCGTGGCGGAAACTGCCTTCCAGCAGCGGCCGGGTTTTAGCGCACTCCGGTCCGGCAATCGGGCAGCGGGTGCGAAACACGCAGCCTGACGGCGGATTGATCGGAGACGGCAACTCCCCTTCCAGCAGCTGAATCTGCTTGTTCTTTTCCAGATCCGGATCGGGAATCGGCACCGCTGACATCAGCGCTTTGGTGTAAGGATGCTGCGGATTGCTGTAGACCTCGCTGTAGGTGCCGAGTTCGACCGCATGACCGAGATACATCACCAGCACCCGATCGGAGATGTGTTTCACTACCGCCAGATCGTGCGCGATAAAGATCAGCGACAGCCCCATTTCGCGCTGCAACTGCTGCAGCAGATTTACCACCTGCGCCTGGATCGATACGTCGAGAGCTGATACCGGCTCATCACAGATAATCAGCTTAGGCTCGAGGATCAGCGCACGCGCGATACCGATACGCTGGCACTGGCCGCCGGAAAACTCATGCGGATAGCGGTTGATCAGGTTCGGTAGCAGACCGACCTTCATCATCATATTTTTGACGCGATCTTTGACTTCCTGACGCGCCATTTTCGGATGATAGGTGCGCAACGGCTCTGCAATGATATCGCCGATGGTCATACGCGGATTGAGCGAAGCCAGCGGGTCCTGGAAGATCATCTGGATGTCACTGCGCGCCTTGCGCCACTCCTCTTCGCTCTGCCCCAGCAGATCGCGGCCCAGCCACGCCACCCGACCGTCGGTGGCTTTAACCAGGCCGATAATCGCCCGCGCCAGCGTCGATTTACCGCAGCCCGATTCACCGACCACGCCCAGCGTCTCCCCTTCGTACAGGCGCAGGCTGACGCCATCCACCGCTTTCAGGGTCTTTGACGGCTGCCAGAACCACTGCTTGCCATCTTTGATATCGAAATGCACCTTGAGGTCGGCGATTTCCAGTAACACTCTTTTTTCGGCTACGGCGCTCATATTAATTCCTCCACCGGCTTAAAGCAGGCACGTAAACGCCCATCCCCGAACGGTTCCAGCGGCGGCGCTTTGGCACAGATATCCATCGCATGTGGACAACGCGGCTGGAACGGGCAGCCCGGCGGCAGACGCAGCAGGTTAGGCGGATTGCCGGGAATGGTGGTCAGACTCTCGCCTTCAGCATCCAGACGCGGCACCGCATTCAGCAGGCCGATTGAATACGGGTGCGCCGGCTGATAGAAAACGTCACGAGCGCGGCCATATTCCATGGTACGTCCGGCGTACATCACCAGCACTTTGTCGCAGATCCCGGCGACGACGCCGAGATCGTGAGTGATCATGATAATGGCGGTGTTGAACTCGCGTTTGAGATCGTTGAGCAGCGTCATAATCTGCGCCTGCACCGTCACGTCGAGCGCCGTGGTCGGCTCATCAGCAATCAGCAGTTTTGGCCGGCACAGCAGCGCCATGGCGATCATCACACGCTGACGCATCCCGCCGGAGAACTCATGCGGATACATTCTCATCCGCTTGCGTGCTTCTGGCATTTTCACCGCGTCCAGCATTCTGACCGACTCTTCGAAGGCCTGGGCGCTGTTCATGCCCTTGTGCAGCTTCAGCACTTCCATTAACTGCTCACCGACCCGCATGTAGGGGTTGAGCGAGGTCATCGGGTCCTGGAAGATCATGGCAATCTGCTCGGCGCGCAGCCGGTTAAGCTGGTGCTCGGGCAGGTTGAGGATCTCCTTGCCGTTGAACAGCGCCGAGCCGCCGATACGGCCGTTTTTAGCCAGCAGCCCCATCAGGGCGAAGGCGGTCTGTGATTTGCCGGAACCGGATTCGCCGACAATACCCAGCGTTTCACCGGCGCGCAGCGAAAAGTTAAGATCGTTGACGGCGGTCACATCGCCGTCGTGAGTGCCGAAGGTGACGCGCAAATCCTTCACCTGCAGTAACTGTTCGCTTCCCGCGCGGGCCGCCATTGCTGGCTGGAATTCATGAATGGTCATCGGGAAACTCCTTAACGATCTTTCGGGTCGAGGGCATCACGCAGGCCATCGCCGATAAAGTTGAAACAGAACAGCGTTACCACCAGAAAGCCCGCCGGATAGAGCAGCAACCACGGCGACACTTCCATTGAGTTAGCCCCATCGCTGAGCAACGCGCCCCAGCTGCTGAGCGGTTCCTGCGTTCCCAGCCCAAGGAAGCTCAGGAAGGATTCAAACAGAATCATGCTGGGTACCAGCAACGAGGCGTAAACCACCACCACGCCCAGCACGTTCGGCACGATGTGGCGCACCACGATTTTCCAGGTGGAGACGCCGCCAACGTGGGCGGCTTCAATAAACTCTTTGCGCTTCAGGCTCAGGGTTTGTCCACGCACGATACGCGCCATATCCAGCCACGACACCATGCCGATGGCGGCAAAGATCAGCAGGATATTACGGCCAAAGAAGGTCACCAGCAGAATGACGAAGAACATAAACGGAAAAGAGTTGAGGATTTCCAGAATACGCATCATCACCGAGTCGGTTTTGCCGCCGAGGTAACCGGCAACGGAACCGTACAGGGTCCCCACGATTACCGCGATCAAGGCGGATGCCACACCCACCATCAGTGAAATCCGGCCGCCAATTGCCACCCTCACCAGCAGATCGCGTCCCGACGAGTCGGTACCAAACCAGTGGCCGGAGGTGGTATCCGGCGGAGAGGACATCATGCCCCAGTCGGTATCGTCATAGGTGAACTGCGACAGCATCGGCGCGACGATCACAAACAGCGTAATCAGCAGCAGTACCAGCAGGCTGATTGAAGCCGCGCGGTTATGAATAAAACGACGGCGGGCGTCCTGCCACAGACTGCGCCCTTCCACTTCCAGCTTCTCACTGAACGCATCCAGAGCTTCGCTGTTTTTCTTACTTAACATCATGGCGAACTCCGCAATCAGTAACGAATTTTCGGATCGATAACGGCATACAGCACGTCAACAATCGCGTTAAACAGAATGGTTAACAAACCCACCAGAATGGTCAGGCTCATTACCAGCGAGTAGTCACGGTTCAGTGCGCCGTTAACAAACAGCTGACCGATGCCCGGCAGGCCGTAGATCGACTCAATCACCATTGAGCCGGTGATGATGCCGACAAAGGCTGGCCCCATATAGGAGATTACCGGCAGCAGCGCCGGCTTCAGCGCGTGGCGCAGCACGATGCGGCGCAGCGGCAGCCCTTTGGCACGGGCGGTACGGATAAAGTTGGAGTGCATTACTTCAATCATCGATCCGCGGGTGATACGTGCGATGCTGGCGATATAGGCCAGCGAGAGCGCCACCATCGGCAGCAGCATGTAGTTCCACTGTCCGCCATTCCAGCCGCCGCCGGGTAGCCATTTCAGCGTGATGGCAAACACCAGAACCAGCAACGGTGCCACCACGAAACTCGGTATCACCACGCCGGTCATTGCCACCCCCATCACCGCGAAATCCCACAGACTGTTCTGTTTAAGCGCGGCGATGACCCCGGCAGCAACGCCCAGTACCACCGCCAGCACGAAGGCAGCCAGACCGAGTTTGGCTGAAACCGGGAACGCATGGCCAACCAGATAGTTAACCGAATAATCTTTATATTTAAATGAGGGGCCGAAATCGCCGTGCGCCAGCTGCACCAGGTAATCGACATACTGCTTACCAATCGGATCGTTGAGGTGATATTTCGCCTCAATGTTGGCCATGACTTCCGGCGCCAGGGTGCGCTCACCGGTAAAGGGACTGCCGGGTGCCAGTCGCATCATAAAGAAGGAGATGGTAATCAGGACGAACAGCGTCGGGAGCGCTTCAAGCAAGCGACGCAGGATGAATTTTAACATTGCCGTACCTACCAGGCTGTTGCTTCACAACAAATAAATAAAACGTAAAGGCGGCGCAGACGCGCCGCCGCTGTCGATAGCCTGTGTGCTATTAGTGTTTAATGATGTAGAAGTTCTTATCCTGCGATTTATCCAGCGGATCTTTGCCGGTGTAACCGCCGACGTACGGTTTCACCAGACGCGCGTTAACGTAGTAGTAGACCGGAACGATGGTGCTGTCTTTATCCAGAATCTGCTCGGCACGCTGGTAGTCGGCGGCACGGGCTTTGTCATCCGGCGCTTTGATTGCATCACGCAGTACCTGATCGAATGCCTCGCTCTTATAGTGCGAGGTGTTACTGCTGCTGTTCGACAGCATGATGTTCAGGAAAGACGTCGGTTCGTTATAGTCAGCACACCAGGCGGCACGCGAAACGTCGAAGTTGCCCTGATGACGCGTATCAAGGAAGGTTTTCCACTCCTGGTTTTCCAGCTTGATGTTCACCCCGATATTTTTCTTCCAGATCGATGAGGCGGCAATAGCCAGCTTCTTGTGCAGGTCGGAAGTGTTATACAGCAGGTTAAAAGTCAGCGGTTTATCGGCGGTATAACCGGCTTCAGCCAGCAATTTCTTCGCCTCTTCATTACGTTTTTCCTGCGTCCATTTGAACCAGTCTGGCGGCAGAATCTCCATACCGTCGGTTGATGGCGGCGTGAAGCTGTAGGCTGGCATCTGACCCTGGGCCAGCACTTTGTTTACCATGATGTCGCGATCCAGGCCGAGCTTCAGCGCGGCGCGCACGCGGGGATCGGTGAATGGCGCTTTCTGGTTATTGATTTCGTAGTAATAGGTGCAGAGATAGGGATCAACGTGCAGTTCTTTGCCGTTATCGCGCTGCAGCTTTTTGAACAGTTCAATCGGCATGTTGTTGTAGGTCATGTCGCTGCCGTTCTCAGAGAAATAACGGTTAACGTCACTGACTTCTGAATTGATCGGCAGGAAGGTCACTTTGTTCAGGATGGTGTTGGCGTTATCCCAGTACTGCGGGTTACGCACCAGCGTGATACGTTCGTTGATCACGTGCGCATCCAGTTTAAACGCGCCGTTACCGACCCAGTTCTGTGGCTGAGTCCACTGATCGCCGAACTTCTCAATCGCAGGCTTATATACCGGCGACATCACGGAGTTGATCATCAGCTTGTCGAAATAAGGAACCGGCTCGCTCAGCGTCACTTCCAGCGTATGGTCATCAATCGCCTTCACGCCCAGATCGCTGGTCGGTCTTTTGCCCGCGATGATCTCATCAACGTTAAGGATATGGCCATACTGCGGATAGCTGGCGTAAGGTGAAGCGGTTTTCGGATCCACCAAACGCTGCCAGCTGTAGACGAAGTCCTGTGCGGTGACCGGCTCGCCGTTCGACCATTTGGCATTCTTACGTAAGTGGAAAGTCCACACTTTGAAATCTTTGTTTTCGTAACTTTCCGCTACGCCCGGCACCGGGTGGCCATTGCTGTCACTGACCAGCAGACCTTCGTAGAGATCGCGCGCCACGTTATCTTCCGGCACGCCTTCAATTTTGTGCGGATCGAGCGACTGTACTTCATCGCCATTGCCGCGTACCAGTTCCTGTTTTGCTGCCAGCTCAACGCCAGCTGGCACTGTAGCCGCCAGAACTGCATTCCCTGCCAGGGCACTGACTGCAGCAAACACGCCCGCTGCAATCAGGCTTTTCTTCGTGATGTTGTTCATTATTACACTCCAGTTTTATTATCGTCGCCGGGGCGATTGACTGCCCCGGCGTCCCCCGTCTCGGGATCCCCGGCTGGTTAACCTGAGGATAGTGACCACATACTGTGGTCTGCACGGACGCGCGCTCCCCGACTGTCTCGCCAGGTAAGCGCGCGGCTCAGTGTTGTTTGATGAAATAGTATTTCAGGTCTGTCATGTCCTGCGGGTCTTTACCCGTAAAGCCGCCAACCCAGGGCTTCACCAGGCGCACACTCACGCGGTAGTAAACTGGCACAATTGGTGAGTCTTTGTCGAGTTGTGTTTCAGCCTGCTGATAGAGGCTGGCGCGTTGTGCTTCACTGCTGGCGGACAGGGTCTCCGACATCAGGCGATCAAACGTCGGGCTGCGGTAAAAGGCGGTATTGATTGAGGCGTTACCGATCAGCATGTTGAGAAAGGTCGACGGCTCGTTGTAATCCGCGCACCAGGTGGCGCGAACCACGTCATACTGCGCCTGATGACGGGTCTCCAGCAGAGTTTTCCACTCCTGATTCTGTAACGTCACCTTCGCGCCGAGGTTTTTCTGCCACATTGAGGCAGCAGCGATCGCCTGGCGTTTATTCTGATCGGAGGTGTTGTAGAGCAGCGTGAAGGTCAGCGGATGGCTGTCATCAAACCCGGCCTCTGCCAGTAACTTTTTCGCCGCCTGATTGCGCTGCGCCTGTGTCTGTCTGAACCACGCCGGTGGGGTTAAATTGATCCCGGCGGTAAACGGTGGCGTCAGGCTGTAGGCCGGAATCTGACCCTGCCCCATGATCTTGTTAGCAATGACTTCACGGTCGAGGGTCATCTTGATCGCAGCACGAACGCGCGCATCGGTAAATGGCGGCTTTTTATTATTAATTTCATAATAGAAAGTGCAAAGCAGCGGACTGACTTTGACCTGCTCGCCCAACTCCTGACGCAGTTTGCCGAACATTTCTGGCGGGATTACGCTGTTGGTAATGTCCGTGCCGCCGCTGCGATAGCGATTAATATCGCTGTTTTCCGAGGCGATCGGCAGGAAAGTGCCCTGCTCAATCACCGTATGGCTGTTATCCCAGTAGTGTGGATTGCGCTGCAGTACGATTTTTTCATTGACCACCCAGTCGCTCAGCGTATACGCGCCGTTGCCCACATAGTGACCCGGCCGGGTCCAGGCCTCGCCCCACTGCTTGATCGCCGGGGCATAGACCGGCTTCATCGCGGTATGCGCCAGCATGGCGACCAGATAAGGCACCGGTTCACTCAGGGTAATTTGCAGATGATGGGCATCCAGCGCCTTCACACCGAGCTGATCGGGTGACATTTTACCGGCCAGAATGGCATCAATGTTGGCGAAATGCGCCGCCTGCAGATAGCTGGAATAAGGAGAAGCCGTCGTGGGATCGGCCAGTCGACGCCAGCTATAGACGAAATCATCGGCGGTTACCGGTTCGCCGTTGCTCCATTTTGCGTCATCCCGCAGGGTAAAGGTCCACTGAGTCCCTTGCTGGTTTTGCCAGCTCTCCGCCACACCAGGCACCACCCTGCCGCTGTTATCGGTGTTAACCAGCCCATCAAGCAGATTAAGAATAATATTCGATTCTGGCACGCCTTCGACTTTATGTGGGTCGAGCGACGCCACCTCTGAGCCGTTATTAATAACAATTTGCTGCATCGGCGCCAGCGTCGTCCCGGCTGGCACCGTGGCACCATAGGCCGGTGAAAAAGCGATTAACAGACATAACGCAATTTTACACCGTTGTTGCTGCAAGTTTTTCATCCCAGTCATGCGAAAGCGCCAACCTTTTATTAAGTATCCCGATAGGCTTAAGCAAAAAGCGTTCTCACTTTGGGCTGTCGGAGAAAAAATTTTACGTTGCGCCAAAAATTATCAGAAGCAGCGGAAGGGTGCCAAAGCAAAATAGCTAAAATGTTAACTAATTCTCTTTTATCATGAGAAGTCAGGCAGCGGAAGTGTTAATTTTTGTCCTGAAAATATCTTATCGATATGAAAAATAGAGATTTTAGATAAAAACAGACTTTCTGCAGCTCTGCCGAAGGGATAAAAACGCTTTTTTGGCAATTATACCGGGGATACGCCATCAGACGCGATGAATGCGCGCCGGCCGGGAGCAGAGGCGCGATTTGTCAGGCTAAGCGAGAATTAGAAAGCAGATTATCATGTGAAAATTGTGACATTGCTGCGGCTAACAAGCGGCAAATTCCGGCCAGCAGTAATGAAAGTGATAATCTGCTGAATCTATTAAGCGGGATGAATAATTGCATGTTTATGGTGCAGGTTTTTCTGACTTTGCACCATAATGACTCATAAATTCGCTTCGACCTCTGAATTAAGTGGGGAATTTAATTGAGTAAGCCGGGGAAAATAGATTTCATTCCGGTCACCACGAACTCAATACCCAGCGCCATCAGCAACAGCCCCATAATACGGGTGATCACGTTAATACCGGTCTGGCCTAACACCCGCACCATTAAAGGTGCAGCCCGAAACAACAGCCAGCAGCAGAAGGCAAAAAGCGCAATCGCCAGGCTGAATCCCAGCAGATTGACCCAGCTGTGATAGCGCGTGCTCCAGACAATGGTCGAACTGATGGCACCGGGTCCGGCCATCAGCGGCAGTGCCAGCGGTACCACCCCGACACTTTCACGAATCGCGGTCTCTGATTTTTCCTGTTTGTTCTGCTTATCTTCGCCCAGCTTACCGCTGATCATCGACATGGCGATGGTCACTACCAGAATTCCCCCGGCAATGCGGAAGGAGTCGATAGAGATACCGAAAATATGCAGAATCGCATCACCGAGAAACAGTGAGGTCCACAGAATGATGGCGACCGCGAGGTTGGCCGTCAGGTTGGTTTTATTACGCTCAGCAGCCCCCTGATAGCGGGTCATGCTGATAAACACCGGAATAATGCCTACCGGATTGACCAGCGCAAAAAGCCCGACAAAAAATTTTATATAACCTGATAAATCTAACAGCGCAGGGTTCACGACAGACTCCGTACCACAGGGGAGGAAAACGCGCCTAATGTAAGGGAAAAAGCGCCCTGACGCCAGATGCGCGGACAGCTATTTATTCTGCCGATCAGCGCCCGATTTAGCGCATTTCGCCAGACATTAAAATGCAGCTGGTTTTAGCCGCTATGAGCCTGGCCTTAAGAGGCGTAAGCGGTTTCGACAAGCGGGTGCCGAAAAGTGCGGCTGAAAGGAGTCAGCTTGCGTTCAAATTGATCTGTATCAAAATTGCCCTACCTCAAACCAGGTAATCTTTTCGCAACGGAAGTATTAGCAGCATCAGGGTACATAATGCTGATGCCAGAACAGACTAGTTTAGTAAACATTTGAAAATCCGGGCGTTCTGGCCCAATCCAACGCACCAGCCAGGCGGGACTATACTCAGGACGCAGGATTGTTTACTAAAAAAGTTTAACTTCCTTCAGGAGAACACCATGGCTGTTACTAATGTCGCTGAACTTAATGCACTGGTCGAACGTGTAAAAAAAGCCCAGCGTGAATACGCCAACTTTTCCCAACAACAGGTTGACGCTATTTTCCGTGCTGCCGCGCTTGCCGCCGCAGATGCCCGAATTCCTCTCGCTAAGATGGCCGTTGCTGAATCCGGCATGGGCATCGTCGAAGATAAAGTGATCAAAAATCATTTTGCTTCTGAATATATCTACAACGCTTACAAAGATGAAAAGACCTGCGGTGTGCTGGCAACCGACGACACCTTCGGTACTATCACTATCGCTGAACCGATTGGCCTGATTTGCGGCATCGTGCCGACCACCAACCCAACCTCTACCGCCATCTTCAAAGCTCTGATCAGTCTTAAAACCCGTAACGGAATTATCTTCTCTCCACACCCACGTGCTAAAGACGCCACCAACAAAGCGGCAGATATCGTGCTGCAGGCAGCGATTGCAGCCGGTGCGCCGAAAGATATTATCGGCTGGATTGACGCGCCTTCGGTTGAGCTGTCTAACCAGTTAATGCATCACCCTGACATCAACCTGATTCTGGCAACCGGCGGACCAGGCATGGTGAAAGCCGCTTACAGCTCAGGTAAACCTGCTATCGGTGTGGGTGCCGGTAATACGCCGGTAGTGATTGATGAAACGGCTGACGTTAAACGCGCCGTAGCGTCTATCCTGATGTCAAAAACCTTCGATAACGGCGTGATTTGTGCCTCTGAGCAGTCAGTGATTGTGGTGGATTCTGCTTATGACGCAGTGCGCGAACGCTTTGCCAGCCATGGCGGTTATATGCTGCAGGGCGCTGAGCTGAACGCGGTACAGAATATCATTCTGAAAAATGGTGGCCTGAATGCGGCGATTGTTGGTCAGCCAGCGTTTAAAATTGCTGAGATGGCGGGCATCACCGTTCCTCCGAGCACCAAAATTCTGATTGGTGAAGTGCAGCTGGTGGATGAGTCTGAGCCGTTCGCTCACGAAAAACTCTCCCCGACTCTCGCGATGTATCGGGCAAAAGATTTCCAGGATGCCGTCGATAAAGCGGAAAAACTGGTGGCGATGGGCGGTATCGGACACACCTCCTGCCTGTATACCGACCAGGATAACCAGACCGAGCGCGTTCACTACTTCGGCGACAAAATGAAAACCGCGCGTATTCTGATCAATACTCCGGCTTCACAGGGCGGTATCGGTGACCTCTACAACTTTAAACTGGCGCCTTCTCTGACGCTGGGTTGTGGTTCATGGGGGGGTAACTCCATCTCTGAAAACGTTGGCCCGAAACACCTGATCAATACCAAAACTGTCGCCAAGCGAGCTGAAAATATGTTGTGGCATAAACTTCCTAAATCCATCTACTTCCGTCGCGGTTCTCTGCCAATTGCACTGGAAGAAGTGGCTTCGGATGGCGCCAAACGTGCGTTCATCGTCACTGACCGCTTCCTGTTTAACAACGGTTATGCTGACCAGGTGACCCGCGTGCTGAAAGCACACGGCGTTGAAACAGAGGTGTTCTTTGAAGTTGAAGCTGACCCTACGCTGAGCATCGTGCGTAAAGGCGCTGAGCAGATGAACAGCTTCAAACCTGACGTGATTATCGCCCTCGGCGGTGGTTCACCGATGGATGCCGCGAAAATCATGTGGGTGATGTACGAACATCCTGAAACCCATTTTGAAGAGCTGGCGTTACGCTTTATGGATATCCGTAAACGTATCTACAAATTCCCGAAAATGGGCGTCAAAGCTCGCATGGTGGCAATCACCACCACTTCCGGTACCGGTTCAGAAGTGACGCCGTTTGCGGTGGTTACTGACGATGCCACCGGCCAGAAATACCCACTGGCAGACTATGCGTTAACCCCGGATATGGCGATTGTCGATGCTAACCTGGTGATGGATATGCCGCGCTCCCTGTGCGCCTTTGGCGGCCTGGATGCGGTGACCCATGCGCTGGAAGCCTATGTGTCAGTGCTGGCTAACGAATACTCTGACGGTCAGGCGCTGCAGGCACTTAAACTGCTGAAAGAGAACCTGCCAGCCAGCTACGCGGAAGGTGCGAAAAATCCGGTGGCGCGTGAACGCGTGCACAATGCGGCAACCATCGCCGGTATCGCCTTTGCCAACGCCTTCCTTGGGGTTTGTCACTCAATGGCGCACAAACTGGGATCGGAATTCCATATCCCACACGGCCTGGCTAACTCACTGTTAATCGCCAACGTCATTCGTTATAACGCGAACGACAACCCGACTAAACAGACCGCATTCAGCCAGTATGACCGTCCACAGGCACGTCGTCGCTACGCAGAAATCGCAGACCACTTAGGCCTGACGGCGCCGGGCGACCGCACCGCGCAGAAAATTGAAAAACTGCTGGCGTGGCTGGAAGAGATTAAAACTCAACTGGGTATCCCAACCTCTATCCGCGAAGCGGGTGTGGCAGAAGCTGACTTCCTGGCGAAAGTCGATAAGCTGGCAGATGATGCATTTGATGACCAGTGTACCGGCGCTAACCCACGTTATCCGCTGATTGCTGAGCTGAAACAAATCATGCTGGACACCTACTATGGCCGCGAATTTGTTGAACCCTTCTCCAGCGTCGCTGAAGCCGTGGCTGAACAACCGGTAAAAGGTGTTAAGGTCGAGAAGAAAGCGAAAAACGCCTAATCGGCTGACAAACAAAAAACCCGCCTCGGCGGGTTTTTTTATTTCTGTTACAGCACTGTCAGTTCAGCGGCGTTTGCGCGCCGTAAATCGCCTGCAGCGATCCCTGCTCTATCGCCTGCTTGTAATGCTTGCGGCACACGGAGATATAGCGTTCATTGCCACCAATCACCACCTGCTCACCTTCACTGAACGGTTTTCCCTCGCTGTCGAGCCGCAGCACCATACTGGCTTTGCGGCCACAGTGGCAGATGGTCTTCAGCTCTACCAGCTTGTCAGCCCACGCCAGCAGATACTGACTGCCGGTAAACAACTCACCACGGAAGTCGGTTCTCAGGCCATAGCAAAGCACCGGGATATCAAGATTGTCCACCACGTCTGACAGGGCCTTCACCTGCTCACGGGTCAGGAACTGACTCTCATCGACCAGCACGCAGTGAATCGGCTGAGCCGCGTGCTCTGCGGCGATATCGCGGTAAAGCGCAGTCTCAGCGTTATACAGTAAGGCGGGCGAAGAGAGGCCAATACGCGAGCTGACGGTGCCTGCGCCAAAGCGATCGTCAATTTCAGCGGTGTAGACCAGGGTTCGCATTCCCCGTTCCTGGTAGTTATAGGAGGACTGCAGTAAGGCGGTGGATTTACCCGCATTCATCGCAGAGTAGTAAAAATAGAGTTGGGCCATAGCAGCGGGTTCTTCATCAGGACTTAACGGAATGGCGCGCATATTAGCACAAAGCGCTGCTAAAACTGAGCGGGTAGCCGCGGAATAATGATCGCCATTGGCCGCTCTGGGTGAGCTAAAATTCAGGCCGATCCTTTGCCTGCCTGAGCGGGTAGCCTGGATATTACCCCCAACAACATCCTGCCTTTTTCACTGCTGTAATTAATGTATTAAATTTACGTCTTTTAAAGCTGACATAAAAATAGCCATTAAACGGCGAAAAAGTAAATTTTTCTGAAGGATAATTTTTACTCTCTTTTATTTTGCCGTCGCGCTTTAATATTAATTTGTGTTGAAGTTATTTATTACCACCTCTACTATTGTCGGGCAAAACAACTTTTTTATTATTCAGAGACCAGGACAATGAGCGAAGCACTAAAAGTTCTTAATAATATCCGTACGCTGCGTGCTCAGGCCAGAGAGTATCCGATTGACTCGCTGGAAGAGATGCTGGAAAAACTTGAAGTGGTGGTAAAAGAACGCCGCGAAGAGGAGTCACTGACCCAGGCAGAGAATGCCGAGCGTGCACGTAAACTGGAACAGTATCGTGAAATGCTGCTGGCGGACGGCATCGATCCGAATGAATTGCTGAGCTCCCTGTCAGACACCAAAGTCGCCGGGAAAGGTAACCGTTCAGTTCGTCCGGCAAAATATAAGTATGTCGATGAAAAAGGCGAAACCAGAACCTGGACTGGTCAGGGTCGCACACCGGCAGTGATTAAAAAAGCACTGGAAGAGCAAGGTAAGCAGTTAGACGACTTTCTACTCTGATAACGGGTCGGGCTTCGCTACTGAATACTGATTGCCCTTAGAGATAACAAAAAAAAGGAAGCCTGCGCTTCCTTTTTTATTTTATTAATCAGACCTGATAGAAGTCCCGATACCAGTCAACAAAGCGCTTAACGCCCTCTTCCACACTGGTTTGCGGTTTAAAACCGATCGCCTTAAACAGGGCTTCGGTGTCGGCGCTGGTTTCCAGCACGTCACCTGGCTGCATTGGCATCAGATTCTTAACCGCCGTAATACCCAGTGCTTTCTCGATGGCTTCGATATAGTTGATCAGCGTGACCGGCTGACTGTTACCAATATTATAAACCCGATAAGGCGCAGAACTGGTGGCTGGCGATCCCGCTTCTACCGTCCAGTTTTCATCCGCCTGCGGAATAACATCCTGCAAACGAACAATCGCTTCCGCAATGTCATCAATATAGGTGAAGTCGCGTTTCATCTGGCCCTGGTTATAAACATCAATCGCTTCACCTGCAATCATCGCACGGGTGAATTTGAATAATGCCATATCCGGCCGGCCCCATGGACCATAAACGGTAAAGAACCGCAGTCCGGTGGTCGGCAGCTGGTAAAGATGCGAGTAAGTATGTGACATTAACTCGTTAGCTTTCTTGGTCGCCGCATATAACGAAACCGGATGGTCAACGCTATCTTCGGTGGAGAAAGGCATTTTACGATTCAGGCCATAAACCGAACTGGAAGATGCATAAAGCAGATGTTCGACTTTATGATGACGGCAGCCCTCAAGAATGTTGAGGTGACCAATCAGATTAGCGTCGGCGTAGGCGTGGGGATTCTCTATTGAATAGCGAACACCCGCCTGGGCGCCTAAATGAATCACGCGCTGGAACTGCTGTTGCTTAAACAGTGACGCGATTGCGTCACGGTCAGCCAGATCCATCTCAATAAAGGTAAAAGCCGGATCGGGTTTAATCAGGTTCAGACGGGCATGCTTAAGATTTACGTCATAATAATCATTCAGGTTGTCGATACCGACAACCTGGTGACCGGCGGCCAGCAGACGTTGGCTAACATGAAAACCAATAAAGCCTGCGGCGCCGGTGACCAGAAAGTTCATAAATCCCTCGTTAATTATGCAATTTGAATAGACGCTCCGCGGCCGATTGCATAATAAACGAATCCGCGTTTGCTGGTACGCTCTGGATCATACAGGTTACGACCATCAAAAATCACGGGTTCTTTCAGTGCATTTTTGATGACGTCAAAGTCAGGTGCACGGAAGTTTTGCCATTCCGTACAAATGACCAGGCCATCAGCGCCCTGCAGTGCCGCCTCTTTGGTTCCCATCAGCTTGAGATCGCTGCGGTGACCATAGATGCGCTGCGCTTCATCCATCGCTTCAGGGTCAAACGCCTGGACAGTAGCACCGGCTTCCCACAACGTTTCCATCAGCACGCGGCTGGAGGCTTCACGCATATCGTCGGTATTCGGCTTGAATGACAGACCCCAAAGGGCAAAGGTCTTACCGCTCAGATCGTCGCCGAAATGACGCTTAATGAAGGTCGGCAGCTTGGTCTTCTGGCTGTCATTGACATCTTCCACTGCCTGTAACAGGCGAGGCTTATAGCCAATAGATTCCGCGGTACGGATCAGCGCCTGCACATCTTTCGGGAAGCAGGAACCACCATAGCCACAGCCTGGATAGATGAAGTGGTAGCCAATGCGGGGATCGGAGCCGATACCCTGGCGTACTTTTTCAATATCCGCGCCTAAACGCTCAGCCAGATTGGAGATCTCGTTCATAAAGCTGATTTTGGTCGCCAGCATGCAGTTTGCGGCATACTTGGTCAGCTCTGCGCTGCGGATATCCATCATGATCATACGATCGTGGTTACGGTTAAACGGCTCATAGAGCTCGCGTAACAGTTCAACCACTTCGTCGTTATCGGTGCCGACAACGATGCGCTCTGGACGCATGCAGTCGTTAACCGCCGCGCCTTCCTTGAGGAATTCAGGGTTAGAGACCACATCGAAAGTGATGTTAGCGTCACGCGCTTTAAGCGCTTCCGTCATCACTGCACGCACTTTGTCTGCTGTGCCAACCGGAACGGTTGATTTGTCGATAACCACTTTGTGATCGTTCATGTATTGCGCAATGGTGCGCGCTACAGCGGTCACATATTTCAGATCGGCAGAGCCGTCTTCATCCGGGGGGGTACCGACTGCAATAAACTGCATAACACCATGGTTTACGCCCAGCTCAGCATCGGTGCTGAACTTCAGACGACCCGCTTCGTAATTAGACATTACCAGCGGCGTTAAACCTGGTTCGAAAATAGGAATGATGCCTTTTTTCAGATTTTCGACTTTCTTTTCGTCGACATCAATGCAGAGAACGTCATGTCCGACTTCGGCCAACACCGCAGCCTGAACCAGACCGACATAGCCGATACCAAATACAGTGACTTTCATCGAGTTATCCTGTGTTTATGAATTACTTTTTGTTGCCAACTGCGCCATCGAGCCATTCAGAAAAATCTTTGCCCAATACCGGATGACGAACACCGTACTCAACGAAAGCCTGCATGTAGCCCAGTTTGTTACCGCAGTCATGGCTCACACCTTTCAGGTGATAAGCTTCAACGGTCTCTTTTTCCATCAGCATAGCGATAGAGTCAGTTAACTGAACTTCGCCGCCTGCACCTGGAGGCGTTTTCGCCAGCAGTGGCCAGATATCAGCAGAAAGAACATAACGACCAACAACGGCCAGGTTAGATGGCGCTTCTGCCGCTTTTGGCTTCTCAACCACACCAACCATTGGTGCGCTGTCGCCTGGGTTCAGTTCTGCGCCCTGGCAATCTACAACACCGTACGCCGTCACATCAGCAACCGGCTCAACCATGATCTGGCTGCGGCCAGACTCTTCGTAACGGCTCAGCATTTCTGCCAGGTTATCTTTGGTTGGGTTAGATTCGTATTCGTCGATGATCACGTCTGGCAGGATCACGGCAACTGGCTCATCACCCACTAATGGATGTGCACACATAACCGCGTGGCCCAGGCCTTTAGCGATGCCCTGACGAACCTGCATGATGGTGACGTGTGGCGGGCAGATTGACTGGATTTCATCCAGCAGCTGACGCTTAACACGTTTTTCCAGCATAGATTCCAGTTCGAAGCTGGTATCGAAGTGGTTTTCGATGGCGTTTTTAGAAGAGTGAGTCACCAGCACAATTTCGTTGATGCCGGCAGCAATACACTCGTTAACGACATACTGGATTAACGGCTTATCAACCAGCGGTAACATCTCTTTCGGAATCGCTTTAGTGGCTGGGAGCATGCGCGTACCCAGACCCGCTACCGGGATTACCGCTTTTTTTACTTTGGACTTATAGGCAGACATTAAGATACCTCTCTTATAGGCCGTTCAAGTTAATACTTGATATGTCGGTTTAAATTCGGAAATGAGTATAT
>Ga0308167_1000091_pt1 | contig 219526 bp, 183 predicted proteins | sample PhyCR1_2_FD_202138 | JGI IMG/M metagenome (GOLD analysis project Ga0308167, IMG submission 202138) | Phyllosphere microbial communities from UC Gill Tract Community Farm, Albany, California, United States - DLSLRC.R1 | ecosystem: Host-associated > Plants > Phyllosphere > Unclassified | place...
CCAGAAGCCGATTATGGCTTCCTAGAATAGGCCTTATACATAGATGCAGCCGGGTGTCAGTGGGCAAAAGCGGGTTGACAGTGGGGGGCGAGTCCATACATAGGAGCGAGCTTGCTCGCGATCTTTTAAAGGTCAAAAGATGACGAGCAAGCGCGTTCCCTCACGTGATGGTGAGAAAGCGTGTGAATTATCGGGTGAGCAGCGCTTCGAGTTTTTCCTGGTCGCGGGCGAATTGGCGGATGCCTTCGGCCAGTTTTTCAGTGGCCATCGCGTCTTCGTTGGAGGCCCAACGGAATTGCGCTTCATTGAGTGCCAAGCGCGGTTCGCCGTCGTTGCCCGGGCTCAGTTTGCGTTCCAGCGTGCCAGTTTCCTGAGCCAGCTTTTCAATCAGTTCAGGGCTGATGGTCAGGCGGTCGCAGCCTGCCAGTTGTTCGATCTGGTTGAGGTTGCGGAAGCTGGCACCCATGACCACGGTCTTGAAGTCATTGGCCTTGTAGTAGTTGTAGATGCGGGTGACGGATTGCACACCCGGGTCATCGGAGCCCTGGTAGTCAATGCCGGTCGATTTTTTGTACCAGTCATAAATCCGGCCCACGAACGGCGAGATCAAAAACACCCCGGCGTCGGCACAGGCGGCAGCCTGGGCAAACGAGAACAACAGGGTCAGGTTGGTTTGAATTCCGTCCTTTTCCAGTTTTTCGGCGGCGCGAATGCCTTCCCAGGTGGACGCCAGTTTGATCAGTACACGGTCACGGCCTACGCCGGCCTTGTCGTACAGCTCGATCAGGCGGTGGGCTTTTTGCAGCAGGGCGGGCTCATCGAATGACAGGCGAGCGTCGACCTCAGTGGAAATACGCCCCGGGATCACGTTCAAGATACCGCTACCCACCGACACCGCGAACAAGTCGCTGGCCAGCCCCACATCGCCCTTGGCATGGCTGATGGCGTTGTTCAGCAGTTCGGCATAGCCGGGCAATGCAGCAGCCTTGAGCAGCAGGGAAGGGTTGGTGGTGGCATCCACGGGTTTGAGGCGGGTAATCGCGTCGAGGTCGCCAGTGTCTGCGACCACGGTGGTGAACTGCTTGAGTTGTTCCAGCTTGGAAGTCATGAGCGTCTCTGTTGGCAAGTGGCAGTACAGATGAAAGGTGTCGTCGGTCAAAAAAGTGTGGCTATCAGCATGCCGCTGAAGTCACTTGAAGCGCAACTTGTGTGCGATTAAATCTGTGCCTGAATTGATCGTTTCTTACGCTGCCGGGTGATTTTCCTTAATGTGCGGGCGGGAGCCTTCCTGCCAATGAAAGACAGCACGATTGGCCACGTTCTTATCAGGGTTGGCTATTCTGACAGTCCGCGTTTATACACATGTGCGCACTACAGGAGTTCCGGCATGAAGCTTCGCATGATGATGGGTATGGTGGTTATGGCCTCGATCGGGGTCGTGGGCTGTGCCAGCAAGGTCCAGCAACCGGATGAATATTCCGGGTTTCTGAAGGATTACAGCCGCCTTAAAGAGGCGAAATCGCCTTCCGGTGCCGAGGTAATGCGTTGGGTCGATCCTGATATCAAAAACAAGCACTACACCCATTTTTATGTGGAGCCGAGTCAGTTTTACCCCGCCCCTCAACCGACGGCCAACATTCCGCTCAACTCAATGACCGCAATGACCGATTATTACGACCAGGCCTTAAAGCGTGAGCTGAGCCTGTCGTTGCCGCAGGCCAGTGCCCCCGGCCCGGGTGTGCTTGTGGTGCGGCCAGCCATCACGGCCGTGAGCAGCAAAACCGAAGGGCTCAAACCTTATGAGTACATCCCGGTGGCGCTGGTCGCCGCCGCGGTCACGACAGCCTCCGGGCATCGCGATCAGGAAACCGGGCTCGCCACGGAAGCAGCGTTTATCGACGGGGGCAGCCAGAAGGTGGTTGCCCAGGTCGTGCGCAAGGGCATCGGCAAGCCTTTGAAAAACGAAAGCCAGGTGATGCAGGCCGATGACGTGAAGGCGGTCATTGATGGTTGGGCATCGGATATGCACCAGTCGTATTTGAAACTGAAACCGTGAAGGCCTGAGGCACCGTGCTACGCGCAGGCGTCATAAAAAGTGGGCAAAATATATGTCTATGCGTAGGCAATGACTGATGATGTGGAAGGCATCCACTATTTGTCACCCTGGCCATGATGAAATTAGGCGCGGACCATAGGTCGTCTGCGGTATTCGTGTTTAACTTCGGCCTCTTCAAAAAACTGTTAAGAAGGACATTGTTCATGGCTCAAGTGACGCTTAAAGGCAACCCTGTTCAAGTCAACGGCACCTTGCCACAAGCGGGTACCCAGGCCCCGGCGTTTTCGCTGGTGGCGGGCAATCTGGCCGACGTAACCCTGGCCGATTTTGCGGGCAAGCGCAAAGTGCTGAACATCTTCCCAAGCGTAGACACCCCGACCTGTGCGACTTCGGTGCGTAAATTCAACGCCCAGGCCAACGATCTGGACAACACCGTGGTGCTGTGCATTTCGGCTGACCTGCCGTTCGCTCAAGCACGTTTCTGCGGTGCCGAAGGCCTGGAAAACGTTCAGAACCTGTCGACCCTTCGCGGTGCCGAGTTCATCGAAAACTACGGCGTAGCCATTGCTGACGGCCCGCTGAAAGGCCTGACCGCCCGTGCCGTTGTGGTGCTGGACGCTAATGACAACGTGCTGCACAGCGAGTTGGTCAAGGAAATCGCTGAAGAGCCGGACTACGAAGCAGCGCTGGCTGTTTTGAAGTAACACGCGCCGCGTGACGGTAAACGGTCTGGCACGAGAGTGCCGGGCCGTTTTTTTTTGTACATGACACAATTCAGGGCGCTCGCCCCCTTACAACGTAAATACCCGGTAAAGAGCCTTTTCATAACCGCCGACACTGCTTATCGTTCAGCCTCCTGACAATAAGCGCTCGCGCCCAACTGGTTGATCACTCAATGCATTCGTCTGTTTCCCCTAAATCTCGTCGCTGGCTGGTTGGCCTGCTGGTCTTGCTGATTGTTCTTGGCGTGAGCTGGTGGTGGTGGCCGTCAGACGCGAAAAAAGCACAGACGGCACAACCCGCAGGCCAGGCTGGCCGTTCGGGGATGATGCGCCCGGGGTTTGGCGGGTCGACCCAGCCCGTGCCGGTGCGGGTCGCCGAGGTGACGCGGGGCGACTTTCCTGTTTACTACAAGGCCCTGGGCACGGTGACGGCGCTCAACACCATTAATGTGCGCAGCCGTGTCGCCGGTGAGTTGATCAAGGTGTATTTCAAGGAAGGGCAAATGGTCAAGGCCGGTGAGTTGCTGGCCGAGATCGACCCGCGTAGCTACCAGAATGCCTTGCTGCAAGCGGAAGGGACGTTGTTGCAGAATCAGGCGCAGTTGAAGAACGCTCAGGTCGATGTGCAGCGCTACCGCGGCCTGTACGCCGAGGACAGCATTGCCAAACAAACCCTGGACACCGCCGAAGCGCTGGTCAACCAGTACCAGGGCACGGTCAAAACCAACCAGGCGGCCGTCAATGACGCCAAGCTTAACCTCGAATTCACGCGCATCCGTGCCCCGATCAGCGGCCGCGTGGGCCTGCGCCAACTGGACGTGGGCAACCTGGTGAGTGCCAACGACACCACCGCCCTGGTGGTGATTACGCAAACCGAGCCCATTGTGGTGAGTTTCACCTTGCCCGAGAACAACCTGGCGCTGGTCCTGGAACGCTATCGCAGTGGTGCGCAATTGCCCGTGCAGGCCTGGAACCGTGGCGATACCCAAGAGCTGGCCACCGGTGTGTTGAGCAGCATCGATAACCAGATCGATATCACCACCGGTACCCTGAAGTTCAAGGCACTGTTTGAAAACCGCGACCAGCGCCTGTTCCCCAATCAGTTCGTCAATGTGCACGTGCTGGCCGACACGCTCAAAGGTGTGTTGCTGGTGCCGACGCCGGCCATTCAGTTCGGTACCAACGGCACGTTTGTGTATGCAATGGACGGCGACTCAAAAGTCAAAATCCGCAGCATCAAGGTCGGTGCCACTGATGGCGATGTGACGGTGGTCGAAGACGGCCTGGACGCCGGTGACCGCGTGGTGCTGGAAGGTACCGATCGCCTGCGTGATGGCAGTGCGGCACAAGTGGTCAATGACAGCACGGCGGTGCCCGCGCCGGCGACCGGTCTGCGTCAGGACGCTTCGGCCGCCGAGACCCCGGCGGCACCTGCCGCGGGCCAGGGCAAGGGTAAGGCGCACCCATGAACCTGTCGCGCCTGTTTATCCTGCGACCGGTCGCCACCACGCTGTGCATGCTGGCCATCGTGCTGTCCGGGATCATCGCGTACCGGTTGTTGCCGGTATCGGCCTTGCCCCAAGTCGATTACCCGACCATTCGGGTGATGACGTTGTACCCCGGTGCCAGCCCGGATGTAATGACCAGTGCGGTCACGGCCCCGCTGGAGCGGCAGTTCGGGCAAATGCCCGGGCTGACGCAAATGGCTTCGACCAGTTCCGGCGGTGCGTCGGTGCTGACCCTGCGTTTTAACCTCGACATCAATATGGATGTCGCCGAGCAACAGGTGCAGGCCGCGATCAACGCCGCCAGTAACCTGTTGCCCAAGGACTTGCCAGCGCCGCCGGTGTACAACAAGGTCAACCCGGCCGACACGCCAGTGCTGACGCTGGCAATTACCTCCAAAACCATGCTGTTGCCCAAGCTCAATGACCTGGTTGACACCCGCATGGCGCAGAAAATTGCCCAGATCAGCGGGGTCGGCATGGTCAGCATTGCCGGTGGCCAGCGCCAGGCGGTGCGCATCAAGGTCAACCCCGAGGCACTGGCCGCCAACGGTTTGAACCTGGCCGACGTGCGTAACTTGATCGGTGCCTCCAACGTTAACCAGCCCAAGGGCAACTTTGACGGGCCGACGCGCGTGTCGATGCTCGATGCCAACGATCAGCTCAAAACACCGCAGGAGTACGCCGAGTTGATTCTGGCGTACAACAACGGTGCGCCGTTGCGGCTCAAGGACGTGGCCGAAATTGTTGACGGTGCCGAGAACGAACGGCTGGCGGCCTGGGCCAATGAAAACCAGGCGGTGTTGCTCAATATCCAGCGCCAGCCGGGTGCCAACGTGATTGAGGTGGTGGACCGCATCAAGGCGCTGCTGCCGAGCATCACCGACAACCTGCCCGCCGGTATTGACGTGACCGTGCTCACTGACCGCACCCAAACCATCCGCGCCTCGGTGCGCGATGTGCAACACGAATTGCTGATCGCCATTGCCTTGGTGGTGATGGTGACGTTTTTGTTTCTGCGCCGGGCCAGTGCCACGATCATTCCTTCGATTGCTGTGCCGCTGTCGCTGGTGGGCACCTTCGGGGTGATGTACCTGGCGGGGTTCTCGATCAATAACCTGACCTTGATGGCCTTGACCATCGCCACCGGGTTTGTGGTCGACGACGCCATCGTCATGCTGGAAAATATCTCGCGCTATATCGAGGAAGGTGACAGCCCGATGCAGGCGGCGCTCAAGGGGGCCAAACAAATCGGCTTTACCTTGATCTCGCTGACCCTGTCACTGATTGCGGTGTTGATCCCGTTGCTGTTTATGGCTGACGTGGTAGGGCGCTTGTTCCGCGAATTTGCGATTACCCTGGCGGTGGCCATTTTGCTGTCGCTGGTGGTATCGCTGACCCTGACACCGATGATGTGCGCGCGCTTGCTCAAGGCTGAACCCAAGGCACATGAACAGGGCCGGTTCTATCGCGCCAGCGGTGCCTGCATCGACTGGATGATCGCCGAATACGGGCGCATGTTGCGCTGGGTGCTCAAGCACCAGCCACTAACGCTGCTGGTGGCCATCGGTACGTTGGGGTTGACGGTGGTTCTGTACATGGTGGTGCCCAAGGGGTTCTTCCCGGTGCAGGACACGGGCGTGATCCAGGGCATTTCTGAAGCCCCGCAATCGATTTCGTTCACTGCCATGAGCCAGCGTCAGCAGGCCCTGGGCTCGCTCATCCTGCAGGACCCGGCGGTTGAAAGCCTGTCGTCCTATATCGGGGTGGACGGCGATAACGCGACCCTCAACAGCGGCCGCATGCTGATCAACCTCAAGCCCCACAGCGAGCGCAGCGAAAGCGCCAGCGATGTGATTGCCCGCCTGCAGCCGCTGCTCGATCAACAAGTCGGCATCAAACTGTTTATGCAGCCGGTGCAAGACCTGACCATCGAGGACCGTGTCAGCCGCACGCAATACCAGTTTAGCCTGTCGTCACCGGATGCCGATTTGCTGAGCACCTGGAGCCAGAAGCTGGTCACGGCCTTGTCCAACCAGCCGGAGCTTCGCGACGTGGCCAGTGACCTGCAAGACAAGGGCTTGCAGGTGTACCTGGTGATTGACCGGGATGCAGCCTCGCGCCTGGGGGTGACTGTGGCCACGATCACTGACGCGCTGTATGACGCTTTTGGTCAGCGCCAGATCTCCACGATCTATACTCAAGCCAGCCAATATCGCGTGGTGTTGCAGGCCAAAGACGGTGAAAAGATCGGCCCGCAATCGCTGGACCAGATCCACGTTAAAACCACCGATGGCGGACAAGTGCGGTTGTCGAGCCTGGCCCGGATTGAAGAACGTCAGGCGCAACTGGCCGTGTCCCATATCGGTCAGTTCCCGTCGGTCATGGTGTCGTTCAACCTCGCCCCCGGCGTTGCGCTGGGGCACGCGGTGGAACTGATCGGTCAGGTGGAAAAAGACATCGGCATGCCGGTGGGGGTGCGCACCGAATTCCAGGGCGCGGCGCAAGCGTTTCAGGCGTCGCTGTCCAGCACTTTGCTGCTGATTCTGGCGGCCGTTGTCACCATGTACATCGTGCTGGGTGTGCTGTACGAGAGCTACATTCACCCGATCACCATCCTCTCGACCTTGCCCTCGGCGGCGGTAGGAGCCTTGCTGGCGCTGATCCTTACCGGCAACGACCTGGGCATGATCGCCATCATCGGCATCATCCTGCTGATCGGTATCGTGAAAAAGAACGCGATCATGATGATCGACTTCGCTCTCGACGCGGAACGCAATCAGGGCATGGCCCCGGAACAGGCGATTTATCAGGCGGCGCTGTTGCGTTTTCGGCCCATCCTAATGACCACGCTGGCCGCGCTGTTCGGTGCTGTGCCGCTGATGCTGGCCACCGGTTCCGGGGCTGAATTGCGTCAGCCGCTGGGCCTGGTGATGGTCGGCGGTTTGCTGGTGAGCCAGGTGTTAACCCTGTTTACGACCCCTGTCATTTACTTGGCCTTTGATCGGATGGGACGGCGCTGGCGCAAGACGGGCTCGAAAGAGGTGCAGGTATGAGCAGGGTAGTTGCAAGCTTCAAGCGACAAGTTAGAAGCCAGATATCCAGACGCCGACTGCCTTTGCTGTTGCTTTTCTCTTGCCGCTTGCCGCTTGCTGCTTGGAGCTGTCACCCATGAACCTGTCCGGCCCGTTCATTAAACGCCCGGTAGCGACCATGTTGCTGAGCCTGGCAATCATGTTGCTGGGCGGGGTGAGCTTCGGGTTGCTGCCCGTGTCGCCGTTGCCGCAGATGGATTTTCCGGTGATCGTGGTCTCGGCCAGTTTGCCGGGGGCCAGCCCTGAAGTGATGGCGTCGACCGTGGCCACGCCGCTGGAGCGTTCCTTCGGCGCGATTGCCGGGGTCAATACCATGAGCAGCCGTTCGAGCCAGGGCTCGACACGGGTGATTCTGCAATTTGACCAGAACCGTGATATCAACGGGGCCGCGCGCGAAGTGCAAGCGGCCATCAATGCTTCGCGCAACCTGCTGCCCAGCGGCATGAAAAGCATGCCGACCTACAAGAAGGTCAACCCCTCGCAAGCGCCGATCATGGTGCTGTCGCTGACCTCCGACGTGTTGCAAAAAGGCGAGCTGTACGACCTCGCGTCCACCATCCTGTCGCAAAGCCTGTCTCAAGTGCCCGGCGTAGGCGAGGTGCAGATTGGCGGCAGTTCATTGCCGGCGGTGCGTATTGAACTGGAGCCGCAGTTGCTCAACCAGTACGGCGTGGCCCTGGATGAAGTGCGCGCCACCATCGCCAATGCCAATGTGCGTCGGCCCAAGGGGGCGGTGTCTGACGATGAGCGCAACTGGCAGATCCAGGCCAATGATCAACTGGAAAAAGCCAAGGATTACGAGCCGCTGGTGATCCGGTACCAGGACGGCGCGGCCTTGCGCCTCAAAGATGTGGCGAAGGTCAGCGACGGTGTAGAAGACCGCTACAACAGCGGCTTCTTCAATAACGATGCGGCGGTGTTGCTGGTGATCAACCGCCAGGCCGGGGCCAACATCATTGAGACCGTGAACGCGATCAAGGCGCAGTTGCCCGCGTTGCAGGCGGTATTGCCATCCAGCGTCAAGCTGAACCTGGCGATGGACCGCTCGCCGGTGATCAAGGCCACCTTGCATGAAGCCGAGATGACCCTGCTGATTGCCGTGGGGCTGGTGATTCTGGTGGTGTACCTGTTTCTCGGCAATGTGCGCGCGTCGCTGATTCCTACGCTGGCCGTGCCGGTGTCGCTGGTGGGCACGTTCGCGATCATGTACCTGTACGGGTTTTCACTGAACAACCTGTCATTGATGGCGCTGATTCTGGCCACCGGGCTGGTGGTGGACGATGCCATCGTGGTGCTGGAGAACATCTCGCGGCATATCGACGCCGGCATCGCGCCCATGAAAGCCGCGTACCTGGGAGCCAAGGAGGTGGGCTTTACCCTGCTGTCGATGAACGTGTCGCTGGTGGCGGTGTTTCTGTCCATCCTGTTTATGGGCGGCATCATCGAAAGCCTGTTCCGTGAGTTTTCCATCACGTTGGCCGCGTCGATTGTGGTGTCGTTGGTGGTGTCGCTGACCTTGACCCCGATGCTCTGCGCGCGCTGGCTCAAGCCTCACGTGCCGGGCACTGAAAATGCCATGCAGCGCTGGAGCATGCGCCTCAACGAGCGCATGGTCGGCGGTTATGCCCGCAGCCTGGACTGGGTGCTGCGGCACAAACGCCTGACCCTGCTCAGCTTGCTGGTGACCATTGGCGTCAACGTGGCGCTGTATGTGGTGGTGCCCAAAACCTTTATGCCCCAGCAGGACACCGGGCAACTGATCGGTTTTGTGCGCGGTGATGACGGCCTGTCCTTCAGCGTGATGCAGCCCAAGATGGAGATCTTCCGCCAGGCGGTGCTCAAAGACCCGGCCGTGGAAAGCGTTGCAGGTTTTATTGGCGGCAATAGTGGCACCAACAACGCTGTCATGCTGGTGCGCCTCAAGCCTATTGGCGAACGCAAACTGTCCGCGCAAAAGGTCATTGAGCGCTTGCGCGAAACGATGCCTCTGGTGCCTGGTGGGCGCCTGATGTTGATGGCCGACCAGGACCTGCAATTTGGTGGCGGGCGTGAGCAAACCAGCTCGCAGTACTCCTACATCCTGCAAAGTGGCGACCTGACCGAGTTGCGCACCTGGTACCCGAAAGTGGTGGCAGCGCTCAAGGCCTTGCCGGAACTGACAGCCATTGACGCCCGCGAAGGCCGTGGTGCGCAACAAGTCACGCTGGTGGTCGACCGCGATCAGGCCAAGCGCCTGGGGGTGGACATGAACATGGTCACCGCCGTGCTCAACAACGCCTACAGCCAACGGCAGATATCGACCATCTACGACAGCCTGAATCAGTACCAGGTGGTGATGGAGGTCAATCCCAAATACGCCCGCGACCCGCAAACCCTTGATCAGGTGCAGGTGATCACGGCCGATGGCCAGCGCATTCCGTTGTCGGCCATCGCCCACTATGAGAACAGCCTGCAGGGTGACCGCGTTGAACACGAAGGCCAGTTCGCCTCCGAGACCATTTCGTTCGACATGGCCCCCGGCGTGTCGCTGGATCAGGGCACTGTCGCCATCGAGCGCGCCATTGCCAAGCTGGGCCTGCCCGAAGAGGTGATCGTGAAAATGGCGGGCACCGGCGATGCGTTTGCCGCTACTCAAAAAGGCCAGCCGTTCATGATTCTCGGTGCGCTGGTGGCGGTGTATCTGGTACTCGGCATTCTGTACGAAAGCTACATTCACCCGCTGACCATCCTCTCGACCTTGCCATCGGCCGGGGTGGGCGCATTGCTGAGTATTTACCTCACGGGCGGCGAGTTCAGCCTGATTTCATTGTTGGGGCTGTTCCTGTTGATCGGTGTGGTGAAGAAAAACGCGATCCTGATGATCGACCTGGCGCTGCAACTGGAGCGCCATTCGGGTCTGAACCCTGAAGCCTCCATTCGCACGGCTTGCCTGCAACGCCTGCGGCCGATTCTGATGACCACGCTGGCGGCCATTCTGGGGGCCTTGCCGTTGATGCTGAGCAGCGCAGAAGGGGCGGAAATGCGCCAGCCCCTGGGCCTGACCATTATCGGCGGGCTGGTCTTCAGCCAGATCCTGACCCTTTACACCACCCCGGTGGTTTACCTCTATCTCGACCGTGCCCGCCATCGTTTCAATACGTGGCGTGGCGTGCGCACCGATGCTGCCCTGGAAACTCCGCTATGACCTCTCGTTCGCTTAACCTTGCCCCGGCCCTGTCGCCCCAACGCTGGGCGCTTGCCCGTGGCTCGCGCCTGCTGGGGCTGGTGCTCTCGGGGTTGCTGCTCAGCGCGTGTGCGATCGGCCCGGACTACCAGCGCCCTGAACTGACACCGCCCGCGCAGTACAAAGAAGCCGCCGGCTGGACCCAGGCCAACCCCAGCGACGCCCTGGCCCGTGGGGCGTGGTGGGAGCTGTATGGCGATCAACAGCTCAATGCGCTGGTTGAGCGCCTGAACACGTCCAACCAGACCGTTGCACAGTCTGAGGCCCAGTTCCGTCAGGCTCAGGCCCTGGTGCGCAGTGCGCGCGGGGCATTTTTGCCGAGCGCGGACTTGAGCGTGGGCAAAACCCGCTCCAGCCAAGGCACCGGCAGTTCCAATTCGAGCCTGACCAGCTCCAGCAGCGGCATTCGCGACACCTTGAATGCACAGGTCGGCGTGAGCTGGGAAGCGGACATCTGGGGTAAATTGCGCCGAGGCCTGGAGGCCAATGAAGCCAGCGCCGAGGCCAGCTTGGCCGACCTGGCGGCCATGCGTTTGAGCCAACAATCGGAACTGGTGCAGAACTACCTGCAATTGCGTGTGATTGATGAGCAGAAGCGTTTGCTGGAGGCCACCGTCGAGGCGTACCAGCGCTCCTTGAAAATGTCCGAGAACCAATACCGCGCCGGTATTTCCGGCAAGGACGCGGTAGCGCAGGCGCAAACCCAATTGCACAACACCCGGGCCAGCCTGATTGACTTGATCTGGCAGCGTGCGCAATTCGAGAACGCCATCGCCGTGCTGACCGGGCAGTTACCGTCCGGGTTTACCTTGGCAGAGGTCAACCGCGTGCCCGCCTTGCCGGCCATTCCGGTGAGCGTGCCGTCGCAGTTGCTGGAGCGTCGCCCCGATATTGCCTCGGCAGAGCGCGCCATTATCGCCGCCAATGCCAATATTGGCGTAGCCAAGGCGGCTTACTACCCTGACTTGAGCCTGAGCCTGTCGGGCGGTTACAGCAGCAGCACCTATGAAGACTGGATCAGCGTGCCGAACCGTTTCTGGTCGCTGGGGCCGAAAATTTCGTTGCCACTGTTTGATGGCGGCCAACGTTCGGCTGAAGTCGACCGCAATGAAGCGGTGTATGACCAGACGGTGGCCAAGTACCGCCAGACCGTGCTCGACGGCTTTCGCGAGGTGGAAAACTACCTGGTGCAGTTGAAGGTGCTGGGGGACGAGGCGGTGGTGCAGGCGCAGGCGCTGGCGTCGGCGCGCGAGTCACTGCGCCTGACCAGCAATCAGTACAAGGCCGGCCTGATTGCCTACCTGGATGTGGTCAATGTGCAAACCACCGCGCTGAGTACCGAACGCAGCGCCCTCACCCTGCTGCAGAGTCAATTGATTGCTAGCGTGCAGTTGATCGCCGCCCTTGGGGGCGGCTGGGACGGCAACACGGACCTCACCGACAGGCCGCAGTGAGCGCATCACGCCGGCCGGAGGAGGCCGTAGAAGGGGGGAGCGAGCGCCTGTCCCCCCTCATCAGTTGCTGTGGGAAAGGACCTCACCGACGCTACGGCGCCGTGCATAGTGTTCACTGGTGCGGATCAAGGTTTCGAGATCTTCGGGTGTCACGTCAATAAACGCCTCCATTTGCTCCATCGCCTTTTGCAAATCGTCGGCGGTGATGCCCGGATCGCTGGCACTGGCGGGCGAGATGATGGCTGGGCTCGGCGCTGACAGCGGCTTGGGGTAACGCACCCGCGTCAAGTTGTTGTAGAGCAGCGCCATCACCAGCATGCCCACCGCTGCCAGCATGACAGGGCCTACCAGGCCCCAGCCCAGCAGTGCGCTGTCCGGGTCGGCCAACACCACCAGCAACGCCAACGCTCCGGCGGGCGGGTGCAGACAGCGCAACAGGCACATGCACATCAGTGACAGGCCGACCGCCAGGCAAGCGCTGTCCAGGGTACGCCCGAGAAAGTGCGCCACTGCCAGCGAGACCAGGGTCGCGCTCAAGTAGCCGCCGAGTATCGACCAAGGTTGCGCCAGTGCCCCCGACGATACCGCGAACAATAAAACCGCCGAGGCCCCCAGAGGGCCAATCAAATGCATGGCCACGGGCTTGCCGAACGCCAGGCTGCAAAGCCAGACACTGAATAATGTAGCCAGGGATACACCGATGGCGGCTCGGCTCCACTCGGTGGGGCGGGTGTGGGTGGCCGCAGGCAGTAAGCGGCTGATCCAGCGAATGTGCATGGTAGGGACGGTCCGGTGCAGGTCTCGTTGCGGAAAAAAAAGGGCTATGCGAGTGAGTCGCAAGCCCTTTAAAGGGTTCCTTCATTTGGGGGAGGAACCTGCGCAGTGTGCAGAGCGTTAAAGCAATCCGCAAATTCATAATAATGATGTTTAACTGCATTTTAATTGAGCTAAGTGCAGGTGTAAGGTGTGTTAGGTGCCGGCGGTGGGCTCAGCAGGCGATCTGCCCCAGGCGGGGTTGCCCGAAGCCTGTTTTCCCAGTACCCGGTCATAGACGTCGTTGCTGAACAGTTGCCGTTCAATATGGCCACGCCAGTCGGGGCTATCGGCCAGCGGCCCTTTCAAGATAAGCAATGCATCACGCAACGCCATCAGTTTGCCCAGTTCCGGCCTACAAGTCCCGGCCGAAAAGCGCTCGGCCCGGGTACACACATATGCACCTTGAGCGGGTTCATTATCGGCTGCAAAGGAATGGCTCATCACGTCGTACTCCATAATGGGAGGGTATTGGGCTGAGTAAGGTCCTTGAAACAGGGTGAGGGCGCATCGTACGCGCCGTGGTCAGGGGGTGCATGGCGATACAAGCAGTGACACATCTGCCATTTACTTGGTGTGCGATCTGGGATTCAGGCGGACGATTGTAAAGCGCCTAAACAGGGAGGTGTTGTCAGTCACTGCGTAGCTGGAGATAAGATTTACGGAGAAAATCGTAGGATTATTCAAAAGCCGCGACGAGCGTTTTCAGTGCTTCGAGTCATCCGCCGTTATTGGAAAAGGTGTACGTGCTCAGATGGGTTATCTGACGCAAATGTACTTCAGCGTTCAAATATCGAAATACTTTTCAGTCGAGGCGGCCAAGGTGCGCCTGCGTGCGCCCTTTTCAGCCTCTGAGCTGAATTTCTTGCTATAAACGCACTCCATTAGCCTCGGCGAAGAGCATGATTGTTCATTTTCCAGGTTTTACTGGACCAATTGCTGTCATTTCAGTTGCTGACTCGATAAGTCGGCCTTAGACTGCCGCCCCTCGTAAATTGAGTGCCGGGTGGCGCTTGAGATAGATGGCACCTGACGGGTTGGGATGAAGATCGGTCAGGACACTCCCCAGTTCGCCTTAATGCACGTATTTTTTATAGAGAAATCAATGACAAAGGATAAGTTGCTGGCCATGCCGGCGGATGACTACATGAATGCCGAGCAACAGCAATTTTTCACTGTGCTGTTGCAAAACATGAAAGTTGAAACCCACGCGCGTATCGAGCAGAACCGCATTGCCATCGAGAGCCTGGACACGCCTGCAGACCCGGCCGATGCCGCATCGGTTGAAGAAGAGCGCACCTGGCTGGTGAACTCCATTGACCGTGATCAGCGCATGCTGCCTCAGTTGGAGCAAGCACTGGAGCGCATCAAGGAAGACAGCTTTGGCTGGTGCGACGACAGCGGTGAGGCAATTGGCCTTAAGCGTCTGTTGATCAGCCCGACCACCAAGTACTGCATTGAGGCGCAAGAGCGCCACGAGCAAATCGACAAGCACCAGCGTCAAGCTTGATTGCTTGACCGCACCGGAGCCGCGTCCTGCGGCTCCGGCAGTCAGTCAAAGGCTGGCATCCTGTGCATTGCGGCTTGAAGGGCGGCGCGCAACCCTTCTTCTGGAGCCGTCAGCGATCATCAACGGTCCAACCCGCCAGCCTGAAACTCAGTGAGCGGGGCGCAGACGTGTGTTCAACTGGTCGATAACCAACGCCCAGTTATCGTCAGCATTCAGGTGCTCTTTCAGAAATTGGGCTTGATCCGCTTTCCAGAAGGGGGCGTCTTCCAGCCTTAGATCAGCCTCAAGCGGCGAATGCTGCGTAATGAACGCCTCAATGGCTTCGTCATCGGACTTGAGTCCCAGTTGCGCGAAAAGCGTGTTCATGTTGGTTGCCGTTTCGTCCATGGTGATCTCCTTGTGGGCAGGGTGGTTCTGTGTGTTTGAGGGCATTGAGCGGCAAACGTTCGATGCCGCTGCAGGCCAGGCTCACCAGGGCTCGAACCGGGCCTGTCGCGCGATCAGGTGTTGAGCGCGCCGGCGTCTACTGCATGCTTCAAGGCCAGTGCGGATTCCTGGGCAGCCGTTTCAGCGACATCGGCAGTCTTGAACCAGCGATCTTTTTCGACCTGGTGGTAAGTCACCGTTTTAAGAGGTGGTTTGGCCCGCATGACAATCACTGCCTGAAACTCACCGTCGACCTCTTTGGACTCGCCGCGGATAAAAAACTCGCCAATATCAAATTCCGTCACGTGTCACTTTCCCTGGATTCAATGGAGTTCAGTTGAACTGGCGGTATCCGCCAAGTCAGTGGCAAGAGTATGGCAGTTGTTGACCCTCAGTGGCGTAGTTAAGTCATACGTTAGATGAGCGCCATGTCCTACAATGGCTCAAACGGTCAGCAAACCTGCGAATCTGCCTTTTCAAGGTTCCTCGCGAGTTCGCACGCTGCATTATGGGTGCAGCGAAAGCCTTTGATCTGACCTGTGCCAGTGTCGCGGATGTGAAAAAAGCCATGCCCCACCGGGATCACTTGATACTGGGGTGCTTGCGTATACCCAACTTTAGGCAGGAGCCGGTAGAATGGCTCTCTGGCAGTGTTTGGATGCGCACTTTGACTGTCCGGGGGCGATGCAAGGGGGGGGTTGTGTCTGTTCACGGGGAGTATCCTTCTGATCTGCGGGTAAGACTCAATGGTTTGAATGGCCCACGTGCAGTGTGTGTATTAGAATTGCCAAGTGTTGGCGCTGTTCTATTTGTAAGGTTTTTTTGTAAAGTGCGGTGTCAGACGTTACCTCTTTAAAAGCAGGCTTTTACCGTGTGTGCTTTAGACCTTTCCGTGATCAGGGCCGGTTAATGCCCTTCAATCCCGGACGTCCGTTTCACGTGGCCAGCGGGGTGACGTTGCGCTCGCCTTGAAGCCACATCACTCCCGGCCCGATCGGTCAGGAACACTGTGCAATACCCGGTTTTCATCAATGGCTGCGGCCTTTTTTCTGCTGCCTGTTTTTTGCTAAGGCGGCACCATTTCTGAGTTTGAGGGCTTTTCGTTGGCAGTTAGCAATTTGGAGATGCATGCATTATTTGTGTTGGGTGACTTGCGGGCACGGTTGGTCAAACTGTTCCACTCGCGCTTTGTTTATGTCACCGAGCAAACGGCAGAAGGTATTTACATCGCTGAAATCGACACTGAAACGGCGCTGGTGGTCGATGACAAGCCGCGTCTGGAACTGAAGGTCGGTGATCATTTTCGCGCCGCCGTGTTGCCCAGTCGTGAAGGTGGCAAGTTCGACATCAAGTTTCGCGACATTAAAATCACGGTCTACGGCATTGGCGACTACGCGTACGTATCTTCGCCTCAGGGTGAAGGGATTGTGTTCAAGGAAGGTCAGACCGTGATGTTGGTCTTCGCTGCCAACGAGCAGCTTGAAGGCGGCTTGAGCAAAACGCTGAAAGCGGTGACGACCAAAGTCGCGAAGTGGCGCAAGGGCGAGCTCACGTTCAAGGCCAGCAAAGAGTGACACCTACGCGCAGCGAATTTCATCAGCAACACCAGGAACAGGCCCTGGCCCGGGCGGCTGAACTGTATGCCCAACGGGCCGTGTTGCAAGGTGCTTGGCTTAATTGGGTCGCGGTGCAGCTTTACACGTTGCGCCCGGCTGAATACGCCAGCATGGTTCGCCGCGAGCTGGCGAAGTTGCAGGCAAACGCTGCGTCTTGATGAAGGGGCGGGGCGGGGGCTGATTTCGCGCGAAGGGCCAGCCGGCAGTGGCACCCGGCGGCTGCTTTTAATGATGTTTATGCGCGCGCTGGGGTATAACGCCTCACCGCTTCTGATTGTGAGCCCCCTTGTTATGCAAACCCCTTCACAACGGCCGCTGTGGCTGATCTATCTGATCTTCCTCGCGCCGATGGTGCTGTCCAATTTTCTGCAGAGCTTTTCCGGCACGCTTAACGGTATCTACGTGGGGCAGATGTTGGGAACGCAGGCGTTGGCGGCCGTGTCGGGGATGTTTCCCATCGTATTTTTCTTTATTGCGCTGGTGATTGGCCTGGGGGCGGGGGCTTCGGTGCTCATCGGTCAGGCCTGGGGTGCCCGTGAGTTGACGATGGTGAAAAAAATCACCGGTGCCACCCTGACCCTCGGTGCCATTATCGGCCTGCTTGCCGCTGTGCTGGGCAGTGTCTTTGCCCGGCCCGCACTGCAGGGCCTCGGTACACCGACGGACGTGCTGGACGATGCGGTCGCCTATGCTCGAGTGATGATGTTGATCATGCCGCTGTTGCTGGTGTTTATTTTGTTTACCCAACTGTTGCGTGGGGTCAGTGACACGGTATCGCCATTGCTGGCCCTGGTGGTTTCAACCGGGGTGGGGCTTGTGCTGACTCCCGCGCTGATTCTGGGCTGGGTGGGCCTGGAACCCATGGGTATTGAAAGTGCCGCCTATGCCGGGCTGGTGGGCAATGCGCTGGCCATGGTGTTTCTGGTGTATCGCTTGCGCCATAAAAACAGTGTGATGGCCCCGGACCGCGAGTTGTGGGCGGCCTTGCGCCTGGACCGGGCCATTCTCGGCAAAGTCCTGCGCATAGGGCTGCCGACCGGGGTGCAGATGGTGGTGTTGTCGCTTTCGGAGCTGGTGATTCTGGCATTGGTCAACAGCCACGGTTCCCAGGCGACGGCGGCGTATGGTGCGGTCACCCAGATCGTGAACTACGTGCAGTTTCCGGCGCTGTCGATTTCTGTGGCGGCCTCTATCCTGGGGGCTCAAGCGATTGGTGCCGGGCGTATCGAGCGGATTGGGCCGATTCTGCGCACGGGCCTGATGATCAACTTGTGGTTGACTGGCGCACTGGTGCTGCTGGGGTACGGCCTGTCGCATTGGCTGCTCGGGTTGTTTATCACCGATGCCGAGGCTCGGGTGCGGGCCGAACACCTGCTGCACATTATGTTGTGGAGCGTTCTTGTCTTTGGTTTTCAGGCGGTGGTTGGTGGAATCATGCGAGCCAGCGGCGTGGTGCTGGTACCGATGGGCATCACGATCTTCTGCGTACTGGCCATCCAATTGCCAGTGGCTTACCTGCTCAATGCGCACTTTGGCCTGGAGGGCGTATGGATGGCGTTCCCGGTGACCTACCTGGCGATGCTGGTGATGCAAGTCACCTACTACCGGCGCGTGTGGCGGCATCGCCCGATTGAACGAATGGTCTAGGTTGCGATCAGGCTGCGTCACCGTGCTGCCTGGTTTCACGACGCCTGCGGCGCCGGACGTAGCCTCGCAAGGCTCGTCAACTGCTACAGGGGTAGTCGCTGCCGAAGGCTGCGAGCGGTTGCGTAGCAATCGTAGCCTCATGTCGCTAATCAGCTTGACCGTCAACAGGCTCTCTACGGCGATGTGCCAGGCACCCCGATCCGTATCGGCGTGCGCATCAATGTACCGACGACCACGGCACCCAGCAGGCCCAGTACCCCGGCGACCCAGAGCACCATACTGAACCCGCCGACAAAGGCCTGAGTGGCCAATGGCCGGATATGAGCCTGCACGGCGGGCGGCAACGGGCTCAGTGCGCCGCTCATATCGCCGGCCACCACCCGCGACGCGATAAAGTGTGTCTGACCCAGCCATTGCCCACCCTCGTGCTCAAGGCTGGCATAGAGGTTTTGCTCGGTATGGCTGCCCAATAATGCGCCGAATACGCCGATGGCCAGCACGATGGCGCTAAAGCGCATGGTGGTGCTTATGCCGGACGCCATGCCGACCCGGTCGCGGGGCACGCAGGCCATGATGTTCTTCTGTGTGTCGCCGTTCAGAAGGCCTGCACCGGCACCGGTAACGGCCGTGGTCAGGGCAAAACTCAGGTAGCCACCATGGTCCACTGCCCAGGCACTGAGCAGGTTGCCCACCCCTACCAGCGTCAACCCGGCGGCCATCAGGCTGGCCGGGCTGAACCGTGACGCCAGCCGCGCACCAATACGTGGGCAGATCAGCATAGTCAGGGCAAACGGCAGCATGCCCAGCCCGGACGCGATGGCACTGAAGCCCAAACCGTTTTGCAGGTAAAACGGCAGCAGGGTCATCATCACTTGCGCACAGCCGGCGTAGGCAAACATGCCTAGCAGGGCCCCGATAAAGCGCGGCTGGCGGAACAGTTGCAGGTCGATCATTGGGCGACGCTGCAAGGATTCAACCCACACAAACACCCCCAGCAGCAGTGCACCGCCCGCAAGGCGAGCGTAGGTCAGCAGGTTGTCCCAGCCGATACGGTTGGCTTCGATCAGGCCCCAAATCAGGCACAACAGACTGGCGCTGAACGCAAGGCTGCCCCACGGGTCGAGGCGGGCTGACTGCGGGTCACGGGATTCGCTAATGGCGTGGTAGACCAGCGCCATCAATAACAGACCGACCGGCAGGTTAAGGAAGAAAATCCAGCGCCAGCCCAGGTAGTGTGTGATCACGCCGCCGAGGGTAGGCGCGGCGGTCATGGCCACCCCCATGCAGGCTCCCCAAAAGGCCCAAGCCTTGGCACGTTCGACCTCGTCATGGAACGCGTGGCCAATGGATGCCAGCGCCGAGGTCAGTAACAGCGCCGCGCCCACCCCTTTGATCGCCCGTGCGATCTCCAGCAGCAGGCTGGAGGGGGCCGCGCCGCAGCCGATGGAGGCAAGGATGAAAAGGCTCAGCCCCCACAGCAGTGTTTTTTTGCGCCCGAAGCGGTCGGCCAGGCTTCCGGCAGGCAATAGCAGTGCGGCGAATGCCAGCATGTAGGCGCTGACCACCCATTCGATGTCGACGAAATTGGCCCCCAGATCGCGTGCGATGCTGGGCAAGGTGACGGCGACAATATTAGTGTCGAGTACGATCAGGGAACACACCCCGGATGCAGTCAGTAGCGTCAGGCGCGGGCTGATGGTTTTCATGATCGCACCGCCTTTAAATATAGCGTTGCTTTTAAGGTAATTATGTTGACGGGCATGCTGGGATCTCTCTAGTGTGGTGCTGTGAGCAGGATATCGCCGTCTGGTACAGGCTCTGTTAGTTGAAAGCAGGAACTTCATTACCTTTGAGCTAATACTTTATGGATATCCGCCACTTCCGCTATTTCCTCGCGGTTGCCCAGCAACGCAATTTCACCCGTGCAGCAGAGGGGCTAGGCATTGCGCCGCCCACCTTGAGCCGCCAAATTCAGGACCTTGAAGCCGTGCTGGGTGTGCGTCTGTTTAATCGTCAGCAACGTCAGGTCAGCCTGACCGAAGCGGGGCAAGCTTTATTGCCGGACGCAGAGGCCACGGTGCGCCAGTTTGAGCTTGCGCAGCGCAATGCCCAGCGGGCCGGGCGTGGTGAGGTGGGCCATATTGAATTGGGTTATGTCGCCTCTGCGGTGTACTCGGGGGTGTTGCAGCGTCAGGTGCAGGCGTTTTCGCTCGCCTGCGCAGAGGTGAGCCTCAGTGTGCGTGAAGCGCCAATGGCCAGCTTGCCCGCCAGCGTGGTGGAGGGGCGCTTCGATCTGGGCTACGTGCGTTCGCCCATGACCTTGCCCGATGAATTGTCCGCCATTCGCCTGAATGCCGAAGGCTTTGTGTTGGCCCTGGCGAACGATGCGTGGCTGGCGCGGCTGCCGCAGATCAGCGCCGGGCATCTGCAAAACGAAACGTTTATCTTGCCCGAGCAAATCAGTGGCACGTTGCAAGTGGCCGCCCAGGGCGGTTTCGCGCCCAAACTGGGTGCCCAGCCGGGCGGGCTGGTGGCCGTGATTGCGCTGGTCTCGTTGCGTCAGGGCGTGGCGGTGGTGCCCGCGTCGGTGGTGGGGCATATCAGTTTGCCCAACGTGATTTTTCGGTCTATTGAAGGCTGCGAGGCCACGTCATGGCTGTCGTTGGTCCACCGTCGATTTGAAAAGTCCCCCGCGGTTTTGCGCTACATCGAGCAGGCCAGGCGTGCCTTTCGTGCAGCAGAGCCGGGTATACAAAAATTGACCTAGTGCGCAGGATTTAGTGGTTCGCATACGTGCGTTCACCTTCAGAAGCAGTACAATCGCCCCCTTTTTTACCGAGCATGGATGCTAGTCGGACATGCTGACGAGAAAGCTCATGGTCTCTGCTAGTTACTCTCCTGCGTTGGTCTTCATTTCTCTGTGCGTCGCCATTCTGGCGTCGTACACCGCCCTTGATCTGACGGGCCGCATCGCGACCTCACGAGGGCGAACGGCCTACCTGTGGATGACCGGTGGCGCGCTGGCAATGGGCTTTGGCGTGTGGTCGATGCACTTTATCGGAATGCTGGCGTTGTCGGTGCCGATTGAACTGGGTTACGACGTGGGCCTCACGCTGTGGTCGCTGCTGGTGGCCATCCTGTCGTGCGGGTTTGCCCTCTGGCTGGTCAGCCAGCCGCATTTGCCGGCGCTGCAACTGCTGATCGGGGCTTTGATCATGGGTGCCGGGATCAGCGCCATGCATTACAGCGGTATGGCCGCGTTGCGCATGCAGCCGGGGATTGACTACGACCCCACGCTGTTCGGTCTGTCGTTGGTGATTGCCGTAGGCGCATCGGCGGCGGCCCTGTCTATCGCGTTTCGGTTGCGCAAGCAGATGCCTTACGTGCGGCTGGTGCGGGCCGGGGCTTCGATCATCATGGGGCTGGCGATTGTCGGCATGCATTACACCGGCATGGCGGCGGCCAGTTTTCCGTTGGGCAGCTTTTGCGCTGCGGCTGTAGACGGCCTCAGTGGCAAAGGCCTCGACAACCTGGTGCTGGTCTCCAGCCTGGCGGTGTTGATCATTGCGTTGTTAACGTCGATCTTTGATGCGCGCCTGGATGCCAAGACGGCCGCGCTGGCCGACTCATTGACTCAGGCCAATGAAGAACTCACCCAACTGGCGCTGCACGACACCCTCACCGGGCTGGCGAACCGTATTTTGCTGGCCGAGCGAATTGCTCAAGCGATGCGCGAGGTGCAGGAGCAGGGCGGGTATTTTTCGCTGATGTTTATCGATCTGGACGGGTTTAAACCGGTAAACGATGCGTTTGGTCACCACCTGGGCGACCGGTTACTGCGAGAAGTGGCCGTGCGCTTGCGCCAGCAATTGCGCAGCCAGGACACGCTGGCGCGCATTGGGGGTGATGAGTTCGTGCTGCTGGTGCGCCTGGCGGCACCCGACGATGCCCCGCCCGTGGCGGCCCGTCAGGTGACTCTGTTGTCTAAGTCGTTCCGCGTCGATGAACATGACCTGCAGATTTCCGCGAGCATTGGTATCGCGCTGTACCCCGGCAATGGCCAGACCGCCGAAGAGTTGCTGATGAACGCCGACGCCGCGATGTACCACGCCAAGGGTGCCGGTAAAAACGGCTACAGCTTTTTCGATGTGTCCATGAACACTAACGCCCGCAAGCAACTGCAATTGCTTCAAGACTTGCGTCAGGCGCTGGAGCAGCAACAGTTTCACTTGTACTACCAGCCCAAGTTCGATGCCAGCAATGGCCAGGCGGTGGGGGCTGAAGCGCTGTTGCGCTGGGAGCACCCGCAACAGGGGCTGTTGTTGCCAGAACATTTTATCGAGCTGGCGGAGAAGACCGGCCTGATCATCCCGATTGGCGAGTGGGTGCTGAACGAGGCCTGCCGCCAGATGCGTCTGTGGATCGATCAGGGCTACAGCCACTGGCGTATTGCAGTCAATCTGTCGGCGCTGCAATTCTGCTATGCCGGGTTGGTCGACAGTGTGGCGCAGGCGCTGGAGCGGCATCGGTTGCCGGCCAACAGCTTGACCCTGGAGATCACCGAAACCACCGCCATGAGCGACGCCGACGCCAGCATGACGGTGTTGCAGCGCCTGTCGCAGATGGGCGTGGACTTGTCCATCGACGATTTCGGCACCGGCTATTCAAGCCTCATGTACCTCAAGCGCTTGCCGGCCAATGAACTCAAGATCGACCGCGGCTTTGTCCGGGACCTGGAGCACGACAGCGATGACGCGGCCATTGTGTCTGCCATTGTGGCGCTGGGCCAGGCGCTGGGGCTGCGGATTGTGGCCGAAGGCGTGGAGACCGACACCCAGCAGAGTTTTCTGACCACCCTGGGCTGTGATTCACTGCAAGGGTTCCTGCTGGGTGAGCCGCAGCCCGCGGAGCAATTTATGGTGGAGATCCACCGTGGCGAGCGGCCTGTGGGCGAGCCGCCGACAGTAACCTGACAGCGTAAGGTTTTCGCGGTTATTCTGAAGCCATTTTTACCCTGCTGAACGAGGAGCGCGTATTTATGGATAAAGTCATCGTGATCACCGGAGGCAGCCGTGGCATCGGCGCGGCAACGGCCTTGCTGGCCGCCCGCGAAGGGTATCGGGTATGTATCAATTACCAGACCGATGATGAAGCGGCCCGTGAAGTACTGACCCAAGTGCGTGCGCTGGGCGTGCAGGCGATCAGCGTGCGGGCCGATGTGAGCAATGAAGACGAGATCATCAGCCTGTTTGCCCGCGTTGACCTGGAACTGGGCCCCGTCACGGCGTTGGTCAACAACGCCGCAACGGTGGGGCACAAGTCGCGGGTCGACGACATGTCCGAGCTGCGTATTTTGCACACCCTGAAAACCAACGTGCTGGGCCCGATCCTGTGTGCCAAGCACGCCGTATTGCGCATGTCACCGCGCCATGGCGGGCAGGGCGGCAATATTGTCAACGTTTCGTCGGTGGCGGCTCGCTTGGGTTCGCCAGCGGAATACGTTGACTACGCGGCCAGTAAGGGCGCAGTCGATACCTTCACCCTGGGGCTGTCCAAGGAACTCGCCGGTGAGGGCATCCGGGTCAACGCCGTACGCCCGGGTTATATCTTCACCGACTTCCACGCCCTGAGCGGCGACCCGGGCCGGGTCAGCAAACTGGAACCGATCATCCCCATGGGCCGGGGTGGGCGCGCAGAAGAAGTGGCTGAAGCGATTATCTGGTTGTTGTCGGACAAGGCGTCCTATACCACTGGGACCTTTCTGGACCTGGGCGGCGGGCGCTAAACCCGCTCGCGCCTCCAGGTGCGCACAATCGGAAGAGGGCGGGCGGCTTAGCGCGATAAACGTTTCGGCCAGCCGAGGCCTTGAGCGGTTGCAATTCCTTTCGAACTGGTGATAATGCGACGTATTATTATTCGTGGCAGGTTCTCCTTCGTGCCTCATTCCCCGGATCCCAAAGTCCTGCAGGCCACCCCATGCGCAAAGCCCGGGTAGACCCCATCACACGTGCCGCTATTGACTGGATGCGGCGGCTTGAATCCGGGCAGGCGTGCCCCTCGGAACGTCAGGTGTTCAAAGCATGGCTGGCCGAGAACCCGGAGCATATGGCCGCGTGGAAACGCGTAGCGGCGCTACTGAACCCCCCAGTGGCCGAACTGCAATCGGCCCAGAGCCGCAGCTCCGGGCAGTTGCGAACGGCACGCCAGGCGTTGATGGTCAGCCATTTTTCCGCCCGCAAGCAGGCCCTCAAGGGCGCTGTGTTGCTGCTGTTGCTGGGCTTGGTAGCATGGGCGTTGTAGGCCCTGACGAAGTCGCCACACTGCGCACGCTGGCTTAAATTTCCGGTACCCAGCGCTGGGACCAGTCACTGTCGTGCTTGACGATCTCGCGCAGCGCTTCGACGGCGTGCTGCAACGCCTCACTGTCGCGATCGCGTGAATACACCAGGTACGTCGGGTAACTGAACTCCGGGGCTTTGGGCACGCGCTCCAGCGTGCCGCTGTCCAGGTAGCTCTGCACCACACGGGTACGAAAATAGCCGCTGCCGCCGTTGTCCAGAATGTAATGCAGCGCCACCGGGCCAAGGTTAAAACTGATAGCCGCCCGCGCTTTATCGGGCAGGGCAGCGTCATGCTGGCGGCGATAATCGTCACCCCAATCCACATACACATAGGGCTCAGGCAGGTCGGGGCGACGCACCATAATCAGCTTTTCTTCGAGCAGTTGTTCCACCTGCACCCCTGGCCAGTACGCTGGCTGGTAGACCAGCGCCGCATCCAGCAGGCCCATTTCGAGCTGTTGCAGCAACGACGCCACCTCGCAAATCTGAATGCTCAAGGCATGGGTGGTGAGTTGCTGGCGCAACACTGTGGCCCAATTGAGGATCAGCGGGTTGCACAAGCTGACTTCGCCACCAATGTGCAGGCGCTGGTGCAGGCCTTCGGGGCGTGGCACATCGCGGCGGGCGGCCTCCCAGGTTTGCAGCAGTTGGTTGGCGTACACCACAAAGGCCTCGCCATCGGCGGTGAGGCGGGCACCGGCGCGGTTACGCACAAACAACGTCACGCCCAACAAACCTTCGAGTTTTTGCACCCGAGCTGTCACGGCGGTTTGCGTGATATGAAGTTTTTCGGCGGCACCGGCGAGGCTGCCGAAGCGAACGATTTCGAGAAAAGTACGGGCCAGGTCGAGGTCCATGATCGCGCCAGTGTGCAAGGGGTTGTCAGTGTAAGGCCATTTTCTGCAATCAGGGATTGAGGTTTTACGATTGCTGCGCAACCGATCGCAGCCTTCGGCAGCGACTACACCTGTAGTCGTTGCCGAGCACCGCGAGGCTTGTCGGCTATGGTTAGAACGCGTACTTGGTGGTCAGCATCAAGCTGCGAGGCTCGCCGTAGTACGTTGTGCTGAAGTTGCCCAAGCCAGACAGGTACTTCTTGTCGAACACGTTGTTGGCGTTGAGGTTGAAGCTCAGGTGTTCGTTGTATTCATAACGGGTCATCAGGTTAACCAGCGCGTAGCTGTTCTGTTCGATGATGTCATAGTCACCCTTGCCGTCGTTGTAGATCCGCCCGTAGAACGCGCTCTGCCAGTTCACGCCACCGCCCACGGTAACTTTGTTCAATACACCAGGCAGGCGGTAGGTGGTGAACACCCGTGCCACGTTCTCAGGCTTGGTGGTTTCCAGCGGGTAGCCATACAGGCGGCCACCCTCGTCCGTTTTGGTTTGGGCCCAGGTGTAGCCGGCCATCAGGTTCCAGTCGGGCATCAATTCGCCGGCCAGTTCAAACTCGATGCCCTTGGTCACCGCCCCGTCGACCGACTGGTAGTAGGTGTTGTTGGCCGCGTCGATACCTGCGTAGATCGGCAGTTTCTTTTGCTCGGTGCGGAACACCGCCACGCTGCCATTCAGGCGGCCGTCGAAGTATTCACTTTTCAGGCCGATTTCGTAGCTGTTGCCTTCGGTCGGCGGGAGTGTGGAACCGGAGCGGCCTTTTTCGGTGACCGGTTTGTAAATCGACGTGTAACTGGCGTATGCCGAGTAGGTCTCGTTCAGGTCATATACCACGCCGGCATAGGGGGTGACTTTGCCGTGTTGTTTGGATGTGGCTTTTTTGTCCGAGAACACCGGGCCCTGTTCGTAGTACCGGTTGGTGTCGTTGAACTGGAAGTCGCTGATGCGGCTGCCGAGGATGACAGACAAATCGTCAGTCGGCTTGAAGCGCGCCGCCATGTAGGCGCTGTTCTGGTTTTTGTTGATTTCGTACTTGCCGTTTTTCGGGAAATACGGCTTCGGATAATGGCCATTCCAGTCAAAAATGCTGCCGGGTACCAGGCCAAACTGGGTGGCATCGTAAGTTGCGCCGGTTTGGCGGGAGGATTGTGAGGCCACGCCCACCACCAGTTCATGCTCGCGGCCCAACAGGGTGAAGGGACCGGAGGCGTTGATGTCCACCGTGTTCTGGACGCGATGGCCTTCCCACTGGCCCCAGTAAAAGAACATGCCGGTGCCGGTCGCCGGGTCCGGCATGCCGCCACTGGCCGAGCCCAATTGGGTGTCGTGGTCGTTGGTTTGCTGGGTCAGAGTACCTTTGACTTTCCAGTCATTGTCGAAACGGTGTTCCAACGAGGCGAAGGTGGAGTTCATCTGCACATCGCGACGGCTCCAGTCGGTGGCCGGGTTGAACGAGCGGCTGAAGTCGGTTTTGGTGTAGTTGGAGAAATAATAGGGGTTGCCGGTCCAGGACGAGCCGCGTGGCTTGATGTTCTGGTAGTCCAGGCCGAAGGTGAACAAGGTGTCCGGGGTGATATCGACTTCGATAATGCCGTAGAACACATCGTTCTTTTTCGTGTAGTGGTCCAGGTAGGAATGGGCGTCCTGATACACCCCCACCAGGCGACCACGCACGCTGCCATCGTCATTCAACGGGCCCGAAATGTCGCCTTCGGTGCGGTAGTTGTCCCACGACCCCACGCTGCCTGTGACCGATGCCTTGAACTCGCGGGTCGGTTTCTTGCGGATCAGGTTGACGGTCGCCGACGGCTCGCCGGAGCCGGATAACAGGCCGGTCGCGCCCTTGATGATGTCAACGCGGTCATACAAGGCCATGTCGACCTTGGTGGCTCCTTCGTCGAACACCCCGTCGTACTGAGTGTTGACGCCGTCATACTGGAAGTTGGTGATGGCATAGCCCCGCGCCGAGTACTCCATGCGGTCGCTGTCATAGGCTTGTGTCGAAACGCCGGGGGCATTGCGCAGTACATCACCAATGCTCTGGGCGGCCTGGTCGTCCATCAACTGGCGGGTGATCACGGTTACCGTCTGCGGTGTTTCGCGGATCGACAGTGGCAATTTGGTGGAACTGTTTGAGGCCCCCGTGGTGTACGACTGGGTGCCTTCAGTGGTCAGCAATGTGCCCGGACCTTGACCGGAAATAGTTGTCGCACCCAGTTCCAGGCCTTTGCCTTGTTGGGTATTGATGATCACCGTGTCGCCATTGAGCTGGTACGCAATGCCGCTGCCCTGCAGCAGGGTCTCCAGTGCCCGGGTCGGCTCCAGCGACCCGGACACGGCGTGCGACTTGAACCCTTGAACCTGATCCGGGCTGTACAGCACTTGCAGGTTGGCTTGCTTGCCAAACTCATTCAGTGCGCTGGCCAGTGATTGGGCCGGGATGTTGAGGGCCACCGGCGCTGCCTGGGCAGTGCCTGCACCCAGCAACAAAGAGGCCATCAACGCGCTGGACAGCAGGGTGCGGCGCACGGTCTGGCGTTGGGTCGCGAGGGAAAGCGGGGTCCGGTTCAAGTGAGGTCGTTGCATTGCGTTGCGAAGCTCCAGGGTAGGAAAATACTTATTCGTTAATGGGAATGGTTGTAAGACGCAGTACGAACCAGAAACCGGAAACACGCGGTTGAATTAAATCGCCAAGAAGAAAGAAAAAGGCTCAGTCGTTCTATCGGTGGAACGCTGAATACTGAAAGGGCTATCTAGTGTTATGGGTGGATCGAATCTAAGCTGTTGCCATCTATGACAGGAGGTGCACCATGAAAAAACTCTCAGGTATCTACGCCGCACCCCGCCCGCATTGGGTCGGTGATGGTTTCCCGGTCCGCTCATTGTTTTCCTACGACTCAATGGGCAAGCAAGTCAGCCCGTTCTTGCTGCTCGACTATGCGGGGCCCGCTGAATTCGCGCCGACCACCGAACGTCGGGGCGTGGGGCAGCACCCGCATCGCGGTTTCGAAACCGTGACCATTGTGTACAAGGGGGAGGTGGAACACCGCGACTCGGCGGGCAATGGCGGGGTGATCGGCCCGGGTGACGTGCAATGGATGACCGCCGCGTCGGGGATCCTGCACGAAGAGTTCCACTCCAAAGCGTTTGCCCGCAGCGGCGGCCCGCTGGAAATGGTTCAGTTGTGGGTCAACCTGCCGGCGCAAGACAAAATGGCTTCGCCGCGCTACCAGGGCATTCTGGACCGCGACATTCCCACGCTGGCGCTTGAAGATGAAGCTGGCAGCCTGCGCCTGATTGCCGGTGAATTTGCCGGCCAGCGCGGTCCGGCCCATACCTTTACCGCGATGGATGTGTGGGACATTCGCTTGAACGCCGGCAAGCGGGCCGTGCTCGACGTGCCCGAAGGGCGTAACACCGTGCTGGTGGTGTTGCACGGCACGGTGAGTGTCAATGGCCAGGCCGAGGTGGGCGAAGGGCAATGGGCGCTGTTTGAGCGCGCCGGGTCGCAGTGCACGCTGCAATCGAGTACCGATGCCGTGGTGCTGATGCTCAGCGGCGAGCCCATTGATGAACCGATCGTGGGGCATGGCCCGTTTGTGATGAACACCGAGGCCGAGATTCACCAGGCGTTCGACGACTTCCAGTCGGGCCGGTTTGGCCGCATGCCTGCGTAAACCGCGCGCTGCCCGGTGTGACCCGGGCAGCGCGTGCGGTGCCTATACGGTCGCTTGCAGCAGCAGTTGCCTGAACTGTGCCAGCGGCACGGGCCGGCTGTGCAGGTAGCCTTGGTAGAGGTGGCAGCCCAGGCTTTGTAAAAACATCAGTTGCGGTATTTGCTCGACCCCTTCAGCCACCACCTGAAGCTTCAGGCTACGGGCCATCGCGACAATCGCCCGGATGATTTCCGCGTCGTTGGGGTCGTGGATGGCATCGCGCACGAACGACTGGTCGATCTTCAGCGTATTGACGGGCAAGCGCTTGAGGTGCGTCAGCGACGAATAACCGGTACCGAAATCATCCATCGCAAAACTGACGCCCAGCGCGATTAACTGGCGCATTTTGGCGATGGTGTCTTCCAGGTTCTGAATGACGATGCCTTCGGTGACTTCCAGCTTGAGCATCGAACAGGGCAGGTGATGCTTGCGCAGGCTCGATTGTACGTGTTCGACAAAGTCATTCTGGCGGAACTGGCGCGGGCTGATGTTCACACACAGGCTGAAGTCATCCGGGTCAATCAGGCCTTCGCTCAACAATTGGCCGAGCGAGCGGCACGCTTCGTCGAGAATCCAGGCACCAACGTCAATGATCAGGCCGCTGTCTTCCAGAATCTTGATGAACTCGGCCGGTGATTGCGCGCCCAGTTGCGGGTGCTGCCAGCGCACCAGTGCTTCAGCCCCGACGATGCGGTTCTGGCGGGCGTCGACCTGCGGTTGGAAATGCAGGCTGAACTCATTGCGGGCCAGTGCGGTGCGCAAGTCATTTTCCATGCGCATGCGTTCGCTGGCCGCGGTTTGCATGTCGAAGTGGAACAGTTGCGTGGTGTTGCGCCCCGAATCCTTGGCCCGGTACAGCGCAATATCCGCCCGTTTGAGCAGGTCGGCCGGGACGGTGCCGTGATCGGGCAGCAGCACAATGCCGATGCTGGGTGTGACTTGAAGGCGCTGGCTGTCGAGAAACATCGGCTCGGCCAGCAGTTGGCGCAAGGTGTCGGCGGTGTTGCGCACTGACTGGGTCACGGCGTCGAGCGAGCCTGTCAGGCCGGTCAGCAACACCATGAATTCGTCACCGCCCAGGCGCGCTACGGTGTCCTGGCTGCGCACGCTGGCTTCGAGGCGAGCGGTGATGATGTTCAGCACCACGTCGCCCACCGGGTGGCCCAGCGAGTCGTTGATGTGCTTGAAATGGTCGAGGTCCAGAAACAGCAGGGCCCCTCGTTGGTCATGCAGTTTAAGCCGTGCGGTTTGCTGGCTGAGACGGTCCATCAGCAAGGCACGGTTGGGCAGGTTGGTCAGCGGGTCATGGTAAGCCAAGTGCCGCACCTGAGCCTGCGCTGCCTTGAGCTGGCTGATGTCACGGGCGGTTAACAGCAGGCACGGCAAGTCGTTGAGGGTGATTTGTTCAATCGAAATCTCGACGGTAAGCACGTCGCCGTGTTTCGACCGCCCGCTGACTTCCAGGTGGCTGATGCGACCTTTGCGCGCTAGCTCATCAAGCAGCAGCGAACGTTTTGAAGCCTCGCCCCAAATGCCCAGTTCATAAGGGTTGCGGCCAATGACCTCGGCGCTGCTGTAGCCGGTCAACCGGGTAAAACCGTCATTGACCTCCAGGTAGTTGCCGCTGGCCAGTTCGCTGATGGTGATGGCATCGGGGCTTGAGTGGAATGCCTTGGCGAACTTCTCTTCGCTGGCTTTCAGGGCGGCTCCCGCGCGCTGTTGCTCGGTGATATCGAGCAGGGTGCCGGCCATGCGCAGCGGCGACCCGGCGGCGTCGCGGTATAGTCTGGCGCGGCACTCGAGGTAGCGCGAGGTGCCGTTTTCAAGCGGCACGCGGTACGTCAGCTGGTAGTTGCCGGCAGGGCCGTCGCGCAGTTCCCGGTAGGCGTTGCGCATGTTGGCGCGTTCTTCTTCGGGAACTCCGTCGAAAAAAGCATCGAACAGGTCGTTAAATGGCACGGGCTTGAGGCCGTGCAGGCGTGCTGCCCTGGCCGAACCGTAGAGTCGGCCGCTGGGAATATGCCAGTCCCAGGTGCCCAGTTGCGCCGAGTCCAGGGCCAGGTCCAGGCGCTCCTGGCTGTCGATCAGGGCCTGTTCGGCCTCTTTGCGTTTGCTGGTGTCCAGGAACGTGCTGACCAGGTAGGCCTCATCCTGCAGTTCGACCCGTTGTGCATAGAGGATGCCGTCGTGCAATTCGCCGTTGCGGCTGCGCAGTTGCACTTCCATGTTGACTGCCGCGCCCTGGCTGCGGATGGCCTGAATAAACGCCCTGCGCTGCTGAGGGTCGGGCCACAGGCCCAGCTCCACGGTGGTGCGACCGATGGCTTCGGCAGGGGGCCAGCCCAGCAGGCTTTCGAGCAAATGATTGGCCTCGCTGATCAGCCCGTCTTCAAGGCGCACCAGCAGGACCATGTGTGGAGACAACTGAAACAGGGTGCTGAAGCGTTGTTCAGAGCTGTCCAGGGCCTGCTCGCGCTGGCGCTGGGAGGTGACATCGCGAATCACCCCCATCATGCGCGCCGGGCCGTTCTTGCGGGTGGACAGGCTGCCGCGGATTTCGATCCAGCGCAGGCTGGCATCGTGCCAGCGGATGCGGTGGTGAGTGACATGCTCCAGCGGGGCTCCATTGGCAATCGCCTCAAACGCACGCTGGGCCTTGGCCCAGTTGTCGAAGGGCAAGGTGTGCAACAGCTCCAGGTGGCATGGCAACGCGTGCTTCGGGCTCAGGCCAAAGACCGCCTGGGCACCTTCAGACCAGCGAATGTCGCCGCTGTCCAGGTCCCAACACCATGCGGCCAGTTGAGCGGCATTGACGGCGGCGAGCAGGTCACCAGCGTCCAGCCAGCCTTGCGCGCGCGATTGCAGGGTGACGTCTGTTGAACCGGGTTGGGGTTGCACAGCGTCGGTGGTGTCTACCATTGACGGCGGTCCTTGAGCTGAAAAGTCCGGGAAGCGGTTTTGCGCCTGTGTAGGTTGCCTACTCAGGTCGGCTGAGTGTGAAGGCTGTCGACCTGAGCATCCAGTAGCGTCATGAAAGCGTGTGCGGCATTCGACAAAGTCCTTTCGGTATGAACGATGTAGCCTAGCTGGCGTGTCAGTTGTATGCCCGGCAGGCAGACGGAAGCGACTTGTTCATCCAGCATGGTGCGAGGCAGTACACTCCAGGCCAGCCCGATGGACACCATCATTTTGATGGTTTCCAGGTAGTTGGTGCTCATGGCGATATTGGGCGTCAGGCCCTGGGCTTCGAACAGGCGCTGCACGATATGGTGGGTGAAGGTGTTGCCGCCCGGGAAAACCGCCGGGTGAAGGGCAATGTCCGCCATGCTGACGACCGCCCGTCGGGTCAGGCTGTGTTCTGGGGCAACCACAAAGTCCAGCGGGTCATCCCACACGGGCACGGCGCGAATCAACGAGTGAGGTTCGGGGGCAAGGGTAATCACGGCCAGTTCGGCGCGGCCGTGGAGGATTTCTTCGTAGGCAACTTCCGAATCTAGAAACTGAATATCCAGCGCAACCTTGGGGTACGTGCGGGTGAACTCGCGCAGTAAAGGTGGCAACCGGTGCAGGCCAATGTGATGGCTGGTGGCCAGAGTCAACCGCCCGCTGACCTCACCGTTGAGGTTGTTGAGCGCTCGGCGGGTGTCGTCCAGTACGTTGAGAATCTGGTAGGCGCGCGGCAACAGTGCCCGGCCAGCTTCGGTCAGGCTGACCTCGCGGCCCAGGCGGTCAAACAGCCGCAGCTTGAGTTGCTGCTCAATGCTGGCGATGCGTTTGCTGATGGCCGGCTGCGTCAAAAACAAGCGTTCTGCGGCTCCAGAGAAGCTGCCGGTTTCTGCGATGGCAATAAAAGCATTGAGATTCGCGAGGTCCATCTATTCGAATTCCTATCGGTTATCCAAAGCATAAAAATTATGAATTTGAGTTATTCACTGTAACGCCATAGCATCGACCTCACAAGCCAAGTGGTTATTGGCACAGAAAGTAGCTGATGAGGAAACCGTCTGATGGCCGGCAAAACGCTCTACGACAAGCTCTGGGATTCGCATTTGGTCAAGCAGCGCGACGATGGTTCGGCGCTGATCTACATCGACCGTCATATCATTCACGAAGTGACGTCACCGCAAGCCTTTGAAGGCCTGCGTCTGGCAGGGCGCAAGCCTTGGCGCATAGATGCCAACATCGCGACCCCGGACCACAACGTACCGACCACGCCGGAGCGCAAAGGCGGGATCGAGGCCATTGCTGACCAGGTGTCCCGTTTGCAGGTGCAAACCCTCGACGACAACTGTGACGAATATGGCATCACTGAATTCAAGATGAATGACGTACGTCAGGGCATCGTTCACGTGATCGGCCCGGAGCAGGGCGCAACCTTGCCGGGCATGACCGTGGTGTGTGGCGACTCCCACACCTCCACCCACGGCGCGTTTGGCGCATTGGCCCATGGCATCGGCACCTCCGAGGTGGAGCACGTGCTCGCCACGCAGTGCCTGGTGGCCAAAAAAATGAAAAACATGCGGGTGAACGTTGAAGGGCAATTGCCGTTCGGCGTGACCGCCAAGGACATCGTGCTGGCGGTGATCGGCAAAATCGGCACCGCTGGCGGTAATGGCCATGCCATTGAATTTGCCGGCAGCGCCATTCGCGACCTGTCCGTCGAAGGCCGCATGACCATCTGCAACATGTCCATCGAAGCCGGTGCCCGTGTGGGCCTGGTGGCGGCCGATGAGAAAACCGTTGAATACGTCAAGGGCCGCCCTTTTTCCCCAAAAGGCGCGGAATGGGACTTGGCGGTAGAGGCCTGGAAAGACCTGGTGTCTGATGCCGACGCGCACTTCGACACCGTGATTGAGCTCGATGCTGCCCAGATCAAGCCGCAAGTGAGCTGGGGCACGTCGCCCGAAATGGTCTTGGCCGTGGATCAGAACGTGCCCGATCCGGCGCAGGAAGCTGACCTGGTCAAGCGTGGCTCTATTGAACGCGCCTTGAAGTACATGGGCTTGAGCGCCAATCAGGCCATTACCGACATTCAACTGGACCGTGTGTTTATCGGCTCGTGCACCAACTCGCGCATTGAAGACCTGCGTGCCGCTGCGGTGATTGCCAAGGGCCGCAAAGTGGCGTCCACCATCAAGCAGGCCATCGTGGTGCCGGGCTCGGGCCTGGTGAAAGCGCAGGCGGAATCCGAAGGCCTGGACAAAATCTTCCTGGAAGCCGGTTTTGAGTGGCGCGAGCCGGGCTGCTCGATGTGCCTGGCGATGAACCCGGACCGCCTGGAGTCGGGCGAGCACTGCGCGTCCACCTCCAACCGTAACTTTGAAGGCCGTCAGGGCGCGGGGGGGCGTACCCATTTGGTCAGCCCGGCCATGGCCGCCGCTGCCGCTGTAAACGGTCGTTTTATCGACGTCCGCGAATTGATCTGAGGAGCGCAGCATGAAAGCTTTTACCCAGCACACCGGGCTTGTCGCACCTTTGGATCGCGCCAACGTCGACACCGACCAAATCATTCCCAAGCAGTTTTTGAAGTCGATCAAGCGCACCGGCTTTGGCCCGAACCTGTTTGATGAGTGGCGCTACCTGGACGTGGGCCAACCGTACCAGGACAACTCCAAGCGCCCGTTGAACACCGATTTTGTGCTCAACAACGAACGCTATCAGGGGGCCAGTGTGTTGCTGGCCCGTGAAAACTTCGGTTGCGGCTCAAGCCGTGAACACGCGCCTTGGGCGCTGGAAGAGTACGGCTTTCGCAGCATCATCGCGCCCAGTTATGCCGACATCTTCTTCAATAACAGCTTCAAAAATGGCCTGTTGCCGATCATTTTGAGCGATGCCGACGTTGATGAACTGTTTGCCCAGGTAGAAGCCGAACCGGGCTATCAGTTGACGATTGACCTGCAAGCACAAACCGTCACCCGCCCGGATGGCAAAGTGCTGAGCTTTGAGATCGATGCGTTCCGCAAGCATTGCCTGCTCAATGGCCTGGATGACATTGGCCTGACCTTGCAAGACCACGAGGCGATTGCCGCGTTTGAAGGCAAGCACCGCGCCAGTCAGCCGTGGTTGTTCCGCGACGCTTAAAAAGGCTCGCTCCTCCTGTAGGCGCGTGCTGGCTCGCGAAGGTATTACCACGGTGTGTTGTGAGCCTGGGGTACCTTGTATCGCGAGCCGGTCCGCGCCCACACAAAATGTGCAATTAAGGGTATTCAGCATGACCAGCACCGCCCAACACAGCCAGGTTGTTCAAAAACAATTCGGTGAACAGGCTTCGGCCTATCTGAGCAGCACTGTGCACGCCCAAGGCACCGAATTTGCCCTGCTGAAGGCCGAACTGGCGGGCAAGACTCACGCCCGCGTGCTGGACCTTGGATGCGGTGCGGGCCATGTGAGTTTTCACGTGGCCGCGCTGGTCAGCGAGGTGGTGGCCTACGACCTGTCGCAGCAAATGCTCGATGTGGTCAGCGCTGCGGCCACTGAGCGGAGTTTGCACAACATCACCACCGTGTGCGGTGCCGCCGAGCGCTTGCCATTTGCCGACGCCGAGTTCGATTACGTGCTGAGCCGTTATTCGGCGCACCACTGGAGCGACCTCGGCCAGGCCTTGCGCGAAGTGCGTCGGGTGCTCAAGCCCGGCGGTGTGGCGGCCTTTATTGATGTGATGTCCCCCGGCAGCCCTTTGTTCGACACCTACTTGCAGAGCGTTGAAGTACTGCGCGACACCAGCCATGTGCGGGATTACTCGGCCGGTGAATGGTTGCGTCAGGTCAGCGAGGCGGGGCTGCACACGCGCAGCACACAGCGTCAGCGTTTACGTTTAGAGTTCACCTCCTGGATCGAGCGCATGCGTACGCCGCCCGTTATGAGTGCCGCCATTCGCGAGCTACAACAGTCGATGGGCACCGAGGTGCGCGATTATTTTGAAATTCAGGCCGATGGCACGTTCAGCACGGATGTTTTGGTGCTGTGGTGCGAGAAGTCGCAGGGCTGATCCCTGACCCTTTTCAGGTGCGCCCGCGGGGGCACCACTCAGACAAAAAAGAGGAACCCATGAGCAAGCGTATTCTGATTCTCCCAGGTGACGGTATTGGCCCGGAAATCATGGCCCAGGCCGTCAAAGTGCTGGAAGCGGCGAACGAGAAGTTCAACCTTGACGTCGTGCTGAGCCATGACGTGATCGGCGGCGCGGCCATCGACAAGCATGGCGTGCCACTGGCTGACGAAACCCTGGAGCGTGCCCGTGCTGCAGACGCCGTGCTGCTGGGTGCCGTGGGCGGCCCGAAATGGGACAAGATTGAGCGTGATATCCGCCCTGAGCGCGGCCTGCTGAAGCTGCGTTCGCAACTGGGCCTGTTCGGTAACCTGCGCCCGGCGATTCTGTACCCGCAACTGGCCGATGCGTCGAGCCTCAAGCCAGAAATCGTCGCGGGCCTGGATATCCTGATCGTTCGTGAATTGACTGGCGGCATTTACTTTGGCGCACCACGAGGCACCCGCGAGCTGGAAAATGGCGAGCGTCAGGCCTACGACACCCTGCCGTACAGCGAAAGCGAAATCCGTCGCATTGCCCGCGTGGGCTTCGACATGGCCCGTGTACGCGGCAAAAAACTGTGCTCGGTGGACAAGGCCAACGTGCTGGCGTCCAGCCAACTGTGGCGTGAAGTTGTCGAGCAAGTGGCCCAGGACTACCCGGATATCGAACTGAGCCACATGTACGTTGATAACGCGGCCATGCAACTGGTGCGTGCGCCCAAGCAATTCGACGTGATCGTCACCGACAACATGTTTGGCGACATTCTGTCGGACGAAGCCTCGATGCTGACCGGTTCCATCGGCATGCTGCCATCGGCTTCGCTGGATGCTGACAACAAGGGCTTGTACGAGCCGTGCCACGGTTCGGCACCTGACATCGCGGGGCAGGGCATTGCCAACCCGCTGGCGACCATTTTGTCGGTGTCGATGATGTTGCGTTACAGCTTTAACGAGCAGGCCGTTGCGCACGCGATCGAGTTGGCTGTCAGCCGTGTTCTGGACCAGGGCTTGCGCACCGGTGACATCTGGTCGGCGGGTTGCACCAAGGTCGGAACACAGGAAATGGGCGATGCAGTAGTCGCGGCGCTACAGAATCTGTAATCTCTCGGGCCCGTTACTTCCTGTTGGTGGAAGTAACGACCCCACTTTTTGTTAAAGGTGTAGTTGCGATGAAACGTGTAGGTCTGGTCGGTTGGCGCGGTATGGTTGGTTCCGTGCTCATGCAGCGGATGCTGGAAGAGCAGGATTTCGATCTGATCGAGCCGGTGTTTTTCACTACCTCCAATGTCGGTGGGCAAGGTCCTTCCGTGGGCAAAGACATTGCCCCGCTGAAGGATGCTTACAACATTGAAGAGTTAAAAACCCTCGATGTCATTCTGACCTGCCAGGGCGGCGACTACACCAGTGAGGTGTTCCCCAAGCTGCGCGAGGCGGGCTGGCAAGGGTATTGGATCGATGCGGCATCGACCCTGCGCATGCAGGATGACGCCGTGATCATCCTGGATCCGGTCAACCGTCGGGTGATCGATCAGCAACTGGATGCCGGCACCAAGAACTACATTGGCGGCAACTGTACTGTCAGCCTGATGTTGATGGGCCTGGGCGGCCTGTTCGAAGCGGGCCTGGTGGAATGGATGAGCGCCATGACCTATCAGGCGGCCTCGGGTGCCGGCGCGCAGAACATGCGCGAGCTGATCAAGCAAATGGGGGCCACTCATGCCGCCGTTGCCGATCAACTGGCCGACCCGGCCAGCGCCATCCTCGATATCGACCGTCGTGTGGCTGAAGCCATGCGCAGTGATGCCTACCCGACCGAGAACTTCGGCGTGCCATTGGCCGGTAGCCTGATTCCATGGATCGACAAGGAACTGCCAAACGGTCAAAGCCGTGAAGAGTGGAAAGCGCAGGCTGAAACCAACAAGATCCTGGGTCGCTTCAAAAACCCGGTTCCGGTGGACGGCATTTGCGTGCGCATCGGTGCCATGCGTTGCCACAGCCAGGCGTTGACCATCAAGCTGAACAAGGATGTGCCCATTGCGGACATCGAAGGTTTGATCAGCCAGCACAACCCGTGGGTCAAACTGGTGCCCAACCAGCGTGAAATCAGCATGCAAGAGCTGAGCCCGACCAAAGTGACAGGCACCCTGAATGTGCCGGTTGGCCGCTTGCGCAAACTGAACATGGGTTCGCAGTTCCTCGGTGCGTTCACCGTGGGCGATCAGCTGTTGTGGGGTGCGGCCGAGCCGTTGCGCCGCATGCTGCGGATTCTGCTGGAGCGTTGATTCGCCCTTGGCTGCACATGACCCGCCTCTCGCAAGAGTCGCGGGTTTTTTAATGGCCTGTTCACCGGCCGGTACGGCTAAAAGTCGCTGTGCGTTGCCTCTGCGAGTCGTGCCCGTTAAAGTGCCGCTCCCCACGTTTCGCCTGAGGTAGACACATGAGCCAGTCCTTTGATATCGCCGTCGTCGGCGCCACCGGCACTGTCGGCGAAACCCTGGTCCAGATTCTTGAAGAGCGCCAAGTCCCGATCGGTCAATTGCACCTGCTGGCCAGCATCGAATCGGCCGGCAGCTCGGTGCCTTTTCGCGGCAAAAATACGCGGGTCCGGGAAGTCGATGTGTTCGATTTCAGCCAGGTACAACTGGTCTTTTTTGCGGCTGGCCCGGCCATTACCTTGAGCTATGCCGAGAAGGCCCGTGCCGCCGGGTGCATGGTCATCGATTTGTCGGGCGGGTTGACGCCAGCCCAGGCCCCGCGCGTGGTGCCTGAGGCCAATGCCCACGTGCTGTCGGGCTTGAGCCAACCGGCACACATCAGCAGCCCAAGCCCGTCTGCTACCGCGTTGGCGGTGGTATTGGCACCGTTGCGCGCGGTGCTGGATATTCAGCGGGTGAATGTGACTGCTTGCCTGGCGGTATCGGCTCAAGGGCGCGAAGCGGTGTCCGAACTGGCACGCCAGACCGCGGAGTTACTGAACTTGCGCCCGTTGGAGTCGACATTTTTCGATCGTCAGATGGCGTTTAACCTGCTGGCGCAGGTGGGCAAGCCGGATGCGCAAGGGCATGTGCCCCTGGAAAAACGTCTAGTGACAGAATTGCGTGAAGTCCTCGGTATGCCAACGCTGAAAATATCGGTGACCTGTGCTCAAGCGCCTGTGTTTTTTGGCGATAGCTTTAGTGTGTCGTTGCAATTGGCCGGTGCGGTAGACCTGGGCGCGGTCAATGCAGCGCTGGAAGCGGCAGAGGGCATCGAGCTGGTCGATGCGGGGGATTACCCGACAGCGGTGGGGGATGCGGTCGGTCAGGACGTGGTCTATGTGGGCAGGGTTCGTCATGGTGTGGACGACATGTCGGAACTTAATCTGTGGGTGGCGTCTGACAATGTACGTAAAGGTGCCGCGCTAAACGCCGTGCAACTGGCGCAGTTGTTGATAAAAGACGTGCTGTAAAAGATACTTGGCGACAATTTTCAGCATGGCTCCAACGTCGGTCGTCGCAGTCAAGCTGCTGTCAGGGCTTACCAAAGTAACGCGACAGCGCACATGCAGGCACACGCCTCATGGCCTGTTTTCAGGCAGCAGCTATACAGGTCTCGTGAGACGAGGCCTGTACCCATAAGGAAGAGGCTATGGTTCAGGTTCGTAAATTAGTGTTAGCAATAGCCGCCGCTTCGGCGCTGTCATCCGGCCTGGTTCAGGCGCTGGAGCTCGGAGAGCTGACCCTGAAGTCGACTCAGAACCAACCCTTGTTGGCTGAAATTGAACTGCTGGACGTCAAGGACCTGACCGCCGCTGAAGTGATTCCCGGCCTTGCGCCTGCCGACGAATTTGCCAAGGCCGGCGTGCCGCGCCCGGCTTATCTGGAAGATTTGCGTTTCACACCGGTGATTCAGGCTGATGGCAAGAGCGTGCTGCGCGTCACCTCCAGCCAGCCGTTGTCCGAACCCTTCGTGAAGTTCCTGGTGCAGGTGATGTGGCCCAGCGGTCGCTTGCTGCGTGATTACAGCGTGTTACTCGACCCGGCCAAGTTCTCGCCCCAGACCGTCGCGGCGGCTTCGCAGCCAGTGGCGGGCGTTACGCCCGGGCAGCACACCACCACGGCGCGTGACACCTTGTGGGAAATCGCCGCGAAGGCGCGCAATGGCGGCTCGGTGCAACAAACGATGCTGGCCATTCAAGCGCTCAACCCGGATGCCTTTATCAACGGCAATATTAACCGGTTGAAAACCGGGCAAGTACTGCGCCTGCCGGATGCCGGGCAAAGCACTCAGTTGCCGCATGCCAAGGCGGTCGCCGAAGTGGCCTCGCAGAACGCCGACTGGCGCAGCGGCCGGCGTACCACGCCGCTGGCTCAGCAACTGGATGCCACCGGGCGTACCCCCGTCGCACCTGCCCGGCCCGCCCAGGCCACGGCCAGCGATAACCTGAGCCTGGTAGCGGCTCAGCCGGGCAGCGGCAAGGGCGCAACAGGCGATGCCAAACAACTGAGCGACAAGCTGGCCACCACCCAGGAAAGCCTGGATACCAGCCGGCGTGAAAATGCCGAGTTGCAAAGCCGCATGACCGACCTGCAAAGCCAGCTGGACAAACTGCAGCGGCTGATTGCGTTGAAAAACGATCAGTTGGCCAGGCTCCAGGCGCAGAGCGGAGAACCGCTCGACACCTCGGTAGAGGTGCCCGCCCAATTGGACGCGGCGCTTGACGGCCCGGAGGCCGACATAGCACCGGCTGCACAGGGCTCCCCCGCGACGGCCATACCGCCTGCTCCGGTTGAGGGCGACGCCGCAGCCGATGAACGCAACCTTCAACACCTGCTGGGCAGCCCGGCATTGGCTGGGGTGATCGGGGGGGCAGCAGTGTTGTTACTGCTGCTGTTGTTGCTGTTCTTGCGCCGCCGCAAGGCGCAGCAGGCATCCGAACGGCACCTGCGCATGGCGCGGGCGCTTGAGCTCGAAGAGGAAGAAGCCGAGTTTGCCTCGGACCTCGACTTGCCGCAAAGCAGCTTCGAAGGGCTTGAAACGCCGCCGCGCAGTGTCAACTTTCAGGCTGCACCCGCGCCAAGCGCCGGACCCGAGCCAGCAGCGGCACCGGTGCCAGTGACCTCTGCACCCGTGAACGTGCCACCGGCCAGCGCCGATGATGATGTACTGGATCGCGCTGATGATCTGATCCGCCAGGTTCAGTTTTACGAAGCGGTGAAGTTGCTCAAAGGGGCGATTGAGCGCGCGCCTCAGCGCAGTGATCTGCGTCTGAAACTGATGCAGGTGTACGGGGAGTTGGACGAGCGGGAGGCGTTTATTGCGCAAGAGCGTCAACTGATTGCCAATGGCCGCAATTACGCCGAAGTCGAACAGTTGAAAAAACGTTACCCGACGATGGCCGTCGCCACGGGCATCGCCTCGGCCGCTGTGGCGGCTCAATTGCAGTCCGATTTCGTCAGGGAGATGATGCGTGATGACCGGGTTGTCGAGGCTGAACCTGTGGCCAAACCGCCTGCAGACCCGTTTGATGACGATTTCGACTTGAGCCTTGACGAGCTCGAAGCCGCTTCACCCGCAGCGTTGCCAGCAGACCCGGTTAAGCCGGTCGCCAGCGCAGCAGTGGATTTTGATGCGGTGCTCAAACAGCAAGCGGATGCCCAGGAGCCAGTCGATCCGTCATCGGCGTTCGATCTGCCGGCTGACTTTGATTTGTCGCTGGCGGATGAAACCGTATCACCTGAAGCGGCACCCGACAGCTTTTCCATTGAGCTGGACAAGGTCAATGCTGAGCTGCGGCGCCTGTCTCAAGACCTTGAACAACCCGCGATGGATATGCCCTTTACGGATGCGCCTCTGGCTGTCGACGATGAGCCTGAGTTCGATTTTCTGTCGGGCGCTGATGAAGCCGCCACCAAACTCGATCTGGCGCAGGCCTATATCGACATGGGCGATAGCGACGGTGCCCGGGACATCCTCAACGAAGTGCTGAACGAAGGCAGCGAGCAGCAGCAGGGCGAAGCACAAGAAATGCTCGCGCGCCTTGTCTGATACGTTGTCACCGTGATGCCCCGCGGCAGCCTTCAGGGCTGCCGTTGTTTTTTCTGCGCGGGCCACATGATGCATGGCGTCTTGGCGGGTGCGCCTTATAATGGCCGCCTATGCGTTTATGAGCAGGCTGTAAGTCCTTGGCAAATATAGATAACCCGGCAGCAGAAATGGCTGCCGAAGGCTTTTCCCGAATCGCGTTGGGCGTGGAATATAAAGGTTCGCGTTACTGTGGCTGGCAGCGCCAGGCCAGTGGCGTGCTGACCGTCCAGGAAACCCTGGAGAACGCGTTGTCGAAAGTGGCGGCATCGCCCGTTACCGTGTCGTGCGCCGGGCGCACCGATGCCGGTGTTCATGCGTGCGGGCAAGTGGTGCACTTCGATACCCGGGCCGAACGTTCCCTGAAAGCCTGGGTGATGGGGGCTAACATCAATTTGCCCCATGACATCAGTGTCAGTTGGGCCAAGGTCATGCCCGCGCACTTTCACGCGCGCTTCAAGGCCATCGCCCGGCGCTATCGCTATGTGATCTACAACGACCAGATCCGTCCGGCCCATCTCAACCAGGAAGTGACCTGGAACCACCGTCCGTTGGATGTCGAACGCATGGCCGAGGCTGCGCAGTATCTGCTGGGCGTGCATGACTTCAGCGCTTTTCGCGCAGGTCAGTGCCAGGCCAAATCACCGATCAAGGAAATGCACCACCTGCGGGTGACCCGTCATGGTCAGATGATCGTGCTGGACATCCGCGCCAGCGCTTTTCTGCACCACATGGTGCGCAATATCGCCGGTGTCCTGATGACCATTGGCGCAGGCGAAAGGCCCGTAGAGTGGATCCGGGAGGTGCTCGAAAGCCGCGAGCGCCGCTCAGGGGGCGTGACCGCGCACCCGTACGGGTTGTACCTGGTGCAGGTGGAATACAAGGACGAGTTTGAGTTACCGCAGCGGTATATCGGCCCACATTTCCTGACGGGATTTACCGAACTCGGCGGCTGACGCCCGGATTGGCATTTGTTACCATCCGGGACTTTCGCGCTTAAGCCACGGGGTGTATTCCAGATGTCCGTCGTTCGAAGCAAGATCTGCGGTATTACCCGCATAGAGGATGCGTTGGCCGCGGTTGCCGCCGGGGCTGACGCCATTGGGTTTGTGTTCTACGCCAAAAGCCCGCGCGCAGTAAGCGCCGGGCAGGCGCGAGCAATCATTGCGGCTTTGCCGCCGTTCGTCACCACGGTGGGGTTGTTCGTCAACGCCAGTGCGTGCGAGCTTAATGAAACCCTGGATGCCGTGCCGCTGGATTTGCTGCAATTTCATGGCGATGAAACCGCCGAGCAGTGCGAAGGGTTTCATCGGCCGTATATCAAGGCGCTGCGCGTGAAAGCGGGCGATGACATCGCGGCGGCTTGCGCGGCGTATAAAAGTGCCAGCGGTATTTTGCTGGATGCTTACGTCGAAGGCATACCCGGCGGAACGGGGCAGGCCTTCGACTGGTCATTGATCCCGCAGGGGTTGAGCACGCCGATTATTCTGGCCGGCGGTCTCACGGTCGACAACGTGGCCGAAGCCATTGCTCGGGTCAAACCTTACGCCGTGGATGTCAGTGGCGGCGTAGAAAAGTCCAAGGGCATCAAGGATCACGTTAAGATTCAAGCCTTTATGAAAACGGTTCGCGCAACATACTGAGGCTCAATGTGACGGTTGGCAGTCTGCCACCGTCCATCATGACCGCTGTAAAAAGCTGTCGGGCCTGGTGGGTTGACGGGCAAAAATTAACATGGCGGCCGCTGTGCGGCGTGCTGCCAGGAAGGCTGAGGGTTGCGAAGGGGGTGGGTTTGCCGTGTGCAGACCGCGCTTGGGTCAATCATCGCCGTACATCTAATGAATTTAGCTCAAGGGCATACACGGGGCTTGAACCCACGGGTTCAGGTCGCCGGTACTGGAGAAAGAAAGCATGAGCAACTGGTTGGTAGACAAGCTGATTCCTTCGATCATGCGTTCCGAGGTCAAAAAGAGCTCGGTACCTGAAGGCCTGTGGCACAAATGCCCGTCTTGCGACGCCGTGCTTTATCGTCCAGAGCTGGAAAAGACCCTGGACGTTTGCCCCAAGTGCAATCACCACATGCGCATCGGCGCGCGCGCGCGCATCAACATCTTCCTGGACGCCGAAGGCCGTCAGGAACTGGGTGCCGAACTGGAACCGGTTGACCGCCTGAAATTCCGCGACAGCAAGAAGTACAAGGACCGTCTGGTGGCTGCGCAAAAGCAGACCGGCGAAAAAGACGCGCTGGTGTCCATGAGCGGTACGTTGCTGGGTATGCCAGTGGTGGTGTCAGCGTTTGAATTCTCGTTCATGGGCGGCTCGATGGGCGCTATTGTCGGTGAGCGTTTTGTCCGCGCGGCCAACTATGCCCTCGAGCATCGCTGCCCGATGATCTGTTTCGCGGCCTCTGGCGGTGCGCGGATGCAAGAAGCGCTGATCTCCCTGATGCAAATGGCCAAGACCTCTGCGGTGCTGGCGCGTCTGCGTGAAGAAGGCATTCCGTTTATCTCGGTACTGACTGACCCGGTGTATGGCGGCGTTTCGGCCAGCCTGGCGATGCTCGGTGACGTGATTGTGGCTGAGCCCAAAGCGCTGATCGGTTTTGCCGGCCCGCGTGTGATTGAACAGACCGTGCGTGAAAAGCTGCCGGAAGGCTTCCAGCGCAGCGAGTTCCTGCTGGATCATGGTGCGATCGACTTGATCATCGCCCGCCAGGAACTGCGTCCGCGTCTGGGTAGCCTGCTGGCCCAAATGATGGGCCTGCCAACGCCGGTGTTTATCGCAACGCCCGTAGAAGCCATCGTGGTTCCGCCGGCTCCGGCGAACCTATGACCCAGCGCACCCTTGGCGAGTGGCTCGCCTATCTTGAACAGTTGCATCCATCTGCCATCGACATGGGGCTGGACCGCGCGCGCGAGGTAACGAACCGCATGGGCCTGCAAAAGCCTGCGCCTCGGGTGGTAACGGTTACGGGCACCAATGGCAAAGGCTCGACCTGTGCCTTTGTGGCTTCACTGCTGCGCACACAAGGCCTGAAGGTGGGGGTTTATAGCTCGCCCCACCTGCTGCGTTACAACGAGCGGGTGCAGATCGACGGTGTCGAGGTGTCGGACGAGCGGCTCTGCGAGGCGTTCGCAGCGCTGGAAGCAGGGCGGGGCGATACGTCGCTGACGTACTTCGAAATGGGTACCCTGGCGGCATTCTGGCTGTTCGAGCATTCGGATCTGGATGCTGTGGTGCTGGAAGTGGGCCTGGGTGGGCGGCTGGATGCCGTCAATTTGGTGGATGCCGACGTGGCGCTGGTCACCAGCATTGGCGTCGACCATATCGAGTACCTGGGCAACACCCGTGAATCGGTGGCCTTTGAGAAGGCGGGCATCTTTCGTGCGGGTAAACCCGCGTTGTGCGGCGACACGAACCCGCCGCAGCCCCTGCTGGAGAAAGCGCGAGAACTGGGCTGCCCACTGTTTGTGCGCGGTCGCGAATTCGACCTCACGGTCACCGAGCAGAGCTGGCAATGGCAAGGGCGCAACGCGCTCGGGCAGGCGATTGCTTTGCACGACCTGCCGCTGCTGGATTTGCCGATGGAAAACGCCGCCTTGGCGCTGCAGGCGTATGCCGTGATGGATTTGCCCTGGCAGCCGGAGCGCATCATCGATGCATTGCGGGCGGCACACGTGACCGGTCGTCTGGACCGTCGCGTGATTCATTGGCAGGGCAAACCGCTGAACCTGATGCTGGATGTGGGCCACAACCCCCATGCGGCCGAGTACCTGGCCAAGCGGTTGCAGCAGCGCCCGGTGGCGGGCAAGCGCCTGGCGGTGTTTGGCCTGCTGGCCGACAAGGACCTCAATGGCGTAGTGTCGGCCCTGGCCCCGCTGGTTGAGCATTGGGCGGTAACGCCGCTGGCCACCGGGCGCACGCGTTCGGCGGCCGATATTCAGGCGCAGTTGCAGGCGCTGGGAGCATCGGTTTCGGTTTACGGGAGCGTGGCGGCAGCGCTTGAGGCGCAGTGTGAACAGGCGCGCCCTGAAGACGAAATCCTGTTGTTTGGATCATTTTATTGTGTCGCTGAAGCGCTTGAGTGGTTGGAGCGGCATGCTGGGCAGGAGGCTGTGAATGGCTTTATTGGATAAGGTCTACAAACAACGGATGGTGGGTGCCCTGGTGTTGGTGGCGCTGGCTGTCATTTTCCTGCCGATGCTGTTCTCGCGTGAAGACGAACAGCGTCAGGTCATCGTGGACGCGCCAGCTGCACCGTCGATGCCCGTGATGGCACCGGTTCAGGTAGAGCCTGTGGCGGTGCCAGAACCCCAGGAGATTGCGCAAGAGCCGGCCCCGGCCGAGCAGGAAGTGGTGGCGCAACCCGCCCCGGCACCTGTTGCACCGGTCGCGCCAAAACCGGTGGTAGCAGCACCCAAGCCGCCTGCCGTAACACCGGCGCAAACGGTCGCTCAGGCCCCGGCGAAACTCGACACCACGCAGAAGCGCGTCGACGCCAATGGCTTGCCGATCAGTTGGTCGATTCAACTGGTTAGCCTGTCCAATCGGGCAAGTGCCGACAATTTGCAAAAAACCTTGAGGAATCAAGGGTATAACGCTTATGTCCGTACCTCTGGTGGCATGAACCGGGTGTTTGTCGGCCCGTTGCTGGAACGTGCCGAAGCGGATCGCTTGCGTGATTTGCTGGGCAAACAGCAGAATCTCAAAGGTTTTGTGGTGCGCTTTCAGCCTGAGCGTGAGTGATGCGGCAAAAAGGTTCAATCTGATGGTCAAAGCGCTGATAAATCGCCTGACTTGAGAGGCGGCGCTCTGCTAAAATGCGCCGCCTTATCTATCCGTAGGCTGAACTGTGCCATTTACCTGGGTTGACTGGGCGATCGCTGCAATTGTCGCCATCTCCGCTTTGATCAGCTTAAAGCGCGGCTTCGTCAAGGAAGCCCTGTCGCTGTGCACCTGGATCATTGCCGGGGTCGTTGCCTGGATGTTCGGTGGTTCACTGTCTCAATACCTTGACGGCTATATCCAGACACCTTCCGCCCGCGTCATCGTCGGGTGCACCATCATGTTTGTCGCCACCTTGCTGGTCGGTGCCATGATCAACTTTCTTATCGGCGAACTGATTCGCGTCACCGGGCTGTCCGGGACCGACCGTTTTCTCGGCATGGCCTTTGGCGCTGCACGTGGCGCGCTGCTGGTGGTCGTGGCCGTCGGGCTATTGAGCCTGGGGCCGGTACAGCAAGATTCGTGGTGGCAGGAGTCCAGGCTCGTGCCACATTTTCTATTGGTCGCTGACTGGTCCAAAAACCTCATTTTGGGGTGGAGCAGTCAGTGGTTGGCCAGCGGTATCAGCGTACCCGCTGATATTCCGTTCAAGGAGCATCTCTTGCCGGCGACCCAGTCCAGGTGAGTGGTGTTCAGTTCAGATCCATTAAGTAGGGGTTGCGTCGCATGTGTGGCATCGTCGGTATCGTCGGTAAGTCGAACGTCAATCAGGCGCTGTATGACGCGCTAACCGTCCTCCAGCACCGCGGCCAGGATGCTGCCGGTATTGTGACCAGCCATAATGGCCGGTTATTTCTGCGCAAGGACAACGGGTTGGTGCGTGACGTGTTTCATCAGCGTCACATGCAGCGTCTGGTCGGGCACGTGGGCATTGGCCATGTGCGTTATCCAACTGCAGGCAGCTCGACTTCAGCTGAAGCTCAGCCGTTTTACGTCAACTCGCCGTATGGCATCACCTTGGCGCACAACGGCAACCTGACCAACGTTGAACAATTGGCCAAGGAGATTTACGAATCTGACTTGCGTCACGTCAACACAAACTCCGATTCGGAAGTACTGTTGAACGTGTTCGCCCATGAGCTGGCACAGCGCGGCAAGTTGCAGCCGACGGAAGAAGACGTGTTTGCGGCGGTCACGGACGTGCACAACCGTTGCCGCGGTGGCTATGCCGTTGTTGCGATGATCACCGGTTACGGTATCGTCGGTTTCCGCGACCCGAACGGCATTCGCCCGATCGTGTTCGGTCAGCGTCACACCGACGAAGGCGTCGAGTACATGATCGCCTCCGAAAGCGTATCGCTCGACGTGCTGGGCTTTACCCTGATTCGCGACCTGGCACCGGGTGAAGCGGTCTACATCACCGAAGAAGGCAAGTTGCACACCCGCCAGTGCGCGGTGAACCCGCAACTGACGCCGTGCATCTTCGAACACGTCTACCTGGCGCGCCCGGACTCGATCATCGACGGTGTGTCGGTGTACAAGGCTCGCCTGCGCATGGGTGAGAAGCTGGCCGAGAAGATCCTGCGCGAGCGCCCAGAGCATGACATCGACGTGGTGATCCCGATCCCGGACACCAGCCGTACCGCCGCGCTGGAGTTGGCGAACCACTTGGGTGTCAAATTCCGCGAAGGGTTTGTTAAAAACCGCTACATCGGCCGTACGTTCATCATGCCGGGCCAGGCGGCACGTAAAAAATCCGTGCGCCAGAAACTCAACGCCATTGAACTGGAATTCCGTGGCAAGAACGTAATGCTGGTAGACGACTCGATCGTGCGCGGCACCACCTGCAAGCAGATCATTCAGATGGCCCGCGAAGCCGGTGCCAAGAATGTCTACTTCTGCTCGGCCGCCCCGGCCGTGCGCTACCCGAACGTGTACGGCATCGACATGCCAAGCGCGCACGAGCTGATTGCGCACAACCGCAGCACCCAGGACGTGGCGGATCTGATCGGCGCTGACTGGTTGATCTATCAGGACCTGCCGGACCTGATCGAAGCTGTCGGTGGCGGCAAGATCAAGATCGAGAAGTTCGACTGCGCGGTGTTCGACGGCAAGTACGTGACGGGCGACATCGATGAAAACTACCTGGACCGTATCGAGCGTGCGCGCAACGATGCGTCCAAGGTGGTTGCGCAGGGCGTCGGAGCGACGATTGGCCTGTACAACAACTAAGTGTTCCCAAGCCGGCCCTGATGGGCCGGTTTGCATTGTTCTTATCGATAAAAATCACTACACAGCAAGGAGTGGGCAGCATGAGTCAGGATTGGGATGCCGGTCGCCTGGACAGCGACCTCGAAGGTGTAGCCTTCGATACCTTGGCCGTACGCGCCGGCCAGCACCGCACGCCAGAAGGCGAGCACGGCGATGCAATGTTCCTGACCTCCAGCTACGTGTTTCGCACGGCTGCCGATGCAGCAGCGCGGTTCTCGGGTGAGGCGGCAGGCAACGTTTATTCGCGTTACACCAACCCCACGGTGCGAGCGTTCGAAGAGCGCATTGCGGCCCTGGAAGGCGCTGAGCAAGCCGTTGCCACGGCAACCGGCATGGCGGCGATCCTGTCGGTGGTGATGAGCCTGTGCAGCGCCGGTGATCATATTCTGGTTTCGCGTAGCGTCTTCGGCTCAACCATCAGCCTGTTTGAAAAGTACTTCAAGCGCTTTGGTGTTCAGGTCGATTACGTCCCCCTGGCTGAACTGGCGGGTTGGGACGAGGCCATCAAGCCCAACACCAAATTGCTGTTTGTCGAATCGCCCTCCAACCCGCTGGCCGAACTGGTCGACATTGCCGCCCTGGCAGAAATCGCCCACGCCAAAGGCGCGATGCTGGTGGTCGATAACTGCTTCTGCACCCCGGCCCTGCAGCAACCCTTGAAGCTGGGGGCGGACATTGTCGTGCACTCGGCGACCAAGTTTATTGATGGCCAGGGTCGTTGCATGGGTGGCGTAGTTGCCGGCCGCAGCGAGCAGATGAAAGAAGTCGTGGGCTTTCTGCGTACAGCCGGGCCGACCCTGAGCCCGTTCAATGCCTGGATCTTCCTCAAGGGGTTGGAAACCTTGAACCTGCGCATGCGCGCTCACTGCGCCAGCGCACTGGCCCTGGCCGAGTGGCTGGAGCAGCAGGACGGCATCGAGAAGGTGCATTACGCCGGGCTCAAGAGCCACCCGCAGTATGCGTTGGCCCAGCGCCAGCAGCGCGGTTTTGGTGCGGTGGTCAGCTTTGAGGTCAAAGGCGGCAAAGAGGGGGCCTGGCGCTTTATCGATGCCACGCGGTTGATCTCCATCACGGCCAACCTGGGCGATAGCAAAACCACCATTACCCACCCGGCGACCACCTCCCATGGTCGCTTGGCCCCGCAAGAGCGCGAAGCGGCGGGCATTCGTGACAGCCTGATCCGCATCGCCGTTGGCCTTGAAGACGTGGCTGACCTGCAGGCTGACCTGGCGCGAGGGCTGGCTGCACTGTGACTGAAAAAGCGCTTGCTAATGGCCGTGTCGCGCTGGTGACCGGCGCGGCGCGGGGGATCGGGTTGGGCGTAGCGGCATGGCTTGTCAGCGAAGGCTGGCAAGTGGTGTTGACCGATATTGATCGCGCCCGTGGCTCCAGAGTCGCGAAGGCGCTGGGTCAAAGCGCGTGGTTTTTGGCCATGGATGTGTCGGTTGAGTCCGATGTCATTCAGTGTGTGGCGCAAGTGGTCGGTCAATTCGGGCGGCTCGATGGCCTGGTGTGCAATGCCGCGATTGCCAACCCGCATAACATGACCCTTGAAGGCCTTGACCTTGGTTACTGGAACCGCGTGTTGGCAGTCAACCTGACCGGGCCGATGTTGCTGGCCAAGCATTGCGCGCCTTACTTGCGTGTGCAGCACGGTGCGATCGTCAACCTGGCCTCCACCCGAGCCCATCAGTCGGAGCCTGATACCGAGGCCTACGCGGCGAGTAAAGGCGGGTTAGTGGCGTTGACCCACGCCCTGGCCATCAGCCTGGGGCCACAGATCCGGGTCAATGCCGTGAGCCCGGGCTGGATCGATGCCCGCGACCCTTCGCGCCGGCGTGCCGAGCCGTTGACAGCGGTGGATCACGCGCAGCACCCGACAGGGCGCGTGGGCACCGTGGAAGACGTGGCGTCCATGGTGGCGTGGCTGTTGTCGCGCAATGCCGGCTTTGTCACGGGGCAAGAGTTCGTGATCGACGGCGGCATGAGCAAAAAAATGATCTATGCGGGGTGAGGCAGCTTCAAGCTGTGAGCGGCGGGTTGATTGCTTGTTGCTTTTGCTTGCCGCTTAAAGCTGCTTTTTGCTTTTTTTGAAAAAACCTAACAATCCCCTTGACTTAGCTTCGATAGGTGCGTAAATTTCGCGGCCTCAACGAAGCAAAGGGTGATTAGCTCAGCTGGGAGAGCATCTGCCTTACAAGCAGAGGGTCGGCGGTTCGATCCCGTCATCACCCACCACTTCTTGAGTTTCTCGAAAGAGAAGGCGGTTCTGAAAAGAACCACCAACCGACGCGCAGCGGTAGTTCAGTCGGTTAGAATACCGGCCTGTCACGCCGGGGGTCGCGGGTTCGAGTCCCGTCCGCTGCGCCATATTTTACAAGTCAGGCTCGCCTGGCTTGCGATTGAAAAGCACCGAAGCTTATCGATCAACGGTTTTAAAGTTTCAAACGGACACAAGTCCGAGCGATACGCAGCGGTAGTTCAGTCGGTTAGAATACCGGCCTGTCACGCCGGGGGTCGCGGGTTCGAGTCCCGTCCGCTGCGCCATATTTGCTTCAGAGCCCTTGAACTCTCTGAAACTACAAAAAAAGCGACCTCAGGGTCGCTTTTTTTGTGCCTGTGTTTTTTAACCGTTAAGCGTGTCGCTGCCCATGAATGTTAAGACAGGCGCGACCGTTGTGTGGATCAAACAGCACGCGGCCCGCTCCAAGTGATGCACACTGTGTGCGTACCGTTATCTTCAGGACGTCTAATGCCCATGTCATTTCCCTTGCGTACCGTGGTTGTGGCCCTTGTTCTGGTTGGCCTTGCGGGTTGCTCATCGAAGAAGACAGCCATTTACGAGCACGAAAGTTTCGATGACTCCGACACGTTTTCCCGCAACTACGCAGTGCCCGACACAGCGTCTTGCGAGGCGGCGCGCCGGGCACTGCTGAGTCAGGGTTACATCATCACCAGTAACGATCCCAAAATGATCAGCGGCCACAAGAGCTTCCAGCAAACCGGCGAAAGCCATCTGGAGATCAGTTTTAACGTGGTGTGTGCTGATGACGGTGGCGCGGCGCATCACTCCGCCATGTTTGCCAATGCCCTGCAGGACCGTTATGCCCTGAAGAAGGTCAATAACTCGGCCAGCCTGGGGGTCGGGGTGCTCGGTTCGGTGTCGATGCCGATCGGTTCTACCGATGACTCCATGGTTAAGGTCGCCAGTGAAACGGTGTCTTCTCCTCAGTTTTATGACCGTTTCTTTGCGCTGGTGGAAGTCTACATGCCCAAGGACGTGAAAAAGACCGAGCCTGTGCCCGAACCCGAGAAGCCCAAAACTGAACTGGGCGTGCCCGAAGCGGCACCGGCCACTGTTGAGCCGACTCCGCCGCCAACACCCGCGCCAACGCCCGTATCGGAAACTGTGCCCGAGCCTGAATCCCGGCCCGAGCCCGTAGTGGTGCCGCAAGCAGAGCCTGTCAGTGCGCCTGAGGCGCTCGAGCCGGCCGGTTCGCAGCCGGTGGTGCCACCTGCCGAGGCAACCCCTATCGTGCCGCAAGCACCCCCGGCAGCGGTGGTGGCCCCGACACCCGAGCCTGCCGTTGAGTCGGCCAGCCCTGAAGCGGGCAAGCCGTCTATCACGGTACCGGTCGGGTCAGCCATCACGCCGCTGCCAGGCGCTGAAAACCTTGAGCCCGGTCAATAAATCGGGCAGGTAAATTGAATAGCCTGTGCTACGTTTAAAGTCAGTGAGGGCGGTGGCCGCCGGGTGTCATGTTAACTTCATGCAGCCGCTCTAAAGTGCCCTCATGACCTACGTAAACGACCCTGCACAAAGGATGTAGCCATGGACGACTATCAAGAAGAACTGCTGGAATACAAGGCCTGTGAGCATGACCCGCTGGACCCTGTCGACGACGCCACAGAGCTTTGAATCACACAAGGCGCTGGTGACGGCGGAACGCTCCCGGCGTTTGCGCGCTCCAGCGCTTGAAGGCCCGCTGAAACGCCTCGGCTGAGGCAAACCCCAACAGATAAGCGATCTCGCCAAAGGCCAACTCCGTATCGCGGATATAGGTCATGGCAAGGTCGCGGCGCGTGTCGTTAAGAATGGCCCTGAACTGCGTCCCTTCTTCGGCCAGCCTGCGGCGCAGCGTCCAGGCCGGCAGCTTCAGGCAGGCCGCCACTTCTTCAAGGCCGGGCTCCCGGCCTCCGCTCAGCAAAGGCCCCAGCAACTGCGTGATGCGCTCTCGCAGGCTGCGTGTACGGGTCAACTGTTCGAGTTCGCGCTCGCAGGCCTGCAGCAAGTAGTGCCAGGTGCTGGGGCAGTGCTGGGGGTTGCGGGTATCGAGGGTGGCGGTGTTCAGGCGCAACTGGTTGGTGCTGGCACCAAAGGTGAGTGACCCGGCGTTAAGTGCGCTGTAGCGGTCAGCGTACTCGGGCTCGGCAAATTCAATGTCGATATGCTCGCCACTCAACGGCCGGGCGGCGACGGATGACAACTGCTGTAGCCAGCCGCTGATGATCGAGTCCACCACAAAACGGTTATAGCCGTTGTACGGGCTGATGGAATAGAAGCGCAGCCACGCGCCCTGAGCGTCTTCGAGCAGGCTTGACTGGCCGCGATAGTTGGAGCCGTACAGCGGTTCAAAACGGCTCAGAGTACGCGCCGCTTCCCTGACGTTGGGTGCTTGCGCGGCGGTTACGCCCGCCAGCCCGGCCTGGGGCAGGCGGCTAAATCGGCCCATGCACAAGCCCAGCGCCGGGTCGCCGGTCAAGGCAATCGCCGCGTGGCCCAGGCGCATGTAACGGGGGATCGACAGCCGCGCCAAGGGTTGGGCCAGCCGGGCGGGTTCCAGCCCGTACTGGGTGAGCAGCGGCAACGGGTCATGGCCTTGGCTGCGCACCGCCTCGACCAGGCAGTCGACAAACCCCACGCTCAGGTCGCCCAGGCGCATTGGCTTTACGCGCATGGGCTTACAGCCACAGGTTCAGCATGCGGGCACCGTGGGTGGGCTGGTCGGCGCTGGTCTGGCCGTTGTGGCTGATAAAGCCTTGCCCGGCACTGCGTTTATCCCAGAACGCACCGCGCATAAACACCGTCACCCCGGCTTCGGCCGTGCTGCTCGGCACGCTGCTGGTCAGCGTCAGGCGGTGCCAGGCTTCGCCTTCGCTGACTTCACCGGGTTTGAGGCTGACTTCGCTCGGAGTCGACACGCTCTTGTAGCCGCCCCAAGGTTGTTCCCAGGTGTCCTTTCCCACTATAAACGCCGGCACCGCAATCAACTGCGCGCCTTGCTCATTGAGGGTGCGGTAGTGCTTGGGGTACCAACTGTCGCTGCCGATCAGTATCCCCAGTCGGCCCGCCGGGGTGTCGATGACATTCAGTTGATGGTCGGGGCTTGGCTGGATGTAGCTTTGCTCTTCGTAAGTGGGCAGTAACTGGCGTTGCAGGGGGCCCAGCGGCGCACCGTCCTGGCCGAACACGATGCTGCTGTTAAACAGTGGGCCTTTACCGGGGCGCAAGTGGCCGTCTTCGATACGCGGGTCGGGCAGGGCGATACTGCCCGCCACCAGCGTTACACCGTAGTCTTTGGCCAGCCCGCCAAACAGCTGTTGGTAATCGCGGGCCATGCTGGGTGCCTTCATGCGCACATGAGCATCATTGAGGCGACTTTCGCCATCGGCCCGCAGCCAGGCCTTGGCAAAATCCAGCGGGTTGCTCAGTGTCAGCCAGCGCATGGCCTCCTGCAGGTTGGCCGCTTGGTACAGCTCATTTTTTTCGCCGCGAAACATCAGCCAGGTGCCTACGTGCTCAGGCAATACCACCACTGTCTTGTCGTTGAGCAAGCCTTCGTCGCGGGCTTTACTTAAATAGGCATCGAGCTTCAGACGCACCAGCGCCAGGCTCTGATAATCGCGCGGGGACAGTTGGGGCTCGATGCCCAGCAGGTTGCCGCGGCCCTGATCGACGCCTTCGTTGATAGCGACTTCGACACTCAGGTCGGACAGGTAATGGCCGACGTCACGTTGTGAAGCCCAGAAACCATAACCACCGGCAGCGGCGATCAAGGCGATAAGCAGGGTACAGCCGATTAATTTACGCATGGGAAATAGAGCAATAGCGGTCAGCAAAGTTCATCGTTTGAGGTCTGTCGAATGATCGTTGTGGAGCGTCGTAGAGGGGTACCTAGTACCCGCCATGACGCAGGGGAGGTCAGCGGTGGGCTGGCCTGGGCCATGCCCCGAAACGTCCCGGTCTCAGTGTCTGGGCCGAGGATAAAGGGAATCGGTGGGGGAGTGCTTGATTTTCTTGCGCTTGAGCGGTGGACCAGGGCATCTGACGCAAAAAAGCCTTCCTGGGTCCGAGGGCGGCTCAGCGTAGGCTTTTACCTGTTGCGCGCGCCCTTCAGGCCCATGCCCCCGAACGCGCACGCGTTCAAAGCGTATGGGTTGGACGGGGTGTCACGCGTAGTGCGGGCTGTTCATTCGGGTTAGCCCTTTGTCACTTTGGGGCATTGAGCGAGGGCTGCACAGTCTTTACTGTGCCTCACATTCAACGATGGGAGCCGCAGAGCATCCCGCGTTCCGTGAACCTGTCCGTTGTGGAGTTTGCCGATGACCGCCCCTCATTACCCGCATTTACTGGCCCCGCTGGACCTGGGCTTTACCACGTTGCGCAACCGCACCCTGATGGGCTCAATGCACACTGGGCTGGAAGAAAAACCCGGTGGTTTTGAGCGCATGGCCGCCTACTTTGCCGAACGGGCCCGAGGCGGCGTTGGCCTGATCGTAACGGGTGGCATTGCGCCCAACGATGAAGGCGGCGTGTACAGCGGCGCGGCCAAGTTGAGCACGCCTGAAGAGGCGCAACAACACGAGGTCGTGACCCGGGCGGTGCATGAAGCGGGAGGCAAGATCTGCCTGCAAATCCTCCACGCGGGCCGTTACGCCTACAGCCCACGGCAAGTGGCCCCCAGCGCCATCCAGGCACCGATTAACCCGTTTACGCCCAAGGCACTGGACGAAGACGGCATCGAAAAGCAGATCAGCGACTTCGTCACCTGTGCCCGGCTGGCGCAGGGTGCAGGGTACGACGGCGTTGAAATCATGGGCTCGGAAGGCTACCTGATTAACCAGTTTCTGGCGGCCCAGACCAACCAACGCACCGACCGCTGGGGCGGCTGCTACGAAAACCGCATGCGCCTGGCCGTTGAAATCGTGCGCCGAGTGCGTGAAGCGGTGGGGCCCCACTTCATCATCATCTTCCGCCTGTCCATGCTGGACCTGGTGGCAGGGGGCAGCGTCTGGGAAGAGATCGTGCAATTGGCCCAGGCGATCGAGCAGGCCGGAGCCACCCTGATTAACACCGGAATCGGCTGGCACGAAGCGCGTATCCCGACCATCGCCACCAAAGTGCCACGCGGCGCTTTCAGCAAGGTCACCGCCAAATTGCGGGGGGCGGTCAACGTGCCGCTGATTACCACCAACCGCATCAACACTCCCGAGATTGCCGAACACATTCTGGCTGAAGGCGACGCCGACATGGTGTCGATGGCGCGTCCATTCCTGGCTGACCCGGATTTCGTCAACAAGGCCGCCGCTGGGCGCAGCGATGAAATCAACACCTGCATCGGCTGCAATCAGGCGTGCCTGGACCATACCTTTAGCGGCAAGTTGACCAGTTGCCTGGTCAACCCGCGTGCCTGCCACGAAACCGAACTCAACTACCTGCCTGCGCTGGAGCCCAAGCGCATCGCCGTGGTCGGTGCCGGGCCTGCGGGGCTGTCGGCCGCGACCGTGGCTGCCGAGCGCGGACATCGCGTCACGCTGTTTGAGTCTGCCAGCGAAATCGGCGGGCAATTCAACGTGGCCAAACGCGTGCCGGGCAAAGAAGAGTTTTTCGAAACCTTGCGCTATTTCGCGCGCAAGCTGCAGACCACCGGCGTCGACCTGCGCCTGAACACCCGCGTAAGCGTTGAGCAACTGCTCGCCGGCCACTTTGACGAGATCATTCTGGCCACCGGCATTGCTCCGCGCCTGCCCGCGATTCCCGGCATTGAACACCCTAAAGTGCTGAGCTACCTGGACGTAATCCTTGAGCGCAAACCGGTCGGTGCCAAGGTGGCAGTGATCGGTGCGGGCGGCATTGGTTTTGATGTGTCTGAGTTTCTGGTGCACCAAGGCGTTGCCACGAGCCAGGATCGCGAAGCGTTCTGGAAGGAGTGGGGCATCGACACCCGACTGGAAGCCCGAGGCGGCGTGGCGGGCATCAAACCCGACGTACAGGCCCCGGCCCGGCAAGTCTTTTTGCTGCAACGTAAAAAAACCAAAGTGGGCGACGGCCTGGGCAAAACCACCGGCTGGATCCACCGTGCCGGGTTGAAGAACAAACAGGTGCAGATGCTCAACAGCGTTGACTACCTGAACATCGACGATGCGGGCCTGCATATTCGTATTGGCGAAGGCGAACCGCAGGTATTACCGGTGGACACCATTGTGATATGCGCCGGGCAAGACCCGCTGCGCGAATTGCAGGTCGGGCTGGTGGCGGCGGGGCAGAGCGTACACCTGATCGGAGGGGCGGATGTAGCGGCTGAACTGGACGCCAAGCGTGCCATCAACCAAGGCTCACGCCTGGCGGCAGAGCTGTAAGAAACCTGCAGGAGCGAACGGGTTCGTGATCGTTCGATTTGTAAACGATCGCGACACATCGAGCATGTTCGCGGGTTTTTCAATCGCCCCGCACTGCCACCCAGGCGAATCGGGCGTTACATCTAGAGTCTGAGCGCCCCAAAGGCCGCAGCGGCAGTTCAGGCATTGCGATTCCGGTGGCGCGCCAATGGGCAGCAAGAAAGACTGCCGAATCTTCAAGGCATAGGCGACGACCCCAATCCGTGATCGAGCATGCCGCCCAGGCAAGCATGGCTAACTCCACTGTTAATCATGGGACGGCCTTTTGAGGAGTGTGGCGCGCACAGATATAAAAATAGGTTTGTAGGAGATATCTTGCGAGCTTGTAGGGTTGGTCTTTTGTTCTCATAAGGCATGCTTGCCGGGTTTACGAATTGCGCTTGCAGTGCCAACTTTATAGAAAGTGTGTTGCAGTTGGTTGCATAGGGCGCATCTTAAAACTTAAAGCAGGATGCTCGTTTTGGCTTAGCCTCATTAGAAGACATTTTGGCTTGCGAGAGCGTTTCTTTGAAGGGAGTTGATAGCGTGCTCGGGAAAAATTACACGGAGTGCTCACATTGCCAACATCATAGGTGCCGCGCGTTATTTTCTGCGAAGGCGTGCCTGCTAATTCCGTTGTCCCGTTTTGTGGAGCGCTGTATCAAGACTTTACTCCAGAAAATCTCGATACTATGTTTAAAGCTTTGATGTGCTGGATTGGAAATTGTCTTAATTCTGAGCAGGCTACTATTCGCTGAGTGAGTCGCTTATTAGTAGCTGCAATAGGCATCATGGAGGAGCGCCCATGATGTCTATCAAGGATCGTTTCTCACCCTACAACGAAGCGCTGAATGTCTTGCCTTTTCGCAAGCTGCTCATCGGCCAGGGCCTGTCGATGGCCGGCGATGCGATTTGTCTGGCCGCGCTACCGATAGCACTTATTCGAGAAGGTTTGGGTGGCGATGTGTTTGGCTTCGTCATGGCCGCAGTGGGCGTCGGAACTGTGATCGGTGCTCTGGCCGGGGGGATGCTGGCGGATCGCAAGTCGCCTCGACAGGTACTCATTTATACCGATACGGCGAGAGGAGTAACGCAACTTGCCGTCGTTGCGTTGCTCATGACAGGCGCGCCTTGGGGCTTGCTGGTGCTCGCCTATCTGATCTTCGGTATCGGCATCGGTGTTTCACGGCCATGTGCTCAGGTTCTGCTGGTCAATCTGCTGCCCAAAAAAGGACTGGTGGCCGGCAACGGAGCGATGAACTTCATTGATAATCTGGTCGCCATTCTGTTCCCAGCGACGCTGGGCGTGTTCATCATTCTGTGGGAGCCGGTCTGGGGAATACTGATCGATGGCTTGACCTTTTTCTGCGCTGCGATTTACACCGCTCAGTTGCCGAATGCCGGCCATCATGAGTCAGAGGAAGCGTTCTCGCTGCGAGAAGCGCTCAATGGCGTCACTGTGGTTATCAATCACGCGACGCTGTTGCTGGGGTTTGCCGCGACGCTGGTGCTGAACGTTCTGTGTTTTCCGATTTTTCTAGTGGTTGCACCTTACGCGATCAGTCATCGCTTCAGCGAAGAAATGTGGGGTTATTGCCTGGCAGCCTCGGGGTTCGGCGCGTGTGTCGGCTCGGTCATCACCGTACTGGCTTCGGGGCATGAGCGACTGGTGGGGCTTGCGGTCATTTGCGGGCTGTTTCTGGCGGGGGCCATGGCGTTGCTCGGGCTGGGTACGTTGGCATGGATGGCTATTCTGGGGGCGACATTCGTCGGTATCGTCGAAGCCTCCTGGCTCACGGGCTGGGCAACCGCCATGCAGACACTTTCCCCGGAGAAGGATCTGGGCAAAGTCGTGGCGGTTGATACCGTCGTCACCAGCGGCGCGCACCCCTTTATTTATCTGGGCAGCGGTGTGGTCGGCGGGATTATCGGCTACTCCCAGACCCTAACGCTCACCGCCGTTGTCAGTGCGGTCGCAATACTGCTGATTGTCCTGACTGCCATCCTGTTCATGCCAAGGAGTGCGCGTCATGATCAAGTGCAATAACGTACAGGAACAGGCTCAGGATCTCTCAGGTCAGATCTTTGCGCGCTGGCAGGAACTCCTGCAATCGGGCGACTTTATTCTGGGCGACGAGGTTCTGGCGTTCGAAGCCTGGATGTCGGGTCGGTGCGGCGGGGCGCATGCCGTCGCCCTCAACTCAGGCACGGATGCGTTGTTTCTGGCATTGCGCGCACTCGAGGTCGGATCCGGTGACGAGGTGATCACCTGCAGCAATACCTTTGTGGCCACCGTCGGGGCAATTGTTTCTGCCGGTGCCCGGCCGGTCCTGGCGGACGTGGGTGACAATGAACTGATGAACGTCGACACGATTGCCCCCCTTCTGAGTGACCGGACCAAAGCTGTCATTCCTGTCTACCTGCGCGGACGTCCGCTGGATATCGATGCAATCATCGACGTGTGCCGCTCTCGCGCAGTGGCCGTTATTGAGGATTGCGCACAGGCGATCGGCACCACGATTGACGGCCGGCAAGTCGGAACTCGCGGTGATGCGTCAGCCTTCTCAATGCACCCCCTGAAGACACTAGGAGGTCTGGGGGATGGTGGGATGCTGGTCACCCGCGATCCGAAGATTGCCGAATACGCGCGTATCGCGCGCAATCATGGCTTGGAAACACGTAACGAATCGGTCCGGTTCGGCATTAATTCGCGACTCGATGCGTTGCAGGCGACAGCGCTTAATGTCAAAGCGCAGTATCTGGATCAGTGGCTGAAACGACGCATGGAAATCGCCGCGTTCTATGATCAAGCACTGAGCGCAACCCGAACGGGAGCAGACTTGGGGGGCGGCAAGCCTGGAAGCGCCTATTATCACTATGTCGTGCAGTCTGCTAACCGTAATGGGCTGCAGGCGTTTCTGGCACAGCAGGGTGTTCAAACGGCCATTCATTATCCGGTGCCCATTCATTGGCAAAAAGCCTGGACGAGCAGTCAGGCGCACATTGTGTTGCCCACGACTGAACGTCTGTCCCGACAAATGCTGACACTTCCTTGTCATCATCATTTGTCGGATGGGGATGTGGAGAAGGTCGCCACGCTGATCAAACAGTTTGAAGGCAGGGACGGGGGGTGAACGTCGATGCCGAATGTGTGGCGATTGGCGTCGGTGTGCCAGGGCTGGCGACAGCCCGGGCACTGGCCTTGAGTGACCGTGAAGTGATTGTGCCGGGGACGTAGATCAATGCACGATCTGCGCAAGAAACGCTTTGGCCCGCGGGCTTTTCGGGGCGTTGAAGAAGTCTTCGGGCGGCGAGTCTTCGATGATCATGCCGCCATCCAGAAACAACACCCGCTCGGCCACTTGACGGGCAAACCCCATTTCATGGGTCACGCACAGCATGGTCATGCCGCTGCCCGCCAGGTTAACCATCACGTCCAGCACTTCGCTGACCATTTCCGGGTCCAGGGCCGATGTCGGTTCGTCAAACAACATGATTTTCGGTTCCATGCACAGCGCCCGCGCAATCGCCACGCGCTGTTGCTGGCCACCCGACAGTTGGCTCGGGTATTTGTCTGCCTGGCTGGCGATGCCTACTTTGTTTAGAAAATGCTGGGCCAGTTCCACCGCCTTTTTACGCGTCAAGCCCCGCACGGACATGGGCGCAAGGATGCAGTTGTCGAGCACGCTCATGTGCGGGAACAGGTTGAAATGCTGGAACACCATGCCGATTTCGCTGCGCACTTGCGCCGCTTCTCGGCTGGTGTGGGCCAGGTCGGTGTTGTTGACCAGAATGGTGCCCTGTTCCGCGATTTCCAGGCGGTTGATGCAGCGGATCAGCGTCGATTTGCCCGAACCGGAAGGCCCGCACAGCACGATACGTTCGCCTTCGCGCACTGTGAGGTCGATGCCCTTGAGCACGTGGAACGCGCTGTAGTACTTGTTCAGGCCACTGATGTCCACCACCACCTTGCGGGGGTCAGTGGCTGGCGACGCAGGGGTATGAACGTAGTGAGGGTGTGCGTGCATGGTGTGTCTCCCGTGATCAGTGAAAGCGCTCGGCGCTGTAAGGGGCCGGATCGGTAAACGGTGCGGCTCCGGTCATCATTTCGGCCAGTAACCGGCCGCTCACCGGGCCCAGCGTCAGGCCGTGGTGGGCGTGGCCAAAGTTGAACCACAAGCCCTTGTGGCGGCTGGCCGGGCCAATCACCGGGCACATGTCCGGCAGGCACGGGCGGCGGCCCAGCCACGGCTCGGCATCCACCCGCTCACCCAGCGGGTACAGGCGCTGGGCGCGGGCTTCACAACGGCGCAACTGGATTTCGTTGATCGGGTCATCGCAGTCAGCAAATTCGATACCGGTAGTCAGGCGAATACCGCCAACCATCGGTGCCAGTACATAGCCGCCCACTGAATCGAGAATCGGGTGCTGCATGGTGTGGCCGTCTTTGGCGGCGTAGTGCATGTGGTAGCCACGCTTGATCGCCAGCGGGATCCGATAACCCAACGGCTCAAAAATCGCGCGCGCCTGCGGGCCGAGGGCCACCACGGCTTCGTTGCCGATAATCAGCCCTTGTTCGCTGTCGACCTGCCATTGCCCGGCGCTGGTGCGCAGGCGGGTGGCATCGCCGATCACAAAGGTCCCGCCGCGTTTGATAAACAGCGCGGTGTAGCCCCGGGTCAGGCCGCCCGGATCGGTCACGGTTTTGGGGTCCAGCCAGTGAATGCCGCCGATCACATCGGCGTGCAGGCCCGGCTCCAGCGCGTGCACTTGCTGCGCATCGAGCACGGTGTAGTTGAGCTTGAACGCGTGCAGGGCCTGGGCATCGCGTTGGGCCTTGGCGAAGTCGGCCGGGGTGCGGTACACCTCAATCCAGCCGCTGTCGCGAATCAGGCTCAGCATGCCGGCCGGTTCCGCCAGCAAGTCGTGTTCGGTCACACACCGTTCAATCAGCGGCAGCATGGCCTGGGTGGCTTTGGCCAGCCCAGCGCTACCCGATTGTTGCCAATATTTCATCAGCCAGGCCCCGGCTTTGGGCAGGTGCTTGAGGCTGTAGCGCACATCCGGTTGCTGGTTCAGGCCATAGCGCAGCAAGCGTGAGATTTCGCGCGGGAACGAGTAAGGGATAACGCTGGCGCGCTCAATCAGGCCGGCGTTGCCGTGGCTGGTGCCGTTGCCCGGCTGGGTGCGGTCAACCAGCACCACGTCGCGGCCACGGGCCTGAAGTTGCAACGCGGTGCTGACGCCGACGATGCCGGCTCCCAGAACGATAGTGTCGCAATGCATAAACAAATCCTTAAAACAGGGGCCGTGTGGGCAGCCCGAACAATGGGCTTACTGCAAGTGGCGGCCGAGACGGCTTTCGATCAGTTTCAGGCTGCGCCGCACGATCTCCACGATCAGCAGGTACAACACGGCGGCCCACAGGTAGACCTGGAAGTCAAAGCTGCGGGAGAACGCCATTTTGGTCACGCCCATCAGGTCATAAATGGTCACCAGGGACGCAATGGCACTGGCTTTGATCATCAGGATCAGTTCGTTGCCCAGTGGGCCGATGGCCACCAGCAGTGATTGCGGTAACACGATTTTGCGAAACGTGGTCCAGCGCGAGAGGTTCAGGGCCTTGCAGGCTTCGCGTTGGCCCTGGGCCACGGCCAGGATGCTGCCGCGCAGGATCTCGGCCTGGTACGCCGCCGTGTTGAGGGTGAACGCCAGCAGGGTGCAGAACCACGCTTCGCGGAAAAACCACCACAGGCCAACGTCTTGCCAGAATTCCTTGAACGACCCCAAACCGTAATACAGCAGAAACAGTTGGGCCAGCAGCGGTGAGCCGCGAAAGAAGTACACGTAGGCACCGGTGAAGCGGCGCACAAAGCCGTTGTTGGACAGGCGGCCCAAGGCAATCAGCAAGCCCAGCAGCGCGCCAAGGGTGAACGAAATGGCAACCAGTTTGGCGGTTACCAGTAACCCGTCGATAAAACGTGGGCCGTACCGTTCCAGCAGGTCGGGGTTGAGGAACATGTCTTGCAGTTCAACCAGGCTCATGGGCGCGCGCTCCGTTGATGGCGGCTGAAGTAGCGTTCCAGGAAGGCAAACAGGCGCCCGGAAATTGCCGAGAAAAACAGGTAGCCGAGGCAGGCGACGGTGTAAAACAGCATCGGCTCTTTGGTCACGCTGACCGCCAGGTTGGTTTGGCGCATCAGGTCAACCAGTGAAATGGTCGACACCAGGGAGGTGTCTTTGAGCAGCGACAGCCAGTTGTTCGACAGGCCGGGCAGGGCGATGCGCGCCAGTTGTGGCAGCACGACCTTGCGAAAGGTGGTGAACCGGGACAGGCCCAGTGCCGAAGCGGCTTCAAACTGGCCCTTGGGAATGGTTTTAAACGCCCCCAGCCAGATCTCGCTGGAAAACGCGGCAAACACCAGGCTGAATGCCGCCATTGCGGCCACGAAGGTGTTGATCGTGACTTGTTCGTCGTAACCCATCATCGCGAGGATTTTTTGCGCGGCGATCTGGCAGCCGTAATAAATAATCAGCAGCGTCAGCAATTCCGGCAGACCGCGAAAGACTGTCGAAAAGGTGGTCGCCCATGCACGCATCCAGCGGTTCTTCGAGCGGGCGGCGACCGCCACCAGCAGCCCCAGTGGCAAACCGATGGGCAAGCAGCTCAGGGCCAGGGCAATCGTCACCAGTGCGCCGGCCAGTAACGCCGAGCCCCAGCCGCCACTGGCGAAAGAAAGCAGTGAAAGTTGATCGAGCATGCTCGAATCCCCGGACAAAATTGGGTCGATAACCGCCGCTGCGCACGGTCAGTGCGCAGGGCAGGGTGGTTGGCAGGGAGGCCCTCAGGCGAGGGCAAAAGACTTAGTAGATATCGAAGTCGAAGTACTGGTCGGAGATCTTTTTATAGGTGCCGTCGGCCACGATTTCGTCCAGTGCCTTGTTGAAACGCTCGCGCAGGGCGTTGTCCTTTTTGCGCACGGCAATGGCGGCGTCAGCGTAAGTACCGTCGACGTCACCGATGATCTTGCAGCAGCCGTCGCTGTGTTTGTTGACCCATTCCAGCAGCGGGAACTTGTCGGCGATGACGGCCTCAACACGGCCGGTTTTCAGCTCGGCATTGGCCTCGTCCAGCGTTGGGTACAGGTTAAGTTTGGCACCGGCTGTCTCGTAGTGATCTTCTGCGTAAATGCCTTGGGTCGCAGCCCCTTGAGCGCCAATGGTGCGGCCCTTGAAGTTGGTTTGGGCATCGGTGATGTCAGAATCTTTAGGCACGGCAATGGACAGCGGCGTGCGGTAGTAGCGGTTGGTGAAGGCGATTTTTTTCTTGCGCTCATCGGTCACGATCATCGAAGCCACGATGGCGTCGTATTTTTTCGCCATCAGGCCAGGAATGATTCCGTCCCAATCCTGAGCAACAATCTTGCACTTAGCCTGCATGCGTTCGCACAGGGCTTTGCTGATATCGACGTCGAAGCCCGACACCGTACCGTCCGAGTTGGTGGTGTTAAACGGAGGGTATGCCCCCTCGGTGGCGATGGTCAGTGTGTCGGCCTGTGCGTGGGTAGCCACGGCGACCAGCAGTGCGCAGGCACTGGCAAAGCGAATGACGTTTTTCATCTAACACCTCGTTTATTGTTTTGATCCGGGTGAGGATGTGTAACCCACGAACTCATTGTGTAAGGCCGCGGTTGCCTCGAGACGCTTTTCGACGTCCGGTCCCAGTTGTTTGCACACTTCGTTGATCAGCAGGTGCACCAGCGACAGCATCGCGGCCGTGGATTCCCAGAACAGGTTGAATTCGGTGGGCACGCGGAACACTTCATCGGCGTGTGTGTCGGCCCAGTCGCAGAACGTATCGGTAATCAGCGTGACCGCAATGCCGGCTTCACGGGCCTTGCGGCACAGTTGCTGGGCGTGGCGCGAGTAACGGCGGGCTTCGAACACCACCAGCGCGCAGTCCTCGGGGGGGCACAGCAGTACGTCGGCGTAATGCCCGGCGGCACCGTCCACCGATTGCACGCCATCGCGCAGGTATTGCAGCAAATGCACCATGGACGCGGCGATGCCGCGCTCGGTCTGAAAGCCCGCCACAAACACCTTGCGCCGGCTGGCCAGGCGCTGGCTGACGGTTTGCCACGCGGGGGTCAGGCTGTGTTCATACACCTTCACCAGCGCCGCGACTTCCAACTCAAAGCTGCGGGGCAAGGCCTGCGGGCTCTGGCTTGATTGCTGGCGGAACTCTTGCAAGCGATCACCCACCAGCCATGGACCATCGCCGAGGTCATCTTTAAGGTCGTTTTTCAGGTCCTTGAAATGGCTGTACCCCAGGGCACGGCAAAAACGGCCGACACTGGACTCGCTGACACCCAGTTTGTTGGCGATGTCGGCGGCGGTCTGAAACGGCAGTTCGTAGAGGTTGGCCAGCATATAGCTGGCAATCGCCCGGCCCGAAGGCGCGGCGGTCGACAGACTGCTCTCAAGGCGTTGTTTGATGGACGGGCTCACGGCTGCTTTCCTGTTCTTGTTTCAGCGCGTTGCAGAAAGTGAAGGTTTTCTGTCATTAAGTCAACAATTGACAGATAACTGTCATCGTCGGATAGTTGGCCCCGCCATTGCACGCCTATAAAAATAATTCGACTGGAGCGCCAGAATGTCCCAACCCGCTACTTCCACGCCGTCGCTGACCCTTAGCGAATTGACCACCCTGTTGCAGCAGATCTTTGAACGCCATGGCACCTCGACAGACGTGGCGCAGGTGTTGGCGGACAACTGCGCCCGGGCGCAGCGCGACGGGTCCTTCAGTCATGGCGTGTTCCGCATTCCCGGGTATCTGTCGTCGCTGGCCAGCCAGTGGGTCGATGGCCGGGCGGTGCCGCTGGTGGAAGACGTAGCGTCCGGTTTTATCCGGGTGGATGCGGCCAACGGCTTTGCCCAACCCGCTTTGGCAGCGGCCCGCACGTTGCTGGTGGACAAGGCGCGCAGTGCTGGGATTGCCGTACTGGCTATTCGCAATTCGCACCACTTTGCGGCGTTATGGCCCGACGTTGAACCTTTTGCGCAAGAAGGCCTGGTGGCGTTGAGCGTGGTCAACAGCATGACCTGCGTGGTGCCCCACGGCGCGCACAAGCCGCTGTTTGGCACCAACCCCATTGCCTTTGCCGCGCCGCGTGCGGACGGCCCCCCCATCGTGTTCGACCTGGCCACCAGCGCCATTGCCCACGGCGATGTACAAATTGCCGCCCGCCAAGGGCATACTTTGCCCGCGGGCATGGGCGTTGATAAACACGGTGCCCCGACCGAAAACCCGAAAGACATTCTCGACGGCGGTGCCTTGCTGCCGTTTGGCGGGCACAAGGGTTCGGCGCTCTCGATGATGGTGGAACTGCTGGCGGCAGCCCTCACGGGCGGTAATTTTTCGTTCGAATTCGACTGGTCACAGCACCCGGGCGCACAAACCCCGTGGACGGGCCAACTGCTGATCGTGATTGACCCGAGCAAATCCGGGGGCAACGGCTTTGCCCAACGCAGTGCGGAACTGGTGCGCCAGATGCACGCGGTCGGCCTTGAACGCATGCCCGGTGACCGACGCTTTATCGCGCGTGCCAAATCCGAGGAAGCTGGCATCCCATTGAGCGCAGAAGAACTGGCCAAACTGCGCGCACTGGCGCAATAACCCCTACCCCCTCCTACGGATCACGGATGGCAGCGTTTGTAGGAACGAGCTTGCTCGTGATCTTTTGATCTGGCTTTTGATCTAAAAGGGTCCCCTTAAACCACGCTGGCTGATCGCGGCGGCCCACGGCGTAAGGCCGGAACCTTAAGTGGCCGTGACCGCAGCAATGGATAGGCCGAAGCTTCTAAAGATCAAAAGATCGCGAGCAAGCTCGCTCCTACGGATCACGGATGGCAGCGTTTGTAGGAACGAGCTTGCTCGTGATCTTTTGATCTGGCTTTTGATCCAAGGGCCCCCTTAAACCACGCTGGCTGATCGCGGCGGCCCACGGCGTAAAGCCGGAACCTTAAGTGGCCGTGACCGCAGCAATGGATAGGCCGAAGCTTCTAAAGATCAAAAGATCGCGAGCAATCGAGCGTCGACCGGCTGCTCCTACGGTCCCTGTCCCACGTATCACACGTTCAAAAACTGGCGGATCAGGTTGGGTGTGCAGCCGGTCCAGCGTTTGAGGGCGCGGCGAAAGTTGGCCGGGTCGCTGAAGTTCAGGTGCTCGGCCACGGCTTCGTGGCTCAACCCCTTGATCTGGTACAGGTACAGCGCCATGTGTTTGCGCGCCTGATCCTGCTGGGCCTGGAAGTGGGTGCCGTGTTTGCTCAGCTTGCGCTTGAGGGTGGCCTGGCTCATCGCAAAATGCTGGGCCGTCTGTTCCAGGCTCGGCGCGTGCTGAGCATGGTTGCGCAGGTACACATACAGACGATCAAGCAAGCTGGCGCGCACCCCCAAGCTGTGCAGTTGCGCCTGCGCATCTTGCAGCGCCACCTGGCGGGCGGTGGCCGACGCATTGGGCCAGGCCCGCGTCAGGTATTCGCGAGGGATGCGCATCAGGTCGAGCTGGCTGCCGAACTGGGTGTTTTCCCCCAGGTGTACCCAGTATTGCTCCACGTAACGCGGCTGCGCATGGCAGAAACTGCACTCCCACGGCAGGCGTTCGCCGCTGAGCCATTGGGTCATTGCCATCAGCGCCGTCATGCTGGCCTCCAGCACAAACCGCAGGTGTTCCTGGGCACCGCAACTGTCCAGCCAATACACGTACGCGTAGTGGTCATCCACCAGCAGGCGGGGCGTGAGCAACGGGCTGAGCAGGGCGCGATGATGGGTCACCGTGTCCAGCGCCTGATGCAGGTTTTGCGCGTGTTGCAGGGCGTGGCTCGCGGCCCCGTAATGCCCCGGCAACAGGCGCTGGCCGAACAGAAAACTGCTGTCATCCGCGCCCAACAAGCGCTGTGCGTTGTCGATCAGGCTAAAGAACTGCTGCGGGCTAAGGCGGGTGCGCCCGGCGGTGATGTCTTCGTAAAACAGGCCGGTGCCGCGCAGCAGGCGATGGCTGTCAATGTCGCGGGATAACGCCAGGTCAATCAGCGTGGCGGGCTGGTAATGGCCGGGAATAAAACGATGGTCGGCTTCGTACCAGTCACTGGCCGGCGTCATGCCCGTTGGCTCCGGGGAGGCTTGGCGAGGGCCAGCGCCAGGTTCAGGCGTTTGAGCAAGGCTTCAGGAGGCTCATCGTTGGCCATCACCACCGCCGTGCTGGCCGCCAGGTGCACGCGTTCGCCATGGTGGCGGGTTTTGTGCGCCAGCCCCTGCACCGCTTGTTGCAGTTCAAGGGCCAGCAAGCGGGCCTGGGTTTCGCCGGTGGTGGGCAGCAGCACCACAAAACGGTCGCCGGCCAGCCGGCAGAGCAAGTCGTGACGGCGCAGGTTCAGCAGCAGCAATTGGCTGAGGGCCTGCAGCACGGCGTCGCCTTCCGCGTGCCCGTAGTGTTGATTAATCGCCGCAAAGTCGTCGATATCCAGCGCCAGCAACGACAGGGGTTGCTGCTGTTCGCGGCTTTGCACCAGGCAATCCTGAACCTGACGTTTCAGGTAGTCGGCACCGCCCAGCGGAGTCAGCTTGTCGAACAGCCGGTGTTCGCGAAACACCCGTTCGCGCTTCTCCAACTGCTGATTGATGGCCTGCTGTTCGCGGTGCCAGTGGAACAGGCCAATGGTCAGCAGCACCATGCCCACCGGCATCGGCCCGGACTCCAGCCAATGGTCCCAGCCGATGTGTTTGGGCAGGCGAAAAAACTCATCCAGCACGTCCATCCACCACGAAAAAAACAAGCAACTCAGGCCGATGGCGAAGTAGTTGGTCACGCGCCCCACCGGGCGGCATTTGAGCACCAGTACCAGCCACAGCAGAATAAACAGCGCCGTGCCACCTTCGCCGGTGATGTCCAGCCATTGCCATTCACTGACGGTTTTAACCCTGCCGAACGCAATGTTCAACAGCAGGCCGATATTGCTCGCCAGTAACAACAGCGCGAGCTTCCAGCGATGGTGCTTGAGGATGTTTAACCAGGTCATGACAGCGCTACCAGAACGGAATGCGGGCCAGCACACCAGAGGTGTGTGACAGCCGTGTGACCGGTTGCGCAGGTCGAATCAGCTCAGGCGGGGTGTTGATAATGTTGCAACCGGCCGCCGACCGGGGCCTGCCTTTCACGCAAACAAGGGATCACGGGGCCGTTCACGTCTGCAGCCCAGGGGTCAAATCAGCTCATTTACCCGCCCGATAGCCACCAAAGCCCTCTATTTCGGGGCATGGCGCGCCACACTGTCACAGCTTTGTCATTCCTCGCCCCTAGCGTTCGCTTCCATGTTGTCGGGCCATTTGCCTGACCTGTCGCAGCATTGGGGGGAGGACAAACATGTACACACGTCGCAACACGGCACAATGGGTCGGTTTTACGGTGAGCGCCTTGGCCCTGGCAATTGCCAGCGAGCGCCTGAGCGCCGCCGAGGCCTTGGCCAATAGTGCCACGGAGCACGTTGAGGTGGTCGGCCAGGCCGCCAGCCTGGACAAGGCCCTCAAGCAGCAGCGCAACTCGGACGCTATCGAAAGCGTGGTCCACGCCGATGGTGTCGCGCAGTTACCGGACGTTAACGTGGCTGAGGCGGTGCAGCGCTTGCCGGGCATCAGTATCGAGCGCGACCAGGGCGAAGGCCGCTTCGTCAGCGTGCGCGGCCTGGGGCCGGACCTCAACAGCGTCACCATCAACGGTACGCTGGTGCCCTCGCCTGAAAGCGCCCGCCGCGCCGTGGCACTCGATGTGTTGCCCTCCGAGTTGGTGCAGTCGCTGTCGGTGATCAAAACCCTGACCCCGGACATGGATGCCAACTCGTTGGGCGGCACGGTTGATGTAAAAAGCCTGTCGGCCTTCGACCATGACGGGCTGTTCTACACCGGCACCACCGAAGCCGGGTACAACCAGCACACCGGCAAGACCAGCCCCAAATTGTCCGGCGCGGTCAGTGATCGCTTCAGCCTGGGCGACGGCATCGACAACTTTGGCGTTGCGGCCGCGTTCAGCTGGAACAAACGTGATTTCGGTTCGGACAACGTTGAAACCAGCGGCGACTGGGACTTTACCGACGGCGCGAAGCTCAACAGTTTTGAGCAGCGGGTGTACGACATTCGCCGTGAACGCACCGGCGGTGGCCTGAACTTCGACTTCAAGCCCGACGATGACACCCGCCTTTACCTGCGCACGTTGTACAGCCGTTTCAAAGACAGCGAGGTGCGCAATTCGGACGCGATCGAGTTCGCCAACCCGCAAGCCGAGGGCGAGTTGGGCAAGACCAAGGCCAAGCGCAAACTCAAACAGCGTGACGAGACCCAGGAGATCAAATCCTACGTGTTTGGCGGTGAACGCCTGATGGGGCTATGGACCGTGAGCGGGCAGGCCGGTTACAGCGAGTCCAGCGAAGACAGCCCGGCGGGCATTGCCGGGGCAACGTTCAAAGGCAACTCAAGCTTCCCCGACAGCGGCTGGTATGACTCCGAGAAGCCCCGGCCAATCATCGGCGCGGGCTTCTATGACCCCGCCAACTTCACCCTCGACAAAGTCGACGTGAAAAAACAACTCACCACCGACAAAGAAAAGAACATCCGCCTCGACCTGGCGCGCGATTACGACGTTGACGGGTATGCCTCGCAGTTCAAGTTCGGCGGTAAAGTCAGCCGTCGCAGCAAGGACAACGACACCGAGGCCTGGACCTACAAGAACTTTTCCAAACTGGGCTTCAGCGATGACCAACTGAACATGGGCCAGTTCAGCAAAGGCGAGCTGGATTACTCGGTGGGGCGCTATGGCCCGGGCATCAGCCCAGGCGCGATCAAAGACCTGCTGGGCGGGCTGAACCGCAATGACTTTTACAACGAGCAAGACTCACGGGTAAATGACTTCACCCTGCACGAAAACATCAACGCCTCGTACGTGATGAATACCGTGGACATCGACGACTGGCGCTTTATCACCGGGCTGCGCTACGAAGGCACCGAGTTTGATGCCAAGGGCACGGGCATACGCAACGGCGTGTATGAAGCGCAAAAAACCCAACGCGATTACCACCACTGGCTACCGGGCCTGCATGCGCGTTACCAATTGGCAAAAAACACCCAAGTGCGGGCTGCCTGGACCAACACGGTGGTGCGCCCGACATTCGGGCAATTGGCACCGGGTTTTGTGATTGAGGATGACAAAGCCGAGTTCGGCAACCCCAACCTCAAGCCGCTGGAGTCGAGCAACTTCGATTTGGGTATCGAGCACTTTATGGGCCGCGCGGGCACGGTCTCGGCGTTCCTCTTCTACAAAGACATCAAAAACTTCGTCTACAACAACGACCTGGCCGGCACGGGTATGTGGCGCGATTTCACCGAGGCGCATTCCTACGCCAACGGCGACAGCGCCACACTGTATGGCCTGGAACTGGCGTACTCACAAAAATTCGATTGGCTGCCCGCGCCCTGGAACGGCGTGATTGTGGGGGCGAACAGCACCTTTAGCCGCTCCAACGCTAGCGTTAAGGGGTACGACGCCGCGTCCGGGCGCACCCTCAAGCGCGATATCGATTTGCCCAACCAGTCCAACACCGTTGGCAACCTGATGCTTGGCTGGGAAGACGACACGCTAAGCCTGCGCCTGTCCGCCAACTACAAGTCCAATTACCTGTATGAGCTGGCCGGTATTAACGACAAGGCTCACGACACCTATGTCGATGCGCAAACGTTTGTCGACTTCAGCGCCCGTTACGCGCTGACCAAAAACCTGCACGTCAACTTTGACGCGCAAAACCTGACCGACCAGCCGTACTTCACCTACACCGGCAATCGCCACTTCAACAACCAATACGAAACCTACGGCCCGACGTACTCGCTGGGCCTGACATTCACCCATTTCTAAAACAGCAGAGGTTCTCTGTAGTCGCTGCCGCCGGGTGCGAAGGGCGGGTGCACCGCTGCGACGGCACCTCCCGTTTGTGCAAGCGCCCTGCGAACCGTGCGGGCGCGGCAGCGACGACAGATTGGCCCATTCAACGGACTGTAGACCCATGGCTTTCATGTTTAAACGCAACACCCGCGTATTGCCCTTACTGGCCTGCCTGAGCGCCGGTGCCGTGTTCGCCGATGTTAACCCGCCCGCGCTGCAACCCTTCGCGGCGACCAAGGCCCAGGCGCTGGGTTTCTTGCCCGACAGCCGCGCCAACGAACGGCTGGTGGTGAGCCGCCGCGAAGGGGTGCGGCTGCTGGATGCGCACGGCAAAACCCTGAGCCAGGTGCCGGGCTCGTTCACCGGCCTCGACAGCCGTGCGCTGGGCGATCACGTGCTGGTGGCCAGCAGCGATGAAAAAAAACAGCAAGTGGCGCTGTTCAGCCTCAACCCCAAGACCCATGCCTGGCAGCCGCCGATGTATGTGCCCCGGCGTGATTACGCGGTGACGGGGGTGTGTCTGTACCGTGATGAAGCCAGCAATATTTACCTGTTTACCGTGGGCGAGGAGGGTAAGGGGGAACAATGGCTGGTGGCCGCTGACGGTCAGCGCTTGAACGAACCCCTGCGGGTGCGCAGTTTGCCACTGCCCCCCGACGCCGAGTTCTGCCAGGTCGACGATGCGGCGCAGCAACTGTTCGTCAACGAAGAAAACGTCGGCTGGTGGGCATACCCCGCCCACGCCGAGGCCGATGCCGGGCGCGTGCCGGTGGCGATGGTTGAGCCCTTTGGCAATCTGAAAAAAGCGGCGGGTGCCATGGCGCTGGTGCCAGGCGGCCTGGTGGGGCTGGACCCGAAAGCGGCCCAGTTGCACCTCTACCAACAGCAGGGCAAAGGCTGGGCGGCGGTCGCCACCTTGTCACTCAAGGGCGTGGTCGAGCCCGAGCACCTGGCGTTGCGCCCTACCGCGCAGGGCTTGCAATTACTGGTGCAGGACGGTGACAACAGTCGCCTGTTTGAAGGCAGCCTGAACTGGACAGCCACACCGGTGGCCACGCCGGCGGTATTGCCGGTGGTCAGGCCGCAGGTGCAAACCGAACCGGTGATCAGCCAGGGCGATGCGGCGGATGACCCCGCGATTTGGGTTCACCCCACCACACCGGCGGCCAGCCGGGTATTGGGCACCGATAAACGCGCGGGGCTGGAAGTCTACGACTTGCAGGGCCACCGGGTGCAGCATTTGCCGGTGGGCCGCCTGAACAACGTGGATGTGCGGCCAGGCTTCAGCCTCGGCGGGCGCACCGTGGACCTGGCCGTCGCGACCAACCGCGATCACAACAGCCTGAGCATCTTCAGCATTGACCGCGACAGCGGCGAAGTGCGCGAAGCGGGCGAAGTGCCCACCACGGTCAGCGACATCTACGGGCTGTGCCTGTTCAAGGCCCCGTCGGGGGATATTTACAGTTTCGCCAACGACAAGGACGGCACCTTCTTGCAGCACCGCCTGTTCGCCGTGGGCGACAAGGTGCAAGGCGAACTGGTACGCCAGTTCAAGGTAGCGACCCAGCCTGAAGGCTGCGTGGCCGACGACCGAAACCAGCGCTTGTTCCTCGGTGAAGAAGATGTCGCGGTGTGGGCGGTGGATGCCCGGCCCGATCAACCCGCGACCCTCACCAACGTGATCAAGGTGGGCGGCCTGGTGCACGACGACATCGAAGGCATGGGCCTGTACCAGACCGACAAGGACAACTACCTGGTGATCTCCAGCCAGGGCAACGACAGCTATGTGGTGGTGGACGCTGCACCGCCGTTTGCCCTGCGCGGCGCGTTCCGGGTGGGGGTGAATGCCGCCGCGGGGATTGACGGCGCATCCGAAACCGACGGGCTCGACGTGACCTCCGCCAACCTCGGCGGGCCATGGAGCCAAGGCATGCTGGTGGTGCAAGACGGCCGCAAACGCATGCCTGAACACAGCCAGAACTACAAATACATCCCCTGGACCGAGGTGGCCAAGGCCTTGCAATTGCCTTGAAGCCGTCATGACGCGGTCATCTGCGTCGACTTGAATCCTTCCATGCGCCCACCCCCGGGTGTGGCGCAGCCTTGAACACGGAGTAGCACCATGCACGCAACCATGGAACACATGACCCTCTGGGGCCTGATCAGCGACGCGAGTCCGCTGGTAAAGGGCGTGATGCTGACGTTGCTGTTGGCCTCGCTGTTGAGCTGGTTTTTGATCGTGCGCCGCAGCGCGATTCTGCGCCGCAGCGAGCGCGACATCGACCGTTTTACCCAACGGCTGCGCGACCAGGCCGAGTTGAATGCGCTGTACCGCGAAAGCCGCGACACGCCGCACACCGATGCCGGGGCCGAGCACGTTTTTGCAGCCGCTTACAGCGAATATGCCCAACTGCGCCAGCAGCCGGGGGTGGATGCTGACGGCGTGATGCAGGGCGTGGAGCGGGCGCTGTACGTGGCCATCAGCGAACAGGAAGTGCGCCTGGAAAAAGGCCTGCAATTTCTCGCCACCGTCGGCTCGGTAAGCCCTTACATCGGCCTGTTCGGCACCGTGTGGGGGATCATGAATTCTTTTATCGGCCTGTCGCAGGTGCAACAGGCCACGCTGTCTACGGTCGCGCCCGGCATTGCCGAAGCGCTGATAGCCACGGCCATCGGCCTGTTCGCAGCGATACCGGCAGTGATTGCCTACAACCGCTTCTCTGCCCGCGGGCAAACACTGCTGACCCGCTATTACAGCCTGGGCAATGAAGTGCAAATGCGCCTGTACCGCACCTTGCATCTCGGCTCACGCAGCATGGCGGCTGTCGCTTAAACAGGGAGTGTGAACATGCTTGTCCGACCACAGCGCAAACACGGGCCCAAGGCCGAAATGAACGTAGTGCCCTACATCGACGTGATGCTGGTGCTGCTGGTGATTTTTATGGTGACCGCACCGATGCTCACCCAAGGGGTGAAAATCGAACTGCCCAAAGTCGCCAGCGAAGCCTTGGCCAATGACAGTCAGCAGAACATTCTCACCCTGTCGGTCAAGGCCGAGGGCGGCTATTACTGGAACCTGGGCAGCGAACTGGACACCCGTAACCAGACCGACAGCGCCGTCAGCCTTGAAGAACTGCAAAGCAAAATCGGCCAGGTGGTGGCGCAAAACGGCGACACCCAGGTGTACATCCGCGCCGACAATGAAGCGGGCTACGGCAATGTGGTCAAGGCCATGGCGGCCTTGCAACAAGGCGGCGTGACCCACTTGGGCCTGGTCACGGAGGCCCCGCAATGAGTACGGCATTGATGCACGGCGCGCTGCCGCACACCGCCGCGCCCTTGCCGTGGGCCACCCTGTGGAACAACAGCCAGGCGCTGGCGGTGAGCGTGGCCTTGCACGGCGCGGTGGTGGCCTTTTTGGTCATGGGCTGGAGCCTGGAACAAGCGGCCCCCGAGTCGGTGCCCGCCACCCTGCACACCCGCCTGGTGATGCTACCGGCCGAACCGCTGGCAGTGCCGGCTCCAGAGCCCGCGCCTGCGGTTGCGCCACCGCCGGTGGTGGTGCCGCCTGACGTGGTCAAACCCACGGTAGACCCGCAGATACAGGCGCGAAAGCTGGAACAGGCCGCCTTGGCGCATAAACGCGTGCAAGCGCAAAAACAGGCACAGATCGAGGAACAGAAACAGGCCCGCCAGCGCGCTGAACAGGCCGAGGTACAACGCCAGCAGGCCGCTGCAGCCGCCGCGCAACAGGCCCGGGCGGCGGCCGACGCGGCGCAGCGCGCCCAGCAGGCGGCGGCTGCGGCGGACATTCGCCAGTATCAGCCCATCAGCAAACAAGCCCCTGAATACCCGCAGCGGGCGTTGGACAAAGGCATACAGGGCGATTGCACCGTGGAATACGCGGTCACCCCGCAAGGCAAAGTCGACAACCCCAAAGTGGTGGGCAGTTGCCACCCGATGTTGATCCGGCCTTCGCTCGTGGCCGCCGCCACATTTCGCTATGCACCGCGCATTATCGACGGCCAGGCCGTGACCGTACCGGGCGTGCGCAACACCTTTCACTACAAAATCGAATAAACCCACCTAACGGTAGGCGCAAGCGTGCGCCTACCTGATAAGCATCAACGCGAGAGCGCTGTCCTTGACCTATGCTGCAGGCGATTTCAAGTATTAGGAGATGTTCATGAGTGCGCCTGCAACCACCCCGCAGCCGTCTGCCGCGAAAATGAAACTGCCCCTGGGCCTGGTGATTGCGGTGCTGGTGATGGTCGGCGTGCTGCTGTTGCCATTGCCCGCCGATTTGCCGGTGGCGGGGCATCGCATGCTGGCCATTCTGGCCTTTGCCGTGGTGGTGTGGATCACCGAGGCGGTGTCGTACGAAGCCAGTGCGATCATGATTACGTCGCTGATGGCGTTCTTGATTGGCATGGCACCTACCCTGGCGGACCCGTCGAAAATCTACGGCACCAACGCCGGGATCACGATGGCCCTGACCGGCTTTTCCAATGCCGCCCTGGCCTTGGTGGCCGGTGCGCTGTTTATTGCCGCCGCCATGACCCACACCGGCCTGGACCGGCGTATTGCGTTGGTCACCCTGTCGCGCATCGGCACCAGCACCCGGCGCATTCTGCTGGGCGCAATTGCCGTGACCATCCTGCTCAGCCTGGTGGTGCCCAGCGCCACGGCCCGAAGCGCCTGCGTGGTGCCGATCATGATGGGGGTGATTCTGGCGTTCGGGGTGGACAAGCGCTCGAACATCGCCGCCGGGATCATGATCGTGGTGGCCCAGGGCACCAGCATCTGGAACGTCGGCATCCAGACCGCCGCCGCGCAAAACCTGCTGACGGTCGGCTTTATGGACAAGATGCTCGGTGAGCGCGTGAACTGGCTCGACTGGTTGATCGCCGGGGCCCCGTGGGCAATCATCATGTCGGCGGTGCTGCTGTTTGTGGTGCTGAAAATGCTGCCGCCGGAAAGTGACAGCATTCCTGGCGGCAAAGAAGCGGTGGAGAAATCTCTGGCCGAACTCGGCCCCATGACCGCCCCGCAAAAGCGCCTGATGATGGTCTCCATCGCCTTGTTATTGGCATGGGCCACCGAAGGCAAATTGCACAGCTTTGATACCACCTCCACCACCTACGCCGGGCTGGTGTTTTTGCTGTTGCCGCGTTACGGCGTGATGACCTGGAAAGATGTGCAGTCGCGCATTCCGTGGGGCACGGTGATTGTGTTCGGGGTGGGCATCAGCTTGGGCACGGCGCTACTCACCACCCAGGCCGGGCAATGGCTGGGCGGCCAAGTCGTTGAAAACACGGGGCTGGACCAGGTAGGGCCGCTGGGCATCTTTGCGATCCTGGGGGCGTTTCTGATTCTCATCCACCTGGGGTTCGCCAGCGCCACGGCGCTGACCTCGGCCTTGCTGCCCATTCTGATTGCCGTGCTGCAAACCTTGCCCGGTGAATTCAACCGCCTGGGCATGACCATGTTGCTGGGGTTTGTGGTCAGCTACGGCTTTATCCTGCCCATCAACGCCCCGCAAAACATGGTGTGCCTGGGCACCCAGACCTTCACTGCCAAGCAGTTTGCCAAAGTCGGGCTGGTGGTGACGGTGGTGGGTTACCTGCTGATGTTGCTGTTCGGCGCGACCTACTGGAGCTGGTTGGGCTGGATGTAGGGAGGGGCCGTCCCGTCCATTGCTGCGGTCACGGCCACTGTCGTGCCACTGCGCAAAACCTGTGTTCGGCCAGCGTGGTTTAAGGGGGCCCTTGGATCAAAAACCAGATCAACAGATCACGAGCAAGCTCGTTCCTACAAACGCTGCCATGCGTTATCCGTAGGAGCGAGCTTGCTCGCGATCTTTTGATCTTTAAAAGCTTTGTGTGAGGCCAGCGCGGTTTAAGGGGACCCTTGGATCAAAAACAGATCAACAGCATGCCCCGTAGGAGCGAGCTTGCTCGCGATCTGTTGATGTTGATGAGATCGCGAGCAATCGCCGCGACAGGCGGCTGGGGGGTTAGCTGCCGCCTTCGTTGCGGCCGCCGCTGCTGACTTCCGCGGGCACATCTTCATTGGCCATGCGCTTGCGGAACAGGGAGGTGCGGGCCAGCAACAAGGTGGTCACGGGCACGGTGATGGCCAGCAAAATCGGGATCAGCCAGGCGTGCAGCACAGGTGTGGATTTGAGCGCCGAGAAGTACAGAATCGAGGCCAGTGCCACGCACCATGCCCCCAGCGTTGAAGCCAGCGCGGGCGGGTGCATGCGCTGAAAGAACGACTTCAGGCGCAACAACCCCACAGCCCCGGTCAGCGCAAACAGGCTGCTGAGGATCAGCAGGGCCGCCACGGGTATTTCAATCCACAGCGATAACTCACTGAGTGAATTCATTCGATCACCTCGCCACGCAGCAGGAATTTGGCCAGCGCAAAAGAACCGACAAACCCGAACAGGGCGATCAGCATCGCCCCTTCAAAGTACGTGTCACTGGCATAACGAATACCCAGCACCAGCATCATCAACATGGCGAGGATATACAGGTAGTCCAGCGCCAACACCCGGTCCTGGGCAGAAGGGCCTTTAAACAGCCGAATCACGGTCAATACCATCGCCAGGCTGAACACAAACAGGCTGATAACGATGGCCGTGGAGAGCAGGGCGCTCATTCAAAGATCTCCATCAGTGGGCGTTCGTAGGCGTCTTTGAAGTGCTGGATAAACTGCGCTTCGTCATCCAGGTCGAACACGTGCAACAACAACACGCTGCGGTCCAGCGCCAGTTCGGACCAGATGGTGCCCGGCACCACGGTGGTTATCATCGACAGGGCGGCCAGGCCGTTGGCATCGCGCAGGTCCAGCGGGATTTTGATAAAGCGCGAGCGGGGCGGGTGCTTGCCAGCCCGAAGTACGCCCCAGGCAACTGCAATATTGGACACCACCACATCCCGACCCACGCCGAAAAATAGCTTGAGGATCACGCCCGGGTGACGGATGCGAATGGGCAGTGGCCGCAGCGGTGCAAACATCAGCGGGGCGAGAAAGGCCAATGCCGCGCCCAGTAGCAAGTTGCCAGCGCTCAGCGACAGGTTAAGCAACAGCCACAGCACCCACAGGGCCAAGGACAACCAAGGGGCAGGAAACAGGCGCTTCATGGCTGAGCCTCCTGCAGCGCGGCTTTGGTTTGCGGGCTCGGTACGGGACGGGTGCCAATCACCGCCATCACATACTGCTCGGGGTTATTGAGGGTGTCGGCAGCGGCCTGGGTGTAACGCAGCACCGGCTCGGCCTTGAACGTCAGCAGCACGCACAGGCCCAGCAGCAGCACAATGGGCACGCATTCAATGCGGCGCATGATCGGCGAAGCACGCTCAAGCGGCGTCCAGAAGCGTTGAATGCCCAGGCGCGAGAACGCGATCAGCGACACCAGCCCCGAGAGAATCAATAGCGTGAGCAGGCTCCACGCCGCAGTCGAGATGGGCGCGTCGCTGGCATTGCCCAAGCCCAGCGGGTTGAGCAGGGCATTGAGCAGGCTGAGCTTGGCTATAAACCCGGACAACGGCGGCATGCCGATGATCAACAGGGCGCACGCGATAAAGCTCAGCCCCAGGAACGCCATCGCCCACGGGATAATCTGCCCCACCACCACCTTCTGGTCATCGTCCAGGTTGGTGCCCCGTGGCGGGGTCAGCGGGTCGACCACAATAATCACCGGCTCGACGTCTTCATCCATCGGTGCTTCCGTGGACGAACGCGAGCGCTCGATCAGTTCGGCCAGCAGGAACAACGCGCTGAGGGCCATCGTGGAACTCACCAGGTAGAACAGGGCAGCAGCCGTCAGGTTGGGCTGGGCGAAGCCCACCGCCGACAGCAAAATACCGGCCGAAACCAGAATGCTCAGGCTGGCCATGCGCTCCAGCCGCTGCGCCGCCAAAATCGCAATGGAAGCGCAGACAATCGTCGCCATGCCGCCATAGATCAGCCAGTCGCTGGCAAAGTACGCCGAAGCGCCGGCCTGCCCCGAAAACAGCAGGGTCCACAACCGCAGCACGGTGTAGATCCCCACTTTGGTCATGATCGCGAACAGTGCCGCCACCGGTGCGCTGGCCGACGAATACGCCGGCACCAACCAGAAGTTCAGCGGCCACATGCCGGCCTTGGCCAGAAACGCCACCGCCAGAATCGCGGCACCGGCGTGCAACAGCCCGCGATCCGCCTCGGGCACCAGCGGGATTTTAAGCGCCAGGTCGGCCATGTTCAGCGTGCCGGTAACGCCATAAATCAGCGCAGCGCCAATCAGGAACAGCGACGAGGCCAGCAGGTTGATGGAGATGTAATGCAGGCCCGCCGACACCCGCGACTTGCCCGAGCCGTGCAGCATCAGCCCGTAAGACGCGGCCAGCAGCACCTCGAAAAACACGAACAGGTTAAACAGGTCGGCCGTCAGGAAGGCCCCGTACAGACCCATCAGTTGTATCTGGAACAACGCATGGAAACTGGCCCCGGCGCGGTCCCAGCGGGCCATGGCAAACAGCAGCGCGCAGGTGGCAATCACGCCGGTCAGCACCAGCATCAGCGCGGACAGGCGATCAACCACCAGCACAATGCCGAACGGCACATCCCAGTTGCTCGGCAGGTACACGCCGATCGACGCCGGGCTGCCTTGTTGCTGGGTCCAGTGCAGCAACAGCACGGAAATGACCAGGCCGATCAAGGTTGAGATCAGGTTGATACGGGCTTTCAACGGGCGGTGTTTTTCGCCCAGCAACAGCATGCAGGCAGCGGTTAGCAGGGGAAGCAGGATAGGCGCGACAATCAGGTGCGGCATCAAATTCATTCTTTAGGCTCCCGGCCATCCACGTGGTCGGTACCGGTCAGGCCCCGCGAGGCCAGCAAGACCACCAGAAACAGCGCGGTCATGGCAAAACTGATGACGATGGCCGTAAGCACCAGCGCCTGGGGCAACGGGTCGGTGTAGTTGAGCAAATCCTGGGGTACGCCGTTTTTGATCACAGGCTCCTTGCCGATAAACAGGCTGCCCATGCTGAAGATGAACAGGTTCACGCCATACGACAGCAGGCACAGCCCCATCACCACTTGAAAGGTTCGGGGGCGTAATACCAGCCAGGTGCCTGAGGCAGCCAGAACCCCGATAGCGATAGCGATGACTTCTTCCATCAGGCGGCTCCTGCAGTAGGGTCAGATTGAGTCACCGGCTGGTTGCTCGGCCGGTGGGCACGCACGGACTGGTGAGCCAGCGCCGTGAGAATCAGCAGGGTCGCGCCCACCACCACGGCGAACACGCCGATGTCGAAGAACAGCGCGCTGGCCACGTGAATCTCGCCCAGCAGCGGCAACGTGAAGTGCGCGGTGTGGGTGGTCAGGAACGGATAACCCAGCGGGATCGCGCCCAGGCCGGTCACCGTGGCGAACAACAGCCCCGTGCCCATCCAGCGCAACGGTCGCAGGCTCATCTGCGCTTCAACCCACTGCGTGCCGGCCACCATGTACTGCAGGATAAACGCCACCGACATCACCAGGCCGGCAACGAAACCGCCACCCGGCTGGTTGTGGCCGCGCATAAACAGGTACATCGACACCACAAACGCGATAGGCAACAGCAAGCGTACCAACACGGCAGGCACCATCATAAAGCCCAGCGCGGTGTCGCTGGCGCTGCGCGGGTTAACCAGATCGGTGACCACATCCTTGGCCAACTGACGCTGTTGCGCCGGCAGTTGCATGCTCTCTTTGGGCGGGCGGAAGCGGCGCAACAGGGCGAACACGGTCAAGGCCACGGCGGCCAGTACGGTGATCTCACCCAGGGTGTCAAAGCCCCGGAAGTCAACGAGCATCACATTGACCACATTGCTGCCGCCGCCTTCGGGCAACGCCCGGCTGAGGTAGAACGAGGAAATGTCATTGGGCGTCTGCCGGGTGAGCATGGCGTAGCTGAGCAGTGCCATGCCGCCACCGACCAGCGTCGACAGCAGCAAGTCCCGCAGGCGGCGTATCCGTGCCTTGTTCAGGGTGCCCGGCAATGGCGACACCTCTTCGATCCGCCGGGGCAGCCAGCGCAAGCCCAGCAGGATCAGAACAGTGGTAACCACCTCAACCACCAGTTGGGTCAGCGCCAGGTCCGGCGCGGAGAACCACACGAAGGTCACGCAGGTCATCAGGCCGCACACGCTGACCATCGTCAGGGCCGCCAGCCGGTGGTACTTGGCTTGCCAGGCAGCGCCGAGTGCACATGCGATGGCCAGTAACCACAGCGTTACAAACACAATCGACCCGGGGATCTTGGGCCGGTCGCCCCAGCTCAGGCCGCTGTAGAACATCGGAATCAGGCCCGCAATCACGGCCATCAGAATCAGCAGGAACAATTGCGTTTGCAGGCGCTGGGTGCTGATACGCCGTTCGATACGGCGCGCCCGGCGCATGATCATCACCAGCGCGCGTTCAAAGAAGCGTTTGCCATTGAAATACTGGATCAGCGGCGGGAACGGGAAACGATCGAGCTTGAGCTGCTTGCGCAACAGCACATACAACACAATACCGCCAGACATGGCGATCAGGCTCATGATCATCGGCGCGTTCAAACCGTGCCAGATCGCCAGGCTGTACTCTGGCAAGGGCCCGCCCACCACCGGTTGTGCGGCAGCCGCCAGCAAGGGGCCGACGGTTTGCGCGGGGAAAATCCCGACCATCAGGCAGGTAAACACCAACAACTCCACCGGTGCCCGCATCCAGCGCGGAGGCTCGTGCGGGGTATGCGGCAGGTCGGTGGCCGGCGGGCCGAAGAACACATCCACGGTAAAGCGCAAGGCATACGCCACGCTGAACGTACCGGCGATCGTGGCCACCACGGGCAGGGCAATTTCAACCCAGGCCGTGGAGTTGATAAACACGGTTTCGGCAAAAAACATTTCTTTGGACAGGAAACCGTTAAGCAGCGGCACACCCGCCATCGAAGCACTGGCCACCATGGCCAGGGTCGCGGTGTAAGGCATGAGCTTGAACAGGCCACTGAGTTTGCGAATGTCGCGCGTGCCGCTCTCGTGGTCGATGATGCCCGCCGCCATAAACAGCGAGGCCTTGAAGGTGGCGTGGTTAAGAATATGAAACACGGCAGCCACGGCAGCCAGCGGGCTGTTAAGGCCCAGCAGCAACGTAATCAGGCCCAGGTGGCTGATGGTTGAATAGGCCAGCAGGCCTTTGAGATCGTTCTGAAACATGGCGCAATACGCGCCCAACACCAGGGTGCAGGCTCCGGCACCGCTGACAATCCAGAACCACTCTTCGCTGCCGGACAGGGAGGGCCACAGGCGGGCCAGCAAAAACACGCCGGCCTTCACCATCGTTGCCGAGTGCAGGTAAGCCGAAACGGGGGTCGGTGCCGCCATCGCATGGGGCAGCCAGAAATGAAACGGGAACTGCGCACTTTTGCTGAGCGCGCCAATCAGAATGAGCGGCAGCAGGATCGGGTACAAAGTGTGCGCGCGGATCTTGTCACCTGCCGCGAGCACGGCATCCAGATCATAGCTGCCCACCACATGGCCCAGCAGGATAACCCCCGCCAGCAGGCACAGCCCGCCTGCGCCGGTGACCATCAACGCCATATAGGCACCGCGCCGGGCGTCGGAGCGATGGTGCCAGTAACCGATCAACAAGAATGAAAAGAGGCTGGTGAGCTCCCAGAAAAATACGATCTGGATCAGGTTGCCCGACAGCACAAGGCCGAGCATGGCCCCCATAAAGGCCAGAAAGAACGCAAAAAAACGCGGCACCGGGTCTTCGGGTGACATGTAATAACGGGCGTACAACGACACCAGCGTGCCGATGCCCAGCACCAGAATGGAGAACAACCAGGCAAAGCCGTCCATGCGCAGAACAAAATTCAGGCCGAGGCTGGGCAGCCACATGTACTCTTCCCGAATGACGCCACCATGGGCTATTTCCGGATAGAGCAGAGCGACTTGCAGGGTGCCGATCAATGCAATCAAACCCGCCAACAGCGACTCACTGTTGCGGGCGTTGTGCGGCAAAACAGCCGCCAGACAGCTGCCGATAAAGGGCAGAAGCAGTAGAACTATCAGGGACATAGGCTTCTAATCTGCAGGAGTATGTGAGCGATCATACGTGGCGGTTGGAGGATCACCAACAGTGAAGCTGCAGATGAATCCTACAAAATGTGTGCAAACCATTTGAAGGAAGGCCCACTCCGTCCTTGTACGAGCGCTCCTGAGTGTGAGTCAGAGGAAGCAATATTAATGCCTGTCCATCATTCGCAGGCTTTGTTTTCCGGGTCGCTCTCTGACGCGTCGGGTGTTTTAACCTTTGTTTTTAACTCACTCACGATGACCGCCGCAACAATCAATGCGGCCCCGACCAGCGCAATGCCCGGCAAACGCTCGCCTGCCAGGCGCCCAACGATACCTGCCCACACCGGCTCGCCGGCGTAGATCAACGTGGCGCGGGTAGGTGAAACGCTCTTCTGCGCCCAATTCATGGCAATTTGAATAATGGCACTGGCGGCCCCCAGGCCCACGGCGCTGACCAGCAGCAGCCATGAAAAGTCAGGGATCGCTTCGCGAGTCGGCACAATCATCAGAAAGGCCAGGATAGAAGCCGTGGCCAGTTGCACCACAGTGACCCGGCGAACATCGACCTTGCCCGCGTAAGCACTGATTAAAATGATTTCCGCCGCAATAGCGACAGCGCTGATCAGCGTTGCGATTTCACCAGGGCTGAAATTCAGCGACGCGCCGTTAGGCCCCGACAACAGCATCAGGCCGGTGAACGCCAGCATAATGCCCAAGCTCGGCATCAGGCCGGGCCGACGGCCCAGTACCAGCCATTGCAGCAACGGCACAAATGGCACATAGAGTGCAGTAATAAAGGCTGACTGGCTGCTGGGAATGGTCTGCAGGCCGACGGTTTGCAAGCCATAACCCAACATGATCGCCGTCCCGATAAAAACCCCGGCCTTGACCTCAAACAGCGTGATACCCCGCAAATGGCGCACCGAAAACAGCGCCACCATACACGCCGCTGCCGCAAACCGCAGGCCCACAAAAAACATCGGGCCGCTGGCCGTGAGCGCATGCTGGACTAAAAGAAACGTGCCTCCCCACACCATGGTGATCAGGATCAACACGCATTCCGCTTTGCTGAACCGAGAAGTCAAAGACACGAGTCTGGAGGTTTTCAACGCCGTCATAACCTTGCACGCTACTGGAAGAGAGACGCACAATGCGCCAAAGCTGGGCAGTATACTGCGCAGCCCCACAAGGTGAGCAATATAGTGCACAAAGAAAATCCACAACGTGCCTCGGTACTGCAACATGTCAGCCAAAACGTGCGACGTCTGCGGCTGCTGGCGCAACTGAGCCAAAGTACGTTGTCTGAGTTGTCGGGGGTTAGCCGGCGGATGCTGGTCGCCATCGAGGCTGGGGAAAAGAACGTCAGCTTGAGCACCCTCGACCGGGTGGCGGAAGCCTTGAAGGTGGCCTTCAGCGATTTGATCCAGGCCCCTGGCCTGGCCGACACAAGCCGCATCAATGAAGTGGCATGGCGCGGTGAAATACCTGGCAGCAAAGCCGTGTTGCTGGCCAAGGCCAGTGCTACCCGGGAGGTCGAACTGTGGGAATGGACCCTTGAACCGGGCGAATGCTACCACTCACAGGCCGATGCCCAAGGCTGGAGCGAACAGCTCTACGTGTTTGAAGGGTGTTTAACCCTGATGCTGGAGCAACAAACCTTGCACTTCAGGGCGGGCGAATTTTACATGTACGCCAGTGACCGGCCCCATACCTATGGCAACGAGGGCGATAGCGTAGTGCGGTTTATTCGCAATGTAGTGATTTGAAAGTGACGGGGCCTGCGCCCCGCCAGTCCTGACTGGCGCTTTCATGCCGCTCGCCACACAAACAGATCATCAGGACATCTGTATGCGGGGGGTATGTGCTGACTGGGGGATCAGCCCGAGCTGGCCCGAAAGCCGCCAGCCTGGAGGAGAGCGCTTAACGGATGCTCTTGATGCTGCCTTTGTTACCCGTCACGGTCACATTGACCTTCTTGAAGATGAAATAGTCTTCAACCGACACCGAGTAGCGCGGTGCCACAATCAAATCCGAACCGGAACTCTTCACGGCCTTATAGGCAGCAGCGGCCTTGGTGGCCGACACCGGATCCGGCAGGCTAAAGGCCGGCGCGGCCCCGCCATAGGTCACACCGTCAGCAAACTCGCTGTCGCCACTGATTTTCAACAGGCCGAACAGAATATTCGAACTGGACTGGCCGGAAATCTCGCCACCGACTTCAATATTAGCCTTCAGATCCGCCGTCACAGCGCCAGTCACCGGGGCGTGAGGCTGGCTAACGTTATGGCTTGTACAGCCGCTGGTTGCCAAAACGACTGCGATTGCCGCAGAAGCTATCCCTATTTTTTTCATTATAAAACTCCAATAAAGTTCGTCAGTCCGTTCGTGAACGGCGGTGAGACTTTATGTGGGTGCCGGCAAGATAGAAGCCAGCTCGATCCTTTCTGGCTATGGGCATGGCGAGTCACTTACGTAGGACTCTGGAACGAGCCATCCAGAGCCAAATCCCCGGGCCTTCACGCACGTGGCGGCTCGACCAAAAATTATTAGAATTCAGGGGGTTGCCAGCGTGAAGCAACTGGTCCATAATGCGCGCCATCAGCACGAGGCACACCCCTGAAATGCTGAAGAATCAACTGCTTGTCGCGAAATAAGCCAAGCCCAGCTTCTTGTATTTGAAGTTTCCAGCGAAATTTCAAGCACAACTGGCCGAATAGCAAAATGGTTATGCAGCGGATTGCAAATCCGCCCACGCCGGTTCGATTCCGGCTTCGGCCTCCACATTGAAAGCCCCGTAGATTAACTTCTACGGGGCTTTTTTGTGTTCCCTCTAAAGCTGTGAGTTCCGACGCTTTAGGGGGGTGAAACTATTTCGAGCTGCAGAGTATTCTTCAGCGAGGGGCACCGTATGCGATTTATGAACCCCGCCTATCTGATAGGGACGATTGCGCTAAGGGCCGGAGCCTTCAAGTAGCCCGTTCGGTTCCGGGGCTGTCACCGCGATGGCTTGATCGATGATATCGAGCAATGTTTTGAAGCGCTTGGCCTCCAGGCGCTTGAACCGAAGGTAGAAATCCTTACGCGCTCAATACAACACCTTGACCCGGTTGCAGATATTGTTGAGAAAAACGAAAAGCACCAGGTCGAATACGGCGGCTTTGATATTCAGATCAACTAAAAGAGGTGAGGCCGTCGATGAGTTTCCGAAAGTCCCCGGATTTGGGTAGAGGTGCACACTCTCTACGTTGGCATCGGTGAGCATCATGATGTGCTGGTTCTGGAAAGGAATTGGGGGCAGAGCATCGCGCATCATTCGGCGGCTGAGGGTGTGGTATTTCTGGAGCGCTTACCGTTGTTCGTTCGCATCTGCTCACCGGGTTCTATCTTGATGCGTACAACGGCCTTGTTGGCTTTGGATTTCTACGTCAGCGGAAAGCTGATGGCGATTCGGTATAGCTATGCGGTTTCTACGTGCTGCCGCAGGAAGGTTTCGTAAGGAGCAAGCTTCCAGCGTGCTCTAAAGGATAGGCTCGCGTTTTGCGTGCAATTTGAGATGTGTCGAATGGTGTTGCGTGAGCAGTCCATTTGTCTAACAATCGCACTTATAGATGATCGCGGGCAGACGGACACGCTGACTTTGATTTGTTGCTGTCTGGACAGCATGGGCGGTTCGCAAAGCGGCATCAGTGGAGTGGGTCAGTTTTGCATCGGTACTGACAGCTCGGCAGACTATTCAGCGTGGTGGTGCGGCGCTGGATTAGTATATTTCTTGTCCCTGAATTAGCTGTTAAAATTATTGAAACACGGTATCAGGTCTGTTTCTAGGTCTTGAATAGCAAAAGTTGAGTTTTTAATCAGGTTGGTCGTTCAGTCGTATAGGGAATTAATTTAATGTTATTCGTATTAAGAAAAATCAAAGGAAAGGCCTATGGGGTTATATTTAATAGAAGCTCCATAGGTGAAATACTGACTGTGCTGCATAGTCTTTCAGTTCATCTGCGTTTCTCCTTTAGCGAAAGAAAATCAGAGTTGGATAAGGAACAGCTGGAGTACTACATAGTCAAGCATTGTCATATTGTTGAAAAAGGTCTGGCGCTACCTTTTCCACGAAAAGGCTTTGGGCAGCCAAAAATCCTGGATTTGATTGCTAGAACACATGCGTATGAAAAGCATTATTCTAATAGCCAGATTAGCTTGATGGTGCGTGATACGCTGCGTGAGTATTTGGGCTTTCATGCAGAGGATTTACAGTTATTACCCGATACTTTTCTAGAAACTATAAGAAGCTTTCTGGAAGAAAAGCCAGCACAAGGAAAGGGGGGGTTAAAAAATTTAAAAAAATCCGAAATGAATGTATTCGGTGGCGAGAGTTTTGAGCGCTTTCTTAAATGTCGGCACAGTATTCGGAATTTCAGCGGTGTGCCTGTTAGTGATGAAGTTATCATGAAGGCCTTGGCGATAAGCCAGAACACGCCATCTGTATGTAACCGCCAAGGCTGGTTCGTGCATTATTATAAAGACAAGAAAAAAATTAACGAGTTGTTGTCCTTCCAGAATGGTAATGCTGGCTTTACTGAAAGTATCGATAAGCTTTTGATCGTAACCGCATCAACCAAAGCATTTACTCGCAATGAGCATAACCAGTTATTTATCGACGGTGGTCTATATTCGATGAATCTTATGCTATCGCTACATTCGGTGGGTTTGGGGTCCTGCCCGTTGAATACCTGTATGCCTTGGTTCAAAGCAAAAAGATTGAAGAGGGCAGCCGATATTTCTCAGCATGAGCGAGTAATTATGATGGTGGCTGTCGGTAATTTGCAGGATGAATTTAGTGTTGCTCAATCAGAAAAATATGCACTCGAGAAGACTTTAAGGCTGCATTGATTGTGCATGTCGTAATGAACGCTAACGTTAGGAAGTAATGGCGATGATATAGCTAGAGTTGCTCTATTTACATTAGGATTCCTAGGGTTTTTTTGCCCGGACGGTTTTTTATTAGATACTTGTGAGGTGTTTGATGAAAGTGGGTTTCTGCAGTAGTGTGAGTAACTTTCGTGCTGTCGTAATTTACTGAAGCGGGTTGCGTTCTTTGGGCTTGATTGCCGTTTTCTGCAAACTTCATCGACTTCAAGATCGGTGGGTTTTGTGGAGCACTAAAGCTTCAGTTGAGGTTTGTGAAGCCTTGTTGTCGAAGAGATTGCTAATCTGCATCGCCTTGTTGAGCGAGCTACTTACTTTGAAATTGTTGGGATTTATGAAGTGCTTGCGGAGAACCTATAAAAAACCGCAGCTTACAAGCTGCGGTTTTTGTGGGAGGCTAGGATTTTCAATAAATATCTTTCGAAATCAAGGTGAAAGGCGTCTTGATTATGATTTTAATATCAAGCCACATTGACCAGTTGTTAATGTAGTGCAGGTCCAGTTCGACGCGGCGCTGCATTTTATCGAGGGTGTCGGTTTCGCCACGGCACCCGCTGATTTGAGCCAGGCCGGTAATGCCGGGCTTGATACGGTGGCGGGCCATATAGGCGTGAATTTTACCTGTGTAGTAGTCGTTGTGTGCGACTGCATGGGGCCGAGGGCCTACCAGGGCCATGTCGCCATGCAGCACATTGAACAACTGGGGCAGTTCATCCAGTGAGGTGCGGCGAATAAAGCGCCCCACGGCCGTGACGCGTGAGTCATTGCGGCTGGCTTGCTGCACCTGTTTGTCGTCATGAACCTTCATGGAGCGGAACTTCCAGACCTGAATGACCTTGCCGTTCCAGCCATGCCGTTGCTGTTTGAACAGAACAGGCCCCGGCGAAGACAGTTTTACGGCTAGGGCCAGGGAGATAAGCACCGGGCTCAGGCAAACAATCGCGCCCAATGCCAGGGTCCGTTCCAGTAGGGCCTTGCTGAAGGCGGCCGTGGGGTGGCTGGTCAGTGGGCTTTCATTCAAGTGAATGGCCGGGCGGCCGCCCACTTCGCTGATGGAGTGGTTGAGCAGCATCATGCTGTCCAGGTTAGGGACCCAGACCACGTCCACGTTCATATCCAGCAGGTCGATATACAGCTCTTCAATGCGCTGGGCATCCTGCAAGGACAGGGCGATATACAGGCGGCGAATATTATGTTCAGTGATCAGCGCGCGCAGTTGCGCCAGTTCACCGACAATCAGGGGGGAGGTTTCTGTGTCTTCAAACGGTGAGGCGCTCACCACACCCACTAATGGAAACTGGTTTTGTTGAATAAAGTTGTCGGCCAGTTTAAGTGCCACGCCGTCAGCACCAATAATCAAACTGTTGTAATGATGGCTGTTGCGAAGGTGGTAAAACCGTGACAGGTGATGAATCAACAAGTAGGGGGGGATTTGTATCGCATAGCCCAGCAGTGCCCAGGTAATTAATATTTCCCGCGAAAAGACTTCGCTGGATTTTGTAATAAACCCGACCGTGCTCAAGCAGGTTAAAGTCAATATCCAGCCCAGCAGTAATCTGAGCAGGCCATTAACGTAATGGTGCCGTCTGTAATAGGCGTGGATGATCGAGTAAGCAGGGGCTGATATCAGTAATACAATTACCGCGAGCACGCGGTAGTGAAAGTCAATAGTACCGAACTTGGTGTACACCATCATTAATAACAGGGAGATGACAAGGCTCATGGAAATAAGCCATTGCCCCCAAAAGGTAAGGCCCCGTGCGACAGTTTTTCGATCTAGGCGAGTATGTATCAAGGTATCAGCCTTGTAATAAGTGCTTGGCGAGTGGTAAGCGACCGGGCCAGAGGGCCATGTCAGGGTCCGCTTCTTGCTGTGCATACGGTTAAGCAGTGTCTCGCTAAACAGGATGGCGAGGAACAGGTTAAAAAGCCGTGGCGCTCGACGATGTGTAACGCGGCCGTCAGTTGCACTGAGTGCGTGCGCTAACAGGTGCGCTGCACGTCAATGGGGCGTTATTCAGCGGGGTTACTGTTTTAACATCCTGAACCAGGCAGTAGCCACGGTTGCGCACTGATCTGAACAGGCGTTCACCCAATGCGGCCCGGAATTTATTTTGCAGCCGGCTCAGGCACATTTCCAGGCCGTTGTAAGTGTTTATATCCTTTTCAATGCCCAGAATAAGTTCATGTTTGCTACAAATGCGTGACTCGCTGAGGGTCAGCGTTTTAATCAGCATCGCTTCAATGGCAGTGAGTTTGATACGCGCTGTGGCTCCTTGCAGTTCTCTTGTAGAAAAGCTGAACAACAATACGCCGGATGCCAAGCTAAGCGATGAGGGTGACTGATTGGCTGTCATGGGAACACTGAACGTTGACCTTAAGCCCAACAGCGCAGGCGCAAAAACGCTGGGTGGGTAGGAGTGACTGTTGAGCCAGGGTGTTTTTTTTGCGCCGCCCAAGCCCAGCATGTCGTTGTGGCTTGCGGGCGGGTACGCCTGGCGTCGTGAAAGCAGGGCGTTCCAGGAGCCATATGTACGGGTGCTGTGCGCGCATGGCCGTTGGTGCGGGCGCTCAGGCGTCAAGCTGCGCTGATGAGCATTAGCCATCCTGTTCTGATGAAGGGCCGGCAGGCTGTTGTTGTGCTCAGGCATAAACTCGTTTGCATGAGTTATATAGCTGAATACGCTAAGCGTTACCTTCATTGTCCAACTCCTCCTTTCGTTGGTTTTTTGACGTAAACCAACTAAATCTCTCAATGCCAGTCGGTCAAGTGCAGCCATGCTTCCTGGCTAATCAGTGGTAGTGCTGCCGGGGTGCGGCTGTGGCGAGCAGTTGTTTTAGCCAGATACCGAGCCTCGACGAAGCCGGTAGCCATAAGCGCGAACACTGAAAATAAGTTCAACATTGTACGCTTTCTTGATTTTGGTTCTTAAGCGACTAATGGTTTTTTCCAAGGCCCTGGGGTCGTAAAAAACAACATTGGGGTCCAGGGTTTTTGCAATATCGTCCTGGCTCATGACATGTTGAGGTGCCCGCAACAGGGCGTCCAGGATGATCATTTCGGTATAAGAAATCTCAATTTTTTTGCTGGTGCCACTTAGAAACAACCGTGTTCGATCCAGTGCCAGCCGGGCGGGCACTTTCCAGTGCGAATCACCAACGGCATTGGCCAATAAGGCCTTTTTTTCATGTGGGTCGACAGGCAATTTAAGGCAATGATCTACCCCGGCTAGATAACAGTTAATACTGGAAAATGACTTGGTGTGCGTGACCAGTATAAAAATGCACGCGGTCTGATTACTCAGGCGAATGGATTTCACCAGTTCAAGGCGTTCACTCAAGCCCTCTGGCGCATTTACTTCAATAAAAACAGCTTCAACCCGGTCAAGACTATCAACTTGTTGTGACAGGTCATGGCAGGCGTAAAACGGCTGCTGGCTTGAGGCGGTCAGTTGTTGTAAGTCATCGATCAACGCTTCGGTGTGCAAAAAAATGAGCACTGCAACCGGCTGTGAGTCTGTGTTACATCCTGCGAAACGCATATCACCCAACCAAATACATGAAGGCGGCTCGATTCTGCCATAGCCGTCTGTATGAGATTTGACCATTTATAACATTGTCAGGTGATGTTACCGCCTGAAGGCAGGGCTGTATATGCCTTTAATCGCGCGATTAGCCCCTAAATACCCCCTTGGGCGACAGGCTGCGCTTGCTTTTTGACGATTTCCGTGGAGGTCTATTTTGGTGCGTCTACCCTGCATAAGGGTAAAAGGGTGTGAGAAATTGTCTGCCTCGCCTGCCATGTCTGCCCAGTATTTCGGTGCATCCCGTGTAGGCAGCACGGCAGTTTTCTGAGTTGAAGGCTAAGGGCAAGGTGAAAATCACCTTGCCCTTAGCCGCAGCCTGCCCCGAGATGGGGCATCGCTGAGTGGCCTTTTACTCGACGACTTTCTCGAAGTTCTCGTAGAACGCTTCCTGGTTGCGGCCGTTGGTCATGGTGTGCAGTGAGTACTGGCGATGAAGCATTGCGCCACCGTCTCGGGTCAGCGGGGCCCAGGTAATGCTGGCCCGGCTCGTGGTTGAAACCGCCATCATCTCATCGAAAGGAATCGAGATATAAATGCCCTTGTCAAAACTGCCTTCACCAAACTCTTCCTTGGAGGCCGTGGTACGGGTCACCCAGCCGCCAAATTTCACGCCATTGGTAAACTCACGGGAGATATCAATCGTCGTCCCCCAGTCACGCGCCAAGTAACGGCCCACACTGACCGCTGCATCCAGGTCAAAGGGCAATTTAGTATAGCCGGTGACGTGCCCGGTGATGGTTTTGTAATCGCGCAGGCCAAAGCCCTGGCTATAGTCCCGTTGCCGTACGTAGTTGATATCGGCACCCCAAGACCAGCGCTCACCCATGGGGCGGTACAGCACTTCGCCACCGACACCGGCATACATCGACTCCAGGTAACCGCCGTACACCATCGCGTACAAGTCCTGGTCCAGTTGCTTGGCACGGTTCAGTTGCAAAGCGGGCATGTTTACATCAGAGGTGGTGATGTACTTGCGCAGGTCGGTGCGCACCCGCTGCATGCCGCTGGGCGCGTCGTACTTGAACTGGTCATAGTTGTTCAGCAGGTTCAAGGTAACACCGCCGCTGGCCCAGGTGCCTGGAGCAAAGCGGTACTGGGCTTCTGCATAGGTATTGATCTGGTACAGCAAAAAGTTGTCAGGCCCCCCCAGGTTTTGCTGGTAACCCAAGCCAAAACCATAGGTGAAGGGGGCCGGCTTGCCTTGATACAACAGGTTCTCGGTGTGGGCTGCAGGCCGGTTGACCTCAGTTGTACGGTGCAGGTCCACCAGGTCTTGATCGTTGTTCACCACATTACGGAACGTGGTGCGCGGTACGCTGGTTTCATCCACGGGCATGTCATAACGCTTGTTGACCAGGGTAAACCACTGAATATCGTCATTGGCGTTATTGTCGAGAATACGGCTGGCCCGGCCTACGCCCTTGGCTGCGTAGAAGTACTTGGACTGCTCGCCATACACAATCAGCTCGGAATCACGCTGGGCAATACGCTCAACGGTATAACCGGCATTGTGATGCAGTTGCTGTGACACCTTGGCCCAGTCCACTTCGTCCAGGGGGGTAGTCGGTGCAGATGCAGGCAGCGGTTGTGCGGGCGGGTCGAAGTGTTTGGATGGAGCTTTGCGGCTGACGAAGTTGGTGTGCAAGGTAATACCGAACATGGCGGTATTGCCGCGTTCCCAGCCCGCCGTTAAATCGATCGCGTCGCTAAGTTTATAAACTGCACCGATGTTGATCGGAGAGTCTTGTATAAGCATGTCTTCTGGTTTGGTGCGTCTGTACTCATTTTTATAGTTATTACCTTCGTATTCGATTTTAAGGCTTAACGGAGCCCAAGGAGTCTGGTATGAGGCTCCGGCAAATAGAGAGGGTGACCCACGAAAATAAGAACTGGTATTGATGTCGCCCGCACCTGTTTTCGTAGGCCGACTGTTAAATCCGTCATCCAAATAGCCCAATGGGTTATCGAAGTCGCCGCGGTTACCCATGTAGCCCCACGCAATGCCGAGGCTAAAGTCCAGATTGTTAAAACGTTTGTTGGCAACAAAATATTCGCTGGAAAACAAACCTGTGCCACCGACGTCTTGAAAACCCAGCGCTAGTTGAGGTAACCAGTGGCTTTCTTTTAAAAGACGGACTTTGCCATCCACAGACTTGTCTTTATAACTTTGACTGCCAGAAATGGCAGCGGGACCGTACGTGACGTCAGTAATGGCTGTGTAGCGAAACGTAGCTTCCAGCCAATCAAGGGGTTGCAATGATAGGCTGTAGCGTGAAAAAGGCTCGGTACGGTTGGCATTGAAACTGAACTCGCCAGCAGGTGCCATTCGCGCCGTAGGGGTTTGCAGCAACCCGACGCCGCCAAAATCATTCTGGGTATAGCGTGGTTCAGCCTGGGCCAAGCTGCACGGCAGTAATACAGCAACAGCAAAACGTAACTTCAAGGGGCAACCTCAGCCAGCGGTTGAGTGGCAAGAAACTGAGCCAGTTGCTCATTCAAGTCCGGCGTGGGTAAATCGGCATTGTCATTGCGCACAGGCACCAAAATGGTACTGCCTGCCACGGCATAAATACCGTCCTGCCGGTTCCAGGCGGCGACCGCGACACGCCGAGAGCGGCCGTCGGGGGTAATCAGCCACAGGTAATCGGCATCGGCCTCAGGTAGCCGCGGGCAGTGGGCCAGGTATTCACGCACTTGCAGCCGGGCGTCATAAGGCAGGCGGCAGGGTTCGGCCACGGCACCCACCAATGTGACCGCAGTGGGGCGCGCCGGGTAAATCAGTTGGTCGCCATCGCTGAGCACATAATTGCGCGCGAAACCGACTTCCATTGCAACCGGGTCCAGTACCGCCACCTTGCGGCCGGTGACCGGCAGCCGGTTAACCTGCTGATGCAGGCCACTGGCGACGGCGGCAAGTGCAGGCTTATTGGCCAGCAATGCACCGCGTTCAAGCATTTTCAAGTCAAACAACACCCCGGCCTTAAGCCGTGTTTGCGTTTCCAGCAAGGGCTGGTGCAACCAGGCGGCGGCCAGCCAGTAACTTTCCGGGTTGGGCTGCGCCCGGGTAATAAGTTCCAGCAGGCGAAGGTTGGGGCTATAAGGGTAGGTGCCGGGGTAGAGCACATCGCCGCTAACGGCCACATCGGCCTGGCTCAGTGCCGCATGGCTCAACAACAGGCACGCGAGCAGTTTTTTAAACGGGCTCACGGTGCAGCCTCCCAATCAGGGCGCAAGTTAACGATTTTCAAAAAAAGCCCGGGGGTCACATACTGCTCGCTTTGCAAAATCAGGCCGTCAGCCGGCCTGACCCAGTAACGGTTGGTGGCGCTAAACCCCAGGCCCGGCATCTCGATTTTTTCGTCGATACGCTGTAACTCATAGGGGCGATCGATAATAGTCACGGTTTCCAGCCCCTTGCGGTAGAAGCGGCTGTTCACCGCCTGCCCGATGTGCTGGCCTTCATACAGGTCGATCCAGCGGGTGCTGGCCTGGCCATCGGCTGCGTGCTGCAAGCCACGCTTGAACGGTGACTCACCGTCAAAGCGGGTGCCATCCAGGCCGGGCTCAAGGCCCACGCTGCGCACTACCAGGCCGTTACGGGTCATCAGCACCTGCTTGCCCGAGGCCACCCAGAAGTGCAAGTCCCCTTGTTCACGCAACCTGGCCATCACCCCTTCACTGGAGGGGGTGGTGACCTTAATTTGCGCATAAGGAATGGCATCGACCTCGGCCTGTGTCAGGGGCAGCGGTTCAACGCTATTCACGGCTGCCTTGAAGGTGTCGAGCGAGGCCTGCATCAACGGGTTACAGCCAGCCAGGAACAGTCCAACCACCAGCCAGGAGCGGTTACGAAAGGTATTCAAAACGGCTCAAGCCTTATTTGTTGGCATCATTGAAGTTCTTTTGCGCGACTGCGCTGGTACCCACAATGGATGCAGATGGCAACAGTTGGCTGATCAAGCGGTTCCAGCGAGTGACTTGTGCCGGGCCTACATAAACAATGTCCTGAGGCTTCAATTGAAAGTGGCTGGCAATGGCAAAAGCAGTGGGTGACTCGGCACTCAATTGGTAGACCTTAACGGGCTCGGTTTCCAGGTTGCTGGCACCGCGAATCACATACAGCGCATTACCATTTGAAGTGTTCTGGTTGAGACCACCTACAGAACCCACCACATCAGCCAGGTTCATATTGCTGGTTTTGAACCTTAGCGCCTGAGGGGCCAACACTTCGCCCATCACGTAAATTCGTTTACGGTCGTTGTAAGGCAGGTACAACTGGTCGCCGTCTTTCAGAAACACGTTATGCAGTTGCGAGCCCTGGTCGTTGAGTGCATCCAGGTTCAGTACATATTCTTGACCGTTACGCGTCAGCACCAGGCTGGAAAGGTCGGCATTATTGGGTTCTATCCCAGCAGCGCCGAGCGCTTCCACCACGGTGATGGGGGAGGTGGTAATGGGTATCGGGCCCGCTTTTAGCACGGCCCCGGAGACGATTGCCTTTTGGCTGGCAAAACGCAACACGCTCAAATCCACCTGGGGGCTGTCCACGTATTGCGCCAAACGTTGGGCAATCGTTGAGCGCAATTCTTCAATGCTTTTACCGGCCGCATCGAGCTTGCCGATGTACGGGTAGAAAATAGTGCCATCTGGCCGAACCAGCCGGCCATTGGCATCGATCTGTTGCTGCGCACCCGAAGGTGCCGTCAGCTCGGGGTGGTCCCATACGGTGATATACAGCACATCGTTGGCACCAATCCGGTAGGCCTCTGGCTTGAATGCCAGCAGGGGCGCTGGCACCGAGCTGGAAACGTAGGTCGCCGCGTTTTGCGCAATCAGCTTGGGGGTTATAGGAATTAACTCGACCCGGCTGCTTTGCGCAGAGCCTTCGTTACCGATCTCACTGGTGTCCAGGTATTGACCGGGCGCAAACATACAACCTTGCAGGGCAAGCCCTGCAAGTACCGCGAGCGACAAACTACGAATCATCATTGAGGACACTTGTAAAAGAAACACATCAAAATCAAAGACCTGGCTTGCACCAGGTGGTTTAGTTCGACCTGACCGGGCGTTAACGCGTGCCCGTTGTGCCACCTGTGCCACCACCTGTGGTGCCACCCGTGCCGCCGTTGTCACCGCCACCGCCACCGCTGTTCGAGGCGGCTGCGGCCGCGGCTGCGGCTGCGGCCGCAGCCAGGCCCAGCGTTGTAGTAGAAACGACAGTTCCGCCTATGGCGAGGCCTGACCCAGCTCCAAGCCCTGCACCAGCTCCCGCGCCAGCGCCCGTACCTGCGCCAGCACCTGCGCCGGTACCTGCACCTGGTGCTGCACCGGGTGCGGGTGGCGTGCCAGGGGCAGAGCCCGGAGCCGGGTCTGCCGCGAAAACCGAAGCGCTCAGGGCCATTGCGAGGGCGGAAACGAGAAATTTGTTCATAAGTAAATCCTTTTGGATGAATAGTCTGTAGTGAAGAGGGTACTTGAAGGCCTATACAAGGCTCAAGCCTGAAACCTGCGGGAGTGCTCAGTGTTATGCACTGCTGTAGTCAGCAACGGACATGGCATTCAAAGGGTTCTTACAGGTGTTTTATTTCCCAATACACCTTTAAGAATACCTGTGCAGAGAGATTCTGGTTGCTGACCTTTTATAACATTGGCGGTGAGGCCACTAAGCCAAGTTACGCCATAGTGCGACAGCGGGTTAAGTGAATCGTTGTTTACCTCAATAGGCGGGCAGTGAGGGGGTCAGCGAAAAAGGCGTTTCAACTTTTCTTTTAACAGCAACACGGCAAATTTACAGTTGGTGGTGAGGTAGCGCTTCCACATACGGCCCGGCTCTTGAATAACCCGATACAGCCATTCCAGGCCGTAGCGTTGCATCCATTGCGGTGCACGCTTGACCTTACCCGCAACCACATCAAATGTACCGCCAACGCCCATCACGAAATCAACGCCCAACTGGTCACGCCAGCGATTGATGAAGTTCTCTTTTTTGGGGGACGTGATAGCCACAAACAAAAGTTTGGCACCGGATGCACGCACCTTCTCGACCAGCGCAGCCTCGTCATCCCAGAAATAGCCGTGATGATAGCCGGCGACTTTCAGGCCTGGGTAAAGCCCTTGAACGGTGCGGGTGGCTTTGGACACAACATCATCCTTGGCTCCGAGCAGGAACACCGGAAACTGCTGGGCTTCGCTCATTTTCAAAAGCTCATGAAACAGGTCCACCCCTGCTACCCGCTCGGGTACCGGGTGGCCAAGAAAGCGTGCGCCTAACACTACCCCCATGCCATCAATATTAATGATGTCGCATGAGTGAACAGAGGCCCTGAGTTGAGGGTCATCGCGCATATTCACAAGTTTGGCGACGTTCACGACCACATGCTGAGTGAATCGCCCTGCAGTAATTGCCCGCTGTATGGTGCCAACAGTATCGTCCATGGATGCGACATCCATAGGGCAGCCCAACACTTCAATTCTTTGCATGGTTGATCTCAGCACGGTAGCGGTTGTAGAACGCCAGTGAGCAATAAGCCCAAGCCTGGGTCCAGCGAGTGTAGTTAATGCGATTGGTTAACCAGCGGTTTTTCTGGTAAACAAATTGCCCATTCTCTGGCAAATACAGTAAATCAATCGCGCGCTTAACCACTTTGTCACAGAGCTGTAAATCCTGGGCAGTATTGCCCACCTTAAGCAACGTGAAGATGGCTTGGGCAAAGCTGTGCATATCGATGGGGTACACGTTGTTGTTGTAGTAACGCGCGGTACCGTCAGCGGTAAAGAATGTTTTCACGTAATAGGTATAACCCTCACGAATAGCCTGATCGAACTCCGTGATTGCCGTGGCATCTCGCAATAGACAGAGTGCTTCCAGGTTGTACCCCGTATGAAACCCATCAATAAACTGATGATGATGGCGCGCACCGTACACCCAGGAACCATCCGCTGCTTGCTCTTGTACAGACTGGCGCGCTACCTGCAACGCTTGCGCTACCAGCTTTTCGTCGCCTAACTGCTTGCCGGCGAAGGCACACCAGGCCGCTCCCCACAAGCTGGCGTTATGCACAAAAGCCTGCTCACCGGGAATGTAGGCATAAAAACTGCGCTCTTCGGTTTCGGTGTACAGGGTTTGCGAGATAAAACGCGCGGCATCCAGAGCAATGTCAATCAAGGCTTGGTCAGCCGTTAGCGTTCCCAGTTCATGCAAGGCTCTGGCGACGTAACAGGTCGTGATGATGTTCGGTTTGCCGGCAGGCACATAAAAGGCCCGTGCTTGCCAGTCAAAGTGATAGCCCCAGCAACTGTGCCTCCATTGTTGCGGGTCGCTACGCTCTCCCAATAGCCACTGGCCTAATGCCTGCGCCTGTTCAAGGTACTCGTCGGAGCCTGTGCGGCGATAATCTTGTAGCAAGCCCAAAATAAAGAGCCCGATCCCTTTTGGGTTACGCTTTTTTGGCACGCGCAGTAAGGGGCGAAAATTGATGGGTGAGCGTTTTCCGAACTGAATCCATGCCAAACGTACCCATTCATTGCGATAGAAAGGAGTGGCTTGGAGTAGAGTGCTGTTTAGGGAGTCGAACGGGTCGTGGCCTGCGAAGTTATCACTTATGACGACGTCTAGTAACCGTCGTGAAATATTCAATGATGGCGTTATTTTTTCATACATGATGCATAGACCTCTAAGCAGCGCTCACCCATTGACTCCGAGCTAAATCTTTCTCGATGGCTTTCCTGTCCTTTAATACCCATCTCTGTTGCTAACGTGCTGTCCATAAGTAAGCTGACTAACGCATCTGCTAATGCGTTGACATCGCCAGGGTTAACCAAAAGGCCAGTTTTACCATGCTCGACAGCTTCTGGTATACCTCCCACAGGAGTGCTAATAACAGGCAAGGCCGCACTCATTGCTTCGAGAACACTCATTGGTAAACCTTCATTCCATGAGGGTAAGCAATAAATTGATGCTCTTGTTAATGCCTCTTTTCTAGCCTCATCATTGACCCAACCCAAGAAAATGATATTTGGAATGTCAGCGGCTAGTTGTTTGTATAAATCTATATCACCATCACCGCCGAGCTCCAATATGGCATCCGGCACTGATTTCACAACTTCTCGCATTGCTGAAATTAATTCAGCTGTGCCTTTGTTGGCGCAGAGGCGCCCGAGAAATAAAACTGTCGGAGTTTTGATCGGGTTTTCAACTATTTCGCACGCAGGGACTCCGTTAAATATAACAGTTGTTCGCTTAGGCTTAATAGACTCGTCCAACCATGTTTTCCATGTGTTAGACAAAGCGATCACACTGTCCGCTTTACGGAAAACAAAATTGACCAAGCTCCGACCTAAATACCCAAGCTCTTTAGCGTAGAAAGTATTGAACTTCCCGCCGTGAAGATGAACGACGTACGGGTTTCTGAATAACCAGCACGTTAGGGCCAGAATTGATTTTCTCAAACAGCTTCCTCTAGATGCTACATGCAGGTGGATAACGAAGCCTTTGTTAAATATGCAAATTCTGATAATGGATGCCCAGCTATTAAGAAAGGCAACTAAGTTTTTGATCTTTCCACCTTCAGTCGTTGTTGCAATTGTCCTGACTGTAATGTTATGTGAGGAAAGAAAGTTTTTAAGAGTTTTGATAACTGAAACTACACCGCCGCGTTGAGTTAGTGACGGCCCGACTAAAATTATACTCATGTTTCATCCTCTATGCGGATAAATTCGAATTTCCCGTTTGCTCCGCGTTGAATAGATGGCACTGTATCGATAGAACTGGTGATGCCTGTTACACGGTTATTCAAAACCTGAAGAAGTTGTTGAGCATCGCGTTCATTCCATAAAGGGCCGGGTACAATTCTTAGCAGTATGTGGTTGTTGCCCTTGTAAACAATTTGGCCTTCAATTATATTTTTCATGTCCTTGAATAAATGCCCAAGGCGACTGATTTGGCGGCCATCATTTAAAGTGATAACTTTATCGCGCCGGCCTATTATCGAGTCCACAATAGGGAAAACTCTTTTGCATGCGCATACCTGCGTGCTGGGCTTCACAAGGTCGCCAGTGCGATATCGGTTGATTTGCATGGCTTTGTTGTTATAGCCGGTGCCGATTATCTCAAACAAACCATTACCTTCTGATAAAAGTTCGACGAGCCCATAATCAGTCAAAATATGGTGATTGCCAAATTCACATGTGCCAATAGCCGCCACACGTTCTGCTTGCCCATACCAATCATAGACACGACAGCCAAAAGCTTGTTCAATACATTTCTGTGCATCTACTTCCAAAGTTTCCGATGATGTCATAATTCCAAGTAGCGCGATCCCGCTATAGGTTTTTTTATTTGCTAGCATCCAGGAAGCAAGGGCGTATATAGATGAAGGGTACGCCTGAATTATCACAGGGTTGTATTGTTGAAGTGCATCCAGGTAGCTCTGAGCTGTAATGGGCGACAGATGATAGGAAGATAGCATGAGCGTATTAGACCACCAGTCGCGGCAGCCATATAAACCCTTATAAGGTTTCTGGCCGCAGACAATGTCGCCACGCAACCATGCTCGACGGTCACCATGCTTGTACCCCGCCCACCTCAATTGTCTGTAAACAAAAGCTTCTTCTCGTACGGTCGTGCCTAAATCTTGTGTGATGGTGAGAGGGCGGCCGGTACTCCCGCTTGTGCTTATTTTGTTTCGAAGAATGGTTGTAAGTGTGAAGGGCAGAGTGTATAGCTTCGGATCATTTATCAGGTTATCTTTGCTCATCATTTTCGTAGAGGATGAAATGATGTTTACGGTAGCAGCATTGCTTCTATTGGTCTTGTTGCTTGTGTGGTGATTTATATCGCTTAAATACTTTTCCAAGGCGGAGAGAGAATGCTCGTTCTTTGATAGCTTTGGGTAGATTACATGTCGCGCCCAAAAGCCTCTAATTAAGTCCCGCAGGCAAGACCTTAAAGTAAATTTCAGTGCGTAAATGTTCATAAGGCCTTGAAACTCCACGGCATTAGCTTGTGTGTGTTGAAGACTTGATGTGGTCGCGGCGATTACTTAAATGCTCAGAGTTGAGTGAATATTATAATACATGTTGCTGGTCGAAACACATATATTTGCACTCGTTATGTTTGTCATTGATAACGGCAGTTAGTATAAGCCTCAGGCTTTAGGGGGGCTGAGCGTGGCAATATATGATAATTAATGGAAAGCTGGCAAGCAGTAAGGTAGCTGTCTACTTTGATGTGAGTAAATGAGTTTGTCTACCAGGGTTTCTTGCATGAGACTTATCAAGGGTGTGTGCTCTGTTAGGTCAGGGTGTACAGTTTCTCGTACATGCGAACTATTGAAGATGAGGTGAATCTTTCTTCAAGATAAGAGTGTTGGATGTTCTTATGACTCTCTGTCTTGGGGTTTATGAATTCGATTACAGCGCTAAAATTGGAGTTGCTATCGAAATAGCAAACTCCATTACCAGAGAAAAAAACCCTGTCATCTGCGAGTACCCCAACGGGTGTTGCGATAATAGGTAGCCCTGACGCTAACATCTCTAACGGAGCTAAACCGAACGTTTCCTCCTCCGAGAGGAAAACACCAAAGTCTGATTTTTTATAGATGTCAGCTATTTCGAAAGTATTCTTTCTTCCCGTAAAAATAATACGATCTAGTAACTTGTATTCGTTTATTTGCGCAATTAGCCTGTCATTATAATCTTTGTTGTTGCTCGGTCCGATGATTGTTAGTTCAACGTTTATATTTCGGCTTACAAGATCAGAAACCAATGATATTATACGATCTAAACGCTTGCGAGGAGTAATCACTGAACAAGTTACTAGTTTTATCGGTTCCGATGAGGTTCTGTGGTGTCTAGTAAAAAATGCTTCGTTTATCGGATTTTCAATTAGATGTATCGGATTTTTTGTATCCTTTCCTAAATCTTTTTTTATTATATCTCCGACACAAGTATATTCGTCTGTGAATAAGTTGGAAATGGCAGGGAGTGCCTTAACATATAAAAAATCATTCAGCGCGGATACTTTTTTTCTACATATCCATTTGTAAGCATGCAGTGTTGCAATGCGATGATGGCGTTTATTGATACCCACTAACCATGGTGATGCATGAGCGTGGACAACATCAGGATTGTAGTCATTGACTTGTTGTCGGATTCGCATCAACTGGGTTAATAAACCAGGTAACTTAACGCCACAGATTTTTTCATTCGAAGACGCGGTTACGACGCTAACATTGTCCGCTAGTTGTAGTGGTATTGCAGAGTAAGTGACTGCAGAGTAGGGGTCAAAAGCTAAAATTCTATAATCAAATTCTCGTGAGTTTTTTTTGATTATTTGTTTTAGTATTTCTTGGCATACAGAGTCTACTCCGCCAGCATTTTTTGTGCCGAACTCCAGTGTAGATATAGACATAATCAAAAGGATTTTGGTCTTCATAATCGTTAACTACGCTGTAAGAGGCTTAAGGGGCTAAGAATGCTTTTCTTCTAGGCGTCTAAGAAGGTATAGAATGAGTATAAATACTGCCAAAGCTGAAGTTTTAATAGATAGCGAGTTATTGGTGCTAGCAGCTATGATGAAGGAAAAAACTATAATTTTAAACTGTATAGATGAATTCTTGGAGATCCACATTATAAGGCTCGTGTAACCATACATTAATACCAAAAACATAGGTATTCCGTATATAACAATATGCTGAATCCAGAAATTTTCGATAACTGAAACTGTGGAGCTTTCAGAAATTAAATCTGAGAACCCGCTAGGGCCAGCGCCAAGAAAATAACGGCTTACATTTAAGTTCGTGAAAAAATCTATCGCATCTGTCCTCGCCAACGCAGAATTATCAACATTGGTTCTTGAAGAAATTCCAGAGCCAAAGTCTGTGAGGAAAATAGAGAAATAAAATATCATTAATAAAAAGGCTATTAGTATAGGTGTGCTAATTATATATATAGCGCGGGTGCTGTTGTTTACTTTTGCAGTGAATGAATATGACCAAGCTATGAATAATACTGCTACGCTATACATAACTAAGGAAGCCCTAGTTGCAAAGGCTATCAGACTGAGGAAAACTATTGCGTTCATACCATAGCGCCACTTTCTTTTTAATGGGCTGATCAGAACAGCTAGAGCAACTGGTAGTGTAACTAATGCATTGTTCAAAGGGTGAGCCATTAAAGCGTTTGCACGAAATAACGCATTCCCGGTTACAGGGTTTGGAATAACATGGCTTTTAGTAATGTATTCAAAAATTGCAATCAAGCAATTGATTGTTATTATAATTGAAATTAGCTTGAAAAGTTTTAAGCACTGCAGACGATTGAGGTGTGCAGCTAGCATTAGACAAAGTACTGAAAATAGATAAGTATCAACTAAATATGCTGCACCACTAGAACCCCATAGGAAAAGCGCATAAGACATTAGAGCCGATGTGGCTATGAGTGCAATGCCTATCGGTTTAATTTTGTTGCGTAAGTCATATACTAGACGACCAGGGCCACGTACAAACCCAAATATCCCTATAAAAAAAAGCAACAACCATGTTCCTGGATGTATCTTTAGTATCGGATTTCCGCCTTCAAGCGTATAGGAATATATGTTGTCGAGAATTCGATTGCCTAAAACGAGACGTAATGATATGGATAGCGAAAGTGCTATGTAAGCAAAGCCTGAAACGCTGATAGTAAGCTTATTCGATTTCAATGTATGCCCTCGTCACAGACTTTTTTTAGTTAGCATACAGATGCGAGTTAGGATTTTATTAATTAGGGATTTAGCAAGATACTTTATGGGTAAGTTAGTGATATCCATGGATCTACAGCATATAAGACCTAGCCCTTGAGGGTATGAATTTTGGATTTTTGTGACGGCTTCTATTATTTGGATAGAGTTATGCTCATTTAAAAATTTTAAATCATCAACTCTATAGGGGAGATCGTCAAATTGCTTTCTGTACAGTGAAGTAATATTAAAAAGCGATTCAGCATCAAAGCTCCGATATGTATGCAATGCTAAAGCATAAGCGCGAAATGTGTTCACATAAGCCGTGAAATTATTTTGTCTGGCTGTTACGCTTCCTGAATGAGCTACAGAATTATGCAGAATGTCTTTCATCAGATATAAAGACTCAGCTCGATAGAATGCTCCAATGTTCATTATCAAGTCTTCGTTTATATTTTGACGCCATGGTGGATCATCGAAATTTAGCTCTTTCAGTATTTGTGATTTGTATAGTTTGTTCCAGAGTGCACCGTCACCAAACTCAAAACTACAAAATCTTTCAAATATATTACTGTCAATATATTGGTTTTTTTTGAAAAAAGCTCTTTTCCTAGTCGCTTTACCATTTCCATCGGTTCTATAAGAGCCGCATAGTGCAATATCTACATTTTTTCGGATCGCTGTATTGTACATAAGCTTAAACATATCAGGTTCAGCTAAGTCATCAGCGTCCATAAATCCTATCCATGCTGCTGAAGCATGTTTTATGCCGGCAAGGCGTGCCTCGTGGACACCCTTGTTTTCTATAAAGGAGATGACAACAATGTTATCATTTTCAGCAGCGATTTTTTTGATGATGTCACCAGAGCTATCTGTCGAGGCATCATCCACAATAATAATTTCAATTTGCTCTAGAGTTTGTTCTAAAAGCGAAATAAGTGTAGGGAGCAGGGTAGCAGAGGCATTGAATACCGGAACAATAACCGATACACTTTTCAGATTATTCAAAGCGGATGGCCTTCAAAAATACTATTATTCAAAAAATTTTTAGCGGCTTGTACGTTAATCGCTCGCAGTTGATTAACTCGATGCCAATCAATATTTTCTTTAATGAGATCATCATTTAAATCCTCAGAGTTGCTGATAAGCCTACTTCCTAGTTCGAACATAGAAAGTAACGACTCGAATCTAGCTTGTCCGCGTGATTCGTTACCTATGGCTATAAATGGCTTATTAAATAATATTGCAAATACACAGCCGTGAAATGAATCAGTCACTACATAGGACGCATCCTTGAACCCTTGTAGCCAGGTTTCGACTTTAGGATACTGACATTTGTTAATCTCTCGAGAGGATACTTGAGTTATCTTTTTCTCTGGTTTTACAGAGAACTCCTTGAGTCCCAAATTGTTAGCCACTGCTTTAATTATTTTCTTTTTGTCTTCAGCTGAGTCAAGTACATAAGTTAGAACCTTGCCTTCATTAATGCTGTGGGCACCAGACAGTAATTCTTCATAATCTGATATGTTTAATAACATCGTTGGATCTACAACCCACTCAGCGGCTTTGTTAAGGTGTTCTTTGCATAATCGAATCGCTGACTTTTCACGCACAGATACAGCATCGAATTTATTTAGCAGTAGCTTACATCGTTGAGTTTGCTCTTCAGATAATTCCCATTCACTCACGCCAAAAGACGCGGCGTAGCTTATTCTTTTGGGATTACTGCCGACCTCATCTAAGAAGTTGAAGAAATAATTTTCCAAACAAGGTGAATATTTTGGTCTCCACACCTGATCGCTTCCAACTATAACGGCGTCAAAATAATTGTTTTTGAAATAAGCTTTAATTTTTTCTTCAGAGTCTATTGGTTGCGACATCGTGATATAAGAATTCTTGAAACTGAGCATGTCGGCATAAATGTATTTGTTAGCTTTTTCAGATGGCAAATTTTTAATTCGTCCCAAAAGGCGTTTAATTAGGTTTACTGTAAACTCTGATGAGTCCTTAAAAGGTTTTTTTGCAGGCTGCCTGTCTATGCTCACAACCGAGCACCCAATCTTTTTTAGATGTGTTTGTAAAGCGAACGCTTGAAGTAAACCGCCGTAATTATGCCCTAAAGGCTGGGTCATGATGGCTATTCTCATGTGTTCAGTAAACCTTCTGTTTATGCTAATAATTAAAAGATTGAAGTGCTCGTATGTTTTGCGTATTTGCTATCTGCAATTTCTATGTTTTTGATTTTGTCTGGTTATAGTTGGCCGATGCTTAAATCGTTAGTATGCTATGCTAGTTAAAATTTGCTAAGGTTGTTTTGTTGGGTGGCAAGGTAAGTGTTTGGTCATTGTGTTTATTATATATAAAATGAGGTCTTTCTGAATCCTCATCTAAGAAGATTATTCTTGACGTTATTGATCAGCTTTCCTAGTTTTTTTCGTTCTTTTGAGTTAAGCCCCGCTACCAAAATAGCTATGCATGAAATAGCTATTGTAAGTAGTATATTTAATATTAGCGTTATTATCCCTGGTCCGTGGTGAGCCTCGAAAGTGAGAGCTAGCGCTATAGCTACGGCGGACATGCAGGCCGATCTGAGTATCACGGTTTTTATATAGCTTTGTATTTTAAGCTGTATCAGTTTTTTTAGAATTATTAATCTTGCAATAAATGCTATGGTGCTTATCACTATAGTTACTGTGAGTACTGTCTCTGGTTCTCGCCACTTGATAAGCAGTATGTAGCAAATGGGAAGGTTTAAGAGTAGTATCCCTCCAATGACGGTCTGATATAGTCTTATCTTTCCTGTCGCTTGTGCTGCAGTCATTAACGGGCCGGAGAATGAATCAATTAAAGAGGCTACGATAGTAAGTTGCAGAAAGATTGCTGCGTAAGGGGGGACTTCGACTAGCCATGTTTTAAGTAATTCATCAGCGTTTAATAAAACTGGTAAGGCGAGCGTGAATAGTATAAAAAAGTTATACTTGGATGCATAAAATATAAGAGTCTGCATTTGGTTGTCATCACCACTTGCATGAAGTTTAATAATTTGTGGATTTATCGCAGCCTGAATATTTAAAACAAAACTTTTGAGTGCGCCATTAGCCTGTGATGCAACACTTCTGCCTGCGTTCACTATAGGGCCGAAAAAAATGTTGAGCATCACGTTCGCTCCTTGGCCAGACAGTGCAGCTGCCAAGTTCCCCCAAGTATTCCAAACGGTGTAGCTAAGCATTACGCGAAATTGCTGGGCATGCCACTGGAAGCGAAGTTTGATATTTGGGTAAAGAACCTTATGAGCTAAGGCGTATAGTGTGAAAATTATCAAGTTAACTGTGAGTAGTAACCACGCATATACAATTAGTTTGTCCGTGCCTATAAACATTAAAAGTAAAACTGCTGCTAGCTTGAGTAACACATCAGCCATGCCAATAGTTGCAAATATGCCCATTCGCTCGTGGGCCATTAGCATCGCGGTGAAGGGCACTGTGATCACAGTTACGGAGAAACTAACGACGGCAAGATGGTAGGCTGTCAAAGCGGCCGACAATCGCTCGGGGGGGATGGTAAGCTGTGTTATAACAAACCAGTAACCTGCTGTTTCTGCAAGCATTGCAATACCAAGTGCAAGCAGGCCATGAATTATTACACTGGTGTTGAAAATTTGACCTAGATCTTTACCACCAGATTCGCCCAGATCAAACGCAAAATAGCGCTGCGTTGCACTTGTCATTGCGCCCTGTAAAAATCCCAGTAAAGCTACGAATCCTACGACTAGATGGTAGATGCCGAAATCTTCTATGCCCAACACATCTAGAACGACGCGCGATGTATACAAGGATACGGCCATGGCCAACAGCATGCGAATGTAAAGCATGCCGGTGTTGCGCAATATACGCTTATGATTACTAGCTAGCATTGGGTTATCACAACTTTAATAATCTCTAGACTTAGGAAATGAACTTTATGCTTATTTTGAACTACGCAAAGTTCGATTTGCTCTGCTGAACAAAATATCTTTGGACATCACCTACGAAGTTCTGCTGATGAATCGATCGAGCTCAGCATGAAACTAATCATTTATGTCCGAAATATTTATATTGATCGGTGTTGGATTTTTACGTATAGCTGTGCTTGCTATTAGATGGTTTGTTGTATCGGTATTTGCTAAATTTTGTTTTTGATTAAAAGTTGTTGTTTGAAATTTTCAGTTGAGCAGTCCCCATCTCAGGTTAGCGCAGGTTATGTTCAGTGCCCATTGATCAGTTGTATTGATCGCTAAAAATAAGTAGCGTAAATTCTATATCTGTTATTTCACACCTATATTGCGCTAGAATTTTTGCAGAGTTGTTGAATCTAGTTTTGGGTTGCTATTTATTGATGGATATGAATTAATTAATCTGGGATTTCTAGGCATTTTAGATGCTGCACGTTCTGAAACTAAAAAATAAAACCAGGGTAAATGTTATTTTGTTTCTTTTGTGAATCGTTTTCTGAACATTTTTCTATATCGATTAATTTTGCTCATATATCGTAATAACGATAAAGTTCTTCTCATGGAAGTGTCAAACTCAACTGCAGATGAATTATTTTGCCATATGATCAAACTGTTTTTCCTTGCGACTCTTCTAAGCTTTTGAGTGATGATTAAGTCAAGAGGTAATTTTTTTTGTCGAATCGTTTTTGTGGGATTGTATTTTTTTTGTTTTTCATTAATTTTATCTCTTCCGCAAAGCAAGCTTTGGCTGAATTTATCAGTTATGATTTTGTTTGTTCTGGTAATTTAGGGGGGGCGGGGCGATCATGTAAGGTAATACTCTTGCTCATAATGTATGCTACGATTATAGCCGTAATGAGTTGGAGATTTAACGTCGGTTGTTTTGGGGTTTTAATATTTACTTGTATATGCTTGCTTGGTATCGAGTTTTAAGTGATTGAAGTTAATTATATAATTATTTCTGTATTGGTTTTGATGAGGCTCTCTAGTTCTTGTTGTGTGATAATCGGGTAATGTAGATGAATAAATTATATTTAACTGGGTGTTTTTTAAAACATGCTCGGCGTGTGGGTGGTTTGTCAGCTATGTTCTGTTATGTGTGGCGAGTTTTTGATTTAATCTATTGTGTCTTGTTCAGCGTTCGCACTAATAGTGCTGGTTGCATTTGTATCGTGACTTATCTAATAGTTAGCAGGCAGGCGAAGCTTGCGTGGTATGTTAGAGATACTTGCGATAAGGCTTGCAGCTCCCTGCTATTACTATATGCATAAGTTTACGTATGATCTGGTTTTTGTATTATTGATGTTATAAGTTATGTGACTAGTTAAGCATAGAATATGCCGCGCGTATCAACAACTATTTGTTTTCTAATGTCGACGTTTGAGAGGGCCTTGAATTCTCTATGATCAACTAACAGAACCAAAATATCTGCTGTGTCAAGTGCTACGCTGATAGTCGATAGTTCTATTTTGTTTTGTATGGTTTTAGGCAGTGTCTTTATGTTTGGGTCTACTGCTAGTGTGCTGCCTGTATGAATTTCCGCTATTTTCTGTGTAATGGAGTATGCAGGGCTCTCCCGCATATCGTCAATATCCGGCTTGAAGGCTAACCCAAAACAGGCAATAGTAACTTCTCTTGCTGTTTTGTCTGGATTGGCTAGCAAGAATTCAGCCACCGCCAGTTTTACTTTCTCAATCACCCACTGTGGCTTACTGTCATTGACTTCGCGAGCCGTGCGAATCAAACGCGCTTGTTCAGGGGTTTTGCTCACGATAAACCACGGGTCAACGGCAATGCAGTGACCGCCCACACCTGGGCCCGGTTGCAGGATATTGACCCGAGGGTGACGGTTGGCCAAGCTGATCAGTTCCCAGACGTTAATGTCCAGCTTGTCACAAATCATCGACAACTCGTTGGCGAACGCGATGCCCACGTCTCGGGAGCTGTTCTCGGTCAGTTTGCACATTTCTGCTGTGCGGGCGTTGGTGACGATGCATTCGCCTTGTACGAAGATTTTGTACAGGCTGATCGCCAGCTCAGAGCATTTTGGGGTCATGCCGCCAATGACGCGGTCGTTTTGTACCAGTTCGCGCAGAACATGGCCGGGGAGTACGCGTTCCGGGCAGTGTGCAATCCGAATGTCGGAGGCTTCGCCATGGGTCTGCGGGAAGGTTAAATCCGGGCGCGCTTCAGCGAGCCAGGCCGACATTTGCTCGGTCGCGCCCACTGGGGACGTTGACTCCAGAATAACCAGGTCGCCTTTCTTCAATACCGGGGCAATGCTTTTACTGGCGGATTCTATATAAGTCAGGTCTGGTTCATGGTTGTTCTTGAAAGGTGTAGGCACGGCAATCAGAAACGCATCCGCCGGTTCTGGCTGGGTGGTGGCGCGCAAATAGCCCTCTGTCACGGCTGCATGAACTACCATGTCCAAATCAGGCTCTACGATATGAATTTGCCCGCGGTTGATAATATCAACGGCCTTTTGGTTTACATCGACACCGATCACTGTTTTTTTGCGCGATGCAAACACGGCGGCAGTGGGCAGGCCGATATAGCCGAGGCCAACAACGGAAATAGTAGTGAACGGCATGGGACTTCCTTGACAGATGTTAAGTGCTTAAAGGGTAAAAAACTGCGTGTCTAAATAAGGGGTTACGTTGTTTAGATCGCAACTTTATCCAGCAGCGCTTCCAGAATGCGTTGGCAGGCGTTGCCGTCACCGTAGGGGTTATGGGCATAGCTCATGGCTTGATAAGCCGCCTTATCCAGCAACAACCGGTTTAGCTCGCGAACGATATCCACCGTGTGGGTGCCTACCAGTTTTACCGTGCCGGCCGTTACTGCTTCCGGGCGTTCGGTGGTGTCGCGCATCACCAATACCGGTTTGCCCAGTGATGGGGCTTCTTCTTGAATGCCACCGGAGTCGGTGAGGATGATATGGGCGCGGCTCATCATATGCACAAAAGGCAGGTAATCCAGCGGGGCGATGAGGTAGATATTGCCAATGCCGTTCAGCAAGCGGTTGACCGGTTCGCGCACATTGGGGTTGAGGTGCACCGGGTAGACGATATCCACTTCGGGGTGTTGTTGTGCCACTTCTATCAGGGCGTGGCAGATACGCTCAAACCCGTCGCCGAAGCTTTCGCGGCGATGGCCGGTCACCAGAATCAGCTTGCGACTCGGGTCCAGGAACTCCGCCGGTGCGGATGCTTGCGCCAACAAGGCCGGGTCCTGATCCAGGCGTTTAACCACATCCAGCAGGGCATCAATCACGGTATTGCCGGTCACGATGATATTGCCTTGGCTAATGCCTTCACGCAGCAGGTTGTCTTGCGACGTGTCGGTGGGTGCGAAGTTCAATGTGGCCAGTGCACCTGTTAGCTTGCGGTTGCCTTCTTCAGGCCAGGGCGAGTACAGGTTGCCGGTGCGCAGGCCCGCCTCGACGTGGGCGACCGGTATTTGCTGGTAGTAGGCGGCCAGGCTCGCGGCCAGTGTTGTGGCAGTGTCGCCGTGCACTAGCACGATATCCGGCTTGAACTCGCTGAGTACGGGCTTTAGCCCTTGCAGAATTGCCGTGGTGACATCGGTCAGGTCCTGGCCGGGCTTCATGATATTCAGGTCGAAATCGGGTGTAATGGCGAACAACCCCAAGACCTGGTCAAGCATTTCACGGTGCTGGCCCGTGACGCAGACTTTTGCTTCAAAGCGGTCGTCGGCCGCCAGTGCAAGTACCAGCGGAGCCATTTTAATGGCTTCAGGGCGCGTACCGAAAATACACAGGGTTTTCATGGGGCGTTTCATGATGTACTCGTTAGTCAGAGGTTGGAAGTTGTGTTAATAACCAGTCGGGTGTCTAGGCAGGTTCAGGCTCAAGCGAGTTGAAGGGTGGGTATGCAGCCAATGCCCCTATGGCTCGTTGAGAGTCATGAAATTAATCCAGTTAATATCACTTTTTGTTGATCAGGCATGCTACCGCCCCAGGATTACTTACTGTTCCCTGAAAGCGAATGAAGTCATTTTTATTGCAGTAGTCGATGCTACGGAGGCACTAAAAAAGCGCCCTTAACTCATCAGGGCGCTTGGGTATAAATAACTAAGCGAGTGTTAAACTTTGTCGGACTTATATTCGTAGTTGTAATAACCATATGCGCCATAGCCATATTTGGCTGAGGCGCGTCTTTCTACGCCGTTGAAAATAGCGCCTTTCAGGTCAATGCCATTTTGGGCGAAGCGACGCATGGTCAACTCAATTTCACGGGCCGGGTTCAGCTCAAAGCGGGTCACAATCAGGTTGGTGGCCGCCTGACGGCCGACAATGGCGGCATCGGCTACAGCCAGGAATGGCGGGGTGTCAAGAATGACCATGTCGTACTCGGCACTGATCTCTTCGAGGAATGTAGTGAAGTTGATATGCATCAACAGCTCGGACGGGTTCGGCGGGATTTGCCCGCGGCCAATCACAAACAGATTTTCGACGTCTGTTTTATGGGTGGCTGTGCTCAGGTCGCACCGCTTGGTCAACAGGTCGGATAAGCCGTTCTCGACGGGGATGTTAAACATTTTATGGATATAGCCCTTGCGCATATCCACGTCCACCAGCAGTACACGCTGGCCGGACTGGGCGATAACGGCCGCCAGGTTGGCCGAAACAAAGGACTTGCCCACTTTGGGGCTGGGGCCAGAAATCATCAGGCGGTTGTTGTCGGCTTCCAGCATGGCGAAGTGCAAACTGGTGCGCAGGCTGCGCAAGCCTTCAATCGCCAGGTCTGTCGGGTGGCTGCTGGCAAGCAGGGGTGTGGTGCGGCGACCACGACCGGACGTGCTTTTATCGTCTTCCACTTTTTGCAGCGAACTAAAAGGAATGGAGGCATACACCGGCAAGCCGAGTTTTTCGATATCGTCAGGGTTTTCCACGCCTCGGTTAAGGGCTTTGCGAAACAGTACATAGCCTACAGCTATCAAGCCGCCGAGCAAGGTGGCAATTAATACGATCAAGGCTTTTTTCGGTTTGACCGGATTACGCAGGTCTACATCGGCTACATCGATAAGGCGTGCATTACCGACTGTGCCGGCCCGCATCACGTCCAGTTCCTGGGATTTGTTCAGCAGTTGCGTGTAGATCTCGGTGCTGACCTTAAGGTCGCGAGTCAGGCTCAGCAGTTCCTGCTGAGTGCTTGGCAGGCCTTCAACTTGCTTGGCAAGGCGTTTTTGTTTGCTGGTCAGTTCAGCTAGTTGCCCCATCAAGGCTCTGTAGGCCGGGTGCTGAGGGGTGAACTTGCGGTCCATCTCGGCTTGCTGCAATTTCAGTGTGGAGATACTGGTGTCCAGCGCCACAATCTGGTCAAGAATGGCCTTGGCTTCAAGGCTTATATCAATCGATTTGCTGCGGATCTGGAAGGCATTCAGAGCATTTTCAGCTCTTTCCAGGTCTTGGCGTACTTGCGGCAGTTGGTCCTTAAGAAAACCCAGACTCTTTGCAGCTTCGGCAGAGGTGCGTTCAATATTTTGCTGCACATATAATCGAGCAATTTCATTCAGAATGTCGATAGCTTTCGCAGGCTCGGTACTTTCTAGCGCGAGGCCGATCATGCCAGATTCTTTGCCGCGCTCTGAAACATCTAGAGCTCTTTGATAGTTTAGAATAGTGTTAAGGCGAGGTGAGCGGGAAACGCTAAAAATTGTGCCAGGATTAGCCTTTAGCGCCTCAACTTTCAGCTTGATCCCATTTTCACTAATAGCTTGCCCTACCTGACCTTTGAGAAGGGTATTATCTTGATCATCCCACAGGGTAAAACTGCCCGCTTCGCCACTCAGCAAGGTGAGCCCCTTGCCCAGAAACTGATTTGGCAACTCAAACTCTGAAATTATTAACTGTTCTCCGCCCCACGCAAAGCTGTTCATTCCAAATAAAGGGCTGCCCACTTCTAGCCCAGGTTCCTGCTTAAAGCGCCTTTCAATAAACTCGCCAATCAGTGGAAAATGATTGGGCTCGATAGAAATATCCAACTGCAAGTTATCAACCGCAGCACCAATATTCTTACGCGACTTGATCAGTTCAATTTCTGTTGCCGACGGCGATTCTTTGCCCAGCATGCTGCCGATATCAGAGAAACCCAGTGGGTCGCCTTTCTTGGGTTCTACCTGAATCAGTGCATTGGCCTGGTAGACCGGTGTCGCCAGCAGGGCATATGCCACGCCTGCAGCCATAAATACACCGGTCACGCCTGCGATCAGCCATTTGTGGTCGATCAGCGTGCCCAGCAAGCCCATCAGGTCAATTTCGTCATTGTCGACATCGTTGTCGATAGGCTTTGTTACGGGTGCTTGCTGCATAAGTCGGTTCTTTTCTTCACAAGTAATTCGAGAAATGGATCAGCGCACCAGGCGCGCAGCCCATGCATTCACAGCTTCTTTGATTAGCGCATACGCGTGTTCGAAGGCAGGCTTGCCTTGACGGTATGGGTCTGAGATTTCACGGTCGTTTTGCCATTTGCCCAATAGCAGCACCTTGCCTCTGGCTTCGGGGGCCAGCTCTAGGACTGCATGTTGGTGCGCCAGTTCCATCACCAGGATCAGGTCTGACTCGTTGATGAGGGCGGCGGTCAATTGCGTGCCGCTGTGCTCGGTCACGGTGTGCCCGTGTTCTTCAAGCACAAGGCGGGCGGTGGCCTCGATGGGCTTGTTTTTGAGTGCGCTGAGGCCCGCCGAAGACACGGCGATGCCGGCAGGCTTCAGGGCCTCCCTCAGCAGGATCTCGGCGGTGGGGCTGCGGCATATATTGCCAACGCAGACAATCATGATTCGTTTAAACAAGGCAGATTCCTTTGTGCCAAACATGCTCAGCCGGCAAGAGCATTTAACGTGTCCTCAGAACCCGGCAACCTGTTTAAGGAAGTGGTTCATGTTCACCCGCCAAAGCCATGTGCATCATGTTTGTTGGGGTCACGCCCTTCACAAGAGGACTGCAGCCCCTCTTTAATCATGCGTATAAAAGGGCGTTGTGAAGTGTTGGATCGGAAAATATTAACTGCGAAGCGTTGCAGATATCAACCTTTATATCCCTTCAGGCAGACAGGCGCTATATATAGGGCTTTTCAATGACTTTTGTCCGACAATAAATAACATTTTGACGGGTTAACGCTGACTAAAAATAACATTTTGCTGTATGTGCCTACGGCGGTGATCGGCGTGTGGTAGGGCTCGAAGCGATGCATTCCGTGGCTTCCAGGCCTGTGGGTGGGCAGGGCGCGCGGGTGTAGGTTGAGTGTGCCGGGGCAATCGCGCGAACACCTGCGCGGTGCCTGGGGCAAGCGTGCCACGCTCGCTTTTTAACCGGTGTGTGAGATGTTTGAGTTGCTGTAAAAGCGCAGTGAAACTTCGGTGATGGCACTTTGATGTTTGACGGTGAATGGGTTTAATAACCCGGCGCAATAAGCTCAGAAGATGAGTTCAATATACAGCGCATCAAGTTAGTGCCGGGTGTGCGGTGTTGCACAGGGATAAAGCGCTATTTAGGCGGCGGCAAGTTTGACGATTTATCACACTGTTGTTGTATTTAGCCTGTTAAGTATTTTTTGGGGGTGTTTAGTCTGTACCGGCCGGTCTGCCAATTATGCCCGGCTTGATCTGGGTCAGGACCGCGCGCGCTGGCGTGTGGCAGCGATGAGCGGGCCTGAGCCTGGGCGGGGTTACACCGACGGGGTTGTGTGGGGTTTGGGCGGCGGGCTGGCGTATTGCGGTTTCAGGGTGCCCTGATTGTCCAGCAGCCAGGCGTCCATTACCTTGCGCACCACGGGCCCGGCCACGCGGCCACCGGCTTCGCCGTTTTCGATCATGACCGAAATGACGATGTGCGGGTCTTCGGCCGGGGCAAAGCCCACAAACAGGGCATTGTCGCGATTGCGCTCGGCGGTTTTCAGGCGGTCGTAGCGTTCACCCTGCTTGATGGCGACCACCTGGGCGGTGCCGCTTTTGCCGGCTATGCGGTATTGCGCGCCGGTGGCTGACGCGCGGGCGATGCCGCGCGGGTCGTGCATGACCAGTTGCATGGCATGGTTGACCTGTTCCCATTCCTTGGGGTCGTGCAGCACGATATCGGGCATCGGGTGTTCGTCCACCGGTGGTGTGCCGTCAACGGTTTTGGCCAGGTGCGGGCGGTTCCACACGCCCTTGTTGGCAATCAGTGCCGTGGCTTGCGCCAGTTGCAGCGGGGTCATCTGCATATAACCCTGGCCAATGCCCAGAATCACGGTTTCGCCGGGGAACCACGCCTGGCGCCGCGTGTTGCGCTTCCATTCGCGGGAGGGCATCAGGCCGGCAGACTCTTCAAACATGTCCAGTGACACGTGCTGCCCCACGCCAAACATCGACAGGTAATCGTGCATGCGGTCGATGCCCAGTTTGGAGGCCAGGTCATAAAAGTAGGTGTCGTTTGAGCGCATGATCGCCGCGTTCAAGTCAACCCAGCCGTCGCCGCTGTGGTTCCAGTTGCGGTATTTGTGGTCGACGTTGGGTAGCTGGAAATAGCCGGGGTCAAACACCCGGGTCGAAGCTGAAATCACCCCGCTGTCCAGGCCGGCAATGGCCACCTCCGGCTTGATGGTTGAACCGGGTGCATACAACCCGCGCAAGGCCCGGTTGAACAGGGGCTTGTCGAGGGAGTCGCGCAGCCCCGAGTAGTCCTTGGTGCTGATGCCCGTGACAAACAGGTTGGGGTCGAAACTGGGCTTGCTGACCATGGCCAGTACTTCGCCGGTTTTTGGGTCCAGGGCGATGATTGACCCGCGCCGGTCACCCAGGGCTTCTTCGGCGGCTTCCTGCAGCTTGATATCGAGGCTGAGCACGATATTTTTGCCCGCCACGGCATCGGTGTGGCGCAGTACGCGCATGATCCGGCCCTGGGCGTTGGTCTCGACTTCTTCAAAGCCGACCTTGCCATGCAGCTCGTTCTCATAAAACCGCTCGATGCCGGTCTTGCCGATGGACTGCGTACCGCGGTACTGCGCCGTGTCCAGTTGCTTGGCTTCTTTTTCATTGATACGGCCTACATACCCGACCGAATGGGCAAAGTGATCACCCTGTGGGTAATGGCGCACAAATTGCGCTTCGACATCAATGCCGGGCAGGCGGAACTGGTTCACCGCCAGCAGCGCAATTTGCTCTTCGTTCAGTTCGTACAGCAGCGTAGACGGGTCGAAGGGGTGGCGCGCCTGCTTCATGGCCTTGGCGAACACGGCGCGGTCTTCTTCGGGCAATTGCAGAATATGAATGACCGTGTCCAGCACCTTGGCGGTGTCGCCGGCCCGCTCGCGGGTGAGGGTCAGATTGAAGCTGGGCTGGTTGTCGGCCAGCAGCACGCCATTGCGGTCATAGATAAACCCGCGTTCTGGCGGGATCGGCAACACATGCACCCGGTTGTTTTCCGACACGGTGGAGTTGTAGCTGAACTCGGTGACCTGCAAAAAGTACATCCGGCCGATCAGTGCGCAACTGATCGCCAGCACGAGCACGGCGCAGGCAATCAGCCTTTTATTGACCAGCCGTTTTTCGGTGTCGTGATCTTTAAGAGGGATCGGTTCGGGCATCTCGGGGGCGTCTCACATCGGTCAACAGAAAAGCAGTCGCTCGCCCTGACACGGGCTGGCTACAAAAGAGGGCGCATACCTTATCAAGAAGCGGCCTGGTGAGTCGGTTAATTGCTGCACATATTGATGAAAGCCGACAGGCTGCTGTAGGCGTACGGTGGGGTAAACTGTTGTTTTTTGTTGGGAGCTTGCCTGCATGTGGCCTTTGATCGACTGGCACCCGCGTGCGCCGCTGCACCGCCTTCACCTGCCGGCGTTCGAGGCGGCCGGGGTAGACGTGGCGGTATTGCGCCTGGACCGGATCGACCCGCTGATCAGTGGCAACAAATGGTTCAAGCTGACTGAGCATCTACGGGCTGCCCAGGCTGTGGGTGCACAGGGGCTTATCAGCCTGGGCGGTGCGCATTCCAACCATTTGCATGCCTTGGCGGCAGCCGGGCAGCGTTTTGGTTTTAGCACTGTCGGGCTCATGCGCGGGCATGCGCAGCACACGCCGACCACCCGAGACCTTGAGCGGTTTGGTATGCACCTGCATTGGCTGGGGTTTGCCGGCTACCGGGCGCGACATGCGCCCGGCTTTTGGGCCCCCTGGCGTGCGCAGTACCCGCACCTGCACCCGGTGCCTGAAGGCGGCGGCGGGTTGGCGGGGGCGCAGGGGTGTGAAGCGCTGGTGACGATAGTACGAGAGCAGTTGGCGACCCTTGGCTGGGCGGATTACGACGGCTGGTGGCTGGCCGCCGGCACGGGCACCACCCTGGCCGGGCTAGCGTTGGCAGAAAGTGCCGGGCGCCGGGTATATGGAGCCTTGGCCGTGCCGGATGACCACGGTGTGGTGCCTCATATCGAAGCCATTGTTCGAGCGGCTGGTCGCACGACGTGCGCGGTTGAATTGCTGAATGCCAGCCGTGGCGGCTTTGCTCGGGTTGATGATGAGTTGTTGGCGTTTATGCGCGAGGCAGAAGCGGCCAGCGGCGTGCCGTTGGAGCCTGTATACACCGGCAAGGCGCTGTTGGCGTTGGTGCAGGCCGTGGCGGCGGGGCGGTTTGCCAGAGGGCAGCGTGTGGTGTTTGTGCACACCGGAGGGTTGCAGGGGCGGCGTGGGTTTGAGGTGGGGTGAGGCCTGCTGAAAGGGGGCCTCAAGATCAAGATCAAGATCAACGGCGCGTGCGGCGTGTTCCGTAGCAGTTGCCGAGCTGTGCGAGGCTACGTCCGATTGCGCAGCGATCGTAAAACCTGAATCCCGCATCTGACAGGTACACCGTGCGCCTGTGTACCGTGTACATATCCATTACGAGCATTTAACAGGGCTATCGGTTTCGCTCTTACAGCGAGTCCCTTTTGTCAAACAGCCACAAAAGGAACCAAAAAGGCCTTGCCCCGACGTTCGGCCTTCGCTGCGCTCAGGTTCCCTCGTTCCGGTCCCGCTCCGAGGGCACGCCGAGACGGGCCATCCTTGGCCCGACACGGCTTTCCCGGCATCCATGCCGGTCAACCCTCTACGCAGAACCTGCTCTCGGCCTGCCGAAAAGGGGCTTGTAGATCAAGATCAAGATCAACAGCGCGTGCGGCGTGTCCCGTAGCAGTTGCCGAGCCTTGCGAGGCTACGTCCGATTGCGTAGCGATCGTAAAACCTAAGCCCCGGATCTGGCAGGAGGGGCGGGCTACTTGTGTACCGGGTACATATCCATTACGAGCATTTAACTGAGCTATCGGTTTCGCTCTTACAGCGAGTCCCTTTTGTCAAACAGCCACACAAGGAACCAAAAAGGCCTCGCCCCGACGTTCGGCCTTCGCTGCGCTCAGGTTCCCTCGCTCCGGTCCCGCTCCGAGGGCACGCCGAGACGGGCCATCCTTGGCCCGACACGGCTTTCCCGGCATCCATGCCGGTCAACCCTCTACGCAGAACCTGCTCTCGGCCTGCCGAAAGGGGCTTGTAGATCAAGATCAAGATCAACAGCGCGTGCGGCGTGTCCCGTAGCAGTTGCCGAGCTGTGCGAGGCTACGTCCTATTGCGTAGCGATCGTAAAGCCTAAGTCCCGGATCTGGCAGGAGGGGCGGGCTACTTGTGTACCGTGTACATATCCATTACGAGCATTTAACTGAGCTATCGGTTTCGCTCTTACAGCGAGTCCCTTTTGTCAAACAGCCACAAAAGGAACCAAAAAGGCCTTGCCCCGACGTTCGGCCTTCGCTGCGCTCAGGTTCCCTCGCTCCGGTCCCGCTTCGAGGGCACGCCGAGACGGGCCATCCTTGGCCCGACACGGCTTTCCCGGCATCCATGCCGGTCAACCCTCTACGCAGAACCTGCTCTCGGCCTGCCGAAAAGGGGCTTGTAGATCAAGATCAAGATCAACAGCGCGTGCGGCGTGTCCCGTAGCAGTTGCCGAGCCTTGCGAGGCTACGTCCGATTGCGTAGCGATCGTAAAACCTAAGCCCCGGATCTGGCAGGAGGGGCGGGCTACTTGTGTACCGGGTACATATCCATTACGAGCATTTAACTGAGCTATCGGTTTCGCTCTTACAGCGAGTCCCTTTTGTCAAACAGCCACACAAGGAACCAAAAAGGCCTTGCCCCGACGTTCGGCCTTCGCTGCGCTCAGGTTCCCTCGTTCCGGTCCCGCTCCGAGGGCACGCCGAGACGGGCCATCCTTGGCCCGACACGGCTTTCCCGGCATCCATGCCGGTCAACCCTCTACGCAGAACCTGCTCTCGGCCTGCCGAAAAGGGGCTTGTAGATCAAGATCAAGATCAACAGCGCGTGCGGTGTGTTCCGTAGCAGTTGCCGAGCTGGGCGAGGCTACGTCCGATTGCGTAGCGATCGTAAAGCCTAAGTCCCGGATCTATCAGGAACACTGCGCTGCATGGTTTTACGACGGCTTCGGCCTCGGACGTAGCCTCGCAAGGCTCGTCAACTGCTACATGTAGTCGCTGCCGAAGGCGGCGATCGATTGCGCAGTGATCGTCAACCCGGATGCCCATTAGCCGCGGCGCTCTGGCAGCATGCGCAGCAGGGTGTTGTCTTTGATGAGGTAGTGGTGCGCCAGGCCAGCCACGGCGTGGAGGCCGATCAGCCAGTAGCCGAGGGTGCCGCCCAGTTCATGCCAGCTTTTGATCTGCCGGGCAAAGTCGGGGTCTTTGGCGGTGAGTACGGGCAGGTCCAGGCCGTAGAAGAATACCGGTTTGTCGTTGTAGCTCAGTACCAAATAACCCAGCACCGGCATGCCAATCATTAGTGCGTACAGGGCCCAGTGCATCAAGGTAGCAAGGGCGCTTTGCCAGGCCGGCGGCGGTGGGGTGATTTTGGGGGCAACGCCCAGTGTGCGGGCCAGCAGCCGTAACCACACCAGTGCGAAAACCGTCAGCCCAAGCATAAAGTGTGCGTCTTTCATCAGGTTGCGGCCGATGCTGTCTTTCGGAAAGATTCCGCGCAGTTCTATCGAGGCGTAGATCAGGATAAAGAGCACGACGGTCACCCAATGCAGGGCAATGGACAGGCGGCTGTAGTGGTTGACGGTGCTTTTCCAGGACATGGTGTTTCCTCACAGGTCAGGGGTGAATCCCCGCTCTTGCTGGCGGGGTACGTATCACTGTAACCGTACTGCGGGCAATTGCACTGCGGTGTGTCAGTTGTCGACGTGGGCCGGCAGGTTGGGCCATTGGTCGGATACCAGGAACAGGCGTTGCGCTTCTTCCCAGTCGCCGTGGCCGGTGGCCGTGAGGCGCACCATGAGTTGGGCGGGGGCCAGCGGGTGCAGTTCGGCCAGCCAAATGTGCAGTTGTTCTGTGCTCCATAACCCTTCGGGCCCGTAGTGCGCGGGGGCCAGCCAGGCGTGCCGTGGCAGCGGTTGCCAGCAGCCCGGTTCGCTCTGGCGTATAAACGCCGGCCAGTCCCGCTGATGCAGCCAGTGCCCGCGCAAGTGCTGCGGGTGCGCGCCGGTGGGGGGCAGGGCGTGTCTGGGCCAGGGGTACAGCAGGTAGCCACCCAGCCAGACATGGGTCTGGAACGTGTGTACCCCCAGTTCAGCCAGGATGCGGCGGCTTTCGGGGCGGCTGGACATGGGCAGTTGGTGCTGGCTGAAGTGTTTGAGTTTGCGGTCCAGCCGGTCGTTGCTGCCAGGCCCCAGCCATTGCGCCGGGTCGCTGCCGTTGCCGTACGGGGGGCCCAGGTAGAGTTTGATCGCCAATTCGAAGTGGTGAGCGCCATTGCGGTCACGCAGCACCAGGTCCAGCTCGCCCAAGGTATGGCCACGCTCACGGATGGGCAGGTTGGCCGCTATCAGTTCGACACCCGGTGCGTGCTGTATAGCAAATTGCCAGAGCCGCTCGTAGTAGCGGCCCAGGCGTCGGGTGGTGGCCAGGGCCAGCCAGGCTTGCAGCGGTTCGCTGTGTTGGTCCAGTGCGTGTAGCCAGTGCGCCAGTTGTTCGGGCGCGCGCACCCAGTCGCTGCCCGCCAGCGGGTGGCGCTGTGGCCAGGGCGTGTGGTCGAGCATGGGCGGGGCGAGGATCACCCACGCCAAATCGCGCACCTCGGGGTGACGCAATTGGCGGGGCAGGTTGAGCAGGTCGGGGAACAGGATCATCCTGCGAGCATAGCTGTTTGCCCTGCTGTTTGTCCGACAACTGAAAGGGTTTTGTCTATCGTCATCTTTCGCCCATAATCGCTGCTTTAGCACGCCTTGAACCCCGCAGGAGCCTCATGGAACACTTTCGTAATATCGGCATCATTGGTCGTTTGGGCAGTTCTCAAGTGCTCGACACGGTTCGCCGACTGAAAAAATTCCTGCTCGCGCGGCATATGCATGTGATTCTCGAAGACACCATCGCCGAGGTGTTGCCCGGCCACGGCCTGCAAACCTCGTCGCGCAAGATGCTCGGTGAAGTGTGTGACATGGTGATTGTGGTCGGCGGTGACGGCAGCTTGCTCGGTGCGGCCCGGGCGCTGGCCCGCCACAATGTGCCGGTGTTGGGCATTAACCGGGGCAGCCTGGGCTTTTTGACCGATATCCGCCCCGATGAGCTGGAAGTCAAAGTGGCCGAAGTGCTCGATGGCCATTACCTGGTTGAAAACCGGTTTCTGTTGCAGGCCGAAGTGCGTCGCCACGGCGAAGCCATCGGCCAGGGCGACGCCTTGAATGATGTGGTGCTGCACCCCGGCAAGTCCACGCGCATGATCGAGTTTGAGTTGCACATCGACGGGCAGTTTGTATGCAGCCAGAAGGCCGACGGCCTGATCGTGGCCACGCCCACCGGCTCTACGGCTTATGCCATGTCGGCGGGCGGGCCGATCATGCACCCCAAGCTCGACGCTATCGTGATTGTGCCGATGTACCCGCACACCCTCAGCAGCCGGCCGATTGTGGTAGACGGCAACAGCGAACTGAAAATCGTCGTGGCCAAAGACATGCAGATCTACCCGCAGGTTTCTTGCGACGGTCAGAACCATTTCACCTGTGCGCCGGGTGACACCATTACCGTCAGCAAAAAAGCCCAAAAGCTGCGCCTGATTCACCCGCTGGACCACAACTACTATGAGGTATGTCGTACCAAACTCGGCTGGGGTAGCCGCCTGGGCGGTAGGAGCGACTGATGCTCGATCCTGCGCGCAGTTACGATTTGATCGGTGACGTGCATGGCTGTGCTCATACCCTTGAGCACCTGCTGGAGCGTCTGGGCTATCGCAAACTCGCCGGTACCTGGCGACACCCGCAACGGATGGCGGTGTTTCTCGGTGACATCATTGATCGCGGCCCGCGTATTCGTGAGGCGCTGCATATTGTGTACGACATGGTGCAGGCCGGTCAGGCGCTGTGCCTGATGGGCAACCATGAATTCAACGCGCTGGGCTGGTGCACCCCGGCACCGGCGGGCAGCGGCAAGCAGTACGTGCGCGAGCACAACCCGCGTCACACCCGCCTTATTCACGAAACCCTGGAACAATTTGCCCTGTACCCCGGCGAGTGGCATGACTTTGTGCAGTGGTTTTACGAGATGCCACTGTTTGTCGATGCCGGGCGCTTTCGGGTGGTGCATGCCTGTTGGGATGCCGAGGTGATCGCCACCTTGCGGGCCCAGTTCCCCGACGGTTGCATCGATGAGCACTTTTTGCAGGCCGCCGCCGTGACGGACAGCTTCGCTGACCTGAGCTTTAACCGGCTGTTGCGCGGCACGGATATGCGCTTGCCCGGCGGCATGACCCTGACCGGCGGCGATGGCCTGACACGGGCGTTCTTTCGCACCAAATTCTGGGAAGACGACCCCAAGACTTACGGAGATATCGTGTTCCAACCCGACGCATTGCCTGAACGTGTGGCGCAACAACCACTCACCTCGACGGAGAAAGGGGCCTTATTGCGTTACGCCAGTGACGAGCCCCTGCTGTTTGTCGGGCACTACTGGCGCAGCGGCAAACCGGCCCCGATCCGGCCGAACCTGGCCTGCCTGGACTACAGCGCCGTGTTGTACGGCAAGCTGGTGGCCTACCGGCTGGATCAGGAAACCCGTCTCGACCCGCGCAAGTTCGTGTGGGTGGATGTTGAACGCCCGGAGGCCCTGCAATGAGCCATGTCGAGGTATTGCGCCTGCCGTTGTCGGTCGATCTCAGTGGGTTTGTGAACTTGCTGCGCCGCTTGCAAGTGCCGCACCGGGTCACAGAGGAGGTGGGTAACCAAGTGCTGTGGGTGCCCGAACCTATCGCCGGCGATGTGTTGAGCCTGTACCAGCGCTACCCCGAAGGCGACCCGGCCCACGAACTGCCGATCGCCGAGCGCCCGCCTGCCATGGCTCGCCCCGGTATCGCCCAACAGTTACGCGCCAGCCCGGCCACGGCGGTGGTGCTGCTGCTGAGCGTGCTGGTGGCGGTGGTGACGCAACTGGGCGACAACCTGTCGGCCCTGCGCGCGCTGACGTTTGTCGACTTCAGCCTGCACGGCCCGTATATCCAGTTCAACAGCCTGTCAGACACCTGGGCGTCAGGGCAGTGGTGGCGCTTGTTCACGCCTATGCTGATTCACTTCGGTTTCCTGCACATCGCCATGAACGGCATGTGGTTCTGGGAATTGGGGCGACGCATTGAAATGCGCCAAGGCAGCATCAACCTCATCGGTTTGAGCCTGTTGTTCAGCCTGGTGTCCAATTTTGCGCAATACCTGTTCGGTGGCCCGAGTCTGTTTGGCGGGTTGTCCGGCGTGTTGTATGGCCTGCTGGGGCATGTGTGGATTTACCAGCGCATGGCCCCGAACCCGCTTTATCACCTGCCGCGTGGCGTGCTGGTGATGATGCTGGTGTGGCTGGCGCTGTGCATGTCCGGGCTGGTGTCGATGATTGGCTTTGGCCAAATCGCCAACGCGGCCCACGTAGGCGGCTTGTTGATTGGCTGCCTGACCGGTTTGCTGGGCGGCCTGTGGGCACGGCGCAAACCGGTATAAACAGTGTAGGAGCGAGCTCGCTCGCGATCTTTGAACGATCCAAAGGTCGCACCTACACCCTAGTTAACGTTCAAAAGCGGAATAGAACCATGTCCTCTTTCAATGAAATGATTCAAAACATCACCCCTGATATCTATGAAAGCCTGAAACTGGCCGTTGAAATCGGCAAGTGGGCCGATGGCAACAAGCTCACGGCCGAGCAGCGCGAACTGTCGCTGCAGGCGATGATTGCCTGGGAAGTCCAGAACCTGCCTGAAGACCAGCGCACCGGTTACATGGGCCCACAGGAGTGCAGCTCCAAATCGGCCCCCGTGCCTAATATTCTGTTCAAGTCGGATGCCATCCATTGATTGAGATGGGTCGCGGTGCAATCAGCAAAATGTCGGCACGCCTAGGGGCACCGACCGTTCAATATGCGTTTCGCTTGGGTGACCTGGAGGTGCCGGTCAACCCCTTGATCGGCAGCCGCCTGCGCCTGGAATTCCTGGGGGCGATCAACTGCACCCATTGCGGGCGCACAACCAAAAAGAGCTTCAGCCAGGGCTATTGCTACCCGTGCATGACCAAACTGGCCCAGTGCGACGTGTGCATCATGAGCCCGGAGCGCTGCCATTACGATGCCGGCACGTGCCGTGACCCGTCGTGGGGCGAGCAGTTCTGCATGACTGACCACGTGGTGTACCTGGCCAACTCTTCCGGGGTCAAAGTGGGCATTACCCGCGCCACGCAACTGCCCACCCGCTGGCTCGACCAAGGGGCTAGCCAGGCGTTGCCGATTGTGCGGGTTTCCACTCGCCAGCAGTCCGGCTTTGTCGAAGATTTGTTCCGCTCGCAAGTGGCCGACCGCACCAACTGGCGCGCGTTGCTCAAGGGCGATGCCGAACCGGTCGACCTGGTGGCGGTACGCGAGCAGTTGTTCGCCAGTTGTGCTGAAGGCTTCACCGGTTTGCAGGAACGCTTTGGCCTGCAAGCCATTCAGCCGCTGCACGACGTTGCGCCCATCGAGATGTGTTACCCGGTGGAACAGTACCCGGCCAAGATCGTGAGCTTTAATCTGGACAAAGCCCCGATCGTCGAAGGCACGTTGATGGGCGTCAAGGGTCAATACCTGATCTTCGACACCGGCGTGATCAATATTCGTAAATACACGGCTTACCAACTGGCCGTGCATCAGTAGAAGGATTCCCGCATGCGCACCGAACAACCCAAAATGATCTACCTCAAGGACTACCAGGCGCCCGAGTACCTGATCGATGAAACGCACCTGACCTTTGAGTTGTTCGAGGACCACACGCGGGTCCATGCGCAGCTGGTAATGCGCCGCAACCCGCAACGCGGCGCGGGGTTGCCGCCGCTGGTGCTGGACGGCCAGCAACTGGAACTGGTGTCGGTCACGCTCGATGACGTGGAACTGACCGCCGCCGACTACCAGTTGAGCGACAGCCATCTCACCCTGCACCCTGCTGCCGAGCAGTTTGTGGTGGACACCAGCGTCATCATTCATCCCGAAAGCAACACCGCGCTGGAAGGCCTGTACACCTCTGGCACGATGTTCTGCACCCAATGCGAGGCCGAAGGCTTTCGCAAGATCACTTACTACCTCGACCGCCCGGACGTGATGAGCATCTTCACCACCACCGTGGTGGCCGAGCAGCATCGCTACCCGATCCTGTTGTCCAACGGCAACCCGATTGCCAGCGGCCCCGATGAAGACGGCCGTCACTGGGCGACCTGGGAAGACCCGTTCAAAAAGCCGGCGTACCTGTTTGCGCTGGTGGCCGGTGATTTATGGTGCGTGGAAGACACTTTCACCACGATGAGCGGCCGCGACGTGGCGCTGCGCATTTATGTCGAGCCGGAAAACATCGACAAATGCCAGCATGCGATGAACAGCTTGAAAAAATCCATGCGTTGGGATGAAGAGGCCTACGGTCGTGAATACGACCTGGACATCTTTATGATCGTGGCCGTGAGCGACTTCAACATGGGCGCGATGGAGAACAAGGGCCTCAACATCTTCAACTCCAGCGCCGTGCTGGCCCGCGCCGAAACCGCCACCGACGCTGCCCACCAGCGGGTTGAAGCCATCGTCGCCCACGAATACTTCCACAACTGGTCGGGCAACCGCGTGACCTGCCGCGACTGGTTCCAGTTGTCGCTCAAGGAAGGCTTCACGGTGTTCCGTGACTCACAATTCTCGGCCGACATGAACTCTGCCACCGTCAAGCGTATTCAGGACGTGGCGTTTCTGCGCACCCACCAGTTTGCCGAAGATGCCGGCCCCATGGCCCACGCCGTGCGCCCGGACAGCTTTATCGAGATCTCCAACTTCTACACCCTGACCGTGTACGAGAAGGGTTCTGAAGTGGTGCGCATGCTGCACACCCTGCTGGGGGGCGAGGGCTTTCGCCGCGGCAGCGACCTGTATTTCGAGCGCCACGACGGCCAGGCCGTGACCTGCGATGACTTTATCCGGGCCATGGAAGACGCCAACGGTGTGGACCTCACCCCCTTCAAGCGCTGGTACAGCCAGGCCGGCACCCCGCGTTTGGCGGTGAGCGAACAGTACGACGCGGCCCAGGGCAGCTACCGCCTGACCTTCAGCCAAAGCTGCCCGGCCACACCGGGCCAGGCTGAAAAACTGCCGTTTGTGATCCCGGTTGAACTGGGCCTGCTCAATGCCCAGGGTGCCGAAATCCCGTTGCAACTGGCCGGAGAGCCGGCGGCCGTGGGCACGAGCCGCGTGCTGTCGGTCACCGAGGCCGAACAGACCTTCACCTTTGTGGGCCTTGGCGAAAAACCGCTGCCGTCCCTGCTACGTGGGTTGTCGGCCCCGGTCAAATTGCATTTTGCCTACACACCTGACCAACTGATGTTCCTCATGCAGCACGACAGCGACGGCTTCAACCGTTGGGACGCGGGCCAGCAACTGGCGGTGCAAGTGCTGCAAGGGTTGATCGGCCAGCACCAGCGCGGCGAAGCGCTGGTGATGGACCCGCGCCTGATTGAAGCGCTGCGCAGCGTGTTGGGCAACACCCAACTGGACCAGGCCATGGTGGCTGAAATGCTGTCGTTGCCGGGCGAGGCGTACCTCACCGAAATCAGCGACGTGGCCGATGTCGACGCCATTCACACGGCGCGTGAATTTGCCCGTCAGCAACTGGCCGAGCACCTGTTCGACGACCTGTGGGCCCGCTACCAGGCCAACCGCGACGTTTCCCGCGTGACGCCTTACGTCGCTGAAGCCGAGCATTTTGCCCGTCGTGCCCTGCAAAACATTGCGCTGTCGTACCTGATGCTCAGTGGCCGGCCGCAAGTGCTGGCCGCGACCCTTGAGCAATTCGAACACAGCGACAACATGACCGAACGCCTGACGGCACTGGCGGTGCTGGTCAACTCGCCGTACGACGCTGAAAAAGCCGTTGCGCTGGCCAGTTTTGCCGAACAGTTCAAAGACAACCCGCTGGTCATGGACCAATGGTTCAGCGTGCAAGCGGGCAGCCCGTTGGCGGGTGGTTTAGAGCGCGTGCAGCAGTTGATGCAGCACCCGGCATTCACCCTCAAAAACCCGAACAAGGTACGGGCATTGGTGGGCACTTTTGCTGGGCAGAACCTGATCAACTTCCATGCGGCGGACGGTTCGGGGTATCGGTTCCTGGCCGACCTGGTGATCGAACTGAACGGCTTTAACCCACAGATCGCCTCGCGGCAACTGGCCCCTCTGACACGCTGGCGCAAATACGACAGCGCCCGTCAGGCACTGATGAAAGCTGAACTGGAACGCATCCGCAACTCGGGCGAACTGTCCAGTGACGTGTTTGAAGTGGTCAGCAAAAGCCTGGCGTAAACCGGGCGGATAAAAAGGGCGCTGGTCGACTACACGGCCCGCGCCTTTTTTATTACCACCGTAATCCGGGATCTGGCAAGCGTACCGCGTGATCTGATTTGGCGACGCCTTCGGCGCCGGACGTAGCCTCGCAAGGCTCGGCAACTGCTACGCAAAGGTTTGCGCTTGGGGCCGATTGCGCAGCGATCGTAAAGGCTGTGGCCCAAATCGGACTATCCGTTACCCAGCACCACATCCAGCGCCGTGCGGGCGTCGTCCAGTTGTACCAGGGTGGCGTGGCGGGCACCCAGGGCGTCGTGGTTTTCGATAGCGGTCAAGATGGCTTTGTGCCGGGGCATGGCCAGTTCGTGCAGGTTAGGCCGGCGGTTGGAGGTTTTCAGCGCTTCACGCAGGGCCAACGCGAGCATGTTGCATAAGTTGGCCAACAAGTCGTTATGGGTCGCGTCGGCAATGCGGCTGTGGAAGTCGAGGTCCGGTTGCAGCAGGGCTTCAGGCGTGGGGGCGCTTTCCATGCGTTCGTAGGCTTCGCGGATCGAGGCGATGTCTTCGTCGGTCGCATGTTGGGCGGCAAGGGCAGCCACGGCCGGTTCGATGATGCTGCGCACACTGGTCAACAAGCCAAAAAACTCGTTTTGCGGCGAGCTTTGCATTAACCAGTGCAGCACGTCCGGGTCGAGCATGTGCCATTCACGGCGCGGTTTGACCACGGTACCCACACGCGGTCTGGAATACACCAGCCCCTTGGCCACCAGCACGCGCGTGGCTTCGCGCAATACCGGCCGGCTGACCGCATACTCCTCACACAGCAAGGCCTCGGCCGGCAGTTTGTCGTCGGGTTTAAATCGCCCGGAGACAATCTGCAGGCCCAGTTCTTGAACGATGCGGGCGTGCATGCTTTTGCGGTCGGAGGGTTGACGGTAATCCATTGGGCGCAGGTTCATCCTGTGGGAGAAAAGCGCCGATCATAACAGGCGCGGGAAAAACTAGCGCCTGATGGCTGATTCTCCCTGTCGCCGCCGTCGCCTCAACGCGGGGCAATGGCGGCCAGGGCGTGGGTCAATGCGAGTGGCGTGGCACTTCTGAACCTCGGCAACCCACCAGGAAGTCGAAGTCGCAACCCTGGTCGGCCTGCATGACGTGGTTGATGTACAGCTGGCGATAGCCGCCCACGATCAGGTTCTCTGGCGGTTTGATGTCGGCCAGGCGCGCTGCCAGTTCGGCGTCGCTGATGTCCAGGTGCAAACGCCCGCTGGCGCAGTCCAGTTCAATCCAGTCACCTTCTTGCACGGCAGCCAATGGCCCGCCCGCTGCCGCTTCCGGGGCCACGTGTAGCACCACGGTGCCGTAGGCGGTGCCGCTCATGCGGGCATCGGAGATACGCACCATGTCGGTAACACCCTGGGCCAGCAGTTTGGCCGGCAGGCCCATGTTGCCCACTTCGGCCATGCCCGGGTAACCCTTGGGCCCGCAGTTTTTCATCACCAGGATCGAGTCGGCGGTCACGTCCAGTTCCGGGTCGTTGATGCGCGCTTTGTACATGTCGAAGTTTTCGAACACCACGGCCTTGCCGCGATGTTTCATCAACGCCGGGGTGGCGGCCGAAGGTTTGAGTACCGCGCCCAAGGGGGCCAGGTTACCGCGCAGCACGCAGATGCCGCCGTCGGCTACCAGCGGGTTGCTCAGCGGGCGGATCACTTCGTCGTCACCGTAAATCGGTGAGTTTTTAACGTTCTCCCACAGGCTTTTGCCGTTGACGGTCAGCGCCTCAGGGTTGGGGATGAGGTTGTGTTCGCCCATGCGGCGCAGTACCGCCGGCAAGCCGCCCGCGTAGTAGAACTCTTCCATCAGGAAGCGCCCGGAAGGCTGCAAGTCCACCAGCGTTGGGGTGCCACGGCCGATGCGGGTCCAGTCGTCCAGTTCCAGGTCGACACCGATGCGCCCGGCAATGGCTTTGAGGTGGATCACGGCGTTGGTGGAACCGCCGATGGCGGCGTTAACCCGGATGGCGTTTTCAAAGGCTGCTTTGGTCAACACTTTGGACAGGCGCAGGTCTTCGCGCACCATTTCTACGGCACGCATGCCCGACATATGGGCCAGCACGTAACGGCGTGAGTCCACGGCCGGGATGGCGGCGTTGTGCGGCAGCGAGGTGCCCAGCGCTTCGGCCATGCAGGCCATGGTCGAGGCCGTGCCCATGGTGTTGCAGGTGCCCGCGGAGCGGGACATGCCGGCTTCGGCCGAGAGGAACTCGTCGAGGCTGATATTGCCGGCTTTATAGGACTCGTGCATTTGCCACACGATGGTGCCCGCGCCGATGTCTTTGCCTTTGTGTTTGCCGTTGAGCATCGGCCCGCCGGTGACCACGATGGCCGGCACGTCGCAACTGGCGGCACCCATCAGCAGGGCCGGGGTGGTTTTGTCGCAGCCGGTCAGCAGCACCACACCGTCAATCGGGTTGCCGCGAATGGCTTCTTCCACGTCCATGCTCGCCAGGTTGCGCGTGAGCATGGCGGTGGGGCGCAGGTTGGATTCGCCGTTGGAGAACACCGGGAATTCCACCGGGAACCCACCCGCTTCAATCACGCCGCGTTTGACGTGTTCGGCAATGGTGCGGAAGTGGGCGTTGCACGGCGTCAGCTCCGACCAGGTGTTGCAAATGCCGATGATCGGCTTGCCCTGGAACTGATGGTCGGCAATGCCTTGGTTCTTCATCCAGCTGCGGTACATAAAGCCGTTTTTGTCTGCGCTGCCAAACCATTGAGCCGAACGCAGAGGAGGGGTTTTATCAGACATGACGGGTTCTCTTATTGTATGACTAATTGATTTCAATGGCGCTAAGTTATCCTCAAAATGGCGTTCGTGGAAGTGTTGTTGAGTAAATAGTATTACTATATAGTCGGTTTCAACTGAGAGCTGATCCTGGCGTTTTCCTGCCTGAGGCCACTCCAGAGGTGATAACAAAAACAATGGGAGACCGTCATATGAGCCAGGAACTCGGGCTTATTCGTCGTATTACGTTAAAACTCATACCGTTTCTGATTCTTCTGTACCTGATTGCCTACGTAGACCGCTCTGCTGTCGGCTTTGCCAAGCTGCACATGGGTGCGGACATCGGCATTGGCGATGCGGCCTACGGGTTGGGTGCAGGGTTGTTCTTTATCGGTTACTTCCTGATGGAGATCCCCAGCAACCTGATGCTCGAGCGTTTCGGCGCGCGGCGCTGGTTTGCCCGGATCATGGTCACCTGGGGTGCAATCACCATCGGCATGGCCTTTGTGCAAGGGCCGTACAGCTTCTATGTGATGCGCTTTCTGCTCGGCGTGGCCGAGGCGGGGTTCTTCCCGGGTGTTCTGTACTACATCACCCAATGGTTCCCGGTGCGCCATCGCGGCAAGATCCTGGGGCTGTTTATTCTCTCGCAACCGATTGCCATGATGATCACCGGGCCCGTGTCCGGCGGTTTGCTGGGCATGGACGGGGTGCTCGGCCTGCTCGGCCTGCACGGCTGGCAATGGCTGTTTATTGTCATCGGCATGCCCGCCATTTTGCTGACCTGGCCGGTGCTGCGTTACCTGCCCGATGGCCCGCAACAGGTCAAATGGATGGATCAGCGCGAGAAAGACTGGCTGGTGGGTGAGCTGGAAAAGGACTTGAAAGAGTACGGCCAGACCCGTCACGGCAACCCGCTGCATGCCTTGAAAGACAAGCGTGTCTTGCTGCTGGCGCTGTTCTACCTGCCCGTGACATTGAGCATCTACGGCTTGGGCCTGTGGTTGCCGACGCTGATCAAGCAATTTGGCGGCAGCGACCTGACCACCGGGTTTGTGTCGTCCATCCCCTATATTTTCGGGATTATAGGCCTGCTGTTTATTCCTCGCAGTTCCGACCGTTTGAATGACCGTTATGGCCATTTGGCGGTGCTTTATGTGTTGGGTGCCATTGGCCTGTTCTTCAGTGCGTGGTGGTCGGCTCCCGCGTTGCAACTGGCGGCACTGTGCCTGGTGGCGTTCTCACTGTTTTCCTGCACCGCGATTTTCTGGACTTTGCCGGGCCGTTTCTTTGCCGGTGCCAGTGCGGCAGCCGGTATCGCGCTGATCAACTCGGTGGGCAACCTGGGCGGTTACATCGGCCCGTTTGTGATCGGTGCACTCAAGGAATACACCGGCACGCTGGCGTCGGGCCTGTACTTCCTGTCGTGTGTGATGGTGTTCGGGTTGATCCTGACCGGCGTGGTGTACCGCGTGCTAGAGCGCAAACACGCGCTCAAACCTGACGAGCAGGCGGCTTCTGCCCGCGCGGCTTCTCATTCTTAATCCGTGTGTAAGCGAGAATTTCTATGCGTTTAGTCCAGTTTGAAGTGAACAACGGTGAGCGTCGCGTCGGTGTGGTTGACGGTGCTCAGGTACGTGAAGTGCAGGGTGCCGCCAGCGTGCGCGAACTGGCCCTTGCCGCTATTAAAGCGGGGGTGAGCCTGGCGCAGCAGGTCGAGGGCTTGGGCCTGGGAGCCGGTCATGACTACGCCGAACTGCTGGCCGAGCTGCGCATTTTGCCGCCGCTGGACCACCCGGACCCGGCGCATATGTTGATCAGCGGCACCGGCCTGACCCACCTGGGCAGCGCCTCGGCGCGGGACAAAATGCACCAGCAGAACAACGATGAAGCCACCCTGACCGACACCATGCGCATCTTCAAATGGGGCGTGGAGGGCGGCAAGCCTGCGGCCGGCCAGGCCGGTGTGCAGCCAGAGTGGTTCTACAAGGGTGATGGCAGCATTGTGGTGCGCCCGGGGGCGGCGTTCCCGCTGCCGCCATTTGCCGAAGACGCCGGCGAAGAACCCGAAATCGGCGGCCTGTACGTGATTGGTCATGACCGCAAGCCATACCGCGTCGGGTTTGCGGTGGGTAACGAGTTCTCCGACCACGTGATGGAGCGCAAAAACTACCTGTACCTGGCCCATTCGAAACTGCGCAGTTGCTCGTTCGGCCCGGAGCTGCGGGTCGGTGAGTTGCCGCAGCACCTGGCGGGCAGCAGCCGCATCATCCGTAACGGCGAAGTGCTGTGGGAACACGAGTTCCTCAGCGGCGAAGCCAACATGTGCCACAGCCTTGAAAACCTTGAGTACCACCACTTCAAGTACAGCCAGTTCCTGCGCCCGGGCGACGTGCATATCCACTTCTTCGGTACCGCCACTTTGTCATTCGGTGACGGCATTCGCACGCAACCGGGCGACCGTTTTGAAATCAGCCAGGCCGAGTTCGGTGCCCCGTTGGTCAACGGTATTCAACCGGTCGACGGCGTGTTTGAACCCGGCGACGTCGGCACACTTTAAAAGGACAGTTTCATGACTCAGATTCTCGGTCACAACTACATTGGCGGCCAACGCAGCGCCGAAGGCAGCGTTATCGTCAAGAGCGTCGACGCCACCACCGGCGAAACGCTGGCCTATGACTTTCACCAGGCCACCCCGGCTGAAGTGGACCGCGCGGCGCTGGCGGCCGCGACCGCGTACCCGGCCTTTCGCGCTCTGAGCGCTGCACGCCGCGCTGAATTCCTTGACGCCATTGCTGATGAGCTGGACGCACTGGGCGATGACTTTGTGGCCGTGGTGTGCCGCGAAACCGCACTGCCAGCCGGGCGTATCCAGGGCGAACGCGGCCGTACCAGCGGCCAGATGCGCCTGTTCGCCAAGGTACTGCGTCGCGGTGATTTTTACGGCGCGCGCATCGATCAGGCCTTGCCGGACCGTGCGCCGCTGCCACGCCCGGACCTGCGCCAGTACCGCATTGGCCTGGGCCCGGTTGCCGTGTTCGGTGCCAGCAACTTCCCGCTGGCCTTCTCCACGGCGGGCGGCGACACGGCGTCGGCGCTGGCGGCCGGTTGCCCGGTGGTGTTCAAGGCCCACAGCGGCCATATGGCCACCGCCGAATGGGTGGCCAATGCGCTGATCCGCGCGGCCGAACGCACCGGCATGCCGGCGGGCGTGTTCAACATGATTTATGGCGCGGGCGTGGGTGAAGCGTTGGTCAAGCACCCGGCGATCCAGGCCGTGGGCTTTACCGGCTCGCTCAATGGCGGTCGCGCGCTGTGCGACATGGCTGCGGCGCGCCCGCAGCCGATTCCGGTGTTTGCCGAGATGTCGAGCATCAACCCGGTGATCATCCTGCCTCAGGCTCTGGCCGCGCGCAGCGAGACGATTGCCCGCGAACTGGCCGCTTCGGTGGTGCAGGGGTGTGGGCAGTTCTGCACCAACCCAGGGCTGGTGATCGGTATCCGTTCAGCGGCGTTCAGCGCCTTTGTTCAGCAACTGGCGGCGCAAATAAACGATCAGCCGGCGCAAACCATGCTCAACGCGGGCACCTTGCGCAGCTACGGCAAAGGCCTGGACAAACTTCTGGCCCACGCCCGTATCGAGCACGTTGCCGGCACGGCGCAGCAGGGCAACCAGGCGCGGCCGCAACTGTTCAAGGCCGATGTCAGCCTGTTGCTGAACGGCGATGAAGTGCTGCAAGAAGAAGTGTTTGGCCCTACCACGGTCGTGATCGAAGTGGCCGATCAGGCGCAACTCAGCGCGGCCCTCAACGGCTTGCACGGCCAACTCACGGCCACCGTGATTGGCGAGCCGGACGACTTGCAGCAGTTCAGCGAACTGACGCCGCTGCTGGAGCAGAAAGTCGGCCGCATCCTGCTGAACGGTTACCCGACCGGCGTGGAAGTGTGCGATTCGATGGTGCATGGCGGCCCGTACCCGGCCACTTCGGATGCGCGCGGCACGTCGGTGGGCACCTTGGCCATTGATCGCTTCCTGCGCCCGGTGTGCTTCCAGAACTACCCCGACAGCCTGCTGCCGGACGCCTTGAAGAACGCCAACCCATTGGGCCTGCAGCGCCTCATCGACGGCCAGTTCTCTGACCGCGCGATTGGCTGATACCCGCCTGTAAACGGCGGCCGCCTGCATGGGTGGCCGCCGTGCCTCTGCCACATTCTGTGCAACGCCTGACAACAATAATCAAAGGTGCGCCATGACTGCTGAAACCCTTACGCCTGCGCGCTCGCCCGCCGACACGCTGGACGATGCGCTGTACCGCAAAGTGAACTGGCGGATCATTCCGCTGTTTATCGTGTGTTTTCTGTTTGCCTACCTGGACCGGGTCAATATCAGCTTCGCCAAATTGGAGATGCAGAGTGATCTGGGGTTCAGCGATACCGTCTATGGCTTGGGGGCCAGCCTGTTTTTCGTCGGCTATTTTCTGTTTGAAGTGCCCAGCAACGTCTTGCTGCACAAGATCGGTGCCCGTATGTGGATCGCCCGCATCATGGTGTCGTGGGGCATTACCTCGGCGTGCATGATGTTTGTGGACAGCGAGTTCTGGTTCTACACCCTGCGGTTTTTGATCGGGGTGATGGAAGCCGGCTTTGTGCCGGGGGTGCTGTTTTACTTCACCCAGTGGTACCCGGGTAATCGCCGGGCACGCGTGAATGCCTATTTCAAAAGCTCGATTTGCCTGTGCGGCATTGTCGGTGGCCCATTGGCCGGGTTTATCCTCGGGCACTTCGATGGGGTGTACGGCATGGCAGGCTGGAAGTGGCTGTTTCTGCTGGAAGGTCTGCCGTCGGTGCTGCTGGGCTTTGTGGTGTTGTGGTTGTTGAGCGACCGCATCGAAGACGCCCCGTGGCTGTCAGTTGAAGAGAAAAAAGTACTGCTGGCGCGGATGGCCAGCGAGCCCAAGCCTGAGTCGTCCAGCGCGTTTTCCGATATCTGGAAACACCCGACCACCTACGTGATGTCGGCCATTTACCTGTGCCTGGTCATGGCGCTGACCGGGCTGCTGTTCTGGATGCCGCAACTGATTAAAAGTGCCGGGGTGGCAGACACCTTCGATATCGGCCTGCTGACCATGATCCCGTATTTGGTCGCTGCGGCCGGCAACCTGGTGATTGGCAACAGTTCTGACAAACGCGGCGAGCGGCGCTGGCACATGGCCGGTTGCGCGTTGTTGACCGCCGCCGGTTACCTGTTGTGCGCCTGGTTCCCGGGGCAATTGCTGCCCTTGATGGTCGGCATGAGCATGGTGCTTACCGGGATCATCGCCTGGATGCCAATTTTCTGGACCATACCGCCGCGTTTTCTCACCGGTTTGGCGGCCGCAGCCGGCATTGCCCTGATCAACTCGCTGGGCCAGTTGGGCGGTATTATTGCGCCCTTTATGGTGGGGCGTATCAAGGACCTTAGCGGCTCGGCCACACCGGCTTTGTATGTGCTGAGCATGGTTTGCCTGCTGGCCACGGCGCTGGTGATCTGGGGTATTCCGGCGCGTTACTACCGGGTAAAACCATGACTGTTTCAAGGGAGGCAAGCATGACACCTCATCTGTTGATTTTCAGCCGCGTGTCCTCGGCACAGGTGTTGGCCGAGCTTGAGCAACGCTACCACGTGACGTACTGCCCCGACCCGTTGGGGGCCGATGAAGTGCGTTTCTTTGCGGCCTTGGGCGAGGCTGATGCCCTGATGGGCGCGAGCCTGAAACTGGACCGCACGCTGCTGGAACAAGCGCCAAAGGTCAAAGTGATCGCCAGTGTGTCGGCGGGGTATGACAACTACGACCTGGATTACCTGCGTGAGCGCGGCATTTGCCTGACCAACACCCCGGACGCTGTGACCGAGACCACTGCCGATACGGCGTTCTTGCTGCTGATGATGGCAGCCCGTCGCGCGCTGGAAATGGCCGACCTGGTGCGCAACGGCCAGTGGCAGGAGAAAAACATCCCGGAGTCGCTGTTCGGCACCGATGTGCACGGCAAACGGCTGGGCATTATTGGCCTGGGGCGTATCGGCGCGGCGATTGCGCGGCGTGCCCGGTTCGGCTTTGGCATGTCGATTATCTACAGCGGCCAGTCTGACAAACCGGCGCTGGAGCATGAGCTGGATGCGCAACGGGTGGCGCTGGAGCAACTGCTGGCCGAGGCGGATTTCATTTGCGTGTGCGTGCCGTTATCCGATGCAACCCGTCACCTGATCGGGGCCCGTGAGTTTGGTTTGATGCGTCAGCAGAGCATCTTTCTGAACGTGTCCCGTGGGCCGGTGGTGGACGAGGCGGCCTTGATCGATACGCTGCAACGGGGAGGGATTCGAGCGGCGGGGCTGGACGTGTTTGCCCAGGAGCCGTTGCCCGCTGACTCACCGTTACCGGGCTTCAGGCAGGTGTGTGCGTTGCCGCATATTGGCTCGGCCACCGTTGAGGCGCGAGCGTTGATGGCCCGCACTGCGGCTGACAATCTGCACCGCGTTCTGCGCGGCGAGCCCCCCCTTAACCGCGTGGTGTAAGCCAGGTCCGGGCTGTTGGTAACGGAGTACCGCAGCCCGCACGGGTTTTTATTTTTAGATACCTGCACAAGGTTGGCGCACTGGCACCGACCGACTCCTTCTACGTGCAGGTATTGCCCCTATGACTGTTCCGGTTGCTCCTCCGTCATCCCTTGGCCGTTTTGAACTGCTCAAGCAGAGCCTCTTCCATCAATTCGATGGCCGCCCCACGCTACGCGCGGTCATTGCTAGTGCGCTGGATAAGGCCCTTAGGCAGCACTTTACAGGCCTGTTCGATCAACTTCGCGTACCGCAGTTACAGATTGTCTGGGCCGTTGATTCCAATGAAAAGCCTTTGCCTGCGCTGCGCGCGGTGCCGCTGCTGGACGCCATGCTTGAGCATATCGCCGTCGGCACACCGTTGAATTACAGCTACTACGAGCCAACACAATGCTATGTGGTGCGTTTGGCCGAGGGTGAAGTACTCAGTGCTCATACCCCTTCATTCCTGTACATACCTACGGTTGAACGGGCGATGCGGCAGGTGTTGCAGCACTGGGTCTGGTCATTTAAGCAGGCGTTGCTGGACTTCTGGAACCAGCCTGTGCCCGGCTATCGGAGCCGCACCTTGTGGTTGGGACAATGGCTGGCGGACACCTTGTTGGCGACAGTCAACACCGCACCCGGCCTGAGTGCTGAAGCCGTTGAAGTGGTGCGAGGCATGGTCCGAACGCCGTTGCTGGCCGAACGCCTACGACAGAGGCACTATCAGGAACAGCCCAAGGCGTACTTTGCCCAACTGGTCGTAGAAACGGGTGGCTCGACGATTAACCAACTGGTGCCTGATCTGTTGATCGCGCATGCCGTCAACGGGCAGGAGTACTTGGTGCGGTGCCAACCTTCAGGGCAGGTCGAGGCCTTTACTTCGCTCAGTGCGTACCTGCGTGAGCTGGGCCAAAAAGTGTCACACCGCTACCCGGGTAAAACCCTGACCTGCAAGCGCTATGAACCGGCAGGCCATTGCTTTCAGGTCCAGGCCAGGATCATTCTCAACAACCAAGTGGAAAGTCTCGATGACGTGGCAAAGGCCGCGCCGAGCGATGCCCGTACTTTGGTTCAGTTGGAGCGCCAGTTGCGGGAACTGACAGACCCCAGTGCACTTGTTGATGACAATGAACTGCTGATGTCCGAGCCCTTGGCGCGACTCTACAACGCACTACCCCAGTGGTTGCAGACGGCGGATGCTGTTGAACGCCAGGCCTATCGGTCGCACTTGATCGACCTGGCCGATGTTCACCGCAAGGCGAGTGGGCGCGTGTTCAACGAAGGCATCCCCGACGTGCACGCCTATGCCACGCAGCAGTTGCACCAACAGATGCGTCGGGACCAACCGCTGGCACCGGGGTACAACCCCGACGACCTTGTACTCGACTTTGCGGTGCCCTTCGGACCGTTTGGTACCGCGGGGCAGGTGCATACCGTCAGCTACACCCTGACGGAACTGGCCCTGCAAAACCTGGTGGCTTGGCCGGGCGGCCATATGACCATTCGGCACAAGCACAACCAACTGATTCAAGACTGGTGGCTTACGCCGATGTACATCAGGCTTCTGATCGTGCGCGTCAATATCGGCGGCACCTACCCCCAATTGATTCGTCGCCTGTTGCTGGACGATACAGCCGAGGCCCTGCGTCGCGAGGGTTTGTACGTCGAGCAGTTACGGGCCTCATTGCCTTTACTGGCGCTGGAAATGAAGCTGCAAGGGCAGGGCGGGTTGACGGACTGGGGCCACCGCTGTGTAGCGGCGTTGATGCAGCCCCTTGCCGAGCTTCGTGTGTTGCACGGGCAGCCTGTGTACATCTGCCCGCTTGGCTTTTTGCAGCGCCCTCGCAGCGCCCCGGATTTCGTGGCCAATATGTTCGTCATCGGCACCGGCAACCCGTTGAGCGGGCGGTGTGTGCTGTACCGGCCACTGTTCAAGGAGGCGTTGATTGAATATGCCTCGGTGCAAGAGATGCTGAACGCCTTTACGCACGCCGGCACGCTACGCGACAGTGTGCTGGAATGGTTACCCGGTGCGGTAAGAAATGACTATATCGAGGGGGCCTTTCGCCTTGCGCAGCGTCCTCCACAGGTACAGTTTTTCACCCAGGCGCTGGGTAGTGACTTTAAACATCAGCTGTATACCCGTACCGCCCAGGCGCTGGTGATGCTGGCGGACCGGCAAACGGTTTCGAACGTGGAAAGCCGCTGGGCCAGTCTCAAGGCGGGTGGCTGGTTGCTGCTGAATAGTGTGTTGGGTTCGCCGTGGGTCAAAGGGCCGCTGGCGCTGCTGGGGTGGGTGTTTTTGACCTTCACAGCGGTGCGCCAGGACATTCATGTTTTGGAAAGCGATGACGAGCGGGGTCGTGCGCCTGCCATCATCGACCTGCTGTTCAATATCGCGTTGGTACTGCTGCATGGCGTACAGCGGTCGCCGGGGGGCAGCGCTTCGAAAGAGCAACTACCACCGTGGCAGGAGACTGCGGTGCCCTCCGCTGTGATCGATGTCAATCCGCCGCCTGCCGAGGTCAAGCCCGGGCCGGTGTATTTTCTGGATGTCCCCGTGGGTAATGGCCTTAGCGCGCTGGATTTTACCTGGTTCAATAACCCGCGAATTGACTTTACACCCGCTCAATTGACCTGGCTGGATCGCAATCGCGGCCCTGAAATCGGCCAAACCGAACCTGTCGCCCACGGTGAGCGAAAAGGCTTGTATGTGGTGGGTGGCAAGTGGTGCGCGCAGGTACGAGGCTTCGATTACCAGGTGTCCCTGGAAGACGAAGGCGTGGTGGCGGTCAACCCCAACAACCCCCTGGATACCGGGCCTTGGCTGCGCAGTGACGGGCGGGGCAAGTGGGACTTTGACACGGGCATGTACTTGCGCGGCGGCGGCCCCAAGCGCCGCCAAGCGCTGAATGAGCGGATTGCAGAACGGAAGCGTCAGGTCAGTGAGCTGACAAGCAGGGTGGAAACGTTTGTAAGGGGTGAAAGAGCCACCCTTACCCTGATCGATGAAGCGTTGAACAGGGCCGTGGAGGCCACGCAAGGCGAAAACAGTGAGAACTTTTCATACTTGGAAAAATCACTGCGGCTCAAGTACTTACGCACTGTGCTGGACCGCGCCAAGGTAGACTTTCAGGCGGGGCTGGACAGTGTGTTGGAACGCCACAAATTGAAACCTGATCCGCAGGACCACCAACTCCTCGGCGCGTTTTACCGCTCACTGTGCATGATTTCGACCAATGTGCTGTTTGTTCTGAATGTTTCGGGTGGTCTCTTACGGGAGTTGCACCCGATACTGAGCGTCAGCGAACCCCATGTGCTGGATGCTGAGGACACGGTGCTGCTCAGTGGTTACAAACGTGAGTTACTGACAATACAGATGCAGCAGGTCGAAGAGTTTAAAGTGCTCAAAAATTCGCATACAGCACTCAGGGAGGTGCCGCGTGTAGGGGCCCAAATGGCCAGTGAGCAGTTCATCGGGCAATTCTTTTCGGACGCCAGTGGTGTGGATCGCGAAGGCACGGAAATGGACTTTCAGAACATGGTGCTCAGCAGTCTGCGCGACCTGGTGCCAAAACAGGTGTTCGGTGAGGTCTGGGAGCAGTTGAAAGCCATTATGGACCCGTTGGGTTTCTCTGTAGATGCTCACTCCAGGCTTGCCGACACGGCACTGTTCACCTATCGCGAGCGCATTGAGATTCTGGAGAGTGTGCGCGAGCAGTATGCCAAGGCACATGACGCGTTGGCCCTGTTGCAACTGGAGGTGGGCGATCAATTGAACATGGCTGATTACCATCGGCTGAATGAGGTGCTTGAACGGCTCAGCGCCACGGTGCAGCAGCAACTGGCTCAGGAAATCCGGGAGCATGACGAGTGGCTGCCGGAGCAGCCAAAGCCGTCTTCCTCACAGGGCACTGCGCAGCAAATTATCCGTACCCGCAAACAAGGCGTTCTGATCGGGGTAATCCGTGCTCGTGCGTCAGAGCTGGAGCCGGAAATTGTCGAGGTGATGGCTTCAACTGAGGCGAAGGAGGAGCGTTCACGCCTCACTGAACCCAAAAATCACAAGTTGGTGTTCACCCGCTCATCTGAAAATGCGTGGGAGGAGGTGCAAACGCCTATGCCTCGCCATGAGGGTCGTTCATTGGCAACCATTCGCGGGCAGTGCAATACCTTGCTGGGCAAGCTCGACGAAAAAATCAGGCTGGTGAAGACCTATTCAAGGATCTCACGGTACCCGCTGGAGCTTGAAGAAACCCTGGAAAAGGATGCGCAAAAACTGGACGTGCTGAGCGCTGAAATTGAGCGCACCTTTCCCGATGAGCCGGTGGTGGAGAAACCCAAATCGGGCACCCCGCGTTCCTTGCTCAAGCGCTTGCACGAGGGGGCCGCGCGGTTACGCGAACAGGCTCTCTGGATTCTCAAGTCGGTGCCGCCCACCACACCGGTGGTGGAGTTTTTGTTGAGCAAGGGCGAGGTCAACCTGGTACGCATCGGTCAGCGTGTGGCCTTGAAGGGCGAGCGTCAGGATGTGGTTCAGGAATATGAGGTGCGCACTCAAAAGAACCAGGTGTTGTGGTATGCGCATGTGCATTACCCCGACCTCAGCACGCCTGTTAAATCGCCGACGGCAGCCCATTTCAAACTCAAAAATCAGCGTTACGACAGCCAGGCCAGCCTGGCTGCCAAGGGGCAAGCGGCGACGGTGCATTACGGCAAAATCAGCGAAAAAATGCTCGATGAGCGTTTTTGGCCTTTGGAGGGGTAAACGTCGGTGGCGGGCGTAGGGTTGATGGCCTTTATGGCCTATCATTACGCCTTTCCAACAGGTGATTGATAAATGAACGATTCAAGCCAGACCTTGCCCATGGCCCTTCAAACCAGCGACATGCTGGTGATTGACGGGCTGCATGCCTGGGATTTTTCTCTGGATGAGCAGCAATTGTTGATCAAATGCATGGACGGGCGGGCTGAGAAGCGTTGGGTGTTCACCCCGGCGCAACTGGATGCGGCGGTGTTTGACGACAGCCTGCAAAGCTGGGTGCTGAACGGTGACGCGGGTGAGCACCGTCTGGTGTGCTTGAGTGCAATCAGCGGGAGCAATGATGACGACGATACAGAGGTGGCGGTTGAGGCTTAAATGGTTGCCCTTGTTGATGGCTTCCGGCTTTGGCGCGTTGTCGGCTCCGGTGTGGGCCGACAACGAACTTGACCTGTTGGTCGGCTCGTACACCCAGGGCAAGAGCCAGGGCCTTTACCGGCTGCAATTTGACCCCCGCACCGGGCATATCACGCCTGCGCCGCGGCAAGTGTTCAAGGCGGCCAACCCTTCCTGGCTGACCTTGAGCAAAGACCGGCAACGGTTGTTTGTGCTCAATGAAAATGCCGATAAGGGGGCGGCCACCAGCCTGGCGATTGCCCCTGAAACCGGGCATTTGAGCCTGGTCAACCAGGTTGGCACGCAAGGCGAGTCGCCTACCCATTCCAGCCTGAGCGCTGATGAGCGCTACCTGTTTGTCGCCAACTACGGCGCTAACACTGACCCGGGTGGCAGCCTGGTGGTGCTGCCGATCAACGCCGAAGGGCAACTGCAAGCTGTGACGCAGGTGAGCCGTCACGCCGGCAGTTTGGTCAACCCTGCCCGGCAATTGGCTTCGCATGTGCATTCGGTGGTGTCTTCCCCGGACGGCCGGTTTGTGTACGCCAGCGACCTGGGTGCCGACACCGTGTTCGTGTACCGCTACGACCCCGCGGCCAACCCTGAGCAGCCCCTGGTCCCCGCCACGCCACCCGCCGTTGCCCTGCCGCCCGGCAGTGGGCCGCGCCACTTGTTGTTCGCCCCGGACGGCAAGCACGCCTACCTGACGGCAGAAATGAGCGCGCAAGTGTTTGTGTTCGACGTCGAAAACGGTCAGCTCAAACAGCGTCAGGTTGTGGAGCTGGCGGCGGGCCAACCGGCGCAAAACCGTGCAGCGGGGGCGTTGCATGCGTCGGCTGATGGTAAGTACCTGTACGTCAGCAACCGTGGCAAGGCCAATGAATTGCTGGTCTTTGCCATCGACCCGGGCAATGGTGAGTTGACGCACATCCAGCGCCGCTCGGTGGATGGAGACCATCCCCGCGAATTCGCCCTGAGCCCCGACGGCAAGTTCCTGTTGGTCGCCAACCAGATGAGCAACGCTATTGTGGTGATTGAACGGGATCCGGTTTCAGGCCTGTTGGGCAACACCGTACAAACCCTGCCAATGGGTTCGCCGTCAGACCTGCTATTCATTAAGCGGGCGTGAGGGGGGCCATCCATGCGACTGCCGGTGTGTAGTCGATGATGAGCTTTGAGAGGCTGCGTGCGGCGTGATGCGGCACGCAGTCGTCGCGAAACCGGCGATGCGGTACACCCGGGATTCAGGTTTGCGCGTGCTGCGCAACCGATCGCAGCCTTTGGCAGCGACTACAGGGTTGTGCTGCTTTCGACTATGCGGGCGGCGGGCCCGTCGGCCGGGCCGACCATGGCGTAGTTGTAGCCTGGGCCTGACCAGTAGTCGGCCTGCAAGTCGCCGTCCCTGCGGCTGCCCCGTGGCAGCAGGCTGTTCTGCGGGCCCGGTGGGCGGATGTAAAAGCTGATGCGTTCGCCGCTGGCGTTGGTGTACAGCACCATGGCGGCCGGGCCTTGGTCGGTGGACAGCAATCGGCTGCTGACCGCCTGAAACCCTGCACCGGACAAGTCCGGCAAGCGTTCGGCCCGGCTGAAGTAGCGGTCCACCCAGGCTTGCATGGCGGTGTCTTGTGTCACGTTGTAGTCCGCGGGCAATACGCCCTGTTCGGCAAACATGCGGTGCGCCACCAGGGCATCGGTCATGGGCAGGTTGCTGGCCAGCAGTGTCATTTGCCGGGCCTGCCAGCCCCCCAGCCCCCCCACGCTCACGGCAATCAATAACACCGCCGCCGTGGCCCATTGCCGATGGGTTTGCCGACGTTGGCGCTGGCGGATGGCCGCCGGGTCGAGCGCCGGGTTGTCGGGCTGTCGCAAGGTGTCGTGCAGGGCGGCGCGCAAGGCTTGGGCGTCACGTTGCCAGGCCTGCACTTGAGCCGCGACCTCAGGGTGTGTGTGCAAGTAATGCTCAACCTGCTGGCGCTCGGCGTCGCTTAGGGCATGGTCGATATAAGCATGCAAATCCCGTTCACTGGGCGGTGTGGTGATCATTTGAGTCTCCGCAGGGCGGGGCGGGTGATTTCGCCTTCGCTGAGTTGGCGCAGGGCCTGGCGCGCGCGTGACAGCCGCGACATTACCGTGCCGATGGGCACGTCGAGAATATCGGCCACTTGCTGGTAGCTTAAGCCTTCGACCGACACCCACAGCAGCAGCGCCCGTTGTTCAGTGTTCAACTGGTCGAACGCGGCGAGGGCCGACTGGGCGAGCACCGTGCGTTCGGCCGAAGGTTGGGTATCGTCACGCCCGCTGATGAAATCGAGCATCCGCGCATAGCGGCGGGAGCGTCGGTGCTGGTCGAGAAACTGGCGGTACAAAATGGCAAACAACCACGCCCGCAAGTCCCCCTCGGGCCGCTTGCTATCCAGGTGGGTGAGGGCACGTTCCAGGCAAGCTTGCACCAGATCATCCGCGTTGCTGGCGTGGCGGGTCAACGACAGGGCAAAGCGCCGCAGGTTGGGGATGAGTTCGCGCAGTTGCTGGTCAAATGAGGTCATGGTGCCCTGCACGGTGTGGGTCAGTCGGTGTTTGATCTACAGACGACCCGGCGGGCGGGTTATTCCCGGTGGTCGAAAAAAAAGACTGAAAAAATAATCGCAACCACCCGGGAATAAGCTTCGATGGGCTACGTCTTATTGGCCTATCCCCCAAACGGCCTGTGGCCCTGGAGTGTTATATGGTAGATCAATTGCCGCCCGGACGACCCGCCAGGCCTGCGTTGAGCCGTGCCAGCGTGATGTGGCGGCTTGCGGGCATCGGTGCGGTGGTCGCTGCACTGGCCGCAGCGTTTTACTACGTCAACGGCACGCTGGACTCACAGCGCTTGCGCCCCAAAACCCTGGTCGATGCGCTGGAACATAACAACGGCGTGCACCCGGGCTATCGACGCAATCATGCCAAAGGCCTGTGCGTGGCCGGTTACTTTGACAGCACGGGCGCTGCGCAAAGCCTGTCCCGCGCGCAAGTGTTCGAACCGGGGCGCACGCCCGTGCAAGGGCGGTTTGCTTTGCCCAGTGGCAACCCGTATGCCCCGGACAGCAGTGTGCCGATCCGCAGCCTGGCGCTGCGATTCACCCAAGCTAACGGCCAGCAATGGCGCACGGGCATGAACAGCATGCCGGTGTTCCCGGTGGGCACGCCCGAGGCGTTCTATCAAATGCTGCAGGCGGGCGCACCGGACCCGGCCACCGGCAAACCCAACCCCACGGCCATGCCGGCGTTCTTTGCCGCTCACCCGGAAACCGCCGCGTTTTTACAGTGGGTCAAAACGGCCAAACCGTCCGCCAGTTTCGCCACCGAACGCTACAACGGTATCAACGCCTTTTACCTGGTGAATGCGGCGGGGCAACGTCAGGCCGTGCGCTGGAGCGTAGTGCCCGAGGGGCAAGACGCTGCCGGTACCGGTGCCCCGAACGATGCGGATTACCTGCAGCAGGATCTGGTTCGGCGGTTGGCGGCGGGACCATTGAAATGGCAACTCAACCTGACCCTGGCCGAGCCGGGCGACCCCACCGGCGACGCGAGCAAAGCCTGGCCGGACGGTCGCACCGTGATCAATGCGGGCACCCTGGTTGTGCAGCGTGCCCACGCGCAGAACAACGGCGATTGCCGCGACATCAACTACGACCCCCTGATTTTGCCCGACGGCATTGAAGGCTCGGACGATCCATTGCTGGCGGCCCGCTCGGCGGCCTATTCCAGCTCATACCAGCGCCGTACCCGTGAAGTTGATCAGCTACCTCAGGAGCCCCGCCCATGAGTGCTTCCCCCTCGCATTTCGCCCCTGTGGCGCGTTTACTGCACTGGCTGATGGCCGTGATGATGATTGCCATGCTGTTTATCGGCGCGGGGCTGGCGGCCTCGGTTTCCGAGCGCCATACGTGGTTGTTGAACCTGCACAAACCGCTGGGCATTGCGATCCTGCTGCTGGTGGTGGTTCGCCTGATCGTGCGGTTCACCACCCGGCAGCCCGCACTGCCCGCCGACTTGCCCTGGGTTCAAGTGTTGGGGGCCAAGCTGTCGCATAGTGTGTTGTACGGGTTGATGTTCAGTTTGCCGTTAGTGGGGTGGGCAATGATCTCGGCGGCCGGCGACCCGGTGATGTTGACCCACAGCCTGCAATTGCCATCGATAGTGCCCGCCAATGCCAGCGTATTTGCCCGCTTGCGCCAGGCGCATACCTTTTTGGCGTACTTACTGTTCTTTACCGTATTGCTGCACCTGGCGGCGGCGCTGTACCACGGCTGGGTCCGCCGGGATGGCGTGCTCGACAGCATGCTGCGCAAACCCCGAGGCTGAAAGATCGCGAGCAATCGAGCGTCGATCGGCTGCTCCTACAGGGCGTTTTACCACGGCTGGATTCGCCGTGATAAACCTCGGAACTGAATGAGCCCTCTGTAGGCACGAGTTTGCTCGCGAGCTTTTCAGGCCCTCACACGGTCATTTGACTTCCACGGTGCTGAGCCCGTTGCCCTGGCGCTTGACCTGGATTTGCACGGGGATGCGTTCGTGCATCTCCTGAACATGGGAAATCACGCCGACTTTACGGCCCTGGGCTTGCAGGCCGTCGAGGGCGTCCATCGCCAGTTGCAGGGATTCAGGGTCGAGGCTGCCGAAGCCTTCATCGATAAACAGCGATTCGATTTTTAACGTGCTGGAGGCCATTGACGCCAGCCCCAGGGCCAAGGCCAGCGACACCAAAAAGGTTTCACCGCCGGACAGTGAATGCACGGAACGCAGTTCGTCGCCCATTTCGGTGTCCATCACCAGCAGCCCCAACAGGCTGCCGCCGCGTTTGAGGCGGTAGCGGCGCACCAGTTGGCGCAACTGGGCGTTGGCGTGGTGCACCAGCAGGTCGAGGTTGTAGGCCTGGGCGATTTTGCGGAATTTATCCCCCGTGCCTGACCCGATCAGGTCGCTGAGCCGTGCCCATCGCTGCCATTCGTCATTGGCCTGGTGGATGCGTAGGCTCAGGGCCTGGTTGGCCTGTTGGCGGCGTTCATCTTCACGCTGGCGAGCACGCAGTTCGGCGCTGTGCTGTTCGCTGGCCGCCAGTTGCCCGTGGACCTCCAACAGGGCGGCTTCGAGGGCGTCGCTGTCGAGGTTGCCGTTGGCCTGGGCCTGATGCTGTTGCAGGCGCTGCTCGCGTTCGTGCAACAAAACACGGGCTTGCTCGACGGCTTTTTCACTGGCCTGCAAGGTCTGGCGCAGTTCGCGCACGCGGGCTTCGTCATGGCCGAGCAAGTGTTGCAAGCGCTGATCGTCCAGCCCGGGATGCTGCGCCCGCCACCCGGCAACCTGTGCGCTTAACGTGGCGTGTTCCTGTTGCAGCGTATGCAGCCGCGTCTGTTGCGCCTTGAGTTCGGCGGCCAATTGAATCAACTGGCTCGCGGTGGCCTGGAGCGCTTCGCTGGCCTGAGCCTGGGCGTGGCGGGTGTGTTCGACGGCCTGTTCAAGCTGCTGCTGCCAGACCTCTGCGCTGGCGTAGTCACCGAGCAGGCTTTTGAGGCTTTGCTCGCAGGCCTGTTGCTGGGTGGCTGATTCGGCCACCTGCTGGTGCAGGCTGTCCCGTTGTTGCAGGTGGTGGGCCTGCCGGTCTGTTTCGCGCTCGATTTTCTGGGCGCGTTCAGTGTGCTCGGCCTGTTCGTCACGCTGCTGTTCCAACTGCGTCAGGCGCTGGCTGACCTGTTGATCCAGGGCCATGAAACAGGCGGAGGGCGTGTCGCACAGGGCCGCAAAGGTGGTCGCGGGCAACAGGCCCTCAAACGCGTCCTGCTGCTCTTTGAGTTGCTGAGCATCGGCCTTGAGGTGCACCTGTTGCTCGGCCAATTGGCGAGTGGCCTGCTGGTGGGTGTCGGTGCTGCGCTGGATGTGCTGTTGCAGGCCGGCGGCTTCTTTTTGCAGGTCGAGCAGCACGTTCTGGCGCGCTTCGTCCTGGCTGATGCTGTGCTGCAATTGGCTCAGACGCTGGTTCAGCCATGATTCGCGCTGGGTCGGGGCCTGGGCTTGCCACTCGGTGAAGCGCGGGTGCGCTTCAAGGTGCGGCACCAACGCCTGCTGCTCTTGATGGAGGTGCTCGTGTTGCTGCAAAAATTCTTTTTGCTGGGCAATCAGCCCGCCGACTTTTTCACGTAATTGCGTCAGGGTTTCCTTGAGCCCATCGACCTCCTGGCGGGCGTTGGCTTCTTCCTGTTCGTCATGACGGCCGAGGCTGTGCAGCAGCCCTTCGGGCTGGTGGTACGGGTGCTCGTGGCTGCCGCAGACCGGGCACGGCTGCTCGTCCAGCAACTGCCCGCGCAGTTCTTCAACACTGGCGCTGCGCGCCAGCCGCTGGCGTTCCAGCAATTGGCGAGTGGTGTGCAGCGCCTGTTCGGCCCGTTCCAGCCGGGCTTTGGTCTGAATGCCTTGTTGGCTGAGGCGCTCGCGCTCCTGCTGAACACTGAGCTGTTTGTGTTGCACGTCTTGCAGGCGGGTGTCCAGCGCCTGCTGGCTGGCGCACAGGCGTTGCAGGTCTTCGAAGGCGCGCTGCTGCTGGCGGTTGGCAGTGAGCAGGCTGGCCAAGGTTTGCACTTGTTCGTTGATGGCCTGGGGTTCGGCCTGAGCCTCCTGGAACAGAATTTCCAGGGTGTTGCGCAGGGCGTTGAGCTGTTGCGCGGCTTCGGCGGCGCGCTGCTCAAGGGCGGGCAACTCCTGCTGGCCGGTGTGCAGGGTGTTGCTCAGGCGCACCAGCTGTTGCAGCCGTGAACGGTAAGCGTCCCAGGCCCCGGCCAAGGGGGCCAGTGCGTGGCTCTGTTCCAACTGCGTGGCCAAGGCCGCGAGCTGCGCCGTGCCGTGTTGTTGGCGGTCGATCAGGGTGTTCAGTGCCTGCTGGCCGTCACGGCACGCCTGTTCGGCGTGCTGCTTGAGCGCCTGCTGTTGGCTGAGTGTGTCATTCAGGCGTGTGAGGGTGGCCTGTTCCAGATGGGCCTGTTGCAGGCGCGGGGCGTTGTCGCGTTGTTGCGCTTGCGCCTGGCTGGCAGCCTGTTCTGCCGCTTCAAGCGCCTGTTGCAGATGGCTTTGGCGCTGGGTCAGGTCGGCGTGCTGGCGGGTTTGCGCTGCAATCTGCTCGGCCAGCGGCGTCCGTTGCGCGTCCAGCTCGGCCAGCCGGGCGAACTGATGGCGCTGTGGGGCCAGTTGCTCCAGCAGGTCGAGGGTTTCACGCGGCTCGGCCTGGGCCTGCCAATGGTTTTGCGCCTGTTGCAGCTGCTCGGCGGCACTGAGCTGTTGCGCCTGTAATTCGTGCAGGGCCTTGAGCCAGGTGTGCTGCTGTTCCAGTTGCTTGAGCTGCACCTGTTGCTGTTTAAGGTGCTGTTGGGCCTGGGCGTGCTGCTGGTCCAGCTCGGCACGGGCCTCGGGTTCCAGCGGCGTGAGCCCTACCGCCTGGTCTTGCAACAGCTTGTGGGCTTCCTTGGCCTCTTTGGCCTTGTCGAACGCGCGCTTGCCCAGGCGCGTATAGAGTGCGGTGTCGGTGAGCTTTTCCAGCAGTTCGCTGCGCTCGTTGTCGTCGGCCTTGAGAAAGGCGCTGAACTCGCTTTGGGCGAGCATCACCGCGCGGGTGAACTGTTCGAAGTTCAGCCCCAGGCGCGCTTCGAGCTGGACTTTGTAATCGCCTTTCTGGCTGGCCAGCAGTTGGTCGCTGTCCAGGTCGCGCAGGCTCTGGCGGCTGGCCTGAAGCTTGCCGGTGGCTTTTTCACGGGCGCGATTGGCCTCCCAGCGGGCGCGGTAACGACGGCCGTCGATGCCCAGGAAGTCGACTTCGGCAAAGCCTTCGCCGGTGCCTCGGCGCAGCAGGGTGCGCGGGTCGCCGGTGGCGATTTCACCGTCGGCATCCGGCACCTTGGCGTCACGGCCGGTGTTGTTCAGGCGCGGTACGGCCCCGAACAGAGCCAGGCACAGGGCGTCAAGCAAGGTGCTTTTACCGGCACCGGTCGGCCCGGTAATGGCAAACAACCCGGCACTGGCCAGCGGCTCGGCGGTGAAGTCCAGCTCAAAGGGGCCGGCCAGCGAGGCAAGGTTTTTCAGGCGAATGGCGAGGATTTTCATGGCTGTTCACCTTCCAACTGCACGTCTTGCACCAGCACGGCAAAGTCCTTGAGCGTTTGTTCGCAGGCTTCGCTGCCGTAGCTGTCCAGCCAGGCGCGGCTGAACAGTTCCTGGGGGGTCAATTGGTCGAGGTCGATCAGCCCGGCACTGCCGTCATCGCTCGTGCTGCGGCCCGCCCCGGCGTATTCGGCGCTGATGCGCACCAGCCGCACCGACTTGCCTTGCAGGGCCGTCTCGATTTGCTGGCGCAGGTCGGGTTGCGGCTCGTCCAGCACCACGCGCACTTCAAGCCATGGCTGGCGCTGGGTGTCAGCCAGCAGGTCGACGTCGGGCAACTCGGCCACTTGCTCAAGGATCGCCGCCAGCGGTGCCGGGCCCATGCGTTGCAGGTTGACGGCGCGAGGAATCACGCGTGGCTCGACGCTGACCAGGGTTTCGCCGTCCAGCCGCACGTCGAGAATCTGGTGCACGTAGCCGATTTCGGAGAACGACAGCGGGATCGGTGAGCCGCAATAGCGGATGCGCTCTTCACTGTTGACCCGCTGCGGCTTGTGCAAATGCCCCAGCGCGACATAGCTGATGCTGGGGCCGAACAGGCTGGCGGGCAGGGCTTCGGCGTTGCCGATGATCAGGCTGCGCTCGGAGTCTTCTGAGACGGAACCGCCCGCCATATGGGCGTGGCTGATGGCAATCAGCGCCTGGCCGGGCTGGCGCTTGGCAGTGGCTGCCGCGATCAGCCATTCATGCACCTGGCCAATGCCACGCAGGTAGTCATCGCCCAGGTGCGCGCCAGTGACTTCGGCGGGGCGCAAGAAGGGCAGTGCCAGGCACCAGGCGGCGATGGCACCGCTGGCGTCAGGCAAGGGGATCAGCAGGCGTTCGGCGTCCAGTTGCCCATCGTCGAGCCACAGCACCCGGCCCAGTGCATGGGCCCGCAAGCGGCGCATCAACGGTGCGGGCAGTTCGATGCGCGACCCCGAGTCGTGGTTGCCGGCGATCATCACGATGGTCAGTGTGGGGTGTTGCTCGTGGGCGCTGACGATAAAGTCGTACAGGCGTTCCTGGGCTTTGACCGAGGGGTTGACGGTGTCGAAGATGTCCCCGGCAATCAGCAGAACGTCCGGGCGTTCACTGGCCAGCTGGGCGAGTAGCCAGGCCAGGAAACAGGCGTGTTCGAAGTCGCGTTCCTGGCCATGGAGGCTTTGCCCCAGGTGCCAGTCGGAAGTGTGAAACAGGCGCATGAGAGAGTCCGTAAAAGTGTCCCCGTAGGAGCGAGCTCGCTCGCGATCTTTTGATCTTTAAAAAATCGCGAGCAATCGAGCGTCGACCGGCTGCTCATACAGGGCAGAAATTATTTGGGGTAGAGCGGCGGCAGGCTGCTGGGCTCACTGCCTGTCTCTTGTTCGCGTTCGGTGGCCGGGATGCTGCCGATGGCTTTCCACAGTTCTTCACCTTGCCAGTACTGGCCGGTTTCGCTGTACAGCGCGCCATTGAGCCCGTCGAGGGCGTCCGAAAGCAGTACAAAGCGGGCGGCCATATCCGCCAGGGTTTCCGGTTGTTGCCGGGCCCAGGCGTCCAGCGCCTGGCGAGTGGCCTGGGGGTCGTTGGCCAGGCACGCACGTTTGAGGTCATCGAGCAGGCTGCGCGGGCTGGGTCCGGTTTGTGCTGCACGCAAAATGGCCGGTTGCCGGCGGGCGCGCCACCACAAGCCAACGCCGGCCAGGGTGGTGCAGGCGAAAAACAGGGTGCTCAGTTGCCAGAGCCACAGCGGCGAGGTGGCCGTGAGCGACGAGGACGCGGCGTTGACCTGTGTTTCGACGGCCTGATTCGGGTTGGCCGCCACCTGCAACGTGCGGGCGGGCAAGTAAGTGCGCTCCAGGCGGTCGACATGGGTGTTCCACCACACCACTTCCACGGCGGGCAGCTCGACTTGGCCGACGCGCGTAGGCACCAGGGCTTCGCGTTCTTCGCGGCTGCCAATCAAACCGTTTTCGGTGATCTGGTTGCTCAGTTGTGGCATGTCGGGGTAGCGCCGCAAGCTGTTGACGTCGGTGGCGGGCAGGGCCGGCAATTGTGCGCTGGACAGGCCTTCGGCCTTGAGCGTGAGGGTGCGGGTCAGCGAATCTCCGACCTGGCAATGGTCGGGCTCGGGGTTCCAGGTCTCGCTGAGGCTCAAGCTGCGGGCCGGCAACCACGGCGCGGTGGCCGGGTAGTTCTCCGGCTTGGGCTTGACGTTGAGGGTGACCTCGGTGGAACTGATGTGCACCAGTTTGCCCGGTTTGGGGCCCAGCGGGGCCGGGGTGCTGGCGGGTTGGCTGTCGACCTGGGTGGCGCTGAAGGTTTGCGCCGGGATGACCAGTTCGCCGCTGTGCTGCGGGTACACGCCATAGCGCACTTCAATCACGCCGTGGCGCACGCCGTTGATCATTTTCTCGTAGGTGCGCGGCTCGCCCAGTTGCTCAACGAGGGCGTCGGGCACGTGCATCGGGGTCAGGCTGCTGTCGTCGTAGAGTGCCACTGAGTGGTAGAGGCGCAGGGTCAGAATGGCCTGGGCCTGGACGTACACGCTGGGCTGATCAAGGCTGACTTCGCTGAAAATCGGGGCCAGCTCGCTGTCGCTGGTGGCACCTTGGGTGACGGTCAGCGTGATCGGCAGGCTGCGGGAGTCGCCCACTTGCAACGGCGGCAACGTCAGCGTGCCGGTTTGCCGGGGTTGCAGGGTGATGATCCAGCGGGTGCCGGCTTTATTACTGTCACTGAGGTTGGTGAGCTGGTTGACCTGGCGGGTGCCGCGCACTTCGAACAGGTTGTCCAGTGGGGCCAGGTCCGGTTTGCCAAATTGCGTGGCGTCGGTGGACTCCAGAGTCAGTTCCAGGGTTTCGCCCAGGTTGAGCTGATCGCGGTCGACACTGGCCACCAGGCCTTCGCCATGGGCGCTCAAGGACCAGCTGCATAGCAAGAGAAGCAGGGCGCAGATGCGGTTCATTGGGGCGTGTCCTGATGCTGCTGTTGTTCGTACCAGAATTTGCGTCGCAACAGTTCGCTGGGGTTGTCAGGGATCTGTCTGAGCCATTGTTCCAGCGCCTGGCGGTGTTCGTCATCGAGGGTGTCGGACGTGGCGGCAGGCGGCGCGGTGGTGGGTTCATCGGGTTCGTCACCCGGCTCGGCGGTGTGCGGTGACGGTTGGGGTGCGTCGTCGCTGCCGGCCTGTGCGGCGGGGTCGGTGGCCGTCACACTGTGTTCCTGGGGTTGCTGCTCGCCGCTGGCGCTGCTGGTGCCGGTGCTGATGGACGGCTCGGGCTCGTCAGGCGGTTTGGCGTCGGTGTTGGCGGGCGGCTCGGGGGTGTTGTCGACGCGTTGCTGTTCAAGCAACTGCTCGACCAAGGCTTTGTTGTGTGCGGCTACCTGCAGGTCCGGTTGCCGTTCCAGGGCTTGCTCGTAGGCATCGATGGCGGCTTCGAGTTCACCGTTCATGGCCAGGGCGTTGCCGCGGTTGTAGTGGGCGCTGGCGGTGTTGGCTTCGGCGAAGCGCTGGGCGGCACCGGCATAGTCGCCCGTCTGGTAGAGCGCAATACCTTGCCACTGCACGTCTTCAAAGTGCTGTGCCGCTTGCAGCGGTTTTTTTTGTTCCAGCAAACGCTGGCCCTGTTGGTCGGGGCGCAGCCAGAGGTCGGTGAAGCTCAGGGCATAGCTGGGTTGGGGCAACATAAACAATAGCGGTAAACAGAACAGCCAGCCCCGGCGCCCGGCACACGCGGCCAGCAGCAACAGGGGCAGCAGCAACCAGTAACCCTGATCGGCCCATGTGTCGAGGCGCAGGGTCTGGCCGTCTTCCCGCACCCGAGAAGGCCCTTCCAGCAGGCCCAGGCCGCGCAAGTCGTTGTCATCGAGCCGCGCCTGACGATAGCGACCGTTTACGTCCCGGGCGAAGGCTCGCAGGCTGGGGCTGTCGAGGCGCGGCAACAGAATCGCGCCCTGTTCGTCCTTGAGCAGTTGGCCGCTCTCGTCCATGACCGGCGCCCCTTCACGGCTGCCGACGCCGAGCATCAGCAGTTGCGGCGCGTGGCCACTCAAGGCCTCGCGGATGCCGTTGCGTTCTTGTTCGGACAGCGCCGAGGTAATCAACAGCAGGCGGCCTTGCCCCAAGGCACCCTGATCCAGCAGTTCAACGGCTTTGGCCACCGCGAGGTCAGCGCGATGGCCCGGCTGCGGCATGATCGAGGGTTTGAGGGCTTCGAGCAGGTTACGGCTGGTGGCCAGGTCGTCGGACAGCGGCACCAGCGTGTGGGCGCTGCCGGCGTACACGATCACGGCCGTTTGCGCATCGGCGCGGCTTTGCAACAGGTCGTACAGCTTGCGCCGGGCCTGCTCCAAGCGGTTGGGCGAGGTGTCGGTGGCGAGCATGTCGGGGGTGAGTTGCAGCATCACCACCAGCGGGTCGACGGGTTTTTGGCTGACCTGTTCAAGGCGTTGCCAGCTCGGCCCGGTCAGTGCCAGCACGGCCAGCAGCCAGGCCAGCCCCAGCAGCACCCACGGCGACTTGCGGTCACGGCTGTCGCCGGCGCTGAGCAAGGCCTGATGAAACGCTTTGGGCAGGATCATCTGCCAGCGCCCGATGCGCTTTTTGCGGTGCCAGAGTTTCCACAGCAATACGCTGAGCAGCGGCAGGGCCAGCAGCCACTCGGGGCGCAACGCGTGGGGCCACAGCGCGTTCATCGGCGTGTCCGCAGGCGCAGGCGTTTGAGCCGGCTGCGCCAGTGGGTGTGTTGTTGCACGACGTGTTCCTTGCTGAGCCAATGGCGCAGCGGGTGGTTGGGCCAGCGTTCGCGGATGACCAGCAGCACGCTCAGCAGCAGGGCACCTGCCAGTGGCCAGGGGTAGAGTGCGCGCGTAGGGCGCGCCTGAGTGGGTTGCTGAGCCACGGGTTCGAGTTGGTCGAGGGTGTCTTTGATCGCGGCCAGTTCCTGACCATCACGGGCGCGGAAATACTGGCCGCCGGTGATCTGGGCAATGTTCTGTAGTTCGGCTTCATCCAGATCCACGCCGGGGTTGAGGCCGAACACGCCTTGGGCGCTGCTGTCCTGGGGGTCGGCACCAATGCCGATCGGGTAGATCCGCACGCCTTCCTCGGCTGCCAGCCGGGCGGCGGTCAACGGGGCGATCTGGCCGCCATTGTTCGCGCCGTCCGTGACCAGAATCAGCACGCGACTCTGCGCCGGGCGTTGGCGCAGGCGTTTCAGGGCCAGGCCGATGGCGTCGCCAATGGCCGTGTTCTTGCCGGCAATACCGATGCGCGCTTCGTCGAGCCAGGTACGCACGGTGTGGCGGTCGAAAGTGAGCGGTGATTGCAGGTACGCCTGGCTGCCGAACAGGATCAAGCCCACGCGGTCACCTTCACGGTTTTCCAGAAAGTCCCCGAGCAGGGTTTTCACCAGGTCAAGGCGGGACAGGTCTTCGTTTTGCCAGTGCATGTCCGGGAAATCCATGGAGCCCGACACATCCACTGCCACCAGCAGGTCGCGGCCACTGGCGGCAATCGGCAGCGGTTCACCGAGCCATTGCGGGCGAGCGGCGGCCGTTAACAGCAGCAACCAGAGCAACCAGTACGGCGCTTGCTGGCGCCAGGAGGGCAACGTGCTGCGGGCCTTGCGCCGGGCCAGCTCTTCAAGGTCGGCTAAAAAGCTGACCTTCAGCGCGGCTTCGCCACTGTCGGCGGGCGGCAGGATGCGCCGCATCAACCACGGCAGTGGTAGCAGGGCGAAGAGCCAGGGCCAGGCGAACTCAAACATGTTTGCGAATCCAGATCTCTACCGCTTGATTGAGCCCGGCGATGGCCTTGTCATCGAGTGTGCACTCGGGTTTGTAAGCGCCTTCGACCAGTACCATCCAGCGGGTCAGCCCGGCGGCCGGGCAGCGGTTGTCCAGAAACGCCAGCCATTTGCGGCCATTGAGCGTGTGGCTCTGGCTGTAGGGGTAATGGTTGCGGCACAGGCGTTTGAGCAAGCCGTTGAGTTGCTGCAGCCAGGCCCCGGCGTGTGCGCCGTCGTAGGGTTTGGCAAAGCGCGCGAGTTCTTCGAGGGCGGCCATGCGCACCGGGTCCAGCGGCTGCTCGACAGGCTCAGGCGGTTGTCGGCCCGGCAGGTAACGGCGCAGCCACCACAGGCCGCCAGCCACGGCGGGGATCAGTACCAGCAGCAGCCACCAGCCCGGTGCGAACGGCCATATGCCAATGGCGGGAGGGTCAATCAGCGGGTGCAAGTGCTCAAGGCCTTTCATAGCGGTTTGCCGGGACGTTTGGCGTTCAGGTATTCACGCAGTTGTTCGATCATTTCGCTTTGGGTGCTGAGGGGCATCAACAGCACCCGTAATTTTTGCGCCAGAAGCTCCCAGCGGGCAATACGCGCCTCCGCTTGGGCGCGGTAGGCTTGGCGCACATCATAGCTGAGCGTGTCCAGTTCCAGTTGGGCACCGCGTTCGGCAAAACGCAACAGCCCGGCGGCGGGCAAGGCGTGGTCAAGGGGATCGGACAGCGGTAGCAGGATCAGGTCGCAGTGACGGGACAGCAGGCTCAGTTGCTGCTCGGCGGCATCGGTCAGGGCCCGTTCATCGCAGATGACGATCACGAGGCTGCCGGGGCGCAGCACTTCACGGGCCCGAATCAGGGCCATGCCCAGCGCATCGCGGTCGGACTGCACTTCGGTGTGCAGCGACTGGTTAACCCTTACCAGGCGGTTGAGCAGTTGCAGCAGGCTTTGTTTACTGCGCCGGGGTTTAATCTCGTAATGCTCATGGTCGCCGTACACCAACCCGCCGACACGGTCGTTATGGCCCAACGCCGCCCAGCCGATCAGGCTGGCCGCCTGGGCGGCCAGCACCGATTTGAACATCAGGCCCGAACCGAAAAACAGCCGGCGGCTTTGCTCGGCCAGGATGAAAATCGGCCGCTCGCGTTCTTCATGAAACAGCTTGGTGTGCGGTTCCTGGGTGCGCGCCGTCACCCGCCAATCGATGGTGCGTACATCGTCCCCGGCCTGGTACACCCGCACCTGATCGAAATCGACCCCGCGCCCGCGCAGTTTTGAGTGGTGCAAGCCCACCAGCGGGCTGCGCTGGCCGGGCGAGGAAAATAATTGCACTTCGCGCACCCGATGGCGCATCTCGATCAGTTCGGCGAGGGTGACGCGGATACCGGGTTCGGCGGGCAAGGGGGTGGTCATCGGTCAGGCAACGGCCACGACATCGAGGATGCGCTGCACCACGCGGTCCTGGTCGATCCCGGCGGCTTCGGCTTCGAACGACAAAATGATCCGGTGGCGCAACACATCGAACAGCACCGCCTGAATGTCTTCGGGGCTGACGAAATCACGGCCAGCCAGCCAAGCATGGGCGCGAGCGCAACGGTCCAGAGCAATCGAGCCGCGCGGGCTGGCCCCGTAGGCAATCCAGTCGGCCATTTCGGGGTCGAATTTACCGGGGGTGCGGGTGGCCATGATCAGTTGCACCAGGTATTCCTCCACGGCATCGGCCATGTACAACCCGAGGATTTCCTTGCGCGCCGCAAAAATCGCCTGCTGGCTGACCCGGCGTTCGGGTTTGGTTTCGCCATTAAGGGCTTCGCCACGGGCCTGTTGCAGAATGCGCCGCTCAACCGCTGCGTCGGGGAAGCCGATTTTAACGTGCATCAAAAACCGGTCGAGCTGGGCTTCGGGGAGCGGGTAGGTCCCTTCCTGCTCAATCGGGTTTTGCGTGGCCATCACCAAAAACAGCGGCGACAGCTCATAGGTGCTGCGCCCGACACTGACCTGGCGCTCGGCCATCGCTTCCAGCAAAGCGGACTGCACCTTGGCCGGAGCACGGTTGATTTCGTCCGCCAACACCAGGTTGTGGAAGATCGGCCCCTGCTGGAACACAAAGCTGCCGGTTTCGGGGCGGTAAATCTCGGTACCGGTGATGTCGGCTGGTAACAGGTCGGGGGTGAACTGAATGCGATGGAACTGCGCTTCTATCCCTTCGGCCAATTCTTTAATGGCTTTGGTCTTGGCCAACCCGGGCGCGCCCTCCACCAGCATATGGCCGTCGGCCAGCAAGGCAATCAGCAGGCGGTCGATGAGTTTTTCCTGACCGAGAATCTGCGTTGAGAGAAAGGTTCGCAGCGCGAGCAGCGCTTCACGATGTTCCATCGATGACTGTCCTAAAAAGGAGACCTTGGGCGTAAGAATTATGCCGGGGCTGGGGGCGATACTTTAATCCATTGCAGGCCTGTCGGACTAATGGCTGGGGGGCTTTTTTGCGCAAATAAACGAAATGGACAGGGTTGTTGAGAATGGTACGCATCTGTCTCGCCGGCGAGTGCGTGCTTGGGTGGTCAGAGGTGCGCAAGCAGGGGGCGGGCCTAGAGTGGACGCCTAAGCGGTAGTCGCTATTTAAAGCCGCCAACTATCTGTAGGTGTATTCCTACAGATCTCTAAGCCTATTCTTGCTAATGCGTAGGGTTAGTTTGATGTTTGCTGTAGGTGTTTGTAGGTAAAGTTCGCCGCATGTTGCAAACAACGTAAGTTCTCATCCACGCAATTATGAATAAGGTGAACGATCATGAAAGGCAAATTTAACGGTTCCATGAAAAAAAATCTGACACTCTCGGCCTGTGCATTGGCGATGTTGGCGGCCACTTCAATGCCTGCACTGGCTGAGAGTGTTGAGTTGGCAGTTAAAGGCACTATTATCCCGGCGGCGTGCACGCCTAGCATTACGGGCGAGATTAATTATGGCAATGTGACGGCGGAACAGTTGAGTGCGACTGATTACACCGTACTGGATAAAAAAGAAGTGGACTTCGCGATTAATTGCGACGCGCCGGTCAAAGTGGCTATTAAAGCGATTAATGGGCAGCCAGGCACGGTAGCGGGTGGGAGCTCTGTGGTTACAGATGGCAGTCAAAAATCTCCAGTTGATCTTTTGGGTATGGCAACACCACAAATCGTCGGTTTGGGTGTTGATGAGGGCGATAAAAATATTGGTGGGTATGCTGTTGGTCTGGTTGCCTCAGGGTTGTCAGCGGACGGTCAGGGTTTGACAGTCAAAATAAATCATGATGGGACAGGTCGCGACTGGGGCATCACTAGTGGTGATATTGTTTCTTTATTTGTGAATACAGTCACTCACTCTATTTACTCATGGTCGGCTTCACCTGGCGCTAATCCAGGTGCAATTAAAGACCTCACTGGCAAGTTGGCAGTGCAGGCGTATCTGAACAATACTGATGAACTTAAGGTTGATAAGGCCATCCAGTTGAACGGCTTGACCACGATTGAATTGGTTTACTTGTAAGTGTGTGGGTCGCGTTATAGATTGAATATTGTTCTGTGGCGCGACCCACGATTCTCCGTTTTAATGAACTTATCTTGATTTGACTGTAAAAACGGCATTGCCGGTTTTAACTGTCTTTAATGAATGAGCGAGAGCGAAATGAAAAACTTCAAGCTGTCTTTTTGCGTCGTGACCTTGATGGCCGTTACTTCCACACAGGCTATGGCTGAAAGTGTTGAGCTGGCTGTTAAAGGCACTATCATCCCGGCGGCGTGCACGCCTAGCATTACGGGCGAGATTAATTATGGCAATGTGACGGCGGAACAGTTGAGTGCGACTGCTTACACCGTGCTGGATAAAAAAGAAGTGGACTTCGCGATTAACTGCGATGCGCCGGTTAAAGTGGCTATCAGGACCATTAATGGGCAGCCTGGTACGGTGGCGGGTGGCGGGCCAATCTTGGCAAATACCAGTCAGCAATCGCCAGTTGATCTTTTGGGTATGGTAAAACCCACTATAGTTGGCTTGGGGGCTGATGGTGAGGACGCTATTGGAGGGTATGCTATTGGTCTTGTTACGGCCGGTATGACAGCGGACTCTGAGGATATGAAACCTAAATACAGCACAGACAACGGTAGCAAATGGACTAGCTCGCTTGACAGCATTTCCAATTTGTACAGGGTTACCACGGCAGGTACTGCTTTGCTGTATACATGGAATTTGGATGGCGTGCTAGGGGCTGCTGCGATCAAAGACTTTTCCGCCAAACTCGCCGTTCAAGCTTATTTGAATAAGAAGTCAGAGCTTGATACTGGCAAGGCTATCCAACTGAACGGCTTGACCACGATTGAATTGGTTTACCTGTAAGCATCTGAATAGCGTCATGGGGTCGATATTACTCTAAAGTGCCTTTGACAGCCCACTGACGGGCGCATTATCCCAATCTGCAAGGTTGCGGTTTAAGTGTTTGCCCCGGCCCTGCCGACTTTTAGTGTTTTCCATAGAAGAGTGAGTCCTACATGAAAAATCTAAAGATGCCTGCTTGTGCCGTGGCTTTGCTGGCTGTTATCTCTACATCAGCCTTGGCTGAAAGTGTTGAGTTGAGTGTTAAAGGCACCATTATCCCGGCAGCGTGTGCGCCGAGCATTACGGGCGAAATTAATTACGGCAATGTGACGGCTGCACAGTTGAGTGATACTGAATACACCGTGCTGGATAGAAAGGAAGTGGGGTTCGCGATTAACTGCGGTGGGCCGGTCAAAGTGGCTATTCAGGCCATTAATGGTCGGCCGGGTTCAGTGGCGGGCGGTGAAGAGGTGGGTGACAACAGTCTCGCTATTTCTCCGGTGGAGTTGTTAGGTAATCCGGAAATGGTGGTGGCAGGTTTGGGCACTCATAACGGGGATAAAATAGGCGGGTACACCATCGGGCTGTTGACTGATACGCTCGAAGCAGATGGTAATAAAATGTTCATGAAATTGCGTCGCATTAGTGATGGCTGGTCTGCGTATCCTGCGGGCAGTATTACGCCTCTATACTATCAGTATCATGTATTTGATGATGTTTTAACCTATTCGTGGGCGGATTCACCTGCGACGGAAACGCCGACGGCAATAACAAGTCTCAGCGCACAGTTTGTCGTTCAGGCGTACTTGAATAACACCTCAGCACTGGGCACCAGTGAGGCTGTCCAGTTGAATGGGCTTACCACCTTTGAGCTGGTTTATTTATAATTCCACGCGTCAGATTCAAACGACTGTCGCTGCTTCATTTGAGTGTTCGGGTGTTTGGCGAGTCGTAAGAAAGCTTGATGAGTTCCATCGTTTGGGTGATTTTCTACGTTGCCAAACTATTCGCTGCCTGGAAAATATTGTTAACTGCTGATCGCAGTGGGTGTATATTTCTGTGTGGTTCGCAAAAAGCCGTGGACTCAACTACAGTTTGATTCAGTGCTGTTTTTTTTTTGCTCCAATAGTTGTTTTGCGATGGTGTGTTTTGCAGCGGTGTTAAATGAATTGATTGTGTGTTTTGATTCGTTTGGATGAATTGGTTTTAAAGTTTTTTGAGATAATTGACCTGGCAGGGTGAAATTGTCGTTTACGAGTGAGTACTCTCATTATGAACTATAAGCGCGTTCTGGCTGGCAGTCTGCTTATCCTTGCGGCGCACTCACTGTCGGCGAGCGCCGAAAGCGTGGACTTGCGGGTCATGGGCACGCTGATTCCGGGTGCCTGTGCGCCGACGTTGGGCAACAGCGGTGTTATTGACTACGGTTATATTACGGCGGATAAATTAAGCCCGGATGCTTATACACCGCTAGAGGTCAAATCGCTGGAACTCACGATCATCTGCACGGCACCTGCCAAGGTTGCTATCCAGGCAGTTAATGGTCGACCTGGCACCGTAGCCGGTGGCGCTGAAAACGGGGTATCCCTTGCTGCTCCGTCACCTGTAGCACTCTTTGGCGGTATCTTTCCAGCCGTTGTAGGGCTAGGGCTTGAGGGGGCGACTCCCATTGGAGGTTATGCTTTAAGAGCGGTAGCGGGAAGTTTTAGAGCCGATGGAAATGAGGTCGTCAATATTTGGCAAAACTCCGATAATGAGTCGGATAATTTGGATCTCACCACGAATATCATTACTTTATATACCACCAACTCGGTCTTTCGTTATATCTCCTGGGCTGTGCCAGGCACTGAGCTACCTTTTGCATTTACGGTGCTTAATGGGCAATTGGAAGTCCAGGCGTATATCAATAAGAGTGAGAGCTTGGACTTGAGTAGTGCCATTCAGTTGGACGGCCAGACCACGATTGAGATTGTCTATCTTTAATATCTATAGCCGTTTTTCGATATTAATAGCTAATGCGTCAGCTGCGGTTCTCTGTCGCGCATAGTTTGCATTTTTTATTTTAGGGTGACGCTGTAATGAAAATATTCAGGTTGTTGGTGGCGAGTGTGTCTGTCTTCTTACTGTCGCCTTTTTATGCTCAGGCAACCGGTATGGTGCCTGAAACCTCCGTGGTTATTGTTGAGGAGGGCGATGGTGAAGGGGCTATCAATATCAAAAACACGGATGCCACGCCCGTGATGTTGTTAACCACGCTGGCTTATACCGCTGACGATACACAGCCGCTGTTAAACGTGACGCCCCCGGTAGCACGGGTTGAGCCGGGTAAAAACCAGCGGGTGCGTTTTATCCTGACCACTAAAGAACCGTTGAAAACAGAGCGTTTGCAACGTGTGATCTTTGAAGGGATGCCGTCGCAACAAAAAGGCAAAAGTGAGGTGCGCATGACCGTGCGCCAAAACCTGCCGGTACTTATTCGCCCCAAAGGCCTGGAGAAAGATCCTGCACCCTGGAAGCGCCTGGTGTGGAAGCAAAGCGGCGACAGTCTGGTGGTCAACAACCCGTCTCCGTATGTGGTGCGCCTGGGCCAAGGCGTCAAAACACTGCCGGGGGGGGGGACTGGACGCTGCCTAACAGTTATGTGCTGCCGGGCCAGACAGTGACCCTTAAATCGCAGGGCAAGAAGCCCGCAGGTGCGGCCCAGCAGGTGCAAATTTCGCCTGCCACGACCTGGGGATTCACGGTCAGCACATACGATGCCCCGCTGAGCAAATGACACATGGCACCTTCACCCACTCCGCACGGGGGCCCCGTGCCTGGATTTTTTGTTCTATCAGCGCTTTCGCTGGCATTGATCACTGTTTTGACAACATCGCCTGTGTTGATGGCCGCCGAGACTCTGGAGGCTGCTGATGAGCTGACCTTCGATTTACAGGCCCTCAAGTCCCGGGGGATTGATCCCAAGGTGGCGGAGTGGTTCCGTCATGCGCCGCGTTTTTTGCCCGGCGAAGCAGCCGCGGCGCTCACCGTCAATGGCAGTGCTCGCGGCAAGACCACGGTGCAGATCGGGCAGAATGGCCAGGTGTGTGTCGATGCCAGATTCCTGAAAGCCGCCGGTTTGATCACGCCGCCTGAGTTCCCGGAACAGGCCTCGTGTTTTGATCTGAAAACTGCATGGCCGCAGACCGAATGGCTACTGGATCCGGGCGAAGGGCGCGTGGGGCTCGTGTTGCCTGCGCAGGCGGTTGCAGCTCCGGGCATCGAGAGTGGTAACTGGACCCGTGGCGGTTTCGCCGGAATGCTCAACTACGACGCGTCTTATATGGACTCGGGTGGTGCGGCGGCGGGCGTGAAATACATGCAAATGAATACTGAAGCCGGATTCAACTTGAGCGACTGGATTGTGCGCAGTCGGCAAACCTTCTCGCGGCTGGATGGCCAAGACCGCGTTCAGCACCAGGCTGCCTATGCCCAGCGCAGCTTCACCGATATCAAGCAGGTGTTGCAGACGGGCCAAATCAGTTTGTCCAACTCGCTATTCGGTACCGGTCAGGTCTTTGGCCTTCAAGTATTTCCTGAGGCCGCCTTGCAAAGTGGCAAGGGCGGGGCAGGCCTGGTTGAAGGGCTTGCCGACAGCCAGTCCGTTGTAGAAGTCCGCCAGTCCGGGGCGCTGGTTTACAGCACGACCGTACCGGCCGGGCCTTTTCGGTTGGAGGGTTTTCCTCTGCTCAATACCCGTTCGGACCTGAATGTGACGGTCACTGACAGCAGCGGCACTAAGCGTGAATTTGTGGTGCCGGCCTCCACGCTGTTGATGAACGGTGCGGCGGTGGCTCCCGGTTTATCGTTCGGTGTCGGCAAGCTTGATCAGGAGGGCAGCAGTGAATCCCCGATCATCGGTACGGTTGCCAACGGCTGGGTGCTGAACCCCAGGACTACGCTCAGTGCCGGCCTGCTGGGCTCCACGCCTTACCGGGCAGGAGCACTGGGCCTGGATACGCAGCTGTCTGGCGCGACCACGCTTTCGGTTCAGGCCCGCACAGCGCAGGATAATCGGCACGGTACGAAGGGGCTGTCGACGACGGCTTCATTGAGTCAGCGCTTAAGCGAACGTGTGGGTGTGAGCCTCAATGTTTCCCAACAGACATTCGGTTACAGCGAGCTCAGCGATGCCTTGCAAGAGGACCAGACGTTGACCGACGGGCGCAGCCGCCAACAAGTGGGGGCCGGTATCAACTGGTCGCTACAGGCACTGGGTAACTTGTCTTTTTCATGGGCGCGGGGCAGTGCCTTTGACGGCAGCAGCACGCAGTATTTACGCGGTAACTGGAGCAAGTCGTTTGGCAAGGTGTACGTCGGCGCGAGCGTAGAGTATGACGGCGGCCGTCAGGGGCAGGATGTGAATGGCCTGAGCAGCGACGGTGACAAGCGTATTTATTTGACGGTAAACATTCCGTTTGGGGAGAGCCGTAGCGTCAGCAGTTACGCCAACAATTCGAACCGGGGTAGCCGCGCCGGGATGCGCTACAGCGACCGCAGCATTCAGGACTTCGGATGGGGTGTTTCCACGGACCGGGACTTTGAAAGCCGGCGCACGTCGACCACAGCCAGCATGGACATGGCGACGTCTGTCAGCCAGCTCAGCGCCAGTGTCAGCAGCGACTCCAATAACTTCAAGTCTTGGTCAGGGCGGGCGAGCGGGGGCGTGGTGGTCCATGACGGTGGGGTGACGCTGTCGTCACGGCGCGTCAGCGATACATTTGGTATTGCCAAGGTGGGCAATGAAGGCGGTGTCCGCGTGGACACGCCGGGTGGCACCACCTGGACTGACCGCCGTGGCTATGCCGTGTTGCCGTCCTTGAGCAGTTACAAGCAGTCGTCGATTCAGGTGGATACGCGCAGCTTGCCCAAGAATGTCGATATCGCTAACGCCTGGCAAGACACCGAGGCCGCCCGTGGTTCGGTGAGTTATGTGAATTTTGATGTGGTACGTACCCGTCGCGTATTGGTCACTGTGTTGGACCGCCAGCATCAGCCGCTGCCGCGCGGTGCCAGTGTGTTTGATGCGAAAGATGCCTTTGTGACCGTGGTGGGCGATGACGGCACTGTTTTTGTGCCGGATGCCGAGGCCGACGTTGATTATGAGGTGCAATCATCCGGGCACAAGCTCTGCACATTTACCCTTCAGTTGCCTGAAGAGGCGCAGTCCAGCGAGTTGTATGAAACCGCTGATGCGGTTTGCCGCTAACAGGAGAATGATGTGAAATTTTCAGTGCTTAAAATAGTGCTCGGGCTGGCGATGGCTCAGTCAATGACAGTGCTGGCCGCTGTTAGCACGATACTCCCGCAGATGCCCGGTACCTTGCCGGTGGACACACGCTGCGTCATTTCGGTGGGGGCTCCGGTGATTGATTACGGCAGCCTGACGCGTTGGCAGCTAGAGGAGGCCGGTAACCGGCAAACCCTGACGTTTGGCAAGCGTACGCTGATGCTGAGCGTCGTGTGCCCCTACAGCCAGTCTTTGCGGCTGGGTTTGCGCAGTAGCCATGCTGCCAATGGTGATGTGCAATATGGCAGCCGTGGAAGTCTCACGGTTCAGGTGATGGACGCGCAGGTGGACGGCCACGCCGTTCTGTTGAACAGCATCCGCCCAGAGGGTGTTATGGAAGGGGGGGCACAGCCCAGTGTGCGATGGCGGCCGGGTGAAAGCCTGGTCGCTACGCGAAATGGTCAGGTGATTGAAGGGAAAACATTTAACGCCCGCGTTGAAATTGAACCACTCCTGTCTGAAAGCGCTGCGCGCGTGTCAGGGCGCGAGGTGTATGAGTCTATGCTGTCGATTGACTTGATCAATTGAATCCAGCGGGTGCGACATCGCCCAGTTGCTCGGTGAGCAGCGCTGCGAACGCATCCCGCGCACCGTGTGAGCCACTTTCGCTGTGCCACACAAAACGATTCAGTACGGGCGTCAGCGCGTTAAAGCCATAGCGTGTTACCTGAGCTGATGATCCAAGGTGTTCAAGCATCCCTTGGGGGACGAGCGCGATGCCTGCCCCGGCGCTTACACAGCCAATAATGCTGCCCCAATTGGCGTAGGTAATCTTGTGGGTGTCGAGTTGATGCGTGTCCAGCCAGTTTTCGAGCGCGGCGCGGTAGGGGCAGCCGCGTGGCCACATAAACACCGTGTGTTGAGGCACATCATGCAGGCTTGTCAGCGGTGCGGCCTGGGCACCGGCAATGATTACCAGCTCTTCATGATACAGCGCGGTTGTAGACAGTTTGGGCTGATCGACATCGACAGCCACCACGGCACCGTCCAACCGATGATGCAGCACATCGTCCAGCAACTGTGCCCATTGGCCGGTGACCAGTTCCAGTTGCACGTGCGGGTAGCGTTGATGGAATGTGGCCAGCAATGACGGCAGTCGGCCGGTCGCGCAGGACTCGATGGCACCGATGCGCAAAGTGCCAGTGGGCACGGCCTGTGGCTGGACGGCACGTTTGGCCTGTTCGACCAGCGTGAGGATTTGCTCGGTGTAGCCGATAAAAACCAGGCCTGCTGCGCTGATGCGCAACCCCCGGCCTGAACGGGTGAACAAGGCTGTGCCCAGTTCACTCTCCAGCTGTTTGATCCGGGTGGTGATATTGGACGGCACGCAATGTAACTGCCGGGCCGCCCGCGCAATGCTGCCGCACTCGGCTACAGCCTTGACCATGCGTAACTGGCTTAACTCCATTGCTCACTCCACCAGAAGGCTGAAGTCTCTATTAAACACTTGTTGTGCAGAGGGGGCTGACAAAAAATCGGGCCTGGTCCACAGGCTCGCTGACGCACGTCAATGGGCACTGTGCTCATGAGCCCTCAGAAGGCGTGGACACGATGCACAACATAAACCCCATCAATACTATTTCGTCCAACCTTGCGCGACAGCGTTTAAACAAGCTGCCGCTTTTCGCCGCAATGGCAGCGGTGGTGCTGTGCTGGGCCTATTCCCCGATAGGTATTCACGTCGGTTTGGGCAGTTATTCGCCGGGGCACTTGGCCTTGCTTCGGTTTCTCATCGCGTCGGCCTTTATGGCGGCGGTTGCGCTGGTTTTGCGGGTTGGGCTGCCACGGCTCAGGGATGTGCCCTGGCTGATGATGCTGGGTTTTTTCGCCATTGTGTTGCATCACGTGGCGCTTAATGTCGGGCAGCGTTGGGTCAGCCCTGGGGCATCCAGTGTGTTAGCGCAGTCCGCGCCAGTGTTCAGCACATTGATTGCCCATGTCTTTCTAAAAGAGCCCGTCAGTGGCTGGCGCTGGTTGTGGGTGGGCGTCGGGTTGTCGGGCGCGCTGATGGTGATCGTGGCTGATAAAGGGGTGGGGACGTTCCATCCCCAGGGCCTGTTGATTCTGCTCGCGGCCTTGTCCTGGAGCGTTTATTTCACTTTGCAAAAGCATTATTCAAACCGCTACAGCCCGCTAACCCTTGTGTGCTACACGATCTGGGCCGGAACGTTGCAGTTGAGTGTGTATTGGCCGGGATTGTTGGAGCAGGTCATGAATGCACCGGCGCGGGTCAATGGGGCCGTGCTGTTGCTGGGGGTGTTCCCCAGTGCGCTGGCGTACCTGTTGTGGGCTTATGTGTTGGCGCATACGCAGGTTAGCCGCTCGGTGAGTGTGATGTACCTGGTGCCCCCGGTGGCGATGGTGATGGCCGCCGTTGTGCTGGGCAGCACGGTCTCCATGGGGGTGGGGGTGGGCGCGGCAATTGTGGTGGGCAGTATGCTTGCCATGAGCCGGGTGCGATAAGCCCGGCGCATGGCAACGGCGGGCGAATCAGCTCAGTTCGCTGATATAGGTGCCGGTACCGTCCAGAATGATTTTCAGCGTTTGTTCGACTTCGTCCAGGTCGGTGGCCGCCGGGTCGAAGCGGATGTCCAGGTGGTCTTCACCGTTGAACGCGTCGCTGTCTTGGGCGGCGACTTCAATCAGCAAGCGGCCCGCGCTCAAGGTGACTTTCACGCCTTCAACGGTCGAAGGGTCGTTCTCGCCCAAGGTGATATCCAGTTCATCTTCGTCGGGGTAGCGGCTCATCATGAACATTTCGCCCTGCGCGCTGAGGCAGCACAGCATGGCCAGGTTGTCTTCTTCGTCGTCGCACGGGTTGGCGATCAGGTGGTCGGTGGTCATCAGCATGGGGTAATCCTGGCGCCTGGGGCGCGGGTAAGGCGAACAAAACGCCAATTTTGCCAGCCTGCGCCTGTTTGTGCTGGGCTGAATGGCGATTTGTAGCAAATGAAGGGTAATCAGCTGTAAGCCAATTCCTTGTTTGATGTCTGATTATCAGGCGTTTTTATGAAGTTTTATGGCCTGTGGCTGCTAGGGTTGTTCTATGGCGGGCCGTTGTGTTTCGACACGATGACCGAATATGTCGCCGCATCGCAAGCAGGCTGTACCGCGCACTCGTTAAGCTGCACCCGGGACCGTTATGTGTAAAGACACAGCCGCTCGTTGGGCAGTCGTTTTTACAGATAACCCTTCTGGAATGTGGGTGTGACCCCAGGTTCACGCCTGGCTTCATCACCTTGTCACGCTGTGTTTTCAAGGTGTACTGCCACGATGCACCTTGCGCAGTAGGGCAACACGCGACGCTTCTCTCAATAACAAGCCCAAGCGGAGTACCACAGATGGCGTTCTTCACCGCAGCCAGCAAGGCCGACTTCCAGCATCAACTGCAAGCGGCACTGGCGCAGCACATCAGTGAACAGGCACTGCCACAAGTGGCACTGTTCGCAGAACAATTCTTCGGCATTATTTCTCTGGATGAACTCACACAGCGGCGGATGTCTGATCTGGCAGGTTGCACGCTGTCGGCCTGGCGCTTGCTGGAACGTTTCGACCCGGCCCAGCCTCAGGTTCGGGTCTACAACCCTGATTACGAACGCCATGGCTGGCAGTCCACCCACACGGCCGTGGAAGTGCTGCATCACGACCTGCCGTTTCTGGTGGACTCGGTGCGCACCGAGCTGAACCGGCGCGGTTACAGCATCCATACCCTGCAAACCACGGTCTTGAGCGTGCGGCGCGGTGCCAAGGGCGAATTGCTGGAGATTCTGCCCAAGGGCAGCACCGGCGAAGGGATCTCGCAAGAATCGCTGATGTACCTGGAAATCGACCGCTGCCTGAACGCGGCCGAGTTGACCGTGTTGAGCAAAGAGCTGGAAGAGGTATTGGGTGAAGTGCGCATCGTGGTCGCGGACTTCGAACCGATGAAGGCCAAGGTGCAGGCGCTGTTGAACAGCGTCGACAATGGGCCCTATGCCGTCGACAGTGATGAAAAAGCCGAGATCAAGAGTTTTCTGGAATGGTTGGTGGGTAACCACTTCACCTTCCTGGGCTATGAAGAATTTGTGGTACGTGACGAGGCGGACGGCGGGCACATCGAGTATGACCCGCAGTCGTTCCTGGGCCTGACCAAATTGCTGCGCGCCGGCCTCACGGCCGAAGACCTGCGCATCGAAGACTACGCCGTCAGCTACTTGCGTGAGCCCACGCTGTTGTCGTTCGCCAAGGCGGCCCACCCGAGCCGCGTGCACCGCCCGGCGTACCCGGACTACGTGTCCATTCGCCAGATCGATGCCGACGGCAAGGTCATCAAGGAGTGCCGCTTTATGGGCCTTTACACCTCCTCGGTGTATGGCGAAAGCGTGCGGGTGATTCCTTATATTCGCCGTAAGGTCGCTGAAATCGAACGCCGCTCGGGCTTCCAGCCCAAGGCTCACTTGGGCAAGGAACTGGCCCAGGTGGTGGAAGTGCTGCCCCGTGACGACCTGTTCCAGACCCCGGTGGATGAGCTGTTTGCCACAGTAATGTCGATTGTGCAGATCCAGGAACGCAACAAAATCCGTGTATTCCTGCGCAAAGACCCTTACGGGCGTTTCTGCTATTGCCTGGCCTATGTCCCGCGGGACATTTATTCCACTGAAGTGCGCCAGAAGATCCAGCAGGTGCTGATGGAGCGTCTGCAAGCCTCGGACTGCGAGTTCTGGACGTTCTTCTCCGAATCGGTGCTGGCGCGGGTGCAGTTGATTCTGCGGGTCGACCCGAAAAACCGGATTGATATCGACCCGTTGTTGCTGGAAAAGGAAGTGATTCAGGCCTGCCGCAGTTGGAAGGACGATTACGCGAGCCTGGTCGTCGAAAGCTTCGGTGAAGCCAATGGCACCAAGGTGCTCAGTGATTTCCCGAAAGGGTTCCCGGCCGGCTATCGCGAGCGCTTTGCGGCGCATTCGGCGGTGGTCGATATGCAGCACCTGATGAACCTTAGCGAAAACAATCCGCTGGTCATGAGCTTTTATCAACCGCTGGGCCAAAGCGCGGGCCAGGAGTTGCATTGCAAGCTGTACCACGCGGACACACCGCTGGCGCTGTCCGACGTATTGCCGATTCTGGAAAACCTCGGTTTGCGCGTGCTGGGCGAGTTTCCGTATCGCCTGCGTCACGTCAATGGTCGTGAGTTCTGGATCCACGACTTTGCCTTTACCGCCGGTGAAGGCCTGAACCTGGACATCCAGCAACTCAATGACACGCTGCAAGATGCGTTTGTGCATATCGTCAGCGGCGATGCCGAAAACGATGCGTTTAACCGCCTGGTGCTGACCGCCGGTTTGCCGTGGCGCGACGTGGCGCTGCTGCGTGCGTACGCCCGCTACCTCAAGCAAATTCGCCTGGGCTTCGACCTCGGTTACATCGCCAGCACCCTGAACAACCACACCGACATCGCCCGCGAGCTGACCCGGCTGTTCAAAACCCGTTTCTATCTGGCGCGCAAACTGGCCCCCGAGGACCTGGACGACAAGCAGCAGCGGCTGGAGCAGGCCATTCTGGCGGCCCTGGACGATGTGCAGGTGCTGAACGAAGACCGCATCCTGCGCCGTTATCTGGACCTGATCAAAGCGACCCTGCGTACCAACTTCTACCAGCCGGACGCTAACGGTCAGAACCGGTCGTACTTCAGCTTCAAGTTCAACCCGCACTTGATCCCCGAGCTGCCTAAACCGGTGCCCAAGTTCGAAATCTTTGTGTATTCGCCACGGGTCGAAGGCGTGCATTTGCGTTTTGGCACGGTGGCGCGCGGCGGTTTGCGCTGGTCGGACCGTGAAGAAGACTTCCGTACCGAAGTGCTGGGGCTGGTGAAAGCGCAACAGGTGAAAAACTCGGTCATCGTGCCCGTGGGGGCCAAGGGCGGCTTTGTGCCGCGTCGCTTGCCACTGGGCGGCGGCCGTGACGAGATCCAGGCCGAAGCGATTGCCTGCTACCGCATCTTTATCTCGGGCCTGTTGGACATCACCGACAACCTGAAGGACGGCGCGTTGGTACCGCCGTTGAACGTGGTGCGCCACGACGATGATGACCCGTACCTGGTGGTGGCCGCTGACAAAGGCACGGCGACGTTCTCGGACATCGCCAACGGCATTGCTATCGATTACGGCTTCTGGCTGGGCGATGCGTTTGCCTCGGGCGGTTCGGCCGGTTATGACCATAAAAAAATGGGCATCACGGCCAGGGGGGCCTGGGTGGGTGTGCAGCGCCACTTCCGTGAGCGTGGCATCAATGTTCAGAAAGACAGCATCAGCGTGGTGGGCGTTGGCGACATGGCCGGTGACGTGTTCGGTAATGGCTTGTTGATGTCCGAGCAGTTGCAACTGGTGGCGGCGTTTAACCATTTACACATCTTTATTGACCCCAACCCGGAGCCGGCCAACAGCTTTGCCGAGCGCCGGCGCCTGTTTGACCTGCCGCGTTCGGCCTGGTCGGATTACGACACGAGCATCATGTCGGCAGGCGGTGGGATTTTTTCGCGCAGCGCCAAAAGCATCGCCATCTCACCCGAGATGAAAGAGCGCTTCGCAATCACGGCCGATAAACTGACGCCGACCGAGTTGCTGAATGCCTTGCTCAAAGCACCGGTTGACCTGCTGTGGAATGGCGGCATCGGCACCTACGTCAAGGCCAGCAGCGAAAGCCATGCCGACGTGGGCGACAAGGCGAATGATGCGTTGCGCGTGAATGGCAACGAGTTGCGCTGCAAGGTGGTGGGCGAGGGCGGCAACCTGGGCATGACCCAATTGGGCCGTGTGGAGTTTGGTCTGAATGGCGGGGCCACCAACACCGACTTTATCGACAACGCCGGGGGCGTGGACTGCTCCGACCATGAAGTGAACATCAAGATCCTGCTCAACGAAGTGGTGCAGGCCGGTGATATGACCCAGAAGCAGCGTAATCAACTGCTGGGCAGCATGACCGACGAAGTCAGCGCGCTGGTGCTGGGCAATAACTATAAGCAGACGCAAGCCATCTCGTTGGCGGCTCGTCGTGCTTACGAGCGCATTGCCGAATACAAGCGCCTGATGAGCGACCTCGAAGCCCGTGGCAAGCTGGATCGCGCCATTGAGTTCCTGCCATCCGAGGAACAGCTTAACGAGCGCATTGCGGCCGGCCATGGGCTGACCCGCGCCGAACTGTCGGTGTTGATCTCTTACAGCAAAATCGACCTCAAGGAAGCGCTGCTCAACTCTCAGGTGCCGGATGACACCTACCTGGCCCGCGACATGGAAACCGCATTCCCGCCGATGCTGGTCAGCAAGTTTTCCGAGGCCATGCGCCGCCACCGTCTGAAGCGCGAAATCGTCAGCACCCAGATTGCCAACGATTTGGTCAACCACATGGGCATCACCTTTGTTGAGCGGCTCAAAGAGTCGACCGGCATGAGTGCGGCGAATGTCGCCGGCGCGTATGTGATCGTACGGGACATCTTCCATCTTCCGCATTGGTTCCGTCAGATCGAAGCGTTGGACTATCAGGTGCCGGCTGAAATCCAGCTGGCGTTAATGGATGAACTGATGCGCCTGGGGCGTCGCGCAACCCGCTGGTTCTTGCGCAGCCGTCGCAACGAACTGGATGCTGCGCGGGACGTGGCGCACTTCGGCCCGCACCTGGCCGCGCTGGGGCTCAAACTCGACGAACTGCTCGAGGGCCCGACCCGCGAAGGCTGGCAAACCCGTTACCAAGCCTATGTGGCGGCGGGTGTGCCGGAGCTGCTGGCGCGCATGGTGGCAGGTACGACGCACCTGTACACCTTGTTGCCGATCATCGAGGCCTCGGATGTCACGGGCCAGAACGCCGTCGACGTGGCCAAGGCGTATTTTGCCGTGGGCAGCGCGCTGGACTTGACGTGGTACTTGCAACAAATCAGTAATTTGCCGGTGGAGAACAACTGGCAGGCGCTGGCACGTGAAGCCTTCCGCGACGACATCGACTGGCAGCAGCGTGCAATCACGGTGTCGGTGCTGCAAATGGCCGATGCTCCGGCGGATATCGAAACGCGTCTGGCGCTGTGGCTTGAGCAGAACAGCTCGATGGTTGAGCGCTGGCGCTCGATGCTGGTCGACCTGCGGGCCGCAACTGGCAATGACTACGCCATGTATGCGGTGGCCAACCGTGAGTTGCTGGACCTGGCCCTGAGTGGCCAAACGGGGCTCTGATAGCCTGTAGCGTCATGCAAAGCTCCGGCTCGCAATGAGCCGGGGCTTTGTTGTTTAGAGGGCTTAAATACCGATATTGCCCAGTGTTTGTACGATATTGCGCAGCGTTCCGGCCAGGGCCGGGTGCTCCAGCTCAAAACGCTCAACGGCCAAATTGACGTTATCTGACAGGCTTTGGTCTTGAGTGGCGGTCTCGAGCTGAATCTTGGCTTCAATCTGCTGAGCGAGGTCATTCAGTTGGGCGCGCTCTTCGGCAGAGAGTGGCGGGTTCCTTTCGATGTGCTCGCGCAGAGAGTTGAGTTGTTCTTGCAGTTCGCGGGCGGACATAGCATGTATCCTTTATTGATAGGCTCTGGTTTGACCGTTGTGTTGAGCAAACGGTCTGTACGTGACGTGCAGATTAATCCACTCGCGGCTTGTATGCATGTTCTCTGTTAAACGCCGGGCTCTTCTGTGTGTCGCTGAGGGTTAAATAAAAAGGGCTTTCGACGCGTCTGCGCGGGGCTGTCGATGGTTGTGCGGCGCGGTTGTGCGCTCAGGGCGTTTGTTTGGGCGCTATCTATGGTCCAATTGCCGTTATACTCACGCCCGGACTTGGCGCGTAGCGCCCACGTGTTAAGTATCTTCTAGGAGTTTTACTATGCGCTTGACTGAACGTCTCGCTCAATTATGTGTGTGTGTCGGTGTGGCAATGGTCCCGTTCGCTGCCAATGCCGCCACTGAAGATGATCCATGGGAAGGTTTTAACCGTGTGGTCTTCAAGTTCAACGACACCCTTGACACCTACGCGCTGAAGCCCTTGGCTCAGGGTTACCAGTACGTCACGCCGCAGTTTCTGGAAGATGGCATCCACAACATGTACCGAAATTTCGGTGACGTGCGCAACCTGGCCAACAACATCTTGCAGGCCAAACCCGAGGCTGCCGGTGTGGACACCGCCCGTTTGCTGATGAACACCATTATCGGCGTGGGTGGTTTCTTTGATGTGGGCACCAAAATGGGCTTGCAGCGCAGCAGCGAAGACTTCGGCCAGACCTTGGGTCGTTGGGGCGTTTCGAGTGGTCCCTATGTCGTGCTTCCGCTGCTGGGCCCCAGCACCGTACGTGACACGGTCGGCCTTTATCCGGATTCTTTCACCGAACCCTACCGTTACATCAATGATGTGTCATGGCGTAACAGCGTGACCGGCCTGGAAATCATCGATAAACGCGCCAGTTTACTGTCCGCTGAAAAGTTGATTACCGGTGACAAGTATATTTTCATTCGAAATGCGTACTTGCAAAGCCGTGAGTTCAAAGTCAAGGACGGCCAGGTCGAAGACGATTTTTAAAGCGTGCGACGTGACCGCATAAACGGCCTTCGGGCCGTTTTTATTGGGTACAAGGCGGGAAATACGGGAATCGGGTCGTGGCTAACCTCTCTTTTAGTTGCTGCGCGCATTGTTCTTATAACCCGCGGGCATTTAACGCAATGACCCTTTAAAACCGCCATCGACCTGAGCTTGAAACCCCCCGCGGATGGGAGTACCGTCTGCGCCTTACACGGGCACCTTTATACAAATGACCCCAATGGTCGGTTTGAATCAGGGATGTTCACAAGCCAATTCAGTCGTTGGGTCCGAGCTGTTCGGATTCAAACGCCAACCCCATTCTGGCGCCGTTTGCCCTCATGCAAAAAACCAGTGCCACGCTGCTGATCATTGACGACGACGAAGTAGTACGCGCCAGTCTGGCGGCCTACTTGGAAGACAGCGGTTTCAGCGTCCTGCAAGCCGGTAACGGCGTGCAGGGTCTTCAGGTCTTCGAGCAAGCGCAGCCAGACTTAGTGATCTGCGACCTGCGTATGCCACACATGAGTGGCCTGGAGTTGATCCGCGAGCTTTCACTGCGGTCGCCGCAAACGCCCGTGATCGTGATTTCCGGTGCTGGTGTGATGAGCGACGTGGTTGAGGCGCTGCGTCTGGGGGCTGCCGACTACCTGATCAAACCGTTGGAAGACCTCGCGGTTCTTGAACATTCTGTTCATCGCGGGTTGGACCGTTCAAGGCTGTTGCTTGAAAACCAGCGCTATCGTGACACGTTGGAGTCGACCAACCGTGAGCTGGAGGCCAGCCTGCACTTGCTGCAGGAAGACCAGAATGCGGGCCGGCAGGTTCAAATGAACATGCTTCCGGTCAGCCCCTGGTCCATTGCTGACTTTGACTTTGCCCACCAGATTATTCCGTCCTTGTACCTGTCCGGTGATTTTGTGGACTACTTCAGGGTCGACGAGCGGCGCGTTGCGTTCTACCTCGCCGATGTTTCCGGCCATGGTGCTTCGTCAGCGTTTGTCACGGTGCTGCTCAAGTTCATGACCACGCGCTTGCTGTTTGAGTCCAAGCGTAATGGCACCCTGCCAGAGTTCAAACCGTCCGAAGTGCTTGGTCACATCAACCGGGGCCTGATCAACTGCAAGCTCGGCAAGCATGTGACCATGGTGGGCGGTGTGATCGATGAGGAAACCGGCCTGCTGACCTACAGCATTGGTGGCCATTTACCGCTGCCGGTGTTGTATACGCCCGATAGCGTGGGTTACCTGGAAGGGCGCGGGTTGCCCGTTGGTTTGTTCAACGAAGCCACGTATGAGGACCATGTTCTGAAATTGCCGGAGACTTTCAGTTTGACGCTCATGTCTGATGGCGTTTTGGACCTTTTGACTGAACAGACACTCAAAGAGAAAGAAGCTGCCTTACCGCAACGGGTAAAAGCAGCAGGTGGCAGCCTGGATGGTCTGCGTCAGGTTTTTGGATTGGCTACGCTCGGGGAGATGCCGGATGATATCGCCCTGTTGGTGTTGAGCAGGAATCTTAAATGAGTACCGGTAGAATTCAGTTCGCCGAACAGGATGGCACGTTCATTCTGAAGTTTGTGGGTGAAGTGCGTCTGACGTTATGTTCGGCCCTGGATGCGACAATCGAAAGGATCTTCACGGCGCTGAATTTCACCGCCATCGTGATCGACCTGACCGAAACCCGCAGTATTGACAGCACCACGCTGGGTTTGCTGGCCAAATTGTCGATTCTGTCGCGGCAAAAAGTCGGCCTGTTGCCGACGGTTGTCACGACCCATGAAGACATCACCCGCCTGCTGCAATCGATGGGTTTTGACCAGGTCTTCAACATCATCGGCAAGCCCATTCCCCGCCCTGAATGCCTGACCGACCTGCCGTCTCAGGACCTCTCTGAAGAGGTGGTGCGTGTCAAGGTGCTGGAGGCGCACAAAATTCTGATGGGGCTTAATGACTCCAATCGTGAAGCCTTCCATGACCTGGTGAATGCGCTAGAGCGCCATTGACCGGCACCTGCGTGAAAAAGGGGCCGTCCTGTGAAGGAACGGCCCCTTGTCATCAATGCGCCGCTTAACGGCCTTCCAGCAGCGTGCCCGCCTGATCCAGCAGCGCCAAGGGATCCTTGGCTTTGTGAATATCCACTGACAGCAACTGGCGGAAGCGCCTGGCGCCGGGAAACCCCTGGCCCAGGCCCAAGATATGCCGCGTGATGTGATGCATGGCCCCACCCGCCGCGATATGCGCTGCGATATAAGGCCGTAATTGGGCCAACGCTTGCGCCCGCGAGATCACCGGCTCATTGCTACCAAACAGCTGCTGATCGACCTGCGCCAGCAGGTACGGGTTGTGGTAAGCCTCGCGACCCAGCATGACCCCGTCAAAGCACTGCAAATGTGCCTGACACGCCTCCAGTGTTTTAATCCCGCCATTGAGAATAATCTCCAACGCTGGAAAGTCTGCTTTCAACTGAGCGGCAACGTCATAGCGCAGCGGCGGAATATCGCGGTTTTCCTTGGGTGACAGTCCCTCAAGAATGGCAATGCGGGCATGCACGGTAAAACTTTCGCAGCCGGCATCACGCACCGTGCCGACAAAATCGCACAGCTCTTCATAGCTATCGCGGCCATTGATGCCAATACGGTGCTTCACCGTGACCGGAATAGAAACCGCATCACGCATCGCCTTCACACAATCGGCCACCAGCGCCGGATGCGCCATCAGACAGGCACCGATCATATTATTCTGCACCCGATCACTGGGGCAGCCGACATTAAGATTTACCTCGTCATACCCTGCGGCTTGCGCCATTCGCGCACAGGCTGCCAGATCCGCCGGCACACTCCCGCCCAACTGCAATGCCAGCGGATGCTCAGCCTCATCGTGTTGCAGAAAACGTTGCGCGTCACCGTTCAACAGAGCGCCCGTCGTCACCATCTCGGTGTAGAGCAAGGCATGCCGGGACAACAGGCGCAGAAAAAAACGGCAATGACGATCAGTCCAATCCATCATGGGGGCGACACTGAATCGTCTACTGTTAACGCCTTGATTTATAAGGGTTTTATCGATTTCTAGATTCACAAAAATACCTTGGTGTGTAGCTTTTGTGCACACGGAGTGCACATGACGTGTGTGTGCAGTGTATTATCCGGGTACATAAAACTGCACATGGAATGCACACTATGGCGAGTATTGTAAAGCTTCCAAGCGGCAGTTGGCGCGCACAGGTTATGCGCGGTGGTGTTAGACATGGCATGACTTTTAAAAAGCATGCTGATGCTAAAAAATGGGCTGCAGATCAAGAGAGCAAGCTTGAGAGCATCAGAGCCGTGGGGACAGCATCAACACCCAAGGGCTCTACTTTCGCTGATTTCGTTGATAAGTATGTCGAAGAGACAGAGCCCGTCAAAAAGCACGGGAAAAATAAAAAATCGACTCTAAAGCGCCTAAAAAATGAGTTCAAAGGCGTACTGATGTCCGATTTTTCGATCCTGCATCTCAGGGATTTTGTCGAAAGACGCGTGAAAGAAAAGACGCAAGCTGGAGTTAGCGTCTCGGGAGTGACAATCGCAATCGATCTGTCTTACATATCTGTAGTGCTAAAATGGGCGAGAGTTGTTAAACACTACGATGTTGATGTAAGCATTGTGCAGAGAGCGAGAGAGATGCTTGAGCCAATGGGTCTAAGTACAAAAAGCAACGAGCGAAAAAGAGAGGCATCGAAGGATGAGTTAATAAATATATTCGCTGCATATCAAAAAAAGCTGCGTCAAAAAATCCCAATGGAAGATATTATTACGTTTGCATTAGCGTCTGCAATGCGTCAGGAAGAGATTTGCTCACTGGAAATCAGTGATGTTGATTTTGACGAAAAATCTATAGTTATAAAAAACCGCAAAGATCCGAAGCAAAAGAGCGGTAACGACATGCTTGTGCCGCTACTCGGTAGAGCATGGGAGCTTGCGGAAAAATACATCGGTGATCGCAAGTCAGGCAGGATATTTCCGTACAATAGCGGGTCTGTTAGCGCATCTTTTACGAGAGTTTGCCAAGAGTGCGAGATTCAGGATCTTCGTTTCCACGATCTTCGCCACACAGCAACTGGTCTTTTGTTCGAAATCGGTCTTCACATAGAGCAAGTTGCTGTGCTCACGGGTCACAAAGATTGGAAAATGCTCAAGCGATACACGCATATTAAAGCCAAAAATGTGCATGCGTCGTACGAAGAAAATATGCAGCGACGTAAAAAACGCGAAGAAACGCTTGAAATTATCACTTAGTATTAAAAACAATCCCTTGGAACCGCGCAGCCAGCGAGTTCCAAGTGGTATTTATGAGTCTAAATTGATCGCAAAATAGACTCTCGACTACGTGTTTTGCGAAGAGAATGCATGTAGTCTTTGACGTCATCAATGGCGTAAAAAAAAGCGTTACCGAACAGCATTGGTAGTGGGCCTTTGTAGTGCTTGCGCCAGTGCTCCAGGGTCTCTTTTTTAACTTTAGTGATTTCGATCATCTGTTCCTCGGTCAAAAAGCCAAGGGACACGGCTAGTTCGTTGCGGTCATGCATTTGATTGCTCGTGATCCGTGAGCGCGCGTACCCTCCTGGTCGTAGCGCCGAATGAGTATTGAAAGTGATGGCGATCAGGCGATTGCGGTCATGCTCGAGTCAAAAAATCGCTGGACATCATCACGCTTGTAAAAAACGCGTCGACTGATGTTGGCGTATGGCGTAAGAGCTTTAGTGTGCTTGCCGGTGTACCGCCAGAATCGTAGCGTGTCGACCGAGACGCCAAGGATTGAAGCAGTCTCTTTTGCTGTGATGTAGTCGACGTCTGCGGGCATTCGCATCAAAATTTCCCTTTCAGTTCAGTGTCTTGCATCGCATCTGGTTGCGTCGCGATGTCAATTTATGCTGATCGTTTGGGGAGTCGCTGTCAACAAAAAATCCAAATAAAGTATTGACAGCTTGTCAATTTTCAGGATTTGAGAGTATAGGAAAGCTATACCAATACCCCCAAAAGCATCGGAAAAAGAAGCCCCGGCAACGAGAGAGAGCCAGGGCTGGTTTGTTTTAATTGATGTGAATGTCTCCGATTTCGTTTTGTGCTGGATATCCATTCGTCCCCGGTTTGTGCTTAATTCGCGCAAGCATCGGCATGTCGTATGCTTTAGCGACGTCGCTGATCGCAGGGATTTCAAGTTTCGTGGCTTTAGCAATCTTAGTTTTTATCGAGTCCGAAATTTTGATCGCAACTTCGTGACTTCCGGCGCCGTACAGCCTGTGCCAAAGATGACGCCCAGCGTGCTCGCCGGACATTACTTGCAGTTCCATCAATACCGTTTCTGCGCCTGTCTTAGTCTTGCCGACTTTGGCTGACTTGATTTTGATCATCGCATCGTGAGTCGGCATTGCTTCGCGCGACTCTGATTTTTTGACGATAATCGTAGTGTCGACAGGCTTTCTTGCTTTGCGTTTTAAGCTGTTGATGTGCGATTTGGTAAAAAGTTGGCAGGATCTCCAGGCGGCGGCTTCGTCAGTTTCGCCGGCGCGCGGGCGGTTGCGAGGATATTGTTGGTCGCGGAAGTATTCGTTTCCGGCGTGTAGGGTGTTGTCGACTTCGAATAAGCGCTTGGCGATTACTTCTTCTGTTGAAGAAGTAATCATTCCACCCAGGATGCGATTTAGTTCGTAACTCCGTCCACGTGTTCCAGTTAAGCCAGTGGCTTTGCGTGGCGCGCCGGGTTTGTACTCGGTTTCGACGCCGTAAGTTGACTGATGAAGTTTGTAGTCGTCGATATCCGCTGGCGCGCCAGGGTTGTAAAAGCTGATGGCGAATTGCTTGCGGTCTGGGTGGGCGGTGTACACGTAGTAGCATTGGCTTAGTGTCTTCCAGCATTCGTCCGCCACCCTCAGCAGTCTACCGCACAGGAACTCGTCAAGCTGCTCCAGGACTGCGGCGCGTACGCTGAGGTGCTCCGCAGGGTAGTATGGCCGAGAGGCTGAAATGACTATACGGAAGCGCGGGGCCGCAAGGGTGTGTTTGTGGCTTGTGTATATAAAGTGCTCAAGTCCCAAGTCGAGAAGTGCGTCCTCAGCATCCTCGAGGGCTATCATATCGTCGTCATAGCCTTTGCCGAGCTCCTGGTCGACGTCAAAAACGATCATGGTGGAGGTGTCGACGCTCCTGTCCTCGCGCGTTTGCACGCGAAAAGAAGCCGGGATAAATGTAGACGCCTTTGTTTTATCTGACGATATCAGCGGAAATTGAAAAGATGTCTCAAAAAGCGACTTAAAAGACTGAGCGACTTGTGGAGTGACTACGTTAGTCTTGGCGGTAGTTTGCGAAGAGTACTTAATGGCCATCTTTTATCTCTCTTTTGTCCGGCGTTCTTTTGCGCTGGTATAACCAGTATCAAGATGAGTTTTCGTTAATGCAATATTTTTTTAAAGATATTCGAAAATAATTGAATGCGCAAAGCTGTAATGCAGTAAATACGGGGTAAATGAGCTCGGCTAGGAGGTGTGCGGCTTATGAGTACATGCATAAGCTTTATAGCGCTGAGGTAGGCTGCGCATAGATATATAGCATCGCGATAGTTATAAAAGCAGTATTACTTAACCAGAAGGGGTAACAATCAACACTCCAGCCCCTAAAAAATATCAATACGCCACCCCCGATGCTATATATCTCTCTCTTTATATAAAGAAAAGAATAGGGGTGGGAGGCATGGGGGGTGGGTTCCCCCTTTTTTGGCTAAGTAAAACGCTTTTTTGTAATTCGAGTTAGTAGCAAAGTGAAATCAATCAGGGTCATAAAAACATACCAAAATAATTAATTTTGACAACTTTTGATTTATTGCTTGCTAGTGTGTATCGACAAATTTAATAATGATTGCAAGACGCAAGAGAGACGTCTTAAAAGAGCAAGTGAGTTAGCAAAATGCAAAACACCAAGGCTTACGCAATCAACTTCGCCATCGACGGCTACAAAACCCTTACCACCATTGACGTCATGCAAGCTGCTGAGACTCTGCGTACTGACTATCCCAAAGTTGCTCGCATTATTGGCATTGATAGCAATGTGATCCCAGCGATCAAGGCAGCACTTAAAACTGCATCAGGCATCGCATCGGTCGACAAAGGCATTATCGCAACTAACATTCACAACCTCTCTAAACTCGAGCTCGCAGTCCTGATCGCGTCGAACGACAGCAGCGATGGTGCATTTGACCGCGCAGCATATGAGATCAGCCGAGTCGCTTTTATCTCGGGCGACCTCGATAGCAAAGCCAAGGCGCTCGCTGACGCGTCAGGTCGCTCACAAGAAGCCTGCCTTAAACTCATTCGCTCGAAGTTGTCTCGCAAGAAAGCCGAGCTCGTATCGCACCTCAAAGCCCTGATGGACGTCGGCCAGGCTCCCCGCGACCCAGCTGAAGTCCTCGACTACATACTTGCAAACGACGGCGCCACGCTCCTGGCTCTTCCCACCGCCTACGGCAAAACCAGCAAAATTATCGAGCCCGTACTCAGAGAAGAAATGGCGCGTGGCAGCAATGTGCTAGTGCTCTGCCATCGCCGCTCTATCAACCGCAACATCGCTAACATCCCAGGCATTGTGAGCTACGACGAGTGCGACACCCCGGACATCTTGGAAAACGCCCGAGGCCTGAAAATGGTCGTCAATTCGATTGCCAATCCAAAGTTCAAAAAACAGATTGAAGACGCTGATGTGGTTGTCATCGACGAAGCCTCTCAAGTAATCGCACACGTACTAGGCGGCGAAGTGAAAAACCGCGAGGCAGTCTGGGAAGCACTGTGCTTTGTCGTCAAAAATGCAAAAAAAGTCATCTTCGCTGACGCGGACATCAACACCCGCTGCGTTGAGATCCTGGATGGCCGTCCAGCGAAGCTCTTCAAGATCGCCCAGGATCACTCCGGAATCACCGTCAAGACGTCTGATTCGGGCACCGTTCGAGGTCTCGTAGTCAAAGCCGCGAAAGATGGCAAGAAGATCCTGGTTGCTTGCGACGGCGCTCGGGAGGCGGCGGCACTCGCCAAGCACATTGAAAAGAAGGTTAAGAGATCGGTACTCGTCATCACCGCTGAAAATTCAAAATGGGAAGCCCAGGCGGCGTTTATCGCGAATCCGAATTCGATGGAGCATGAGATCGTCATCTACAGCCCTGTGATTACGAGTGCGTTGTCGATCACATCCAAACATTTTGAATGCCACTTCGGGCTGTTTGGTGGGCAGGTAGTACCTTCCGACGCGATTCAAATGATGCGCCGTGACCGGACTGCCGAGCTCTTTACGGTGGGCCTTAAAAATCCCGACTACAAAAAATCCGAGATCGTTGAGATCGCCTTTAAGAAGGAGATGGTTGCTGTCGAAGAGCTACTCAAAGGCCTGACGATCAACGCAGACGCCAAGGCTAAGATCCGCGCAGCAATCGCAGCTGACAACGCTCCAACCGCCTTTGAGTCGATGCGTTATGACCACTGCTCAAGCGAGGCTTGGCTGAAGGACAACGTCCAATACACCTTGCCAGCTCTGCTCTTAATGCAAGGCTTCGTGGTCGAGGCTCTTGAGCGTGATGACGAGACCTCCAAGTTAGGGTTTGTTGCCGATTCTCAGGGCCGTAAATCAGTTAAAGCTGAAACCGCTGCCAAGCTACTGAGGTCAGCTCCAGCAAGCACCCAGGTCGTCCGCGCGGTTAACGATTCCGGATCAAATGATGAGGTTGAGTACCTCTCTGTGATTCGAGCACGGGCCCAGGAAGTTATGGGGCGCTCGCAGCTGTCCCAGGCCGACGCGAAGCTGTGGGGCGAAGGCGAGGGTGAGGCCAAGATCAAACTCTTCAAAAGGCTCTACAGCGTCACCAGCGTAAGCCCGGACGACGAACTGGCGGTGTTCTCAAAGATCCTGCCAGCTATCGCTGAAATGTCGCTGACTAAAGACTGGAGAGCAGATGACTCTTCAGCGCTCTTTGACCGCCTCAATACCATGCGCTCTAAAGTTATTGGCCTAGGCATCAACATGCCGCGCGCTAACACTGCTAAGGCTAAGCAAGCGGCTGTAACCAACGTCCTGAAGTGCTTCGGCATTAAGACCAAAATGGTTGATGGGGGCAAGTCCGGCAACTACTACATCATCGACCAGGCGTCGGTAGATCAAATGGCCAGCTACTTCAAACTCGGCGCGCCGCTCTAAGTATCAAATGGCCATGGAAGGCCATCCCTCGTAAGTTTGTATACTCAACAAATTTTGTTTGTCAAAGATCGAATTATCTTCACTCAAGCCATTGTGCCGACTTTTGCTCATCTTTATGATGTACATATAAGAGCAAAAATAATAATAAGAAAGGCCTTATATGAACATGCAAGTTGATTGTCCTCCGCTTATCGACATGGCCGAAGTTGATGGTCTCCGCAGGAACTTGCTGCAGGGCTTGGAGGGGATTGATGACGCAACGCTGGAACTGATCACCGACACCTGCCTCGCCGCACTTAAAAAAGTGGACTGGAACTTGTACAATGAACAGAGGTACGGGAGGAAACCGGTTTCGATCAAAGATGTCATTTTCCTACCATCACTGCCGCCAGTCCCTAAACCTTATCGATCATGGCCAGAAGTGCATATCTCAAAATTCGGTGGACTCAAGGGCCTGGAGTACGAGCCGAAGTCGCATAAGGTTAAGTACGTCATCGAGCATACTTATCAGCCGGATTGGGTAGACACCCTGAACGACAGGATTTTTTACGAAGCCAAAGGCATTATCCCGACGCTCGTAGACGCTGCTAAGTATCGCGCTGTGGCAAAGCTTAACGACGTCCACATCATCTTTATCCTCCAGGAAAAGAACATCATCTGCCCGTTCTCAAGGCCTCGTAAGGATGGCTCTAGAATGACGCAGGAAGAGTGGATCAAAAAGGAAGGCTTTGACTACTGCTATCAGGGGGAAGAAAAGGAGTTCATGAAGTCCACTCGATATAAGTGGCTTGTTGAAAACGTAGGTAAAGGCCTGCCGCGTTTAGAAGAAGCTTTGCGCACAAACAACAAGTAATAACTGTTACAATATACGCATAAAAATAATAATAAGAAAACTGCAATGCGAAAAATACTTGGTATCGATCCTGGCCTCTCAGGAGGACTATCTGTAATTGATGAGCGATTTAACCTTGTAGCCTGTTATCCAATGCCGACTACTGTAGGCGAGGACGGCAAGCGCAAAGTTGATCCTATTGCTGCTTTCAATCTGCTATCAACTTACGACATTGATTTGGCCGTGGTCGAGAAAGTTGGCGCGCGGCCAGGGCAGGGCGTTACTTCAATGTTTAGCTTTGGTGATGCTTTCGGAGTTATTCGAGCTGTTGCTGCGCTGGTTGCCAAAGAAGTTAGGTTTGCCAGGCCACAAGAGTGGAGGGGCTGTCAGGGACTCACAGGCTTGAGTAAAGAGCAAATCGCCGAAGTTGCTTACGAGGTTTTCGAGGCTGAAGCCATTTATGGTCGCAAAAACAAGACCGGCGCGCGGGCGATCAAGGACGGTATATCGGACTCTCTGATGATCGCGAAAAGCGGCGCGCGGTTCCTGGAGTGACTGATGGCGACTAAGGCGCTCACTAAAAAGATCATCACCGATCTCGAAAAGTACATCACTCAGACGACCAGTCTGAAGATCGCCTGTGGGTGTGCCGGCGTGCCGTCCTCGACCTTTTTTGCATGGCAAAAGGCCGCAAAAGAGATCGAGGAAGATGGAAAGATCGAGTCTGACTTAACCAAAGATGAGCTCCTGCTGCTGGAGTTTCTGGAGCGAGTAGACCTGGCGAAAGCCAAATCCTGCAAACCTGCAATCGATACAGTGATGAAAGCGATCAAGATGGGTGATGCAAACCAAGCTTCCCGCTTACTTTCGCGACGAATGCCGGAAGAATTCGGCGATTGGAACAGAAAAGAAGTAACCATTCGCACCGAAACAACTGAAGAAACTACCACTGGTATTGCACTTATACCGTCAATGGGCGGTGATTCCGATCTCGATTTAATGCTCCAACAGCAGCAATCCGACGCTTTGTTGCTCGCAAAAACTAAAACAAACGAGCTCAGCTGATGATCAAGCAAAGAACCCCTTTCGACTGCGGTATCGCGACTTTGGCCAACACATTGGCGATCAGCTACGAGCAAGCTCTGGATCTCTACGGAGCTGACAAACAACGCAATGGCGTGAGCATTCAGCAGACCGCATCGATCCTGTTCAGCCTTGGCTATGCCCCTGTGTATATCCCATTCCCAGGATTCAGCAAGGCCAGCGGAATCACCATGGGCACAGCAAGCCCAGAAATCCTCGAAATCTTCGGCGACCCCGCAATCCTCCAGGTACTGACTGCATCTGGACTCGTCCACCAGGTACTTTTTGACGGCAAAAACATCCTTGATCCGGCCCCCTCTGTGACTGTCCCTCGGACACTAAGCGACTACCAATGCGTGGACGCTTTGTTTGTGATCAAACAAGGCCAGGCGCTTGTGCGCAAAAAAGGCTCTTGGAGCATTTACGAGCCATATAAGGCTCCAGTGAGTCATATGCGTTTCATGGACGGTGGCGTATGAGCTCCGCTGGGAATCTGAGAGCGATTACAAAGGCCGTAAGGAATGTCGTATGGGAGCCGATCCCAGGTGCAGGCGGTGGGCTGAGCTCGCAAGGCATGCTCCTCATCACCGGCCAACCTCGCAACCTTGTAAAAGAGGTGCTGTTCCACGGCTCCAGGGGCAACGGCAAGTCCGAGTGCCTGCTGATGGCGTTTGGACAACACATTGGAAAGGGGTGGGGCAGTTATTGGCGCGGGGTGATCCTCAGGCGCCAGTTTTCGTCGCTTAAAGACTTGATCGTTAAGAGCCATCGTCTTTTCCCAAGACTGTTCCCTGGCGCCACGTACAACAAGAGCATGCGCGAGTGGACATTCCCCACGGGTGAAGTCCTGATCTTCGACTACATCGAAAAAAAGGAACAATACGAAGCTAAATTCCACGGTCAGGAATACAGCTTCATCGGATGGGACGAACTGACCACGTGGGCGACGGATGACATCTATGAATCGATGATGTCGACACTCAGGACGTCGTATCAGCCGACTAAAGCTCAGCCACTCATGCCGCCCTTACAGGTCAGGAGTACCACCAACCCGTGGGGCGTAGGGAAGCGCTGGGTCAAGGCGCGGTTCATTGACGGCAAAATCAGCGGCCAGATTGAGTATAAAAACGGCCAGCGGGATAAGTGCGCAATCTTCGGCACTGTTTTCGAAAATCCGCACCTGAATGACGAATACAAGCAATGGCTCAAGACGATTTCCGATCCTGCGAAGCGTGCTAGCTGGCTGCTCGGAGACTGGGAAGCTGTCGATGACACTGCGATGTTCGCGGCGCTCTGGAAAAAGGACGTTTTGCTGATGCAGCCGTTCACCATCCCGGCTCACTGGAAGGTTGAGAGATCATTCGACTATGGCCAGTCGACACCTTTCTGTTGCCTTTGGACGGCTGAAGCCAACGGCGAATCAGTGATGGTCAACGGTCGTCCGTTTTGCCCCCCAAAAGGCTCGATCATCGTCGTTGGTGAGGATTACGGCACACCCCTCAATCCAGACGGTACTCAGCAGAAGCGTGACCTCGGTCTGTTCATGAGTGCCGGCAATATTGGCAAACGTCTCAAGCAACGTGAGCTGAAGCTTCAGGAAACCATTCTGAAGAACCATCCGAAGGTCACTCCAGGCCCAGCTGACAATCAAATTTATAACGGCAGCAAGGTTGATCAGGGTAGCGCTCCTACGGTTGCGAAAGATCTAGCTGCTGAGGGCATGACTTTCGTAAATTCTGACAAGTCGCCGGGTTCTCGCGTGACGAGCGCGCAACTAATGTTCGGTCGTTTGCAGGCAACAATTGAGCAAGATCCTGGCAAGCCGCATATTTACTTTTTCACTAACTGTAAGTTCCTGAACTCGTCGATTCCGGAACTTCAGAGAGATGAGGATCAACTGGATAGCGTTAGTAAGTGTGGTGATGACCATGCATGGGATGCTTTGGCTTATAGACTAACTTGGAAGAGACCAGTTTCTTCCGTGCAATATGGTCTTAGCGGATATCAGTAATAAATTAGCTGTATAATAAATTAGCCAATAAAAATAATAATAGGCCCGCAATGTCAGTAGAAGTTAGAACAGCGCGTTGTCAGAAATTTTATTCTGAGCGAGAAACCATCAGAGATGTTCGTGGTGGGGCAAATGTCATTCGTAAACTCGGTGCTAAATACTTACCCCTGGAACCACGAGAACATCCTGAAGATTACAAAAGAAGGTTGGCACGCTCCTTATTCATGAACTTCACGGAGGAAATGGTTAAGGATCTGGCATCCAAGCCGTTCGTTCGGCCCGTAGTCATCAAGAGCGAGAGCCATCAAGAAATTGCTGACGGTGTCGCTAAGCGTGTAGATGGTCGTGGAACAAGCATGACAGGTCTTTGCTCGGCAGTATTCGAAGACGCAATCTGGAATGGAACATCCTTCTTTGCGGTTGACTGCGCCGTCAATGGAGGGATGCCGTATATCTATCACCTCAGTGCCGACAAGATCCTTGGCTTCAAGCTCGATGAGGACGACAGGCTGACGGAAATTCGCATCTCTGAAACCGCTGTCGTGCCAGATGGCGATTGGGATGAGAAGGAGGTCGAGCGAGTGCGTGTATTCCGGCGCAGCGGTGAGGTCGTGACATGGTCGCTTTGGGAAAATGGTTCTGGCGGATACCAGCAAGTCGTAGCTGATGAGCCTTTTGCACTCAAAATAATCCCTGTGTTTCCAGTGCATTCATCTGCCGTTGTGCCCAGCGGTGAGTTGTTCGTACCTTCACTCGTGAAAGACCTGGCTTGTGAAAACCTGGAACACTACCGGAAGCTTTCAGACTATTCGAACATCCTTCATCTCACGAGCTGCCCGTCCATTTTCATCACAGGTTTGGAGGCTGATGAGCAGATCATCATCGGAGCCTCATCCGCGATCAAAGGGCAGATCGGGGCCACGATGGCTTACGTTGAGTCCAATGGATCTGCGACTGGGTCTGGGCGAGAGGCTATCCAGGATCTTGAGCGTAAGATGAGAAGTCGCAGTGCTGGGCTTTTGGAGAACAATGGCCCCACGGAAACGGCTACTGGGCGAGCGCTTCAAGCAGGCCAGACCAACAACAAGGTGGCGATCATTGCGATGAATATGGCTGCCGCCCTAGAGCCTTGTCTCGCTTGCTATGCCTACTTCTTGAAGGTGATCGCGCCGGATTTCATGGTAGACATCAACACCGACTACGGAATCACAAGCAACCCAGAAGAGCTAACCGCACTGGCCGGCGCACGTACCCTAGGAGACCTATCACGTGAGGACTATCTCCAGGAAATGAAACGCCGTGGCATCCTGCGCAACGAGTTCAGCTTGGCGGATAACGAAGATCGTCTGTCGACAGAGCTTGCCTGATTGTCGCGGAGGGGCCGCAGCCCCTCCAGTCCCTCAGGTGTCGAGCATGTCCCAGTCGTCACCGAGAATCCATCGAAGGGCTGACAGCTTTCCATTGATCATGCCCCATTCGAAATCGTCCCAGGGGCCTGTATCTTCGTACTTTTCTCTAACCCGCTCAGCGGAGGCGAGAGCTCCTTTCAAAATATGTTCGTGAATCACGCCATTGCCATACCGCTGTGTCCCCTCTGGCACAATCTCGATCTCGCCTTGCTCTAGACGGTACATGCGATTCATATGACGGTTGTACCAAACCTTATCAACCAGCTCGTCCATGGCCCCCAGAATTTCCTGAAGGCCACGCGTCTGATCTTCCCAGGCCCACTCGTTTTCGTAGTGGAATTCCTCTAGGTCTAGCAGATCTTCGATTGCCGGTTTCGTGGTATTGAAATACAGCGAAGTTTTGCCATCAAAGATGTCGGAGAAGTCTTCGTGGGGCTGCCTGTGATCCTTGCCTGAGAAGTCCGTTACGTTGTGAGTCACAAATCTGAAGCTTTCGAAGTTGGCTGCTTGCTCGATTCGGAATTCCTGGAAGGCTTCGGCCAGTACCGCATCAGCAACGCTATTCTTTTGCTTGTGGAATGGAGCTCTTTTATCGATTGCTCGCTCGGCAGCCTTGATCTTGGCGGCATCTGAGATGGGCGTCTGGAAGGCGAGGTCGAATAGCTTGATCACTCTGTTGACGCTGCCTTGGGTCGCCTCGGAAAGGATCGGCAGCCGGTGGTTCACATCGTCAATGGTCTCCAGGGCACTGTCTTTTCCTTCGCCGCCGAATGACTGGATCATTCCTTTGACAACGCGTATCTCACTCGCAATCCGCTTGCGCGTGGACTCAATGACCCTGTCCTTGTTTCGCTCAAACTCTGTACGCACAAGCTCGGGCACCAGGAGCTTGATGACACCTTCTTCGACCAGATGCTCAATGGCCGTCAGCATTGGCAGCTCTGCTTTCTGGGTCGAAATATCTAGCCAGACGCACGTGTCGAGCATTACTAAATGCATTGGAGCTCCCTTGAGTTTGCTGATTGCTAGACTTGGCTGTGGCCATCACTGGATAATGGCCTATCAACATACAGGAGCGTCAAATGTCTCGTCTCGCAGAATTCCGTCAGCTCGAAAAACACCTTGCCGAACAGCTCGCAGCGCTTGAAGCCATGAAGGGTGACGAAGGCCTGAAAAAGGAAGTTGAGTTTGAAACAAAGCTTCGTGAACTGCTTGCTCAGTACGGTTACAGCCTGCACAACGTCATTGCCATCCTTGACCCGCAGGCCTCCACTCGCCGCGCTCCTGCTGCAAGTGAATCCAAGGCAGGCACCCGCAAGCCACGCCAGGTAAAGATCTACAAGAACCCGCACTCTGGCGAAGTCGTTGAGACTAAGGGCGGCAACCACAAGATGCTGAAAGAGTGGAAAGCTGAGTACGGATCCGATGTAGTTGAGTCCTGGCTGGCTAAGTAAGACTGTTTGAGTACAAACAAAGGGCCCACGCAGGGCCCTTTTTTCTGTCGGGGGAGAGTATGCAGATCAAAAAGCCTCAGCACCTTCAGGCGTTCCGGGATCTCTTGGGAAATACGAGGTATCTCTTGTGCGTGGATCTCGAAGCGACTTGCGATGAGTACCCAGATGGCCTTACTGATGAGGAGACGGCTGGGCGCGCTCTTTTGGTTCAGAAAAACGACATGGAGACGATAGAAGTCGGCGCTGTAGTTATAGATCTGCATCAAGGCGCAGCTATCGTCAGCGAGTTCTGCGCATTTGTGAGACCGGTGCTCAATCCCGTTCTGACCGACTTTTGTAAGCGTTTGACGACAATCAACCAGATCGACGTCGACAGTGCAGGAACGTACAGCGAGGTTAGCCAGGAGCTGGATGATTACTTGGCTCCACTCAAAGCTGAGGGCCTGATGTGGTGCTCATGGGGTGACTACGATGCCAAGCAGTTGGCAATGGACGCTGATCGAAACGACTGCTCCCCCATGCTCTCAGACGTGAGCCATACCAATGTGAAAAAATGGCACTGGAAAGTCCTAGATTGCCGAGCAATGAGTTTGAGGCCAGCGGTCGAGGGCGCTGGGATTGAGTGGACGGGGCAGTACCACAGAGGCATTGACGATGCTCGGAACCTGGGTCTGCTTGTGGGTGAGATCTTGCGTGCTGGCTGACCTCGCGGTGCTGGCAGTATGATGTCAGCCTGAGAATAAATGGGCCCTGTGCCCCTTCCAGGAAAAAGGATTTTTATGGCAAGCAATGATGTGTTCTGGTTCAAGCTCGATGAAGACCTATTTGCCAGCTTTGACGAGTCTGACTTCATCGATTTCAATTGGGAAGATTTTGTTAAATATGATGCGGGCTTGGAAATAAAGCTGAAGGCAAGAAACGTCACGTATCAAAAAGGTGATAAAAAACAAATCAAGGAGGAATCCGAAATAGCTTCCCTCACAGTGATTCACTCTAAAGGTGACGCTGTTGCACTCTCACCAGGTGGGTGGCGTCCACTTGCCTTTATCCCCAATGGATCTACTGTACTCTTCGACAAGAATGCCTTTGCAACGGTCAAGAATCACATCGACAAGAACGGAAACCCTCTTAGTAACTCTATAAAGGTTGTAGTGGATCTGTTTCAAAATAGAAAAATGACCATCGACCCAAAACCTATTTTGCTAGAGGGGAATAATCGGCACGACAAAAAACTGCCTAGCCTTGAAGAAATGAGGAGTGAGTTAGGGTATTTCATAGAGAAGATGAAAAAACGCGCCCCAAACCTTACCATTAGGGCAACCGAGGAGTCTCTCCATGCCCTGCATAAAGCAAGCGCCATTTTTTTTGCCGGCCTTGATTCTGTAGTAGAGTTCATTGATGATGCCTACAACTACTATAGTTCAGGCAATAAACCCCCGCAAACGCTAGAAGGTTTTAGGGAAGTCTTGGCATTGGCTAAAAATTCTAACGTTCAGGATATGCATATTATATTCGCAGCTATTGTATTCAAGGCGATCTCTGGTGAGCGAATCAATCCAACCCTGAAGCTTCTAAAGTTTAATAAACCTGACTTTATTGAGAAAGGACACGCCTTTAATGGTGCGCTCGATATATTCTCGTTATTCCTGTTCATCAGCGAAATACGAAATCACGATCATAACGTGTACTTTGTTACTGCCGACAAAGACCTCATGCATTTGTGGAACGACATGACTGGCTTCATTAGGTTAGACAACCAACCGGGTGTCCTGCATTTTGACCTAAATTATTTCTTGCCTGGTCTTGAACAGGACGATATTGATGCCCTTAAAGATATAATGGGTAGCTAGGGCGCGTGTAAGTGTTATTTTCGATTCATAATAGTCCCCGGCCTGCCAGGGCTATTTAGAGATTACGATGCAGAGCGCTTAGCCAATTCAACCAAGACTATTAAACCGAAACCAACAATCATCATAGCGGCACCTGCCACCATCTTTTTCGTACCGCTATTCATGTCAACTCCCTATGCCTTGATGGCGATTGGCCTTCTTATAGCTGGCGGGGTGTTTGCCGTCAAACGTTTGCGCAGCCAAACGGCGTTGCGAGTGGATGGCTGGTGGTGGTAGCGTGCGATGATGAGACAGCCGCTGCTCGACTTAGACCTTAAACGCGTTACTCGTGAGCACTACATCACGGGCAAAGCTGCGATCAATTTCCCATCTTTCGGCGGCACGACTGGTGGCTGGCACTCTATGGCGTATTGGGATCGAGACACTGGTACGTCCAAAGTTTCTTTAGCGGGTATACATTATTCGGACACCAAGGCGTTTTTTGGTGATGTCGGGATCTTCGATGCAACCCATGCGCTCATCAGTCTCGGGTGGCATGTGGATGGGCAAGCTGTTTGGATGGCGGATCACTACAGGGCCGCAGCTGACATGATCGCCAGGTGGGCTTTGAGCGATTCGAAGTACTGCAACGTAGAGATCGATGACTGGTTCCCTGCTGAGGAAGATAGGCAGCGGTTTCTCGATCTTCTGGCCACAGCTTGGCCACGGCTACATGAGCTGGGCCGCTTAGAAAAAGTAGAGTACTGGCTGCGTTATCAGTGAATCAGCCTGGATTCCGAGGTGCAGACTGCACGTGACGCTGGCCATCGTCATCGCATACAAAGTACACACGGTTAGGCGACCACGGGTGACGGTGTTTATAGCTTTGCGGTTGTTTGTCGTCAAAAGGTTTGTGCGCAAAAGGCCCCGGAGGGCCTGGGGCAGGCTACGCAGCAAAGTCAGTAATCACCGCGTGCGAAGCCGGCGATAATCCCAGATCGATCTCTGAATCCGGGTTCCCACAGTTGTTTTTTTTCGAAAAACTCATCCCATTGTTCTTGAGTTACTTTTCTCATTGTTTTGAATGTGTACGAGTTATTGTTCTGGCGTTGTATGTTTACAATCGTTCCATTGCTCGTAGCTCGGTACATAGAGCCACCGTAATAAAAACACCCTGGTCTGTATATCTCTTTGAATCTAGCGCCCGTTTGATTGCTCATGTTGCGTTCCTTTTGTTTGTTCCGTGCTTCATGTTTTAAGTCTGGCAGTTGCGTTCGTGCTAATGCAAGCGAATTTTTGCCGATAAACATGGCCTTTTAATATAAGTTACGTCCCTTGATCGTCCGGAACCCTTGCAAGTAAAGGTTAATTCTGATTTTGCAGTGGTAGCGCGTGGGCGAAATATTTTTTAGATGATAGTAAGTTGATACCAAAGTTTGGGCGTCTGGGGCACTAAGCGTGGTGTGAGTCAAAAGCGCTTTTCTTAGCCAAAAAGGGGGATCTGCCCTACCAGGGGCTGAGTTGCGCTAATGCCGGCTTGTTGTCGTATGCTATTTGGCTAAGAAACACTAACTTAACCAGATTAGTTAATTTCAATGAGAGTTGACGGATAAATAGTTTCAGGTATGCGTGCGAAACTTGTGGACTTCGATAAAGTGCGATAGCTACAATGAAAGCATAATAAAAAGAATGTCATATAAGGCATCATGATGAACTCCGAAATCACTGCTGTTACAGCTCGAACCGCTGATATCTGTGCAACTTACCTGGTCGGCGGTTTTAGCGGGCGTAGGGAAGTCGGCACAAGACGTTACACCCATCCGCTCGACATCTTTCGCACTAAATACCAAGGGCCGCTTGTAAAGATGTGTGCGAGCGCAGAAGCCGGTGACTCAAATGCTATCAGAGCACTGAGCAAGGTAATTACTACTGAATTGCGGCGCGCAGAGTGGTTCAGGTTTGACGGCAAAGAGTACACCTTCAAAATCAACTCCTTCGATCTCGACGCCATGGACTATCTGATGACGGAAGTCATGGCCCAGGTCAACGCACAATAAAAACAATAATAAAGGGTGAGAGAGATGAGTAAGATTATCAAAGACTTTATCGTCGATTGCGTTGTCCAGTCCGACTACAACGCACTGGCTAGTCTCAAGACTCAGGAGGGCGATGTCCTGGCCTGCATTTATATGTCGCTCTCACGCGACCTGCGCGCAGCTGAGACGATGCTGGGGCGCGATGCACTAGCATACGCATACACTGACGCACATCGCAAAACCTTGATCGAGCTTGCAAGAGTGTTCGGTACAGTGCAAATTTTGAAGGGGGTGAGCAACTTTGCTTTGCCGAACGACCGGGAAATTGTTGAATATTTTCTGGATAACTGCGGGTTTATTAAACCTTACATCACAGACCTCAAAAGCCTCGCAATCTCTGCCGCAGTTTGCAGCCAAACCGAAGTCGTACACACAATCGTCGACTGGATGATTGAGAACCTGGGTGGCAGTGATCTGGCCGAAGACATTTATCAGATCTACGAATGCAGTACTGATCCTTGGATTTTTAGGCGAATGTACGAAACAGGGATGCTGGTTACAGTGCTCAACGCAACTCTGCGCGGCAAGTTACGCGTACTCCCGGCACTACTAGATGATGTCGACGCACTATGCGATCTAGAGAAGCTACAGGTACTAACCAAAGTCTTCCGTAAAAGGCCTCAAAGAATATAAAAATAATTCACGTCAAGCCCCCTTTGATCGTTTTATTGATATAATTGACGCATAACAAGAAGAAGATCCTTGGGGGATCCATGCAACATAACGCACAAACCATGGTTGTATTAAAAGCTTTTGGTGATGAAGGTAACGAGGCACAAGAGCCAGGGGCTCAACCCGAAGTAGACATTTCCAATCCTGCTATCCAGGCGCTCTTGAAAGCAGAGCGTGATAGGCACTCGCAAGAGATGATCGGGCTTAAAAACAAGAACACTGAAATTCTTGGCGAGCTCAAGTCGGACAGAGATAAGCGAAAGGCTTTCGAGTCTCAAATCCAAGATAAAGAAGATCTTGAAGCATACAAGGCTGGAAAGCTCGATATCACCGCATTCTCTGATAAGCGAGTGAATGCCGCTGTAGATTCCTACAAGCAGGTTCTGGGGGAGAAGGATTCCAGCATCCAGGAACTCGAGAAGAAACTTCAAGAATCTGATATGCGTATCAAGCGCATGCACGTAAGCCAGACTATCGGTCAGCTCGTATTAGCCAACGAATTTGTACACAAAGAGGCTGCGGAGGATATCTCTGAGTTCGCCCTGCGCGAAGGTGAGATTGATGCCAGTGGCAATCTGGTGTTCCGAGATGAATACGGCAATGTGAAACTTGGTCGCGACGGTAAGCCTCTCCAGGGCAAAGAATGGCTCGACGGATTGCTCAACCGCAAGAAGTACCTGGCCAAAGATCTTCCTGGATCTGGAGGCAAACAGGGCACAGGCGGTTCGGGTAAAACTGTTACCAAGGCCGACTGGCAAAAAATGTATATGAACGCTAGCGAAAAAGAGGGCAAAGAACTTCTTGCTAGGCGTAATAAAGGCGAAATCGTAATCGTCTGAACGAAGTACCCGTTGGGGCTCGCCTGAGTCCCCGGTTCCAATGCTGGCAGGGCCGGCGACTGTTTTGCTCCGTGAGCGACAGATATCTTCAAGCGTACCAAATAAAAATAACAATAAAATAGGTATATCCATGTCCCAGAGTAATGCACTCGTCGTTTTGCCGGCTTTTGGCAACGACATTGAAGCGTATGTTAATGAAGTAATTCTGCCTGATGCCATGAAGCGTCTTCGCGGTCGAGTTGTTGCGCGTAATATGGTTACTGTAAACAACGAAGATGAATCTAAGGAAGTCGGTGATACTGTCCGTGTTCCGATGCCAGTGACCTTCGATGACGTTGATCAATTCGATGAAGTCAACGGCACCACTGCAACTCCTATTTCAGTCAAGAAAGTAGACGTCAAAGTCGACAAGCACTTCTACAAGCAAGTTGAATTCAGCGACATGGAATTCACCGGCAGTATGTCTGGATCGATTGAAAACGCCTTGGGCGGAATGATCGACGTGATTGGCCGTGGTGTGAACCGTTCGATCTCAAGCCTTGCCCTCGAAATCCCAGGCTTCTCCGGCAACTTGGCCTCGACAAACAAGCGTGATGGTTCCGACCTGATCAACCTTCAAGAAGCCATCGAGCAGGCCAACGTTAACGACGACCGTAAGCTGTATCTGACAAGCCGTTCGAATGCTGACTTGTTAAACGTGTACGCGAACTACAACTACAAAGACGCTGAAGCTTCTGGCGTTCTCGGCAACAAATTCAACTTCGACATCATGAGCGACAATCAGGCCATTACGCACAAAGCAGGCTCCGCGTCTGCCAATGCCGGCCTGAAACTGGCTTCTGATGCATCTGCCGGGACACTGGTATTCAACATCACCGCAGCTGTCGGCGACCGGTTCGTCAAAGGTGATGTGATCGTGATTGCTGGCACTGAGCAGACCTTTGCTGTTGCCTCCACCGTTGTCGCTGTAGCCGGTGCCAACGCGATTCCAGTCACCACAGCCGTAGTCGAAGCCATTTCGGCAAACTCGGCAGTAACAGTGGTCGGTGACCACCGCATCGACCTGGCCTGCACTCCAACGTTTGCAATGATGGTCACACGAAAGCTCGAAAGCCCAGCTGGTCAACCAGGTGTTATCTCCGGGTACATCACTGACGAAGTTTCGGGTCTTACCCTGCAGTCGATGATCTGGTACGACGCCTCGCGCCGCAAACACCAGTTCCGTCTGGAAACTCTGTTTGGGCTGAAAGTGCTCGATCACTCCCGCGCCTTGCGCATGGGTGGTCATTAAAAACGTCGGGGTTTAGCAGCTAGCAAAGCCCCATGTTCACAGGCCTCCGTTCGCTAACCGGCAGCGGAGGTCTTTTGCTTTCAGGAGTCTCAAATGAGCGAAGTAACCGCTACAAAAGATCGCACTGGTGAGGTGCTGCCAATCGTTCGGCCAGGTAAGTCATTGGGCATGTCAGCCTTGTCTGGCAATCAGACATTCACGTCGGCAGCTCCAGACGGTGAGGCTATCTACCTCTTCTGCACCTCTCTGATTCACGTCGGTGAGGGCGCAACTGTCACAGACATCGACGCGCCAATTGATGCTAGGGGCGGGGTGTATTTGAATGCAAACAGGGGCAAGGTGATCAGCGTAAGGCTGCTGGCTGGTGAAGAACCGGCAACTATCTGGATCCACGAGGTTCGCTGATGAATTCTCTTGGCCGAAATCTCCTGTCTCTGACTGTATATCATCTTCGTCGTGTTGTACGGCTTGTGATCGGTGAACCCAAGGGCATCTGGGTTATATGTCACGATGACGGTACCGCGACCGTGGGTGGTAGCGGCGCTGTACCTGGTACCAACCTCACTGTGACCTTCCCTGATGACTCCAAGGCTTCCACGACCGTAACGGCAAGTGGGGCTTGGCAGGTTGTCTCGGGCGTCATAGCGTCGTGTCCGCTCGCCACTGAGTTGGAGATCGTGACTGGTGACCCAACGTCCGTAGGTGTTATCGATAGCATCGAGATCACACCTGACGGTTCCTACCTAATCAGTGGCCATACTGGTCGAGCTGGTGATGTACTGACCGCGACGATTGCCGGTGAAGATTTCGAGCTCCACCTGACTGGTGCCGAAACTTGGTTCTTCACCGTCACTCCAGCCGTCGAACCTCCTGATATCGGCCCAGGTGATGGAGACGTCGATTCGGACTACGTGCCACCTTATGTCATCAGCATCACTCCAGTTGGCGATGGCACCTATACCGTCATCGGAGGAGGCGGGAAGATCGGGGACACCCTGAACGTGGTGGCCAACGGCGTCTCGTATCAGGTCACTGTAGGCACGGATGGCGGTTGGACAGCTATTGTTGGAGTCAAAGACGACGAGCCTGGGACGCCTCCGGATGTCGAGGTAGAAGATCCTTACGTTGCCCCGTACATCATTTCTGTTACTAACAATCTGAATGGAACGTACACGATTACAGGTGGAGGCGGTCGAGCAGGCGATAGGATCACGATCTCTATCGACGGAGAATCCTTTGAGTCGATTATTGAAACTGACAACGAATGGTCTGTGACTATCAAGTATGTCCGCCATATTGATCTTGGGGACGTGGACATTATCGTCAGCCCTAAAGACCTGGAAGGATTTGTGTCAGCTTCAGATGCCGTATATGCGGATGTCGACGGAAGGGCGATGGTTGAGTGTGCCGATGACGGTCGCTATATCAGTTGGAAATTTTTCTTTGCCGATGTCAAAAAAATCGTTTCAATACTAACAACACCAATCGCCAAGTTCTCGTTGCCTGACCACAACGGCTTTCCCAAGAAGACCATCAAGATTGGTTCGACTTACATAAGTGTCTATGATTACAAGTACGTCATCTATACCTCGCAAGATTTAATAGTTAGCACGGAGCGTGTGGTCGAAAAGAACTACATTTTTGGCAAGGATTGTAACGCTCACAAAACCAATCACACGGCTTATTACTGGAAGAAAGATGGTGATTTTGACCGCTTGATCCGGTATGACGGAGTGGAATCAGATATTGTTGTGGATATCTCTGCATTGGGTAGTAATGATCTGCCGATGATTGCCAGCCTGGGAGATAAGGATTGGGTGGTCAACAACACATTTTCAATCTCTATTTTTGTCGATCCGGTGACAATGGTTACAACGCCAGGCCCGGTATATGAATTTTCCATGGCATGCAATGGGGAAGCTGGGTGTTATGCTTTCAACAGTCGTAGCGCTTTTTTTCAGGGCGTGAGTAATACAGTCGTAGAGTTTGGCTCCGACGGAGTTGCAAAAAGTATTCTTGGTGTTGGTTATAATAATCTTGCTGCGACAGATAGTTATCTCTATCGCATGGGTGGTAATAAGTTAACTCGTGTAGATCTTAAAGCGTACGAATCAACCGTGATAACCGATGTTCCTGCAAATCTCGGGTTGCGTGGTGCATTTGCAGTAGATGACACTGTAATAAGCTACTCTACAGATTCGGTGGTGGGTGGCTCGCAAATAAGTTTATCTGCTGATAAAGGGAGTACATGGAAAAGCTTTTTCCTCGATCCAGCAAATGACAGGCATATTTTTAGTGATGTCGAAGATGACGAATTGTTGCTAACTATGAGCACTGATGACGGTGTAGATAGCATCGTAACGTACCTACTATTGAAAGAATGATATAATAACTCATTCTAAATTGCCGGCAAGAGCAATAAATATGAGCACTAATAAAATACGCCCGAGCGAACTCCCAGAGCCGTGGGATGGTGACTTGAATGCAAAGATGCATATTCACAAGCCCGGCAAGTCAATGGGCATTAGCGTCGAGCAGATTGTTGGAGCTATTAAGTTCCCGGAAGCCGCTTCGGGTGTTGAAACCGGATCCGCTTTGATGCTGCCAGTTGGAATATACGCTGATTATATCGAGTGTGACGGCGCTATACACTTTGATTCCGAGGCTCCAGAGCTTGCGCAAGTTCTGAAGTCGGGAGCTTTGGGGCCACAATTCTCTGGGTTTAACGCAGATTCCGAGGTTCGATCGACTTTGGGCGCTGCTGTAGACGTACTACAAGTCCTGAAGTTTAAGGAGTATTACGTTTACAGGACGAACACGGCGGGAATGCAGCTTATAGTCGCTGATAGCTCTGGAAGTGTGGTTTATACAGCCACCGGAACTGTTTCTACGGATCTTTTTGTCACTGATAAAGCGGTCTATTGGTCTACAAGTAACAGCGTTTATGCTTTGACGCTGTCAGATGGCGTGTTTTCTTCTGGATATACCGGTCAGTCTGTTGTGGATATGAAAAATGTCGTCGCTATTACAGATAAATGGGATCTTTTTTTATATACTAACGCACCCTCTACATTATACGACCCTGCGCTTAAAGCTACGACCGGGGTTTCGTGGGCCGGTGGTGTACCACCGTCAGGGAGTTATATCGCCGGATGCGGTTCAAAAAGTGGAAAATTTTACCTGTCTGGAACGTTAAATGCCTCAGCCGGGCTTTACGAACTTGAGTATGATCAAGAAGTTGGCTCGATGAGTATATCTCTTGTGCAGTACGCAAACACACCGTACAACATGATTTTTGGGAGTAAAGATAGTTCAACGGTATATTTTGGTGTGTCGTATCCGCAGTTTAGACTCGATGTGGACTCTGGAGTAGTAACTCAAATTAATTATGTTCACAACTCGTACAGCGCCACTTTGACAAAAGGTTATGCTTGCAACGACTTTATCTTCCATACGCCGACAACAGCGGGAAATAAAGCTTATATCTCATTTGACGGTGGTAGATCGTGGAGCTCACCGCCCGAGTTTAATTCAAAACTGATGTGTGTTTACCTGGATGTTGATACGGCTAAGCTTATCAGTGTCGGCAGCCTGGGTAGTACCGGTTCAGTTAATAGGGCTTCTGGTAATGTACAAACCAACTTACTAACAGTGCGCGCTGGCGACCAGTTCGCAACACCTAAAATTCGAACGATCTCTGAAGGGTACAGGTTTTATGTCAAAAAATAAGGTTTATCACAGGCAGGGATTTGTGATTGGGGTCGGTGATCTCGGCGAAATCCCTGGAGCTAAGCATGTTGAAGTGGAAGACTGCACAAAGATCATCGAAGCGTTGAACAGTGGTCGATGCGTAATTTACCTGGATGGTGAATTTAAGATACAAGAGAGTAGAGCCGTACAGTGGCTTTTTATACGCCAATCCCGCGACATGCTGCTATCGGAGTCTGACGTCGAGATAATGAAGATCAGAGATAGCGAAGTGATTAGCGGTGTTGTGAGTCAGCAGCATCAGGAGCTCGCGGGATATCGACAAGCACTCAGGGATATTACGCTGCAGCCAGATCCATTTAATATTGTATGGCCAATTTGGAGTCAAAAATGAGAAAGGTTACCGAGGTTGTGGAGCTAGTAAAAGGCGACGATTACGTGATTGTCGAAGTGGGTTCTAGGGCGCATGAGCACTTTGCAGCGCTGGAATATATGGTTGTGGGAGAGGTTGCTAAGAGCGTTGAAGAGAAGGTGAAGCCTAAGCGGCGAGCTAAAGACCAAGTTCTTGCTCAAATTTGATAGTTCTTATCCGCAACTCGCAGCCGTATAATTCGATGAGTTCGGCTGTTAATTTGTCGCGGTTGTATGCGCCAAGCTCTCCAGCCAGTTTAAATACGATCCTGTCTATCAAAGCTTTGAAAAACTTCACCATGCTCATCTCTTTCTTTTTCGAACATGTCGTTTTCGGTGTAAAATCGGTAGGGAACAGGGTTGTTCATACGCCCAAATCCTCTTCGAATTGATATCTTCGGATCTGTAATTCATCGCCAAAAATTCGTTGTGCGGTTTTATTTATAGCGACTAACACCATTGCGGGTTTTGTGGTGGTGTTAAAATCGTCCTTGTGTATTTCGATGGCTGCGAAGATAACTCTACGACAGACATCGATTCCGAATTTTTTGTGTTCTGTGGTAAAGTTTTCGAGTTTCATGCTCAAACTCCTTTTTAGCAGTGATACAATTATATGCAAGCTAGAATAATAATAAGAATAGCATATGTCAATAGTTCAAGATGTTACTAACGAAGTTGTTAAATCCGCTCCCCCAGTTGCTGTAACTAGCGCAATCATCATGGGTATGACGATTAATGAGTGGGCTGCTGCTGCAACCCTGTGCTACGTCTGTCTCCAAGCTTTTTTTCTTATTCGAAATCAGCCAAAAAAAGAATCAAAAAAAGAACATGCTAAGCCGGTAAAGCCAGATGATAAGTAAACGCCTGGTCGCCGCATCTTTTACCGCTACGTTGTGTGTTGCTTCGGCAGTAGTTACGCACTTTGAAGGGTTGCGCTCTAAGACTTACTTCGATCCTGTTGGTGTTCCCACTATCTGTTACGGCCATACAGCAACCGCAGCTGTCGGCCAGGTGAAAAGTGCTGATGAATGCCAGCGACTCCTCGATTCCGACCTCACGGTTGCCATCAACGCCGTCGACGCGCTGGTCAAGGTGCCGCTGACAGTTGAGCGGCGCGCGGCGCTAGTGTCGTTTGTTTACAACGTAGGGCAAGGGAAGCTGGCTGGTTCGACGTTGCTGCGAAAGCTCAATGATGGCGACGTCGCCGGTGCGTGTGCGGAGTTTGACCTGTGGGTGTTTGCGGGCGGTGTGAAACTTAACGGGCTCGTGGCGCGCCGTGCGGAAGAGAGAGAGCTTTGCGAGGTGGGGTTATGAGTAAGTACCTGGTAATCGCCTTATTCGCCCTGGCGGCTGTGCTGTTCGGCGGTTGGTTGATGCATGACCGTGATCGCCTGGCTGACGAGCTCAGTACCTCGCAAGCAGAGGTGGTACAGCTGAAGGCAGATGCTGAGTTTGCTGCTCAGACATTGGCCGCAAGAGATGCACTGGATCGGAAATACACGAGGGATATTACAGATGCAAAAATTGAGAATGCTCGCCTGCGGGATGCTGTTGCTGCTGGGACTCACCGGGTGCTCGTCCGCGCCACTTGTCCAAAGTTGCCAGCCACTGCCGGCACCACCAGCCTGGATGTTGGAGCCAGCGCCGAGCTTAACGCCGATGCTAGACAAGATTATTTCGGTCTCCGAGATCAGATAGTCACAACGGAAAAGCAGCTGGCTGGACTCCAGGAATACGTTGGCAATGTTTGCCTGGCGGTGAAGTAATGACGAAGAAAGTCAACCGACTGGCTGACGCCACGATTCACCATCAAATCAAGCTGCGTGGGCAGTACACCCGTATCGCAAAGCAGGCTGTTGCGCACCTGACACAGCTTAAAGGCTTGATAAAGGCCGAGATCGATACTGCCTCAACGGCGAAGAACTGGACTGCCGCAGCGAAGCTCAGGAAGACCCTGTACAACCTCGACAAGCTTGTGGAGGGTCAGTACAGCGTCATGTCTGATGATCTCAAAGCTGAGCTGTCCGATCTTTTTTACTACCAGAGCGAGTGGACTACAAAGCTTCTGGGTGCTGATGTCGGGTACTCAGTACTTACAGAAAATACGGTGCGCGCGCTGATCGAAAATGATCCTTTTGATGGAAAAATCCTATCAGAGTGGATTACTGAGCAGCAGTTGGGAACGCAGACGAAGATCAAGCAGGCTGTCCGGGTAGGCGTGATGAACGGGCTGCCGGCGAAGGATATTGCGCATGCGCTGGTTAATGATCCGTCTAGCCCGTTTGTTGGCACTAAGCGTAATGCTGAAATTCTGGTACGGACTGCGTCTGCTCACGTCTCATCGCAAGCTGACATCAGATCGTTCAAGCAAGCAGGGTATGAGTCGTATCAACTGTCTGCTGTGCTTGATACTCGCACTACGAAGCTGTGCGCGGCGCTCGATGGCAAGGTTTACAAGATGTCAGATCCTGGGCGCAAGGTGCCGCCGTTTCACCCAGGTTGCCGGACGACGATGATCGCAGTGTTCGATGGTGATGAGCCTTTCGGCGATACGTATGAGACCTGGCTGAGCAAGCAGAGCGAAGCGTCTCAGCTCAAGGTGCTGGGAACGGCAAGGTACAAGATGTGGAAAGCCGGCGCGGCGCTTGAGAGCTTTGTGGATCTCGATAACGACAATGTCATCTCTCTTTCCAAACTCCGCGAAATTGATAGTCTTTCTTAGCCAAAATGACATCTGCCAGCCGAGCCGCTTTAGGTAGTAAAACGCCACCCCCGATGCTATCCATTCCCTTATATAAAGAAAGAATAAGAGTAAGGGGGCATGGGGGGTGGAATCCAAGCATGCAGCTTGTTTCCCTTTTTTTTGGATAAGAAAAACAATGATCATCGAAGCTTATGCAACACAAGAGGAGTATCTCCAGGAATTTAGCGGTGACACTGTTCACTCCGACAGCGCCACGCGCATTCCCAGGAGCTTGCAGCGTGCTTCTCGGCTCGTAGACACATACGTACGATCGACCGGGATTACAGTACCCCTGACAGACCCAGTAACGCTCCGTGACGTCAAAGGCCCAGTCTTAGACATAGCGCGGTACTTTTCTTGGCCCGACCAGCCGTCTGAAGAGATTCGCACGCGATATGAAGATGCCATCAAATTCTTAGAATTGGTAAGCACTGGAAAAATCAAGTTGGTAGTCGAGGGTCAACAAGTAGTAAAAAACGGCTTTACTAACATAAGACTTGTAAGGGCTTAACACATGCTGCCGATTATTGCGCGCGCACTTGCATCGTTTGGTCGTAACAGTACTGGCGATCAAGATATAGAACTAACTGTTAACACAGCTCAACTTCGCGCCCTAGCCGAAAAAGTTAAGCGACTAGGCCCAAACAACCCGCATATTAAGCAAGGCCTAACAATAATTGGAAATAACTGGGTCAACCGCATAAAGTCAAACTTTAGACGCTCTGTAGATCCCTACGATAACCCCTGGGATCCAATTCATCACCGCCAGGGCCAGCCATTAATCGACACTGGTGCTCTAAGAAATAGTATTAAAGCCGAAGTTCGCGGACTGCAGATCGCCCTCGGTAGTAATATGCGATACGGTTATCTGCACAACGAAGGTATTCGCGTTAAAAAGCGTCAATACTTGCCAGACGCACATCGAAAACTTCCAGACAAATGGCAGCAGGAGTATGAGAGAATACTACTAGAGCATGTACAAAGGGCACTGCAGTGAAAATCACGTCGCACCTAGAAAATATCAAGACTTTGCTTGAGAGTTTGCCATCAAATCCAATTATCAAACTATTTTCAGGCACATTTGCAGATACTGATCTTAAAAACCTTCAGCTTGATGGACAGCGTCCCTATATCTTACTTGCATGTGCAGGCGGGCCGATTCCGGAAAAAGCAAAGCGAGTGAAGCTGGAAGTTGATGCGGTTTTTGGCGCATTTGTGATTGGCAAGACGGATCCAGAAACTCGTGGAGTGTCGAGAGTTGCATCTGATGCAGCTGTTGATGTTGCAAGCATGATCGAAAAGTATAGGGGGGATTCAGTAACTAATACCAGAGTGCCTGAGTTACAATCTATAGAAGAGCTTTTCTCCGGCGAAAAGAGTGGAACCAACTTCTCCGCCTGGAGTGTCCTCTGGACTCAAAGAATAGTCCTTGGATAAAGAATAAAACCATAATAATAAAAAGAGGTTGCACATGTCACTCGGATTTAACGCCCCTGACACAACTATCGGCTGGATCGCCAACGGCGGTTTGCTGATCTCCAAACTCGATGCTAACGATCAACCAGTTGGTGGTTTCTTTACTGTCGGCCAAGCCTCGTCTGCTGTACTTGCTTTGTCGAGCGATAAAGTTGAGATGCAGGACATGGTCTACGGTACTCTTGGCGTAGCAAAGTCGAAGATCATCAAGAACTCAGCCGAGGCCACGATTAACCTGAAGTCTTTCTCTCCCGAAGTCATGGAATTGGCCCTCTTCGGGCAGGTAACTGAAGACATTGCAGAGACCGGCGCAACGGCTAAAGCGAAGGCGTACAGAGGCCGCAGCATCATCGTCGACGGTATCATCGCTGCAGTCACTAGCGTCAAAACCGCCGGGGAAGAAGAGCCGCTGGTTTTGGGTGCTGACTACGTCGTCTCGAACGGATCGATCTACTTCCCTGCGACTTCGAGCATTGCAGATGGTGACGTCGTTGATGTCGTATACGACAAAGCCGCCGTCCGCCGAATTGAGGGTATGGTCAACACAGGCGTGAACGTGATGATCGTATTCGATGGAGTAAACCTGGCTGAGAGCGATACTCCGGTCAAAGTAACTTACCACAAAGTTTCGTTGTCACCAGCCGCCCAGCGTCAGTTATTGTCGAGTGATTACGCAGATCAGGAGATCAAAGGCACTCTTCAGGTATCTAAAGCTGTGACCGGCAGTGGCTTGTCGAAAATGTTCAAAGAAGAACACGTAGTAGCTGCATAATTTGACGACAAAAATCATAAGGGGCCCACGGGGCCCTTTTTTATCGAGCGGCGGGTCAGTAACCACAATCAAGTAAATGGGAATGGTATTATGTACATATAAAAATAATAATAAAAAGGCCCGTCATGTCTCTGCTCGATCTCGTCGTACCATCCAAAAAAGTTATCATCAATCAGGCTCAAGCTGATAAGCCGGAAGTCGCGTTTGACGTGTACGGACTTACCACTTCTGATTTTATTCGGTTAGTAGAAGATCACAGTAAAATCCTGGCTACGATCTTTTTGCACAACGCCAAAGAAGATCTAAAGAGTACCGATAACTCCAAAATCATCATGCTCCAGTTCCCATCCTTTGGCGCTGCTTGTATTGCCGCTGGCTGCAAAGAACCAGAAGCTGCAGAGCATGTAATCAATCTACCGCTTATGACCCAGGTAGAACTTCTTGCGGCAGTTTTTTCGCTAACCTTTCCAGACGGTCTAAAAAAAAGCCTCGAAAAACTAGCCCCGACAATCGCACAGCTGCTCAAAAAGTAGCGGACTTTGAGGCTGAGCGTAAGAAAAAAGAGGGCGGCGGAGATAGTGTTTCGCTTGAGAATTTTGTAGACACGCTGGTATCCAATTGCGAGTACTTAATTTCCTGTGGTCATAACACTCGTCATCTCGATCCTTATAATTATTCGATTCGTAAGTTGTTTAAGATCTCGGTAGTCCAAAAAGAACTCCGTCGTGGTGAGTTGATTGGCGAGATGTATGCACAACACCTAAGTCGAATTTCGTGTGTTTCGGGCGACGCTGCACCATTCAACGAGTTGATGAAAAACTTGGCCGGAGAACAATAATAATATGGCTACTAGTGCAGTAATTAACCTGATCTTAAGAGCAAAAGATCAGGCTTCAAGTGTTTTAACTAGCGCTGCAACCAAAGTCACTGCGCTGGTCGCGGCCTTTGCCGGTGCAGTTGCTATCAAAGAGACTGTCCGCAGTCTTACTGAGCTGGACTTTGCCGCAAAGCGCTTGGGCATCTCGATAGAGGATCTCACGGCTGCTCAATATGCTGCATTTCAGGGCGCAAATATTAAACCTGACCAGCTTCTTGACGCTCTTGACGAAGTTAGAATTAAGGTCGAAGAATTCAGTTCCATTGGTTCTGGTGGTGGTGTTGACTTTTTCGAGGTGATGAATGCCGATGTAGAACAATTTAACAAGTTAAACCCCTTGGAGCAGTTAGAGAAAATCTCCGACGCTTTAAAAGGAATGTCCGATAACTCGGCTTTTACTTTTCTCGATCAGATTGGTTCGGACAGTCTGCGAAACTTGCTGCCAGTTCTAAAAAATGGCGGGGCCGAATTCAAGAGGTTAATGGATGAAGCCAAGCGATTTAACCTGGTATTAAGCGACACCGAGACAATTGCTGTCGCCAAACTTGGCAAGTCCTTTTCTCAGCTCGAAAAGGTTGGTACTACCGCCTTTAGTAAGATCCTTGCTGATGTGTCTCCGCAGCTTACTGCGCTGGTGCAGTTGGTAACTGAGTCCATAGTCACAATGTCTACGGATTTGGAGGCCTCGGCAAAAGGAGTTGGATCAAAATTTACCGACATGCTTGCCGGTATTTTGGGCGGTTTAGTCTTTGCCGGAAAGATCAAAGACACTTTTGATGTTGTTTTTAGCTTCCTTGGTGAAGGCATACTATTTGTATCAGAGCTTTTCCTTCTGGGCCTGCGAACGATTGACGAAGGTTTTGTGAAAGCCGGCAACGGGATGGTTAATGTTTTCCGGTCGGCATTTTCCACTACAATCGGATTTTTTAACACGCAGTTTGTGCAACCAATCCAAGATTTTGCAGATGCATTTAATCTGACCGGTGTATCAGAGAAGGTTAAGAGCTTTCAAAAGGATGTAACTAACCTCCGGAAATCCTACGATCAGCCAGTTGAGGTTTTTAAGACCGAAAATATCGACGAGGCAATCGAGGGTGTAAAAGAGTTGCGTAGTAAGCTGCATGATGTTGGTCGAGAAAATTTCGACATCTTAAATAGTGACGAAGGTCAAAAGAAAGCTGACGAGTTTCTGGCTAGCTTTAAGAGTCAAGCTATTAAAAACCAAGATGATCTGGATAAAGAGCTTGCTGCTCGAAAAGATAAGTCAGATCAAAAAAACATCGTTAAACTTCAAACAAAGAACGCAGCTGCGTCGGCTCAAATCGCTGCGATCCAGGCAAAACTTCAGGCTGACCTGGCTCACAAAGAAATTGAAATAACGATCTCTAAGATCGACACCAAAAAGCAAATCGAACTTGCGGGTCTGCAGGAACGTGCGCGCCTGGAAAATTTATCAGCAGTAAAGGTTGCCGATGAGCGTTTCCGGATTGAAATGGAAGCCGCCAAAAAACTGAGCGAACAGAAAAAGCGAGCTTTGGACGTCGACATCAAGGCTTTACAGGGGAGCCTGGGTGGCCAGCAAAAACTTCTGGGGGCTACGCAAAACCTGAACGATAGACCAGGCATTTTGGCTGCTATTAACCAAATTGAAGCTGACATCACCAGCAAAAAAGCAGAGCAAGCAACCATCGGCGCTGAGCTCGTCAATCAGTCCGCGCTACTCAAAGCAGACCGAGCAGCAGCGATTGGACAGATCAAAGAGCAGCTACAGCAAATCAAAGACGACGCACACATCGAGCTCTTGGCAATCGGCGGTGACCAGTTCTCGGCTGACATCAAAAAGATCGAGTCAGATTTCAAAGACACGATCAAAAATCTTGAAAGCTTGGGCGAAGACTCGACAGCAATCCAGCAGCTCATCTCTGCAAAAAAAGCTCAGGCAGAGATGCAGGAAATCGAGCGTCAGTACGCGAGCTTGAAGTCAAAGCTTGATAGGCATCAGATCTCTCCACTGGACTATCTGTTAAAGACGAACGAGCTGGAGGGTCGTGGGGAAAAAGCTGCTGAGGTGACGGGTAACCCGGCTGACCTGGAAAAGGTTCGTGAGTCTGCAAAGTCCGCGCGGGCCGAAGTGTTTGATCTGGCCACGCTCACCGACAAGGTAGCGGATAGTTTGCAAGGTGGCCTGGAAGGTCTTTTTACAGACTTCATCTCAGGTACAAAGTCTGCGAAAGAGGCCTTTGCTGACTTCGCTCAGGGCGTGCTGACAGAGGTGTCCAAGATCATTGCCAAGTTGCTGATCCAGCTAGCCATTCAATCGATGCTGTCCGCATACACAGGCGGAGCAAGCGCTGGTGCGGGTGGACTGATGAGCATGATCGGGATGAAGCACAGCGGAGGCCTGATCGGTGGGGCCGGCGGGATGAGCCGGTATGGATCGTTGGATATCTTTGCCGGCGCGCCGCGATACCACACTGGCGGTGAAATTGGTTTGAGGCCGAACGAGGTTCCAATAATTGCGATGAAGGGTGAGGAGATGCTCACGGAGTCTGATCCACGCCATCGCAAAAACTTAGGAAAGGGTGGCTCAAATTCATCTTACTCTCAGCCGAAGATTAGTATCCACAACGTACTTGACGCACCAAGCCTGGCAGGCGCAATGGAAGGCGCTGAAGGAGAAAGAATGGTTATGAACCATATTCGAGCCAATCGCGGGGAGATCAAAAACTTGTAACTATCAATATGGTAGAATAGGTTAATAAAGCTAATAAGAATAATAATATATGGCTTATCTGAACTCTACCTACGCTTCAGGGGCTGACTACTTTTCAGTTCTTGCTGCTTCTATTTTGCCATCAAACAACTGGGTTGTTGTCAAAGATATCGCCAGCGAAAAAGTCTTCAGACTTCCGTATGGTCAGGGATATATTGCACTTATAATCTCTGGTGATATTTGCGAGATTCAATCGTTTAAAACTTACAATCCAGCTGTGTCAGCCAAGTTGCAGGTGGGTGGATACAGTAGTACCTACACGCCATTCTTGCCTCGTGTAAAAATTCCTGCAGGCGCCGTTGAGGTTTGGACAGTCGTCAATTCGCGCCGCGTGGCTGCTGTTATTAAGTCTGGTGGCAACTGGTATTCGTTATACGCAGGGCTGATGCTGCCATTCGGGTCAAATAAGGTTTACCCGTTCCCGTGCTTTATTGGTGGTTCTGGCGAAGTTGGTAACGCTACTTATGAGTCTGCGTATCCTTTCTTCTCAGGCGGTGACAGTTACTGCCCGAAGGTCGTGCTGCCTGACGGTATGTGGCAAAAGGTTGGCGGCAATGCTGGCGGGACATCCTCGTTTTCCAGTTTTCCCTACTCGTATGCGTATTCTTATATCTGGCCGTTTGATGGCAAATTCCAGCGCTTGGGGAATAAGTTGGATGGCACGGCGATGATGTACCAGGCGCTGGTATGTAGTTCGGGCCGCGTTAATGCTGCTGATGCATTGAATTCCGATGATGGTAAATGGCTTGGGTATTTGGATGGCGTGTTTGCTGTTTCACAGGGGCGGGTGGCCGGCAGTGTATTTCAGGTTGATGCAGTTGATTACTTGGTGGTACCGAATGTATCCAAAACCTCAGAAACTTATGCATTGAGGCTTTCATGAAATACTACACGTCAGCTTATTCGTCCGCTGAAGATTTGGTTGCCATCATAAATCAAAGACTGAAAGTGGAGGGTTGGACTGAGCTCAAGTACGGGGACATGCCAGATCCACGCATTGGTAAGCAACTCCATATCTCAAAGAATGGGTTGCACTTTGGTCTTCGAAGCCTAGGAGCGTATGACCCCTATGTCGACTACTATGCGCAGCGTGGACATGGGCAAAAGGGTGTCATTCTGAACCTAAAGACAGGGTTTGATGGCAATGTCGCTTATGCTTCGCAGCCTGGATTCCAATACTCTCCAAAGTGTTACCTTGAGAGTGGCGATAAAGGTGTATGCCATATCTTTACTACCGCCGATTATGTCCTGTTGACTACCAACTATTCGTCGGATCAGTATTCCTCCCTGGCTTTTGGCAAGCTTCCTGTTTTAGTTGGTGACACAGGAGGGCAGTTCGTAGCCTCAACTAATGCATACGAAGCGACTAACCGGGAAACGATCTTTGCTAATGCTAGTAACTTCTTTGGTGTCTACTTAAAGAATTCGGAGTTTACTGGGTTCGACAGGGGCGATAGGACTTGCGGGACTCTGTCGACAACATCACGCGGATCTATTTCAGGTTTTCCTCACGCACACCCTGGAAATTCCTCGTTTGGTAGTGTGGGTACGGTTGTTAGGTCTTCAGGTCTCACTGGCGGGTATAGCGGGCTTATACCGATTGATTACTTCACGTTTTTTGCTGGCATCTATTCGCCGTACAGTCAGTTCCCGGATATTTTTTACGTGTCCCTTGATGTGCTAGAACCTGGGGAGGTTTACGAGATTGGTGCCTCAAGGTTTATGGTGTTCCCACAGTTCAAAAAAGAGTACCCGCTCAATCGCAATGCTCCACATTACAATCTTGGACTGGCCGTCCTGCTGGATAAACCATGAACCAGATTTCTAAAAGTTTTGGTGACTTCTTTTTTGATAATGTCTTTCTAACTCCAGCTGTAATTGCGGCAGGGGTTGTAACTCCGTCCGATACTTTTGGATTTGAGCTTTGGCATTCTTGTGCTACAGATAAGCTGCTAACCGGTGTTAACGAGTCCGGTGGTAGTGGAGTGGTGCTTGACGGAGTTACCTCGGGCGTTATCCCAGGTTTTATATCTGTTGAATATCAAGTCTTTCTGAGCCAAAGCGGGGGCGGCATCATCGACTACGAAGCCGGCTTCGACTTCGGATCTGGCGGTGTATTTCCTTTTCGTTTGTCTGCAACTATGGCAACTATCATCTCTGAAAGTATCGATTGGTCGACTCAGCCAGAGATGAATGTTCAGTACCTTACCGAAGTGATCCAGAGCTTTGATGGTACTGAACAACGTATAGCATTGCGGGATCAGCCGCGTGTATCACTAACCTACCAGTATCTACTTGATGATGGCGCGCTGACTGAGTTCGATATTAAGTACGGTAATTTTGGTGGGCAGTTGCTAGTGCCGATGTGGGCGAATGCTAGCGAGTTAACGCACGATGTTTTGCCGGGTGATCGTATCATCTATGTTGATAGTGTTAACGGTTATGTTTCTAGTTCTAATACTCTGATGATAACCGATGGGGTTGATTCTGAGTTTGTCGGTGTAGAGAGTGTAGCCTCTGGTGCGGTTGTTCTGATCACTTTGGTTAATAGAAACTTTAAACTTGGTGCTCGCGTCGTACCTGTTAGAGCGGGGTATAGTTCTGATGAGAGTAGTGCAACTATCCAGATTGACTCTTTGGCAAGCCACCAAATTACCTTTGAACTCGATGAAACGACATTCACTAAACCGGTGCCGGTCGATGCTTTTGAGCGATACAAAGGTAAGCATGTAATTCCATTTCGTCCAGATAGGTCAAATGATATATCTGTTCAGTACCAAAGATTGCGTGAGCACTTCGATCCAACCATCGGCGCGCGGAGTATTTACGAACGGACTCCTGGCGTTGTTCGGGTTTTTAGCCATTCTTTTCGGTTTTTCTCTGATGATGAAAGGCAAAGCTTTGAAAACTTTGCGGAGCTTCAGAACGGTGCCCAAGGCGAGTTCTGGATGGAGTCTGCAGCAATCGCCATGGAGATCGCTGAAGATATTTACGATGAGACATATAAGATAAAGATCAAGCCAGTAGGGTATAGGCGACTAGCTAATTCAAAGTCTTACCCGCCTGCAATCATCATTACCCTATATAATGGAACTACATTAAAGCGATCCATGGTCAGTGCAAAAGCGGTAAATGCACTCGAAGAGCTAACTCTCGATGAGCCACTCAGCGATATCAAAGTTCAAGATGTAGAATCGATCAAGCCATTGTATCTATGTCGTTTCGATTCCGACGAATTTAAGTACACATTTGATACTACGCAAGACAGCACAATAACAAAAACAATAAGGCAACTCTTGCATGCTGACGCTCCAGAAGATTGAAGCCGCACTATCCATATCACGCCCGATTGAGCTCTATCTCTTTGAGCACGGGGAGAGTAAGTTCGCATATACCAGTGGCAGCAAGTCACACCTGCATGTAGACGCACTAATCTACAGTCCCCTGGCATTAAGGCGCGGTAAACTCCAGCGAACCAACGAAGACTATAAGAATAGGCTATCCGTCGAGATACCAGGCGATTCGCAAGTTCCGTCGCTTTTCAGGTCAACACTTCCATCCGACCATGTAACCCTCAAGATTTTCCGCACTCAACGCGATCTTAAAGACCAGTTCATCAATATCTTCGCTGGCGAAGTTGTAGGGGTAACCTGGAATAACTCGGTAGCCACCCTTGATTGCTGTCCGGCAACTGCACTATTACGCCGTCAGATCATGCGTGCTGGATATCAAAGTCAGTGTAACCACCATTTATACGATGCCAGATGTTCTCTGGAAATGCAGGACTGGCAAGAAGAAACCACTGTAGTTTCAGTATCAAATAGCGGCTACACAATCGAACTTGCCAACAAAGCCCACGAAGATGACTATTACAAAGCGGGTTTGCTGTCAAAAAACGGCTCTGACTTCCGCCAAATCAATTCTGTCGTGGGTAATAAGTTTGAGCTCATGTCGCCAATCGACGGGTTAACAGTTGGTGATGTTGTCCAGGTCGCAAAGGGCTGTGATCGGTCGGCGGCCTCCTGCCATTCGTTTGGAAACTTTGATAACTTCATGGGGTTCTTAACTATCCCTACTGATAATCCTTTCCAAGCCTAATAATAAGAATAAAGAGAACAAAAATGATTTGGATGATGGCTGTAATGTTCCTCTTGTCGCTGGTGATGATGGCAACGATGAAGACAAAAGTTCCTTCACCCTCAGCGGCTGGCCTGGAGGATTTTATTTTTCCTTCTGCTGCTGAGCGTCCGGTTCAAATCCTTGCAGGCACCAGGCGCTTGAGTGGCCCTAACGTCGTTTGGTATGGCGACCTCAGAAGCTCAAAGATCGTTAAAAAAGTTAAAGGCCTCTTTTCAACGACCAAAACTACGGTTGGCTACCGTTACTACATGGGCGTGCAGCTCGGTATTTGCCATGGCCAAGATGTGATCCTTAAAGAGGTCAAGTTTGGCGACCAGGTAGCATGGAGTGGTGAGTCAGCAGGCGGCGCCATCAAGATCGACAAGCCGTCTCTCTTTGGCGGTGATGAAGACGGTACTGGAGGAGTGTCCGGCACCTTGCGGTTTTACGGTGGGTCGCTGGTACAAATCGCCAACTCCTACCTTGTTGGCCTTCTTGGTGCCGACGTCGTTTCGCCAATTCGTGGTGTTGCATATGCCGTCCTTGAAGGGATGTACATCGGAAACGCGTCGACGCCAGAGGCTGTTAGCTTCGTCTGCTCGCGCTTTCCAAAATCACCATCAACTGCTCCAGAGTCGCTGCTTTACGAAAAAATCGGCGACGATGCAAATCCCGCCTACTTCCTCCACGAGATCATCACCCACCCGGCGTTTGGTGCAGACATCGCTTTCACAACCGTCGACGTTGAGTCTTTTGTCGCCGCCGCAAAAACATTGCATGACGAAGGCCTGGGAATCTCATGCGTAATCGACACGGCCCGCACCGCTGCCGACGTAATTGATGACATCAAGAAGATCATCCAGGGTTCGCTCAACACGGATCCGGCGACAGGCGCCCTAAAACTCAGGCTGATCCGCAACAATTACAGCCTCGACGAAGTCCCTGAAATCGGCCCCTGGAACGTCAAATCACTTTCAGATTTTAGCCGTGGGTCACTCGATACCGCAGTCAACGAGGTCAAACTCAAGTACACCAGCACCGCCGACGACTACAACGAACGCACAGTGATCGCCCAGAACAACGGCTTACGAATTCACAAAGGCGACTCGGACGGCCAGACGATCTCGATGCCGATGATTTCTACCAGAGAAACCGCCGCAAAAGTCGTACAGCGAGAGCTTTCTGCGATTTCTGTCCCTCTCGCTTCGTGCATCGCTCAGTGCCACAGATTGAATAGCCCCTGGTTTCGTAGACACCTTCATGCCTTAAAATGAGGCCAATCAGGAGGTGCCATGAGCAACCCACGTTATCCCGAAGAATTCAAAATCCAAGCAGTCAATCAAGTGATCGAAAAGAA